>Ga0208244_100078_pt1 | contig 132466 bp, 110 predicted proteins | sample SubbioCR12Aug_5A_FD_184828 | JGI IMG/M metagenome (GOLD analysis project Ga0208244, IMG submission 184828) | Serpentinite rock and fluid subsurface biosphere microbial communities from McLaughlin Reserve, California, USA - CR12Aug_5A (SPAdes) | ecosystem: Environmental > Terrestrial > Deep... | reverse complement strand
AGGCAAGTATTACCTTACAGCAAGTAATCTTCCGTGGGCTATCAATATCTACGAAAGCTTTGATTACCCGAAAGAAAAACAGGAAATTATCTGGGCACACCTTAAGTTTGCCGAATGGGCCACAAGTGGCGGTGTGCTGTTCCCCGACTGGTACAAGAACCTTCCGGGCTACAGAAATAACAATCTGATCTACCAACGACCAAACAACTAAAATTACTGAGACTAATTAAAAGCCGGTGTTTCGCCGGCTTTTTAATAGCTATTCAAACAACACTTGATGACTACAACATGTTTTGATCACAGAATACCAATTATTTAATCTCCATGAAACGAAGAGTAACAAAAGTATTATGTATAATTCTGGTTTTATTTCCTTTTACGGGAAAAACTCAGGAATACCTAAGGGTTTACACAAGTGCACCAGGGATGATGGTATCCAATGTGACTGGAGGCACAATTATAACAGAAGATTTTACCTCATTTGCAGGGGTGCCCAATTTTAGCTGGGCGCCCTCCCCTGCCGGGTTTTCATCAATTGTAGGAAATTACATTCAAACTGCAGGAGTGTCCTATGTTAAAAATGATGACCAATACGGATCGGGTACCGGCAAATACATGTCAATCCGCAATGGTGGTAAAGTGAAGCTTTCCTTTACGCAACCACAGCGTTATTTTGGGTTTGCCTGGCCAGCAGGAGATGGCCAGAACACCATCAAAATCCTGAGAAATGGTCAGGTAATCGGAACATTCGCCACTTCCAATGTTGTCGCATTACTTCCTAAGAACGCTAACAATTTCATTACTTCTATCAATAATACATCATATTCAACATATGATTATTACGGCAAACCCGGAACAGGTCAGAATGCAAACGAACCTTATGCTTACCTTCATTTTCATTCATCCCCCGGACTTTCTTTTGACGAGATCGAATTCTCAATGGGTGCCGGAGGTGAGTTTGAGAACGACAACCATTCTATTGTGACCAATGGAGATGCAATTCTTCAGGGTGATTGGGTTGAACTGATATCAATTTTCACACCAAGTGCAACGGATGATTCGGGTGTAGGTATGCCCGGAGATCCAGTTACTATCGATGTTTTGGATAATGATAGTGAGGGAAGCAGTCCGATTAACCCCGCTACTGTTCAGATCGAAGGTACAGCAGGTCCTGCAGTTTCTTTGGTTGTTCCGGGAGAGGGCACATGGTCAGTGAATCCTGCAAATGGCTTCATTACGTTTACACCTTTGATCAGCTTCACAGGGAGCCCAACACCTATTCAGTATTCAGTCAAAGACAATCAAGGTTACGCATCTAACATGGCAACGGTCACAATTACCTATCCTGTTGGGCCAACAGCTGCCGATGACGCTGTAAGTACAGCGATTAATACAATTGTGGTCATTGATGTGTTGGGCAATGATCTTGATGGAAGTACATCGATTGATCCTGCCACAGTTACGCTAACCGGCACACAACCAAATCCCGCTACTGAGGGCACATTTACTGTAAATGCTATTACCGGTGAAATTACGTTTACGCCAGTCAATGGGTTTACCGGAACGGCCATTGGAGAATATCAGGTTTGTGATCAAAATGGACTTTGTGATGTAGCTGAGATTACTGTTTCTGTATTTGTTGGTGCGACAAACCTCTATCCTGCACTGGGACCAGGAACACTTGCGTTTGAAGACCTGTGGCCTGGAAAAGGTGACTATGACTTCAATGACCTCGTGCTTGATTATCAATTTGAAATTATAATCAATCCAAGCAATTTCGTCGAACAGGTTAATGCTACCTTTACCATCAGAGCGTTTGGCGCTTCGTTCGAGAATGGATTTGGCTTCCAGTTGTCCGACGCCATCAACGCCGCTGACCTAACAGTAACCGGTTTCGACCTTTCAGAAGGTTTTGTTACGCTTGATCCCAATGGAACAGAAGCAAATCAAAGCAAACCAACGATTATTGTTTACGAAAACGCTTTCAATCTGATGCCGCATCCCGGTTCGGGAATTGGTGTCAACACTACACCCGGCAGCCCATATGTGCAACCAGTTACCATTGTTATTGGCATTCAGTTTAAACCGAATACCTATTCTTACAATGACCTGGATATTGCCAATTTCAATCCATTCCTGATCGTAAACAAAGTCAGGGGCCATGAAGTGCACCTTCCGGATTATCCCCCCACCGATCTGGCTGATGTATCATTGTTTGGCATGTGGGAAGATGATTCTGATCCCCAAACAGGCAAGTATTACCTTACAGCAAGTAATCTTCCGTGGGCTATCAATATCTACGAAAGCTTTGATTACCCGAAAGAAAAACAGGAAATTATCTGGGCACACCTTAAGTTTGCCGAATGGGCAACCAGTGGCGGTGTGTTGTTCCCTGACTGGTACAAGAACCTTCCGGGCTACAGAAATAACAATCTGATCTACCAGAAACCAACCAACTAATATTGCTCTTGCAACAACAAAAAAGCCGGTGAAATACCGGCTTTTTTGTTGTTAAAACATTATTAATCGGAAACTTTTGTACTAAGTGTTGCTCACTGATTTTCTGTGACAACAAGAAACTTAAATCTTAATCATCATTCTGTAATTGATGACCTGGCAGAAGTGTTTCGGTAATTCAATATTTGTTCATTTATACAGAAACTTTCCATTAGTTTCAGTCTGAATCTGTTCCAGAAAATCTTTTGAATAACCCGGATGAGCGGGCGGTAAGGGATAACCCCATGGGTTTCTCAGAAAACGGCCGTCTTTTTCCTGTTTCACATTTCCATCCAAATATTTCACCAACAGGAAATCTCCAAGTTCTTTCCATTCTTTTACGGTTGTCTCAGCCATGTTTACTGAGTAATCTGTCAGAAATTGCTTTGCCAGCGCAGTATCCGATTTCCACAAAAGTGTTGCAGCAGCATCAATAGCAGGTGTGTAGTCCATGAATTTCTGTTCGAGTTGTGATTGTTTCTTACTGACATCCCCTATAACCCTGTTATAAAACAAGTAGGTAAAATGTGCTACACGGTTAAACACCCAGAAAGCAGCATCATCCGAATACTGTACCATATCGCCGTTGCCTTCGGCCCAGCTGGGTGGTACCCTGTTGATTCCACAGTAAAAAGGAACATAAACTGTAGTGCCGGCATCATCCACCCCAAACCAGTTTATTCCTCCGATCGGGGCGGGCAGCCATGAGCGCATCTGGGCGATAAACGAAAATCCGGTTTGCTGTGTAACAGTTACCCTCTCGTGGAAGTAGGTACTGTCATCCACTTTCCATGTCAATGGTCGCCAACGGTAGGGTTTGGCAAAAGGCCCGGCACCCACATCCAGCGTCATATCCAGTTCAGTTCCCTGAAGGTAATCTCTTTTTGCCATCATCAAGTCATGAACAGAAATCTTTCTATTCGGTTTTACATATAAAGGCATGCGTCCCGATTGAAGGTTCTTGCCGGTTGCGTAATCCCAATATTGATCCATTTCATCTGTGAAGCGGTTAAAAACGCTCCAAACCCTCAGTTCGCAAAAACGGGCTGCTCCAAATTCGATAGGTGCATACACATCGCTGAAACTGAATGCATCGTCAGTGCCCTGATAAAAACCCATGATCCGCGCAAAATCAATAACATCATGAGAATAAATGGTGTTTAGGTCAGGTGAATTAAGCTTGTCCCACTGCTTATTTGTTATGGAAGTGTTGCCGTCCGACAGTGTGAAACTGGTTATCCGTGCATGATTCGCGTGGGCTGAGATATACCCGTCAGGAATTCTAATGGCCACCCAGACTGCTCCTTTGTTGGCATTAATGTTCCTGCCTGTTTTGCGGTCATTCACCATCTTTGTTCCTTTGCCAATAAGTTCCATGATCCAGACTTCGTTTGGGTCACCAATGGAAAAGGACTCACCTGTGCTCGCATAACCATGTTCTTCTACCAGATCAGCAATTACTTTAATGGCTTCCCTTGCAGTTTTCGCGCGTTGCAGTGCAAGAAACATCAGACTCCCGTAATCAATCAAACCGGTGGAGTCGCGTAAAACAGATCTTCCGTCAAAAGTTGATTCACCAATAGCCAACTGATGTTCATTCATAAAACCTATTGTCTGATAGGTGTAAGCGATCTGCGGAATCTGTGCCAGTGGTTTTGCTGTGCCGCGGTCATAAATTGTTACCACACTCCCCTTTGGCCAGTGATGCGCGGGCCTGAAGTAGAGTTCACCATATCGGATGTGTGAGTCCGCAGCGTAGGTAATCATTGTAGATCCATCCACAGATGCTCCTTTGGTAACCAGAAAATTTGTGCAGGCCAAAGAGCTGTTCGCCAGCAGCAGCAAGAATAAGCCGGTTAAAGCCAGTATTTTCGTGTTCATAGATTTAGATTAGTGATTCGTTAAAGCAGGCAAAAATAGCGAAATACCTCATTTTAGATAGTATATCTTACTTTAGCATTGATCCCGAAGAACCAAATTAGGTATTTTTGTAGCGAAAACCATGTGATGGATCAGGACACAATTCTATTGCTCGTTATTGGCGCTCTGGGAGGCGCAGCAATACTATTCAGAAGGTGGTATAGGGCACAACCGCGTTCGTATAAAGTTTCGGAGCAATGGCACAATGCTGTCAGAATGGTAGTTACAGAACATAATCCGAGAAAAGAAGGCGCTGTTATCGAAATTGAGCTTTCGCCCATAAATGAAAAACTGGATACGGATCACTTCATGGTTGAGTTTATTTCAAGAAAAAGGGAGCTGGAACGAAAAACACTTTCAGAATTAGGAATTGAAGAAGTGATTATCAGTTACGACGGCAAAAGTAATTCTGTCACATGCGCCTTTGAGAAACGTGACCTTATGAGAGGAATCCGGTCTCTTGACATCAAATTACACCGGTTTCGTTTCTTAGTCAGGGTATCAAAAGTTTCGGTGAAAAAATCACCGGAGTTTGCATTTTCATCAAAAAGTATGCTTTTCAGACCCGATACGGGCAAATACAATTGAAGAAGGAAAAACAAGCTGCGATTTCTTCCAAAATCTGAACCAGGTTTTCCAAAATAAGGACAATATTTCTTCACTGTAAAATTTATGTTATTGTAGATTAGACCTATATACTGCCAGGTAGTATGGCTTGCTTTTTGCTTTTCTGACTGGTTGAACTAATTGAATCTTTGTACCAGCATCATATCATGCTATACCTATTTGCTCAAAGTATCCAATCCGGTATTGTTCGTTTTGCCACAGATCCCATGGTTCAGGGCACCACAGCGGGTGCGCCTGAATTTGGGCTCGACAGAATGGATGGTGCTGTTTTACTTTCAGGAACATCAAATGATTCACTGATCACATATCTGCTTTCTGCATCACTTTTATTGCTGGGTATTTCTGCATACCTTCTTGTTATTACTTTTCGCCGCAACAGGCGCATGAATCATATATTACATCAGCGACACACTTTGATTGATAAGCAAAAGACCGATCTTGAGCTTGCCTTCAGGGAAATGATATCTCTAAAAGATAAGGCAGAATCGGCCAACAAAGCAAGATCAGGTTTCCTGGCCAACATCAGTCATGAATTGCGTACACCTTTAAATGGAATGATTGGATTGATCAGTCTGTTGAAAAAAACAGGGTTAAATGACAAACAGCAGGAATATGTGAATGATACGGAACTGATGGCACGCAATATGCTTACCTTGGTTAATGATATATTGGATTATTCCAAATTTGAATCCGGATCCCTTGTCTTACAGCAGATTAATTTCAATCTGCTTCAGGAATTGACTGAGGTGCTTCAGATTTTCAGAAAAAAAACAAGCGAGAAGAACATTCAATTCATCAGTCGTCAGGACACAGACCTCCCACACTATGTTAAAGGTGACCCTGTCAGGCTTATGCAGATACTCAACAACCTGCTGCAGAATGCAGTGAAATTCACTGATAAAGGCAGTATCAGGGTTCATATCAGTTTAGTATCGGAAGAGGGTGATCGATTCAGACTCAGGTTTTCGGTAACTGACACAGGATGTGGTATCAGCGAAAGTGAGCAAAAACGCATCTGGGATGTTTTTGAAATGGGCGATGAAAGTTATACACGTTCTTTTGGAGGGGCAGGTCTGGGGTTGGCTGTTTCCTCAAAACTGGCTTCCCTGATGAATGGCGAAATGGGTATGAGCAGTGCCGAAGGAAGTGGGTCGTCTTTTTGGTTTACTGTGGAATTGCTTAAAGGAACAGAACCTGACCTACTCAACTCAAAAATATGTCAGAAGATACTGGTTGTTGAAGATAATCTGATCAACCAGAAAGTTTCAAAAGCAACACTGCAGAATCTTGGTTACGAAGTAGATCTGGCAGAAAACGGAAAAATTGCCGTGGACAAATTCTCCAAAACCCAGTATGACATTGTGTTGATGGATATACAGATGCCCGTGATGGATGGTATTCAAGCCACAAGGGAAATCAGAAAGATCGAAAAAGATCAGAAAAGCAGAAAAAGAACCCATATTGTGGCACTCACTGCCAACTCAATGCTTGACGACAAAAAGAAATGTGAGGAAGCCGGTGTTGACAGTTATCTGAGCAAGCCATTCAACCTTGAAAAATTCCCTGTACTTCTAAGTCAGATCAGTCAGAACGGACATTATTAAAGTTAAGTTGCTATCAAGATAAGGCAAGGTAATTAGGCTTATTTTTGTTGTCAGCAATATCCCTTGTTTATGATGCAATATTCAGGTGACACGCCTTTGGCAGAAAGACTCAGGCCAGTTGATCTTGATGATTATATAGGACAGGTGCACCTTGTTGGGCCTGATTCACCATTGCGGAAAGCAATTGAACAAGGAAAAATCCCGTCCATGATTCTTTGGGGACCTCCGGGTGTGGGCAAAACAACGCTTGCCTTCATTATTTCAAAGAAACTATCGCGGCAGTTTTTTACATTAAGTGCCATCAGCAGCGGTGTAAAAGATGTGAGGGAAATTATCGAACGGGCCCGTATGTTGCCTCAGTCACCGGTTTTGTTTATTGATGAAATTCACCGTTTCAGCAAATCGCAACAGGATTCATTGCTTGGAGCAGTCGAAAAAGGTCTTGTTACGCTCATTGGAGCCACAACCGAAAACCCTTCTTTTGAAGTTATTGCGCCCTTGCTTTCACGTTGCCAGGTGTACCTTCTGGAACCGCTTAAAGAAAAGAACCTTGGAGTCCTCTTGTTAAAAGCCTGTGAAACTTTGTCGCAGCAATACAAGAGAGAAATTAACATTGAAGAAACAGATGCTTTGTTCAGAATCAGCGGAGGTGATGCCAGAAAACTTCTCAACGCCATAGAACTTATTGTCGATATGAGCAGTCATGACCTGCCTCAAAACAAGGCAATTTTAGTCACAAATAAATTATGCATCAAGGTAATTCAAAATAATCTGGCCCGTTATGACAAGTCGGGTGAAATGCATTATGACCTGATTTCTGCATTTATTAAATCAATGAGGGGTAGCGACCCGAATGCAGCGGTTTATTACCTTGCCCGAATGGTGGAAGCCGGAGAAGACCCTCTGTTTATTGCCCGCAGAATGATCATTCTGGCTGCAGAAGATATCGGCAATGCCAATCCGAACGCTTTGCTGCTTGCCAATGCTTGCTTTGATGGTTTGAACAAAATAGGATGGCCCGAAGGAAGAATTATGCTGTCGCAAACCGCTATCTACCTTGCCTGTTCAGCCAAAAGTAATGCTTCCTACATGGCTATAGAGCAGGCACTGCAGGAAGTAAGAAACAGCGGAGACCTGCCGGTTCCTTTGCATCTGCGAAACGCCCCGACAAACTTGATGAAAAACCTCGGTTACGGCGAAACCTATCAATACGCACATCAGTTTGAAGGAAATTTTGTTGATCAGGAATTTCTGCCTGAGGCAATCTCTGGCAAACAATTCTACAATCCGGGAAATAATTCCAAAGAATCAGAAATGAGGAGTTCACTACGAAATAAATGGAAAAAAAAATATGGTTATTGAAAATTTGCAAGAGACTGTTCAGCACAGGCTAGCAATGAGTTGTTTATTCCGGACGAAAACAATTGAAATTATTTCTTAAACCTTTAGAACTTTAGTTTGTTTACTCAACAAAACACTAATAACATGAAAATGAAACTAATGATTATCGTCTTCACCATGATAGCAGGTATAGTAAGTGCCCAACAAAGCTTTCATGATTTCACCGTGAAAGATATTGATGGCAATGATTATGCGCTTTCACAACTCAAAGGAAAAAAAGTATTGGTTGTGAATACTGCCAGCAAATGTGGTTTAACCCCTCAATACCAAAAACTTGAAGAGCTTTATCAACAGTTTGGCGGTGATAAATTTATCATCATAGGGTTTCCTGCCAACAATTTTATGGGTCAGGAGCCAGGAAGTAATGCTGAGATCAAAGAATTCTGTTCCACCAAATATGGTGTATCTTTTCCGATGATGTCCAAAATATCAGTTAAGGGCGATGATATGCATCCTGTGTATCAATGGCTGACTTCAAAAGATAAGAATGGTGTTGAAGATTCTTCAGTCAGCTGGAATTTTCAGAAATACCTGATTGATGAAGACGGCAGACTGGTTAAAGTGGTGAGTCCAAGAACCTCCCCGCTTGATGATGAAATTACCGGTTGGTTATCAAAATAATAATATCCTATTAACCGAATATGCCGGAAACAGACCCGCCATCATGACTAATGGTCTGGCCGGTAACAAAACCGGACATAGGCGAAAGCAACCATGCCGAAAGACTGGCCAGTTCTGAAGCCTGGCCCAGTCTGCCCACAGGGATTTTAAACTCGTAATGTTTTCTGGACTCCTCCAGACTCGTCCCCTTAATTGCAGATAACTTAGCGAAAAGACGCTGCATTGCTGCAGTGTCATGGTAGCCCGGTGCGAGCACATTAATTGTGATGTGTTCTGGTGCCAGTTCCTGAGAAAGTGTTTTTATCCAGCCAATTACGGCCGATCTTAACGAATTGCTGAGCACCAGATTTTCGACCGGTTGTTTTACTGAAATGCTTTCAAGAAGCAATACCCGACCATACGATTGTTTTCTGAATACCGGTAACAACTTCATAACTAACTGAATTTTCCAGCGAAGCAGGTATTGGTAGGCCTCGTCCCAGGCTTCAATTCTTGTTTCGACCGCAGTTGTGGCAGGAGGTCCACCGGCGTTAATGAAGATTCCATGGAGTTTCAGATCTTTGCTCAACAAAATCAGCCGTTCTTGGGTTTCATCTTTTGTGATGTCAGCACAAACGGTGATCAATCTCTGTTTGTGAATATTCCGGTCTTCAAATTGCCTTAGTACTGAATCAGTTCGGGCAACAGCTATAACACCTGCCCCTTCTTCAAGAAGCCTCTCTGCCACAGCCCTGCCAAATCCGCTTCCGGCACCACACACAATAAACCAGCAATCGCTTATTCCAAGGTTCATAAGGAAATGAATTTATCAGCCAAAAATATTGCATTTGTTGCAAACATAAGAGGATAATGTTGTTGAACCTCTTTAAGCAGAAAAGTCGCAAGCAATTAAGTAACCTTCATTATTTGTTTTCATCAGTGAAACCCGCTAAATGTTTACATTTGCGGCTTATTTGCCCGTAATCCGACAATTGAATGACAGGAGCTTTTAAATCATTCAGCATCAAAGGTTCGGTTGCCATTAGTATAGCAGCCATTATGTGGGGACTCGATGGAGTTGTTCTTACACCCAGACTGTATAATCTGGATGTTGTTTATGTAGTGTTTATGCTTCATCTGATTCCGTTTGTGATGATGAACCTGTTTCTATTCAGGGAATACAGGCATCTGAAGACTTTCACACGATCTGACCTGATTATTTTTCTGCTGATCAGTCTGAGTGGCGGAGCAATAGGCACTCTTGCCATTGTGAAAGCTTTGTTTTTATTAAACTTTAACCATTTATCCATTGTTGTCCTGCTTCAAAAGCTACAGCCTATATTTGCCATACTTTTGGCAACCACATGGTTAGGTGAACGACTGGGTAAAAGTTTTGTGGGTTATGCAATTCTTGCCATCTCCGGGGGATATTTTCTGACTTTTGGTTTTGCCCTGCCTGATCTCGAAACAGGTGAAAACACCGTTTATGCATCACTGCTGGCCCTGCTGGCTGCCTTGTCGTTCGGAAGTTCAACAGTGCTTTCAAAAAAAATATTGGGATCTTATAACTTTGTTACCTCAACCTTCTATCGCTACGGATTCACTTCGGCGATCATGTTTTTTTTCATGTTATTCTTTGGTGATTTCGGTCAATTGCAGGCAACTTCAACCAGTAACTGGATATTCATTGCCATCATTTGTCTCACTACAGGCTCAGGGGCAATATTTCTTTATTACTACGGACTCAGAAAAGTTCAGGCAATCATGGCCACGGTTAGCGAACTACTTTTTCCCATTTCGGCCATTTTTTTTGATTACCTCATCAATGGAAGCGTATTCTCGGCTGTTCAGTGGATTTCGGCTGCAGTAATGGTGTTTGCCATCATCAGGATAAATGCCGGAACAAAAAAATAGCACTTGTTTTTTGGCTCAAATTGAGTTACCTTTATTGCGACAAAAAACATTAGCCATGAAAGAGGAAATCAAACTGGTTTTTACAGGATCATTAATCGAGGCTGACTTTATCGAAGAGATACTTTTTGAACATGGAATAGGTGTACTGAAGCGTAATTCGATGGACGAAAGCCTGATTGCAGGATGGGCTTCCGGCAGCCCCGAGGATGCCTGTGAGCTATTTGTTGAGGCAGAAAATGAAGACAAAGCCACAGCACTTGTCGCGGAATATCTAAAAAACAGATAGTCTATGCTCCTGTTAGAAGTAAGTGTAAGTTCATCTGATCTTATTCCGGATTGCTGTATAATCATCTATTGACTTCCCGAAGCGTTTCGACTGCATGGAAACCTGCCTGAACAGTTATTTCATTATAGATCAACAACTATCGAGTTGTTGCGACTTCAACCCGTTCAAGTTTGCAAACGGCAAGCCGGTTTATGAGGTTATAAGGGTTATCGGGGGTCGGCCACTCTTTCTGCGGGAGCATCTGAGCAGGTTTTTTGAATCATTGGGCCAAACCGAAAGCCGGTTCAGGGAAAGCGAGGGTCAAATAAAACAGATCATTAGATTGCTGATTGAAGCAAATAGGGCTGACATGGGAAATATAAAATTAATTGCTTTTATCGAAGACTCTGGATCAGATCGAAGAACTGCAGCATGGTTTACTCCGGCCTACTACCCTACTGATGAACAATATGCAGCAGGTGTATTGATGACAAGTCTGAATTTGAGACGAAAACACCCTACACGCAAAGTTCAGGATGATGAGTATAAGAAAGCCGTTGCCCAACGACTGCATGAAACTAAAGCATTTGAAGTGTTGCTGACACATAATGACATTGTAACAGAAGGCAGTAAATCGAATATTTTTTTTATCCGAAACAACTGCCTGTTTACTGCTGCGGACGAACAGGTTCTGGGGGGGATTACCCGCAGCAAGGTTATTGAAATCTGTTATAAAAGCAAAATAGAACTTTTCAAAAATGAGATTCGGACGGGTCATTTATCAGGGTTTGAAGCCTGTTTTCTCACCGGCACCTCTCCAAAAATACTCCCAATCAGTAAAATTGACCATACTGGATATAAGGTACCCCATCAATTAATCACTTTTTTAATGAGTGAATTGGATAAGATGATCGTAGAAAATATTGAACAATTCAGTTGGAATACTCAGTTACAGACCTAAAGCTTATGTCAAAACAACCACAAAGAACAATCTATTTCAAAAGGAAAGTCTAATTTTATCCTTTGATTTCGCCATTGGTTCATGAACGTTAAGATGCTTTGTTCAGTATTTGAAGAATTGGATACAGTTTGAAATGATTGATATGTAATGTATAAATTCAGTTAGTATTATGGTTGTAAGGGGATCAATATTAGGCTTGTGGTCATTATTGTTAGCAATTGGTGTTTTCGGGCAAGAGCACAGTATTGACAACTTTTGTATAACAACAGCCGAATTGAACTTTTCAGAATCGATCAATAAATTTAGAAGGGAAAACCGAATGTCAGAAATTCCACTTTCAACTTCGCTCAGTTTTGTTGCCAAGACTCATGTAGCCGACTTGCAGCTTAACAGGCCCGACACAAGTATTTGCACCACTGCAAGCTGGTCGGATAAAGGAATTTGGAAGAGCTGCTGTTACAATAGTTACATACACCGCCCGGAGTGCATGTGGGAAAAACCTAAGGAACTAAGTAATTACCCGTTCAGAGGCTACGAGATTGTGTATTTTGAAGAAAATCTGCTTCAGCCGGACATGGTCGCAGACCTGTGGTTTTCGGTTCCGGAGGTTGTAGATTTTATTCTCGGTAAAGGCGCGCACTCGGATAAGAAGTGGGCAGCCATGGGAGTTGGTATTGGGGAAAACTACCTGAGTCTTTGGATGGGTCAACCAACCGATCCTAACAGAAAACCTGCCGTTTGTGCTAAGGGTAATGAAATCTTTTTAGCTCCGTTTACAAACGATACATCCGCAAAAACTTCTGTAAAAAACACTAACAGATACTATATCATTTACGGCATATTTGGCAGCCTTCAGGAAGCACAAACTGCTCTGAAAACACATAAGAACAACGGATTTGAACATGCAGTGATTGTTACTAAAGATAACAAAATCAGGGTTGCACTAAATGTCTTAGACAATCTGAAAGATGCCATTGCAGCAAAAGAAAAACTTCCGGCTGAGTATTCCGATTCGTGGATTTTAAAAGATTAGCACCAACAATTTGACAGTTTGGGTTGTTTCATGTGTATGAATGATAACCCGGTTATTTTTTGGTTCAGGCGTGATCTCAGATTACAGGACAACCATGGCCTTTTCAGGGCTTTAAAAAGCGGACGAAAAGTGCTGCCACTATTCATTTTCGACACCGACATACTCGACAACATTAACGATCGGGCTGATGCAAGGGTTAGTTTCATTTACAAGAAACTTGCAGAAATTAATGAAAAACTCAGGCTTGAGGGCAGTAGCTTGATTGTCAGGTTTGGAAAACCCGCAGAAGTATTTCATCAACTCACAGACGAATGGAAAATTGACGGGGTTTTTGCGAACAGAGACTACGAACCTTATGGTATCAAAAGAGATGAAGAGGTTAAATCGTTCCTTGAAAAAAGAGAAATTCCATTCAGAAGCTTTAAAGATCACCTGATGTTTGAACCGGGAGAAATACTCAAAGCTGACTTGACGCCCTATACTGTTTTTACACCTTTTTCGGTTCGCTGGAAAGAATACCTTCGTTTAAATCCTTTCACAACCTATTCATCTGAAACGTTGATGGCAAATTTTTACAGGTTTGATAACCAATTTCCGGAGTTAGGAATGATTGGGTTCAAACTGTCATCCATTAATGTTCCGGAGTTGCGTATTGATAAAGATACCCTGATGCTTTACGCTGACCTGCGAAATGTACCTTTTCCGGGTCACACAACATTTTCTGGTGTTCACCTTCGGTTTGGAACTGTTAGCATCAGACAATTGGTCTCACTTGCAATGAATTACAGCGAATCATTTATGAATGAATTGATATGGCGCGAATTTTTCATGCATATTTTGTCCCATTTTCCTCATGTTGCAGAACGGAATTTCAATGCCAGATACGACCGCATCAACTGGCGTAACGACCCGGATTCATTCGATAAATGGTGTCAGGGCAAAACCGGATATCCATTAGTGGATGCAGGTATGCGACAGCTGAACCAAACTGGTTTTATGCACAATCGGGTGAGGATGGTTGTAGCCGGTTTTCTCACGAAACATCTTCTGATTGACTGGCGTCTCGGTGAGGCCTATTTTGCTGATAAACTTCTTGACTATGAACTGTCTTCCAACAATGGCAACTGGCAATGGGCAGCCGGAACAGGTTGTGATGCAGCTCCATATTTCAGGGTATTCAACCCCCTGGAGCAGGCCCGTAAGTTCGATCCGGAACAAAAGTATGTCCGGTATTGGATACCCGAACTTAATAATCCGGATTATCCTAAACCGCTGGTTGACCACAAAAATGCCAGAGAAAGGGCAATAAAAACCTATAAAGAAGCCCTGAGCTGACTTATTATTCAGGCTAATTCTCTTATTTTCGCACGAAAAACAGGTCTATGATTCAGCGATACCGCCTGCATGAAGTGTTAAATGAGCGGGATAAAAGAGACTTTCTGTCATTTCCTTCAAAACTTTATAAGAACGACAGTCATTACGTCAGGCCGCTCGACAATGATGTTGAGAAATTGTTTGACAGCAAAAGAAACAAACGGTTGCGCAAGGGCGAAGCCATCCGATGGCTTCTGCTTGATTATGAAGGCACTATAATAGGTCGCATAGCAGCCTTTATCGATCCTGATACTGCACGAAACAACGAACAACCCACAGGAGGTTGTGGATTTTTCGATTGTATCCATGATCAGGAAGCCGCCACAATGCTTTTTGATGCAGCACGGATATGGCTTGCTCAGCGTGGGATGGAAGCGATGGACGGACCGGTGAATTTTGGTGACCGCGACAATTTCTGGGGAGTACTTGTTGATGGTTTTCATGAACCTGTATTTAATATGCCGTATAACTTCCCTTATTACAAAGAGCTTTTTGAGAATTATGGTTTTCAGAACTATTTCAATCAATACACCTATAAACGGGAGATTAATCTTCAAGGTGTTAAAGATGTCATATTTGAAAAAGCTGCCAGAGTATTTGCTAATCCGGATTATCGGTTTACGATGATCAGCTGGCAAAATCTGGAAAAATACGCTCATGATTTTCTGGAAATCTATAATAAGGCATGGGGTTCAATCCCGGGATCCAAGAAATTGACCATTGCGCATGCCACAGGATTGCTGAAAATGATGAAACCAATTCTGGATCGCAGACTTGTTTATTTTGGATATTACAAAAATGAGCCCATCGCATTTTTTATCATGATGCAGGATCTGAACCAAGTCATCAGAAAGTTCAATGGAAAAATGAACCTGATCAACAAACTCAGGTTAATGTACCATTTGAAGGTCAGAAAAAGCTGTACCAGAATAATAGGAAGGATATTTGGCATTGTCCCTGAACATCAGGGAAAAGGTATTGATGGGGCTCTGGTTATGACCTTCAGCAAGACAGCCATTTCCAAAGGATTTCCTTACAAGGAGTTAGAGATGAACTGGATCGGAGATTTCAACCCATCAATGATGAAAGTAGTTGAAAATATTGGCGGACAAATTTACAAGACACATGTCACATACCGCTACCTTTTTGACAGGGCCAAACCTTTCAGGCGCGCCAGAATACAAGAATAACAGGGCAAAGAAAACGTGATTCTGCAGAAAAAAAATGGTTCAGGATATTAACGCAACAATTCAGACATTTTACGACCGATATCGGCCGGTGAATCAACAACATGAACGCCGCATTCTCTCAGTATTGCTTTTTTGGCTTCAGCAGTATCATCTTTTCCACCGATAATGGCTCCGGCATGACCCATGGTGCGTCCTTTAGGTGCTGTTGCACCGGCAATGAAGCCAACTACAGGTTTCGTTCCATGTTCTTTTATCCAATAAGCTGCCTCGGCTTCCATGCCACCGCCAATTTCACCAATCATGACAATTCCCTTGGTTTCAGGGTCACCCATTAGCAATTCAACAGCATCTCTGGTTGTTGTTCCAATAATCGGATCACCGCCAATGCCGATGGCCGTGGTTTGGCCCAATTCAGCTTTGGTGAGCTGATCAACAGCCTCATAAGTGAGTGTTCCTGAACGCGAAACAATACCTACCTTGCCCTTTTGGTGAATAAATCCGGGCATAATTCCCACTTTGGCTTCACCGGGTGTGATAACTCCCGGGCAGTTGGGCCCGATGAGTCTCGATTGACGTCCTTTCAGGTATTCTTTTACACGAACCATATCAGAGGTTGGTATGCCTTCAGTTATGCAAACAATGACTTCTATTCCGGCATGAGCTGCTTCCATGATGGCATCGGCAGCAAAAGCAGGTGGAACAAAAATTACAGATACATCGGCACCTGTTGCTTTTACAGCATCAGCAACCGTGTTGAAAACCGGTTTTCCAAGATGCTCAGTCCCTCCTTTTCCAGGGGTAACTCCGCCTACAACATTAGTGCCGTATTCAATCATCTGACCTGCGTGAAAAGTGCCTTCGCTTCCGGTGAATCCCTGTACAATAACTTTTGAATGCTTGTTTACTAATACGCTCATGGATGGGTATTTTAGTTATTTTTATTTATTGCCCAAAATTAAAACCTTTTGGAGAATATTAATCACTATCCTGATGGTTTTGATAAAAAAAGAACCGTTGGCCTATTATTTAAGCCAACGGTCGGATTGTGTGAACCTGAAGGGACTCGAACCCCTAACCTTCTGATCCGTAGTCAGATGCTCTATCCAATTAAGCTACAGGTCCATGTTAACAGGAGTGCAAAATTAATATAATTCTCTTAAAAATGTTATGAGAATCCAATAAATATTGAGTCAATCAAAAAAAACATGTTCCGTACCAATTTCTTGCATGACTATACAACACGCTAACTGGGCTGATTCATAATGAGATCTGTAAAGAAATCCAGGAAGTCCAAGGAATGATGTACCTACGATTTAATTTAAGATGACTTCACAGGGAGAGCAGAACCTTGTACTCACTGATTTCATTGAGGCAGCAAATCCAATGATTTTCTTACGGATAAACTCGTCAGGATTTACTGATTTCATTTCATCAGCGAAAAAACTGGTAATTTCTTTCTCCAGTTCTTGCTGAAACTGATCTGAAAATGAAGGAATGTTGTTGAAAGTAAAGGTTTTTTTCATGCAGGTTGTTTTTGTGAGCATTTGCTCCAATAACGCTGCATAAGTTGTGATTCGTATACAACACAAAAACTTTTTCTACATGATTGACAAAAGGCAAGTTTCTACACAGATAGAATCAAATTTTTCTCTTTCGCCATTTTACGCATATTGATCAGGGCATAACGCATGCGTCCGAGAGCAGTGTTGATGCTGACTCCTGTTGTTTCTGCGATTTCTTTAAAACTCATTTCGGCATAGAGTCGCAGATAAAGCACTTCGCGCTGTTCTTCGGGAAGGAATCCGATCATTTTGCGGAGGTCTTCGTGGATTTGCTCTGTGATTAGTCTTTCTTCGATTGAAGGACCTGCATGATTCGTCTGCCGGACAACGCTTATATCGTCAAATTGCGAATCAACTGTCGGAAGCCGTTTCGATTTGCGGAAGTGATCAATAATAAGGTTGTGCGCTATGCGCATTGCCCATTGTATGAATTTGCCTTCTTCCTTGTAAGCTCCGCTGTTCAGTGTACGGATGATTTTCATGAACGTATCCTGAAAAAGATCATCTGCCAGTTGTTTGTCCTTGACCAGCATTAAGATGTACGAATACACCCTACCCTGGTGGCGGTTCAGCAAAATCTCGAAGCTATTGTGATTTCCATTCAGGTAACTGCTGACAAGTTCCTGATCGCTGACTTGAATTGCGCTCATAGAGGCTCCTTTTTAATAATTTAGGTTAAAAAGGTAAAGTCAGATCGATAGGTTTCCTCCTGAATGATTAAATAATGACTACTTAAACTCGTATTTCAGAGGGCAAATATAGGCATGAAAAACAAAAAAGCAATATTTATTGGTAATTTCGCCAAAATTTTTTTTCACCACTACACATGCAATCTAATAACCGTATAAGGTTTATCTCCATTATCGGTGCAAGGGTAAACAATCTAAAGAACCTGACTGTTAATATTCCGCACAACAAACTGGTTGTGATTACGGGGCTTTCCGGTTCCGGAAAATCGTCTCTTGCGTTCGACACCTTGTATGCCGAAGGCCAGCGACGTTATGTTGAAAGTCTGAGTGCTTATGCCCGTCAGTTTCTGGGCAGAATGAACAAACCGGATGCGGACCAGATCACAGGATTGTCGCCTGCCATTGCGATCGAACAAAAAGTTAATACACGAAACCCCCGCTCGACGGTTGGAACCAGCACTGAAATTTATGAGTATCTGAAACTTCTTTTTGCTCGTGTTGGCAGAACGATTTCACCGGTTTCTGGTTCAGAGGTCAAAAGAAACCAGGTTTCCGATGTTGTGGATTATGCTATGGCCTTGCCCGATGAAACAACCATGATGGTGCTTGCAGAGATCAACCTGAATAATGGCCGGTCTCCTGTGGACCAGCTGACGGTGCTGTTGCAGCAGGGGTTTAACCGGGTGATGACAGATGATACAGTGCAAAGAATAGAGGAATTACTGAACACAAAAAAACCACTAAAAGTAACTGTTCTCAAAATCGTCATCGACAGACTCAGAATGAACAAAGAAAGCGACGATCTGGCTCCACGGCTGGCCGACTCTGTGCAGACTGCATTTTATGAAGGACATGGCAATTGTGAACTACTGGTTACTGAACCTGGTGGAAATGTTTTTTCTCGAAGATTTTCCAGCAGGTTTGAAGCCGACGGCATCAGCTTCGAAGAACCTTCGGTAAATATGTTCACCTTTAATAATCCATACGGAGCTTGTCGCACCTGCGAAGGATTTGGCTCAGTCATCGGAATCGATCCAGACCTTGTTATACCCAACAAAGCACTATCTGTTTATGAAGGAGCTGTGGTTTGCTGGAAAGGCGAAAAAATGGGTGAATGGAAAGATACTTTGGTAATGAATGCTGATAGATTCGGTTTTCCTATTCACAAGCCTTACTATCTATTAAGTGACGAACAAAAGGAATTGCTTTGGACAGGTAATCAATATTTCGCTGGTCTGGATGAGTTTTTTAGAGTGATTGAAGAACAAACCTACAAGATACAATACAGGGTAATGCTCTCTCGTTACCGGGGAAAAACAGTTTGTCCGGATTGCCGCGGAACAAGGCTCAGAAAAGATGCAAGCTATGTGAAGGTTGCCGGAAAATCAATCTCCGAATTAGTTTTGCTGCCCATTGAAAAATTATTGCCGTTCTTTGAAACGATCGAACTGACTGCTTCAGACCAAAAAATCGCAGATCGATTACTGAAAGAAATCACCTCAAGGCTTGGCTTTCTGCTCGATGTTGGCCTTGGTTACTTAACGCTCAACCGATTGTCCAACACTCTGTCGGGCGGCGAATCGCAGCGCATCAACCTTGCTACGGCATTGGGAAGCAGTCTGGTTGGCTCAACTTATATCCTGGATGAACCCAGCATCGGACTTCACTCCAGAGACACTCAGCGTTTGATTAGTATTTTATTGAAATTAAGGGATATAGGAAACACCGTGCTCGTTGTAGAGCATGATGAAGAAATCATACGTGCAGCAGATCAGATTATTGATATTGGCCCGCTGGCAGGCAGCCATGGAGGCGAATTGGTGTTTCAGGGAAATTTCGAAGAGATTCTGCGTTCAGATCAAAGTCTGACAGGTGCTTACCTTAGCGGAAGGTTGTCGATTCCTGTACCACCGTTACGACGAAAATGGCGCGACTTTGTTGAGGTGACCGGTGCATCGGAGAACAACCTTAAGAATATCAATGTGGTATTTCCTCTGAGGATACTCACTGTTGTCACCGGCGTGAGCGGCTCAGGCAAATCAACACTTGTCAGGGGTATTTTGTTTCCTGCATTGAAACGAAGACTTGGCGGACACTCAGATAAAACGGGGCGTTTTGGCGAGGTGCGCGGTGAGCTTGGCCAAATTGGCGGTGTTGAACTCATTGACCAAAACCCCATCGGGAGATCAACCCGTTCCAATCCTGCAACTTATGTTAAGGCATATGATGACATCAGACAAGTGTTCTCGGAACAAAAACTTGCAAAATCCCGCGGTTATAAACCCGGCTATTTTTCCTTCAATGTACCCGGTGGCCGTTGCGATCAATGCGAAGGCGAAGGTGTAGTTAAGATTGAAATGCAGTTTATGGCCGACGTGTATCTTGAATGCGATCAATGTAAGGGTAAAAGGTTTAAGGAAGAGGTACTTGACATTAAGTTTCATAACAACAGCATCACAGATATTCTATCCATGACCATCGATGATGCACTGACTTTTTTTGGTGAGCACAGTCATGGAAGCTCTGTTTGCCAAAGAATACGGAATAAGTTACAGCCTTTGCAGGATGTAGGTCTTGGTTATCTTAAACTTGGCCAGTCGTCGAGCACGCTCAGCGGAGGCGAGGCACAAAGAATCAAACTTGCCTTTTTTCTGACAAAAGGCCATGTTGAAAAACCAACTCTGTTTATTTTTGATGAGCCGACAACCGGACTTCACTTTCATGATATCCTTAAACTTACCGAAGCCCTGAATGCCCTTATTGAACATGGACATTCAGTGATTGTTATTGAGCACAATCCTGAAGTTATTAAATCAGCAGACTGGATTATTGATTTAGGTCCTGAAGGTGGTGAAAAAGGCGGACAGATTCAATTTGAAGGAACTCCGGAAGAAATGGTTAAGGTGAATAAATCCTATACAGCCCTTGCCATGCTTGATAAAATCAGGAGATAAGAAGGGATCTGATACATTTTTTTGATAGATCTTTGATTTAAAAAACTTTGATCATTAATATTTCCTATCATCGCAGGAGCTTCATTTATAAAAGATAGGCTGGTGTGGAACATCGGCAAGTGTTAGCGGCTCACTGTCAAAGCACATTTTAACACAATATGTTTTTTACCTTTACACAATCCTATACCGTAATACAAAGAAATCTTAAATCCAGGCCAGCAGAAGTATGAATATTGTTTAATTTTGATAGGTTAATTGCCTTACATGAAGTTTTTTGAATCAGGAATTTAAGTACAAGAAAAATGAACCTTTCAAGCAGATTGAAGAATTGTTAATCATTGAAATGAAAAAGGATTTAAAATTGATGAGTTGAAAGCACATGCAGCCAATAATCAAAAGTTCACGTTGTCATCACGACCCATAATTAATATAGATATGAAGCAGCAGAATAAAATAAAACTAATACCGATTACAGGGCTATTCCTATTATTGATCTTTCTACCATTCCATCTTCAATCTCAAACAATTTTCAACGTTCCTGCGTATCCATACGAAACATGCATTGTTGATTATGACCAGGATGGCGATAATGACATTGTTGTAGGATGTAACGGGCCTAACCAGGATCCTGATTCACTCATTATTTTTTTTAACGATGGGTGGGGGAACTTTGATTTTGAAAAATTTCAATTTCCAAATCAGATTGAACTTAATTGCATTGACCTGACATTGGATAATTTTCCGGATATAATTACACAAACCATTGATAACATAATTTTCTATGAAAATGATAAAAATGGAGGAATTGATTATGATTACCTGATTATGAACATAGATTGTAGTCCGAAAATCGGAGGAATTGCAGACATTAATAATGATAACATAAATGATATCGTTTATTATTGTCGATTTATTCCTTATAGTTGGGGGGTACAAATCAATACTGGAGACAATACTTTTACAGATTCTGCATTTGTTGAAAGCAATGACCAATGGTTTAAAACCACAACCGGGGATTTAAATGACGATGATCGTGCAGATATTTTAGTAGCAACAGTAGATCAATCAGAAACGGTTCATATTCTTTTTAATCATTACCCTGTTTTTGAGAAAATGAATATTGCTACACCTGACTGGAATCCAGGTTACATATTAAATGTGGACAATGATGGTTTAAATGATGTTTTGTTAGAAAAACAATCATATTTCGGTTCTACCCGGTTGGTAAACATGATCAACAAAAGGAATCATTTTCAAGCTTGCGACACCTTAGTTTTTGTAAATGGAACTAGAATTATTAACATAGGTGATTATAACCTTGATGGTTATGATGACTTAACTATGTCCGTTTACCAGGCAAACAACCAACCGATTGAGGACTCAATCTATATTTATTTTAATGACCAGCATTGTGGTTACACGCATGTTCAAAGTGTTTATATGGGTGATTATGCCTCGCTGCCCACCATAAATCATGGCGATTTAAACGGCGACGGTTACCCGGAACTCGTGATTCAGGGCTATCATTTTCCAAGAAACAATATCCGGATTCTATGGAATGATGGTACGGGTAACTTCATAGATACCAATTCGGTTTATGTTTACCAAAGAGAAATTGAACACACTACCCACTTTAACATCTATCCCAATCCAACATCGGGCAATATTTCTATTCATTCTTCACTCAAAAATATCAAAACTGTCACCATTTTCGATTTAAGCGGAAGGACTTTATTTGAGCAAAACCGGATGGGTGAAACACGCACAATAGATTTAAACCTAAGTAACCTGTCGCTAAAGCCGGGCATTTACCTGTGTGCAGTTCAATTGGAGAATGAAATCGTAGTTTTCAGAAAGATTATATTCACCAAAAACCATTGATTATGAAAAAAATTGAATTTGTTTGCCTGCTTTTCTTGTTTGTATTTTCAAACACAAGGTCCTTTGCCCAGTTTTCGAAACAGAATGCCATTGATCTTGTTCTAGACTCAATTGCATCCAATCGTATTGACAGCGTTAACATTTATATGGAGCCCTATGTCATAACCGATGATTATTATTTGTCAAGTCCTTACGACTCCCTTCACTCTCCTTATGATAGCTATTGGCTTGCGTTTATTGACGAAAAACCACTTTATTTATGGGATCATTTGTGTACTTATGTGTTTATCAATTCGATAAATGGCAATTTCACATCTATTAGTCACAGCTCGCCTCCGGAAGGATACTCTATGGATTTTGACAGTTTGAGTGTTTCTAAGGAAATATCAATTCCTTCTCCTGACTATACCGTACCTTATTCAGGGTTACAAGTTGAGGAGAACGACCACTACTATGCGGTATTGTTTAGTGGTTACGGGCAGAATGCCGAAGCCCCATTTTGGAACCATCTGAGCCATATGTATTGTGCCTTGAAAGAAAAAGGATTTGCTGAGGAAAATATATATGTATTGTCTGGCGACGGAACAGAAGGTTCTGGTTGGTGGGCGAATACTAATATGAACCTTGACAATACAGGAGGTGATGATATCATGAATGTGCCATGCACTGTGAACAATTTGGATAGTATTTTTCAATTACTTGAAACCAAGTTAACCGAAGATGACTTGTTGTTTATATTTGCAACAACGCATGGTGGACGTGATATAAGTGACACTGGTTCAAGTAATCTAAAACTTTATCAAGAAGAGGAACTCTGGGATACTACTTTTGCGAGAATATTGTCGGGCATAAATTGTTCACAAATGATCATTCCTTTATATGCCTGTTATTCAGGTGGATTAGTAGATGAGCTAATGGTGCAAACACACAATGAGAAAAGAACAGTATTCGCTCCTGTTCCTTGGCAATATGCTTATGTTAGAGATCTCAGATTTATTAATGTGTTTGGAATGGATGTTTTCCCTTATTTTCTTATAACTGCTTTTAGGGGATCCCACCCGTTTTCTAAAAATATACCATGGAATACCGATTATAAAATTGGCACTCACCCTGGTGATACACTTATTCCATTTTTTGATAGCACTGATTTCCATCCGGATTATATGGTTAACTATGGAAATGGAGACAGCACAATTCAAATTGGAGAAGCGATATATTATACAAAGCAGTTTGATAGCCAGCTGCCGATTTCTGGTGTTATTAATTATGATTGTGGTTTCGAAGAAGATTTACTAGGTCTTACCGGAATTTCAGGAAACATTAATAACACTCAAACAGTTACTGGGAACTTCATTGTTGGCGGCGACCTTATCCTGAATGACAGTGCAACATTGACAATTGCTGACAATTGTAAATTTTATATTGTGAACGGGGATATGACCACTAACGAAAACTCTGAATTAATTTTAGGAGATGACTTATTAATCAAGAATTTTCAGGAAAAAGGATTGTTTTTAATAGAAGGTGATTTTGTAGCAGGAACAGGTATTAATTTTGAATCTTTTGACTCAACAAACATGAAAGTTGGTTTTAATAAAAGTGGAATTAATGTTGAGCTTAGTGAATGTAATTTTGAAAATGTTTCGCTATATGGATATACAGACACGCTAACAGTAAATTCCTCATCAATTTTTACTAATTCCAGAATAAAAGGCGCAAATCACTTGATTGTGGATAGTACTACTTTCACTACATCATCCATTTCAATGAAAGCACCAGGTTTATCTATATCATCAGCAACAATAACAAACAGCAGTTTTAATCTTCCACACCCGGATGAAAACAGTCTTGTGAGTTTATATCGTTTTGCAACCTATCATATTACAGGTGACACCTTTGCAAACTGGAATTCATCATACGCTGAAGGACAGCATTCTGTGGCAATTGAATGCTCGGGTACAATTGGATCATCGGCTATGAACAATATAAAGGATAATGTATTTTTAAGCAGTGAAAATGGATACAGCAATACAAACGGGATTCTCGTTTATGCCAGTATTGCAAACATTTTAAACAACGATATTCAGAATCAGAATGTTGGTGTAATGCTTACAGGCAGTAGCCAATCAATTTTGTCTGGCACTCCCAATTTTTGTAACGAAGAAACCCAAGTTATTATTAATAATAATATTTGTCAGGTTTATGCTTCAGAGTATTCATTTCCTACAGAATTTATTTGGAATGTAATTTATCATGACACGCTAACAAAATGTTTCGTACATCATGACATTGATCCAAATTTTCATCACGATTCTTTAATTGTAGTTTACAATTTTTGGAGCGATCAGCATGACCCGGATAGTAATTTGATACCAATGGGTCATTATGCATATCTACCGATTTACGAACCATGCAGTAAGTCAACAATTGCTTTAACCGATGCCAATGTATTATACCAAACTGGTATCGATCAAATTGCGACTGGTAATTATGCAATTGCTAAAATTACTTTTCAGGAAGTAGTCAATCTTTATCCAAAAACTGAACAAGCCAGTAATGCATTGAAGGATATCTTTAATTTAGAATCATTAACAAATAATGATTTTGCAAGTCTTAAAACCTACTATTTATCAGAAGACTCAATTGTTGGGAATGAAAGACTAGAAAGACTGGGTCAAAACCTTGCCAACAAATGTGACGAAAAACTTGGTAATTATGAAGTGGCGATCGATTGGTATGAAGACATGATTGAATATCCACCAACTCTACAAGATTCAGTTTTTGCAATAATAGATCTTGAAAACTGTTATTCTCAAATGGAAATTGATTCAAATCTGAAATCGTCGAGTTATGTGGGTAAGATGGCTCAATATAAACTAAGCACAGAAAAAGCGCATCAGGATCACAGGAATGAGTTATTAGCATTACTATTAAAACAGCAAAGGTTTCACGGTTCATCTGATGATGAATGTGAAAATATTAAATCGTTAAAATCCGCAGAGCTATTACAAAACACGCCCAATCCTTTTAATGGAATAACTAAAATATCCTATCATCTCCTGCATGAATCAGATGTTAAATTTAGCATCCATAACTACAACGGGCAGTTGATTAAAACAATACTTGTTGGAATGAAACCCGAAGGGACTCATACAACAGTATTTGACGCAAGTGGTTTACAGAGTGGAATTTATTTCTATTCGATCAGTATCAACGGATATCCAACTGATTCAAAGAAAATGACCATAATAAATTAGCTTCTGACAATTAAGAAGTCAAGCACCTCTAAAAAACTTGAAAAAACCTTTTCCAAGACAGGCAACCTAAGACTTTTTAAATTTTCGCTATTTTTGCGAAAATTAACTTAAAATCTACTATTCATGAAAAAAATCATATTGCCCGTATATCTTCTATTTATTGCTATGTCATGCAACAATCCTGCTCATCAACATGATCATGAGCACCAAGGGCATGATCATTCACACGAAAATGATCCTCATGCAAAGAATGATTCCGCCAGTATTGTACATTACGATCAGGAAATAAATTTTAAAGATGTGAAACAACTCACTTTTGGTGGGGACAATGCCGAGGCCTATTTTAGTTTTAACAATGAAATGATTGTCTTTCAGTCAAATAACCCCGAATGGTCACTGGAATGCGATCAGATTTTTTATACCAGGCTCGACAGTGCCAATATGGGTGAAGAGATCCCTCAAATGATCAGCACCGGACTCGGCCGCACCACTTGTTCCTATTTCATGCCGGGTGACACGACTATTCTTTTTGCTTCAACGCATATGGGTGATGGTAGTTGTCCGCATGTGCCCGATCCCCGTGAAGACGGCAAATACGTTTGGCCAATCTATGCCGATTACAATATTTTTGTTTCTGACCTCAAGGGTAAAATTATTGATACCTTAACCAACCGTCAAGGTTATGATGCCGAGGCAACCGTTTCGCCAAGGGGTGATAAAATTGTCTTTACTTCGGACAGAACAGGTGATCTTGAGCTTTTTGTGATGGATATTGATGGAAACAATGTTAAACAGATCACCAGCGGACTTGGATATGATGGCGGAGCGTTTTTCTCGCCCGATGGTTCAAAATTGGTTTTCAGGGCTTCAAGACCAACAACCACTGAAGAACAAAATGACTATAAGGAACTTCTTAAACAAGGCTTAGTTACACCAACCAATATGGAAATTTTTGTGTGTGATGCCGACGGATCGAATCTGGTTCAGGTAACCAACTTAGGCAAAGCCAATTGGGCACCCTATTTCCATCCTTCAGGAAACAAAATACTGTTTAGCTCAAACCATCATTCAGAACGAGGATTCCAGTTCAATATTTTTATGATCAACCTTGACGGTACTGGCCTCAAACAGATTACCTTCGACAAAACTTTTGACGCCTTCCCGATGTTTTCGTTCGATGGAAAAAAACTGATATTTTCGAGCAACAGAAACAACGGTGGCACGCGTGACACCAATCTGTTTATTGCGGATTGGGTTGAATAAATCATTGTTTTAAAATGCACTGCATGCTGACAAACAGTGTCCACCAAAAGGTTTTCGACCTGCTAAACGATCTCAATATTGGTTATGAGGTTGTCTATCACCCTCCGGCACCAACGATTGAAGAAGCAATGAAATACTGGAAGGATCTGGATGCAGTGCATTGCAAAAACCTGTTTTTCAGGAATCACAAGGGGAACAAGCATTATCTGGTTGTTTTCCACTGTTTACAGCAACTGAACATACATGATCTGGAACAGCGTCTGAAACAAGGAAAGTTGAGTTTTGCTTCCCCCGAGCGAATGAGAAAGTATCTCGGTGTCGGGCCGGGTAGTGTTTCTCCCTTTGGATTGATCAACGATGCTGCTAATCATGTGCATGTGTTTATCGACGTTGAACTCCTCAAAGCCCGGAAAGTGAGTTTTCATCCAAATGACAATACTGCCAGCCTGAGTATTATGGTGGATGATTTTCGCAGGTATTTGGAATTTACAGGAAATTCATTTGAATTTCTGGAATTATATGATTCCACCAACACATTTCGCTCAGGTAACAGTAAAATGTAAAACTCACAATAACAACACGTTGTCCTTAACAAATGAGCAATGAACAATAAGGAAAAGCTAACCATTGATATACGTTCCGAAATCGGGAATCTGGAACATGTGATCATTCACACGCCCGGCCCCGAGGTGGAGAACATGACACCTGAAAATGCCGCGCGTGCCTTGTACAGCGACATCCTTAATCTGAGTGTTGCACTACCTGAATATAATGAGTTCAAAGGCATACTTAACTTATTTGCAAAGGTCTATGATGTAAAAGACCTGCTTGTCGACATTTTGAAAACTGAAAAGGTAAAAACGAGCATAGTCAGTCGTATTTGCAAAAGCGAATCTGTAGATGATATCTGTAAGATTATTTCAGGATACAGCAACGAAACGCTTGCTGCACAGCTTATTGAAGGCGTTGAAATGAGAAAGGACACCCTAACGAAATACCTTGACAACGAAAGATTTTCGCTTCATCCCCTGCCCAATTTCTTTTTTACCCGGGATGCATCATTCAGTATGCGCGACAGGGTCATTATCAGCCAGATGGCCAGTAAGGTGCGCGAGCGCGAAAGCATTATTATGGAAGCCATTTTCGATTATCATCCCATTTTCTCTACACAAACTGTAAACCCTGTAAAAACCTGGGACCGTTCAGGAAAAGCTAGTATTGAAGGTGGCGATGTGCTTATTGCCCGCGAAGATGTTTTTATGTCGGGTATAAGCGCCCGAACAACAAGCCAGGGAATTGATGCCCTGCTCGAATACCTGAAAACACTTCCGGGAACCAAACACCTCATCCTTCAGGAACTCCCCTACCAGCCCGAATCATTTATTCACCTGGATATGGTGTTCACTTTTCTCGACAGGGACAAATGCATGATCTTTGAACCACTGATCATGAGCTCAAGCAGGCATCTGACCATACATATTATCGTGGAGGACAACAAGGTAGCTTCAATCATGGAGGAAAATAATATTCTGGAAGCTTTGAAGAAAATTGGCATTGATCTGGAACCAGTTGTTTGTGGTAAAGAAGATGACATCTATATCATGGAACGCGAACAATGGCAGAGCGGCGCCAATTTTTTTGCTCTGGCACCGGGTAAGGTAATCGGTTACGGGCGTAATGTTCACACCATGGAAAACCTGAACAGACGTGGATTTGAGATTATCAAAGCAAGGGATATTCTTAAAAACAAGATAGACATTCAATCATACGACAAATTCGTGGTAACCATCGAAGGAGATGAACTTTCTAGAGGTGGTGGTGGGGCACGGTGTATGACAATGCCATTAAAGCGTAAGGAAGTAAACTGGTAACCCACTTCATGAGCAAAAAAAACACACCGGCTTATATGAACCTGCGCATTTATGCGCTTGCAGTGTTGCTTTATCTGATGCTGGTTTTTCCTGTTTCACTGATTATGTTGTTCAAATACGGCCCTATGTGGATGGAAGAAAAAGGGCTGATCCGGGAGGAAGTTCAGGCTGTTGCACCGGCAAACCAAAACGGCAGTTTCCTAAACTTCGACCTACGTGCAGATTCTGATTCATTAAGCAAAATGGCAGAACCTCAAACCGACAACAAAATCACGATTGATGACGATGAAATCCGTTTTGGATCAGGCATGGCGCTGCTTTTCAGATTGATCCTTTTAGGTATGGTTGTTGTTTTTGTTGTTAATCTACCTTTTAGGCGGTTATTCTTCCGAAAACGAAAAAACAAAACAATCAGCGAAAGTTTGCTTCGTTTTTGTCAAAGGTGGTTGCTTTATATGCCCATAATTAACAGCTTCATTATCGGGCTCGTTATGATTGTTTATCTGATTTTTTTATGGTTCTTATTGTTTACAGGGGAACAACAAAGTAATACCAGCCTTCAGTTTTACAGGCAGTTCTTTTTTATCTCCGTTTTTGCTTCTTTTCTGACCGTTCTTTTTGTTTATTTCTGGCACAGGCATCGTGTTACTTTTAAATATATCGACCATGTTTTCGACAGCGTGAGCCTTTACCGCGAGAGCCGTAAAGGAAGCAGCAGCAAAATCAAGCACCGGCTTTGGGTCAACTACACCATGACCACACTCATGCCACTTGTAATTGTAATTTTTTATCTTTTTCTGAGTACAACAAGCATACGAGATGCACTGGGCAAACAGCCCGAGCCAGCTCAAATACAGGTTTTGTTTGGCAAATATCTTCCTTATCTCGACAACTCTAATCTCATTGGCAGCGAACAGCTTTTTTATGTTAATGCCATCGACAGTTTACTGATGTTTGTAGGAATTTTTACAGGAATACTGATCAGTATAATATATCTGTTTTACTTTGTTACCTGGACTACACAGAGTATTGTTGTTCCGGTGAGAGAGGTGCTTGAAAAAATGAAGCAACCTGTCGGCGACGGGCTCGACAGGCTGGCTGTGGTACGTACGACAGATGAGTTTGGACGTCTGGCCATAGGATACAATGAAATGGCAACACGTATCACGGAAAATATTGCTGATCTGAAAAAACTCACAGAAGCCAATCAACGCTTCGTACCAAAAGAATTTTTGAGGTTTTTGGGGAAAGACACCATTACTGATGTTCAACTTGGTGATCAGGTTCAGCAGTGCATGACTGTCCTGTTTGCAGATATTCGATCATTTACGACATTGTCAGAGAGCATGACGCCACCGGAGAACTTCAATTTTCTGAATACCTATCTGGGCTATATGGAACCTGTGATCAGAAAGCATGGTGGTTTTGTGGATAAGTTTATAGGCGACAGTATAATGGCGCTTTTCGGTGAAAATCCTGAAAATGCGATTGATGCTGCACTCGAAATGCACGAAAGGCTCGTTGATTTTAACAGCCTGATGATGCAATTTGGCAGAAAGCCCATAACCATAGGAGCAGGTATTCACACCGGAAATCTGATGTTGGGCGTTGTTGGCGGAGAAGGGCGAATGGAAACAACTGTAATCTCCGATTCAGTAAATCTGGCAAGCAGACTCGAAGGTCTCACACGAGAATACCAGGCTGGGGTTATCATTTCGGAAACAAGTCTGAATAAGCTTTTCAATAAAGACAAGTACCAATACAGGCTTCTTGATACCGTAAAAGTTAAAGGAAGGCAGGAAGCTGTCAGTATTTATGAAATTCAGGGCAGAAAACAAGTGTAGCAGAATAATCAAAACAAAAGAACCTATGCTATTCGACACGATACGTGACCATGTGTTGCAGGATTTACTCACGAATCTGCCTGCCACCCTTCCCTATCACGACTACGCCCACACAATTGATGTTGTGCGGGCAGCTCAGGAATACGGGACAGCAGCAGGACTAGACCAGGCTTCAATGGATATGCTTCTTGCAGCTTCTCTTTTGCATGAAACCGGAATCCTGAAGGGTTACATTGGCCATGAGGAGGAATCGGTAGCTTACGCAAAAAGAATTCTGCCCGTTTATGGTTATTCCGATGCACAGATCAATGTTATTGTGCAGCTGATATTGGAAACAGAAATATCACGCAAACCAACCAGCTTATTATCCGAAATACTCCGAGATGCAGACCTTGATTATTTGGGACGCCCTGATTATTTTGCCATTGCACATAAACTCAGACTTGAATGGATTCATTTAAACAACTATCCCAAATCCCTTAAAGTATGGTATTTGGAGCAGCTTAACTTTTTGCAGAAACATAAATATTATACCATCTGGGCAACACAGTCCCGCAGTCAGGGCCTCGAGGACAATATAAAACTCATACATGAATTAATTTCCTTATCTTAAGTTTTGCTATAGGCCTATAGCTTGTAACCACTTTTCCTTACTTTTGTAACATTCAACCCTATACTCTTCAAGGCCATGATCAGACATATCAAGCAATTCAGGGACAAGCACCCATTTCTGTTCTTCATGGCCATTGGCATGCTGTTGCGCTTTATCGCGGTCCTGTTTTCCAAAGGATTTGGAATGCACGACGACCATTTTCTGGTAATCGATGTGTCGCAGTCATGGGTCGATGGAGGCGACTATTACCGCTGGCTTCCGGGTACAGAAGGAAACACAGGGCCTGACGGACACAGCCTATTTTATGTTGGCTTCCACTACCTATTCTTCAAATTGGTTCAGTTATTCGGTATTTATGACCCTCAGCTGAAAATGTATCTTGTCCGCGGTATACATGCTTTGCTCTCACTTCTTGTGATTTCCTTCGGCTACCGGATTGCTTCATTAATAACAGATAGAAAAGTTGCCTATAAAGTAGCTTTGCTGCTTTCAGTTTTCTGGTTTATGCCTTTTATCGGCGTAAGAAACCTTGTTGAAGCCGTAACTATCCCTTTTTTGATGTACGGAACATTGATTCTGCTGCGACAGGAGATCATCCGAAAAGGCAACGAACCGGGATACCACATCACCTCCTTTTTGGTTGCGGGTTTCTTTCTCGGGCTTGGGTTCTCGGTAAGGTACCAGACTATATTTTATACAGGTGGACTAGGGCTGGCCCTCTTGATTTTGGGCAACTGGAAAGGCATGCTTGCCACGGCAGCCGGTTTTCTTAGTTCAGTTGTCATTTTTCAGGGAGGGATTGATTTTATTGTGTGGCGACAGCCCTTCGCTGAACTAATGGCCTATATTAATTACAACATAAACCACGCATTTGATTATAACACCATGCCATGGTATCATTACGGCGTGGTACTCTTTGGTCTGCTTATCCCGCCATTGAGTGTGATGCTTCTTTTCGGGTATTTTCGCCTGTGGAGGAAGCAATTCCTACTGTTTTTTCCCGTATTTCTTTTTCTGGTTTTTCATTCTGTTTTCCCAAACAAACAGGAAAGATTCATCATTCCCGTACTGCCGATGATCATCGTGATCGGGCTTGCCGGATGGGAGTCATGGGCAACAGCTTCCAGATTCTGGAAGAACAATCCGAAGCTGCTCACTTCGCTGTGGTTGGTTTTCTGGATATTCAATTTGACGCTGCTGCTTACTGTTACACCTATGTATTCAAAAAGGGCCAGAGTTGAGTCTATGAGTTATCTGAAGCAATACGAAGGGATTAAAAACATCATGATTGAAGATGTAAATCAAAGAGTTATACGTTTTCCTCCCTTGTTTTATATGAAACAATGGCCCCATACCTACTTCTTCATGAAAGGAAACAACTATGAAGAACTGAATCGCTGGCTGGATTGGGAAAACCCAGACCGCGTTCCGGCTTTTGTGCTTTTTTATCAACCCGATGATCTTGAAGCAAGGGTTGATTCATTAAAGCAATTCATGCCGGGCCTGGTTTTTGAAACTTATGTGAAACCAAGCATTATGGATCGCTTCATCCACTGGCTGAACCCGGTTAATGCCAACGAAAGCATTTTCATTTACCGCAACACGGACATAATTCCCCTAAAACCAGAATAGTAATGACCCGCGAAGAGGCCGGCCCGCGAATTGCAAAGCTGATTGAAGAAATCAACGAGCATAATTTTCGTTATTACTCTCAGGCCGCACCATCTGTTTCTGATTATGAATTTGATATGCTCCTCGAGGAGCTCATAAGACTCGAAAAGGAATATCCAGATCTGGCTGTTCCGGATTCGCCTTCACAACGTGTTGGTGGCACAATCACCAAATCATTTGAAACGGTCAGACACCGCTATCCCATGCTTTCGCTGGCCAACTCTTACAGCGAAGCCGAAATAAGTGAGTTTCACAACAGAATTGTTAAATCCCTTGAGCGCGAACCTGTTTACGTATGCGAACTTAAATATGACGGACTGGCAATCAGTCTGCATTATGAAAACGGGCTGCTGACGAGGGCAGTAACACGTGGTGATGGCACCCAGGGTGATGATGTTACGTCTAATGTCAAAACGATCAGATCAATACCACTCAGGCTCACCGGTGACTTTCCTGTTTATTTCGAAATCAGGGGCGAAATTTATTATCCGCATGAAAGTTTCCTTAAACTCAACGCAGAACGTGAACAGGAAGGACTACCCTTGTTTGCCAATCCGCGAAATGCTGCTGCCGGAACCATCAAGCTTCAGGACTCAGCCGAAGTGGCCCGCAGGAAACTTGATTGCTGGCTGTACTACCTGATGGGCGAAAACCTACCCTTTGAAAGCCATTACGACAGCCTGAAAGCTGCCAAAGAATGGGGTTTCAGAATATCGAACAATATTGCTATTTGCCATAATATCAATGAAGTATTTGAGTTTATTCACGATTGGGAACATGGCAGACACAATCTGCCTTTCGACATTGACGGTATCGTAATCAAAGTGAACCGCTTCGATCAGCAACAATTGCTGGGGTTCACCGCAAAAACACCCCGCTGGGCTATAGCTTACAAATACAAAGCCGAAGAAGCGGTGACACGACTGTTAAGTGTTGATTTTCAGGTTGGACGCACAGGTGCAGTGTCACCAGTAGCCAACCTTGAACCTGTTTTACTCGCCGGCACCACAGTGAAGCGCGCCACACTTCACAACGAGGACATTATCAAAAAACTTGACCTTCATATAGATGATATGGTTGTGGTGGAGAAAGGCGGCGAAATCATCCCGAAAATAACCTCAGTGAAACATGAGTTCAGAAAAAGTGATAGCAAAGCCATAAACTTTCTTTCATCCTGCCCCGAATGCAATACGCCACTTGAAAGGACTGAAGGTGAAGCTGCCTGGTACTGCCCCAATTCTGATGGCTGCCCTCCGCAGATTAAGGGTAAACTGGAACATTTCATCAGCCGTAAGGCCATGAATGTGGAAAGTTTGGGCGAAGGCCGGATTGAAATAATTTTCGACCAGGGATTGGTGAAAGATGCTGCTGATTTGTACGACCTGACTTTTGAAAAACTGATCGGGCTTGAAAAAATGTATCCGGCCACAGAGGGCATGAAAGAGCGCAAAATAAGTTTTAGGGAAAAAACCGTTGAAAACATACTCAACAGTCTGCAACAATCAAAATCAACACCATTTCCAAGAGTACTTTTTGCCTTAGGAATCAGATATGTTGGCGAAACAGTGGCAAAGAAACTTGCCGAAGCTTTTGGAAGCATTGATCGCTTAATGGAGGCCAGCAGGGAGCAACTTATTGAAGTTCACGAAATCGGCGACCGGATTGCCGACAGCCTTCTGTCCTATTTCTCAGATGAAAGCCACAGGCACATGATTCATCGTTTGCAGCAAAGCGGCTTGCAGTTTGTTATGGAACAAACAACTGAGAAACTAAGTAATGTGCTTGAAGGCAAGAGTTTTGTGATCAGTGGCGTGTTTACTGCCTTTACGCGTGATGAAGCCAAGACTCTGATTGAGCAACACGGAGGGAGAATTGTTGGTTCTATTTCGGCCAAAACGGATTTTATTCTTGCCGGCGATCAAATGGGTCCATCAAAAAAGGAGAAAGCCGAAAAACTCAACATCAGGATGATTAATGAGCAAACTTTTCGTCTGATGATCGGATTGGAACGCTGATCTGGCTTTCGGACCATTAAACCTATCGGCAAAAAAGGCTATTTCATCAGTTTAATGTACAACTTCATCAGTTTTTTAGTGTCCATTGCAGCAAACTCAGATTTACTTTGCAGCAAAAACAAGAATAATGAAAAAAACAACTTTAATCACAGCATTTATCTTCGCTATTTTTTGGCTTTCTGTAAAAGCTGAAAGCCTGCCGGTTCAGAACATCAGGGGTACTGTTCTGGATAAAACCACACAATTGCCCCTGCCCGGTGCAACAGTTCTTTTGATGAACACTAATCCCATTATTGGTACCACAACCAATGAGAATGGTCAGTTCAGGTTGACCGACATTGGTGTGGGACGGCATAGCTTAAGAATTAGTTATGTAGGTTATAAAGAGGCCTTTGTGAACAATATTTTGTTAAACGTGGGAAAGGAAGTTGTTATCGAAGTGCAACTTGAAGAAAGTGTCATGCTTCAGGATGAAGTTGTCGTTACTGCTTCGGCAAATAAGTCAGAACCCATTAACAATATGGCTGTAGTAAGTGCCCGAGGGTTTACGGTTGAAGAAACTTCCCGTTATGCCGGTTCGCGTAATGACGTTGCCCGAATGGCTTCAAACTATGCCGGAGTTGTAGGATCAAACGATGCCCGGAACGATATCATTATCAGAGGAAACTCGCCAATGGGTTTGTTGTGGCAACTGGAAGGGGTTCCGATTCCCAACCCAAATCACTACGGCTCTTCAACAGCAACCGGAGGCCCTGTGAGCATTTTGAACAACAACGTTTTGATGAACTCAGATTTTATTACCGCTGCATTTCCTGCTTCATATGGAAATGCCCTGAGCGGGGTATTCGACCTGAAAATGAGAAGTGGTAACGACGAAAAACATGAATTTCTTGGACAAGTGGGATTCAATGGCTTTGAAGCTGGTGCTGAAGGACCGCTAAACAAGAAAACAGGTGCTTCTTATTTGACTAATTTTCGTTATTCCACATTAGAACTCATGGATAAACTCGGAGCTGACCTTGGAACAGGAACCGGAGTTCCAAAATACAAGGATTTTACGGTGAAAGTTAATTTACCAAGGACAAAGATCGGCAGTATCTCATTTTTTGTGGTGGGCGGCATCAGCGATATTGAAATCTGGGACAGCCGCAGGGATACAACCGATGAAAAGCTCGACTTTTATGGTGGCGACGGCTACGACCTCACCAATGGATCAGACATGATAACCGGCGGCATCAATCACTTTAAGTCATGGTCGGCAAATACCTATTCACGATTCAGTGTATCCGGATCATTTCACAGGTTTCGCACAATTATTGATTCGCTTCAACCAGTATCTTTAGTTAAAACCGGCGTATATACCAATGATCTTCAGCAGTCCTCCTTACAATATAAGCTCTCGCTACACCACAGGTTTAACAGCAAAAACAACTTCAATACCGGACTCCTGATCCGTCAAACCTATTTCGATCTGCAGGAAGCTATTTATTTCAGGGCAGATATGGGTTTGCGAACCACATCAGATTATAACGGCTCCTCGACACTCTATCAGTTCTATGGTGAATGGAAGCATCGTTTTACAGATAATCTTTACCTCAATAGCGGATTGCATCTGATGCACTATGCATTGAATGGTACATCGAGCCTTGAGCCGCGACTGGCAATGGGCTGGTCACCCCGCGAGCGTCATTCTTTCGGGCTTGGATATGGATTACATGGCATGCTTAACCCAATTTCGGTGTATTTCAGGCAAACACAAATGAATGATGGGACTTTCAGGTTGCTTAACAAAGACTTGCCCTATGCCCGTGCCCATCATTTCGTACTTTCCTATGATTATAAAATCACTGAATTTGTCCGGTTGAAAAGCGAATTGTATTACCAACATATCTTTGATGCTGCTGTTGACGGTGGTGAACCTAATGAGTTTTCATTACTCAATCAGGGAGCCAATTTCGGATTCCCAACACCAGACACCTTGATCGCCTCCGGAAAAGGGCAAAACGCAGGAATTGAACTTACAATGGAGCATTTTCTGAACAAAGGTTTCTATTATTTACTTACGGCATCGTATTACGATTCAAGATATTACGGAAGCAACAAAGTTTGGCACAACACAGCATTCAATGGCAAGTATGTGACCAACCTGCTGTTGGGGAAAGAATGGAACATAGGCAGATCTGAGGGTTCAAAAAGCAAATATACCCTGGCTGTTGACCTAAAAACTACCTTTGCAGGCGGACAACGGTACACACCTTCCAGTGCTATACCCGACCCGGAACAGCCAGGACAGTTTAAACTTGTGTATGACGACAAAAAAGCTTTCAGCGGGCAGTATAAAGATTATTCCAGAACGGATATGAAACTGGCTTTCAGAATTAATGGAAAAAGGGTCACTCAGGAATGGGCTATTGATGTTCAGAACCTCTTCGGGCAGGAGAATGTTTATAGCGAAGGCTTCAACAAAACCACGGGAGAGAAATACTTCACCTACCAAATGGGCCAATTGATTATACCTCAATACCGGATTATTTTTTAAGTTGATTCAATGAAGTATCAGCCGACAGCAAAAGGGCCTTTCAAGGCCATGTGGGATAGAAAAACTGATATATTGGTCACCTCAGCAGGCATCTTCCTTGTAGGCATTGTCTTGCCTGCTGTTTACTCGATTTACCATGATTTTACCCTCACAGAAAGTGTTTTGAGGATAACTGTGGTGCTTCTGAATACCAGTCTTCTTTGGATGGGCTGTCGGCTGATCATTAATTATCTCGGGATAAAGCTCCCCTGGCCAATGCATCCTGTTAGGCACATTTTGGCCGAAGTTGTCCTCATAACTGCCTACACATTCATCATTACTATTGTTTTGTGGCAATTGATCAACTTCATAGGTGCAGAATATTTTGGACCTCTCAATTTTTGGTATGAATTTGCGGGTTCGGCAGGAATCTCCCTGTTGATCTCTTTTCTTCACGAAGCCTATTATTTTTACCAGCAATGGAAGTCGAACCTGATTCGTTCCGAAACTCTTGAAAAAGAGAATATTGTATCGAAATACGAAACTTTGAAGAATCAGGTTAACCCACACTTTTTATTCAACAGCTTAAACACTCTGCTGGGTTTGATCGAAGAGGACCAAAATGCAGCAAAAGGTTATCTGGAGAATATGTCTGATTTTTTCAGGCAGATTCTTCAATCGGCCGAAAAACCGGTGATTAGCCTTGCCGAAGAACTGGATATGATCAGCAAATACTACGAACTTCAGCAAAAGCGCTACGGCGATGGATTCAGGCTGACAATCAAACTTCCTGAGGATTGTTATCAAAGCCTGATCCCTCCGCTGACGCTTCAGATGTTGCTTGAAAATGCCCTCAAGCACAACAGCGTAGCTTCGAAAAGCCCATTGGAGGTTAGTATTGTACATACCGAAAACGACTATCTTGTGATCAGGAACAATATTCAAAAACGTCAAGACAGGCAGCATGGAACCGGTACCGGGCTAAATAACATCATCAGTCGTTACAGCCTGATCAGCAGTAAGGACGTCATGATCAACCACTCGGCTGTTGAATTCGTTGTTGCATTGCCGGTGATCAGAAGCTATAAACCTATAAATCAGCTATGAGCATAAAAATTCTGATCGTTGAAGATGAAGTTACAGCTGCCAGAAGACTGGCAAGAGTACTAAGCGAAACACAGTTTCCACACGAAGTTATTTCCATCATCAGCAGTGTTGAAGATGCCGTGAATTATTTCCGGTTTGGCAATAAGCCCGACCTGATTCTGATGGACATCCACCTATCAGATGGTTCTAGTTTCGAGATATTCAATCAGGTTGAATTGCACATACCTGTGATTTTTATTACTGCCTATGACGAATACGCAATAAGCGCCTTTAAGGTAAACAGCATTGATTATTTGCTGAAGCCTGTGAAAAAGGAGGAATTGTTGGCTGCTCTGGAAAAATTCAAAAGAAACAGTCCGGAAGTCGATGTTCTGGATAGACTAAAGGATATGTTCACCGGCAAACAGAAGTATCTGAGACGGTTTGTCATTAAAAGTGGCAGTGGATTTTATGTGGTTGAAGCAAACGAAGTTGCTTTAGCATACGCTGAGGAAAAGGTTGTTTTTGTGCAGGATTTCCAGGGAAAAAGACACATCGTGGACTATACCCTTGAAAAACTAATGACGCTGTTAGACCCCACCCACTTCTTCAGGATTAACAGAAAAGTTATCGTTAACATACGTTCTATTAAGTCTATATCAACCTGGTTTCGTGGAAAGTTGAAAATTGTATTGCATACTGACACTCCTGTGGACACAATCGTAAGCTCAGCGCATACTTCTGCATTCAGGAAATGGCTCGAAGGGGGGCAATAACCAGCTTTAGTTCATCACGATAGCACAATAAAGCAAGGGAGTGTAAAGCTCTTTTTCACAATGAATGGGAGCATAGTTACCGGCACAAAAAAACCGGTTCTAATTTGGAATTAAAACCGGTACTCTCGAAAAGTCGTCGTTCAGAAACTTAAGCTTCCTCTTCAACTGTTCCTTCTTCAGACTCTTCTTCGGATTCTGCTTCTCTTTCCTCCTCTGATTCTTCTTCAGTTTCTGTTTCACCTTCAACTGATTCTTCAACTTCTAATTCCTCAGCATCTTGTGATTGAATGGTTTCGTCCATTTCTAAGGATTCATTCAATTGATCGTTCATTTCTTGTTCCATGATTTTTAGTTTTAATTGATTAATAAGAAACAGACCGAAAGTAGCTGCAACATTTGAAGTTCAGATTACGAAATTGTGATGATTGATTTATCATAAGGGGAAGTCTTCATCAGAAATTAATAATGCCGAAAGACCTTTGAAAAACGATAATTATTCTTCGTGAAATTACGTTAATACTTATCATTGATCTGCCTGGATTATTAATTAGCTAAACAAGCACAGACAGATCCACGCTTACGAAAAAAGCTAATAATTCAGCCGCTTATCATCCCCTCGTTCATCAGGGCATGGCGGGTGAGGCTATAATAAACTCCCTCCTGATGGGCTATGAGTTCCTTGTGGGTACCTGACTCAACAATTCGGCCCGACTGCATCACCAATATCTTATCGGCACTGTAAATGGTGGACAACCGATGGGCAATAATAAGTGAAGTTCTGTCCCTCATCAATTCATCCAGTGCTTTCTGAACCAGTTGCTCCGATGCTGAATCTAAGGCACTTGTGGCTTCATCCAAAATAAGTATTCTGGGATTTCGCAGGATTGCTCTGGCAATGGCAATCCGTTGCCGCTGGCCGCCGCTAAGTTGCACGCCCCGCTCCCCTACCACCGTGTTGAAACCATCAGGAAATGCTGTAATAAAATCCAGCGCGTGTGCCCTTCTTGCAGCATCCATAATCTCTTCCTCTGTGGCTCCGGGCTTTCCGTATTCGATGTTTTCGCGGATGGTGCCGCCAAACAGTAGCACTTCCTGAGGCACAATGGCCATTTGGCGGCGCAGGCAGGATAATTCCAATGCATTGATTCGGTAATTATCTATCAGGATTTCGCCCTCCTGAGGGTCAAAGAAACGGAACAATAATGATGAAATGGTTGTTTTCCCTGCTCCCGAAGCACCAACAAGCGCTATTTTGCTTCCCGGTTCAATCGTGAAATTTATTTTATCGAGTACCTTGACTTCCGGACGCGAAGGATAACTGAAACCAACCTCCTTAAACTCAACCCTTCCATCTATTGGTTGATTGAGTGCAGGAGCGCAATCACTGAGTGGTTCAGCAGCTTCGTCCATCAGGTCGAGCAGGCTGTCTGTTGCACCAATGGCCTTTTGTACCTGCGAATACAGGTCGGCTATACCCGAGATAGAAGCTCCAACAAAAAGTGTGTACAGAATGAATTTGAACAAATCGCCGGTAGTCATGCCCTCTCCCTGATTTACCAGGGTAACCCCATACCATATTACACCCACAATGGAAGCAAACAGGCTGAAAATAATCAGCGAAATAAAAGCAGCCCTCCACTTTGCCCCCCTCAGCGCAATATTGATCACTTTGTTGGTGGAGCTCACATAACGACTGTTTTCGTAAGCTTCGTTGTTGAATGCTTTCACTGTTCCTATTCCCTGAAGTGTTTCTTCCACAATTACATTGGATGCAGCCAGTTCAGACTGGCTTTCTTTCGACAGCTTACGGATATATTTTCCAAAATAACGGGCTGCAACAGCAACTATCGGAACAAAGGCAAGCATAAACAAGGTCAGTTTAACTGAAACGAAAACCAACAAAACGATCCCTCCGATGATGGTGATCAGCTGACGGATAAACTGTGCTATGGTGAAGGTAAAGGTTTCCTGCAGCACGGAAATATCCGCCGAAATGCGGCTGTTTAGTTCGCCAACCCGCCTTGATGAAAAAAAACTCATCGGCAAACGGATCAAGTGGTTGTAGGTTGCCTGTCGCAGATCGGCGAGCATGTGTTGGGTTACCAAGGCAAACAAATAAATCCGTAAGTAGGAAAAAACTGCGTTTGCCGCAAAAATTCCGAGCAGAATAAGGGCAATGGTGTTGATGCGTTTCAGACTGGCTTCCGGATCGGCCTGATCGAGCAGGTCGCCAAGAAGCATCGGGAATGCAAGGGTGCCAAGGCTTGAAAGGCTCAGGGCAAGCAACCCGACAACAAATGAGTATTTATAAGGCAAGATAAAGCGCATGAGCGAAAACAACCTTTTCAGGCCGTCCAAACTAAGCTTCTTCCGTTCAGCCTGTTCCGTTTCTTTCATGAGCGTTTTTGTTGAATATTAAATACTTTAGGCACATATCTGTCAGTCGTGCCTTATGTGCAAAAATAAAGCCCGAAGTGTTTAGGTGACTTTTTGTCACGGAATGATGGGATAACATAGCCGAAAATTGCCTGAAACACTGTCGGACAACTGAAACGGGCTAAACTGCCACACTTCCCATGGGGGAAGTAATTCGAGTTTGTTTTCAATATGATAATCAATCATCCCGGAATGGACAGCAGCCAATTCCGCTAAACGGCCATTGAAGTTTGCATGTCTGGCATGACCTCCTTCGTGATAAAAAACCTGAGGATTGTTATCGGCAAAATCTTCTTTCACGGGAATCGCCAGCCTGAAGCGCACCTTTTCCTCCAGCGGATGATCCAAATAGAGCACAAAAGGCCAGCCTTCCATATGTTCTTCAACAAAGCCTGTTTCTGCGATCAACTTCCGGAACCCTTCGATAATAAACGGATACAGCGAATCCCTGCTGCAGCTATCATCGCGGAAAAGAGCAGGTTGCACGGACAGAAGAGTGTCACGTACAGCCAAATCCTCCTGTCTTTCCTCACAATACTGTTTCAGGTGAAAAAGCCCATCGCGCTGATAGGGCCTGATCATCCACTGCATCACCCATGCATTCAGTTTGCCTATGGGATAGGTCAATGAATCAGCAAGGAAAGTCCAGCGGACCATCACGCTGTCGCCCGAATCTGATATTGTCCAGTGATCGTGCGCACTTCCGCGGTTTCCGAAGTCGAGCCTGCTTACCAGACTGTCGTATGGATAACTCTCGGTGATCGTAATACTTCCTTTGCCCATTTGCTCACTCTCCCAATGATGCGATGAACCGGCGCCCGAAAAAGGCCCGCTGAACACTGAAATCGAATTTGGGTTGTCAGATTTCCATGGGCTCCAGTTCGACCAGTTGCGCAGATTGTTGATTTGTCTGAAAATTAAAACCTTGTCGGATTTGATGTTGACACTTTGGCTTACACTTACTGAGGATGGAAGAAACAGGGGTACAACAAGAATAAGCGTCACCACAATCAATATTAGCCAGGCGAAAAACTTTAATATTTTCATATTTTTAATTTACAACCAAAATTAGTCTCCAAATACTTTTTTCAGCTTTTCAAGGGCTGTTTTCAACTGAACCAGCGGACAGGCAAAATTAAGGCGCATACATTGGCTGCCACCCGGTCCGAATTCGATTCCGGCACTCAGGCCCAAGCCTGCTTCATGAATCATCTTGTTTTTCAAGGCATCATCACTGAATCCGAAGGCAGAAAAATCGAGCCAGGCCAGATAGGTTGCCTCAGGCCGAAACAGTTTCACACGCGGCAGATGCTCTTTCACAAACAAATCAAGATAATCAAGATTATTATTCAAATAAGCCAGTAACTGATCCAACCAGACGTCTCCATGGGTAAACGCTGCCTGCGTAGCCACAGCACCAAAAAGGTTGCCCATGTCAATATGCAGCCCATCAAGTGTATGTTTAAACTTTTGGCGGAGGGCCTCATTGGAAATGATCAGCGTTGAAGTCGCCAATCCGGCCAGATTGAAGGTCTTGCTTGCCGCATGCATGGTAATGGTAATGTCTTCCACCTCTTTGCTCAGACCGGCAAATACCTGGTGGCGGAATCCCGGCAGAACAAGGTCGTTGTGGATTTCGTCTGAAACGACTATAATCTTGTTTTCCAGACATATTTCAGCTACAGTTTCGAGTTCTTTTTTGGTCCATGCCCTGCCAACAGGATTGTGTGGATTGCAGATAATGAGCATCTTCGCTCCTTTGGCCTGTGCGCGTAACTGATCGAAATCAATATCATACCGTTGGTCTGATTTTGTCAGAAGATTATGAATCAGGGTTCGGTTGTGGTGTGTGACTGCCCAAAAAAAAGGAAAATAAACCGGCGATTGAACAATGATGCGGTCGCCAGGCTCAGTAAGTGCGAGCACAGCTACATTTAATGCTGGCACAACGCCCGGGGAAAAGAGCAGCCAGTCGCGCCTGATGTCGTATTGGTGCCTTCGGGCAAACCATTGTATGATGCTGTTGTAATATGCTTCGTTTCTGAATGTGTAGCCATACACCGGGTGCATCGCCCTCTGTAATACGGCATCGCGAACAAAATCAGGGGTTTCAAAGTCCATATCGGCCACCCAGAGTGGCTGCACTTCATCACTTCCAAAAAACATCTGCCTTAGTCCGTATTTAACGGATGAAGTCCCTTCGCGCTGCACATGCCTGTCAAAATCGTACAATTCCATATCCTGTTGTTTCGAAACTGCAAAGAAACGAAATCATCAGGCCGGAAGGCTGTATTTGAGTTCTTATTCTTCGGGGAGTTGCTGACCCTTGTCCCTCATCTCCGCTGCCTTCTTCAAAAGCATTTTGTTAAACTGTTCTTCTGCCTTGTAAAACTTAATGACTTTGCGCGGGGGCAGCACCTTGCGCACCTCTCTGAAAAAAGCAGAGCGGGCCTGCACAGTTTCTTCGGCTTGCCTGATCCTGCTGTCAATAAGCGTATTTAGCTCTTCGTCGGTCATGTTTTCAATGCCTTTTTCGGCGATTTGCTCCATGCTTTCTTTCTTCTCTTTTCTGTGTTTTATCACAGTTTTGCTGTATTCGTCGAACAGCGGCCAGAATGCCTTTGCTTCATCAGGGGTTAGCTCAAGCTGTTTGGTGAAAAACGCTACTTTAAGTGCTTCTACCCTTTCGCCCTGCCTGGCCTGAAGTGGCCTGCGCTGCTGTGCATGAGCTGTATTGGCCGTTATCAGCAGCAAAACAACCGCTGAAATGAATATCGTATGGTAAAGTTTTTTCATCGCTTAAATGTGTTAAAATTCAAATTCGTTTTGATCAATCAGATACTCCATAATTTCTTCATAGGTAATCAGGTCAAGCAACAAACTGTCTGATGCCCATTGAACCTGCGGTGTTTCGTTTGCCTGGATGTTTCTGACCAGCTTTGGTTCAGCAACTTCAAACACCGCTTCACTTTGCTGGTGTATTTCCATCACGAGTGGTTTAACGGTATCGGAAACTTCGCTGTTAAGTGCCATTTGCGTATCGGGCTTTTCGGGTTTCATAAACCAGATCGTTCCAACCGCAGCCATCAAAACAACGGCTGCTGCCCATGAAAGTACTTTCATCTGGCGGCTTTTATGTTCAGGCCTTTTCTCCATATGGATGGCTGCCCAGACGGTGTCAGGGAGCTGTTCAAAATAACCCTTCGGTATGTTGCTGAATGCTTGCGGGCCTTTTCCCTTAAATGATTGCTTCTGATCCATATCAATCAATTATTAAGTCTTTTACCATTTGTTCGATCTTGCGGCTGGCATGGTGGTATGTGGCTTTGAGCGTGCCTTCTGCCAGATTAAGTATCTCGCTCATTTCGCTGTATTTCATTTCATTGAAGTAGCGCATACTGAAAATCATCCGTTGCTGTGTGGAGAGCGTATGCAGGGCAGCCTCTAATTTTTGCCTGATTTGTTCCCCGTCGGGATGCTGAATTTCTGTGGCTTTGTTGCTTGTCTGCATCAGGTTCATTCCGAGCCATCTTCGGGCTTTTTGTCTGCGCAGGTGTTGCAAGGCTTCATTGGTGGCAATCCTGAACAGCCATGTCGAAGGCTTTGCCTCTCCCCTGAACTGATTGTATGATTGCCATGCTTTCATAAAAGTGTTTTGCAAAATGTCGTTGGTGTGTTCATGGTCCAGCACCATGCTTCGGATGTGTGCATAAAGTTTCCGGCTGTGCTCCCTGACGAGTTCGTTAAACAGTTCTTCAGTGGTCAAAACTAATTATTTAGGGTGTTTACACAATCAGAAACTTTATGCACTTTCCTCTGATGTCAGCGGGTTATCTCAACCTGATGGTATAGGTATTGCCGTTGATGGTCACAGTTGCAATATTATCGCAATTGCCGTCGCCGAAATCGAGCGTCCGTACAGGTCTGTTGGTAGGCACAATTTCAACCGAACCACTCACAAAATGGTGGCAACTGAGTTCGCGGCGAAGCGGAAGGATGATTTCGCGGGTAGTTGTGTTTCCATTCAGATGTGTAGTGGAAGCTGTGCCTTCAATCAGATAGACATCATCTGTCCAGACACCAATAGTGGCGTAGCCCTCAACCCAGGTGCGCACCCGGTTGGATTCCCAGCTGATGGTGCCTTCGCCTTCAGCAAATGTAACCGACCCTTCAGCAACAAGGGTAAAATAGATATGCTCATCTTCGTTGAATCCCATATTGGTAATCACCGAATTGCCCTGAACATGATTGTTGTTGACATAATAATTGTTCAGGGTGTGGGTGCGCACGGTACCGGGCTCGCGGTAGGGTCCTGTGAAGGTTACGACAATCTGTCCCCGGCGGTATTTTCCATCGCGGCACAGGCAGTTTTCATCGCCGAAATCAATGGTCATCACATGTGGCATACTTACGGTGTCAATGGTGACGGTGGCACAGGGCGCGAAGTTGAATCTTTCATTTTCAGACGATTTGAATCCAGAAGTGACACCCGAAAATGCTTCATCGGCTATCACGCCCAACTCGTCAAAGGCAACTTCCACCTGCACATCCTTCACATAGGAGTTTGCTTCGGTTTCGTCGGCAGAGGCTTTTTCTTTCTTGCAGGAGCTGAAGGTGAACGATAAGGATGCAACTGCAAAAAACATAATCAGAAACTGTACTTTTTTCATGGTTTTTATTTTTTAAATGATGTCTCTTTGATTCGTTTCAAGGCGAATAGTTTATTCCAGTATGTAAATTTTCATATAAAAAACGAAAACCGCCGGAAAAAATTCTCCGACGGCTTCTGAAAACCTGAGTTGTTTCTGGTATTTTACTAATTATCTGATGGTTATGGCCTGATCAGCCTCCAGTTTATTTCCACTGATTTCTTCGAGGCGTTTCAGTATGCGTTTGTGGTTTTTATGATCGGTTATGTTTCCGTCCACAATGGTCTGTTTTCGGGTGATGATGATGGTTGATCTTTTCGAAGCCAGTCCTTCTTCAAGCAGTTCATCTTTGAGGAGGCGTAAGTGTTTGCGCTCGAAACCATGCTCCGGAACCGATGCTTCCCTGTCAATCATCAGTTCAATTTCACGCAAGTCAGGTATATCTTCACCAATGATGATCCTTGGTTCAGGTCCCTGCATCATCATTTCGGGCCGTCTTGCTTCCATCTCAAGTCTGCGGGCTTCCATCTCAAGCCTTTTTGCCTCCATTTCGAGTCTGATGGCTTCGGCCTGACGCAGTACCTCTTCCTTTTTGGCTCCTGCTTCCAATTGCTGAGCTTCAGCTTCAAATTTTCTGGCTTGCTGTTCCATTTCGATGATCCGGCGTTGATCATCGAAGTGCATGCTGATGAAGGGATCGCCCGGACGGGCCAGCATAATGTTCCTGTCCACAACAATTCCCTGATCAATAAGCGGTTTCAATTGCTTCATCAATGAGTCGAGTTTTCCGCCTTCAAAAAGCATTGACTTGCCGGTGGTGTCCCAATGCAGCATCTTTGCGCGCTGCACTAAATCATCAATATCCTCATAAATGAACCGCAGGGAATCGTGCTTGTTATGTCCGCGGAAATGAAACATATAAGGTCTTCCGGCTTGTTCCGGTGTGACCATAAACAGTTGGTCTGAATCTTTGTCAATGATTATTTTTCGTGATTTTACCGTCAGGGTATCTTTGGGCTTTTGGTGCCATTCGAGTTCATTGGTTTCGATCACCATCGAGTTATATTTAGGGTGGGCGTTTTTGAGCACAATCCGCTTCATCACCGAAGTGTCTTTTTCCATGATCACGAAATCTTCGTTTTCAAGTTTTTCGGCAGGCACCTCTTTACCGTCCACAATGGCTTTGCTGATGCGGCCATCCTGCATCTCGATGTAGATTTCCTTCTTTTTCAGTGTATCCGGTTGTGACAAGCCAACGTCATCGAAATTAGCGATTTCTGTTTGATCAGCCTTGCTGAATTGAGACGGTACAACAGCTTGATTATCGCCTGCCTTTGTCCCGGTTACGGAAATCACCAACACTACAATGAAGGCAATCAGGCTTACAAGAATTTTCTCCGGATTGGAGGGTTTTGTTTTGGGGTTTCGGAATAAACGTTCGATCCTTTTCTTGGTATTTGTTTTATTAAAGTACATAACTGCTTGATTATTATTTATTTCATTTTTACATTCCGTGAGACTGATTAATGCTTTGGCAAGTGTCAGCCCTTTCCCTGTCAGGCTGAGGGCCATATCGTCGCATACATTTTCGCGTTCGTGGCGGATGACCTGCGAAATCCACCAAACAAACGGGTTAAAGAACAACATCACTTCGATCAGCGATTGTATGAGGTTAATGAGGAAATCAGCCCTGCGGATGTGGGCAAGTTCGTGCGCCAGAATGATTTCCAACTGATCATAGGGGATACGGCTAAGGAGTCCGGCGGGCAGCAAGATAACCGGTTTCAGGTAGCCGATAACCACCGGAACATCAACTCTGAACGATTCAAAAATTCTGACTTTCCTGCGGATACCCAGCTTAAGGGCAAGGCGTTCGGCTACCATCAGATACTCGCGTTCAATCTCTTTCAGCTGCGTGGTTTTCAAGCGCCAGGCCAATACATAACCTCCGGCCAGACGGGTGATCATCAACAACATGCCAATTAACCAAAATAGTACAAACCAATGACTTAGCTGCTGAAAATATTCTTTAAGAGTTTGGATCATTGATTGGAGTCCGAAACCGGTATCAGCAAGCACATACATCACTGTTACCAGGTTATCTGCTTCAGCAACGGTAGATGCTATTTCTGAATTCACCGAATCGGTAGCCGCTCGCCAGATGGCCACAACCGGAAGCAGAAAACAGAGTGCAAGCCCGAAAAATGCCATAGTATATCGGGCTGAAGCTGAGAGGTTTTTCATCAGTCTCAGCAGGAGAAAAACGGCCAGTGCAATGAGACCTGCCTGCCATATCGAATGCAGCAAAGCGAATCCGGTTTCAGTGATCATGCGCTCAGAAACTATAAGCAATGTGTTCATAGCTCCCCTCCTTCCAGCTTGCTGATCAATCGCTTTATTTCGTCCAGTTCGCGCTGGTCGGGTGTCTTGTGTCCGAGCAACTGCATCACCAGTCTTTTGGCCGAACCGCCAAACGCGGTTTCAAGAAACTGATCCACCAGTTGCCGCTGGGTTTCTTCCTGCCTGAGCACAGCCTGATACACATGGGTTCGCTGGCTTTTATCCACAGCTACTATTCCCTTGCCTGCCATGATCTGTAAGAGTTTGAGCGTGGTTGTGTACCCAACTTCTTTCTTATTATTCATCAAATCATTGATTTGCCGCACTGTGCACGGACCCTGCTCCCACAACACCTGCAAAATCGCAAGTTCTGCTTCAGTGGGTTTGATGATGGATGTCATAAACTACGAATTATTTCGTACAAAAGTACCATATGATGGTAGTGTTGTCAAGATTAAAGTACGAAATAATTCGTAATAAATGTTAAAGACTGGTTAAAAACAGGATAAACACCTGTTAAAATGACCGTTAATTTTTTCCTTCTTTGAATGTTTATTTCTATTTTACTCTTAGAAACGATTAACCAGACAGGCCAGAAGAAAAGTGCACAAACAAGTAGTTACTACATCTGCGTCCGTGGCATCACCAGCACTTCACTAACGTTTACCTGTTCGGGTTGTGTGATGGCGTATTCGATGGCTGCGGCAATGTCATCGGCGTGCAAAGGAACCATTCCGCCCCTTTTGGCAAATGATGCCAGAATATCCTGATCGGTGATGGTGTGGGTAAGCTCTGTGGCGACAGCACCCGGCTCAATGACACTTACCTTAATATTAAATGCGGGTGTTAGTTCCATGCGCATGGCTTCGGACAAAGCTGTTACGCCAAATTTGGTGGCATTGTACACGGCAAACCCAGGCCAAACCCTCCGGCCTGCCACCGAAGATACATTCACTATATGCCCCGAACCGGCATCCTTCATGCCCGGCAACACCCCGGCAACACAGTAAAGCAATCCTTTCAGATTGACATCAATCATGCGGTCCCACTCGTCAATCTTGAGTTTATCGAGGTAGCTCACAGGCATCAGACCGGCATTGTTGATCAGAATGTCAACCTTACCATACGTGTTATAAACCTGCTTAAAAGCATCTGCTACCTGCTCCCTGACAGCAACATCCACGGGCACGACAAGACTTTCGGAACCAAGTTCCCTGACTTTCGCGGCCAAAATGTTCATCCGGTCAATACGCCGGGCCATGAGCACGATAATTGCCTGAGAGGGAGCCAGTTTTAATGCGGTAGCCTCCCCTATTCCACTTGATGCGCCTGTGATTACGATTACTTTACCTTTGAGCATAAAATTCTGTTTTAGAGTTATTTTAACGATTATACCATTTCAAACAAACAAGGCTAAGGATTGTTTCCGAGTTGTTTCAGGTCTGGTAAAAGGTTAGCCAGACATGTTTCTATTGACAAAAGTATTATTTTCCATAAGAGAAACATAGTGAATGCTCTTACATCGTAGGGTTATGCTCCCGCTTCCGTGATGAACTTAGTCTGTTGTCTATCCCCTACGGGGAAAACTATGTGTGGGGTGTTTCTTAGACAATACTTTATCCCCTACGGGGAATGGGTGAGTGTGGGCTGATCATTTGCCGGAAAATGGGTTTTCTTTATAAAACACTGTCATCTGTAGCAGTTTTGCCCGTAGGGCATATACTATTATAAAAAAACACAAAAGAAGAAAGTTCTTACCCTGTAGGGGTTATACTCTCAATCTCATGATGAACTTAGTCTGTTGTCTATCCCCTACGGGGAAAGCAAAGTATTGGTAGTTGTTTATACACTATACTTTATCCCCTACGGGGAAGAGCTGGGTGTTGGCTGATCATCTGCCGGAAAATGGGAATACTTTGTCAAACACTGTCATCTGTAGCACTATTGCCCGTAGGGCATATACTATTATAAAAAACATAAAAGAAGAAAGCGCTTACCCTGTAGGGGTTATACTATCGAAGTTGTTCATTCGACATCTTCCATGAAATCGAACAAGAATCGTTCGTCATATTCAATTTCAAATTTTTCCAAAAACTGAATATACTCCTCTCTAAAGGTCAACTTTTTATGATGAGCCTCCTGATTTAGAATATAGTTGTAAACAATCTCCACCAGTGATTTTTCATAACTAAACGCACCATAACCTTCCTGCCAGGAAAACTTGCTCTTGCACAATCTTTCATTATTGATAAATAACGATGAGCTTCGTTTGATCTCGTAAACTGTTTCGGAAATAGATTTTACCGGATTCAATCCCATGAAAACATGAATGTGGTTAGACACCCCATTGACAATAATTGGTTTATGATTCATGCCGGTAATAATCCCACTAATGTATTCAAAAACTCTTGGTCGGATGTCCTTATGAAGCAGAGCTTTCCTGTTTTTCACGGCAAAAACAATCTGGATATACAGTTGGGTATAAACACCTATTTTCATGATATTGATGTGTTATTGAGTTGGATTATTTAAGCGGTTCCCGGTATGTCAAAAACAGCAACCTGACATGTTTCTATTAACAAAAGTATTATTTTCGGCACAAAATTGAATCATGGAAACATTGATCATATCTGGAGCCTTTATCCTTGCCCTTGCCGGCCTGCTTGGTGCGGTTGTTCCGGGCATCCCCGGCCCGCCGCTGAGTTTCCTGGCATTGGTGGTGTTTTCCTATTCCGAGCACATTACCTATAGCAACAATTACTTCTTTATCATGGCTTTGATTGCATTGGGCATCACACTTATTGATTATTATCTGCCCATTTATGGCACAAAACGTTTTGGCGGAACCAAAGCCGGAATACGCGGGGCCACCGTTGGACTCATTGCCGGTGTGCTTGTCCTGCCATTGCTGGGCATCGTTATCGGACCATTCGGGCTGATTGGCATCATTGCCGGGCCTTTCGTAGGAGCTTATCTCGGTGAATCAATGACTGGTGCTTCATCCGAACTCGCCATGAAAAGTGCTATCGGTTCTTTTCTGGGTTTTGTGGCTGGCACACTGATGAAGCTGGCCTACAGTTTTGTGGTTATAGGTTATTTGGTATATGGCGTTATCGGTATCATTTTTTAAGGCTTTCTGTCATACCGCAAACGCACCAATTCAACTCAAACAATAAAGATTTCCTGAGGATAAACCACCTCGTGCAGAAACAGGCCTTTAGCGGGCACTGACAAACCGGCAGATGATCTGTTTTTCAGTTCGATAATCTTTCGGAAGCCATCAATATCAAGTTTGTGTTTCCCCACATCAAGCAGGGTTCCCACAATAGCCCGAACCATATTCCTCAGAAAGCGGTCAGCAGAAACTGTAAAAACCAGACTGTTGCCTTCGGCTGTCCAATATGCATGTTCTATCCGGCACAGATTGTTCTTGGTTTTGGAATGCAGTTTCGAAAAACTGGTAAAATCATTGTACTCCTTTAGTGTATCAGAGGCTTGCTGCATGGCAACTACATCTAAAGGCCCAAAAACAAACCACGAAAAGTAATCTGCAAAAGGGTCTTTTGTCCGGTGCACATAATATCTATAGGTGCGCGACAAAGCATCAAAGCGTGCATTGGCTGTTGCATTCACTTCAACAATTTGATAAACAACGATATCGTCAGGAAGAAAGGTGTTCAGCCGTCTGGTTAATTCATCCAGCTCGGTCTTGTTCATCACTTTCTCAAAGTCAAAATGGGCAAAATAAACCCTTGCATGTACTCCTGTATCTGTTCTGCCACAACCTGTTACCCTGGTCGTTGCACCCAATCGCAGCGTCAAACATTCCTCGAGCACATCCTGCACTGAGCGGGCATTCTGTTGCGATTGCCAGCCGTGGTATGCCAATCCGTTGTAGGCAAGCCTGATGAAATAACGGGCCATAAACACAATTTACAGCAAATTTGAGCATTTTTAGCGAGAAGTTAATCGTTCGTGTCGCTACATTTGGGTCTTTTGACCTCTTTCGTTTGGAGAGAAGGAAGTTTTCAAGCGCAGATTAATTAATTTTGCCGGACAGAAGATATTGGTTTAATTTGCATTCCAACACCAAACACATGCAGGAAACGATTTTAATACTGGATTTCGGCTCTCAATATACTCAATTGATTGCCAGAAGGGTAAGAGAGTTAAACGTGTATTGCGAGATCCATCCATTCAACCATTATCCTGCAATCAATGAACAGATTAAAGGAGTGATTTTGTCCGGTAGCCCTTTCTCGGTGCGTGATCCTGAGTCACCGGCACCTGACCTTTCACAAATTAAGGGAAAACTGCCATTACTCGGAGTATGTTATGGTGCCCAGTACCTTGCCCAGCAAGCCGGTGCCAAAGTTGAGGCTTCCGCCACGCGAGAATATGGCAGGGCAAATCTGGCCTATATTGATGAGCAGTGTGCGCTCACAAAGGCGATGACTCCAGGCAGTCAGGTCTGGATGTCGCATGGCGACACTATTTTCAACCTTCCGGCCGGATACAAAGTTATTTCAAGCACTGCTGATGTTGAAGTTGGCGGGTTTTATATCGAAGGGGAGCAAACTTTCGGAATTCAGTTCCATCCCGAAGTGTACCACTCAACAGAAGGGATGACACTCCTGAAGAATTTTGTGGTGGAAATCTGTGGCTGTCATCAGACCTGGACACCGGATTCGTTTATTGAAAGCAGTATTCTGGCCCTGCGTGAAAAACTTGGCAACGACAAGGTTGTGCTTGGTCTCAGTGGTGGTGTTGATTCATCGGTGGCTTCGATGCTGCTGCACAGGGCAATTGGCAGCAGGCTGTACTGCATTTTTGTGGATAACGGCTTGTTGCGCAAAAATGAATTTGACAAAGTGCTCCACTCCTATCGTGACCTTGGTCTGAACGTCAAAGGTGTTGATGCTAAAGAACAATTTTACAAGGCTTTACACGGCATTACAGATCCCGAGAAAAAGCGCAAAGCCATTGGCAACACCTTTATCGAAGTGTTTGATCAGGAAGCACATCAAATAGAAGATGTGTGCTGGCTGGCGCAGGGAACCATTTATCCGGATGTCATTGAGTCGGTTTCGGTTAAAGGCCCTTCGGCCACCATCAAATCGCACCACAATGTGGGCGGGTTGCCTGATTTCATGAAACTTAAGGTTGTTGAACCACTGAACTCCTTATTTAAGGACGAGGTTCGGATTATAGGCAGGCAGCTCGGTTTGCCTTCATTCATCATCGACAGGCATCCTTTCCCCGGCCCGGGGCTCGGAATCAGGATATTGGGCGAAATTACACCCGAGAAAGTCAGGATTTTACAAGAAGTTGACGATATTTACGTTGAAGGATTATTCAACCACGGATTGTACCACAAGGTTTGGCAGGCTGCAGCCATTTTATTGCCGGTTCAGTCGGTGGGTGTGATGGGAGATGAACGCACGTACGAAAATGTTGTAGCTTTAAGGGCTGTGAACTCTACTGACGGCATGACTGCAGATTGGTCGCACCTGCCTTATGAGTTTCTGGCAAAAATATCGAATGAGATCATCAATAAAGTTAAAGGAGTGAATCGGGTGGTATATGACATCAGCTCGAAACCGCCGGCCACCATTGAATGGGAATAGCCTAACGTTATGAAACAGATTACAGATATCGTCTTAAAATCATTCTTGATGATGACACTGCTGGCCGGACTGCTGCCTACAGCTTCAGGGCAGCAAGGCATTAGTGTTTCGTCACGTATTGAAAATCAGAACGGGAAAAGTTATTACATGCATACCGTTTTGGCCGGTCAAACTTTGTATAGCATCTCCAAAACATACAAAACTGATATTGAGACGATTCTATTCAATAACCCCGAAGCCCGCACCGGTTTAAAAGTAAATCAGGTATTGCGAATTCCTGCCCTGTTCAACCCTCACCTTCCTGCAGAAGCAAACCAAATTCCTAAGAATGAGGCACCTATCACTGAAACACATGATTACATTTACCATGTTGCAGGAAAAAATAATACTTTTAAATACATAGCAGATATCTATGTGGTTTCCGAAAACCTGATACGGGCAGCAAACCCAGGCCTGAGCGAACCAATTACCGAAGGAGAGTATGTGGTTGTACCTATTGCCCCAAAAAGTGCCACGCTAGATACGCGCACACTGGCCAACCGGCCTGACCTGATACCCTATGAGGTTCCTGCAAGTCGTAAAACAGAAACTCCATCTGCAATATCAACTGACAAACCGCAGAAAAAGCCTGTAGTCAGCGAACAAAAATCCACACAAGCACCGTCAAATCAAAACCTAACAGCTTCTACATCAGCAAGTAGTGTAATTCCTCAGACTATCAAAACCGAAGTTGTTCCCTCCCGTCAGGATGTTTCGCAAGTTAGTATTGTTCCTATTATCTGGCCTGCTGTTGATTACAACCGTCACACTGTAAAAGAAAAAGAAACACTGTTTTCCATCGCCAGAGCATATAACATAAGGGTTTCTGAGATCAGGCAACTGAATCCCGGTTTGTCCGACACCCTCCAACCCGGCCAGATTTTGCTGCTTCCGGCTACTGCGCAACCTACAGCTTCAGCCTTTCAGGAGTCTTCACTGCAGGAAACCAAAATCGGAACACCGACACCAGTAAATGTTGAGACGCCACAAAACAATAAAAACTCAGATCAGGCGGATACGCTAAAACATACCGTCAAATCAGGAGAAACCCTTTACCGTATTGCAATAATATATGGTTTATCGGTGGATGAGATTAAACGATTGAATCCCGGACTCAATGAGTTTATCAGGCCAGGTCAAAAGATTCTGGTAACGAAAAAAAAAATAGCCCCTGAGTATATACTTCATGAAATTGAATATCCGGAGCGCGCTGAAGAGCTGGCCGAGAAGTATGGCTTGAAACTCATCGATCTGCAGCGCATGAACCCCAGAATGGGCAAACGGCTGAAAAGTGGCGAAAAGATCAGAATCCCTGTAAACAGAACAGCACATGATCTCATAAAGGATTCTAAAGATGGTTTGGAGGCAACACTGGTAAATGATGCAGTGGATGATGACATCAGGCGTCTCAGCAGCAGCTGTGAACAAAGTTTCGCCTTCAAAAACAAAACTTTCAGAGTTGCATTATTGATACCATTCTTTCTGGAAGAAAAGGAGGATTTTTCAGTGAACATGACTCATGAAACCGACCTTGAATCATTTGCAAATCTCAAAGAGTTCACCTTCATGGGTTTTTATGAAGGATTTCTGATTGCTGCAGATTCGCTGGCCAAAACCAAAGGACTCAGCATTGAACTTTCAGTGATGGATGTTGATCAGGATCTGAACAAAACCAAAAACGCCATTGAAGCCATGGCGGACAAAAAACCCGACCTAATCATAGGTCCGTTCTACAGTAAACCTTTTGAACATATTGCACGATATTCACGAGACCATAATATTCTCATCATCAATCCGCTGGCACAACGCAATGAGATTCTCTCAGGATTCCCGAATGTCGTAAAGGTAAAACCAGCAGCAGAAACCCAACTTGATTTCGTGGCAGCAGCCATAAAACAGTATTATCCCAAAGCACGTGTTTTTATTTATAGTCCCGGAAGCGGTAAATATTCCGGTCAGGTGGAAGCACTTAAACAGAGACTTGAACAACTGTTACCATCTACTGTTAAAATTTCAAACGAAGATATGTATCAGCTGGCCGTAGAGCGCACTTCGGGACGAAGACAACCAGTCGTCAAACGGCAAATAACGGTTGAAGGCAGAACATTTCAGACCGACTGGTTACAGGCACACAAATATGATAGCACGACTTTCGACAATCCTGTAATGGCAATCCGCTACTCGCAGGACAGCATCAGAATGGTTCAGCAGCTTGCCTCAAAAGTGCGCGACAACATTGTGATTGCCTATGCCGACGACAATGTTTTTGCAATGGAGCTCATGAACAAACTGAATCAGTTAACCGACACAGCCACAATAAGGTTGTTCGGCCTTCCAAATTGGGACAGATTCGAAAATCTTTTTCCGGAGAACCTGCTCAACCTGAGAGTGCACTATACTGTTCAAAGCCATGTGGACTATCAGGACTATTCTACAGAGCAATTTATCTATCATTACCGTACAAGGTTTAAAAACGAACCAGACCAGTATGCATTTGAAGGATTCGATATAGCATGGTATTTTTTACAAAGCCTGATGCAATTCGATAAATCATCAGCAGATTGCATTCCAACATTTATGACAGAATTGCTGCAATCCGACTTCCTGTTCAGAAAAAGCAACCCGCAGGACGGTTTGGAGAACATTTATTGGAATACCTACCGCATCGACAGGTACAGGCTTACGCATATGCCGGTAATGGTTCGACCAGTTGATAAAGGGAGATAAACCGCATGTTTAGAACCCCATTAAAAGTTGTTGTTCTGTTTCTTTTCGCCGGACTGTTGTTTTCCTGCAATTCAGTCGAAATCAAGAAATCATTCCATGAAAATGGCGCCCTGAGATCAAAACTTTCCTATCATAAAGGGATACTTAACGGTACTTCAACCTGGTACTATTCCAACGGAAATCTGCAGCAGGAAGCTAATTATCGTGACAATATGCTTCACGGGCCGTCTTTACGGTGGCACGAAAACGGAAAGCTGCAGTCAGAGATGTATTACAATAACAACCTGAAGGACAGTGTCAACAAGACTTTCAATAACTCAGGCGAGCTTGTGATTCTGGAGCATTACAGAAACGATACGCTGCATGGCCCGTATGAAAGGTATTATCCCGAAGGAAGGAAACTGATGATGAAGGGCTCATACAACGAAGGTTTGATGGAAGGAAGCTGGCTCTTTTTCAGCCGTGAAGGCTCAATTATGGGAAAAGCAGATTACATTAGTGGAACAGGAATCCAAAAAGCATGGCATCCCAATGGCAACCTAAGCCGTGTGATTCCCTATATAAACAACCTCAGGCATGGCCGCGAAGAACATTATGACCTTGATGGGAAACCAATCAAAACACTGATCTTTGAAAGAGGTGTCCAAATGCAGGAAATCTTACACTGATTCTTCTTTGAAAAACTTGATCTCCCGGAATGGCTTTAGCACAGAGAGCCACAAAGAAGACAATAAGTTAAAGTTCAACTAAAACATGGTTTTATGCAACTATTAGCCTTACAGCCTTTTATTGAGGCTAATATAGGTTGGTGACGCAAGTTCTTTTGTCCCGATGCGGATATATGGTTTCACCTTAACAGTAATTTTTGCCCCATTCCCCTTTCCGGATACCAGGCTGAAAGCCAGATTCACAAGAGATTCACCTGTTTTTCCACTGAGTGCTTGAAACAGTTCCACATCAATCGGTATGCTAATCAGGGTTGATGCCCCGGGGCCGATTTCATACTTTTCCAATACGTTACCACGTACAATTTCGTTGTTGTCAAGTTCGAGGATAAAGTCCATTTTGCTCATGGAAGCTTTGCGGTTGTTCGGGTTGTCAGCCTTGATGAGCAGGTTCATCTGCAAGGGTAGGTTTTTGCTGAACAAGGCTCCTGTCAGTGTCATGGATTCACCAATTCCCAGACCAGACTTATTCATGCCAGACTTTAGATGAATACCTGCAAGCCTAACGTTTTCAACACCTTCGAGCGAAAAGTCACAATTAGACAACTGCTGCATTTCGCCTACCTGATTGAGCACTCCACAACCCGAGAGGGCAAATAGAACCGGAATTAATACAACCAAAACTTTCTTCATGTTCAGCGGATATTCCTTATTAATCTTTTTGTTTACCAAACCTTTTCCTGTCATTTTCATCCAGAAGAATCTTTCTCAACCGGAGCGAACGAGGTGTTACTTCCAGATACTCATCATCGCGGATATACTCCATGTATTCTTCGAGCGAAAACCGGATTGCCGGGATGATCATCACCTTTTCATCGGAACCCGAAGCACGCATGTTGGTCAGTTTTTTGGTCTTGTTCACATTGATTACCAAATCGTTGGATCTTGTATGTTCACCAATTACCTGACCCATATAAACATCTTCGTTCGGATGAATAAAAAAACTACCTCTGTCCTGCAGTTTAAAAATGGAAAACGGTATTGCCGTCCCTGTTTCCATTGAAATCAGGGCTCCGTTATTTCGTGGACTGATTTCACCTTTCCAGGGCTCAAACCTTTTGAATCGATGGCCTATGATTGCTTCGCCTTCAGTTGCCGTTAAAATATTGTTTCTGAGGCCGATGATTCCACGTGATGGAATGAGGAACTCAATGTGCATCCGGTCGCCTTTCGGGCTCATTTCGGTTAGCTCGCCCTTACGCATGGTTACCTGTTCGATTACCCGTCCTGCAAAGTCCTCCGGAACCTGCACGGTCAGGCTTTCAATGGGTTCGTTCTTAACACCGTCGATGGTTTTGATGATCACTCGTGGCTGGCCGAGCTGGAATTCATAGCCTTCGCGCCGCATGGTTTCCACAAGTATGGACAGGTGAAGGATTCCGCGGCCGTACACCAAAAGCGCATCCGGCGATTCGGTATCCTCCACACGCAAAGCAAGATTTTTCTCGGTTTCCTTATACAATCTGTCACGCAAATGCCTCGATGTCACAAATTTACCTTCTTTTCCAAAAAACGGTGAGTTGTTAATGGTAAACAACATGCTCATCGTTGGCTCATCGATTCTGATTGGCGGAAGTCCTTCTGGTTTTTCAAAGTCAGCCACCGTATCCCCGATTTCAAAATCCTCAATACCCATAATGGCAATGATGTCGCCTGCATAGACCGGCACCTTGATGCGTTCTTTTCCGAGTCCTTCAAAGGTGTATAATTCCTTGATATTTGATTTCGTGATTGTTCCGTCACGTTTCACCAGACTCACATTCATACCAGCCTGCAACATACCACGGGTGAGTCTGCCAACTGCAATACGGCCCACATAAGAACTGTAGTCCAGTGAAGTAATCTGCATCTGAGGACTTCCCTCTACAAACTCAGCTTTTGGAATGTGTTTTATAATGGTGTCGAGCAGGTAAGAAACATCCTGAGCGGGCGTTTGCCAGTCATCAGCCATCCAGCCGTTCTTCGAGGAGCCGAAAACTGTCGGAAAATCAAGTTGTTCTTCTGAAGCGCCCAGATTAAACATCAGGTCGAAAACAGCTTCCTGAACTTCGTCAGGACGGCAATTGGGTTTATCAACTTTGTTAATGACGACGATTGGTTTGAGGCCAAGTTCAACGGCTTTCTGAAGTACAAAACGAGTTTGCGGCATCGGGCCTTCAAAAGCATCAACAAGTAGTAATACCCCATCGGCCATGTTAAGTACACGTTCTACCTCGCCTCCGAAATCGGCATGTCCGGGTGTGTCGATAATGTTGATCTTAACATCTTTGTATCGTACTGAAACGTTCTTGGCAAGGATAGTGATACCCCTTTCACGTTCCAAATCGTTGTTATCGAGTATCAGTTCGCCCATTTCCTGATTGTCTCTGAATAATTTTACCTGATGCAAGATACGGTCAACCAAGGTTGTTTTGCCGTGGTCAACGTGGGCTATTATAGCTATATTTCTGATATTGTGCATGTAGTGTGTTTCAAGTGCTAAGTAAGAGGCTGCAAAAATACGCTTTATACCCGAACTGCATTGAAATTTAGTAACTTTGCAGGCTTTATCCTGAGCATCCTGCCTGAGCATGATATTAATCAGATCCGAAAGTTTCGACCCTTATTACAACCTCGCAGCGGAGGAATTCCTGCTGAAAAGCAGTCAGGACGACATTATTCTGTTGTATCGTAATCGCCCTTCAGTGGTAATAGGCAAACACCAGAACGCACTGGCTGAAGCTGATATGCGCTTTCTCAAAAGCAAAGGTATCATGCTCGCCAGAAGGATCTCAGGAGGAGGAACTGTGTACCATGACCCTGGAAATCTGAATTTTTCGTTCATCCGCAACCATGCAGGCGAAGGCCATCAGATTGATTTCACTCGGGCAGTTGGCCCAATAGTGGCATTTTTGCAAAGTTTGGGTCTAAACGCACACATCATCAGAAATAACAGCCTTGTTGTGAACGGTATGAAGGTATCAGGCAATTCGGCCCATGTGTTTCGTTCAAGGACCCTGCATCATGGAACACTTCTCTTTGAAGCAGACCTTGAAATGCTTAACGAAGTGATTCAGAAAGAACCTGATAACTACCATTCAAAAGCTGTCAGGTCGGTGCGTGCAACAGTGACCAACCTTAAAGAGCTGCTCAATCCAAGCATGAATCTGGAGAAATTCACCAATCAGCTGGTCATGCATCTTAACCCCGCCGAAATACGCAGTCTCAGCATTCAGGAAGAAGAAGCCATCAGCATTTTAGCCTACGGGAAATACAACCAGTGGGAATGGAATTTTGGCTATTCGCCAGACTATACTTACACAAAAAAAATTCGACACCAAAACAAGAACTTTCATATCACATTGTTTGTTAGCAAAGGGATCATCCTTGAAGTTCGTGTTGCAGGCGAAATGGAATCAGAATTTCCCGACACGCTCAAAAATGCACTGATCAACCAAAAGCATGACGAAATTATCAGATCCGGCAACGTAGGCGAAAAAGAAAACAGCATCTTTGCAGCGGATTTGGCAGAAATATTCAAACAACTAACATAAAAAGCACAACCATGAATGCAAACCGGATATTTGACAGGCTCTGGAACGACTACACACAACAAAACCCATCAGTGAGGCAGGTACACGATCTGTTCCTTATTGAAGGAGAGACCGTTATGAACGATCACATCGCGTTCAGGACATTTGACGACCCAAGGGTAAATATTGACGTACTCTCAAGAATTTTCATCGAAGCAGGTTATGTGTATAAAGGTGACTACCATTTCGAAGAAAAACATCTGTATGCCAAACATTTTGAAATGGATGGCGGCCCGCGTGTGTTTATTTCTGAGTTGCTTGCTTCAAAGTTCAGTCCCTATGTGCAGCAGGTGATCAGACAAACAGTTGATAATATCCCTGCAGAATTGCTGGGGTCAGACGAATTGATTTTCAGTGGATGCAGCTGGGGGAAACCATCCTACGAGGTTTATGAGAAACTGAGGGCCGAATCGGAGTATGCTGCATGGCTTTATGTTCACGGCTTCAGAGCTAACCACTTTACGGTAAGTGTCAATGGCCTGAAAAAATACAACACACTTGAAAAGGTAAACCAACTATTGAAAGACAACGGATTCAGAATCAACGATTCGGGTGGCGAGATCAAGGGTACTCCGGCAGAATTGCTAGAGCAGTCAAGCATCCGCTCGGAAATGATTTATGTTGATTTTATAGAAGGCTCAAAGGAAATTCCGGGCTGCTACTATGAGTTTGCAAGACGATATCCGGATGCTGATGGCAATCTCTACTCCGGATTTATCGCTAAATCAGCGGATAAAATTTTCGAGAGCACGGATAAGGTTTCCTGAAGTCTGATCTTTCGGATCGTATTAATTATCAATTATTTTGATTATTCTTTTATCATTATATGATGCAGCAATGAGCTCCTGCGACAATGAACGGCACATAATGAGCATCTCGATGAAATGGAGTATTTGACTATGAACAATTCTGTTAAAATAGAATTGGCCGCTAGATATATCCGTGAGGGTAAGTTAGTAGCCTTCCCTACCGAAACCGTCTATGGGCTGGGAGCAAACGCATTGGACAGTATGGCCGTAGCGAGAATTTTTGAACTCAAAGAACGTCCATTTTTCGATCCGTTGATTATCCATATTGCCTGTTTGGAGCAATTGGAAAAGCTTGTTTTACACCCCCCCGAAACCGTTTATAGATTAGCTGAAAAATTCTGGCCAGGCCCATTAACCATGGTGTTGCCAAAAAGCCCGTTGGTTCCGGAGATTGTTACGGCCGGTCTTCCGACGGTTGGCATAAGGATGCCCGGAAATGCCATAGCGCTGGAATTGATTAAAAAGTCTGACTGCCCAATAGCAGCGCCCAGTGCCAACAAATTTGGGCGTATCAGCCCAACTACGGCAGCCCACGTGAAAAAGCAGCTTCCAAACGTAGATTATATTCTCGACGGAGGCAGAACGACGGTCGGGATTGAGTCCACCATCATCAGACTTACGGAATACGGTTTTCAAATCTTGCGTAATGGAATTATTACTCAGGAAAATATAGAGTCAATTACACCATATGACTATCGTACAGAAATTGAAGAACTCTCAGCACCGGGAATGATGAAGTCGCACTACAGTCCCAGAAAGAAGCTGCTGATTGCTGACAGAAAGATCGCGGATATCGACAAAACACGGGCAGGACTTATGTCGTTTTCTGGTCAACTGGAACATGGCTATCTGAAAGTCGCCAGGCTTTCTGAAAGTATGGATTTGAAGGATTATGCGGTGAATATGTTTGAAGCCATGCACGCTTTTGAAGACGATCCCGAAGTGGAAGTAATCATAGCCGAACCGGTAAGCGAAACAGGAATTGGAAAAGCCATCATGGACAGGCTGAGAAAAGCCGAATATAGCTGGCGGCAAATTTAGTATTAGTTTAGGCTTGGTTCTGCGCAGGGTGTAATGTCTACGCGGTAATGACAAAAATGATTCTGAAACCGAATGAAGGAATCAGAGAATCATACGTACAAATTCCTGGTTGCTCCTCAGGCGAATCCTTATTTTAAACAAAAGCAATGCTTCTCCGGTATATTAATCACAGAAAAGATTTGGGTTATTACCGCTGACGGAACTGTAATGCCATGAAGGTAATCTGAGCAAATGCTTTGAAAGACAAATGATTCACTTTAAAGATTTTTTTGTCTGAAGCCATAATACCATCCAGTGTGTAGAAATCCGTTGTTCGGCGACTGTAGCTGTTAAGCTTAAACTTTATGCCGCAATACAAAACATATAGACTGAAGACAAAAAAGGACTTTTGGGAGGGCGAGATGCCTTCCATTTTTAAAACTTCTGCCGAGCATGATGTTCTGATGGTGTCAAGTTCAGCAACAAGATTGCTGAAAGTGTTTTGAAAAGCTGTAAAAGTAGTTATGCCACCGGAGGCATCCTTATATATGTCCTGGGCATCGTTCATAAACTGGATGAATCCGCCGGTTGCGCTGAGTGCCTGACTATGTGCGTTTTTATACTTCTTGAACATCATAGCGCAGAGCACAACAGAAATCCCGCCCTTGTTATAGGTTAATGTGTACACTTCCTCTTTGCTTAAACCGGCCTTCCTTTGTTTCTGGCTTTCGGCCTGAATGTCTGCCACCCTACCGGTGATCGAAAGCCCTTCTTCTTTTTGCTGTGCATCCAGAGATTTGATGAAATGCTCATAAAACAGGATAAATATCCGCTCAACCGCATTCTTGGGCTTGTAACCCATAGCGAATAATGATCTCAATGAGGCCGCATCATAATCATAATCGTCTATCAAACAATCGGTCAGACCCATCAGCGCACCCATGACGACAATACCTTCAGCCTTTTGCCTGCTGATTTTTTCACCCAACAAACAAGAAAGCAATTTACCCATGAATGAATTGCTGATCATATACCACTTCATTTTCCTGAAAACCCTGTCCGGAACCGACCCATCATTCAAATTGCGGGCAGTTTCGAACAGATAATTGCAGTTTTTGTGAACGCTGATGCTATAATGAAAACTGAGTGCGGCCAGCAGATTTTTGCCAAATCGCAACAGATTAAAAATGTTTTGCAGCAATAGGAGCATCTTCAATAACATTAAAAGTATTCAAATCTACTAATAAAACCAATCAATGACACTGTTATTAGCAGCGCAGCCGTGTTAACTTTTTCTCTTTGGCTATCAATAGGCAGGGGCTATTCGGCTTCGTCTCGTGAGAACGCTTCGCCGAATTGCTAATCCGCCTCACCTGCCCCCCCCACGAAAAATCCACAATGCCTGCCCCCTTACCAAATTACACACTATTTTTGCAAGACCTAACAAACCACCCATGCGTGAATCAATCATATACAGCGCTCTGGAACAACTTAAAACCCAATTCAGCGGCGACATACACATTGACGATGCCACACGCCTGATCTATGCCACCGATGCCTCGGCTTACCGTGAAAAACCTTTGGCCGTAGCCATGCCGAAAAATGGTGCTGACATCAGGCTGTTGGTTCATGCTGCACGACAGGCAAAATTTTCACTCATCCCCCGCGCAGCGGGTACCAGCCTTGCAGGACAAGTCGTGGGCAACGGCGTGGTAGTGGATGTGTCGCGCTATATGACGGACATCCTTGAACTTAATGTCGAAGAAAATTGGGTACGTGTCCAGCCCGGCGTGATCCTCAACGAGCTGAATAAATTTTTGCAACCACACGGTCTGTTTTTTGGTCCCGAAACCTCCACTGCCAACCGTTGCATGATGGGTGGAATGCTCGGAAACAACGCCTGCGGCGCACACAGCCTGATCTACGGCAGCACAAGGGAACACACGCTTGAAGTGAAAACCATACTGAGCGACGGAAGCGAGACTGTTTTTGGCCCGCTGACAAACGATGGTTTTGCAGAAAAACGAAAACTGGACAATATCGAAGGGACGATCTACAGAACAATTCATGATATTCTGTCGGATACTGAAAATCAAAACGAAATCATCAGGCAATACCCCGACAAGGCCATTGAACGCCGAAACACAGGCTATGCCATTGATATACTGCTTGATGCAGAACCTTACACCAGCAATGGAACAGCCTTTAACCTTGCCAGATTGCTTGCAGGCTCGGAAGGCACGCTTGCATTTACCACCGAAATCAAGTTTAACCTTGTTCCGCTTCCTCCAAAACTAAAGGTATTGGTTTGCGCCCATTTCGAAACCATCCGGCAATCCCTGTTTGCCAACCTCATTGCACTCGAATTCAAGCCGGCATCCATTGAACTAATGGACAAAACGGTGATGGACCTCACAAAAGAGAATATTTCGCAGCGCAAAAACCGCTTTTTCGTTCAGGGCGACCCGGGCGCCATCCTCATTGTCGAATTTGCCGAAGAAGATGATTCTGAACTGAATGCCAAAATCGCCGGCATGGAAGAAGCCATGCGCAAGGCTGGGCTGGGCTACGCCTACCCTGTTGTTCGGGGCGCCGATATGAACAAGGTTTGGGAACTCCGGAAAGCCGGACTTGGTGTGCTCAACAATATGCCCGGAGATGCCAAGCCTGTTCCCGTGATTGAAGATACTGCAGTTAATCCGGCCGTTTTGCCCGATTATATTGAGGAATTCGATGCTATGCTGGCCCGCTACGGAAAAAGCTGTGTGTATTATGCACATATCGCTACGGGCGAACTCCACCTGAGGCCTGTGCTTAACCTGAAAGACCCCGCTGATGTGGAACTTTTTTACACCATTGCACGTGAAACAGCACTATTGGTAAAAAAATATAAAGGCTCCCTGAGTGGCGAACATGGCGATGGTCGTTTGCGCGGAGAGTTTATCCCCCTTATGATCGGGGAGTACAATTATTCTCTTCTGAAACGAATCAAGTATGCCTGGGACCCGGACAACATCTTCAATCCCAACAAAATAGTTGATACACCGAAGATGAATACTTCGCTGCGCTATGTCCCGGGAAAGCAAGTAAAAAAAATCAATACTGTGTTCGACTGGTCGAAAGACATGGGAATCCTGCGGGCTGCCGAAAAATGCAACGGTTCGGCCGACTGCCGCAAGACAGAGGTGAGCGGCGGCACCATGTGCCCGAGCTATATGGCCACACGCGACGAAAAACATACCACGCGCGCCAGAGCCAACATTCTGCGCGAATTCCTGACAAACTCCACCAAAGCCAATCCCTTCGACCATCCTGAAATTTACGAGGTGATGGACCTTTGCCTGTCCTGCAAAGCATGTAAATCAGAATGCCCCAGCAGCGTGGACGTCGCCAAACTTAAAGCCGAATTCCTGCAGCATTATTACGATGCCAACGGAGCTCCCCTGCGCGCAAAAATCATTGCAAACATTGCAACCATCAACTACTTGGGCAGTTTTTTGCCCACCCTCACCAATTTCTTCCTCACCAACAGATTTGTTTCGCCCCTGCTCATGGCTTCCATCGGATTTGCCCCAAACAGGAGCATGCCTACACTTTATGGATCTACACTCGACAATTGGTTCAGAAAACACCGCGAAAGACCGGAAGACAGACCTGGTAAAAAAGTATACCTGTTTAATGATGAGTTCACCCGGTTCAACGATACCGAGATAGGCATAAAAGCAATACTTCTTCTCGAAAGACTTGGTTATGAAGTAGTTATTCCAAACCACTTAGTCAGTGGGAGAACCTATCTGAGTAAAGGTTTTTTGCGTAAAGCAAAAGACATCGCCAACAGGAACATCCGCATGCTGAAGCGTTTAAGTGATGCCCCGCTGGTTGGTATCGAACCTTCGGCCATATTGAGTTTCCGTGATGAATATCCTGATCTGGCTGATCTGGAATTGCGTAACGATGCCCTGGAAATTGCGGCCCGCACCTTTACCCTCGAGGAATTTCTATGGCGTGAATTTGAGTCGGGACATATTACAAAAGACCAGTTTACGGATGCACCGGCCGAAATACTGTATCACGGACATTGCCAGCAAAAAGCCATTGCTTCTACTGCTCAGGCAGTTACAGTGCTCGGTTTACCTGCAAATTACTCGGTGAAGGAGATTCCTTCGGGTTGCTGTGGCATGGCCGGATCATTTGGATATGAAAAGGAGCATTATGCCGTTTCGATGAAGGTGGGCGAGTTAGTGTTGTTTCCGGCGGTGCGCAATGCCGGACAGCAGACAATCATCGCGGCTTCGGGCACTTCATGCCGCCATCAGATTGCCGACGGAACAGGAAGAAAAGCAAAGCATCCGGTTGAGGTATTGTATGAAGCGTTACGACAAAAAAGGTGAAATCAAATCTGTTTCTGACAACACACAGAATAAAAAGAAGGGTGTATCAGACCGGATTTCTGACATTAACTTAAGAAATAGGCCGTATTCTATAACTTATTTGTAATTTTCGGCCTAAATTTTCATTTTGGGTTATGGTATTTCTGAAATCAAACTTATCAGTCAGATTCTAATCGAGCATTTGCTTTCCTGAAAGATAGAGTTGCCTCACCCTTGCCTCGGGGATCTCTTTTTCATCTACCGTCATAATATCCCTGTCGAGCACGACCAGGTCGGCCAGTTTTCCTGCTTCAATGCTTCCCTTCAGGTTTTCTTCAAAAGAACCTTTTGCTGGCCAGATGGTTATCGAGCGCAACCCCTCTTCCCTGCTGAATGCCTGCCCGGGCAGAAAGCCTCCTTCGGGATATCCACTCAGGTCTTTTCTGCCCACAGCCGCATAGAAGGTGTAGATGGGCGAAATATGTTCAATCGGAAAATCAGTGCCGTTGATCAACCAACCATGTTGCTTCAGCAGTGTTTTTTGGGCATATGCGTTCTTAATCCGTTCAGCACCAAGTCTTTCTTCAGCCCAGTACATATCCGAAGTGGCATGCGTACTCTGTATGGAAGGAATAATACCCAGCGAACCAAAGCATTTCACATCATCGGGGTGCACGACCTGGGCATGTTCAATCCGCCACCGAAGGTCATTTCCTTCAGTCAAAAACTGTTTGTACAGTTCAAGCACAAAACGGTTTGCCGAATCACCAATGGCGTGTGTGCTCACCGAAAATCCATGATTAACTGCCCATTGGCAAATCGAATCATAATACTCTTTCGGATGAAGGATCAATCCGGACTGCAAGGGATCGTCGCTGTAAGGTTCCAGAAGTTTCGCGCCCCTTGACCCCAAAGCCCCGTCAGCATAGAGCTTTACTGAGTGCACGGATAGTTTTTCGCTACGCAGCGGGCCACGGGCAGAAAATGTATTCAAGCTTTCCTGATCGGGGTTGAGCATGGCATTTATCCTGATATTAAGGGAACCCGACTGATGCATATCTTCAATAAGCGCAATGGTCTGTGCACCTAAACCGGCATCCGTAACCGAGCTGAGCCCCTGGCTGAAACAATCCTCCTGGGCAAGCAGTAGTGCTTTACGCTGCTCTTCAGCCGTGAGCGGAGGAATCAGACGTTTCACTGCATCTTCGGCCTTGTCAATCAAAACACCGGTAGGCTCACCTTCACCGCCAATGATCACCTCTCCACCCTGAACGATGGTATTCCCGTTGATACCTGCCTCTTTGATCAGCGATTTGCTGGCAAGCACGGCATGGCCGTCAATCCTTATCAACAGAATTTTCTTTCCCGGAAACACTACTTCGAGGGGGTCATTATCCGGAAACTCCTTGATTTCCCATTGGTTTTGGTCCCAGCCACGACCCAGAATCCAGTCTGACGGAAAGGTTTGATGGTGCTTCTGCAGCCGTTCCACAACCTCATCAAAACTTTGACTTCCCCTTAAATCAGCATAACGCACCTGATTTTCCCCATAGCCATAGAAATGACAATGTCCGTCGTTAAAGCCCGGATATACTGGAAGTCCGTTCAAATCAACCACCTTTTCTGCTTCAAACCGTGCCAAAATGTCATCGTTACTGCCTGTGGCGGAAATCCTGCCCTCTGAAACCGCAACTGCTTCTGCGACAGAGAAAACGGAATCAACCGTGTATATCTTTCCCCCGACCAGGATGAGGTCGGCCTTTTCTTTGGGTGTGGCACAGGAAGTCATCATGATGGCCAATATTAAACTGATTACTAGTCTGTTGTTAGTGAATAATCCCCGAAAGTGCATCCAGCATTCCGGAAAGTGAGTCTGTTTGGTGCACCGTGTGCTGTTCATTTTTAATGACATATGTATTGTTTTGATATTCAACGTGAATCAAGGACGTACTATGGTCCGAAAGCCTGAAACCTTTCCTGACCAGGGCATTTCTGATCCATAGTGCGGAATATTTATCTGCCGATACATAGACTGCGTCAGCCTGATCCGAAAAAGAGGCCTGCCCGGTTAGGCTTTCGAAGAACAAACTTTCTGAGCCAAAATAGGAAGAAACAGATCCATTGAGAATCAGGTGTTCGGGCATACCTTCAACAGCAGCGCGTCCGCTTCCGAGTAGCCAAAGATGATCGGCTTTCCTGACCAGAATTTCAAGGTCGTGCGAACTAATCAAAATGGTTTTCCCATGTTTTCGGGAAAGTTTTTGTAATAGTTTCATCAGTTCCATCCTGCTCGGATAGTCCAGATATGCAGCAGGTTCGTCGAGCAGAATCAGCGGGGTGTCCTGCGCCAATGCCTTGGCAATCATCACCTTCTGACGCTCACCATCACTGATCTCGGCCATACGCTTGTGCTGCAGATGGGAAATTCCAGTTTGGTGAATCGACTCATCAATAATCGGTTCATCAGCTTGACGAAGCTTTCCAAGAAAGCCGGTAAACGGATGCCTTCCCATGACCACCACATCCCTCACTTTGAGAAAGGGGTCTTCTATCCTGTCAGTAAGCACAACACTGATGTTTTTTGCTCTTTCGGAGGGAATAAGATTATTCAGCTGTTTGTCGCCCAATTTAATTATGCCTCCAAGTGGTTTAAGGTAACCTGCGATAGTCCTTAAAAGAGTTGTTTTCCCGGTTCCGTTGGCTCCGATAAGACCACAGATTGTGCCTTGTGCAATATGCAGGTTTATGGGAGGCAACAAAGGCGCATACTCTGTATTTTTACGGCCATAGCCGATCAGCAGATCTTCGGTGATCAACATCGGATTCATGAGTTTTCGCTGTAAAACCTTCTGCGGGAAACGATTATCCAGATAACCATAGGCGCCCCGATGAGCGATGTGATTGCATTTATGGGTAAACTACCGTCAAAACCGGGCAATCGGGCAAGCCAGTTGCAAAACAGTGCCAGTGAAGCACCTGTTATTATGGTCGCAGGCATCAGGATACGGTGGTCTGAAGATCTGAACAGGTTGCGGGCCATATGCGGCACAGCAAGACCTATAAATGCAATAGGCCCGGCAAATGCAGTTATAACAGCTGTAAGCAAGCCGCCGATAAGCAGGGCAAACCATTGATTGCGCCTGACATGTGACCCAAGTGCAAAAGCATAGCGCTCGCCGAGAAGCAGCAGGTTCAATGGTTTGACAAGAAGAAAAGCAGCAACAAGTGCAAGTAAAATAATAAGCATCAGATAAAGGATTGTTTGGCTGTCAACATTTGAAAAGCTCCCCATGCCCCAAAGCACAAAAGCATAAATGTCATCCTTCTGGCTGTAATACTTGATTAGTCCGGTCAACGCGCCTCCTATATAGGAGATCATCAGTCCGATAATCAGGATGCTTATCATGTTTCCAATATGTCTGCTAACGAGCAAAATAACTAATAACACAGCAAAAGCACCTGCTGATGCGGCTGCACTGATGCCCAAAGATCCCCAGAATCCGTTTTGCAAAAAAAACTGTCCACTTGTCGTTCCTGTAAACATCATCAACAAAGCTACTCCCAGACTGGCTCCGCTACTAATTCCCAAAATAGAGGGGTCAGCAAGCGGATTACGAAAGATGGTCTGCATGAGTAATCCGGCAACCGCAAGTCCGGCACCTGAAACAAGTGCAGTTAGTGCCTGATTGAGCCTAAATTCCCTTATAATGGCATAATGCGCATCAGAGATCCCGTATTCTGAACCAAACAACACCGGAATTACCTCACGAACGGGAATGAGCACAGAGCCTGAAACTAGGTTGAGAAAAAATAAGCCGGCAAGCACCAGAATCAGCAAGGTAAACAAAGATGTAAGACTTGCAGTTATTTTCATCTTCAGTGGTCTTCGAGCATTGTGTAATAAACCGGTACATGTCCGTGAATTAGTCCGGGGTGAAGGCAACTGATCAGGTCGGCAAGCTGGACATGCGGTTCATAGGTTCCTTTCTCAAAATAGCCTGAAGTGCTTGTGTTGCAAAAAATTACCTTTCGTTCCTGGAAAGCTTTAAACGTTGTGTACAACTCATATTCCTGAGCCAGATTTTTATAAGAATAACCCTTAGGGGCAGCATGCGCAATCCGCCAGAAATCGGCCTCAGCAGCCTTACTCATCACAGCTTCAATATCTGTCGGAAAACTGGCCTTCGACTCATTCGCTGCCCACAGGTAGTTCGCTCCGGCATCCGCTAAAAAACGCGCAACATAGCTTTTTCCTCCCGGGATGAACCACTGACCGCTGTATTGTTTGTCGGCAAAAATCGTTGGTTTATATTGAACCTCTGAAGCCAATCTTTTTGATTCGTTGTATTGTCTTTCTACATCCACAAACAGTGAATCAGCCAGATTATCCTTTTGCAGCAGGGCACCGCAAACCTTTATCCACTCTGCCCTTCCGAGAGGATCGGTTTCAAAATAATCGGGCCAGGGCATCAACCATGCCCCGGTTCTATCCAGTATCGCTTCATAACCTGTCTGTGATGGAGTGTATAGTATCAGATCTGGTTGCAGATTTAACAACATCTCATTCTTTATTAACCCATTAGCTGCTACTTCAACTATTTCCCCACTCTTAATCATTTCCTGCACCTCTTCGTTTACAACATAAGATGTTTCAGAAATACCTGAAACATTACTAATTCCGCCAAGAAGGTAGAAACCTGTCCATTGGGTTGAAGAAAAACAAACTACATTCTTCACAGGTGTACGCAAAACGCTTATTGACTCATCTGGTGCAGAAAACTCAATCGAGTCCGGAACCAGATAACAGGCAAATAAAATTTCGTCTGACTGCCAGGGATTGTTGATAACCAACTTTTTATATGTGCCTTCATCATACAAACTGAATCCCTCGGCGTAGCAGCTCATGGTTTTGCTGTGTTGATGTTCATCTCTAACTTCATTGACTCTTGGCTGATTACTGCAGGAAGCAAACACAATTATCAGCTGCAATATTCCTATAACCGGCAACCATATCCCATACTTTCTTGGTGGTGTGGCATTGAGTTTAAATAGAATCAGTTTATTACTATTAAACACTAAATCAAGTATTGAATGAAGTTGAAAAGATATAAGCATTGTCACAAATAAAACGAATCAGTCATCCAAAAATTCGTCCCGTTCGAGCAGCAGGATTGAATTTTGCGGGACAATGAAATACTTCTCCTGATTGTACACAATTTCAATAGCCCCCTTTTGCAGAAAAATTGCAAGATCTCCTACTCTGGCCTGTAAAGGCATATATTTTGCGTGGTCATCCTGTGGTTTCCAAGGTTCATAATCATCTTCAACCGGAAAAGGCAAAGGATAACCCGGTCCGCACTTTACAACATAACCGCTCTGAATATCTTCCTTTTCCTTGTATCCCGGGGGCAAAAAAAGGCCGCCTTTGGTCTTGTCCGGATTACTCTTGGGCTTGATCAGTACCCTGTCGCCAACAACAATTAACTTATCAAGTGATGCAGATGAATCATTCATAATGTCTATTTGTAAGATACCAGTGTAAGGAAACAGCAATTAAAAGTGTTTTACAAATGCCAAAATTAGGAAATCAGAGGATACTTTGGTTAAAAATCATGGCAAAATGGCTATTTTTGCATGTTAAAGGCGCTGTTCGTCCTGTTAAACAAAGTACTGTAAATCATGAAGTTTTTTATATCCCGCACAGCCAAACCTAAGCAATTCACCTATAAAGCAAGGTATTATGATCCCGAAAAGGAAGCATGGGAGCAGAAAAAAGCAACTGCCGGGGTAAAGAATACCCTAGAAGAAAACGAACAATTGAAAGCCCGAATGCAAGCACGTTGGCACAGAGATGAGTTAACAGGCCGCAGACCATACAGCCGTATAATTTTTATGTTTTACGGAGTGTTAATCCTGACTGTGGTTTACCTTGTCTTTTTCACTGATTTTATCGAAAATATCCTCAGGGCATTCAAGCTGACCTGAACCAAACCTAATTGCTTGTATGACGGATATTATTAAACTACTACCCGACTCAGTTGCCAACCAGATTGCTGCCGGAGAAGTGATTCAGCGGCCAGCATCCGCTGTTAAAGAATTACTCGAAAATGCTGTTGATGCAGGAGCAACACAGATCGATGTTGTAATCAAAGACTCGGGAAAAACACTGATTATGATTATCGACAATGGCTGCGGCATGTCGGTAACCGATGCCCGGATGAGCTTTGAACGGCATGCAACTTCAAAAATTTCCCATGCCAATGACTTATTTAGCATACGCACCAAAGGATTCAGAGGCGAAGCACTTGCCAGCATTGCAGCCATCGCACAGGTAGAACTAAAAACCAAACGCACCGGCGATGAATGGGGAACAATGGTCACGATCGAAGGCTCTGATGTTACAGGGCAGGAAATCTGTTCCTGTCCAGAAGGCACCATCATCTCTGTCAAAAACCTGTTTTACAATGTTCCCGCCCGCAGAAACTTCCTTAAATCTCCTCAGGTTGAACTAAGACATATTATGGATGAGTTTTTCCGCGTTTGCCTCATCCACCCTGAAATTGGATTCACATTGACGCATAATGACAAGGAACAATACCACCTTTATCAGGGCAATATGAAACAACGAATTGTCGCTCTGTTCGGCAATGTTTACAATGAAAGGCTGCTTCATGTGCATCAGAAAACCGAAATTGTTTCCATAGAAGGCTATATCGGTAAACCCGAATTCTCGCGAAAAACACGTGGTGAACAGTATTTCTTTGTAAACAAAAGATATATCCGTCATCCCTATCTGAACCACGCTATCGACAATGCATTTCAGGAACTGTTGCCCAAAGACAGCTTTCCTACCTTTTTTTTAAACATCAGCATCGATCCGGCCGAAATCGACATCAACATCCATCCTACCAAAACTGAAGTGAACTTCAGGGATACAAAACTGGTTTATGCCATACTGCATGGTGCTGTGCGCAAGTCCATCGGACAACATAACCTTACGCCCCGCATTGATTTTGATACCAACCCCGACACCGGAATAGATTTCGGTGAGATTAGCCGGGCCAACCGACCTGTTGTCATTCCAGGAATTTCCGTGAATAAGGAATTCAACCCTTTTTCAATAAACAACCCCACGCAAAAAACTCAAAACAAACAAGATGAACAATGGCGGGTGTTTTATGAGAATGATACAGAACAAACCGTTCCGTCCGACACAAATCAACCTACCATAGAACATGAGATTGTCTCAACCACCGGAAAGTTTATTCAGATTAATCATTCGCATATCATAACCCGTGTACGCTCTGGCTTATTGATTATCGACCAGCATCTGGCACATTCACGTATTCTTTATGAGAAGTTTCTGAAACAACTTACCAAGGTACAACCTGCCTCACAGCAGGAACTTTTTCCGCAGAATATTCAGATGAATCCCGGTGATGCCGACCTGCTTCGTGAACTGCGAAAAGATCTGGAGAAGGTTGGTTATGTGATTGAGGATCTCGGCCAATTCACTTTTGTAATCAACGGTACACCATCGGGTATTAACCAACAGGATGCTGCTGCACAACTGGAAAAAATCCTTGAGAACTACAAAACCAACAAATCTGATCTGCACATCGACCACAAGCTGAATTTGGCAACATCAATGGCCGCTACTTTGTCGGTTAAATATGGGAAAACCCTTCAGGATGAAGAAATGGCCACGCTTATCGATGATCTGTTTGCCTGTGAGGTGCCCGAAACAGCCCCTGACGGCAGGAAAACACTCGTAATTCTATCCATGAGCGATATCCGTTCAAAATTCTGATAATTTTACACACAGAAACTTCAACAAATTCATGAACTACTATCAGCCGCAACGATTTCAGGTCTTACCCACTGTTGTAAAAAACCTTTTAATTATCAATGGCTTGTTTTTTCTGGCAACCATGACCTTCGACAGGACATTTCAGATTGACCTCACAAGAATCCTGGGACTGCATTATATCATGGCCTCCGACTTTAAACCATATCAGTTTGTGACATATATGTTTATGCACGGAGGTTTTGCACATATCCTCTTTAATATGTTCGCCCTGTGGATGTTTGGCAACACCCTTGAAAATGTTTGGGGTCCCCGCAGGTTTCTCATTTATTATCTTGTGACTGGCATAGGGGCAGGTATCGTCTATCTGATATGGATTCATTTTCAGATGTCGCCCGAGATCAATCAGATGAATCTTTTCCTGGAAACAAAAAATCTTGATGCACTGGCTTCATTTACATCCTCGCACACCTTCCGGTTGAATGAATACTCTGGTGCAATCTGGAGTGATTTCAGAATTTTTCAGCAGAACGTGAGGGCCTTGTCCATGAATCCCGACAACCTTGAAGCCATGCAGGGAGCAATCAGTTTCATGGCATCATACAAGGAGTTTTACTTGAATCAGTCAGTGGTAGTGGGCGCATCAGGAGCAGTGTACGGAATTTTGCTCGCATTCGGGATGATGTTTCCAAACACCATCATTTACCTCTATTTTGCCATTCCAATTAAGGCTAAGTATTTTGTGATGATTTTCGGAGCTTTTGAATTATTCGAAGGTGTTATGAACCGTCCCGGAAATAATATAGCCCACTTCGCCCACCTCGGCGGAATGCTCTTTGGGTATTTCCTGATCCGATACTGGCGTAAACGAAGGTTCTATTAATCATAGATCAAAACTTATGAATATTGCATCGCAAAACTTCCCTGAAGCCTTCAGGTCCTTCTTTAGAAGAGGAGGAGTTCTGCCCAGACTCATACTCATCAATGCTGCAGTTTTTGTTCTTGTTTATCTAAGCGCGCTTATCAGATGGCTTTTTGCAGTTGAGGGCAGTGAAACCGTCGTGCAATCACCATTGATAAACTTTGCTGCAGTTCCGTCAAATCTGGATGACTTGTATGAAAAACCCTGGACGTTAATAACATACATGTTTCTTCATGAAGGCTTTTTGCATCTTCTGTTCAATATGCTGATGCTGTATTTTGGCGGAATTGTCTTTTTACAATACCTAACGCAGAAACAATTATCCCTGATTTATATTACAGGAGGTCTGTTTGGAGCCCTCATCTTCATTGTTAGCTACAATATTTTTCCAATTTTTACTGATGTCCGGGAATTTGCCATTGCCATGGGGGCCTCAGCTTCAGTTCTTGCAGTTATGATCGCGATTTCAGCACATGTTCCGGACTACAGAGTTAACCTTATGTTTGTCGGGCCAGTGAAATTGAAATATATTGCTGTTGTGTTTATCATTCTGGATATTTTCAGCATCAAGGGAAACAATCCCGGTGGCCATCTCGCCCATCTGGGTGGAGCACTTTGGGGATTTATCTATATCCAGTTGCTCAAAAATAATCTGGATCCCTTTTCGTTGTTTTCAGGCAGGAGGAGAAAAATAAAAGTGAGTTACAAATCTGAAAAAACCGGCAGACCCCTCAATGATGAGGAATACAACCGTATTAAAGCTCAGGAACAACAAGAAATCGATCACATTCTAGATAAAATTTCTGAATCAGGCTATGGAAGCCTGTCAACCAGAGAAAAAGAACTGCTGTTCCGCTCCAGCAACAAGAAGAAATAAAACATATGGAGAAGAAGGGTTTTGTGCGGAAAGTTTCGAAAATTATCATGGGAATCATCACCCTAATCGTGTGCATTGCCGGATTGCTTGCCCTACTCGCGCAATATTCTGATCCCAGAATTGTACATTATGTTCATTTATTCGGCCTGCTTTTTCCTGTACTGTTTCTTGCTTTTCTGATTCTTTTCCTCATTTTACTCCTGCAACGCAACTGGATGGGCTTTCTGCCGCTTGCAATGGTGATCCTGAGCTGGTCAACCATGTCAACTTTTACTCCGATAAACAAGCAAAATGACAAACAATCACAATTAAAAGCACTTACTTATAACCTTCATTTATTCCGGGGGCCAAATGGTTCAGGAAAACCAAAGGAATATGCCGGAAAAATTTCATCAATGATCAGTCAATCAAACACAGACCTTGTTTTTTTGCAGGAGTTTATGGCATGGTCTGATCAGCCTGATCAGGACCTGTCCGATTTCATCGGACTGTGTGGTATGGAATATTACCGCTTTGACCCATATTGGGAAAAAGGAAATGTAAAGAATGAAGGGATGTTGATATTGTCTCGGTTTCCTTTAGTCAACGGCCAGACTGTCAGACACGAAAACGGAAGAATGATTGCACAGCAAGTAATGGTTAAGCTGCCGGGAAATATGAGCGTACAATTAGTTAATGTGCATTTGGTTTCCTTTGGGCTTGCGCGAAAGGAAATCGAACTTGTTGGAGAAGGAACCATAACCGACCGGGCAATGTTCAAAGCGCACGGCCGTACGCTGATCGGAAAACTGAATAACTCATTCAAAAAAAGAGCTTCCGAAGTAAATATGATTCTTGACAATTTAATTTTATCAGACCAAAAGAACATGATTGTTGGCGGAGATTTCAATGATACACCTGCTTCCTATACCTACAGAGAGTTAATATCTTTCGGCCTTAAAGACAGTCACCATGAATCAGGACAGGGATTCATCAGTACCTACGCCGGCCGGTTGCCTTTTCTTCGGATCGATTATATTTTTGTTTCACAAAACATTGGCACAACCGAATCAGGCAAATTACCTGTGGTCTTTTCGGATCATTACCCATATGTATCCGGCATTTACTTTAACGAATAACATCTGAAAATCTGTAAGCATACAATTTGATCTTTATAATGCTTCGGATAAACCCATGCCTTTCCTGAACACTTCAACATTTGCTTATATATTTGCAACCATAAATTATGATGCATGCAATTCAGGATTGAATCAACTTTTAAACCAACAGGTGACCAGCCGGAAGCCATCAGACAACTCGTGGAAGGAGTGCATCGGGGTGACCTTGCTCAGACATTGCTGGGTGTTACAGGTTCAGGAAAGACCTTCACAGTTGCCAATGTCCTGCAGGAAGTAAATCGGCCCGCACTGGTGCTTAGTCATAACAAAACTCTTGCGGCCCAACTATATGGTGAATTTAAACAGTTTTTCCCGAATAATTCGGTAGAGTATTTTGTTTCTTATTACGACTACTATCAGCCCGAAGCATTTATTCCGGTTACCAACACTTACATTGAAAAAGACCTTTCGATTAACGATGAAATCGAAAAACTGAGACTGAGTGCTACCTCTGCCCTGCTTTCAGGACGAAAAGATGTGATAGTCGTCTCTTCTGTTTCATGCATTTACGGCATCGGAAACCCTGATGACTTTACGCACAACATCATTCAACTGGTTATTGGACAAACCATTAACCGAAATACCTTTCTCCAGCAACTTGTTAATTCATTGTACAGCAGATCTGCATTGGAGCTCACACGTGGAAAATTCCGGGTGAAAGGCGATTCGGTAGACATTTTTCCGGCATACTCTGATATCGCCATCAGAATTCTGTTCTGGGATGATCAGATTGAAGCCATCGAGACCTTTGATCCTTTAAGCGGCAAAGGAAAAGAGCGTCTGGAGCAGATCAATATATTTCCTGCTAACATTTTTGTCACTTCTCAGGAAAAAATGAAACAGTCGCTTCGTGAGATAGAAGATGATTTGTTCAGACAGGTAGCGTACTTCAGGGAGATTGGCAGGTATGAGGAAGCCAAAAGGCTGGAAGACCGTGTGGTTTATGATGTTGAGATGATGCGTGAACTTGGTTATTGCAGTGGCATTGAGAACTATTCGCGTTATTTTGACGGACGAAAACCCGGGACAAGACCTTTCTGTCTGCTGGACTTTTTTCCGGAGGACTATATAACCATTATTGATGAAAGCCATGTAACCATACCTCAGCTAAGGGCAATGTACGGTGGAGACAGATCTCGAAAACAGACACTGGTAGAGTATGGTTTCAGACTTCCTTCGGCACTTGACAACCGTCCGTTAAAATTTGATGAATTTGAGGCACTTTGCGGACAAGTGATTTACGTGAGTGCCACCCCGGCTGATTACGAACTGCAGCGTTCCGAAGGGGTTGTAGTGGAGCAGTTGATCAGGCCTACCGGACTCCTAGACCCCCTTATTGAAGTTAGACCCAGCCAGAATCAGATTGATGATTTGTTAGGTGAAATACAAAATACTATTGCTTCAGGAAACAGAGTACTTGTCACAACGCTGACCAAACGGATGGCCGAGGAACTGTCGAAATACCTGCTGAAAATCGGTATTAAAACACGATATATCCACAGCGATATAGAAACTCTGGAACGGGTTGAGATCATGCGTGAACTTCGTTTGGGTGGTTTTGATGTATTAGTGGGCGTAAACCTTCTCCGCGAGGGACTTGACCTTCCTGAAGTGAGCCTGGTTGCCATTCTGGATGCAGATAAAGAGGGCTTTCTTCGTTCAGAACGCTCTTTGACACAAACAGCAGGAAGGGCTGCCAGAAACGTAGACAGCAAGGTAATCATGTATGCCGATACCATAACAGCTTCCATGCAGAAAACAATTGATGAAACCCTAAGAAGACGAGCCAGGCAAATGGCATATAATCAAAAACACGGTATTACACCTGTTACTATAAAAAAATCAACTTCTGCAATACTTGGACAAACGTCTGTAGTTGATTTTAAAAAGCAGGATCATGGAATATATACTGAACCCGATCAGGCCAATATAGCCGCAGATCCTGTGGTGCAATACATGAGCAGGACTGAACTCGAAAAGGCCATGCAGAAAAGCCGGAAAGCGATGGAAGCAGCAGTTAAAGAACTCGATTTCATAGAGGCTGCCCGCCTCAGAGATGAAATCTTTCAGTTTGAATCAATGTTGGCACAAAATAAGCAATAAACCTGAACTCATTTGCCAGAATAACCACTGTTGTTTTAGATATTACGGTACTGTAATGTTAATATTTTTATGTATTATATTTATTATCAACGCATTAGATAAAATGAAAATATCTTTATTTTTATTTGCTCAAAATGAGGACGTTTACGTAAATTTGCATACTATAACCATTTCTATCACGTAGCTGCATTACAGAAAAACAATATTAATCTGATGAAGAAGAAAATTCTGGTAATAGATGACGAGTTGAGCATTAGAATGTTACTCGAGAATTTTTTAAGTAAGACCTATGAGGTTGTTACCAAAAGTGACGGCATGGAAGGTATAAAATGGCTGGAACAAGGCAATATGCCCGATCTTATCGTCGCTGACATTCAAATGCCAAACCTTGACGGTCATGAGTTGATCCGGAACCTTAAAGCGAGCGGTTTTTTTAAAGATATACCATTGATCATGCTTTCAGGCATTGAAAGCAGTCAGGAAAAAGTGAAATTCCTGAAACTGGGAGCCAACGATTACATGGTGAAGCCTTTTAATCCGGAAGAACTTTCGGTCCGGATAGAGCTGTTGCTCTCCAGAAAGTAATAAACTATTATCAAATGAGTTCAAACAGCCCGGTCCCCCTTAGGGTTTGCTATATTGGCGGCAATCCTAATTTACTGAAATTGTTCAGAGAAAAAAGTGACCTTTTCGAATTACAGGTTTTCGAAAACAGTTTGGCTGCCATCAACATGCTCAAACAAAACACACAGATTGATGCTATCATCAGCGAAGTGTACCTGCCGGGTATGAATGGCATTGATGTTTCCAGGGTGCTTAAATCCAAAGGAATGCACCTGCTTACCCCCTATTTTGTTGTTTCTGAGCAAAAAGACGATAAACAAAGAGAAGCTGCCTTTGCTGCCCGTGTTGATGATTTCTATGAAGCCGAACTTAATGCTGATGATATTTATTACAGGATTGGATTCTTAAAGAAGAATAAGGAGTACTTTTCTTCAGGAGAAACAGAAAATGTTGCATTTAAAGAATACAAAATACCCTGGGATAAAAGAATGTTCGATATTGTTGTTTCTTCAATAGCTTTGCTTCTTCTATCGCCTGTCATTTTTACAGTAATGGTGCTCATCAGGCTCGAATCCAAAGGAAAGGTTTACTACACATCGAAAAGGGTTGGTACAGGATACAAAATATTTAATTTTTATAAATTAAGGTCCATGCGTACCGGAGCTGATGCCGCGCTTAAAGACCTGAAGCATTTAAATCAGTACGATGCCGACAGTGATGTGATTCCTGATGCAGATAAAGAATGTCCACGTTGTGCGCTCCTTCCTGAAGGAGAAACCTGCTCACCTGCTCTGTTCAGCGAAGGTCGGAAAATTTGTGAATACTGGTACACCGAAACACGGAAAAACAAAGCCTCTGCTACCTTTATCAAAATCAAGGATGACCCAAGAGTTACCAGGGTTGGACGTTTTATCAGAAACACCAGCATTGATGAACTTCCTCAGCTATTAAATGTGCTGAAAGGTGATATGTCTATCGTTGGAAACAGGCCACTTCCTTTATATGAAGCCGAATTGTTAACATCTGATGACTGGAGCGAAAGATTTATGGGGCCTGCAGGCATCACCGGTCTTTGGCAGGTCGAGAAAAGAGGCAGAAAAGGTAAAATGTCGGAAGAAGAACGAAAAGCACTTGACAATCAATATGCCAGGACCTACTCACTGTGGGGTGACATAAAACTTATCCTAAGGACAATTCCGGCATTATTTCAAAAAGAAAACGTCTGAAGTCACATAGAAACCTTAAGATATTGTTAAAAACTATTTGAAAAGTTTAAACTTAATACGTAAAGATTCAGAAATAATTTGGCTTATATATGCAAAAGATTTCGCCAAAGCAGGAACTTACACAAATGAAGAAGCGCATCTCAACGAATTACTACAGATATTTACAAAAATTTCTATTTTTCTGTTCCTTTTTGCTCGTATTTTTATTCTCTCTAAATGTTAATGCTCAGATACTTGAGAATGATGAAAGCAAGTTATTCAACCCTCTTACTGATGATATCACCAAAAGGCTTCCTCCGCTCCGAATCTTAATTGACTCAGCAATAGCAAACTCACCCTATGTAAGGTATGAAGAGCTTAAAGCAGATTATTACTATTTCGAAATGCTTTCACAGGCTCGCTACTGGACGGAGCACTTCAGTCTGAATCTTGACGCTAACTTTGGAAGATGGACTTTCAACGACAGAACAGAACTGGGAACAGACGGCAGGTTTTATTTCAGCGAGTCGATCAGAGATAATCTGGCAGTCGGTTTTTATATCAGGTTCCCGATAGCATCATTGATTGACCGCCGAAACAGAATTAACAAACAAAAGAAATGGATAGAGTTGTCATTTACTCAGCGAGAAGTTAACAGCAGGGTTGTTCAACGCGAAGTAATTGAATCATACAACCTGATGGTTCAATGGCAAAACTATATTCGTATTTATAACGACTATCAAAAATTTACTATGATTCAGATGCAAATGGCTCAGAATCAGTTCTTGAATGGTGAGATCAGCACAGCAGAATACACACGTCTGAAAGAAATTCAAACCAGGGGAAATGTTGAGTTCAGTCAGGCTGTAGCTGAATTCAGTAAGCATTATCAACTACTTGAGGTTTATACCGGGATCAAGTTTAATCTAATAAACGTACTGCGCTAGCCAATACTGACTATGGACATCAACCAATTCATAAGGATTTTCAGAAACAACTTATTGCTGTTAATCGCCATACCGTTGCTGCTGGCCATTGTTGTGTATTACTTTACACGAAATCAGGCGAAAGTATATGAGTCTGAAACAATCATCTACACTGGTGTCACTACAGGATACTCCATTGAATCCACTGCCCAGCGTCCAACTGACTTTTTCAGCACCAGTGCACAATTCGACAACATGATCAACCTCATCAATTCAAGGCAAACCATTGTTGAATCTGCCATTACACTACTTGCCCAGTCACTTTCGCTCGAAGGATATAATCCTCAATACATTTCTGACGAAAACTATGATAAGCTGCAAAAGTTCATTCCTAAGTATGTCAGGGACATGGTCGTTAAGAACGGCAAATCGGGCATCATGAGGGAAAAAGAAGAACAGATCAGGTCGCTCGAAAAAGAAATCCGCACCCTTGAAAAAGAAATAACCCGTAAAAAGTCAAGAGCAATCCAGGAACTGACAAACGGATCAGAAAATGGTGATTCGCAGGACACCCAGGAATATAAAACAGGCCTCTCTAAAAACGACCCGCCCATAAAATCGGCTTCCCGGGCATTAGAAAACAATAATGAGCAGGTATTACACACAGTTCAGACCGGAGAATCAATCTTTACCATATCTCAGAAATACGGTGTTTCTATCAGCAAACTTCGCGAACTGAATGATTTTGGCAACCAGAATCTGGTTGTTGGGCAAAAAATAGTAATTTCCGGAACACCTGAGTATGGCATGATATCCTATCAGGAGATAGAGTCATCATTATCGGATACATTCAGTGATGATATTGATCCCGCTTTAGATGAATTCAGATTCACATCTGCCCAGCAAGCCGTTGCTACCACACCTAAAATCAACAGTGATGAATTTGGCCTTGGAGCCATTGACAAAGATCCGATAATACCTCCCGGAGTGCGAAGAGATGATTTTGAGAAGACAGTACAAAATCTTATTAATTATTACAATTCCAACGACAGCAATTTTGTATATGGCCTGCTTCATTATGGGGCCAGTAAACACTACAGCATCAGGTCATTAAAGACACTCCAGATTTACCGCATCAACAACAGTGACCTTGTAAGACTTGTTTACCTATCAGATGACCCCGGAATATGTCAGCAAACCCTCAAGATCATTGCACAGGTCTTCGTTAAAAATTACAAGATACTGAAAGCCAACCAAACAGATCAGGTTGTTGATTATTTCAGAAGACAGGTTGATTCAGCTGATGCAGTGCTGCAGGCCGCAGAGGATCGTTTGCTCCGGTTCAACAAGAAAAACAACATCATAAATTACACTGAGCAGACTAAGTTTATTGCCGAACAAAAAGAAGACCTTGACCTGTATTTTCAAAACGAGCAGATCAGGATGGCTCAATCTTCTGCTTCCTTACGCGAGTTGGAAACAAACCTGACCAGAAGAGACAGTATTTACTTAAAAAGCGACCTCATTAACCAGAAAAGGAAAGAGTATGCCGAAGTATCTGAACGTATACTTGTGAATGAACTGGCCGAGGATTATGACAAACGTATTGGCGATGAGATACAAAGGCTAAGAAACAGAGCTGAACGACTCAGGGAAGAAATCAAACTTTATGTAGATCAACTTTATCTGTATAGTCATTCAACACAAGGGATGCCCATAACCAGACTTCTTGATGAGTGGTTGAAAAACGCTCTTGCATATGAAGAAGCCAAGGCCAGCCTCGTGGTTTTGTCGCGTAGAAAAATTGACTTCGTTAAAACATATCAGCGCTTTGCGCCTCTTGGTGCCATGCTGAAACGTATCGAACGCGAAATTACCGTTGCAGAACAGTCATATCTGGAATTATTGCGCAGCCTTAATCTTGCAAAAATGCGGCAGCAAAACCTTCAGATGGCCACTAACATCCGCATTGTTGATCCTCCCTTCTTCCCTATTCAGGCCAATCCCTCTAAAGCAAGATTTCTGGTTGTTGCAGCTGCTCTGATAGGTTTCATACTTGTTGCATTCATCATTCTAGTGCTTGAGTATTTTGACCGTTCGCTCAAAACACCTGACCGCATTGTCAATAAAACAGGGCTTAAACTTGGTGGTGCATATCCACACTTTGATTCTGCCGGTGACATGAAAGACCTTGTTTATGTGAGCAACCGACTGGTGGAAATGATTGTACAGAATATTAAGCTTAAAATAAAGCACAACTCTTTGTTTCCTACATCAAAACCATATATTGTACTGCTTTTCAGTACTGAAAGTGAGGTCGGCAAGTCGTTCCTCGCCAGTAAAATTGCCAATAAATTAAGAACTTATGGTGAGAAAGTGCTCATCCTGAATTATGCATCCGACGGATCATCAAGCAGCGATGAGGACTATAATTTTTCGTACAGCTACCCAATCCGTGAAAACTTTACCGAAATAAGTAATATTCATGAACTACTTGACAGTCATACTCTAAGAAGAGATAATTATCAATATGATTACATTATTCTCGAGATTCCGTCAGTGATTCATCATGACTACCCCCTTGAATTGTTGCAAACAACAGATGTTAACCTTTTGGTATTAAAATCTTCAAGCCATTGGGACAAGGCTGATATTACAGCATTGGAAACAATCAAAAACGTATCGCGCGAAGAACCTATGGTAATTCTAAACCAGGCCGAAGATTATGCAATAAGGGAAATGGTTTCAGGTTACAAGAGAGAGAAGCAAAACACCCTCATATATAAATTTCGTCAGCTTCTTACCTTGCCTTCCCGCATACGGATTCAGGTTAAAGAAAACTAAAATAACGTGGCACTCAACCCTGGGAGGCTTTTCAGAAACAACAATTTTCTGTCATTAACCAATAATGGCCTGATCGCTGTCTTTGGTTTTCTAAGTTTTCTGATGCTTGTCAGACAATTACCACGCGAAGAATTTGGCGAATGGGTATTGTTTATTACCCTGGGAGGTTTTGTGGACATGCTGCGGTTTGGAATTACCCGCACGGCGATCATCAGGTTTCTGTCCGGTGCTGACGAAAAACAAGCAAGAGAACTCATCGGATCTAACAACTTTATAAACCTCCTCTCAACCATTGTACTATCGATCATCATTTATGTGGTGTACCTGAACTTCTCCGAGACTATAGACAAATCCGGTTTCGGCATGTTCTTCAAATGGTATCCGCTTCTCTCATTTTTTAGTCTTACCTTCAATAATGCTCAGTCGATACAACAGGCTGTTATGCGTTTTGACATAATGCTTTGGCTCAGGCTGGTAAACGTTGGATCGTTTATGCTTTTTCTGACTGCAAATATCTATTACAGGTTTGGGATTGACACCATATTATGGGCATACATGCTGACGAATCTGTTAAGTTCACTTATTGCAAGTCTATTGCAATGGGACGGGCTAAAGCACACTTTTGCAGCAACAAAAGAAACACACAAGCTAATACTTAATTTCGGAAAATACACCACGGGCACACTTATAGGAAGCAATCTGCTCAGAAGTTCCGATGCCTTCATCATTGGGTTAAGCCCATTTTTGGGAACCGCAGGGGTTGCTTTGTATAGTATTCCTCTGAAGCTTACTGAAATAATCGAAATTCCATTGCGAAGCTATACAGCCACAGCTTTTCCCGAAATGTCAAAAGCAAGTATCGAAAGCAATAAAGACCTGGTTAGAAAAATATTTTATGTCAATTCAGGTGGTTTAAGCCTCTTACTGCTTCCGGTGATGCTGATCAGCTTCATTTTTGCAGAAGAAGCCGTACTAATTCTTGGAGGCGCTGATTATCTTGAAACAGCTGATGTATTCAGGATATTTTGTGTTTACGGTCTTCTCCTGCCAATGGACAGATTTCTTGGCGTGGCACTTGATAGCGTTAACAGACCCAGGCAAAACTTCATCAAGGTGCTGTACATGGCCTCTGCCAACATCATTGGTGATTTAATCGTTGTATTCGGGTTGTCATTAATATTTATGGGGTTCAATATATCTGATATTATTTTGAATATAAGTGATATTGGGGCATTGGCTGAAAGCATATCGGCTGAGGTAATGATCCAAACCCTTCAGTGGGTAGCTATTGTCACCATACTTTTTACCATTATCGGAATTATTGTTGGATATTACTACCTGAACAAAGAATTATCATTGGATGTCAAACAGATAATAAAAGGTGGAAAAGAGTTTATTGTAAGTAATATTAAAGTGTTGTTTTGATATTGAATTAGTTGTACTTTTAACGTCATGTTTTCATCACTAAAAGACAGACAAGGTTCAGAAAAGCTGCAGCACCCGCTCGTGTTGGGCGGTCTTATTGTGCTTACCCTGATGCTTGGTATTCTGATAGCAAAAGGTGGACTGATGGTAGCAATGGCGCTGATAGGTCTTTTTCCTGTTGTGGTTTATTTTAACAGGTTATTTACAAATCCGCGAATAGGGATATTTACCGTAGTAATACTTGGCTTCATAGCCATTGGCCTCACACGGTATATAAGAAACGTACCGTTTGGTCTGAGCGTTGACGGTTTTCTCGTCCTAACTTATGTAGCTGTTTTTTTCAGGTTTTTCAACAGTAAGATTGACTGGTCACAAGTAAATCGTGATTTAACATATCTTTCTGTTATTTGGTTTGGATATACTGTACTGCAGTTATTTAATCCAGAAGCCCTTTCGCGTACAGCATGGTTTTATGCCATGCGTGGTATGTCGTTGTATATGCTTCTACTCATACCCCTGTCGTTTTTGGTTTTTAATAGACTCAGGTTTGTATATACATTCTTATATTTATGGGGTATCTTTTCTATCCTTGGCACGCTCAAGGGACTTCAGCAGATTTATATCAGGCCTGATGCCGCTGAGCAATTCTGGCTCGACACCGTTGGAGGGGTTACGCACATTCTTTTTGGCGAGCTCCGCGCTTTCTCGTTTTTCAGCGATGCAGGTCAGTTTGGTGCCGCACAGGGAGCTGCCGGTGTGGTTGGTATTTTGCTTGCACTGAATATGAAAGGACTGCACAATAAAGTCTTTTTCGGCATCATGGGTTTTTTTGGCCTTTGGGGCATGATGATCTCCGGAACACGAGGTGCAATGATCGTTCCGATGATTGGTGGCATTACCTATATTCTGCACCGAAAAAACTTTAGGGTTATCATTGTTGGCAGTATGTTTCTGGCGTTAGTCTATGCCTTCTTTGCTTATACTTATATCGGCCAAAGTAATTCTCAGATCCGAAGAATGCGAACTGCATTCAGACCTGAAGACGATGCTTCCTATCTGGTGCGCCTCGAAAACAGAAGAATATTGTCAACTTATCTTGTTTCCAGGCCTTTAGGAGGTGGGATTGGCAGTGCAGGTGATTGGGGAAAACGCTTTTCACCTCAGGGATTTCTTGCTCAGATTGCAACTGACAGCTGGTATGTGCAGATATGGGCTGAACAAGGAATTGTTGGTCTCATATTGCATCTGTTCATCTTAAGCTATATTCTGATAAAAGGTTCATTTATCATCATGTTTTTAGTGAAGGAGCCTGAACTCAAAGGGGTCTTAAGCGCCCTGATGTGTGGATTCACCGGCATCATGGGCGCAAGCTACGGTAACGGTGTACTTGGTCAGATGCCAACAGGTATTCTGATCTACATCAGTTGGACGATCATTTTCATGGGTCTCCAATTGGAACGGGAATATGTTCATCTGAAGAATCTGGGACTTTCACCCTGGTCATTGTTTAATAAAACATAATATTGAATAACCGACACAGAATAATGGAAAAACAAACGTCAAATAAAAGTCAACATTATGAAGATGAAAGATATCCATTGGTAAGTGTTATCACTGTTAATTACAATCAATCAGGAGTAACACTTGAAATGCTTCAATCTTTTCGCGCTGTTACATACCCTTCAGTAGAGTTGTTTGTTGTTGATAATGCTTCACCAAACGATAATCCCGACATCATTAAAGAGCAATTTCCTGAGGTTAACCTGATAAAAACAACTAAAAACCTGGGCTTTGCAGGGGGCAATAATGTTGCTTTACCCTATGCAAAGGGGAAGTATATTTTATTCATAAATAATGATACTGAAGTTGACCCGGGTTTTCTTGAACCGCTTGTTTCGCTTCTTGAGTCGAATCCGGAAATTGGAATGGTAAGTCCGAAAATTCATTATTTCCATACCCCAAATACTTTTCAGTTTGCCGGTTATACTCCTTTCAGTCCTGTGACCATTAGAAATTTTGCCATTGGATTTGGAGAAAATGACACCGGACAATACAATGATGTGCGCGAATCAGCCAGTATTTTTGGATGCGCCATGCTTGTGCCCATGCGGGTTATCGAAGAAGTTGGTATGATGGCTGACATCTACTTCCTTTATTATGAAGAGCATGACTGGGCCGCACGTATAAAAAAGGCAGGTTACAAGATTTATTACGACGGCAGGTCTCTGGTGAAGCATAAGGAATCCATTTCCACAGTAAAAAACAGCCCGTTCCAGATTTATTACCTCTATCGCGGCCGTATGCTCTTTGCCCGAAGAAACACACAGGGTTTTACTGGCTTTCTGGCATGGTTATACATACATTTTGTAACTCTTCCCAAAGAAACTCTGCTCTATTTTTTTAAATCCCGTCCGGATCTGGCAAGGGCCTGCTGGAGGGCTGCTGTGTGGAACCTTAATCATCGCAAAGGCATACATGATTCACCAATATTAATACGCTCCCATGGAATACATACAATTCCTGACAAAACTGATTGAACTTGTTCTTTTTGCATTCTTTTCCATTGCAGTAGTTTACATCACTGTATTTGGAATTGCGGCATATTTGCCTCGAAAAACAAGAGCTCCCAAAACAAACATTGTCAGGAAGTTCGCCGTACTTATACCAGGCTATAAGGAAGATATGGTTATTGTGCAGGTAGCTGCTGATGCGCTGAAACAAAATTATCCCCGCGACCGGTTCGATGTTATCGTCATTGCAGACTCTTTCAAACCTGAAACACTAAGTGAACTTAGAAAACTCCCAATACGTGTCGAAGTAGTTGTTTTTGAAGTATCTAAAAAATCAAAAGCACTCAATAAATGCATGCAATCCATTGGCGATGAATATGATGTTGCCCTGATACTGGATGCCGATAACCTGATGGAGCCTGATGTAATCAGCCAGATCAATGATGCTTTTAATTGCGGATATGTTGCTGTGCAGGGCCACCGTATGGCTAAAAATACCAATACCAATTTTGCTATCCTCGATGCCATCAGCGAAGAAATTAACAACCATATTTTTAGAAAGGGACATCGGGCACTCGGGCTATCATCTGCCTTGATCGGTTCCGGTATGGCTGTTGATTACAAACTGTACAAAACTCTAATGGCCGGTATCGATTCTGTTGGCGAGGATAAAGAGTTGGAAATGAAACTATTAAAAGGAGAATACCGAATTGAGTATCTCGAGAACGCTCATGTGTATGATGAAAAAACCCAAAAACCAGAGGTGTTTGTGAATCAACGCAGAAGATGGATTGCCGCTCAAATCAGTCACTTCAGGGATTTCTTTTTTGATGGCCTGAAACAGTTTGTCCTGAAAGGTAACCTTGATTATTTTATCAAAGTCATACAAATGATTCAACCACCACGTATCCTGCTGATCGGGTTTCTATTCATTATAGCTCTAATTACTTCAGTTTTAAATCTGCTTTTTCCAGTATTGTACAATAACTTTTTTATTCTTGAATATAATATATGGGTGGTGTTGTTCCTGATCGCATTGCTTATACTGATCATCTCAGTTCCGCGAAAATTCTACAATAAACGAACCTATAAGGCACTTTTTTCGCTGCCAAAAGGTTTTATGATGATGATGCTCAGTCTTATGCGTATCAAAGGGGCAACGAAGAAATTCATTCACACCACCCATACACATTCTGATGTTCCGCCAAAACCAAACAGAAGCTAGAGAATGAATACGCCTAGATCAAGATATCCTTTGGTTTCCATTATAACGGTTAACTATAATCAGGCGAAGGTTACTTGTGCCCTCATTGAATCGCTGAACAAAATAACTTATCCAAACTTCGAGATTCTTGTTATTGATAATGCCTCCCCTACTGATGACCCTTCCATAATAAAAGCACGTTATCCTAATATCGTGTTCATTCAAAACCCTATAAATTATGGATTTGCTGCCGGAAACAATTTTGGTCTGATGGGTGCAAAAGGCGAATATGTTCTTTTGCTGAACAATGATATTGAAGTTCCGCCCGATTTCATGGAACCATTGGTCAACAAACTAATGAACGACCCTTCAATTGGTGCCGTTAGTCCGCTGATCAAGTTTTATTACGATCCCGACACCATACAATATGCCGGATATACGCCCATCAATTATATCACTATGCGCAATTTCGCTCTTGGTTACCGGCAAAAAGATGTTGGACAGTTTAAAGAAGACTATGAAACTGCCTGTGCTCATGGCGCTGCGATGATGGTGCCAATGGAGGTTGTTAAGAAAGTCGGACTGATGTCTTATATTTTCTTTTTGTATTATGAGGAGGCCGACTGGTGTGCCAGAATTAAAAAAGCAGGCTACACGATTCACTTTGTCCATAATTCCAGCGTATACCATAAGGAATCAATATCAACAGGCAAACTCAGCGCGCTGAAAATATATTACCTCAACCGCAACCGGATTGTTTTCATGCGCCGTAATGTGGAAGGAAAGCTATTCTATGCAGGAATAGCTTACCAACTGCTGGTTGCCATTCCTAAAAACGCGTTTAAATACCTTTTAAAAGGAAAAATTAAACTTTTTCATGCGTATTACCGTGCTATCGGCTGGCATATACGCCATTTGTTTGACCCGGAAATCCATGAAAATCCGATGCTTTAATGATGACTGGTATATATTATGACATAATGCTTGTGCTCCAGATGATTCTACTGGTGTATATCTCTGGAACGAGTCTATACCTGTTTGTGTTTGCTCTGGCCAGCATATTTCCTTATCGTCCGAAAACTGTTCAAAATTCTGATTTGAAAAGATTTGCCGTCCTGATTCCATGCTACCGTGAAGATGAAATTATCATCAGTGTTTCCGCAGATGCATTAAAGCAGGAATATCCAACAGAAAAGTTTGATGTGATAATTATTGCTGACAGGCTTCAAAAGAGTGTTTTAGCACAGTTATCAAAAATGCCCCTTATACTTTTTGAAATAAATCCTGAACAAAGCACAAAATCTTTTGCTTTGAATTATGCCTTACAGAAACTTTCTGACGAAGACTATGACATTGCAGTGATTCTGGATGCTGACAATTTAATGGAGCCTCATTTTCTGACAAAGGTTAATGATCACTTCTCTCCCGAATTTGCTGCATTTCAAGGTCACAGAATAGCCAAGAATCACAATACAAAGTTTGCTATACTGGATGCTATTAGCGAGGAGATTAACAACAGCATTTTCAGAAAAGGACACCGTGTTCTGGGATTTTCATCGGCACTTATCGGATCGGCTATGGCTTTTGCCTTTAATGACCTTAAGCAATTGATGAGCGAAATAAATGTTGTTGGTGGTTTTGATAAGGAACTTGAATTAAAAATCTTTAATAGCCGTCGACCCATAGAATATTTGCCCGATGCCATTGTATATGATGAAAAAGTACAGAATGCCAAAGTGTTTACCCAACAACGCAGACGCTGGCTGGCTTCTCAGTTTTACTATTTTGGGCTTCATTTTATGCCGGCTGTTAAATCATTGATTAAAAGTGGCAACATCGATTATTTCAATAAATCCTTCCAGCATATACAGCTACCCCGAATACTTTTGCTTGGAATCACAACCTTGCTCACCACCACTACATGGTTTTTCAATCCATATGCAATTTCACTCTGGTGGGCTTCAAGTTTTCTCCTGACATCAGTGGCTCTGCTTCTAGCTATTCCATCAAGATATTTCAGCATAACAACAATAAAAGCACTTTATGCACTTCCTGTCGGATTCTTTTATATGTTAATTTCGTTTCTGCAGATTAAAGGTGCAAACAAAAGGTTTCTACACACGAAGCATACATATCGCTCAGACTGGAACGAGAATCAAAAACCGGATAAAACGAAAAAAGATGAAAATAGGAATTGAAGGACAGCGCCTGTTCAGACTGAAAAAGCACGGCATGGATATGGTCGCGCTCGAACTTATTCGCAACCTGCAGATTATTGATCAGGAGAATGAATATTTTATTTTTGTCAAACCCGATAGTGATTCTGGTTGTCTTCAACCAACAGACAATTTTCACATTATCGAACTTAATGGCGGGCCTTATCCATGGTGGGAACAAGTTGCCCTGCCAAGAGCAGCTCTCAAATACGGTTGCGAACTGCTTCATTGCACCAGCAATACTGCTCCAGCTAAAACCTCTGTTCCGCTAATTGTTACTTTGCACGACATTATTTATCTGGAAAGCATCAGCCTTCTTAAAAAGGGAGGAACATGGTACCAAAAAATCGGAAACATGTACCGTAGATTTGTTGTTCCGAGAGTGGTGGCAAACTCAACTCGTATTATTACTGTCTCACATTTTGAGAAAAACAGAATACGTGAGTTTTTCGGTTTTCCCCCTGCCGATCCCAGACTAGTTGCAATTTATAACGGTGTTGGTGAACACTTTAAACCAGTATCGGATGAACAGGAACGTGAACGGATACGCAATAAATATAAACTGCCAGAAGATTATTTCTTCTTTCTGGGCAATACAGATCCCAAGAAAAACACAAAAGGTGTTCTTAAGGCATTCTCCGATTATTTGAAATCTGGAAACAGCCCGGTGAAACTTGTTATGCTGGATTATGAGCGCTCAGCCCTTGATTTGCTGCTCACCGAAATTGGAGATAGAGAACTGATAAATCATATTCACCTTACCGGTTATGTTGTCAATACCGATCTGCCAGCTATTTATTCTATGAGCAGACTGTTTCTATATCCATCTCTGCGTGAAAGTTTTGGCATTCCAATGCTTGAGGCCATGCGTTGTGGAGTTCCCGTAATAACTTCGGACACCTCCAGTATGCCTGAAGTTTCAGGCAATGCCGCACTGATCGTAAACCCATATAACAGCGAAGAAATAACCTCAGGAATGATACGGCTGATGAAAGAACCTGATTTGCGTAATGACTTGATTCAAAAAGGATTTGGCCAATCTGAGAAGTTTTCCTGGAATAGTATGGCAAAAGAAGTTTTGCAGTTGTATCAGGAACTTGCATCAATCAAGGATGTTGCACCAAAAAAATAACAGCCATGATTAAAAACCGCGACTTTATCATCATCGGACTTCAGGCACTCGACAGCCCGATAGGAAGCAATTGCATCAATATTGCATACGAAATTGCCCGACATAACAGAGTTTTGTACGTCAACTACCCCCTCGACCGATTGACAAAGATCAGGGAAAAGCACGACCCGCTGATTCAAAAAAGATTCAAGGTTCTGAGCGGAAGCGAGCCTGACCTGGTGCAGGTGAATGATAATATGTGGAATCTTTTTCCCAAAACAACACTTGAATCGATCAGCCAGATTCCTTTTAACGGAGTTTTTGATTTTCTGAACAGAATCAATAACAAACGTTTTGCCCGACAAATTAAATCTGCCATCAATCGACTGGAATTCAGCAACTACTTTCTATTCAACGACAGCGATATGTTCAGGGGCTTTTATCTGAAAGAACTTCTGAACCCTGAGCTTTATATTTATTATACCCGCGACAACCTCATCGCTGTTGATTTTTGGAAAAAGCAAGGGATCAGGATCGAAGCTGCCCTAATGGCGAAATCTGACCTCGTGGTTGCAAATTCAACCTATCTCGCTGATCATGCCCGACAGTTTAATCCACACTCTTATTATGTTGGTCAGGGATGCGATGTAAGTCTTTTTGACAAAAAGCTGGTTGCCAAAATTCCTGAAGAATTCAGCAACATACCAAAACCTATCATTGGCTACATTGGTGCGTTGTTTTCTTTAAGACTCGACATAGAAGTTCTGGAGCATATTGCGCTGAAGCGCCAGGATTGGTCTTTGGTGTTGGTTGGGCCTGAGGACGAAGCATTTAAAAATTCAAACTTGCACAAGATCAGTAATGTGCATTTTTTGGGAAGTAAAAAAATGGAAGAGTTGCCATCATACCTTTATCCATTCGATGTGGCTTTGAATCCACAAAAGCTCAATGAAGTAACCATAGGAAATTATCCACGTAAAATCGATGAGTATCTGGCCATGGGAAAACCAACCGTTGCTACACGTACTAAAGCAATGGAAGTTTTTGAAGATTATACCTACCTTGCACAAAATAAGGAAGAATATCTCGAACTAATAGAAAAAGCACTGAATGAAAATACTGTCGAAAAAGAAACAGCGAGAGAAGCTTTTGCCAAAAGCCATACATGGGAGAATAATGTTGGCGAGATCTACAAATATATGTTGCATATGATGAGAACACTCTAAAAACCATTTGATATGTCATTTAAGGATAAGATCAAAGCGAGTCCGCGTCTGAAGAAACTTGCCATCTGGGCATTGATGCCTCCAAATCAGGCAAGACCTCGTTTGTGGGTAAAATGGTTCCTGAATCCATTGAAACATAAAAAAGGAAAAGGAAGTTCCATCAGGCGTCGTACCAGAATGGATGTGCTTCCTTTCAACAGATTCGAAATCGGCATGAACTCTACCATTGAAGATTTTGCAACTATTAATAATGGTGTTGGCGACATAATTATCGGCAACAATACACGCATTGGGCTGGGCTGTGTACTGATCGGTCCTGTTAGAGTTGGCAATGATATTATGTTTGCTCAAAATATTGTAGCATCCGGACTTAACCATGGCTATCAGGATATTAATCTCCCTCCCAGATTACAACCCGTTGAAACAAAAGAAATAATAATAGATGATGATGTGTGGATTGGTGCTAACTCAGTGATCACAGCTGGTGTACATATCGGAAAACACTGCATCGTTGCCGCCGGTAGCGTTGTCACCAAATCGTTCCCTCCATATACCGTGATCGGAGGCAATCCGGCAAAAGTCCTTAAACAGTATAATCAATCTACCCAAACATGGGTTAAACCAGAATAAGAGCTATTATGCAACATATGTTAAAAGTTAAAACTTTCTATCGATACTTCACTGACTTTCTTCAATTCGGACAAATAACGCTTGTGTTTGCATCTGTGTATTACCTGCTGACTAAAAAATCGTTTATCCGAACGAGGATCTACAGAAGCAAACTCGGCTGCTTCCTGCACCGTAAGGGTTCTATCGATTTTCAATTTGGTAATTATGCTTATGAGTGGAACGTCAAGCAATTTATTAATAAGCACGCAAAGCATTACAGCCATTTTGTAGATATTGGTGCTAATATTGGTACCTACAGTATTTTTGCTGCCAACAGAGGAATGCGGGTGATTGCTTTTGAACCTATATACGAAAATTTCAAAGCACTTACCATTAATCTGATGCTTAATAATTTCGAAAAACAGGTGAAATGTTTCAATGTTGGTCTAAGTGACAAATCTACCGAAGCAGATTTTACCTTCGATCCGCTCAATACCGGAGCTTCCCATATGAGTACGATCAACACTGGCCTTCATCCTGACGAAGCCCATAATCCCCATGAAATTGTGCGTTTAATCACTATGGATGAAGCACTTGCTGGTTTTAATATCCCTTATGAAGAAGGTGTAATCCTGAAGATTGATGTTGAGGGTATGGAAATTGAAGTCTTAAGAGGCGGTGTGTCATTTTTGAAAGACCATAAAAATCTGCTTTTGGTAATTGAAAGTTATCACTCAGGCGAATCAGCCATTAAAGAAACACTTGACTCAATCGCAAAATTTGAGTATTTTCACATTGACAATTTAAACTTTGGAGCCAGAAAATCTCTGTAACGAATAAATACAATAAGCATGACAGGCCTTCAAATTATCCTTTGGTTCCTCATTTTTCTGGTGTTTTACGCCTATCTGGGTTATGGAATCTTATTGTATGCGCTTGTGAGGGTGAAGCGGCTATTCACTGCAAAAAAGGAGAAGCGTTATGATGATTACGAGCCCGAAGTAACTTTGTTTGTTGCTGCCTACAACGAAAAAGATTATGTTGATGCCAAAGTTGCAAACTCTCTCGACATGGACTACCCTGCCCATAAAATCCGACAGGTGTGGGTAACTGATGGTTCGGATGACGGAACACCTGATATTCTGAAAAAGTATGCAGCTCAAGGTGTTGAAGTTTACCATGAGCCTGCCCGGGGCGGTAAGATCGGAGCCATGAACCGTGGCATGAAATTCATAGCAACTCCCATTGTTATCTTTTCAGACGGTAATACAATGCTGGGAAAAGAATCGGTGAGAAGGATAGTGAACCTTTTTAAAAATCCAAAAGTTGGCTGTGTATCAGGAGAGAAACGTATATACAATAAAGAGCTGGATGCAGCTGCCGGTACCGAAGGGATTTACTGGAAATATGAATCCAAACTCAAGAAATGGGATGCAGAGCTTTATTCAGTAGTTGGCGCAGCCGGCGAACTTTTTGCCATTCGGACCGAACTATTTCAGGAAGTTGAAAAAGATACGCTGTTGGATGATTTTATCATTTCTTTGAGAATCGCCATGAAGGGCTTTACAATACAGTACGATCCTGAGGCCTATGCAATTGAAACTTCCTCAGCCAATGTAAAAGAAGAACTAAAACGTAAAATCAGAATAGCTGCCGGAGGCATTCAGTCAATTATTCGTTTGAGTCCACTGCTGAACATATTTAAGTATGGCATTCTGAGTTTTCAATATATCTCTCACCGGGTTTTAAGATGGACAATAGCACCATTGTCACTTCCTGTTATATTTGTCTTGAATGCCTGGCTTGGCTACTCCTACGGACTACTTAATACTGCCAATCTTTACTCATGGCTGATGGCCGCTCAGATTTTATTTTATTTGATGGCAATGCTCGGCTGGTATTTAGAGAATAAGGCCGTTAAGATAAAAGTGTTGTTTGTTCCTTATTACTTCTTTATTATGAATTATGCCGTGATTCTCGGAATAAGGAGGTATTTCAAAGGAAAGCAAACCGTAAACTGGGAAAGAGCAAAACGCGGAACATGAAAATACTGAAAATATTAGGGTTATATGCATTGATATTCTTTGCAACAGGTATTTCAGCTGACCTTAATGCGCAATCAAATTGTTATGTTATCGTTCCGCTCTCGCAAAATGTTATTGACGGATCAGCCATACCTCCCGGAAGTATAATCTGTGTTGAAGCCGGAAACCGCGACTATCTTCTGATCCGTAATATGACCGGGAATTTGGGTAGCCCAATAATAATCAAGAATTTCAACGGAGCTGTAGTAATTCAAACAACTCATTACTACGGAATAAAACTCAGCAATTGCTCAAATGTGGTTCTGTCTGGTTCAGGTGTTGCAGGCATTCATTATGGCTTCAATATTACCGGCGTATCTAATGGCGTTGGTATTACGATTGACGATTTGAGCACCCACACTGAGGTCAATCACGTGAAAATCAGCAACACCAAATTTAGTGGGATCATAGCTAAAACCGACCCATCATGCACTAACTTTTCCGCTACCCGAGAAAAATTTACTATGTATGATCTGAAGATTAATAACTGCTACCTGCACGATATTGGTGATGAGGGTTTTTATATTGGAAGTTCGAAGTACACCGGACAATACCTGCCATCATGTGATACAACCGTTTTACCACATCTTATAGAAGGGGTCTATATTCATGATAATATTATTGAAAGAACCGGCTGGGATGGATTACAAATAAGTTCATCGTCAAAAAACTGTTTCGTACACAACAACCGTATTTCTTTTGACTCGCAAAGGGAGACACAGGACCAAATGTCCGGCATAATCATTGGAGGAGGTTCACAATGTGACTGTTATAACAATATTGTACTTGACGGTAAAGGTGATGGAATTGATTACTTTGGAAGTGGCAACCAAAAAATTTACAATAACCTGATTGTAAGGCCTGGAAAAAGCTTTCAACCAGCCAATCCAAACCTCATGAAACATGGCATTTATATTGGCAATGCAGTGGATCAGATGATAACTTCTTTACAACTGGTGCACAATACCATCGTTGCTCCAAAATCAACAGGTATAAGATTTGTAAATGCTGGCAGCATGCAAAACAAAATTTACAACAACATAATTACTGAGCCGGGTTCATTTGGCACGATGGGCGAATCGGCATATTTTCTGCACAATCTTGCATCCAGTCAATACGAATTTAGTCATAACCTACTCAACAACAGCATTGAGGTTAATCAGTTTATAAACTATCAATCTGATAATTATGAACTAAAACCAGGATCTCCGGCGGTCAACGCAGCCAAACCCGGTATAATTGTTTTTGATCTGAACAATAATCCCCGACCACATAACCTGCTGCCTGACATCGGCGCCTTTGAATCTCAGGACCCTTTTGCATCAACTGAAGAATTAGGAACTAATAAAATAGATATCAATGCGTTTCCTAATCCATCATCAGGAATAGTTTATCTTATTCTTCCTGATGGAAAAGCACAAAAATTCCAGTTTCATCTTACTGATGTTAATGGACTAATGCTTTTAAATGGTCAACTTATGACCGAATCAGAAAACAAATACCAAAAGCTTGATTTATCAGCACTCAAACCGGGCATTTATTTTCTGAAACTATTCGACAATGTAACTTACAGTACACATAAAATAATCTTAACACACTAAATAGTGTACAGGGTTTTATTGAAACGGTATCTGCCTGCAGACATTGCACGACTTTTTAAATGGACAGAACTACGTATTAACAAATTGATATACAGTGGTAATACATTCCTGTGCCCTTACTGCTCACAAACATATAGACTGTTTAAATCAGGCGGAATCACCAACCAACTAATTGAAAAAATGGATATTATTGGTGCCGGAATCAGACAGAATATGGTTTGCCCAGGTTGTGGCTCAACAGACAGGGACAGACTTTTATATGCCTACTTTGACCATGAATTCAAGTTTCTGAGACCAAAAAAACTGCTGCACATTGCTCCAGAACCCTGCTTAAACAGTTACTTTAAAAATATAGTCAGTATAAGTTATGTGTTTGGAGCTAAATTTCATGAGGGACTCTATTATCCAAAAGAACTGGAAATTATCAACCTTGAACATCTGCAGTATGCTGACAATACTTTTGATTGGGTAGTTTGCAATCATGTCTTGGAACATGTTGAGGATGAGTTTCAATCTTTAGCTGAAATCCTAAGGGTATTGACTCCGGGCGGAAAAGCAGTTTTGCAGGTGCCCTGGTCACCCAAACTTGAAATCACTTTCGAAGACCCAACTTATGTCACAGAATCAGACAGATTAAAGCATTACGGACAGGATGATCATTTAAGGCTCTTCGGAAAGGATTACCCCAGACGAATTGCAAAAGCAGGTTTTAAAGTTTCTATTATCAAACCATCTGATTTGCCATTGATAGCTGACAACAAAGTAAATTTGTCGATTAACCCCAGAGAGCTTATTTTTGTAGGTGAAAAGCAAACATCATGAAAGTTGTAAGATTTGGTTCGGCATTTTTTCTGGTTCTGATGTTCAGTTGCTCATTGGTGTTCGGGCAAAAGAGTATCAGACTTAATAATGACAATCAACTTGTTGACTTTTTCGACTTTGAGTTCTATAGCAATTTCTTAATTACAGATTTTGCATTACGAAATAGCATCAATAAGGCTATTCCGGACCATTATGGAGCAGAAGATCATTTAACTCGTGTACAATTCATAACCACCTATGAAGAGATTCTGGAAAAGCATGATGACAATCTGAATGACTCTCTGATAATCCAGTTAATCAAATTATCAGCTACTTATGCCTATAATAGTTTGTATGAAGCTGCTTATAAAAGTGCATCATTAGTCTGCCGGCAAAAAACTGAAAACAAAAACTTTCTATTGTTATCCAATCAATTAGCATACATTTCATCGTTCAAAACAACAAATTACGATAGTGCTGTCAGTCATTTAAAAGAACTTATCCAGCTGGCCTCGGAGCTTAACAATCAGGAGATGCTGGTTTCAGCTCTAATGCATCTTTCTTTGGTCTATATCTCGTTAAATGATCTTTCAAAAGCACGTCTATATTTCAGCACTGGCCATTCAGAGGCAAAGAGCACCGGTAAACATTCAGCCCTTGTTGCTGCAATTGAAATACTAATGAGCAAGAGTGACAATAAACCACACCCTGTAGGGTTTGATCAGAATAGAACAGATTCCATACTATACAATAGTTCTATAACTGAGGCGGGTTTTTATTTGCTTCAGCTTTATCAATCTTCATTGCATGCTGAAGACAGGAAAATGTTACTTCAGGCGATAGAAAAACATGCGATTGAAAACAAATTGAATGCGCTACTGATTGAAGCTGGCCGGGTTGGCTATTCAATCAGCTCTTCCAATGAAATTGTTAGTATACAATCTTTTCAGGATGCCTCGTGGATTCTTCAGCAAGAACTTCGAAGTTTAAATTCTGAACATCAGCAATTCTATAGGGAACTGATTAGTATACAAACGGATAAACAGCTAAGTTCAAAACAAAAATCCAACCGTAAGATTAGTGGCTACAAAGCGGCAATATTCATCCTGATTATCGGATTGCTGGTTTCTGTGCTTCTTTTGATTAAAATTAAAAAAATGAAGCACGATGTTCAGGAGAAAAGGACCCGGTTTAACATCAGCCTCAAGGAACTCAATAGTCGGGCAAATAACATGGATTCCAATATAGATCAACGTGTGGCAGAGCGCAATCATGTTATGATGGAAGAGCTGAAAGAGCGGGAAAAGGTAGACGCTGAGCTGAAGATTGCACTGAAAAAGGCTGAAGATGCCAATTATCTTAAAAACTCTTTTTTGTCGAGCATGAGCCACGAGATCAGGACACCGCTAAATGGCATTATGGGCTTCTCGAATTTACTGCAACAGGAAATGGCAGAACTTGAAAACACAGAACTATACGAATACGCCCATTCCATCGAGCGTAGTGGCGAACGATTACTTCATTTACTCAACAATATTATTGATATCAGCAGAATTGAGGCAAATGATGTGGTTATGAACCTAAACCATCTAAAAATTGAGGATGTTATTAATCAGGTAGTTGATATTTATAGCTTTAGAGCAAATGAAAAGGGAATACGAATAGTTACTGACGGTGCAGTTGATGTTCCGGTACTGGCGGATAAAGATATCCTGATGAGGGTGTTACTTGAAGTAATGGATAATGCCGTTAAATACACTGAAAAGGGTTTTATAAAGATCGAATATAATACTGATAATGAAAAAAACGAACAACTGATTTCCATAAAAGATACCGGAATAGGCATTGATGAATCTTACATTCCACATATTTTTGATGCCTTCCGTCAGGAAAGTTTTGGGTATACCAGACAGTATCAGGGAGCCGGACTTGGAATGCCGCTCGCACAGCGAATGATGATGCTTATGAAAGGATCAATACAAGTATCATCTGCCAAATCTGTCGGAACCGTGGTTACAATAAGAATGCCACTCGCCGACAAGAAACCGGTTACAACAATCATTGCTGAACAAAAGATAAATCGTGTGCCAACAAATACAATGCTTCGTATTTTAGTTGTTGAAGACGATAAATCAAGCAGAATGATAATAGGAAGGATGTTAAAGGAGTTTGGATTAATAGAACTTGTCAGTGATGGTGAATCCGCCATTCAAACACTAACCAAACATAAAGAATCCAACCTGTTTTTTGATGTAGTTTTTCTGGACATCAATTTGCCTGCCCCATGGGACGGTATTAAGCTCAGAAACCATATTATCAAACAATTGCCTGAATACGAAAGCATCCCCTTCATTGCACAAACAGCATATGCGATGGCAGGAGATCAGGACAGGTTTTTTGAAGCAGGATTCAAGCATTATATTCCAAAACCAATTGAAAAACAATATCTTGATAGAATTATAGCTGAATTGGCAGCAAAACATACATCATAAGCATTACCATAATTAGAATCTAAAAGATTATGGATTAGTGATATATTTGTACGAGCAATAGTAACCAAATAACGTTAAAAAAATGTCCCTAAAGATCCTGATAGTTGAAGATAATGAACTTAATCAGAAGTTTGCTATTGCTGTGGTTACCAAACTTGGGCACAGTATCGACATCGCCGTAAACGGGAAACAAGGCCTCGAGAAGTATCTTAAAAATACCTACGACCTGATATTAATGGATATACAAATGCCCGAAATGAATGGTATTGAATGCACGTTGGAGATTCGTAAAATTGAAAAAGTAACCGGAGCGCACATACCAATAATTGCTGTTACTGCCTTTGCAATGGAACATGACAAGAAAAACTGTATGGATGCAGGGATGGATGATTTTGTTACAAAGCCATATAAGCCTATTGAACTTGAAGAAAGAATCAAACATTTCTTTCCTGAATCCTGTCGGTAACATTTATGCCAACTTATGATCATTTATCAGCAACCCATATAAAAAAAACGCCCGAATAGGCGTTTTTTTTATGAATAACATGTCACAACTAGTTTACTTCCAACAACTCAACATCAAATACCAATGGTGAATATGGTGGAATATCTGCACCACGTTGATTTTCTCCATAGGCCAACTCGGAGGGCACGACAAGTCTCGCCTTACCACCTGCTTTCATCATTGCCACTCCTTCGTCCCATCCGCGAATAACCTCACCCCTGCCCAAAGTAAATTCAAATGGACGATCCATATCCTTGGATGACTGAAGTTTCTTTCCTTCTATATTATAAAGCGTATAATGAACCTTAACTTTCTTACCAGCTTCAGCCTGGACACCTGTACCAGTCTCTGTTTCAATATAAAACAAACCGGTAGCTGTGGGTTCATTCTGAATGTTATTGTCCTTTAAATACTTTCCGATCCTGGCAGCTTCATTCAGTTTTGCCTGCTCTTTAGCCATTTCCTCAGCTTTGGCTTTTGCGGCCCGTTCAGCCTGAACTTCCGCCAGATCTCTTATTTTCATCAATTCAACATCATAAACTAAAGTAGTATAGGGTGGTATCATTTGCGATCTGCCAACACTATCAAATGCCAGCGAAGAAGGTACAATTAATCTTGCTTTTGTTCCTTTACGCAAATAAGTCAATGCCTCATCAAATCCTTTGGTGTCAAAAGGCTTTCCAAACTCAATATCAATAGGTTCCTGTGAATATGACGAAAACAATTGTGTGCCATCTACCAGCCCTACAGTAAAATGAACCTGAAGCATGTCACCTTCTTTCGGTAAGCGACCTGAACCAGCTTTTTGCTCCAGATAATACAAACCGGATGGAAGCGGAGCTACGGTTATATTATTTGCCGCAAGATATTCACTCAGTTGTGTGTTTTCATCTTCTTTCATCTGCATCAGCATAGCACGGTTTTCAGATTCAACCTCTTCGGCAGTTTTAAAGCTGATCAGCTTCATATCAAAATACATGACCGAACCCGGCTCAATAAACTCAGGAAGTTCAGGTATTCCTGCTGTTTTCATGAAAAACGAATCTGCGGGAAAGGCAACAGTAACAGAGTCTCCAGCCAGCATATATGTCAATGCCGCATAAAGATCACCCTTGAATGTCGGTTCGATAACTTCAAAAGTGATGGGCTCAGGAAACTCCTTTGTTGAAAATAAAGTCGTGTCTTTAGATGTGTTTTTATTGTTAACCCTGTATTCCATACTTAAAGTCACCACATCACTTACTTTTGGACGGCCACTTTCAGCTTCACCATTAATATGGTGTTTAATATAAACTTCATTTCCAACAAGTTTGAACCCCTTATAAGGCCCCTTGCTGCACGAAATAAAAATACCAAGCGATAAGACTATCGCGCTGACAATTAATAGTTTAATTTTCATAAAGTTAGTTTAAAATTTCCAATAATTCTACTTCAAATATTAAAGGTGTATGTGGAGGGATTATGCCAACGTTTCTTTCGCCGTAAGCAATATCTCCGGGCAATACAAAACGTGCTTTTCCGCCAACTCTCATTTTTTGAATTCCTTCTTCGAAGCCCGGGACTACCTCGTTCATACCAATCGTAAATTCAAAAGGCTCGTCTCTTTCATAAGAAGAGTCAAACTTGGTTCCATCTGTAAACGTTCCCAGATAATGAAGCTTCACTTTTTGGCCTCTTGCAGGCGTTTTTCCATTTCCCTTCTGAAGATGAATGACCACAAGCCCAGATTCCTCAGGTTCAACAACAACATTATTCTCCTGCTTATAAATGGACAAAAGCATATTTCCCCTGATCTTCATTTCTTCGAGAAACTTTTTCTTTTCGATGTTAAATTGTTCCGGTGTATAAAAATTCTTAAGCCTGACATTGATTAGCATCATTTCGCCCGGTTTGATAAACTCTGGTACTCTTTTAGCCTTAAGTATCTTAAGAACAACCGAATCCGCAGGGCACTGAAAACTAGCCGAATCTCCTTTATGCATCATGGCTATGCCTTCGTAAAAATCACCTCTGAATATTGAGGCGGTAAGCGGAAACTGCATGGGGCGTTTGATGTCCTTACTGTTGAAAATCACGGTATCCCTGACCTTGTAGGTCATTTCAACTGTTAAAATATCATTGATAGAAACCTTTGCAGAATCAGGATTACGTTCATGAAATTTATAAAAAAGCCCCGACTTTGTTTTCTTATATCCACGCAGATGTTCGGGCTTGCAGGAAAAAACAACTGCAGCAACTACGATCATTATAAAAGCAATCCGAAAAAAAGAAATGTTCATTATCATTAATATGCTAATCCATTGTTACAACCTCAATATCATACACTAAAGTTGCTTTAGGTGGAATCCTGTCGTCATCACCAAGCAACCCAAAACCGAGGTGCGAAGGTAGTATAAATTTAGCCTTGTCTCCTACCTTAAGCATTAATATTCCCTCTTCCAAGCCGGCTTCTACCCCACCCCTGCCAACAATAAACTGCTTTAATCCATCAGTACGGAAATCATACACCAATGTTCCGTCAATAAGTTTCACAGTATGCTTCAGGCTGACAAGTCTTCCTCGTTTAACCGGTTCACCGGTTCCTTTATGGTATATCATGCTTCTTAGCCCTGTTTTACTGGTTTCCATGTTCCAGTTATACCGTTTTACAAGGTTATTAATTTCCTCGGTCTCCTTCTTGAGCAGATATCGGTTTACCTTTTCAAGAGGTTCCTTTAATGTTTCTTCGGAATGAGACGCCGGTTCGGGTTTTTGGGTTATTGCCGAATCGCAGGCTGTGAATAAAAAAATACAAATAATATTGCTAATTATCAAACACTTAACAAAAATGCACTTCATTGTTCATCATATTGATAATTTATTTCTTCATGGATCTCAGGGAGCAGCTTAATAAGCCTGCTAACGGTTTCTTTAAGCGATAGCTGGGAATTGCCGCCAGCCGCGTTCTGGTGACCGCCCCCTTCAAAATACCTGCGAGCAAAATCGTTTACCGAGAACCTGCCTTTCGAACGAAACGACAAGCGAACATGATCTTTTTTTTCTGTCAGCAACACTGCCATGTTAATAGAAGCAATTGACAGGGGAAAATTAACAACTCCCTCTGTATCACCTATTTGATAATTAAACTGTTTCAGATCTTTGCGTGATAGTGTAATTATTGCCGTCCGGTATTCTTCCATAACCATCATACGGTTGTTAATGGCATGGCCGAGTAGTCTGAGCCGGTTCTCTGAAAAGGTATCATAAATCAGTCTGTGAATACGCTCTGCATTGGCCCCCTTGTCTATCAGATATGCAGAAGACCTGAATGTTTCCGAATTATAAATAGCATGGCTGAACGAACCAGTGTCGGTCATGATACCAACATAAAGGCAAGAGCTGACATCAACATCGATATACTTTTCGAGCCCCAGAGTAATTATAAGTTCAAAAATAAGTTGTGAAGTACTTGAGATTGATACTTTAGAAATAAGAATATCAAACTCTTCTGCTACGGGCTCGGGATGGTGGTCTATCAATATCTTGGTTGCGTCTGCCTTAATAAGATCATCAGCCATAACACCGCTTCGCTTCATTGAATTGAAATCTAGACAAAATATCAGGTCAGCTTCATCAATAAGTGCACGTGCCTCTTTGACCTGATTCTCATAAACTATTACTTCATTAATATGTGGCAACCATGAAAGAAATCCGGGATACATATTCGGAATGATCAGCTTTACCTGATGACCCAGTTGTCTGAGAAGCAGAAATAATGCCAACGACGATCCAATGGCATCCCCATCAGGGTTTGAGTGTGATGTGATTACTAATTTCCGCTCAATGGAAATAAGCTCTTCTAACTTTTTAATCACTTTTAAATCTATCATCTGATCTTCAGAAAGTGCAAAAATAACTATAATTCTCCTTGTTTGGCTCTGAGCCAGATCGGCAGGCTGTATCTATGATAACATCAAAAAAACAGACAGTTCTGGCATTATATACAAATCTTTAGATATGAATAGACCGGTAGATTATCGCAAATCCTTACTTTTGCAAAAAAAATACATCAATGTCTGGATCAATTACTTTTACTATGGTGAAGCCCGGCTCAGTAGCCGATGGCCATGCTGCACACATTCTTGCAAAAATCGTTGAAGGCGGCTTTAATATTAAGGCCATGAAAATGTGTCGATTGTCAAAGGAACAAGCCGAAGCGTTTTATGCAATTCACCGTGATCGTCCGTTTTTCGCCAGCCTGGTTTCTTCCATGACCTCAGGGCCTGTCATCGCAGCAATACTTGAGGCAGAAAATGCGGTTGAAAACTACAGAAAATACATTGGAGCAACTAACCCTTCAGAAGCAGTGGATGGTACCATTAGAAAAATCTATGGAAAATCAATTGAAGCTAATGCTGTTCACGGATCTGACAGTGATGCAAATGCAGAAATTGAAAGTGATTTCTTTTTCAGTAAGTTTGAAAGATTCTGATTTTAAGGTTCATAAACCTTAAACCTGCCGTTTTTGTAAAAAAACACGATTTTCTCAATACCTGTCAAGGCTAAATAGCCTGATGTGTCGGTATCACCATACATCTCAGGCTTTTTTGCTTCCACATCCCCTTTATCGTTTGTGTCAGCTGTCTTTTGAACCTCAGATATACTTTCAGTTTTAAATACTGATGTATCATCCGTATCGAAAAGATCAGGTTCTTTCGTCCCCCTTCTTGCAGTTTGTGTTTCTGGCTGTGATTCGGTTGCAGGTCCGCGACCAAAAATGAGCCAGTCAAGACTGAATTCAGGAAATGATTCTTTGATCTTTATAATGAGATCAAGACTCGGCTTGTTTCGACCCGAAATAATGTGTGATATACCCGAACGCTGAATTTCCAACACCTCTGCAAACTGTGTTGCATTCAGATTTTTTATCTGCATTATCTTAACGATCCTATCTTTCATAGCCAAGAATTGAGTTACAAAGGTAACATTTTTCCTTGAGAAATCATCATTATATACAATTTACATTTGTAACTTATCTGTTTTGTGCAAAATATTAACCTGTCAATTTAAGTGTTTCTATTTTATCATTGTTATACAGTCAATTAGCATATATTTATTCCTATTAATAAATTTTCAACTTATTCTTAATTTACTTCAACTTATTATATATGTAAATATATTTTTAATATTGATTTACAATATATTATAGTGCCTATTTTTATAAATACTGATAATTTAGATCTGTATCTTAATTGCCACATGTGATGTTTTATGTTATTTATGTAACATAAGAAAATATATTACACATAATCAGTGATATATGCGATTTATAAAAATCTGTTTCTGCTGATTTACAAATGTAATTTACTTATGTAACTTTTGAAAAACGCACACGATTTTAGATTTTAAAACTTTTTACGATAGTTTTTGGCTCTACTATGGCAAAAGTTTACAAGCCTTGTTTGGTGAGAAATTTGATGGTATATTTGTTCGCTGTTCTTCTTCCCTTTTGGGCATGAGAATTTTTTTCAACCATTACTATGAAACCTGCTAATTATTTCGTTAGCCTTATTTTGCTATTGTGCACTGTTGTACCCTCCTTTGCGAGTAAAACAGATTCGCTGATTGATATATTGAACAGAAAAAGTGATCCGCATGATCGGATACGTATTTATTTCGATATCGCACTTGAGTATCAGAATGTCTCGCCTGATTCACTTATGCTATACGCCCGCAAGATTGAATCAACTGATGTGACAAGCAATCTGAAGGATTATTATTTCCATAGTCTTATGTTTACCTACTACAGGCAAACCGGAGAAATTACGCCTCAATTGAATCATGCATTGAGAAGCTACCAGAGTGCAATGAAATTAAAAGACGAAAAAAAGATTGCAGATGCGCTGAATAATTTAGGAATTGCATACATGGCATCTGGTGAACAGGATAGTGCCATCAGGCATTTTCAACTGGCACTTGAAAAATCGGAACAACTTTCGGATGATGCACGTGTAAAACGAATTCTGGTCAATTATGCAAACATATTGGTCAGCAACGGTGAGCTTGGCAGGGCTAAGGAAATTGCCATTAAGGGTATCTCGATTGACAGTATATTCAACGACAGCCATGGTTTGGCAATCAGCTATAAACTCCTTGGAAACATTGGTTTCTATGAATCAAAATACGATGAAGCCGTTGATGCTTACCAAAAATCATTGCAGTTGTTTGAACAACTGAACGATACTGTGAACCTAATCAATGTGGCTAACAATCTTGCGGTGGTATATGAAAACATTCAGGATCTGGATAATGCTGCCAAACTTCACCTTCAGAATCTTGATCTTATCGAAATGACAGGCATTGAATCGCGAAAAATCAGCGTTTTGATTAATCTGGGTAACATTTATGACAAACAGGGTAAAAAGAAAGAACGACTCAAACTGCTTGATGAAGCCTTGTCCATAGCGGTCAGGTTTAATGATCACCGACGTATTTCATTAATATATAACAATTTAGGAAATAGCGCTTATTATAATGGCAACTATCAGGAAGCACTCACTTATTTTGAAAATGCCTTGCTCGTTAATATTCAAAACGGGAACAAACAAGAAGAAACTGTTTGTAACACAAATATAGGTTGGGCACAACTTAAACTGGGTAATGTTCATAAAGCTCTGGATGCATTCAACAGATCGGTTAAGCTTGCTGATGAAATTGAATCGCTGGAAAAGCGTATGCTCGCATTGGATGGCATCTCAGATGTTTATGTGTCAATGGGCAATTATAAAAAGGCGTTGGAATACAAAGAAATGGTATTTGCTTTAAATGATAGTATTCTCGGAGAAAAGACACGTAAAAGGATTGCCGAATTACAGACCAGATACGATATAGAAAAAAAGATCAGAGAGATAGAGAAATTAAAGCAAACTGAGCAGGCAAACAGGCTCATTTTATCTGAGAAAGAATTAACAATCAATAAACTAAATCTTCAGAGAACTATTTTTGCAATGTCGGCGATTCTGATAATACTAGTGACCTCAAGTGTTATCATGTGGCTGAAAATTAAGAAGGAAAAGGAAAAAGCAATAGCTGTACACCGTGAAAGAGAGGCGGGTCTTGAAGCAGTTTTTTATGCCACAGAAGAAGAAAGAAAACGAATTGCAAAAGATCTGCATGATAGTGTCGGACAGCAATTAAGTGCGTTAAAAATGTCATGGCAGCATTTTAATGTAACCCTTCAGCACAACCCGGAGGTTGATCAGGTTAGAATTGAAAGCATGACTAAAATCCTGAATGATGTGATAACCGAGGTGAGAGATATTTCTCATCAGATGATGCCACGTATCCTTCAGGAATCGGGTATTATTCCGTCAATTCAAGATATGCTGGAGAAAGTCTTTAAAAACACTTCAGTTTCCTATACTTTTGAACACTTTGGAATAGACACAAGAATGAGTGAAAAAACCGAAATCGGCCTATACAGGATTTGTCAGGAACTGGTTTCCAACATTATAAAGCACGCCTCAGCCACCCAGGTACATGTTCAATTATTTAAGAACACACAAATGCTGGTACTTCTGGTTGAAGATAACGGATATGGGATTAACACTGAAAACGCATCAAAAGGTATCGGTCTGTTAAACATCAGCAGCAGGGCCGAAACAATTCATGGAGAGTTTAATCTTGAACCCAGTCCGATAAGCGGAACACTGGCGACTATCAGAATACCAATTAACAACTTATGATTAAGATAATTATAGCAGATGATCACCAATTGGTTGCCGAAGGTTTGAAATCCATTATCGAGCAGAATGGAAAATATAAAGTGATCAGCATTGCAGCACATGGCGGCGAACTGCTAAAGCAATTAGAGGTTATTTTGCCTGATATCATCATGATGGATATCGATATGCCTGTAATGAACGGTATTGAGGCAACGATCCAGATCAGGAAGTTGTATCCGGAAATAAAGATAATTGTGCTCACGCTGCATGCAGAGAAGGGTTTGGTTAAAAGATTAATGGATCTTGGAGCCAATGGCTTTATTTTGAAAAATTCTGACCGCGATGAGTTATTACTGGCTATTGATCACGTTTACAAAGGAGGCAAATATTTTTCCTCTGCGCTCACAATGAACCTGATTGAACAGCCGGTATCATCGGTGGTACCGGGTTCTTATGACAACAAAATAGCCCAGCTTACCGAAAGAGAAATTGAAATCCTTAAAATGATTGCCGAGGGATTATCAAACAAGGAAATTGGTGATAAACTGTTCATTAGTCATCGTACAGTAGATACCCACAGAACAAATCTGATGAAAAAGCTCGAAGTAAATAATATTGCCGGTCTGATCCGATATGCCATGAAAAATGGTTTCATCAACTAGTCTGATTATTAATACAGACAATCAGTTTTCCTGTGGATTTGAAACTCAGACATCACTTTATGTGAATCGAAATTGTGCTGGTAATAAAATAATGCTTACAAAGATTTCCTGAAACCTACGTTTTTTACCCTAATTGAAACCCTTGTTTTACCCGATCTGAGATTACATTGCTTTTCAGGATTTTTGGCAGAGAAATTTCATAGTACATCCTTATTCTTGTTGGGCAGATCCGGGGGCCAAAGTTGTTTCAGGCTTTGAGGTTTTTGCTTGGGTTCCCCGGAATTCCCAACATAATTCGTTAACCCTAATATGCATGCAAACCTGATTTAAGTTATACTTAGAATCAAACTCAGTCAGAGTCAACCGGGGACTAATAAAATGTTGTTTATCAATTAATTTTGACAACTCTTAAATCTTCTACAGAATTCTTACCTTTAGCTTTGAGCACATATATACCAGCTTCGACTTGCCCCCAAACCTTATTGAATTCAGATTGTGTGAGGGTTTGAGCATCTGCGCTGAAAAGTAATTTTCCGTTGATATCGTATAATGCAAACCAGTCAACCTCATTATCTGCTATAAGGTTAATCATTGAAGAAGCAGGATTTGGATACACGCTGATCAAAGATTTCTTCTCAGGTTTCTGCTTATCGAGTGTCGTCAGCAATGAGTTGGCCAACATATAATCGGGTATCCCGTAACCAAAATAAACATCTGGGTTATTGGCTTTGTCGGCACTTAATTTCACTGCCTCCTTAATTTGCATATTAGTCATACTGGGATTGGCTTGCCACAAGCATGCTGACATTCCGGCAATGATCGGTGATGAGAAAGAAGTGCCACTTCCATTGCCAAAAGAGTTATTAGAAGACGCCAGTGCAGTACCGAAGCCGGTTGCCATAACTTCTGGCTTAATTCTTCCATCGAAAGTAGGGCCAATTGAACTGAAAGGTGCACGATTGCCTCCTGCATCAACCGCTCCGATTGAAAAAACATCAAAACCATCAGCAGGAGCTCCTATATAAGGAAACGACATGTTACTTCCTGAATTACCGGCGCTGTTCACCACAAGAATACCTTTTGAAGATGCAATATCGGCTCCAATAGTTACAATACAGGTTGATCCGTCCATATGGCTATATGTGTGGTTGTGCTGAGGCATATCAAAAGTGATATAACCAAGTGATGAATTTATAATATCAGCCCCAATGCTGTCAGCGAATTCAGCAGCAGAAACCCAATTATATTCTTCAATGAGGTTCTCTGAAAAGACATACTCAGGACGTAACAGCCAGAACGATGCACGGGGTGCCGTGCCCACGAGCTGTCCGGAAGCGTTGGAGCCTATTGTGCTCAGCACAGCTGTTCCATGATAACTTTGTGTATAAACATCACCACCGGGTTCAACAAAATCTTTAGTGCCAAGGATTCTGTTATTGGCCCAAAGGCTATCGAAGGCTATATGTGTAGGCACCTCGATAAAACCAGCATCAAGCACAGCAATCACCATGCCTTCGCCTTTAAAACCTTCGTTGTGAAGCGAAATACCATTGATCTGACTGATCTGATCCTGACCTGAGCCATAATTATAATCATTAATTCCTGTAGCTGACTTGATAACAGGAGATTGACCTGGGATAATTACTTCTGAAGAAAAAAACTCTTTTTCCTTAATTTGTTGTTTAAGAGGTTGATCTTCAAGTCCACGAATCTGAAATACATAAGGAAGTGCATTGATTGCATCCAAAACGGCAGGATCGGTTGTTTCTATGGTGACTCCATTCAACCAACGCGTCGCAAAAAGCAATCTGGCTCCTGTAGCAGCCACACCTGATAAATATTCCGTATTAACTGGGATATCATTTTCATGTACAGGTATTTGCTGCCTCTCCCTACGATCAAGTGCACGCTGAGTGAGAAATGCAGACGGATTATCAATACTGTAGGGTGAATTGTTCTTATCAGTAAACTGCACATAATAACGGTCGGGCGCTATCTGCGCAAATGATACAAGCTGTACTAACAACAGTCCTAATACTAATAATGTACTTTTCATTTTCGTAATTTTCGTTTCAACAATACAAAAGTAAGCAAAACTTGTTCATCGAATAATCCGGTAACCGATTATAACATTTAAACCTTCCGAAAGCTTGACCAGACTGTTGTTCTGATTTCCGAGTGCACAAACAGATGTAGACTTTGTGCAAAACGAACATAATCCTATGGTAACTCCTTGTTAAAAGGTGTTCAATCCAGCATTAAAAGTTTATTATTATCCAGCCAACTGTCCGGTATCAATGAATGGCCGAGAATAACCTCCCGGATAGGTTTATTTCCTTCAATTTCTGCAATCGCATGTTTGTTATTCATCTGCCATACGTCAACAGGCATTGAATAATACACCTGACTGCCATCAGTAAAAGTAATGGTCAATTCAACAGGCAAAGGAAGTCCACCAATATTTTCAATGACTATTTTTCGGTCTTTGGTTATTTTTCTGATGGCCAGATCGGGATAAGCCTGATCATAAAACCACGGATTGATAAACCAGGCAAGATCTGTATCGGTTATATTTTCAAGAGATTTGAAAAAGTCAAGCGGATGGGGATGCTTGCCCTTCCATTGCTCCATAAATAAAAACAATGCCTGTGTGTATATCTCGCTGCCAAGCAAACGCTCCAGAAAATGGAATGCAATAGCAGGCCTTACATAACTGCTGTGGCGCAAAGCGGAGTAATTCGCTGATAATAATTGATTTGGTATCATTGGTGGAATATCCATTTCCTTTCCTGCAAAATTCTGAAATGTCGAAATCGTGCGTTCAAGATAACCATAGTCAGAAAAAAGACTATCGACCATAAAAGCTGGCCATATGCTTGCAAAACCCTCATCCATCCATGCATATTTCTTTTCATTTGTTCCCATATAAAAGGGAAAATAGCTATGCGCCATTTCGTGGTATGTCAAACCAAACAGATTAGCAGCATCAACTGGTGCACTGTTGTTCGCCATCATGGGTGTTTCCATCCCGCCCGAAGGTCGTCCGTTGCAAAAATTCGTCATTTTTGGATATGGGAATGGATAACCGGGATGCCTGTATGACATGTCACGTGCGGCTTGCGCTGCATATACAACAACATTTGACCAGTGAGGCGCACCCGGTGGATACACTGACTCAATGAAGGTATATCTTTTGTTTACCGAATCCGTTTGAACCAGAACAGCATCCCAAAGATGTCCTTTTGCAACACCAAAGCTAAAATCAGGAACACCTCTGGCTTCATATTTCCAGGTCTTTTGTCTTACAGGTGAAATTTGATCCATTTTTTTAAGGTCATCTTCCTTAATTATATTGACAACATCCATGCTTTTAAGGGCAGCTTGATAACGGCTAAGCACCTGATCAGAAAATACTTCCTCTGGATTCTGTACAAAACCAGTGGCCCAGACCATGAAATCGGCAGGCACTTTTAGTCTCACCTTATAATTATTAATGTTCTGATAAAACTCCACACTCCCACCGTATGAAATCATATCCCAGCCATCAATGTCGTCATAAACTGCGATCTGTGGATACCAATATGCCACATACATCACCGAGTCACTGTACTTGCCCATTCTGATGGTTCGGTTAACAGGCAATTTAGTTTTCCATTCAAGTTCAACCTTATAGTTTTTGCCAGGGTATAACCTTAACTTGTTTACCACTAGTTTTGTTCCTTGTCTTGATATTGTTCCGGCATTCTTAATATCGATCAGGACATTATCAATACTCAGCTTGCTGATGTGCATTCCATCATGCAGGTCCTTTACACCAATATCCCAGTCCCGGCTGTTTCCTTTTCTGAAAATGTCCTGATAAAGATTAAAAACCAATCTGTCGAGTGTATCGGGGCTGTTGTTTTGATAAATTGCTGTCAAGCTGCCAATTATACTAAAGTTCTTAACGTCCAGAGCAGCATCAATTATATAGTCGGTTGTGTTTTGCCAGTAGTTCCTCCCCGGGATACCTGAAAGAGTTCTCGTCTGATGAGCTACAGCCTTGCGGAACTCCGCGGGAACCGGATAAGCATAAGTTGAATTCTGTGACACAGCATTAAGTCCAGTGAGGATTAAAAGCAGTATCAATAAGAGGAAACGAGGTTGCATGATTTGACTTTTTTGGAGCGTAAAAGTAATGAAAACACAAGTCAGGGATCCTGATGTAATGATTGTTTTAGTTATTTTGCAGCAAAAGCCTTTGCCATGCACATAAGCCTTAATCCCTATACCAGGGAAATTATTGCTCGTTATGAATTGTATTCCGACACAGATATCGAAAGAACAATCAGTCAATGTAATCAGGCATTTAAGCAACTCCAAAAGGTCAATGTAAAGGATAGAGCACAGATTTTTCATCAACTTACATCAATTCTGGAAAACAGAAAGATTGAGTTTGCCGTTTTGATCACAGATGAGATGGGCAAACCTTTTGCAGAATCTGTTGGTGAGATTGAAAAATGCGCCTGGTTATGCAGACACTTCAGCGATCCTGAAAACATTACTGTAGAGGATGAATTACTCCATATCGACGGACAACAAACAAAACTTACTTATGAGCCTTTGGGTGTAATTTTTGCTGTTATGCCCTGGAATTTTCCATTCTGGCAGGTATTGAGGTTTGCAGTTCCCAATGTTGCCGCAGGAAATACCTGTGTGATGAAACATGCACCAAATGTAAGCGGTTGTTCACTTGCTATAGAACGTCTTTTTCTGGAAGCCGGATTCCCGAAAGGTACTTTTTCAAGCCTGCTGATTGACATACCGCAGGTGGAAAAAGTGATTGGGCATCGATTAATTAAAGGTGTAACATTGACGGGAAGTGCATCTGCCGGAAAATCAGTGGCTCAGCTGGCAGGAAGATATGCAAAAAAATGTGTCCTGGAGTTGGGAGGCTCTGACCCATTGATAGTGTTTGCTGATGCGGATATTGAAAAAAGTTGCTCCACAGGTGTGAGATCAAGGATGCTGAATGCCGGTCAGGTATGCATTGCCGCAAAACGATTTATTGTTCACGAAACTATTTTCGAAAGGTATGTTGAATGCTTTAAGGACCAGACTAAACTACTGAGACTTGGCAACCCTATGCTTGAAGCAACCAATATTGGTCCAATGGCAAGGCCAGATTTGGTGCAACAAATTGAAAAGCAAGTAAATGATTCTGTCAGCATGGGTGCACGTGTCGTCCTTGGTGCCAAAAGGTGGGAGCATCATGAGGGATTTTACGAGCCAACCATTCTGACGGATATTTCAGCTGATATGCCTGTTTTCAAAGAAGAAACTTTCGGACCGGTTGCAATTTTCATTCCTTTCACAGATACTGAAGAAGCCATTCGGATTGCCAATAGCAGTTTGTTCGGTTTGGGAGCAGGTTTATGGACGTCAGATATGGCAAAGGCGGATTATGTTGCGAATAGGATTGAAGCAGGTGCAGTGTTCGTAAACAGCATGGTGCGCAGCGATCCGCGCCTTCCATTTGGCGGATGCAAAGGATCGGGTTACGGACGTGAGCTTCACAAAGCCGGAATGAAAGAGTTTATGAACCTTAAAACCATTCAGTTTTCAACATGAGAATAGATATCATAACGATTTTTCCTGAAATGTTTGCCGGCCCGTTTTCTGAATCCATCATCAAAAGGGCTGTTCTTAAAAACAAAGCTGAAATACAACTGCACGATCTGAGGAATTATTCCACAGACAAACACAGGAAGGTTGATGATTATGCTTTTGGTGGTGAGGCAGGAATGGTAATGATGATAGAACCTATTGACAGGTGCATCAGTATTCTGAAAGAGCAGCGAAACTATGACGAAATTATCTATCTCAGCCCTGATGGCACAATGCTGACACAACATTTATGTAATAAGCTTTCACTTCTGAACAACATTGTTTTGCTTTGCGGTCATTATAAAGGTATTGACGAAAGAATCAGAGAAAATTTAATTACCTTGGAGATATCAATCGGAGATTATGTCTTGTCAGGAGGTGAGTTGGCTGCTGCTGTGTTGACCGACAGTATCGTACGCCTGATACCCGGTGTGCTTGGCGACGAGACCTCTGCGCTCTCTGATTCTTTTCAGGATGGCCTTGTTTCTCCTCCGGTTTACACCCGGCCGCGCAACTACAAAGGATGGAATGTTCCTGAGATACTGCTTTCAGGTGATCAAAAAGCAATTGACCGATGGAAAATGGATCAGGCTGAGCAGCGTACCCAAACTAAAAGGCCCGATTTGCTGAAAGACCAAGAGCTACATTCTGATAACAAATGATCATTTTATCGAGTAAAGTTTTAGCCATTCATAATGTATTATATTGACACACAAACAAAAATACTTTTATCTTCATTGAAATCCGGCAATCGCATCAACGTAATTCACGAAAAAAATGGCTTAATTGTTATCACTTAAAAAAAAGGCTGTATATTTGCACTCGTTTTTCAATTTTGCACCCCGAAAATAATTATCTAAAAATGAGCCAGAACGCTATTATTCAGTTTGTGGAAGATCAGGTGGCAGTAAAACAATTTCCTGAATTCAATGCTGGTGATACCATCACCGTAACCTATAAAATCATAGAAGGCAATAAAGAACGTCTTCAAAAATTTCAGGGCGTTGTGCTTCAACGTGTAGGAGATGGCCCAAAGGCAACGTTTACCCTAAGAAAAATTTCAAACAATGTGGGTGTTGAAAGAATATTTCCTGTAGCCTCACCATTTATTGATGAGATAGAGGTGAATAAAATGGGTTCAGTCCGCAGGGCACGCATTTTCTACCTTAGAGATCTGCGCGGTAAGAAGGCACGCATCAAGGAAGCACGCCGCTAAACATAATGAAAGATTTGGTAAAAGCCTGACTGATAAGTCAGGTTTTTTTATTTCGTTGTCTGACCACTTCAAACATGGCAATTCCGGCTGCCACCCCTACATTTAGCGATGCAAGGGATCCCTGCATCGGAATCGCCAGGAGATGATCAGATTTACGTAGGTATTCTCCTGAAATTCCATCCTCTTCAGACCCGAGAATAAGTGCCAAAGGGCCCGATAAAATTACATCATAGAGAATATCTGTTGATTTTTCTGTCACTGAAATGATTGTAAGCCCCGACAACTTCAGGTATTCAAGGCTGTTTTTCAAATTGGGCTCACGGCAAACTTTTACCCTCATTAATGCTCCGGCCGAAGTTTTCAATGCATCTGCCCCTATGCTTACCGAACCCCTCGAAGGTATAACGATGGCATGAACCCCGGCAGCCTCTGCTGTTCGGGCTATGGCCCCAAAGTTTCTGACGTCGGTTACTCTGTCAAGTATTAGTAAAAAGGGATCTGTACCTTGTTCAAAAAGGCCGGGTAAAATTTGTTCGAGACTGTAATATCCAACGGGTGAAACAAATGCTGCAACACCCTGATGATTCTTGCGGGTAAGTCTGTTCAGTTTCTCCGCAGGAACAAATAAATAAGGTATCTGAAGGTACCTGCATGTATTAATGATTTCTGTGATCAAAGGATCTTTAGATGCACGGGAAAGATAAACCTTATCAACCTGCTTGTCCGATTTAAGTGCCTCGAGAACAGGATGCACACCATATATCAGATCGTTGAACTGTTTGTTTTCATCAACCATGTTTTACTACTCCTTTTGATATTGATGTCCTTTCAATGAATCAAAGTCAGAAAATTTCTTACAAAAGTAAGTGAATGTATCCAACAAGAACAAAATTGAAAAAAGCAATCTGAATGTGATCATTCAAATTAAAGCAAGAATAAAATTGTATGAAACATCACATTCACTGGTTTAGTTTGTATTTTAGCAGCACATTTGAAAAATCCGGCATGAAATTTATCTTTTCCGGAATGCTATGCTTTTGCCTCATTTCGGTTTTCGGGCTAAGTGCCCAGACATACGTACCGCCCCGCCCGTTGAGTGACCATAACCTGATAAAATCGTTTTTATCGACTCATCTGGTGTACCCTACTGAGGAATACGGCCAAAAAACCAAAGGAACAGTCACGCTTTCATTTCTGATAAAATCTGATGGGAATATCAAGAAAATTAATGTAAAAGAAGGGATTACAGAATCGCTAAACAATGAAGCAATCAGGTTACTCAGAAAAATTATCTGGCTACCTGCAAGTTTAAATGGAGTTGCAGTTGATGCCGAACATGAATTCAGCGTGAAATTTGACCCCCGTAAGTACGAAAAAGTTCGTCATAAGAATCTGCTCCAACCAGCATGTCATTTGCCTGCTTCTGCAGACACTTCCTCTGTGATTTATTCCTTTAGCAAGATCGAAACTTCGCCTGAACCCGTTATTGAAGGTGGAATAAGAAATCTTGCTTCCTATATGAAAGAGAATCTAAGGTATCCTGAAGCAGCTTACAGACTGAATTTGAGCGGAATAGTTACATTAGGATTTGTGGTGGAACCTGACAGTTCAATTACCAATATTCATGTAATAAAGGCAGTGGGAGGAGGTTGTGAGCAGGAAGCCATCAGAATCGTGCAGGAAATATGCTGGAAGCCTGCAACAATAAATAGCATGGCTGTGCGGTCCATATATACTTTCGACATCCGGTTTTCACTGGATAACAACAACAGGACGAATCATATACCAAACAGACAATCGAGCGGAATTTAAACAACAACCATATTAACATATACTTAAACTTATGAAAAAGTCACTCTTTATTCTCGCAGGTACACTTTTTACAACCTTAATAGCTATTAGCCAGGAAGAGAAACCCTCAAACTGGAGCCGAAGTGGTTCTGTTGGTCTTAATTTTTCTCAGAGCCATCTGTCCAATTGGGCTGCCGGGGGCGAAAATGCTCTAAACGCATCTGGAAGGTTCATCTATCAAGCTGATTATACTCTTGATAAAAGCAAATGGAATACGAATCTCGATCTGGGTTTGGGCTACAGTGTTATAGGTGATAACAAAGCCATTAAAACAGATGACAAAATAGAGCTTAATTCAATGTATGGATATAAAGCAACAGAAACCCTTTTCTACAGCCTTTCATTTTCTTTTAAATCCCAGTTTACGGATGGTTTCGATTACAAAACAGACTCGACAAATCCCATTTCCAGATTTATGGCACCCGGCTATGTCACCCTTGGATTAGGTATTGATTGGGCTCCAAACAAGGTGTTCGAAATCAATTTTTCACCAGCCACAGCCCGCATGACTTTTGTTACTGACCAAAAGCTGGCCGATGCAGGAGCTTTTGGAGTTGACCCCGCAGTCTATGACAACAACATGAATAAACTGGAAGACGGCAAAACCAGTAGATTTGAGTTTGGAGGTAAAATGGTTGCCAAATTCAACATCGACATTGCCAGTAATGTGAATTTCACGTCAAAACTTGAACTTTTTTCAGATTACATAAAGAATCCACAAAACATTGATGTTGACTGGCAAAATCTGATCACCATGAAAGTAAACAGTTGGCTGAATGCCAACATTACAACCCATCTGATTTACGATGATGACATCATGATTAAAGATAAAGATGGAAAGACCGGACCACGTACCCAATTTAAGGAAGTTCTCAGCGTAGGTCTTGCTTATAAATTTTAGTTTTGAAAACAATTGGCGTTTTATCCGATACACATGGTTTTATCCATCCCTCAACTCAAGATTTTTTTAAGGATTGCGATGAAATCTGGCATGCTGGTGATGTTGGAAATATCGAAGTTATCGGGAAATTAAAGGGTATTTCAAAAGTTGTAGCTGTCCCAGGAAACATTGATGATCAAACGATCAGAAATCTGTTTCCTGAGATACAAGTATTTGAGTTGGAACTGAAGAAAATTCTGATCACCCATATTGGTGGTTATCCGGGGAAATACGCCAAAGGAATCAGGGAACTTCTACTGAAATTCAAACCCGACATTTTTGTTTGTGGACATTCACATATTCTGAGAATTATGTATGACCACAGCAACAATCTTTTGTTTGTAAACCCGGGTGCAGCAGGCCGGATTGGAATCCACCAGAAAATCACATTACTGAGATTCAAATTGCATCAGGGCAACATAAGCGACATGGAAATTTTTGAGACTGATCGCAGCGAGAAACAATAAGGCATTTACCTTAAACGGTCAACGGATCGTATTAATTTGATGTCCCTCTGAACTGAACGGCTGGCAAGCAAAAAGAACACCAGCGAAATCAATGGAAGAAAAACACCGAATTCATAATCGGCAGTTGCCTGAACTGTTTTGGAAATATGATCAGCATAATAGAAAAAGAGTGCCGCGATCAAAATAATGGAAGCTAATATGCCAAACTTGATCACTTTCAATTGTTTAGTAAGACTTCGATAAGCCATTATTGCATATAGTGATGCCCCGGCAAGCGAAAGATCAAGCAAAATCAAGGGATACAGAAAAAATTCGTTGTATAGCGGCTTACTGTCCGGAACCGAGTCCTTTAGCTGGTGCAGATAAAATGCGATCGTATTCAATTCGCCATAATACCACGCAATTGGGAAGAAAAAAATCAGGACTGCCGAAATAAGCGAAACGAGCAGGAATACAGTTTGAATTCTTTGAATCATGAGTGTAGATTTCATTAACGGCACAAAGATATAAATTGCAGCTTGAACAATGATGAATTATAAAGCTTAAAGCCAGTAACATTTAAAACACACACCCCAGCAAAAAGCAAAATGATCATTTTAAGTCTCGGACAACTTCAGATCTGCTCTATGGCTACAATTAAAAATTTTAACCAAAGCACGATTTACATTCATATCCTATACAGAAAATTTAGCAATCTCAAAGCACATTATTACAAAACTTTAATGGTTGTATAATATCCGTAAAAACCAATCTGATTAAAACCTATATGGAAAAGGCATGTGCAAACCGAACAAAAAAAACGTTCGAATAAAAAAAACTGAACGTGAAACAAAAAAGAATTATCTTTGCCCTACTATTAAAGGAAATCCCAAGCCGCTTTTCGTGAAACTTCATTAATAACGATCTCTTGTTGTTTTCCGTTTTGTGACAAACCATAACCTAATTATTGTTCTATAAAACTTATTCAAATGTTTGATATTGTTGAGCTTAATAGTAAGCTTGTCGGAGAGTTACGCGAGATTGCACGCGATCTTGGCGTACAGAAAGTAGAAAAGTTGTTGAAACAGGACCTCATTTACAAAATTCTAGACCAGCAAGCGCTGATTCCACTAAAAAACGAGAAAAATGCCGAATTACAGAGGCAGGAAAATTCTCAGCGAAACAAAAGAGCCAGGATAAACAAACCTCCTCAAAAACAAGGTGATCATCAAAAACAAGGTGATCATCAAAAACGAAATGAACCGGCACAAACAGAGGAGCCTCAAATTATTCAGCCAAAAGAAACTGTTACAGATGACCGCGCGCAATTCAGGGACAGACCCCGTAAGCAGTTTCAGCGCCCGTTCAACCGGCCCGCCGAGAAATCGCAGGAAACAACGAAACTCACCTTACTCGATGACGAGTTTATTACTTCTTCGGCGGAACCCTTAATCGATGAAACTGTTGCCGTTACGGAACCGGAAATTACCGAATCATATGTTTCATCAGAGACAAGTGTAAACCAGGAAGAGGTAATGCCTAGAACACCTGTTCACAGAGAACATCAGCAAAGGGAAAATCAAGGCAACCGTGATCAAACCAGAGATGCTTCGCGTGAGCAGTTTCAACAACGTGATCAGAATCGCGATAATCAGAATAAATTTAAGAAAAGAGAAGAGTATTCCTTTGAATTTGATGGCATTGTGAACGCTGAAGGTGTGTTGGAAATCATGGCTGACGGCTACGGTTTTCTACGTTCATCAGACTACAATTACCTGAATTCACCAGATGATATTTATGTTTCGCAATCTCAGATTAAGCTTTTTGGTCTTAAAACCGGAGATACCGTCAACGGAACCATCAGACCTCCAAAGGAAGGCGAAAAGTACTTTCCTCTAATTAAGGTAGATCTGATCAACGGCAAAACGCCCGAAGAGGTTCGCGACCGTATTCCTTTTGATTTTCTCACACCTCTGTTCCCTGAAGAGAAATTCAATCTGACAGGTCACAAGGAAGGCAGTATGTCCACACGTATTATGGATATGTTTACCCCTATCGGCAAAGGGCAGAGGGGATTAATCGTGGCGCAGCCTAAAACCGGAAAAACAGTATTGCTCAAAGAAGTAGCCAATGCCATTGCAGCCAATCATCCCGAAGCATACCTGATAATCCTGCTCATTGACGAAAGACCGGAAGAAGTTACGGATATGGCACGCAGTGTTCGCGCCGAAGTAATATCTTCTACCTTTGATGAACCGGCGGATAAACATGTGAAAATTGCAAACATCGTCCTCGAAAAAGCCAAGAGGCTTACTGAATGCGGCCATGATGTTGTCATTCTGCTCGATTCCATTACTCGTTTGGCAAGAGCATACAATACCATCAGTCCTGCATCGGGCAAAGTGCTTTCGGGTGGTGTTGAAGCCAATGCCTTGCAAAAACCGAAACGTTTCTTTGGTGCTGCCCGGAAAATCGAAAATGGAGGGTCACTGACAATCATCGCTACTGCCCTGATTGATACAGGATCGAAAATGGATGAGGTCATTTTTGAAGAGTTCAAAGGAACAGGTAATATGGAACTGCAGCTTGACAGAAGATTGTCGAACAAAAGAATCTGGCCAGCAATCGATATCGTTTCATCAAGTACCCGCAGAGAAGACTTGTTGCTGGATAAAGATATGTTGCAAAGGATATGGATTCTGAGAAATCACCTTGCCGACATGACGCCACTCGAAGCGATGGAGTTTCTGAAAGACAAGATGAGATTTACCCAAACCAATGAAGAATTCCTTATCTCAATGAATGGTTAAGCCATTTGATCTTTATTCTTCAGCCTTTCTAATCTTGAATTCATTAATTGTCAGTCAATTAGATTTGACACTAATGATTGTGTCCGGTGACTTGTGACTCAAACTGCCGGTTTGATAATATATCCAGATGATATGGCCAACACCTCTGATGGCATTTTTAATACTGAACTTCGATGGATTTTATCTGGCAAGCATTTTATTGTGAGGGGCGACTTCGTTATTCGTAGCAGAAATCAGGATCTTTGTTTTTTTCGTTTTTCAGATACATGCTTCCATGTGTACCAAGTATTATCATAGGATTACGGGGATCGTTCGAGAAAACTTTTACCCATCGATGTTGTACACCGTATGAATACATAGTATTGATGCGCACGATGATTGTACCTGACTCGCCAGGATAATAGTAATCACGTGGATAAGTTAAAATCTTACATCCTTTTGAGAAAGCAAGTGAGTCAATAACAAGCACTTCAGCTCCCATATTTGTAAAATTGAACTGATAGTCAAAAACCCTTGCTCTTGTTAGATCACCAAATGAATAATTCAATTGCTCGAAAACAAGTCGTGGAACGCTGTCGATAAGACCCGCTCCAAATCTTGATGTAGTGTCTTCTGTTATAAAAGCTGTAAAATACAAATACTTGAACGGATTAATCGCATCATCGGTAATTAGATTCATCTCAGCATCAAATCTGCCCTTGGTAAATGTTTGGTCAGGGTCGAATAACATCGTCACTTTTGCTGTATTACCCGGATTGATTTGAGATGGTACCTGAACGTCCAAAAAAGGTTGCTGTTTGTTCTTCTGAAAGGAAAGCGGTTTGTTTCCAAAGTTCTTTACTTCGATCTCATGTGTTAAAACCTTCCCTGTAAGTACTGTACCCAGATTAAAATCTATGCTGTCAAGGTCAAAACCTAGATTACCGATTTTCACTTTAAACCTTTCTTTTTCCACCTCGGCTTGTTGCGCGTGAACACCGAAATGCAAACAGAAGGAGCTGATCAGGAAGAAAATAAGTATCAACCTCATGTTCTATATGATCAGATTATTTAAGTTGTATCCGGCAAAACTTCCCGAACTCATAAATACGATGGTTGAATTTGCAATAAAGTACTGGTTTATGAAAACATCAATTTCCCTTGGATCAGAACAGACAACCAATCCGTTGAATCCAAATGCTTTTCTGATGTCATTAAATTCCAATGGTGGCAATTTCTTAAGAGCGACTGCATGCGGATCATAAAAAACCAGCGCTTGATCAGAATCATTCAGACTGCCATGATATTGATCTATGAAGTTTTTACTCAAGCTACTGTATGTATGTAGTTCAAGGCAAGCTATCAAAGAACGTTCAGGATACTTCTCACGCAAAGCTTTTACAGAAGCTTTCACTTTTGAAGGTGCATGCGCAAAATCACGATAGACACTTTTGTTCAGTCCTGACTTAACCAACTGTAATCTTAATGATGCTCCTGAAAACGTAGATACAGACCGGTAGAACTGCTCATCACCTACACCCATCAGCCGACATACTTGCAAAGCAGCAGATATGTTGGACATATTGTGCGATCCGAATATTTTAACGGGCACATTGGTTCCGTCAGCCAACTGTAGAAGGAACGTCTCCTTTTCAATTGTATGGGGATGTGTATTGTAAGGTAAACATTGACACATACTTTCGCCTGCAAGCCGCACGACTTCTGTATCTCCCGAAAAATACACAAGAGTTCCATCAAGGGGCATATCTTTGATTAGCATCCTGAACTGATCGAGATACTTCTCAAAAGTAGGAAATACATTCATATGATCCCAACCTATGCCACTGATAACGGCTATGTCAGGTTTGTAATGAATGAACTTAGGTCGTGAATCAATAGGTGAAGTAAGGTATTCATCACCTTCAAGTATCATAAACTTTGCAGAATCACTTAACCTGACCATGATTTCGAAACCTTCAAGCTGCGCGCCTACCATGTAATCGGAATCTATTCCGATATCCTGAAGCACATGCAGAATCATGGAAGTTATCGTAGTTTTTCCGTGGCTGCCTGCGATAACGATTCTTTTCTTTTGCTTTGCCCGCTCGTAAAGATACTCCGGATAAGAAAATACCTGTATGCCCATTTCTATGGCCCTGAGCAATTCCGGATTATCTTTTCGTGCATGCATTCCAACGATAACCTGATCAGTATCGTCAGTAATTTTCTCCGGATACCAGCCGATCTTTTCAGGAAGAATTCCTGCTTTCAGAAGCCGCGATCTTGAAGGTTCAGCTATCTCATCATCAGATCCAGTTATCCGATAACCTTCACGGTGAAGGGCAAGCGCAAGATTATGCATGGCGCTTCCACCAATTGCTATAAAGTGAACCCTTTTCATCAAGTACTTTGAAACAAGCGCCAAATATAGCATTTTTATAGGTTTCTCATGTATTATCCAACTTAATTGAAAGTTTAAACAAATGCCAATTCGGTTCTTATTGATTACTTTTGCATGAGCAATAACCCTTCAAGCATGAGTTATACCGATATAAATTCATTAAACAATTACCTGTCAGATCTGAAACCGGAAGAAATGCTCCGTTACTGCAGCGATATTTTTGGCCCTAAATTGGCTTTTGCTACAAGTCTTGGACTTGAAGATCAAGTTATTACTCACATGATTTGCAGTCAAAAACTTAGAATCAGAATTTTCACATTGGATACAGGCAGGATTTTTCCTGAGACATATGAACTTATAGAGCGTACAAATGCGCGATATAGAATGAAGATCGAGATCGTATTTCCTGAATCACAAGATGTTGAAAAAATGGTTTTGGAACACGGGGTTAATTTATTTTACAACAGTATTGAGCAAAGGAAATTGTGTTGCCATATCAGGAAGACCAAACCACTGTCAAAAGTATTAAGCGGCCTTGATGCATGGATTACCGGACTTCGACGAGAACAATCAGTTACAAGAACAGGAATCAGTTTTGCAGCCAGTGATGATATCAACAATCTTGTGAAGATTAATCCTTTGATTGAATGGAGCGAAAAGGATGTTAAAGATTACGTTGAGCAATTCAACATTCCTTATAATCCATTGCACGACAAGGGATTTCCAAGTATCGGATGTCAGCCTTGTACAAGAGCAATCGCTCCAGGTTCGGATATAAGATCCGGAAGGTGGTGGTGGGAACTACCCGAACAGAAAGAGTGCGGACTTCATAAATAGCAGAAGTTTCGAAACTGTTGTCAATCAAGCAATCCACGACATGAATATCAGTTAAGACTATTTAAGATGTCTGAGATTTTTTTCAATTGCTTACTTTTGTCACAATAACATCTTCACAGTATAAACATCAATCTTTTTTTTCATGGCCCGAAAAGTTAAGTTGCCTTCAGAGTTGATATTTGATAAATCAGAAGTTTTAGCCGACTACAGATTGGCATTTGAAAGCAGGCAGGCAAGCCTGACAGGCAGAAGGGAAGTTCTTACAGGCAAAGCTAAATTCGGAATTTTTGGCGATGGCAAAGAAATTCCGCAATTGGCTATGGCAAAGGCATTTAAAGAAGGTGATTGGCGTTCGGGCTACTACCGTGACCAAACCTTTATGCTTGCTGCCGGGCTAGTAACATTGGAAGAGTTATTTGCACAACTGTATGGTGACACAGACATAAATGCCAATCCGGGTAATGGTGGAAGATTAATGAACAATCATTTTGCCTCCCGAATTCTAAATGAGCAAGGTGAATGGAAAGATCTTACTAAAATAAAAATCTCTTCAGCTGACACCTCCCCTACTGCAAGTCAGATGCTTCGGTTGCTTGGGCTGGCATTGGCATCAAAGCACTATCGACTGAATAAGGATCTGGCAGGTTATCAGAATTTCTCGAGAAATGGCAATGAGGTCGCTTTTGGCACCATTGGCGATGCCTCAACCTCAGAAGGACATTTTTTCGAGGCATTCAATGCAGCAGGTGTACTGAATGTGCCCATGGCCATTTCCGTGTGGGACGATGGATGGGGGATTTCGGTTCCCAATAAATACCAAACCACCAAAAGTTCTATCTCTGAAATCCTGAAAGGTTTTGCGAAAGAAGAAGGAAGTAACGGATATTATATCTACACTGAGAACGCATGGGACTATCCCGCACTTGTAAAGATGTATGAAGAAGGCGTTAACCGTTGTCGTACCGAGCAAGTTCCTGTGCTTTTTCATGTAACAGGTTGCACTCAGCCACAGGGCCATTCTACCTCAGGATCACATGAGCGCTATAAATCAAAAAAGCAGCTTGATTTTGAAGAACAGACAGATGGCATCAAAGTATTCAGGCAATGGATCACCGAACAGGGTTTTGCCGACGCAAAAGAGTTAAACGAAATTGAGAAACAGGCAGATAACAGAGTTAAAGAAGCCCGCAGAAATGCATGGAATAATTTTCAGAAACCACTGCTAAAAAAAAGAGACGAGTTTGTAAGGCTCGTTGACGTTACGACCTGCCGATGCTCAAAAACAGACAAAATTGAAAAAATAAAACATGATTTGTCCAAAGTCGGTGAGCCCATTCGAAAAGATATGATGTCGTCAGGTAAAAAGATACTCAGGCTGATTTGTAACTCCTGCACAAATCCAGAGAATTCGCTTAAAGTGAATGTAACGGAATGGCTCAACAAGGAAATGAATGAAGGACTTGATCGTTATAGTTCGCATTTGTACTCCACTTCACGTTTCTCGGCACTAAACATTCAGGCAATAGATCCAGTTTATGATTCTGATGCTCCTTCTGTTCCCGGACGTGAGATACTTAGGGATAACTTTGATAAATTATTCGAAAACAACCCATTGGTAGTGGCCTTTGGCGAAGATGTCGGAAAAATTGGCGGTGTTAATCAGACTTACGAAGGCCTGCAGGAAAAATATGGTGAACTGAGGGTTTTCGATACCGGAATCAGGGAAGCAAGCATTATTGGGCAGGGAATCGGTATGGCACTCAGAGGATTACGACCAATAGCTGAAATTCAATACTTCGATTACCTGCTTTATGCCCTTCAGGTGATCAGTGATGATCTGGCCACATTGCAATATAGAACAAAAGGCGGACAAAAATCACCCTTGATTATCAGTACCAGAGGACACCGACTTGAAGGTATCTGGCATTCAGGATCACCATTAAGTATGGTGATCAATTCTGTCAGAGGCGTTTATGTCGCTGTTCCGCGCAATATGACACAGGCTGCCGGTTTCTACAACACCTTTCTGGCTTCAGACGAACCAGCCATCATCATCGAGCCATTGAATGGATACCGTTTGAGGGAAAAAAGGCCCTCTAACTTCGGCGAGTTCAAAATTCCGCCCGGAAAACCTGAAATAATACGCCCGGGCACCGACCTGACAGTAGTTACTTACGGATCATGCGTTAGAATTGCACAGGATGCTGCAGATCAGTTAGCTGAATTTGATATTTCTGTAGAACTTATTGATGTGCAAACGCTTATACCATTTGATATAAATCATACGATAGCAGATTCAGTAAAAAAAACCAATAAAGTTGTTTTCTTCGATGAAGATGTACCCGGCGGTGCCACTAGTTATATGATGCAACAGGTGCTTGAAAATCAGGGCGCTTTCAGGTTCCTTGATGCTGAACCAAGAACACTTACAGCAAAAGAGCATCGTGCAGCTTATAGCACAGATGGCGATTATTTTTCGAACCCAAATGCGGAAGATGTATTTGATATTGTTTACAATACAATGCACGAACATAATCCGGGAAAGTATCCGAAAATTTTCTGATCTGTTACATTAATAAATGGATTACCGGATGAACAGGATTTTTACAATTCTCCTGATTACCCTCATAATTACCTCATGCAGCGAGAAAACTCCGGTTACAGTCAGACATGATTTTCCTACGGATACTTTAAACATATCTCCAAACTTTGTCCCGGTTGATGATCCGATTCCTTACGATCGGGAGCTAATATTTATAGAATCAGAAACAAACAATTCTAATAACATAATTACTTTCGATAGGCAATATCAGGAAAATGTTGGAAAACTGCCTGCTTTTGGTATAGAGACACCAATTGCACGAACCGACTCGGTGTTGAAAGAAAAAATCCGCAAAAAGCAAAACTTTTATGAATTGCCACGAAATGAGGTCATAACATCAAAATATATCAGCCTGAGGATCGATAATGACATTTTTACCAATACTGATTATTATTACACTCATGGTACTTCGATCAGCTATATGGGACTTGGGCATAGATTCTACCGGCTATTGCCCGGGTTAGGATATACTGCTCAAGAAATCTTTGGTGTCGCATTACATCAGGATCTCTATACACCTGTCGACCCCGAAGCTACCGATTTGTTACCCAACGACAGGCCATTTGCCGGATTGCTCTATTTGAAATTTATCAAATACAGTTTACTTCCTGAGAGTGGCCTGCAACTCAAAAGCGAATGGATTATGGGAATGATTGGACCCTCAGCACTTGGTGATAAAATACAGCATACTATTCATGAGCTTGAGCCAACTGGTTGGGCTTTTCAGATTAAAGATGACCTGTTGCTCAATGTTAATATTAGCATAGAGAAGCCATTGGTGCGTAATAATTTTTTGGAGATCAACGGAGAAGGAGGAATAAATCTGGGCAGCATGAAAACTGCCATTTCAGCCTCGGCTCAATTTAAAACTGGCAATCTGGGATCAGAGTATCGCTCTTACGCTACTTTTAAAAGGACTTTAGATCTTAATCCAAAAGTATATTACTTCTTCTTTATCAGACCATCAATACATTTTGTTGTGCATGATGCCACCCTTAACGGAGGTCTGTTTGTACGCAACAACCCACACGTTTTTTCATATAACCAAATTGAACATATTACAGCTTCAATTAATACCGGCATTGGAGTTATGTACAAAGTTTGGGAACTTCGTACTGATCTCACCTACATCAGCTCAGTGTTTAAAGGTGGGCGTGACCATAGATGGGGTGGAATTGGAGTAGCATATTTTTTCGATTAATTTAAGGCCGAAAACATGAATCTGAACGGAAACGGAATTGAGGACAATACATCAAACAACCATTTTGAACCCAAAATTGACTTTCCGGTCACCTATATCCTGAAGGTGGTTGTTGATGTCAATCATCCGGGCAGTAATCCCGAGATACTTGTAAAGGAATTACTTAAACAGCAGCAGATTGCATACAGATGGGTAGGCGAGAAAAAAAGCGGTAAGAATAATTTCCAGAGTTACTCCATCGAAATAACGTTAATTAGCAGAGAATCTATGCAACGACTCTATTC
>Ga0208244_100076_pt1 | contig 137275 bp, 122 predicted proteins | sample SubbioCR12Aug_5A_FD_184828 | JGI IMG/M metagenome (GOLD analysis project Ga0208244, IMG submission 184828) | Serpentinite rock and fluid subsurface biosphere microbial communities from McLaughlin Reserve, California, USA - CR12Aug_5A (SPAdes) | ecosystem: Environmental > Terrestrial > Deep... | reverse complement strand
GGTTGCCCTCGTGATGCAGCCGGAGAACTTCAAGAATCTTGCGCATGGATAACCTGATGAATGCCATGTGGTCCTCGGCAAAATCGCCCAGGGTGCCACGGTTATCCCGCGTGCTACGCAGCTACTGATGACTGTCCAGCTTGCCGTGGAATCGGTGTCCAGCTTGCCGTGGAATCACTGTCCAGCTTCGCGTGGAATCACTGTCCAGGTTGGTGTGGAATACGCAGTCCAGACTTCAACGGGTGCGCCGTCCAAGTAGTGAACCAGCCACCAGCGGGAAGTCAGCGCCGGGTCTCTAGCAGGTCGGGCAAGGGGCGCTATTTCCTGAAAACGCGCCCTGTCCCTACTGTCAAAACTGCCATAAGGGGCTTTTGGCGGTTTTGGCAGTGGCAAGGGTGGGCATTTTTCAGAATTAATCCCCTTCAAGCGGTCGAGGTAGCCCATCAGGCAAGCCCTCGCGGGTTGGCTTCATAAACCGTGCCCGGCCGCCCAGGTGTTTCTCTTTTCGATACTGCCAGCCAATCGAGTTCAACCAGCAGCCCCAGGGCATCGGCGACTTGTTCGCGGTCGGACAGCATCGCCCACCCTGGCCGCCACACGTCCCGACTTGAGAATGCCCGTGGCAAGTCGCCCTTGCGGATGCGGGCAATGATGGCCTTTGCCGCTCCCACCTCGGGCATGGTTACGCTGGCATACGCCCGGAAGGCATGAGTTTCCAGATATTCGGCCCAGGCCAGGGCTTGCAGTGTGGCCCGTTCCGATACTGGCCCGCTGCCGCCGCCGGCCAGATGCAGCACCAGCGCCAGGGCGGGAACCAGCTTCCGGTATTTGGCAAGGTGCGATTCCATCGCCGGATGAAGATCGCCGCCGCGCAGCCGAGTTTCCAGGTCGGTACGCCATTCCAGGAACAGCCCCAAGCCGCCGGCATCGAAGCGCAGATAGGGCAGGCCGTCCGGTTCGCCGTCCATGCCGGTGTCGCGTTGTGCGCCGATGGCTTCGGGGTTGAGTTGGTCGAGCGTTTCATAGACTTGGAAGGCTACCCGCTTGGCGTCACCGTCCGGCCATCTGTCCACGTTGCGCCAGTCGCCGCCGGTGTCGGGCCATACCAGCAGGCCGAAATGCTGGATCAGGCCATCATCGCCCGCGCCGCCCTTGACTGCATGGCGGATGTATTCGGCAATCCGGCCGGGTTGTGTGGAACCCAGCATGGATAGGCAGACGGCGGGAATGTGCAGGTTCAGGCCACGCCCGATGCGGTCGAAGGTGTAGGACGAATCGCCGTTCCAGCCGGTCAAGTAGAAGCCGCGCGCTTCGGCCTGGTCTTCGCGGTCAAGCCCTTTCAGCAGGGAAACCATTTCATCCCGATGTACAAGCAAGCCGTTCGGATTCTGCCGATGCAGTTCTCCCAAGGATGCCGCGTTGCTGTCCACCGCGATGTAGCGGCGCGCGGTCGGGGCGTCCGGTTCCTCGCTGTTGAGGTAGTCGGACACGTCGGTTTCCGGTGCTCTTGCCAGTACCTTGCGCGCAGCTTCGCCAGCTTCACGGCACGCGCGTAGTCCTTGGCTTCGGCCTGGTGCGCTTCCGTCGCCGCCGCCGCCAGTCGTTTGATCGGCGACAAGGCCGCTTCCAGGGCAGGGCTTTTCAGGACTCCGGGCCGCCCCACTACCAGCGCCCATTGATTCGGGGTCACGGTCCAGTCGGTGCGGGCTTGCGGGCGAATGCCCAGCTTGCGGCCGATGATGGAACCCAGGCCGGCCATGATCGCCGCCGCGACGAAGTCGGGGGCGCATTGGACACGCTCGCAAATATCCGACGCCCAAGGTTTCAGGGTGTCAGGCAGCAGGGCGAGGTCGAAGGCCGCCACGGGGGCAGGCCATCGGGCAGCGGTTGCGGTTCCGGCCAGTCTTGGCCCCCTGGCTCCTCCTCGTTGGGGGATTGAGGTAATGCCACCAGTGACTTGGCGGCCTCAATCGTAGGCAGTGCGGTAATGGTCACCCCACTTGCGCCAGGATGCGATGCCAGCCAGTCCACCACGTCCCCCTTGGGGGGCAGGTTCAGAGCGGCCACGTCGATCATGCGCACAGAGCAACCCAGGCCCAGCAGGATGTCGGCCACGGTTTCGGCATAACGCCGGCCGGCTTCGTCGTTGTCGGGCCAGATAATCACGGCACGCCCGGCCAGGATGGCCCAGTCGGCTTTACCCGCCGAATCCGCAGCGCCACTTGTGGTGGCCAGCATGCCCAGCTTTGCCAAGGTATCGACGCAGGTCTCGCCTTCCATTACGTACACATACGCATCGAGCCGGGTAACCAGTTCATGCAGGCAGTAAAGGGGTTTGCCATTCGGGAACTCGGGTTCCCCCAGGACGTAGCCCTGGCCATTCAGTTTCATGGGCCTGATCCACTTATCGCCGTTTTCGGGGTGCTTCAGGCGGATGCGCCAGAAGATTGGGCTGCCGTCATGGCTGTGATACTCGTGCAGGGCCTGAGGCTTGAAGCCGTCTCGAATGGCGCCGTCCGCCAGCCGCCGGGCCGCTTCCTTGGGGGTTTCGTCGACGCGGGTCATCGTTCACCCTCCCACGCGCCCAGTGCCTTGGCGGCTTCGATGAATCGCAGTCGGTGGCGTTGCATGTGGAAGGCCAGCACGTCCCCGCCATGCGCGCCGCATACCATGCAGCGGAAGGCCCCTGTTTCGATGCGCACGCGCATGCTGGGCCGGGTGTCCTTGTGGAATGGGCAGACAGCATTGCGCCAAGCGCCGCGCCCGGTGAGTTTGATGCCCTGGGCGGTGAAGTAGTCCGCAGGGCTGGGGAGCAGGTCGCGCCGGAAGGTAAAGCGCCCGCGCGTCGGGGTCGCGTTGCGCATGGCTACTCTCCCAGCCAGGCCGCTTGCAGCCTGGCTTTGAGGTCATCGTTTTCAACGGTGAGGCGGTCGATTTCGCGGGATGCGTCTCGGTTGAAAAAGCAGTCCCCGCAAAGGGCATCGCATAAGCGCCAGCGCAGACGGGTGAAGAAGAGGGAGAGGCTTTTCATCTTGACCCCCATCAAGCGGTATTGCGTTCAGGAATAGCGGCCTGGCCGGTGATGCGCTGCACGCTGTCAGCTGGCCAGTAGAGAAAGCGGTTCGCGGCCTTGCTGGGGCGGACGCCGCAATAGTGGCCATCCCGGCACAGGGCGGCCCGCAAAGTTTGCGACTTCAGGCCCAGGGCGGCGGCCAGGGCCTCGGTAGTCAAGGGGGTTTGTGACATTTCGCTACCTCATAAATCAATTCGGTAGCATCTTTATGCGTCAGCGCCCCAGGTGGCAGTCAAAGGGGGCAGGGGGGCATTTTTCGGTGCCCCCTCCCTATCGGGCTAGGAAACGGTCCTTCCCGTGAATGCTGATGCGGCGCTGGCGGTTGGCGTTCTTCCAGGCATGGCCGAAGCCAGATTCAGTGAAAAGGCCTAAGTGGTGTTCCAGACAATGCGCCTTGATGGCTGCTTTGCCCCCCACGGGGATGTCCAAAGGATCATATTCCAAGGCGCGCGCGGTGGCCTCGATGGTCTGAATCTGCTTCTCTAGCTTGCCTGTCTGGCGGCTATCCTTGCGCGGGCTGGGGGCACTGGTCACTGGCCAGGCATCCCCCAGCCAAGCCCATCCCAGACTGTGAATGTCTCTTGTGGCCTGCTCTGGCAAGGTAGCCATCCAGGCAGCTACGGCGGCGGGTGTGGTGTATTGGTGCAATCCCTCCCCACGGATGCGCAGTGCGCCTCTTCTTGCCGCACTGCGCAAGGTTGCATGCATGCCATCGGTGTTGGGCGTGTGGTAGATCGCTACCGAATCATTGATGCGCTCAACTGTTGCTAGCTCGTTCCCCGCAAATATTCTCGCCAGGTTTATTAAGCTGATTTCTCGGTCTGACTCGGCCATCCGCGCTTCCTTCCATTCGCCGCCCTTCATTGGGCGCCCACCCCGGGCCGGTGAAGGTTTCCGGCTTTTCTCCCCCGTTGGAGTGGCGGCGGGCTTACTCGGTCAGGCTGGCACTTCATCCCGATGTTCGGCGCGAGTGACAGCCAGGCGCAGGCCAGCCCCGGTCAGGATGGCCAGCAAGGTTTTCAAGGTCGGGTTGCCCTTGGGCGACAGGGCGCGGTAAAGGCTCTCGCGCTGGATGCCTGCCCGGTCTGCCACAGCATCCATGCCTTGCGCTTGTGCCACTTGGCGCAGCGCCATCAGCAGGGCCTCGCGGCCTCCCGGTTCGTCTATCGCTTCCAGGCTGGCGGCCAGGTATTCATCGGCAAAGCTGGCATCCTCGCGCAGTAGTTCAACCATCGTTTCATCGTGGGGGCGTGATGCTTTCATGCGTTCCTCCGTTTCCAGTCTGCCCAATAGCTCAGGGCGGTTTCAATGTCGGCTTGCTGGCGGCGTTTGTCGCCACCCACCAGCAACAGAATCAGGCGCTCCCCGGCGCGGGCGTAATAGACGCGGTAGCCTGGCCCGTGGTCGATCCGCAACTCCCACACGCCACCGGCCAGCGGCTTGCAGTCGCCAATGTTGCCAGCGGCCAGACGTTGCACCCTGGCGGCAATCCGGGCCTTCGCCATCCTATCGGCCAGCGATGAGAGCCAATCCTTGAAAGGGATTCGCCCCTCGGGAGTCAGGTAGTCGCGTATTTCGTTCATTGGAATTGTAGCGTATAGGTTACGGAAGTTCCCTGCAATCTCGGGTCAGGCGGATTTCACAATGCGCAAGCCGGTCTTTTCTTCCTTCGGTTGCTCGATGCCGGCCTGATCCAACATCCAGGCTTCAATCTTGACGTGCCACATTCTGAGCAGGTCGAGCGGGCGGCGGCGGTAGTGCTTTTCGGCAATGGCGCTGGGCTTGTGTCCCATGATTTGAGCCACCACGCCTACAGGTGTTTCCGTCCATTCAGCCAGGGTGCCAAATGAGCGGCGCAAGCCGTGCAGCGATACATGCGGCAGGCCAGCGGCGGTCAATGCTGCAACGTGCTGTTTGCGCGGTTCCTGAAGCCTGCCATTGGCGGCGGTTGGGCTACTGAATACCCAAGGCAGGGGTTTGCCTTCCTTGTCCTTGCGGTGGGGTAGGGTGGCCAGCAAAAACGCGACATAGGGCGTCAGTGGAATGACGCGCTGGCCTTCCACCTTGTCGTGAATCGTCATGCTGTTCCATGCGAAGTCGAGACCATCCCAAGTCAGACCGGCCAGTTCTTCACGGCGCGCACCAGTCAGCAACAGGGTTTGCAGATAGGCGGCAATCACATTGTTCTGAATCCGGCGAACGGCGGCGAACCATGAGGAAAGCTGTTCCTTCTGTAGCACGTCATCCTTCGGCTTCACCTTGGGAACCATCTCGCGCACTACCTTGGAAGCACAGGCTTCTGCGTTCGCGGCTCCCTTGTAGGCGTCATGTTCGGCGCACCAGCCGACGAAGGTTCGGAAGATGCGGAAAGCCTGCTCGGCTTGCGATGGGCCGCGCTCGATTGCATCGGACAGCCAGGTCTTGACCGTGTTGCTGTCAATGTCGGCAAGTCGCATCGGCAGCAATGAGCGAAGCGGGCCGGGCCTGGTGGTTTCAGCTTCGCCAGGGTGACGGCCACTCTTGCGAATCTGTCCGCCTTCTTGGGCAAGTGTCAGGTGATTCTGCAAATGGCGGGCGCTCCACCGTGGTTTACGGGCCTCGATGTAGGAGTCCCATGCTTCCCCCACAGTCACATCCTGGCGGCGCTCATCTTCCTTCTTGGCTTCGGCGGCGGCGATGCGCTCGCGCTTCTGTTCGCGGGGGTCGGTGCCTTGGTCGGTCAGAGTTTGCAGGCGGTTGGCTTCTTGGCGCGCATCGTCCAGGTTCCAGGCTCGCACATCGCCTATCGTGGTGCGGATAGTCTGGCGGTTCAGCTTGGCCTCGAAGATGAAGCTCTTGGCGGTGGCGGTTGCACGAACAGCAAGACGCGGGGCCAGGGTATCCCAGAAGAATGCTTGTTTCGTATCGGGTGGACAGGTGAAGAGGCGGATGCGGTCAGGGGTCAGTCGTTCGCGTTTCATGGTGCTCTCTCTTGGCTACACGTGTAGCTGCAGTGTAGCCATTTTTGAGCAATCCGCATCAATTTTAATCAATGTGGATTTACGTCATATTGGGCGAGAAGCCTTGTAAACACTGGGTTAGTTGGGTAATTCGACGTTGATTGAAATTGATGGAAAACCGTAAAACTCGCCTACTCATAAGGGGAGGGTCACACGTTCGATTCGTGTCGGGGGCACCAATAATCAACTATTTAGGCGGTTTTAGAGTGGCCGGAGTCTGACGATATGACCTTGCCCCTGAATTCCGGACTCCATAGGCTGACCATTATGCGGACTTTCTGCCTTGCTGCTGGGCCGCAAACCAGCGTTGCTCAAACGTCATGGGACTGACGTATCCCAGCGTTGAGTGCAATCTCTTGTGGTTGTAGAAAGTCAGCCAGTCCATGACCTCATCCATGGCCTCGCGCCGGGTTGCAAACTTTCTGCCGTACAGCCTGCCGACCTTCAACCGGCCCCACAAACTTTCAGTTGGCGCATTGTCCCAGCAGTTACCCTTGCGGCTCATCGAGGATTGCATTCCATAGTCCTTGAGCGCGCCCTGAAACTCATGACTGCAATACTGGCTGCAGCGATCTGAATGGAAGATCAGCCCAGGCTCCGGTCGTCGCCTGAACCTCGCCATGCGTAACGCATCGGTAACCACACTGGCCTGCATGTGGTCTCGCATGCTCCAGCCCACGACCTGGCGGCTGAATAGGTCGATCACCGCCGTCAGATACAGCCAGCCTTCATCAGTGGCAATGTAGGTGATGTCGCTGGTCCACACTTGGTTCGGCGCTTCTTGGGTGAAGTCACGATTCAGCAAGTTCGGCGCAATCGGCAGGTCGTGTTTGCTGTCAGTGGTCACGACAAATTTCCGCTTGCCACGCGCTTTGATACCGTTTCGCTGCATCAAAAGCCTGACTCGCTCAAAGCAGCACCTCCTGCAACGGGCGGCGCAGGGAGGACGGCAGTTTCGGGCCGCGACCGAAGCGAACCACCAGATCCGGTCTGCGCTCGCCAATACCCAGGAACGACGCAAACTGCGGCCGCAATGTCGGCACCTCCACCGGCTGGTTGAGAAACGCGTTGCGAATCCCCAGTGCCGCCGACTGCAGCGCGAATCGCTGGTAGCTGCGGCCGACTTCGAGCCACTCGGCGGGGCTGGATTGATCAGCGACGAAGACCGCGATTCCGGCTGAACTTCGCACCTGCTTTGCGTACTTGTCGTTTTCGGATCTTGGCGTGAAGAACAGATCGAATAGCCGGCGGCCCAACCACGGCGGCAACGACGGATTGCCTGACGATGCCGCGTAGAGGCCATCGCCGGTGCGCACGGCTTCGTCACCGCTGAAGCGAATCCAGCGTTTCAGTTCTTCCACGAAAGCGGGATCGTTCATCTGGGTTGTATTGCCTTGCACGACATACTCCAGCACGTTCTCCATGACGGCTGGTTCGGCAAGGAAGATCAAGCGAACGCCGTTTCCGCTGCCCGCCTTCTCAAGCAGTTCACGTTCCTGCCGCGAGAGCGGCTTTCCATCGTATTCGCCCCGGGTGGTTTGTCGTTCGGGTATGGCCTGAAACAGCGTGGAGGCGACTGCACGCGTCGACTCCAGCGAGATGCGCAGGGCGTTACCTCCAGTGGCATCGAAGTTGGCATGTCCCATCAGGCCATGTGCCAGGGCCGCTTGAATCAGGTTTTCGGCGGCGCAGCCAAGCGAAACAAAGAGGTGGTGGTCATCCGGATCGACTGCCGGACATCTGCGCGCAAGATCCGGCAGGATCGAGACAGAACTCTCTTCGATGCGAAATTTCCAGCATTGCGTGTTGTGACTCGATGGCGCCAAAGTCGCGTAGCGCACCAGTTCGCGCAGGAGTGCGGATTTTTCGCCAGCCTCGCCCTTGCCGTGGCGCCAGATGTCTTGCACCGCCGCGTCGTAATTCATGGCGCCCGCTCCGGATGAGCACGCGGACAAGGTCGCAAGTCCAGCTCCGGAAGCGAGTGCGGCAAGGGTAAATTCTCTACGCGTGACCACGGCTCAACGCCCCAAAATTGATGACCCACAACCTTGCCGTTCATCGACGTCGTGGCCGATCGGCTTGAGGAATGACCGCCGTCACACCCCCGTGTCTGTTGAGCATAGCCTCCCGGTTCAACCAGACAACCATGATCGCCGCAGCGACAAAAAATAGCGTGTCGTACGGCTGCGCATCCGGCCAGATGGGGTTGATCAGCTGAAAATGAAACAACGCAGGGAGCAGGATACTGCCGCGCGAGGCGTTGAATAACTGCGTCACGATCACGCTGACGGCAACCGAGCCGACAAAAAACGGGGTGAACGACCAGGCGCTTTGCGGCGTCCCGCTCAACAGGAATGCCGGAAAGTGCCACACGCCCCAGATGACGCCAAGAATCAGCCCCGCCCATATCGGCGCCCAATGCCTTTGCATCAGAGGCAAGGCCAGCCCGCGCCAGCCACACTCCTCGACCGGGCCCTTGATGGCTATGAACAGCATCGCAGCGCCCAGCGCCTGAAATGAAGAAAACGGAAACGCCTCGGTAAACAGATTTCCCTTGATGACCGACCCGCCGAAAAAAAGCAGTGGAATGCCAATAATCAAATAGGCATACCAAGCCGGCGAGCAGCGCCAGAGCAACAGCCGGGCCAGGTAGCGCCGCAATCCCCCGGCGCCACCGTAGTAGATGACAACCATGAAGGCCGCGATCGCCGGTGCATACACCGCCAGGAAAAACAGCGGATGCTGACCCGTCAGTGCGCCAAACAGCGCGGTCATCCGGTCATTGAGAAAGATGTACAAGGCCAGGATTCCCCAGGCCAGACCAAAAGCAACCAGCAGAAAAGGCACCAGCGCGTTGAATGGCACATCACTGTCAACTCTTGATGAGTCTGTCCTCACGCTTTCCTTCCAGTGGTGCGACTTGTTGGCATGCCTGACGAAGATACGCTCATTTCAGTTAGAGCATCGGGTCGGTCAGGGAATTTGCCGTCGATGCTTCCGGCGCCACAGGCACCGCTGAGCAGAGCAGGGTTTTACCGTGGAGATGTTCCGCGACGGCTTCGGTGTGGTGATGCTGATTCCTTTGCTGCCCGCCTGACCAAAGCGGAGAACAGGCCGTGTTGCCTTACTCGCCGGTCGGCACCAGGTCTCGGTAGGCATGCCAACTGGCGTGCCCGATCAGTGGCAGTGCGATGACCAGCCCCAGATAGAAGGTGGTCATGCCCAGTCCGATGATGAATACGATCAGGCCAGCCCAAAGCATCATGGCGGGCATGTTGACAAGCACCGACTTGATGCTGAAACGAATGGCGGTAAAGCCATCCACTTTGCGATCAATCAGCATGGGCACGGTGATGACGCTGATGGCGTAGGCGCACCAGGCGATCAGAAAACCGACCACCAGGCTGGCGAGGGCGAATTTGAATCCCGCTTCGGAGAGAAATACTTTAGTGAAAAAATTGTCGAGCGAAGGCGAACTGCCCTTGTAGAGGAGTGCGAACAGGGCGACGTTGGCCACCAGCCAGATGTTCATGAGTATGGTGAAGCCGGTACTGACCATGGAGACCTGGCTCTGGTTGAGCTTCCATGCTTGATAGGCGCTGCAGCCGGAGAGGGGCTCACCCCGTTCCAGATGGGCGCTCATCAGGTAAAGGCCGATGCCCAGGGGCGGCGCGACGATAAAAAAGCCGGCGATCAGGAAGGGAAGCAGGAAGAGGTTGTCCGTGCTCCACACCAACCAGGTGATCAGTCCACTGATCACCACGATGGCCGCCCCGTAACGCAGGCTGTAGATTCCTGCCGAGCCGATGTCGCGCCAGCCTTTGGCCAGCCATGTGAAGGGCTGGCCGAGAGAGATTCGGTTGACTTCAAGCTCGTCCCATCGGGTGCTTCCTGTGTAGGGAGTCGGTTCCATGGTTCTCCACCTTCTTTTGAGTTAATGCTTATACCGAGGGATCGTAATTCAGCAGCAATGCAAGCTTCGCATAGGTGGGCCAGCAATGGTGCGAAAACACACATGCCGAAGACGGCTTTGGCATGCTGGTTTGCACACGTCCTGGCAAACGTCGGCTTGTCGATTTCGATGCCGCGCTCGCCATGCGGGAATATGAAGGTGAGCACGAAGATGAATGCCCATTGTCTTCTGACCGAATCCCGATGAGTTCATGGAGTTGCTGATCAGGCAACCGCAAGCCTCAAACCGCAGCATTGCTGCTGCTGAACGTGATTGGGCGTGACCCGAATTTTATTATGCGGGTATTGAGGTCAATTTCTGTTTGAAAAAGTGAACCGCTAGAAACAAAAATGCCACCCGGTTAGGGTGGCCTAAGTCTTTGATTTATTGGCGGAGAGAGTGTCCGCTTGGATGGTGTCCAACGGAGTCCAATGCAGTATAATATAATCGTTAATAATCAACAACATAAAGAGTTTTCTCGTCCATAATAATCCAGTGCATTCCATCCCAATCCAAGCTATTATTGTGGGAAAAGTTGTGGGAAGGATTGAAGGCATGGAAGAAGAAAGGTCAACGCGAAGAATGTCTCGTGACATCAATCCGACATTCAAAGAACTGATGGCGATCAAGAAGCCAGGTTATCACGCGACTGGCAAAGGACTTTACCTCTCCGTCAGCACCACCGGAACCAGGTCATGGGTTTTTCGCTACGTTTTCGCTGGAAAACAACGGGAAATGGGCCTGGGCAGTCTGGAAAAGGTGGGTATGGCCGATGCCAGAGAGAAAGCCAGTGAAGCTCGCCGCAAACTAGGTGAAGGTGTTGATCCGCTGGCAGAGCGTCAACGTCAACGTGAAGCTGCTCATCTGGAAGCCGCAAAGCGCATCCTTTTTGAAGATGCAACTACCAAGTACATAGAAGCTCACCGTGCAGGCTGGAAGAATGCTAAACACGCCGATCAGTGGACTAATACCCTGACAACCTATGCCTTTCCCGTGTTCGGCAAGCTACCCGTACAGAACGTGGACATCACACTGGTGCTGAAGGTACTGGAGCCGATATGGGCCACAAAAAACGAGACCGCAAGCCGTTTACGTGGCCGTATTGAATCGGTACTCGATTGGGCAACCGTGCGTGGCTACCGGCAAGGTGAAAATCCAGCACGATGGAAAGGTCATCTGGATACGCTGCTTGCGAAGCCGTCAAAAATCCAGAACGTTGAACACCATGCCGCGCTACCTTATCAAGAAATTGGTGGTTTCATGGCTGAACTGGTGAAGATGGAAGGCATCGGCGCTCGCGCATTGGAATTCGCCATCTTGACTGCCGCTCGATCTGGTGAAGTTCGGGGAGCAACCTGGAGCGAGATCGATCTGGATGCAGGTATCTGGACCATTCCCGCTGAGCGCATGAAGATGAAACGAGAACATCGCGTTGCGCTATCCGCTCGTGCTGTGAAACTGCTTAAGCTCATGCCGCACATTGACGACAGCAACCTGGTATTTCCAGGTGCTAAGGAAGGTAAACCGCTCTCAGACATGAGCTTGACTGCAGTCCTGAAGCGTATGGGTCGAGCCGATCTGACAGCGCATGGATTCAGAAGCACGTTCAGAGACTGGGCTGGCGATGTGACTTCATACCCACGTGAACTCGCTGAACTGTGTCTTGCGCATAGAGTTGGCGATCAAACCGAGCAAGCGTACCGGCGTGGTGATGGCCTGAAAAAACGTCTTCGCTTCATGTCGGACTGGGCAAAATATTGCGGTACAGTGGTACCGTCGGTCACCGATAACGTGGTGGCTATCAGGCGGCATGAGGATACGAAGTAGCCCTGCAAACACCGGATCAAACGAGTTCAACGACAGGTGTCTAGCTGTTGAAGAGACCTTCATCCTTGCATCATGGCGGGCCGGTGATCGGTCGAAGCGGCCTGTGAAGGCGTTCCCCCAATTCGGGTGAATGACAGCTTACGAGCTTGTCCCCATTCGGCACCTGGGAACTACTAGAAGTCGTTAACTGGGCAGATGACTTAGCCCGGTAAAATCCCGTTCGGACTCTAAAGGGATGAGATGGCAAACGAACGCATAACTGAGGATATGGTCAACGACCTTCTGCGGAAGAACGGGTTCTACGATGACCCGGACACAGTGATCGTCGAAAAACAGCAATCGGCTGTCGCGGCCATTCGGTCTGCTCTGGTCAAGGCCGGAAAGAACGGCAAGGGCGGACGCGGCTACCCGGAGTTCATCATCACGGCGCCTGATACGCCCGACATGGTGGTTGTGATCGAATGCAAGGCCGAGGTGAAGTTCCATGAGTCGCCTGATCGCGACAAGCCCGTCGAGTACGCAGTCGACGGAGTGCTCCATTACGCCCGGCACCTATCACCCAACTATACGACGATCGCCATTGCAGTCTGTGGGAATGAGAAGTCGAGCCGTTGGTCGTTCATGCTCGTTCCGAAGGGAGAATCTGAGCCACGCGACTTGCGTTCACCAACGGGTGCGGCGATCAAGCAGATGGTGCCGCTCTCCGACCTCATCGCTGCTGCGTCGTTCGACCCGGCGGTGCAGAACCAGCGGACGAGGGACTTGATCCAGTTTTCCATGGAGATGCACGAGTTCATGCGGGACGAGGCCGAGATGAGCGAGCAGGAGAAGCCGCTTGCTGTCGCCGGGACACTCATCGCGCTGGGAAACGACATCTTCCGTGAGACTTATGACAAGTACCCGGCTGCTGAACTCCCCGCCTTCTGGATGCAGACCATCAAGAAGGAGATAACCAAAGCGAATCTGCCCGTCGACAAGATCGACAACATGACGCAGCCCTTCACCAACATTGAAGTGCAGCCCGAGCTTCGCAAGCCGACCAAGGGGTACCCAAAGGGGTTGCTGAACGAGATCGTGAGGCTTCTTGCCGACAGAGTTCTTCCGTTCTTGACGATCTACCATGACTTCGATGTCGTCGGGCAGTTCTACGGCGAGTTCCTTAAGTACACCGGAGGTGATGGAAAGGGCCTCGGCATCGTCCTCACGCCAAAGCACGTGACTGAATTGTTCGCTCTTATCGCCAACGTTACAAAGGACGACATCGTCGTCGACACGTGTGCCGGGACGGCCGGCTTTCTGATCTCGTCGATGATGCAGATGGCAAAGACAGCGACAACACAGGCAGAAATCGACTCCATAAAAAGGCAGCGACTTGTGGGGGTCGAACAGCGCGCGGGCATGTACGCCTTGGCGGCCTCGAACATGATCCTCCGAGGCGACGGCAAGGCAAACCTCTATCAGGGCTCGTGTTTCGACACGGCGATCACCAAGGCCATCAAGGGGCACAAACCCAACATTGGCCTCATCAATCCGCCATACGCGAAATCCAAAGAAGACTTGTCCGAACTCCGTTTCGTGGAGCACATGCTCGGCACTCTCCAGAAGGGTGGGACCGGCGTCGCCATCGTCCCCGTGTCGTGCGCCACAGCTCCCTCGACCGAGAAGCGCAGCATCATGGAGAAGCACACGCTTGAGGCGGTCATGTCTATGCCGCCCGAGGTCTTCTACCCGGTCGGTGTCGTTACATGCATCATGGTCTTCACGGCAGGTATTCCGCATGAGACGTCAAATAGGAAGTCTTGGTTCGGGTACTGGCGGGAAGACGGCTTCGTGAAGGTGAAGAACCTCGGCCGGGTCGACCGCGACGGCTCTTGGTCCGCCATCAGGGACCGATGGATCGAGTCCTGGCGTAATCGCGAAGTCCACGCCGGGGAATCTATTACGGCAATGGTAGGCCCGGAGGACGAATGGGTCGCAGAGGCGTACATGGAGACCGACTATTCGACGCTCACGCAGAAGGACTTTGAGAAGGCTCTTCTCGACCATGCCCTCTTCTTGCTTCGCGGGGTTCAGAAAATTGACGAGGCCGAAGAATGACTCAGCGCATCGACGAGGTGTTCGACCTTCGTTATGGGCATTCCCTAGAACTAAATGCCCTAACAATGGTGGAGCCTCCAGATGGGGTGAATTTTGTCTCGCGTGCGATGGGGAACAACGGCGTTACCGCGCGAGTCGTGGTCGATGTAGAGCCTGCCAAGCCTGGTGAAATGTCCGTGGCCTTGGGGGGCAATGGAGTGCTGTCAACCTTCGTCCAACCCGAACCATTCGTATGCGGGCGAGACGTCATGATCCTGACGGCCAAGGACCCGTCCATGACGGTCTCAGAAAAGTTGTATTGGGCACGCTGCATCTGGCAGAACCGCTATCGTTTCTCCTATGGGCGTCAGGCGAACCGTACTCTGTGCTCACTGCTCGTCCCTGCCGAGGTGCCAGAGTGGGTCTACTCGACCGAACTTCCAACACACGATGGCCTCGCGAAGGCGGCTGGCGAGGCTGTCGTTCTATCCGACCCGACCGCACTCGGGTGGCGTGACTTCCCACTCCAAGATCTCTTCGAGGTCAAAAAGGGGAAGCGAGTAACGAAGGCCGACAGGACCCCCGGAACGACGAGATTCATCGGTGCCAGCGAGAAGAATAATGGCATCACTGACCTTGCCGCACTGGACCCGATCTTCCCGGCAGGCACCATGACTGTCGTTTACAACGGGAATAGCGTCGGAAACGCCTTCTTCCAGGACCAGGACTACTTCGCATGTGATGACGTGAACGTGCTCGTGCCGAAGTACCCGATGTCTCGCTGGGTCCAACTGTTCATCGCCACGATCATCAAGTACGACCGATCCCGGTTCACATACGGTTACAAGTGGACACTCGCGCGGATGAAGGCAACAGCAGTGCGACTGCCCGTGGACACGCATGGAAATCCAGACTGGACGTACATGGAGTCCTTCATGAAAGGGCTTCCGTTCAGCGCTGCTATCGACGCCGCAAAATAGGTGCTGGCAGCAATCCGGAACTCCGCCGGGGGCTGCTGTATGACTGCAACAAGGCGGGAGCACCCATCCAATGACAAGCACAGCGGACGTTGATGGATGGTTCCTATACGGTCAAGGCGACCGACCGCTCCGGCAGATCTTGAGTCACTGGCTTTATCAATTTTGAAGTTCGGTAATGTGCTGAAAACCTGCCAAAATCTACGAGGCTGACGAAGCACAGCCGAAGCTGATCAAGATGAATCTTGAAGCCGCCCATAAGCTATTTGAAGAATTGCTCAGCTCGATTGAGCTGGTCGAAAGCCTGATGCTTGGGCTCAATCATCCTTCTTGACTAAGCCTACGCGATCTGGCTCGATCCGAACACCAGCATCGAACAGGTCAACGGTTTGCTAACCCATATCCCGCAAAACAGTGCTGACCCCCAAACCACGTTGGTCAACTAGGTGCGAAACAACACTCCTGGGTTGAACGAGCCGTTCTTAACAGGGCATTTCAACCTTCAACTAAGACTGATTGGGGTCGCTATGGAGAGATTTACATAGTGGTCACAAGCAGGCGATGGGTTTCCGTTCCATAGCTGTCATTCAAGTTTTTCAGAGTATGATTTCGCCACACATTTACTCGCCAGTTTTGCACAGATGCTACGCGTACGGTGTGGGGCATTTTGATTAGGCATGTAACTTATACCGAAAACAAAGAGGCTCCAATCGTTTAACCAGTTGCCCAAATTTACAATTCGTTGAGAACTCTGACATGAAGCTATTTCTTCACTCCCCAAGCAAGCAAAGTGAGCTCACGGACATATACAAAAATGCATTCTCAAATGCTAAAGAACTATTTGTAGTTTCTGCATACCTCACAGACTGGGATGAGTCGCTCGTTATAAATTCCAAGTGCAAACACTTTCGTCTAATCATTGGAAAGGATTTTGGGATTACACGAAAAACAGCCTGTGAAAAAGTTATTAAGTGGCTTCCATCCTATCGAAAATGCCAGTTCATGGTCGCCGACAACATCCTCGGATTTCATCCAAAGGCTATGCTTTGGGTTGATTCCAAAGATAAATGTTTCTCTCTAATTGGTTCATCTAATCTTACCCGAGCAGCTTTTGAAAAAAACTATGAAGCGAATATTTATTCACAAATTTCGCCAGACGATTACACAACAGCGAAGAAATGGGTAAAGGAGATCGAGTCCCAGTCGGTCATCGTTTCAGAAGACTGGCTGAATAACTATAAAGAGATCGTTCAATGCGGCGTAGGTAAATCATTTACAAATACCCCCAAACCTACTTCCCCCACAATCTCGCTCAAGCTTCCGACTCCATCGGATATATATGAACTCCTCAAGGCACGGCGGAAGCAACTGCGTACATACTTAAAAAACAAAGACGCCTTGTTGGCCCTGTTCCGCAGTTGCGCAAGCGAAGAAATAGATTCGCTAGATTTTTATGAGCAGTTGCCATCCTTATGGAGCTGGGAAGTTGGCAATAGACTTCAGGGCGAAGGTTTTGAACGTCTGGGCAAGGCAAGTGACTTCCAGGCGCTTGCCAAGAGTTTTCTCCGCATACTTGAATCGAGTGATGCTGACCGAGATGATGTCGTTGTCGCAGAGATTGATGATTTATCAGCGAATAGGGTTCCCACGAGGAAGGCTTTTCTTTCGGAAATGCTCTGTCTCGCCTTTCCTAACGATTATCCTGTTCTCAACAAACCAGTAAGAAATTACCTAAAAGCAATTAAATTTAATGCTCCGAGGGGTATTACTGAAGGTGGAAAATATCTTGATCTTGCCAAGAAGCTTCGCTCATCATTAATCCAGAATCCAAAACACCCAGCAAAAAACATTGCTGAGCTAGATACGGTCATATGGCGGGTGTATGGCAAACAGGAAAAATAGGTAGCGCTTTTTTCATGCAACAGAAGTAAGTTTTTTTTTGGTTGATGTCTGCTTCTCAAAAAGAAAATCGATCGGTTGCTGCCGCCGTGCTTTGTATTCGTATTATAGGTGCCATCTTTAGTTGCACTCAAATTGAGCCTAATTAAGACGCGACTCCGGCCAACTGGCCGGAGTCTTGTGTGTCAATAGCAATGTGTGCAGTCATTGCATAATAAATGACAAAACCAAATATCTAATCTTTGTCACTAACAACACGGGTATCTGGTGGAACATAGCTATCTGGCGCATATTCGTCACATTCTAAATGCTCAACAGGATTATAGGGTGGATCGGGTTCATTTAGGTCACGTTCATTAAGATCAGGTTCATCCGAATGTTCTGATTGGTTAAATTCATCTGGGGCGTGGTGATAACATTCGCCATTCTCATTGAGTAAGTTATCAGGATGCACAACTGAATCACCGCAATGTTTGCATCTTCTATAATTTGTGCTGCGAGACAGGCAGGTTTTACAGATGTACTCCTCCTTTTCGTCATGACTTATAATCTGATTAAGATTTGTGGTGCTTTTGCACACATGACACTCAACCGGCCAGACGTATTCGTAATGCAATTCCATTTCAATCACCTTTAGTAAAATATGACAAAATCTGTCATAAAATACTAATCGGCAATAAAAAATACACTGCTTTAAGGCCATTCGTAATAGAGAAGAAGCGATAATTATGGCCAGCGCTATTATATTCAATTAGCAATTGAATGGCAATACTTATGGCCGTGAAAATAGACGCTTGGCGTTCCAGAGTGTTGTAAATATCACTCATGATTAGATTCTATATTTAGCATTTCGCATGAAATAAATGCCGTATAGTTGCAGCACTGTGATATCGTTTAGAAACCGTACTTCATACCTCTCTGGGGGTAATTTGTTACTCAGGCTTTTCGCCGCTTTGGGGCTTTCCGGATCGAGTAGGCTGGAAGAAGCTTACCAGGAGTAATCGCCAACGGATCGTCTCTGCTTAGCCCCAGGTAAGGCAGCCACACGACCCGCTTTGCCAGTCCGGTCACAATAGGGGCCACTAGGCTCATTGCATCAGTTTCACCGCATTCAATGAAGGTGTTTTCAATCGCCCTGTAGACATCGGCGATCTTGGCAATTCCTCTTGGGAGCCCCCCTCTATACTCCTTTGGAATGATGAAATGTGGGCCTTTCTCGCTCCATTTCTTTGTGACTGGATTGCCAGAAATTACATAGGTGACTTCAATGTCGGCACCGATCGACGTAACTGGCATCTGCGTGTACCGCAGGTCGTTGCCCGTGACCCAATTGATTGCTACCCACTTGAGATAGCCATGCGTCTTGCATTCGCTGTCCCGAAAGCAGCGCTTATACAGATCGGCGTATTCGGGGCTTGTCACCTCCGATACACAGGGAATCGAGATAGTATCAACAATAAGTTGTTGTTTCGGGTACTCCACGTTGATCCAATGCTGCACCTTGTCAACTGTATCGAGTTTATCGAGGCGTTTAAGATAGCTCAGGATTGTCCCTAAGTTGGCCCTGTCCTTCTTAAGCTTCCGCTGGATTATTGGCCAATTCTCCGCTTGGCACACATACGTACCAATGAATCCGGAAGTGTCGTCGAACAATCTGGCATGCAAATATTCCAACACTGAATCGGGTGCGGCGCCACCGCAATTGCACCTTCTAATGGGAATGTACAAACGCTCACCGCAGGCCTGACACCTCAAAGACCGAATTAACTCTTGCTGTGTGTCCTCGCTGATCAGAGCGACCACAGACTCATACAGCGAGACGCGGCATTTTCCATCTTCTACAAAAAACGCTTCAATCACTTATGTCTCCTCACACAGCTGGGCAGCCCAGCTATTCTTGGCGATGAACACAACCCGGAGGATGATGTCCAGGATCAAGCATTGCGTCGATTATGTCGTATGTACGCAAAGGTAGTCTGAGCCTCCTCGGGCGCTCGGCATCCTCGCAGTCGAGGCGGTACTTGCTTCAGGTGGGATGTTGTTCCCAATACATCGGCATACGGATGCATTCGTCCCGGCCGATAAGCATGGAACAAAAATAAGGTTGACCTTCACGATTCCTTCATCTAACATATCTCACATACATTACGTGAGAAGAGTTAGATGAAGCCCGACATAGTCCTCGACATCAAAGAACTGTACGGCCAGCCAATACTCGCCGGCGCCGGAAACGGTAAGGAGTTCCTTTCAACGCTAATTGGCAAGCTCCCGAATGAACGGCGGAACATCCTCGTCGCACTTGATCTACGCCGAGTTGATATCGTCACTGCCTCGTTCTTCCGAACCGCCTTCCGCGCTCTCAGGGACTATGCTCGATCCATGGGCATAGGTTCCCTCGTCTTCATGAATTCCAATATTACGACGAAGGAAGAAATCGAACTGTATGCGGACAGCACCAATGATGTGTTCATTTTGGCCACGCTTGACAAACAGGGCGAGATAGAGACACCTCGGCTTGCCGGCCGCATTGACGACAAGCAGACGCGGGCGCTTCAGGCACTCATGGAATATGGAGAAGCGCACGCTGCGGAACTCTGCTTAAAAATGCCAGAAGTTCCCCCGGTTTCACCCTCGGCTTGGAATAACCGCCTCACCGCTTTAGCCGCGAAGGGTATCGTCGTCGAGCGCACGGAGGGCCGGCTGAAGAAGTACCGGCCGATATTTGGAGGCATCCGATATGGGACTTGATTTCATCAGGAGTTCGGCCGTTTCGCACATGAAGGCATGGAGGATCGCTTTCGAAGAGGCGCAGACGGACCTCTTCGCGTCCTCCTGCACCCTGTCGGATCGCGTATTCATCGCCGCGCTTACGGGACAGGCCACAATCGAAGTTCAGCAATCAGTTCTCATCCGCCTCATCAATGACCGCGTATGCGTCTATGACGGCGTCGAGGAAATCGCTGAAATCGAAAGTCCATCACCAACACTGCTTGAACACTTGAATGCAAGCTTCAGCCTCATCAATGGGGAAATTGAAGAGATACACGATTTCACGAACACATTATCGATCTCCATAGGAAGGAGCGGACGATGATCAGAAGGGAAGATGCGGCAGCACAGCTTCCTAGTCTTCAGCATGTGCCGATACAGCCGATGCTTTTGGGATGTCTCTCCTGCGCCGACCGCTATCTCTGTGGAGGACTACGGGTCAGTGCATCACTCTTTAACTGCCTAGGACATTGTACCGCTTGCAATCCTCGCAAATGCGATCAAGTCTGCCCCCGTAATATCAGGTATGCCGAACGTATCAGGGAGGTGAATGGATTTGAACTGATGACGCTTGACCGTCGTGCACCACTCCCTCTTCCGACGCTTCCGGATCATGCGCACATCATGTTCCGGAATCCGAAACTGGAAGGATGGATCACTCAGCCATACGCCGCGATACCACTCAGCGAGACGTATCTTGACCATGGAAAAATCGCTCTTGCTTTGTCGCGCGACGAGGTTCTCGAAAAATTCCGACTAGCCCCAAGCACCAGTATCATCATTACGGGAACGGAAGACGACACGCACGTTGAAAAATGGTGGAAATACGGCGGAAACAAGAGCCTGCTCTCAGCGATTGCGAAAATTGGTGCGATCCTCGTTACGACGCCGAATTTCAGCTCAATCGCCGATGCGCCGCGTCATGACAACATGCACAGCATGAAACGAATCATCCTCTCTTGGGCCGAATTTCATGATGCTGGCATCCCTGCTGCACTTCATCTCAACGGCCGTACCGACCACGATTTCCTGCGTCTGGCGCAGTTCGTCACGAAGCACGAGGAAATCGAAGCGGTCTCATTCGAATTCGAGACGGGAGCGGCCACTAGAGTTCGTGGCGAGTTCTATGTAGCTGAGTTGATCCGTTTTGCGGACCGGGTGGGCCGACCGCTCACGCTTGTGATGCGTGCGGGAATGCACTGGTTTTCTCGTCTTTCCCCTAGTTTCCGCCAGATAGTGCAACTCAATTCCGTTGCGACTATGAAAACACGATATCGCCGGCAGGCACATATGGCTGATGGCAGACTTCGCTGGACTGAGCATCATACTAGTTGCGGCGAGCCGCTTGATCAACTTTTATCCCATAACATGGTGACAGTTTCGGAATGGATGGCCGCGATACGGACTATGGCGCCACGTCAGCGACAGTTCATTCCGAACTCAGTTGAGCGCATCGCTTCAAAGGCTAAGCGACAGGCTCACGACGAAACCATTCAGTTGAGCCTTCTGTAAAATCCTGGCTTGCCGAAGCGTCACATTTCGCCCGGAGAGTTCCAATGAGTAGGCTCCGCTACGGAAACGCAAATCGGCGTCAAGGCTGTTGAGCGCCCGGAACAGAACACCGAATCCCCGCCCCCGATCGGCGGTGGACCCTAAACGAGAGACACCGTCCTCAAGGGCGAGTGTCATTGCGCTACCAGCGTCTTTTAGAAACCTATATGCAGGGTTATTGCGTAGGCTAGCAAGTATCCCTATACCACTATCGCCGACGGCCAATTGAAACACGTGGTCGTCCGCATAGAAACCAACTAACCCGGTCGATACTGCTTCACTGTGTTCATAGATGTTATCAATCATCTCTCCAATGGCACCGCACAACCTTTGCTTTGCAGCTGTCTCATTTCGCTGGAACCGCATTGCTTTCCTTGCGGCCAGTTGAAATTGGTGTATCCGCTCCTGGCAAATTTTCGACTCGCCAGGCTCAAAGGAGAGAAATCCCCAAAGATTTTTACCATCACTGCCATTCACGTTCACAAGCGGGCGAGACAATGAAGCAGTGAGCGAAGAAACAGCATTCCCATTTAATTGTTTTTCCAAGAGCTCAGATATTTCTGGATATGCCTTTCGGCATATGGCAGTCTCGATTAATACACCAACATGCACTTGGTCAGAGATGCCGACTTTGCCAATAACATCAGGAATACCGCGTTCAAGTGCTAATACGACATTGTCGATTGTGCGAAAAGGCGATTGGCTCATCATGACCTGTGCGGTTAATTGATATTGATGTAAATCCCCCGACCCATATTTGCATTATGCGACAGAGGCGGCAGGAGATATTTCATAGCCATATCCCAATGAGAAGGCCCGGCCATGTTCTAGCCGAGATTGGTAAAATATTCGCTACTCCCGCTTCCCGCACCACTCCGAGAACTCCCCCGAAGTAAGGGCATGTAATCGACAACGAGGCTGGAAGGATAGCGCGGTCTGCTTCTCCCAGAGTACCGCCAGGCGCATGTCGAGGGTATGACCAGCTTGATGGTTGTGGCTTGGCTACGCGTTGCGAATTTGAGCCAATGCAGGGTTACTGGACACCCATATGATGTCCCCAACGTCATGCAGTCTGCCGCCTTCGCTGACGATGTGTCTTGCAACCGAGAAGTTGAAACCACGTAGCGAGATGGTCGCCCAACCCCTCTATAATGTCTTCACATACCCTTTTTGATGACTGATCCTCGACCGTGATCAATTTTTCCGCACTGTCCCCCATGAGGGAGATGGGAGCTTATGAATGGCTATGGAGCCAAGAGGCTGAAGACATCAAGCCTACCTTCAAGACCGTGGCGAAGCTCTTCAGAGAGAATCCGGGTGCATTGCCATCAGACTTGGTGCCTGAAAATATAGCCATGTCCTGCGCCAAAGAGGTTCTGAGCCGTTTCGAGCGAAAGGGAATCCGATCATTCAGCGTGCGTTTGAACGGCGTGGGCGACTACCTACTGGAACTCCGCGATGCCGAGTACCCGCTTGAGATGCTCTATTACCAAGGCGAGTGGGACCTTGCCTATTCGCCAAAGCGGGTGGCCATTGTCGGCACCCGCAACCCGAGTGACGAGGGCACCCGCCGCACACGGAAGATCGTGAGTCTCCTGGTCAAGGATGGCTTTACTATCGTATCCGGCCTCGCCAAGGGTGTTGATACCGTGGCACACGAGACCGCCATGGAGCGCGGCGGTGAGACCATCGCAGTGATCGGAACCCCGCTCGATCACGTGTATCCGAAAGAGAACTCCGAACTCCAGCAACGTATAGCGAAGGACTTCCTCCTGGTGAGCCAGGTGCCAGTGTTGCTTTATGCTCGCCGGACATGGCAATGGAACCGTGCCTTCTTTCCAGAACGGAACGTGACCATGTCTGCCATGACGCAAGCGACAATCATCGTTGAAGCCGGCGAGACTTCCGGCACGCTCATTCAGGCAAGGGCTGCACTCGCACAGGGAAGGAAACTGTTCATTCTTGAAAGCAATTTCCACAAGCCTGGACTGACCTGGCCTCACCGGTTCGAAGCGAAGGGGGCTATTCGCGTTCGTGATATTGAAGACATCAGTACGGCGCTGAGTAGTGAAACTACAAGCCATTGATGACAGCAACCGGGCTGCGCATTACTACCTGTCGCAGGAGGACCAATGCTATTTCCTCTACGAATTCACGGCACGAAAAGGATACGGTTACAGTCCTGGTAACCAGTTCATATTCAATTTCAAGAAGTCGCCCACGCAACGCAACATAGGCCACTATCAGTACAAGTTGCAAGCCATACAGAAGGCGATACGGCTGTACCAGAGTATTTTTGATAAAGTAGCCGGTGTGTATCAAGAGTGCACCTTCGCCCCGATACCACCCTCGAAAATACCAGACCATCCTGAATATGACGATCGGATGTGGCAGGTCGTGAAGGGGGTATGCGAGGGGAAGGGGGGTGATGCGCGCGAGTTGATAAAACAGATAGAGTCATACGATGCGGCTCATCTGGCCAGCGACGCGAAAACTCGCATCAAGCCCGCTGCGCTTCAGAGACTTTACAAATTGGATCCTGCACCGCCGAAGCCCACAGTCCTACTCTTTGACGATGTCCTCTCGGCAGGATGCCATTACCGCGCGGCGAAATCCGCCATCCTGTCTCAGTATCCGGATACACGGGTCGTCGGGTTCTTTCTGGCTAGGCGCGTTCTACCTGATCCGTTTGACGACTTCGAAGCGGTCTAATCGAAGAATTGATCGTCCATGCCATGGGGGCGTATGACTCCTACAAAGCAACTAAACCATGAAAATTACGTGGGTACGGGATTTGAGATATTCTTCGAACCCAAGCAGGAGCATGCCGAGATGGCGTTGCTCACGGATTTGTCTGGCCTCCTGCATTCCCTACACCTGATGTTCCAGTACAAGGAGTTTGGGTGCATCCACTTATTCAGGACGGATGCTGAACCAGTGACGGAACACGAGCGTGGGGCTGTCGAGGACTGGCTGACAGAGCGGCACGACCTCGTGTATTTTGACGTTGCCCACCTTTCCCTTGCACCTCATCCATGTCTCGCTCGGGATATGGACAAAAAGGAACTGTCACTGCCGGATGTAATTTGATACAGCGTGCCGATTGAAAACTGATACACCAAGCGAGGACGATCAGGGCTTTTTCGGAGCCTTGATGATCAGTGACGAGGTGTATGTGGAAATCAAAGTATTGAGAAAGCAGGGACTGAGCCTGCGACAAATCGCAGCGGAAGTGGGCTGTGCGGTGAACACGGTACGCGCGCATCTGACGGCGCCGGAAATGCCGCGCTACGAGCGCAAAGCAAAGCGCCCCAGCAAGCTGTCAACGTTTGAAACTTACCTGCGCGAACGGCAAGCGGCAGCGCATCCGGACTGGATTCCGGCGAGCGTGTTGTATCGCGAAATCGTCGGGCAGGGCTACGCCGGCGGCGGCAGCCAGTTGCGCGCCTTCATGCACACGTTGAAACCAACGATCCCGAGCGAACCAGTCGTCCGCTTCGAAACCGTAGCTGGCGCCCAGATGCAAGTCGACTGGGTTGAATTCCGCAAAGGCCGACGGCCCCTCTACGCCTTCTGCGCCACGCTCGGCTACAGCCGCGCCAGCTACGTTGAATTCGTCAGCGACATGAAGGTCGCCACCCTCATCGCCTGCCACGAACACACCTACGCCGCTTTTGGTGGTGTCCCGCGCCATGTGCTGTACGACAACATGAAGACCGTCATCCTCGAACGCGACGCCTACGGTGAAGGCGAGCACCGCTTCCACCCGGGCTTCCTCGACTACGCCCGCCACTGCGGCTTCGTCCTCAAACTCTGCCGCCCCTATCGTGCGAAGACCAAGGGCAAGGTCGAACGCTTCAACGGCTATTTGCGCCGCTCGTTCTACATTCCGCTGGTCGCAAGGCTCAAACAAGCCGGACTGGTACTGGATGTCGCCACCGCCAATGCGCAAGTGCAAATCTGGCTGGCCGACATTGCCAACCAACGCTTGCACGGCACCACCGGTGCCATTCCCGCACAACGCCTGATCGAAGAACGCAGCGCCTTGCAGCCTTTGCCGCCCGCCTGGCGCGGCGACATCGCCGCCGCCCGGCCGCAAGCCAAGGCTAAGGCCGCGCCCAGTCCGCAACCCAGCACCACCCCGCGACCGGCCAACGTCCTGGCGCACATCGAAGCGAATCAACCTGCCCAGCACCCGCTGGCGATCTACGCACAACTTCTTGACACCCTGCGCGCGCCACGGGAGGCAGCGCCATGAACCTGCAACACGAACGCCTGCAAATTCTGTGCGAGGGTCTCAACCTGCCAGCCATTGCCCAAGACTACGCGGCGGCAGCGCAGCAAGCCGCCGCCAACCAGACCGCCTACAGCGACTTTCTGGAAGGCTTGCTCAAGGCGGAGGCCGCCAGTCGGCAAGTCAGAAAGCAAACCATGCTGACCCGACTGGCGGGCTTCCCGGCCTTGAAGACGCTGGAGGATTTCGACTACGGCAACGCGCAAGGGCTCAAGCGCGCCCAGATCGAAGAACTGGCCGGCATGGCCTTTGTCGAGCGCAACGAGAATGTCGTCCTGGTCGGCCCCAGTGGCGTCGGCAAAACGCATCTGGCCATCGCGCTGGGCTACCGCGCCGCACAAGCTGGCATCAAAACCCGCTTCACCAGCGCCGCCGACCTGCTGCTGACGCTGAGTATCGCGCATGCGCAAAACCAGCTCAAAACGGTGATGCAGCGTTCGATCAACGCCTACCGACTGCTGATCATCGACGAAATCGGCTACCTGCCGATGAGCCGTGAACAGGCCAACCTGTTCTTCCAGGTGATTGCCGCGCGCTACGAACGCGGCAGCCTGATCGTGACCAGCAATCTGCCATTCGGCCAGTGGGATGCGACCTTCGCGCAGGACGCCACATTGACGGCGGCTCTGCTGGACCGGCTGTTGCATCACGCCCATATCGTACCGATCAGTGGCGAGAGCTACCGGCTGAAACACCAGCGCCGGGCCGGAATGGTGAAGACAACAGCGGAAAGAACCGGCGCCGCCTGAGCGCCGCGCGGAGTGTTCGCCCCTACGTTCCGGCCTTCGGCCTTCACACCGGGACGAACACTCCGCGCATCACTTCAGGCAATGGGGGTGTGTCAGTTTTAAATCGGCAAATCAGCAGGAAAGCGTGTCAATTTTGAATCGGCATTGACAAGGAACTGCCGAAACGCGTGCTTTTATGTATCAAACCATCAATTCACTGATGTTTTTGTCCAGGTCAGGCCACTGATTGCTTCCTACGGCCTGCTGCCCATGGGCACCGAATTCTGGCCCGGATATGATGATGAAAAAAACATCAGCCTTCAGAATTTGAGCACCGCAAAACAGGCCGTATGTGGCCTATCTTGAGGTGCTCGCGTTCGTCGTGGCTTCTGGGTGAATAGGATTACAACAGTTACAAGGTCGCACCCAATCATCATTCGACCTGATCGGTTTGAAGGCATGCAAGCCAACTGACCGCTTAAGCAGCAACAGGAGCGCTTTCCCTTTTTCCTCCCTGATTGCCAGCGTTACCCAGCCTATCCGTTAACTTCGTGACCCGAGGAACCATCCGAGGTTTGGTCTCAATCTCCCCTTGGCCTTCAACCTCGCCGGTAGCTTCAGTCTCCGGATAGAACTCTTCAACCAATGCCGGCGCTTCATCTTCGCTCTCTTCGAAAGTACCGTTAGCCAGCGCCAAGCGTGCTGCATTTTCCAGCGCATTGATATCCACGCCGGCAGCGGATTCACGTTCAGCTTGAGCTTTAGCCTGACTAACCGATTCTTCCAGGCTGACACCATCACGCAGGCATAAGTCGACGTAATAGATCGGCGCTCGATGACTCTGCGTCGTGCTCTTGGCGCGTATCTTGAGCTGAAGCGGAAGGTAACGGCTGTAACCGCCGCTGATCGCTTCGAAATACGCCAATCTGGCTGCCAGCGTGCGTATCGAGTTAAAACCCGTGGTGCGGAAGATGAAGCTGGCCAGCTCGTCAGCCTGACCATCGACTTGCACATTCAAGCGTCCGAACGGTTTGCAGCCGCCTTTTCGACCAGGTTCACACCCATCCGGAGAAGGACACGCGAATTCCTTGATGCCGTCCACGGTTACACCCTTTGCCAGTTCGCCATTGCCAACACACATCGGCCTGCCAGTCGTTCGATCAAATAAGCTGTACTCAGCTCGGAGATTCAGATCGGCGTTGTTGAACAACAGACGAATGGGAATGGCACGAATTTTCCCATTGGCTGCACCTTCAAGCAGTTTCTGGTGCAGCGGATGCAACAGCCATCCTTCTTTGTTCTGAACCTGAGTTGTCAACGTGAAGCAGTCATCCTTCTCGGGCAACCGCTTGCCGTTTTTCTCAACCATTTTGCCGATGGAAATCCGCCCGATGACAGGCGGAGTGATTGCGAGACCTTTGATCATGGTGAACTCCTTGAAATGAAATAGCCCCGCTCAAGTACAGTGCTTGAGCGGGGCTATGGTTGAGGTTTGACTACTTGCCAACTTGGACTGTAAATCTGCGATATCCAGGCTTCTGCACGGTGTACTGCGCGACCAGGTCAGGATGTTCTTCGGCCAACTGCTTGAAGTCAGTCGCTGACGAGCCTTTCACTTTCTTCCACCCCGCCTTGCCGGTAGAGAAAATCGCGTTGCTGGTGAACCCAATGGCTGACTGCACTTGCTGTTTCAGGGTTGCCTCTTCCAACTCGATCCTTTCACGCTCCTTTCTTGCCTGGATCAAACGCTGAAACAACGTGTTCATTTCTGCTGAATCACTGAAGTCGATCGCTTCGCCGTTGTCACTGGGATACAGCAATGACAGCGCTTTGCCGCTGGACTCAGATCCATCCACTTCGGGTGGCGTATCGTTTATTACGTGATGCCAGAAACGATCTTCCAACTCGATCAAGGCATTGATCTTGTCTTCGTCGCGCTCGATTCGGTAAGTGCGGAATTCCTGACCGCCGATCAGCACCGCGACATCCGCCCAAGGTTTGCCGGTGACCGCGAGTTGATGCAGAACCTGGCATTGATAGTGTTCAGGCACGCCTTCTTCCCAGTAACCCTCAGACCAATGACCGGCTGTTTTGACTTCCAGAATGCCATGACCATCTTGAGGATGTGCCACGATCCGGTCCAGATTGGCCAGCATATGCGGATGCTCGCAGTGCTGAAGGACCGCATTCACTCTTCGCACCTTTGCACCTGTTTTCTCGCCATAGACTTGCGCGATGATCGGTTCCAGCGTTGAGCCCCAGAACACCGCATCGTTGGCGGACAGATCATCAGGCGGCTTTCTGCCAGTTTTTTCCATCCACAATTCCAGCGGAGATTTATAAGGACTCAGCCCGACCACAGCGGCCGAATCGCTACTTCCGATACCTTGGTTCCTGACAGCGAGCCATTCATCCCGACTCATAGCCTTGGTTGAAACCAGACGAATTGCATGATTGCGTTGCATGAGATGTCTCCAAAAAAGACAACGCCCTGGAGAACTGACCTTGAAAGTCAGTCCAACCAGGGCGAAGTTGAAGGTTGCAGCGTTTTCTAGATTATTGAGCCCATAACGCTGCTAAAAGCTCTTGTGTGGATGCGATCAAGCCGCCAATTTCATGGCTTCCTCGAAGGCGCGATTCTTGACGATTGCACCTTGACCAAACCAAGCGCTGTCCAGACGGTAATCCTGATTTCTGGCACGGCGCTGGTGATCAACATACTCCGTGACGGCGTTCAGTAGACCCCAGGCCGTTCCATTGGCGGCAGCAAGATCAGAACCCATAGCTTTACCGGCAAAAAGTGCGTAGACGTTGTCCATCGCCTTCTTGTTCGGTTGTTCCGGGAGTGGAAGATTGGAATCACCCAGTACATTGACCAAGAAATTCGTCGCCTCAAATTTGTGAACAGGACGAGCTGCCAGCGTTTTGATCGAGCCGAGAAAAGTTTCCCAAGCTGACATTCCCAAGCCCAACGCCTGCTTTACCTGATCAGGGTCAAACTTGGTGGAATGAGGCACTTTGACCGCGCCGGCATGATCTCCAGTCGCTAGTTGCAAGGTGTTGTTGCAGACAACTCGCACAGAAGTGAATTGCGCGGTAGTGCAGAGCGTGCCATCGCAACTGGTGGCCAGCAGAAGATAGGCTTTCACTTGGTCGCCGCCACGCAGGATGGTTTCTTGACCCGTCTTCGCCAATGCCCAGAGTTTCTTGCCACCTTTCAGAACTCCAGCAGTCTCAAGTTCAAAACCACCGGCTGATACCAGATCGCGATAGAACTCCAGAACGTCTTTCGGTTGAACCACCTTGTACCGTTTCGAGACCACCGACAGATGATCCAGCGTATCGGAGCGGAACAACACCTTGGCTTCAGGATTACTTTTCAGATGCAGGCCTTCACCACCGGCAACTGAGTACAGAACATTCGTTTCCTTGATTTCCCAGTCCATTCCAGCTTGCTTTTGCCAGATTTCGATAGGTTGTCCAGTCGAGAGTTGATTGCCCAAACCATGCCAAGGTGTTTCGCCGACGAACGCCATATCGTTTGTTGAAGCTAATTCGTGTGCCATGTTGGATTTCCTTATGTAAATTGGGATGAGTGCGGATCAGCATCCGCAGTCGTTCGTCATGAACGATCGAGCGGATTTCATGATTCGGTTTCGCTGAAAACGTGGCCGCAGTGAAGGCACTGGTAGTTATCCAGCATGCGTTCATCGACCATCTGACCCAGCTTGGAACCAGCGATGCCGCCAGTAGCACCACCGATCAACGCACCGATGAGAGCGCCAGCTAAACCGCCAACGGCTGAACCAGCAGGTCCAGCGATGGCACCAACTGTTCCACCGATCCTTGCGCCAGCCACTGCACTTGCCGCACCACTTGCGCTGCCACCGACAGTGCCGATTACGCTGCCAGTTCTCTTGGCGACATCCCTGGTGACTATCAGATTGGATTTGCAATTTGGACATTGAACACTCATGAGAAAACTCCTTGGATAGTGAAAGAGAAGTGAAACGAGCGAAGGCAACGCTCGTGTAGGACAGAGAACCGAGAGAGATCGACCTTTAACAACAGACGACAAAAAGCCCCATGCAGCCGACCATGAAAGTGGTCAGGCTGCATGGGGCTGTTCAGTTGCAAACGATCAGGATATGAAACGGAATCAGCAGATGCGCAGTTCAGCGAGCAAACGGCACCATGCGGTCGTCACGCATCTATGACGCAGGTGTTGCTTCAGGTTGACCGAGGTCTCAAGTTCTCAGTCAATGTATATGTGACTGAAAATGTTTAGGAACGGCTGTTTGGCGATGACCAGGTACTTGGAGGAGGAGTATTTCAACAAAAACTGAAGCCCGCCAACGAAATTAGCTTGCAAGTTCTCAGTGAATCCACTCAAATCCAAATCAGTCCAGTTTGCTGCATCACTGGATTCAAAGACCGCGTGTCCCCCACCCGGTCAAAAATCGTAGCTCCAAGTTGCGATTTCCACTGCTAAGCCAACCAGAAAAGCTTTTGGTAAGCAGTGATAAGCTGCCTAGCGCCCAGCACAGTACCTATAACTCCTGCAACACAATTTGCTAGTCCGGTGGCTTGAAGCCCAAAGAAAGCAAAGAAACGAGTCGGTACATAGCACAAGCCAAGCGGCCGACTCAGGAGCAAACGAAATGTCTACCAACGTCAAACTGCTGCGCCTACCTGAAGTCATGACCATCACGGGTTATGGCCGGTCATCGATCTACGCCATGCTCGATGAAAAAAATCCTCGGCATAGTGGCGACTTCCCCAAGCCTGTACGTCTGTCCCCAACTGGAAAAGGTGCAGTTGCATGGCCATCAAACGAAATTGAAGCGTGGGTGAAAAGGAGGATTGAAAGCCGAGACAATAGTTAAACTTCACAGTATGTCTTGTGTACTAACTATGTACACAAGACAGATCGTGACAGCAAGTAGACTTGCTACTAATATCTATCTTTTAGGAAAGCACTTGCAGGCAAACTCAATACATTGGTTATTCTGGTTATTTATATGATTATGCAATAGAGCTTATAAAGCTTATTAGATCATAAATACCCTATGTAACTATAATACCTACTAAAATATAAAGTATAAATGCCATACATCATCTACCAAATAAATATTATACATGCCATGACGATAAATATTCATTAAAAATATTTATCGTTTACTTGGACTGCCTAAATAGAGTAGGCAAGATAATAACATCAATCTTTATACATAGTAGATGATGATTTAATATAGACAGCATACGCATGAAACGATGAAACCATGCTCACTTTTAAGAGGATTTTCCTATCATGCAAGACCCTGTACCACTTCCACTTTCATTCATTTTTCCTATTAATGAATTCCCTGAAATTGTTCGTGATGCCGTTATTGAAGTACACCGAAACGTACAGGCACCAATGGCGCTGATCGCATCGTCAGCATTGGGAGCCATGTCTTTATCCTGTCAGCATGCGGTTGATGTTCAAAGACCGAATTGTGCTGTTTCCCCTGTATCGCTGTTTCTGATGGTGATTGCTGAGTCAGGCGAAAGGAAAACATCCGTTGATCGCCAATTTACTGAACCCATACATAAATACCAGGAAAATAAAGATACTGAGGCAAAAGCAAAGCAACATGAATATAAAGCAGAATATACTATATGGAAAGGAATCTTTGATCATATCAATGATAATATTAAAAAAGCAATCAAGGCCGGTAATTCTGAACAGCTTCCAACTCTAAAAGGAGTATTAAGTGAGCATTTGAAACTGGAACCTGGAAAGGTCAGGACAGTTAAGCTGATTTATCAAAACGCCACGCCAGAGGCATTGCTTCACGGACTATCCCAATGCCCATCAGCAGGCATCATGTCAAATGAAGGTGGTAACGTACTGAATGGACGAGTCATGGGAGACCTGAGTATGCTGAACAGTGCATGGGATGGCTCTATTCAATCGGTCGATCGGAAAACATCCGAAAGTATCTACCTCAATAATGTACGCTTAACGATCAGCAATATGCTGCAGAAGGTTGCTTTCGATAAGTTCATCAACTCAAAAGGAGATGAGGCACGGGGTATCGGATTTTTTGCACGCCTATTAATTTGCTATCCGGAATCAACCCAAGGATCTCGGTATTTTGAGCAGGGGTCTTCAACCTCAGTTGCTTTGACTAAGTTTCAGGATCGTATTACCGAAATCCTGAATGCCTATCCAATTGATGTCGACAGTTTTTCGAAGCGCACAGTTTTAGAGTTTTCACCAGATGCAACTCGGATTTGGATAAACGCGTTCAACACGACAGAAAACATGCTGAAAAATGGTTATTGGCTTTGTGAAGTAAAAGATTTTGGATCAAAGGTCGGTGAGAATCTGGCTCGATTAGCTGCCCTACTTCATTTTTTCGAAGGTAAAGAAGGCCCGATTTCAGGAGAAGAAATGCGCTCTTCATGGGAAATAATGCAATGGTTCATTTACGAATTCAAACGACTTTTTAGCTCTACCCCTCCCATTCCTCAATACCAATCCGATGCCATGGAACTTGAAAATTGGATGCGAAAACGCTTTCTAGAATATGGGAATTGTTTTCCCAAGAATGAACTCCTTCAACGATGCCCCAATAAATTGAGAAACAAAGCACGACTTGAAGCTGCGATTGAATGCCTCAAATTCTACGGCATAATAATAACTAAATTCAACAACAAACAGAAGGTTGTGGAGTTGAATATGAATTACGTATACCCACAGCATCAATCCAATCAACCCAATCCACTAGAAGACGCTATCATCAAAAGTAACCACTTTTGGACTGGTAGCTTGGTGCCCTGACGTTACGGAAAGACTAGGCGCTGCTACACATGCTATTTCTGCTATTATTAGCAGAAATAGCATGTGTAGCAGCCAGTTGTATGCCGTGCTACGCTGTTATATCTTCATTGCTCATAATTGTTATTTATGGCTAATTCGATTGTATGATTTTGAAACCGTATATAGCTGACAGCCAAGTTTGCCTGGATGAGCCACCCGAATTTAATCAGGTCAACATTCTGAAAGATCGTAGCTTCTATAAATTGCTCATGCACGATCTTGAGAATTTTGTCAGCAAAGCTCAAGGCGTTGATGATCTTTACATATCCTCATATTCAGATCGCTTCCGTAAAATAACTTATAAGCCGTCACAACTGGCTAACTTGTATTTCAGAAGGATTCCTGAATTCGTCAAGACTGTTGGTCTATTACCTTCTGCTTATAGTTACGACGAGAGCATAGAAGTATTTATCTCTTGCTGCAAAGCACTGAATCTTATTGGCTCCGACGCTCTTCTAAGTGACTATTGGAATGCTAACTCGAATATAGCATTCCATGCTGCTAATGCCACGTCTATCAATATCTACAATGATCTTGTAAGCATCCTGAAGTCTGAGACTCGGCGACTGGATGTACAGAAGAGAAAAGCTGTAAGACTCAGAATATTCAACAGGCAATACGTCAACTATTGCAAGTACATAAACAAGATCTTCGACACTTGTGCAAGACTTGTCATCATCAGAATAGACTTATTTTATAAAAAGAAGCTGGCAAGTTCCGTCACCATAGATCGCGCTCAATCAGATATAGATCACTTGCTTCGTAACAAGAGGCATAACTCGATATTTGGGCATATGAAAGGCTATATCGTGAAGATGGAGTACGGCATAGATAAGGGCATTCACTTCCACGCACTGCTCCTTTTTGATGGTTCACGTCGCTCTAATCATAGTCACATCCATATCGCACAATTAATAGGAAAATATTGGGTTGATGTCATCACTAAAGGGAGAGGTGATTACTGGAACAGCAACGCGAAGATCAAAGATTTCAAGGGCGCTGGGTTATGCGGAATTGGCACTATTAATGCTGATGAAACTATACTTCGCTACAATCTATTAAATCACGTTGTTAAATATTTGTGCAAACCGAGTCAATACTTCAAACCTAAGATTGGCCCTGAAGTGCGATTATTTCGTAGAGGTAGATCTCCCAAGGTTTCTCTGACTAAACGAGGCAGGCCAAGAGGCAGGAGACAAACAGCAAGTGGTGAAGCCGCTGATTGATATTATTTATTTTCTAGCCAGTTAGACGATCTTTACGGGCCTAATTCTTACATTTACAATCGGAGCAAATAATGAGTAGCAGTTATGAAGAAAACTACATGCGAAGGATCACAAATTTTGCCAACAGAGTCGATGCTGACTTTGATAATGACGAAGATAGTTGGTTAGAGCGATTCCCAGATACTATCGACAATATCGCAAATACATATAGAAAATCTCCTGGCCAAGTGGTTTCTGACTTAATTGACGAAAGGAATATTTTGGTTAGAAATCAAAGGGAGGAAGATGAAGTCAGATATTTGGATCAGAACGACCAACCTAAGGAATATCCATAGGTGCCATTGAATAAACCGTGCTTCTGAGTTAAAGGTAGCAGCACGGCAGTAAGTATTCCAATTTTGACGAGATAGTTCTTCCTGAAGACCAACAACCTGCCCTGTGCGAAACGAGGTTGATGGGATCATTAAACACATAACCTATCTCGTTGTAAGTAACAAATCATTCGAATGGCTGTTTAACATCGGAAAACTGCCGGGTATTGTTTTGGCTTAATCGTTTCCTCGACGGTCAAGGGCGAACATCCAAACTAGCTGCTCAATTCTGCTGAGAGGCAGCTTTGTGGATACCTAACCAATGAGTGCTTTTGGCCAGGAAGAGACGGCCAGGTTGATGGTGCGGACGTCAAATCCTCGGCCACTGCGGCCGTTCGCGTGCCGGCCCATTTCGGTCTGGAATATGTCAGTTACCTGCCACTCGACAGGGAATCGCGGTGATCGAACTGATGAACTCACACTCCGGCCCTGAATGGTCACTCGGGTGTGTTCAGTGTGAGTGGACTCTCATTGATGCAATCGGACCGTCAGACGGCATTGAAGGATATGTTATTGCACAGCCCCGAGCCTAAAACCCGATATCGCTGTTGCGTCCAAATTCAAGAGCGGAAGCTCTACCTTCTTGCCAAAGAGGGTGAAGCTCTTGTTTTCCCAGCCAACAACGGCAACAGAGCGGAAACGTGCTAGCTCTACTTCGATGACTTTGCCGAGGTTCATGAAAGTGAATTCGCTTCCTTCAGACATCTGTTTCACCACTACCTCAAGTAGTACAGGGTTCAGCGGAACGAATCCCTTAATCCCGGTCCAGGCTTTTTCGGTCCCAAGGCAAGTTCGCACCAAAATTCCGCTACTCCAAGAGACCCCCGAAAGCTTCCTACCAATCGCAGACGAGCAAATTACGTCCTTCTCATCACTGCTGAGACTGAGAAAGCGCTCAACCTGCTCTGCTGCTTCAAGGGTCCGCGACTCGACTTGTGCGACCATGCGCGCCCCCTGCGGGGGCACGCCAGCCTTTGCCTGCAGTTGAAATGCCGAGTTTGAAGCTTCGTGATAAGCGAGTAGATCAATCTCCCCCTTATCCCAATTCACGTTCTTTCTGACTTCAACACCGGCTAGCTGCGTCAAAAGCTCAGCTGATTCTTCAACAAGGGCAGGCTCAAGGTGGCTCGAGACAACATTATCGAAAGTCTTCTTGTCGGTCCGGACCATGGCGTAAAGTAGATTTCGTTCTGGCATCGTTCTCTTGATAGCGTGCGGGGAGAACAACAACGCATCCCCGAGCCTTAGAAATGGAGGAAAGAACCCCTCTCCTGCTCCTGAACATTCGACACTGTCTGGAACAATCGTGAAGTGGTCGACGATGCGTTCTGCTACTAAGGTTTCCACAGACGATAAGCCTGCAGCCAGGCCAATAATGTGGTTTCTACTCAGAAGAGGCGATGCCCACTCCCGCACTTCACGCTGCAGCATTTCACACTTAGGGCGAGTGAATGCACGTTCAGAAAGTATCTCTGCGGCATCCGCCATGCCGAGGCAGAAATCTGCATACGCCATTAGAGCTGCTCGCATGCGGATGAAGTCCGAACGAGAAAAATCAAAAACCTCCTGGAAAGCTTCGTTACTCATAAGAGGGATTTCAAAGACGTTTTCTTTGTAATGATCGTAGGCCCCTTTTAGAACCTCGATCAGCGTATCTCCTGGGATCACGGGCCAGGCCTTTATCATCCGTTTGCAGCTTTCGATTGGATATGGCGGCGGCGTCCGATCATGAGGCAGTGTCATTTCCGACATCAAAATGTCATTTTCCTCATGCTTTACGAATTCTTCGTTTGGATGTTTCAACACGAACCCAGATGGGTGACTCTCGACAGAATAAAAGCCACGCCTAACCAGTGGCATGATTTCGCAAAAGTGTGCGTACCCAAGCAGATGCTCAATGTCGGCCTTAAACTGTCCATTCAAAACGCTGAGAGCGTCATCGATGTTGGCACCAACTTCACGTGGGCATTTGCCGAAAAAATGAGCAATGTAGGACATGCGGGTGATCATCGCGGTTCCTACCTCTGCACTTTTTGGACCTCTTCGGCTGAATCGCGTGCCCACATACTGCCCATCAGCAGACAGATAGATCAATGAAAGAATGCTACGTATCGGCTGTTTCCAAAGGGAAAGCTTGGCAATCTCGATATCCGCTTGCTTTTCAAACTCTATGAGATCTTCAAGAGGACTGACCATTTGACGTCTCCCAGAATAAGTTGTGCTATTCAAAGTTGTTCTTGTCGATCCGTACCAAATGTCTACTTTTGTGCGCCAATCCCCAATGGCAGCCGCCGGCCAAATTCCGCCGTTGGAAGGGAGATCAGAAACAGCAGGTCTTCGACTTTACTGCTACGGCCAAGTCAAAAATTCGATAATTGACGCGGACGTCCCCTTGTTTAGTAACTTCAAAGTAGAAAGTTACCATTCGGATAAGTTGATGCAAGCCGAGATAATTCATATGCCAAAAAACAAACACTAAGATTTCAGATTGATATAAGAGATTCGGCAATTAGCATCAAGCCATTTTCATCGAACAAAGCCTTACGTAATTTGTGATAATCTTCACCTGAAAACGGGTCTGAATGTGCTCCTTTATTGCGGAATCGCAGAATGTTGTCGAGCGAACGCAATAAATTAGGATCGATGGGAAGTTTAACGCCAGAATTGAATATGGCCGCCTTTATGCTTTCTGGAAGCATTTTGTGTGCTTTTAACATATGCACGATGCCTCCGAAGGTAACTTTAGAATTGATATCTTTATGAAAAGAGTCTTTGTGGAAGCATCTGTACTCCTCTGAAAGATAAACCATATCCAGTCTAGTCACCAGTTCGACTTCCAGTGGTTTAGTGAGAGCAACAGCTAGGGTACCCCAATCCCCCACCCCACTGCCAAATTCCCCGGACATTTTTGACCATATAAGTTCGGCATCAATCAAGAGTTCCTGAGAGTCTTTGCCAAATCGATCGAATACCAACGGATATTTAGCAGCCAGGTTTGCCTTGATAATTGCCTTGTTTGGCGGAGTTGGCGTAACTTTATCTTGCACCGGGTTAAATGCTACGAGTGATGGACGAGGCCGTATATATGAGGATAATACCTTGGCCTCTATTGGCGCACTCGTGACATCCAGCCTACCAACAGCCCGCTCCAGAGATGTTTCAAGAAGTTGCCTTCCTGGGTTATTAAGTCCACGCCTTAATAAAGAGGCGAGTTTTGCTTGGTCGGTGTGAATCCCATCTCTAGCAAATAAACATTGCGAATAAAGAAAAAATCCAAGGATGGCGGACGCAAACTCGCTCATTCCATCGTTGAAAACAGACTCTGCAAGCGATAAATAGTGCGAAGAACGCATGGCTAGATTGTCCGGTATTACATTTTGGTCTTCATCCAACAGCCAACTACAACCTAGCCCTTGATCTGGTCCAAAGAGTGCCGTATTAAATAGACCGCCGATGAATAGGATTGGATCGTAGTTAATATTAGCGTCATCCACATGAAATCTTACAGCGACCCATAATTCTGCAGTGCGACCAACTCCGAAGGGTGAATAACCGCCGTGTTTTTTCCGATAATTGGAAAACTTGGTCATGATGAGCCTGTAACCGGCCGATGGAAGAATCACCGAAGCAGTGTCGTAAGCACTAAAAATTGTGTCGATGAGCTGCTCAACATATCTCCATTTTATAAATGGCAATTTGTCCCAGTGGTCATCCCAGCCATGCTTGCCAAATAATTGGGCATGGTATTTGTCCGTGCCAGTGTCGTATTCCCCTCTACTACAGTAAGAAACCCCAAACGGCAATTGGCAAAGAGTATGAAATATTACTGGTGCAGCTGCATGATGTTGGTCAGAATTAAATTGGTGCTCAAGCAAGCAATCAAACAGACTCTGTCTTAGATAGTAAGCGTTCGAGAGTGTAGCAATTAGCCAAGTGTCAGACTCTGATATCTCCATCTCATCTTCAATATCATCACTGCATTCGTTTTCTTGAGATTCTTTTGCGAGAGGGAAAAGTATGAGATATTTCAGTGCACTGGTGATGCAAATGATGAGACTCTCTGGGTCAGTTTCGTTATTTGATGGATAACGTAAATAATCATTTATTTTAATTGAACCTATTAGTATCCACAGGCACGCCAAAGTGCTTTTATCAATGTTAGTCTTTGCTGTATGTTCATTTATTTTTCCTTTGTGAGGGTAAGCGAATGAAGCGCGAAGATACTCAGCTAATTTGCGTGCTGGGTCTTCAGCTTCGATGAAATCCGCCTTCAATTGCTCCTCAATTTCCAGGGCGGGAGAAAAGAAATAATAGGGACTATCTTTAAGAAGCAGCCCGTCCATATACTCATTATTTTCTCGTATTCCCTTTGTGAACTGGTTGATGCTTTCGTTGAACTCCTTATCCGTCATCACGCGAAAGCGTTGACTACCTTCAAGCTTAACTGAAGTGTCATCGCTGTTTTCACTAACTTCAAATGAGCCAACAAAATCCTCGATATCGTCAGTTTTACTTTTTCTTTCTTTTCGCAGATCAGGAGTATTTTTGAAGTTCAAAGAGGCGATAAAGTCCTGGAGCCGGTCAATGTCACTCGACGACCACTTGCCAACACCATTTTTTTTCAGCGACTCGACAAGCTTCGGCATGAGCGTCAATTTATTGCATACCGCCAACTCAAATGCATTCAGGAATTTATTCAGCGTTTGATTTTGCTCATAGCCATCAAGTTCGGACATAAATGCACGCTCACCCCGATCAATTGCTATGATTTCAGCCGATGGTTTGTCATTCTGCATTTGAATCCCTTTGGTTCTGCTGACACTGACCAAGTATCTAATTTTTGAACCATGGATCGTGACGGCTTGTCTGTCAATGGTCGCATAAGACAAACTCCGGCAGTTGATGCCGTTGCAGCCCAAACGAACGGAACGAAGCAGTTGCAGCTTTTGCCAATCAATCTGGCAATTTCAACAACGGGTCGGGTCGGGAAACAGCTGGAAGTGTCAACCGGTCATTTGTGACGGTTTTCCAGCTTACGACCGGTGACCTACCCATTGCTGCCGTTGGCAGTGCATTACGTCGCTGACCGCTTTGGCCGACCACCGGCCCGCCATGAAGCAAGGATGAAGGTCTCTTCAACGTTCAACACCAGTCATTGATGAACCGCCGAGCAGGAGCGGTCATCATATTCTGCTGCAGTAAGGTCTTGGAAATCTTCTGCTATAAGCCACCCCGGAGTTTTTCTATCAGGGTGTACTCTCCCAACAGAATTCTGAGGGAGACGAAATGCTCGTAAACGCAAGATTCGCGCTGTTTTGCGCGCTGATCGTTGGTTTGTCGACCGTTACGTTGGCCGATACCTTGATCGGCAAGGTAGTGGCTGTGGCCGATGGCGACACAATCACGGTGCTTGATGGTCAGCAGGCTCAACACAAAATCAGATTGATGGGGATCGATTGTCCCGAGAAGGCACAGCCATTCGGCCAGGTCGCCAAGAAAAGCTTATCTGACCAAGTGTTCGATCGCTTTGTAAGCGTGGAATGGCAGAAATTGGACCGATACGGTCGGATAGTGGGCAAAGTGCTGGTCAGCGGCCAAGATGCCAACCTGGAGCAGGTTCGTCGCGGCCTGGCCTGGCACTTCAAAAAATATGACCGCGAACAGGAGCCGCTCGACCGTGCGACCTATTCCCAGGCCGAGATCGAAGCGCGAATGAACAACCGAGGTCTTTGGTCTGATCCGGAACCTATCCCGCCTTGGGATTGGCGGAAGATCAAGAAAAAATGAAATGAAAACACCGGTAATTCAGGTCAGTGTTGAACAAGGCAGCAGCATGGAACTGCTGATCCAAATCTACGATGCTGACCAATCAAATCCGAAGCTGTTCATGTTGAACCTTGAAGCTGCCCATAAGCTGCTAGAAGATTTGTTCACCTCAATCGAGCTGGTGGAAAGCCTGATGCCTAGTCAAGAAGATGTTACTCATTAAATGCACGGGTACTTGCTAACTTTAAACACAACGTACGATGAAAATTCATACACCCATCACCAACCTTTTCGCCGCCGCAATCTTTCTACTTGCAGCTTCTCCGATCCAGGCTGACAGCCTCTCAGCTATGCCAGACACGTCAAAGCCGCCAGAAGGTTGTCGGAGCGAGGATATGGCCTCATGGTCAAAATTGTATTACTCCAACCCCGACGACAATGATGTTCTCGGGTTATTTTTACTTCACCGAAAACTCTGCGAGTTGGTCACTGCGGGCGAGATGAAGGAAGATCGCGCTTCGGACATATTTGAGGCTTGGCGCGGTAGGTTGATTCGTGAGCGAGATCAGGGGCGAAGGGTTTATTGAATTTTGTCTTTGGCCATCGATAAAATGATTGATGAGTTGTGGCAGAAATATCTTGAAACCCGTCAGAGCTGGCGCTGAACGGAGTCCAATCGCGCACAGGTAGCAAAAACTGATTGATGCCGGCCTCTTTGGCCACTTGATGACTGTCAGCGGATATGCAACCCCACCCCCGATTTTCAAACACCAGATCATGATTGTTGAATCTCACCTCCTTACTGACAGACTCATGGTTACACAGTAACTACAAAATCGCGCTATCATTAAGTTACACTGTAACCAGAAATGGAGCGCAACATGGCAATGAGCAACGCAGAAAAACAAGCCAACTACAGAAAACGGAAAATCAAGGAAGGTGAAGGCGAGAGGTTGCAGGCGGTTATCAGCCTGCACGCCAAGCTAGGACTGGAGCGCTTGGCACGCCATAACGGGCTGTCGCAAGTTGCGATGCTGGAGCGGTTGATTCTGGAAGAACAACATCGGGTAACGGCTACGCTAGAAGGCGATGCGTACCGGATTTATCTTGGCGAGACGGTTACAGTGTAACTACGCAGCTATGCCAGATTGAGCTTCAAGACTTAGCAAGGTGCTGGGGTTTTTCTTGAAAGCAGTCCAATTTCTTCCAAAGCAAGCCACCTAATTCTTGTGGGAAGACTTGTGGGAAAAAATTTATTAGCAAGTAATATGCTATATAAATCAATTACTTGCGTAAGTAATTGGCGGAGAGAGTGGGATTCGAACCCACGGTACGGAAAAACCGTACGCCGGATTTCGAATCCGAACGATTGCGAATTTATTGACGTTGAACGAGGAAGTTAGTAACAAACAATACTGTTATGATTCAGCAAGATACAACTATATCAACAAAATGCCAATATTGCTTTACGTTGATTCATGTCCAATAATCCGCTTACATATCGCTTACATGCGTCAGATGTAATCACCCACGGATTTTTCAAGGACGGGTTTCAACTTGGCACGAATCAAACTCACAGCCGGTCGAATTCGGGGCTTCGCCACCGACAAGGCCCAAGCCTTCCTTTGGGATTCTGAAGCGCCGGGTTTGGCGGTACGTGCGACGCCATCCGGCAAAAGCGCCTTCATTTTTCAAGGCAAACTGAACGGGAAAGATATTCGCTGCACCATTGGCGATTGTGGAACATGGGGCATTGACCAAGCCCGAGAAGAAGCCCGGCGCTTGGGTACGCTGGTTAACCAAGGAACAGACCCCCGCGAACAGAAGCGTGAGCGCATTTCCGCCATTGAAGCCAAGAAGGAAGAAGCGCGCAGGCATGATGTGACTGTGGGCGAAGTCTGGACAGCATACCTTGAGGCCCGCAAGCCAAAGTGGGGCACCCGCAACTATGACGACCATGTGTCACTTGCAAGCCTTGGTGGCGTGGCGTTCAAGCGCGGCGAAGGCATTGCAAAGCCTGGCCCGCTGGCTGAACTGATGCCGCTCAAACTGTGCGACCTGACACCCGAGCGCGTGGCGGAGTGGCTGGAAGCTGAAAACCTTCGCCGTCCGACCCGTGCCGCTCTGGCTTATCGCCTGTTGCGCGCCTTCATTCGCTGGGCCGCATCCAAGCCCGACTTCAGATCCGCCGTGCAAGTGGAATCTGTTGGAAGTCAGGTTGCAAAAGACCATGTTCAACGCGCCAAAACCAAAGAGGGGGACAGTCTGCAACGTGAACAGCTTGCGTTATGGTTCCAAGCGGTACGCCAATTGAGAAACCCGGTTCAATCTGCCTATCTGCAAGCCCTGCTGCTGACTGGTGCGCGCCGCGAGGAATTGGCACCGTTGCAATGGGCAGACGTAGATTTCAAGTGGAAAAGCCTAACCATGGGCGACAAGTTGGAAGACGAACGCATCGTTCCGTTGACGCCCTATCTCGCCTCACTGCTGTCAGTCCTGCCGCGCCGGAGTAAATGGGTCTTCTCAAGCCCGACCGCCGCATCCGGTCGAATTGAAGAGCCAAGGGCCGCGCTTAACAGAGCCATTGCTGCCGCTGGCCTGCCGCATCTTTCAATTCATGGCCTGCGCCGCTCATTCGGCACCTTGGCGGAATGGACAGAAGCGCCCGTTGGAGTTGTCGCGCAAATTCAAGGCCACAAGCCAAGCGCCATTGCAGAGAAACATTACCGCCGGCGCCCGCTGGATCTGTTGCGAAAGTGGCACGTGAAGATTGAAGCGTGGATTCTGGAACAGGCCGGCATCAAGCAGCCGAAGGAAGAGCAGGCCGGGTTGCGGCTGGTGAACAAAGCTTAACAACCATCTCCGATGCGGCTCTCCTGGAAGAGCGGCGGGCAATGTGTTCGCGTACCGTTTAAAGTTCTGCCGCAGCATTTATAGTTGAAAACACCGGAGCACTGCTTCTGTAAACGAGAGACTGGAATGAACATCACGCTTTCAGCGCAGTAGAGAATCCGCTTGGCAGGCATGGCGATGGAGGATGACCGAAGGCGGGAAGAACGCGTTTTCAAGGCACGAACGCGGCGAGGCCAAACCTATGCCGGCCGAAGTGAATCTGCTCAGGTTGCTTGATCGTCACCTGGATCTGTTGAAGGAATTGGCATGAACGAGCGCACCCAGGCACAGAAGCGGCCGGTCGATGAACCAGTACGGAAGTCCGGAGCGAGAGTGGATCGTTTATGAAACCTGAATACATATCCTTGGCCGATGCCGTCGGGCTTACAGAGAAATCGGAAAGCTATCTCACGAGATTTGCCGTGGACCGGAGGATCGACCTGTTTGTATTGGTGGTGAACCGATGGGGGATAGAACTCAAGGTCGTCAACGAAAACAATGACCTTGCATTTCCGGTAACCGGTGAGCCGGTTCTACTCGATGGGGAATTTAGGTTGCACGAGAAGACGGTAAAAAGCTTTTGGGCTTACCCAGACGATGCTTATTTCGGCGTGCCAGGACACCAAACTTTTGAATCACATGAAGGCAAGCTTTTTATGCTCGCGGATACCGATGCTTTTTGGAGAAGCGCAATTCCGGTCAAGCTGACATCACAAAACTTGTGTTTTAGGGCTGACGACCTGGCCGCGCTGATTACAGATCAGAAAGCGAGTACAGACACAACACCTACCGCCAAGGAATGGCAGGCGGCACCAAAGCCGAACGACAACACCACCAGCATCCAGACCGAACAGGATGCGCCGGATACTGGAACCGATTGTCTTGATGCACATTTTGACCCTGTAGGAATTCCCCAACTTGAAGCCATGTTCCCATCTGGTGGCAATTGGAGAAAATGGGCTGACCGCCCACGCTCCGGATTAGTCGTGGCGGCAAGGGAGAGGCGAGGTTATTACAACCCATACCGCGCCGCGCGCTGGTGGCTCGATACCAAACACCCGCCTGATATGAAATGGGAAAAGTGCCTTCGCACTCTGGCAAACAACCTGCCAGACCGCTCACTTCATTTGAAAGGTTTGCTAACGGGCGACTTCGATTGAACCGCCACTTTGCCGCCGCAAACTGTGGCGACGAAGGCGGGAAACCAACCATTTTCCCGCCACTTTCCCGACCAAATGGCACCCAAATAGCGCCATGAAACGTAGATAAATATCGTGAACCGTCAATCACCAGACGGAGAAACACGATGTCAATTCAGCAAGTCACCGAAACAGTAAAACGCCTCTCTACCGAAGAAGCCGCTGCGCTTCTCAAGGTAAAACCCCAGACCCTACGCGCTGCGCTTTGCCGCGATGGGCATTATCTGAATTGCAGACCGACGAAATCGGCCAACCGTTTTCTACTTTGGAAAGCCGCTGACATTGAGCGCCTTGCCGCAGGCGAGGTGTTGCAGTGAGCAATCGCACAAATGACGACGCCGGGCTGGCCCCCGGCGTCAAAAACTCACATCAAGAAAACATCGTCGCCCATTCTGCAGCCAACGTCTCCGAAAATCAACACATCAAGCCGGAACGTACCACCGAATTAGCGGGGGTGGCGTGACATGGCCCACTACAGAAAAATCGACGTTCGTATCTGGAACGATGCGAAGTTCATCGCCCTTTCAAACAGCGCCAAGCTGATTTTCCTGTTCCTCATTACCCACCCGCAGATGACCGCGTTAGGGGCGATGCGCGCCACACCACAAGGTCTTGCGGCAGAACTGCAAATGACATCTGAAGCCTTCGCGGAAGCCTTCGCCGAAGTCTTGGCGCAAGGTTTGGCGAAGCATGATCGTGATGTCTGTTGTATCTGGCTCCCGAACTTTCTCAAGTACCAGTCGGCCGAGTCTCCAAACGTGTTGCGCAACTGGGCAAAGCAGGTTGAGTACATCCCCGAGTGCAGCCTTAAAACCCTCGCTGTTGCTGGGCTTAGAGCCTATGCGGAAGGCTTGTCGAAAGGCTTCCTTAAAGCCTTCACTGAAGCCTTCCCCGAAGACATCCCCGAATCAGTAAACAGTAAACAGAGAGCAGTAAGCAGTAAGTCCAAACCCCTTCCTAGCCAAAGTGGAGCGGAACTTACAGTTGATACACACGCACGCGGCGCTGCTGAAAAAGTAGGCAACACCGTAAACCTGGCCGGGCAGGAGGACGCAACATGGGACTGATTCTCCGCCCTTACCAATCGGCCGCCATCAACACGGCACGCGCAAACTTCGCGGCAGGCATTCGCCGCCAGTTGGTGTACTCACCCACCGGCAGCGGCAAGACCGAGATCGCCATCGCACTGATTGCATCGGCGGTTGCCAAAGGAAAGCGCGTTGCCTTCGTCGCCAACCGTATCGGCTTGGTCGAGCAGGCTGCGCGCCGCTTGTCCTTGGCCGGGCTGGAGGTTGGCATCGTCCAGGGTGACAACACTCGCAACCTGTCCGCTCCGGTTTTGGCTTGCAGCATCCAGACTGTCGCCCGGCGTGGACTGCCTGACGTTGACGTGATCATCATCGACGAAGCGCATGGTGTCGCCGGTTCCACCGAATACCGAAAGATGTTGTTCCGGTACAGCGCATTGCCGGTCATCGGTCTTTCGGCCACGCCATTCGCCGTTGGCCTGGGGCGCCATTACGACGAACTCGGCGGCGCGCTGTTTCAGGATCTGGTCGAGGCGACGTCGATCCGGGAACTGATCGAGCAGCATCACCTTGTGGACGTTGATATTTTCGCGCCAGCAGAACCCGACCTTTCCGGGGTGGACACTGTTCGCAACGTTTTCGGCGAGATGGACTTTAACGAGAAGCAGCTTGCCGAAGTGGTGGACAAGCCGAAGCTGATTGGAGACATCGTGACGCACTGGACACGCTTGGGCCGCGACCTGCCAACCGTTGTTTTTGCGACAAGCATCGCGCACAGCAAGCACATCGCCGAAGAGTTCAACGCAGCCGGATTCCGCGCCGAGCACATCGACTGCTACACCGACCAGGATGAACGCGCCGCCATCCTGGCACGTGTGGCAAGTGGCGCAACGCGCATCATCTCGAACGTCGGTATTTTGACGGAAGGTTGGGATTTTCCTGCCTGCGGCTGCATGATCCTGGCACGGCCAACCCGGTCGATGACCCGATACATCCAGATGATTGGTCGCATCCTCCGCCCACACGTTGGGAAGGACCGCGCCATCTGCCTTGACCACTCCGGCAGCGCCACCCGGCTTCCATGGCCGACCGACGACCTCCCACTTGACCTGGATGACGGCACTCCGGACAAGACCGGCAAGAAGCCCGAGAAGGCTTCGCAAAAACCATCAAAGTGTCCGTCATGCGCTTACGTAAAACCTTCCGGAGTGCACACTTGCCCGGCCTGCGGCTTCGTGCCGGAACGTAAATCTGATGTTGTCATCGAGAATGGCGAACTACGCCAGATCAAGCGCAAATCCACCGGAGACGAAAAGCAGGACGCGTACAGCCAACTACTAACGATTGCCGGCGAGCATGAATATTCGCCAGGCTGGGTCTCGCACAAGTACCGCGAATTATTCGGAGTCTGGCCGCGCGCCCTCAGCCATCTACCCGCGCCCGCTTCGCAGAAAATGCGCGACTGGGTGAAGTCTCAGGCGATCCGTTACGCCAAGCGGAAGGAGGAAAGCCATGCGTCTATCCGTCCGTGAAATTGCCCAAGGCCGATGGCCTAGCATCCTTACCGCCTTCGGCCTGAACGACAAGCAGCTATCCGGCAAGCACACCTCCTGCCCAGCTTGCGGCGGCAAGGACCGCTTCCGCTTCGACGACAAGGACGGACGCGGCACGTACTACTGCGCGCAATGCGGTGCAGGCGATGGCGTTGCGCTGGTCATGGCCGTAACAGGGCTGGACTTCAAGTCCGCTGCCGCCGAAATCGAGCAAATTGCCGGGGTAGTACCTGCGTCACCAACCAAGATGCCGCCCGATGTGGATGCTGCAGTCGAGAAGCTGAAGCGCGTATGGCGTGAATCCGCACCGCTGGCGCATGGCGATGAAGGAATGCGTTATTTGGCTGGGCGCGGTCTTGCCTTCGATTCGCCGCCGAAATCAATGCGATTGCATCCTGGGCTTTCGTATTACGACGATGGGCAATTCATCGGCAGATACACCGCACTGATGGCGATGGTGTGCGGTCCAGATGGGAAAGCCGCAACGTTGCATCGAACCTACATCAAAGACGGCAAGAAGGCACCCGTACCATCTCCAAAGAAGCTGATGACCGGCAAACCGATTACGGGGGGCGCTATTCGTCTTTTTCCTGCTGGGTCATGCCTAGGCATTGCCGAGGGTGTCGAAACCGCTCTTGCCGCCTCTGCGCTTTTCCAAAAACCAATTTGGTCCTGTGTGAATGCGCACGGCATCGAAACCTTTGTGCCACCTGCCAATGCTGAGCGAATCACGATCTGTTCGGACAACGACGAAAACTTTGTAGGACAGAAGGCCGCATTCACCGCCGCGCACCGACTCTGGAAACAGGGCTTTGAAGTCACCGTGATGATTCCGCCGATGCAGGGCGACTGGCTCGACGTGCTGAACTCCCGAATTGCCACATCAAAAAACTGAAATCAACAGAAGGAAATTACATGATCGAAAGCGCACAAGACAAGCCACTAAAGATTAAGACCATGTCGTTGTTCTTCAGATTGCGCCGCCATGTTCGGCGCTTGGTAGACGAGCAAATACATCTGCGTCAAGAAGGTAGAACCCTGCACCGCAAAGCCAGAAAGCTAAAGGATCAGGCCCATCCATTTGACCACGCAAGAATTGCTTCTCTCGATGCCAAGGCGGAGATGTTGCAACAAGAAGCACATGAATATTCGACGGAGATCAAGGAAGCAGCAAACTTGCTTATTCAACTTTCCAAGCTCATCACCCCGCTGACCACCCTGGAGGAGCGTTTTGACATGTTGAACGTGAATATTGCTGACCGGGACGTATGTGATAGGACAGACGACACCAGCATCGTAGCCTTGGCCGCCGTCTATGGACTGGAAGACTCTGCTATGCACCGAGGCAGTGATTGGAAAAAGGGTCAACTGGCACACGCATTCAATGAGGTATTCATCGACTTCTTATGCAATACGCAAGAAGGCAAGGTAGTGGGCAAGACCCTATTCGAGCCTGGTGGACTACTAGAATCGGTTCCTATGCATCAAACACAGCCTGACGGCACATTAAAACGGATGCCGCCAAGATTGCGCGTGGTGCAGTAATACAGATTGAGCACGGATAAGAAGGCGAATTTGCATTCGCAATTTTGTTGAGTAATGCGCACAAACCGGAATCGACCGGTTTGTGCAAACGGCTGACTTGCACGTATTGACGCATTTCCAAACCGGGGACCACCGAAGTTCTCATTCAACCTTACCCATACGTTCACAAAGCGCAGCCTCAAACTTTCGCACTACCGTTTCCCGGCTGGCGCAAGGGCGTCCTGCCTGGAAATGATTGCTTTGCTTGCTTAGCCAACACGCAAATATCAGCGCTTTCCGGTATGTGAAGCGGTGAGCATTCTGTCCAACAATCTTCTTTCCGCCAGCCGTTGAAGGGCCGGTCGATTTTGTCCAAGGCTTCCATCGATGGATCAATTCAGCTTGCCGCGCGCGTCGTTCTGGTGACCAGCCATGTGTATCCAATAGCGAACCTCCAATAGTTTGATTGTTGATTTTCAACACCGTGACCACTGGCTGCACAGGACCACCTGGTCGGATTTCGGACAGCCAAGTTGGCGATGCTGGCGTTGGTCTTCGTGTGAAAGTGCAGATTTGTGACAAGCAATCATCCCGTCACGACGTCATTCAACCCGCGTTACAGTTCTCTGCATCCCGAAAATTGACTTGGTGATTCATACTTCAAAGATGCAACAAAGCCTACTTCTAAGCGTCCCTGCCCAGCTTGGCTTTTCCACCGGCGGTGCCATCAGCTCGCGCACATCGATGATCGACGAAGTTACGATCCTGCTATCAGTCGTCCCGGCCGATGCTGACGCCCAGGCTTACCGCCAGGCGGTTCTTGAAGACAATCAGCTACACAAGAAAACGGCTTCCAACCGCGAGAAAACCTTCAAATACCTGCGTCGGTTGTATTCGCTCGATCCCCAGGTCTGCCTGTTTCGAGAAATGCGTCGCCTGCTTCAATTCGCCGCCGACGACTCGAAATTGCTGATGGGCTTGCTTGCGATGGCGCGTGAACCTGTCCTGCGCGCTTGTCTGGATATGGTCCTAAAGACGCCTGTCGGCGATAGCCTGGGCCGCGCCCAGTTCGAGGCTTGGATACGCACCCATGCGCCCGGCCAGTATTCCGACTCCATGTTCCGCAGTTTCAGCCACAACCTGTATGCATCTTTCTATCAGTTCGGCTATCTCGGCAAAGCGGTAGGCAAAGCCCGCACTCGAATCCGTCCTGAATCGGGTATTGCTTCCGTCACGTATGCCGCATTCCTGGACTGGTTGGGCGGGATGAGCGGGATCTCGCTATTGCAGGGCGAGTATTCCCTTGCGCTCGATCTCGGCAGCGATGAGCATATCGCGCTGCTCCAGACGGCGGGACGCCGAGGGCTGCTTAAAGCGGCCTATTCCGGTGGTGTCCTGGAACTGGGCTTTCCCGGCTTCCTGAAAAATAATGAAACGAGGCTCATCCCATGACACTGGCACACGGCATCCTTGAACGCCTCAAGGAACACCTGGCACTGCCCTGGCCCGACAATGTTTCACCCCGCGAAAGAGTTGTGATGGTGGTCTACCCGCCCAGCGATGAGCGCAAGCTTCGCCGCCTGATCGAGTCCGGCGAATTCGCACGCGAGATCGCCACTACCGGCCATGGCTGGGTGGAGCACGATCTGGCCCCCGAGTTTTCTCGCTGGCTGGCGAACTATGAATACCGCGACCGCTATCTCAACCGGCCGGAACGGCTATGGGACGATGCCGGCAATGTGCGTGGGCTGGAGGAACATCTGGTGGGACAGATTGCTGCATCCGCCACGAACATGACGAAGAATGACGTGCTTGCCCTGATCGGTGGCGGCGGGCTGTTTGGTCTGCATAGCGTTTCCACGCTGGTTGAGCGCATCGAGGCCCATATTCCGGGCCGGATGGTGATTTTCTTCCCCGGCGAACATGACGCCAAAAACAACAGTTACCGCCTGCTCGGTGCCAAGGATGGCTGGGGCTATCTGGCTGTGCCGATCACCTGCTGAGAGAACAACAAGGGAGCCAGAATGAAGAACCGCGAAGTATTCGACAAAGACATCGACACCTTTTCGCTGGAGAACCAGGGGGTAGCCAAGGTCGACGAAGCGCTCGACGACCAGCAGCGGCAGACACTGCGCTTCGAGCTGGAAACCTTTGTCTGCAAGGGTCATTACGAAGAAGGTCTGTCCCGTATCCTCGAATCCTTTGTCGACACCCTGCGCAAGGAGCACGAAGCGCCGCCGGCCTGGGTCTCCGGCTTCTTCGGCAGCGGCAAGTCGCACCTGGTCAAGATGGCGCGCGCCCTCTGGACCAACCAACCCTTTGCCGATGGCCGCACCCCGCGCGACATCGCCCGCTTGCCAACTTCAGTCGCCGACGCGCTGAAGGAACTGGACACCCTCGCCCGTCAGCGCCAGACCGCGCTGCGCGCCGCCGCCGGCACCTTGAGCCAGGGTGAAGGCGATAGTATCCGCAAGGCCGTGCTCAGCATCGTCTTCAAGGCGATGGGGCTGCCCACCAAATACGACGAAGCGCGCGCGCTGCTCTGGCTGCGCAACGAAGGCATCGAACAGGTCGTCCGCGATGCGCTGCATAAAAAGACGCGTGTCCTGGAACGCGAACTGCAAGACCTCTATGTCTCTTCTCACCTGCACGATGCCATCCTGGCCGCCAAGCCCAGCCTGGCGCGTGATGCCTTTGAACTGGGCGACAAGTTGGAGAACCAGTTCTCCGCCAAGGGCGACATCGGCCAGGAAGATTTCCTCAAGTATTTCCACGAGGCCGTGGACGGCGCCGGCGAAATGCCGATTTTCCTGCTGGTTTTGGATGAGCTTCAGCAGTTCATCGCAGACAGCGCGGATCGCGCCATGCGGGTCCAAGAAGTGGTCGAAAGCCTCAACAAGAACTTTGCCGGCCGTGTGCTCATCATCGCCACCGGCCAGGCCGCGCTGACTGGCACCCCGGTATTGTCCAAGCTGCTCGGACGCTTTCCGGTTCAGGTGCAGCTTTCCGACTCCGATGTCGAAGAAGTCCTGCGCGAAACGGTGCTGAAAAAGAAAGCCAGCGCCAGCAAGAAATTCGCTGAACTGTTCAGTGCCGACGGCTGCCTGGGCGAGATTTCCGCCCATCTGCAAGGCAGCCTGTTTGCACACCGGCGCGAAGATGAAGCGCTGCTCGGTCCCAGTTATCCGCTGCTGCCTACCCGTCAGCGCCTGTGGGAGCGCGTCCTGGCGACCACCGACACTTCCGGCACCGGCATCCAGTTGCGCTCGCAGTTACGTCTGGCCTTCGATGCGGTGCGCAAGCACAAGGAGGCACCGCTCGGACACATCGTCGGCGGCGATTTCATCTATGACGAAATCCGCATGCGCTTGCGCCAGTCCAGCCAGATCAGCGCCGAAACCGCCAATGCCATCGACCGCCTGGACGGCATGAATGAAGCGCGCGCCAAGCTCAAGGCTCGCGCCCTCAAGGTCGTCTTCCTGCTCACCCGCATCACCAGCAACTCCGCCGGGGAAACCGGCTTGCACAGCGATGCCCAGAGCATCGCTGACATCCTGGTCGATGACCTGACCGGCCATAGCGCCAGCTTGCGCGGCGAAGTCCGTATCGTGGTCGACGAACTGGTCGATAAAGACCGCCTGCTGATGCGCGTTACCGCAGGCGGGCTGGAAGAATATCGTCTGCAAACCAAGGAAAGCGCCGACTGGTTTGCTTACCAGCGCGGCGAGGAAAACGCACTGCGCAGCGACCCGTCCGCCTACGAGAGCAAGATCCGTGAGCAGTTGATGCAACTGGCCGGCGAACAGGTGCGCAAGCTCACCCTGCCGCAAGGCGTAAGCCGCGAAGTGCGCCGGCTCAAATTGCATACCGATCCGATCACCGCGCCCAAATCCGATAGCGACGTTCCCATCTGGCTGCGTTCAGATCTCGACGGCACCCAGGACAAGGAAGTGCTGGCCGATGCTGCTCGGGCCGGGATCAATTCCGCCATCGTCTTTGCCCATGTCGCCCTGCCGCGCAAAGACGAATTGGTGCGCGCCATCATTACCCGCGAGGCCGCCGAACGCACCATCGGCCACTTTGGCGACCCGCAGACCCCGGAAGGTCAGGAAGCGCGCAATGCCTTGCTCAAACAGAAAAGCGATGCCAACGACCGTGTCGATGCCTTGATCAAGGAAGCGCTCCAGCAAGCCCGGATTGTTCAGGGTGGCGGCCAGATCATCGAAGAGGGGGCAAACCTCGACGAGCGTCTTAAAAAAGCCGGGGCCGATGCCTTGGTTCGCCTGTTCCCGAAATTCGCCATGGCCGATTTTGCTGGCTGGGACAAAGCCTTCAGCGATGCGGAAAAGGGGCTGGTCAATGCGCTCGAAAAAGTCGGCCATAGCGGAATCGCCGAAGCCCATCCCGCCGCGCAGGAAATCCTCGCCCGCATCGGCTCCAGCGCCTGGAAGGGCAACAAACTGCGCGAGGAGTTCATGACCGAACCCTACGGCTGGTCGCAGGATGCCGTCGATGCGCTGCTCGCCGTGCTGTTCGCGGTCGGCCAGTTACGCATCACCAATGCCAGTGGCGCCGCCTGGCCGGCCGGCAAGTACAGCCGGCGCGATGCCAATTCCAGCACCTTTTCGCGTGAAACCGCGCCGCTGTCCAACGAAGAAAAACGCGCCATTGCCAGACTGGTGAAATGCAAGCCCGACGAAGCCGAAGCCCGCGCCCCGGATTTTGTCACCAAGCTGACTACCGCCCTGACTTACGCCACCGGCATCCCGCCGCGACCCGAAGCCAAGCCGAATCCATTGATCGACGAACTGAGCCGGCTGTCCGGGCGCGACCTGGTCAAGCGCCTGGCCGAAGAGGAAAAGGCCGCCTCCGCCCTCCTGGCCGCACTGGAAGCCCAGGCCGCCAAAATCACTCAGCGCGAACCGGCCTGGCTGCAACTCAATACCCTGCTCGGCCACATGCAAGACTTGCCCGAGACGCCCGCCATCGAAGCCGAACGTGACGCCATCCGTGACGGCCGGCTGTTGCTGGACGACCCGGACAAGGTCGAACCGTTGGTCAATCGCGCCGCCGATGCCCTGCGCGGCATCGTCAACCAGACTTTTGCCGCCTATCGCAGTGAATATGACCGCTGCATCGCAGAGATCGAAGCCGCGCAAGACTGGGCCAAGCTCACCCCTGAGGACCGCGCGACCCTATTGTCTGTGGTCGAACTTGCCGCGCCCGAGAGCACGCCCAAGCTCGGCACCCTGGCCGATCTGGTCACCGCGCTGACCACCTGCTCGCCCCACCGTTGGGGAGAAAAGCGCGATGCCTTACGTGGTCAACTCACCCGCGCGCTCAACCTGGCCGCCAAGAAACTGGAACCCAGCGTGCAACCCGTCACCCCGCCGCGTCGCATCCTGCGCACGGAAGCCGATCTGGATGCCTGGGTAGGAGAAGTCCGCAAAGCCGTGCTGGAGAAACTCGGCGAGGGGCCGGTGCAGGTGTAGCACCATGATGCAACAAACAATTTATTTTTATTGCTTCATAATGCAAAATATTAGAACGTAATATTGCATTGAGACGCAATGAAACCAAACTTCTCCGAACTCAAGCTGCGCCAACTCGATGCCACCCTGGCACGTTGGCGTGCCGCCGAACTACCGGCGCGTCCACCCTCGGGCTGGCTCAAGGCCATCCGTGAAGCTCTCGGCATGAGCGCCACCCAGCTTGCCAAGCGCTTGGGCGTGGTCACCTCCACGGTCACCCGGCTGGAAACCTCTGAGGCCGATGACACCATCAGCCTCGCCACCTTGCGCCGGGCCGCCGAGGAGCTGGACTGCGAACTGCGCTATGTCCTGGTGCCCCGACAATCCCTGGCCGACACCCTCGCCACGCGGGCCAACCAGCTTGCCCGCGAGCGCATGGCCGGCGTCGCCCATAGCATGGCTCTCGAAGCCCAATCGACTTCCAACGAGACCGTCGCCGACCAGACCCGTGCCCTGGCCGACAGCCTGCTGCAAGGCCCTCGGCGCGAGTTATGGCGCGAGAAGAAGTAGCCCGTATGGCCGTCAACCTCGACTACCCGCCCGGCGCCACGCCGCTCGATGCCGACGAACTTGCCAGCCTGATTCCCGGCCATATCACCACCCAGGGCGAGTTGAACGAGTGGGAGCAGCTCAACATCCTGCAAGGCGACGCCTGGGCACATAAGCAGCAACGCAAGGAACTCCTCGACGTAGCTTTCCTGCGCCAGTTGCACCGCCGGATGTTCGGCGAGACCTGGCGCTGGGCCGGTGAGTTTCGTCGCTCCGACAAGAACATCGGCGTCGATTGGCTGAAGATCGGTGTCGAACTCAAGAAACTGCTGGACGACACCCACTACCAGATCGAGCACACCAGCTTCCCGCCGGACGAAATCGCCGTCCGCTTCCATCACCGCCTGGTTTCGATTCACCCTTTCCCCAACGGCAATGGCCGCCATGCCCGGCAGATGGCCGAACTGCTCGCCGAGCGACTGGGCCAGCCCCGTTTCACCTGGGGCAGCCGGAATCTCACCGATGCCAATGACACCCGCCGGCGCTACATCGCCGCCCTGCAAGCCGCCGACGCCCGCGACTACGCGCCCCTGCTCGCCTTTGCCCGAAGCTGACCCCATGACCCAAACCCTCTCCCGCGAACACCGCCGCAGCCTGGAATCAACCGCCGCCAAGGCGCGCAGTGAAGCCGAAGCCGGTGCCGCCAAAGCCCTGCAAGCCCTGGCCGTTGCCGCCAAGGAAGCCCCGGCCCACGCCACCGATGCCCAGAAGAAGCTGCGCGTGCGCCTGCGTGCCCATGGCCGAGCACTCGGCGATCTGCTGCGCCCCGACGACACGCAAGCCATCGACCACCTCGTCACCGAGATCGCCTACGAGCACTGGCACCGCATGCTCTTCGCCCGGTTCCTGGCCGAGAGTGATCTGCTCATGCACCCGGACGGCTACCCGGTCAGCCTGGCCGACTGCAAGGAAGACGCCGAAAGTTTCGATCCGCCCGCCCGCAGCGAATGGGAAGTTGCCGGCCACTACGCCGCGCGCATGTTGCCCAACGTCTTCCGCCCCGACAGCCCGGCGCTGGCGCTGCAACTGCCGCTGGAAACCGAACAGGCGCTCGAAGCCTTGCTCGCCAAGCTCCCCGGCACCGTCTTCCAGGCCGACGACAGCCTGGGCTGGAGCTACCAGTTCTGGCAGGCGCCGAAGAAGGAATCAGTGCAGCGGCAGATGAAGCAGGCCGGCACCAAGGTGGGCGCCGACGAACTGCCGGCGGTGACACAGCTTTTCACCGAGCAGTACATGGTCGCCTTCCTGCTCGAAAACGCCCTCGGCGGCTGGTGGCACAGACGTCACCCGCGTATGAAGTTGCCGGTGGAAATGCCCTACCTCCGCCTTCTCCCCTCGCCCGCAAGCGGGATACCGCAGGGTAGGGGCTTTATCAGAGGGGCCGGGGGAGAGGGCGGGTTTACCCAACTTCCCGCCGCCGGAACCTTCCCCGCCTGGCCCGACACGCTCGCCCAGTTCAAGCTGCTCGACCCTTGCGCCGGTTCCGGCCACTTCCTTGTCTCGGCCTTCCACTATCTGGTGCCGATGCGCCGCGCCACCGAAAAGCTCTCGGTGCGCGATGCCATCGACCGCGTGCTCGCCGACAACCTGCACGGTCTCGAACTCGATGCCCGTTGCGTCGAAATCGCCGCCTTCGCACTGGCTCTGGCCGCCTGGCGCTATCCAGACGAGAACGGCGCAGCCATCGGCTACCGCCCCCTGCCGCGCCTCAACATCGCCTGCGTCGGCGTCGCCCCACGCAGCAAGAAGGCCGACTGGCTCAAGCTCGCCGGCGGCGACGAACGGCTCGAATCTGGCATGGCCGCGCTCTACGCCCTGTTCCAGAAAGCGCCGGAACTCGGCAGCCTGATCGACCCGATGGCCGCCACCCGTGGCGACCTGCTCGACGCGCATTGGGAGGAACTCGAATCGCGGCTGGAACAAGCACTTCTCCCCTCTCCCGCAAGCGGGAGAGGGGCTGGGGGAGAGGGCGCGAACGATCAGGACATCGAAGCGCGGGTGGCCGCGCAGGGCATGGTGCACGCCTCGCGCATCCTGACGCGCAAATATCACCTGGTCATCACCAACCCGCCCTATCTCGGCGCGGGGCAGCACGGCCCGGTGCTCAAGGATTTCTGCGAGGAGCATTACAAAGCGGCCAAGGGCGACCTCGCCAACGTGTTCCTGGAACGCAGCCTCAAGCTCTGCACGCCCGGTGGCGCGGTGTCGTTTGTGATGCCGCAAAATTGGCTGTTCCTCAAGAGCTACCAGAAGCAGCGCGAACATCTACTGAAGTTTGCGACCTGGAACCTGCTGGCGCGGCTGGGTGCAGGGGCCTTCGAGACCATCACCGGCGAGGTGGTCAATGCCATCCTGCTGACCCTGACTCACGCCAGTCCGTCCGAGGATCAGAGGCTGCGCGGACTGGACGCGAGCACGCCGAAGACGCCGGAGGAGAAGGCGGCGTACTTGGCTGGTGATTTATTGATTGAACTAGATCAAGCAGCCCAACTAAGAAATCCGGATGCCAGGTTAGTAATGACTGAAGACGCCCAGGGTGAGCTATTTTCTCGGTATGCAGATTGCTACCTTGGCCTACACGTAGGTGGTTGGGACGCTTATCGGCGCGGATTCTGGGAAGTGCCGATGGTCGACACAAACTGGGCAACCCTTCAATGTTCCGTCGGCGGCGAAGCGACCTTCGATGGATTGAATGACATTGCGTTCTGGCCATCCAGTGGAAAGATGCATGAGTCAAATCCAAATGCTCGCGTACAAGGACGCCCTGCATGGGGCAAACAGGGCGTCCTTATTACACCGATGAATGAAATGCCAGTAGCTCGCTATCTTGGGGGACTATTCGATAACAATACAAATGCACTAATTCCAAGAGAACCAAAACATCTTGCAGCAATATGGTGCTTTTGTGGATCACCTGAATTCAATAAAGCAGTCCGCGAGATTGATCAGTCGCTGAAAGTTACAAACGGTACCGTTACCAAAATCCGCTTCGACCTCGCCCACTGGCAACAAGTCGCCGCCGAACGCTACCCCAACGGCCTGCCCAAACCCTATTCCGACGACCCGACGCAGTGGATTTTCCACGGCCACCCGAAACCGGCCACCGATCCGCTGCAAGTCGCCGTCGCCCGTCTGCTCGGCTACCGCTGGCCTGCGGAGTCGGATGCCGAGATGGAACTCTCGGACGAGGCGCGTACCTGGATCGCACGCTGCCAAGACCTCGACGGCCTGATCGACGACGATGGCATCGTCTGCCTGCCTGCGGTGCGCGGCGAACAGTCAGCGGAGACGCGCCTGCGTGCGCTGTTGGCCCGCTCCTTCGGCAGCGACTGGTCGGCGGCACGTGAAAGTCAGTTGCTGCGCGACGCCGGTTGCGACGGTCTGCCGCTGACGCAATGGCTGCGCGACAAGTTCTTCGAGCAGCACATCACCCGCTTCCAGAAGCGCCCCTTCATCTGGCACGTCTGGGATGGCCACAAGGAAGGCTTCTCGGCGCTGGTGAACTACCACCTGCTGACGCGCGAGAAACTCAACACCCTGATCAACCTCTACCTGGGCGACTGGATCACCCAGCAGAAACGCGCCATCGCCGCTGCAGATAAGGAAAAAGCGAGCGACGCGGTGCTCAAACTCGCCAAGGCCGAAGCGCTGAAGACGCAACTCGAAGCCATCCTGACCGGCGAACCGCCCTACGACATCTTCGTGCGCTGGAAACCGCTGCACCAACAACCGCAGGGCTGGGAGCCGGACCTCAACGACGGCGTGCGCATGAACATCCGCCCCTTCGTCGAGGCCAACGTACTGCGCAACCCCCGCGTCAGTCCCAGCCTCAAATGGACACCGGATCGCGGCAAGGACGTCGCCTCCGCCCCCTGGTACAAACTCGGCCCGACCTACGGCGAACCCGAAGGCACTCGCATCAACGACCACCACACCATGCTCGCCGAGAAGAAGGCGGCGCGGGAGAGAGTGAAGGGATGACCCATGCCTGCTGAAACGCCCAAGTGCGACACCTTGACCTGGAAAGCAAAGGATCAGCCCGGCTTGAATGTCGTTGATTGTGACTCCGAGTTATGGCGATTTGTCGAAACGTGGATCAAGCGTTTCAAGAGAAGGGAACCTGCACCGCGCACACGAAACCGCACCCGCTCGCCAAGCAGTGCGCTTGATGACGATTTTGAGAACTTCATCTACCTCTGGGTATCGGTCAACGCATGGGCTTCAATGGCGGTGCCAGACCAAAGCCGCAATCATGAGGACGCCTACCTGGTTCAATCGATGTCCAAAGATGCTGCCTTGAATGCGCATTTTTCCAATCTTCTGGAGAACCAGAGATTCCGCGAAGATGTAGCGAATTTCGCTGCGCTGGGTCCGGTATTCCAGGTGCTGTGGATGAGAAACCATCACATTAGGGCTTGGCGAAGGAGTGATGGGGAATCGAGATCGGATTTTGTCGCTCGGTTGTTTGAGGATGATCCCTTTCATCGGGTTCCTGGAAAAACTCAAATGCAAGTTTTTCCGGCTTTTGCTCCTGCCTGTGCAAAGACGCACTTTGATGCGGGTGAGTCTATCCCGGCCGATTGGCCGCATCTCCTGCACATGATTTATCAGGTGCGCTGCAACCTGTTCCATGGTGGCAAGACTTACGAAAGTGCTGCCGACCGAGACTTCGTCAATTACGCATTCAGGATTTTGTGGCGGGTTTGGCGGCAGATTATTCCATCAAGCGAGGCCGGCTTACTTTCGTGGGATCGAGTGTTCATTCGATCTGGAGTCCGCTTTATGAAAATCAATGATCGATTACGAATCAATGAATCTGATGGCAATCTCACCTTTATAGGCAAGGTGTTGGACGAGATAGGTTGGGGGGCGCGCCTAAACGGATATGACTTTTCCATCCCTTGTGAGCATGCCGATGAACAGGAATGGCTTGATGCCTGGGAGCGCTGCCGTGGTGGTGCCGAAAGTGGCCCCACGGGTTTCGAGAATATCGAGTTGGGAATCATGGACACCCATCTGTCGGGAGTCGTGCGATGGCTGAACGGTCTCGGTATCAAGACCACTCACAGTTGCGAAGGGCATGAACCTGGAAAACCATGCAGGCTCGGAACCGTGGTGGCTCACGAACAGCAATTGGCGCAATTAATCGCTAGTTGCAGCGGTAACCGACTGACATATAGGGACGGCAAGATCATTTTCGTAAATCGAAGTGGAAGTCGCCCTGATAGTCCTCCGCCAAAGCGTCAACTCCTGATACTGGCCGAATGCCTGCATGGACAAATGATCAACAGTCAGATGTTACTTGACGGGGAACCAAATTGATTCGGGCAGGAATGCCAAGCGCTTTCACATCAAATTAAAGGCTCAGGATGCTGCTATGAAAAACACGTCCACAAATGTTCTTCAGCCGACTGGTAGTCGACGCATCAACGACCACCACACCACGCTGGCCGAGAAAAAGGCAGCTAGGGAGAAAAAACCATGAGCACCTTCTGCGCGGTTGACGATGCCGCCTTGATCAAACTGATTCAAAGTGCGCGTAAGCGCATCGTCTTCATCGCGCCCGGCTTGCATAAGCCGGTGGCTACGGCCCTCGGTGAACGCTTCCACGAGATCGACGGCCTCGACGTAACAGTGGTACTTGATCCCGATGAAGACGTTTGCCGTATCGGCTTCGGCGACGCCAAGGGTTTGGAGTTGGTCAACGAATACGCCAAGAAGAACGGTTTCTGGGTGAGGTCTCAACCAGGGCTGCGTGTCGGTGTATTGCTGGCGGACGACCAGACACTGGTGTGGTCGCCGACACCGCGTTCGGTGGAAGCGCCACCCGATTCCATGGCCGATCAGCCCGATTTGACCGATGCTCCGAATGACTCGCCAAGCATCTCTCTGGCATCTCCTGGGACGACTTCATCCCTTCCCGGTTTCGCACCCCAGGCATCCAGTGTGGTGCCGTCTTTGGCCCCCAATGGCCTGTTGTTGGGCGCCAATCCGGGAGAGCAGCTTGCCAAGGCTGTTGCGGCAGAGGGGACTGATGCCGACCCCAAGCATGCCGAAATCGGCAAATCAGCCATTACGCCCGAGCAGGTCAAGACGACGCTGGACGAATTGAAGAAGAATCCGCCCATCGACGTGGACCTGGCACGGGTTACGAGGGTCTTCAGCACCAAACTGCAATTCGTCGAACTGGAGATCAAGGGGGCAAAGATTTCACAAACCCAATTGACGGTGCCCAGCGTACTGTTGAACGCCGATGCTAATGAAGACCTACAAGGACTGATTCAGTCGAAGTTAAATGCTTTCACCAGTTACAAGAAGGTGGAGGTATCCGTGCCCGCCTATCACAACGGCACCCCTCTCCTCGACGCCAACGGAAACCCTCTCATGGACCGGGTGAGCGAAGCCTCCCTTCAGCGAACGAGAACGGCTTTTGAGAGCCGCTTCATCCATGACATCACGGGATTTGGCCGGCTCATTGCCAAGGATGAGAAGGAAGAATTTGAAGCACATCTCGAAGCGCTCAAAGTCCAACTCCTGGCCCACGCAAAGGGAATAAAAGAAATGATTGATGCGCAGTCGACAGAGATTATCGACAAGGCGATTGATCTGATCATGGAGCGGTCTCAACGTTCAGGCAGTTCGCACATGCCAAATCCACAACAGCTACAGAAAATCCTGCATGAGCGGCTGGTTCGCAGCAAAGAGGATGAACCGAAAATCAGCTTGGTTTTCAAGGATGTTACTTTTGAGCAAACCAAGAGTGATGCCTTCCGCAGGCTGGTTGATAAAGCACTTCCCGCAGATAAGCGAATACAGCTTGGTCGTTGGTCAGAGCATTTCGATGCCGCACGTGAATTAGCTCCCGAAAAACCATGAAAACCTCCGCCCAAACCGTGTTGTCCAGCTTGCTGGCCCGCTTGCGCGAGCAGACGAAGCGTTTCAACCCAGCGCTCGAAGCCGCCCCCGTCGCTATCCTCTGGACCGACGAGAAACGGGAGTGGGAAAGCGTGATTCCGCAGATCAAGGCCGCGTTTCCGGAACTGTTCTCGCTGGGGTCGTATTCCCCCGAGGAACGCACTGGCCCCGGCGTCTGGCTGCGTATGGTGGCCGACAGGCAGGCCGGGAACTTCGGCGCAGGTGAAACCCCGATCCTGTATCTCCCCGGTGTCGACAACGGTCAGTTGCGCGCCGATTTGCGCGGTTTGAAGGATGACCCGCAACTGGCCCCGCTGGCCGAGCTGCAATATCGCGGTGCGTTCTGGCGGCAGGACAACAGCAAGGACTGGACCCCGCGCGCGTTCCTGGAAAGCAAACGCGGTGGCCTGGGGCTGAAGGTGGCCGGCAATCAGGAAACCCAGCAGGCGCTCAAGGCGGCGATGGGCAAATTGCTCAACCAGAATCTGCCGGCGATTGAACACCAGACGATAGACGAGCGCTTTCTCGATGATCTGATCAATCCATCCCCGGATGAGACGGTGCTGCGTTGGTTGACCGCACCGGAGGCGATTCAGGCAGAGAAAGGCGATGCGTGGACAAGTTTCGTTGCCGCTACCCGGACCCGCTTTGGCGTTGATCTTGGCAAGGGGCCGCTGGACGTGGCCCAGAAGATGCTCGCCAGCCAACCGGGAGACGCGGCCTATCCGTTGTGGGAAAAATATGGCGCCCACTGGCAGAGTTACCCGGATGCCTATGAGGTACTGCGCACCATCGCACCGCCCGATCTGTTCCAGGGCGCGGAACGCTACCCGCGCGAGAACGATGCCGATGAGAAGAGTCTGGCCGAGGCGTTGTTGCGGGCCATGAGTCTGGAACCGATGGCGGCCGCCAGCGAGTTGCTGAAACTGGAAACCCGGCATGTACCGCGCTGTGCTTCGCTCTGGGCGCGCATGGAGCGGGCGCCTCTGGCGATGGCGTTGGTGCATTTGGCGGAGATCGCAAGGGCATTCCTGCAACCACAGGCAGGAGGCAGCTTGGCCGAGGTCGCGCAGCGTTATGCCGAGAGCGGTTGGCGGGTCGATGCTGCCGCTCGCGCCGCGATGGTCGTCGCGCAACAGGCCGAACTGGAAAAACCGATCTATGCGGTGCTGGAGGTTTTCTATCGGCGCTGGCTGGAAAAACAGGCGGAAGGGTTTCAGTCCCTGGTCAAGCGGGATGGCTATCCGCACTGGGGTCTGCCGGAAGTGCCGGATGGCGTGGTGGTGCTGTTTGTCGATGGTTTGCGCCTCGATCTGGCGCGCGAACTGGAATCGGCATTGAACGCCGATGGCCTGAACACTCAGCTTGAACCGGGCTTTACCAGCGTGCCGTCGGTGACCAGCAGCGGCAAGGTCTGGGTGTCACCCATCTGCAAGTTGGCTGAAGGCGGCAACGGGACGGGCTTTGAACCCAAACTGCCGAAGGGTGCCTACACGGCGGACAAGCTGAGGAAAGCGATGGAAGGCGAGGTTTTCAGTGTCATTGATTGCGAAGACCCCAGCCTCGCTTACGGCAAGGGCTGGGGCGAGTTCCCCGGCGACATAGACAACGACGGCCACAACAAGGGTTTGCGCCTGGCCCGCGCGGTGGGCGCGCATCTGGATGATCTGGCGCGCAGCATCCGTCGCCTGCTGGCGGCGGGCTGGAAAGCTGTCTGGGTGGTGACCGACCATGGCTGGTTGCTGTTGCCGGGTTGCCTGCCCAAGGCCGAATTGCCGGCCAAACTCACGGAAACAAAATGGGGCCGTTGCGCCGTGCTGAAGGAGGCGTCTGGCGACCAGGACTGGCTGGTGTTGCCCTGGAGCTTCGACGCCGGTGTGCGCATTGCGCTGGCGCCGGGCATTTCGGCATTTTCCAGCGGCCGGGAATATGACCACGGCGGCCTGAGTTTGCAGGAATCGGTGGTGCCGTTCCTGCGTGTACATCGCACCGTTGCCGTCGCGGGCCAGCCTCGGCTGCTGTCGGTGGGCTGGAACACGCGCAAGACGATCTGTTCGGTGCTGGCGGCTGATGCTGCCGGGCTGATGCTGAGCCTGGAGCGCCTGGGTACCGCCATCGGAGAAGCCGAGAACATCGACCCTGAAGGCAAGGGACGCGTGATCTTCGAGGAAGTTGATGATTTGATCGGTGAACAGATCACGCTGGTATTGCGCAGGGACGGCTTGAAAGTCGCCGAGGAACGCGTGAATTTTGGAGAGGTGTGGAATGGAGCTTGATGCCCTGGACCGCAAGGCGGCTGCCGCCTTTGATGGCTATATCGTGCGCAAGGATCTGGTGCGCCAGTTTTCCCGCCAGTTTCCGGTTCCCACCTACGTGGTGGAGTTTATGTTGGGGCGCTACTGCGCCACCACCAACGAGGCCGAGATTCAGGAGGGTCTGGGCATCGTGCAGCGCCAGCTTTCCGAACGCACGGTGCGCGCCGGCAACGAGGAATTGATCAAGTCGGTGGCGCGGGAGAAAGGCCAGGTGCGCATCATCGACATCATCTCGGCGCGACTGGATGCGAAGTCCGATTCTTATGTCGCCGAGTTGCCGTCGCTGAAGCTGCGCGATGTGCGCATATCCGCCGAGCTGGTTACCGAACATCAACGGATGTTGACTGGCGGTTTCTATGCCGAGGTGACGCTGGGTTATGACGCAACGATTGCCCAGGAAAAGAGCGGCAGGCCCTTCGGCGTCGATGGCCTGCGCGCGATCCAGCTTTCCCAGCGCGATGTACTCGACAAGATGGCGGTGGCGCGGGCAAAACTGACGACAACGGAATGGAAGGATTTCCTGCTGCGCTCCATCGGCCTGGAACCTGACCAACTGACCGAGCGCAACAAGGATGCCATCCTGCTGCGCATGGTTCCCTTCGTTGAGCGCAACTACAACCTGGTCGAAATCGGTCCGCGCGGCACCGGCAAGTCGCACCTGTTCCAGCAGGTCTCGCCCTATGCGCATCTGGTTTCCGGCGGCAAGGCGACGGTGGCGCGGATGTTCGTCAACAACGCCAACGGCCAGCGCGGCCTAGTCTGCCAATACGATGTGGTGTGCTTCGACGAGGTTTCAGGCATCTCCTTCGACCAGAAGGATGGCGTCAACATCATGAAGGGCTACATGGAGTCGGGCGAGTTCTCGCGCGGCAAGGAAAGCATACGCGCCGATGGCTCGATGGTGATGGTCGGAAACTTCGAGGTGGATGTGGAGCATCAGCAGCGCATCGGCCACCTGTTTCAGCCACTGCCGCCGGAGATGCGCGACGACACCGCCTTCATGGATCGCATCCACTGCTACCTGCCTGGCTGGGACGTGCCCAAGCTGAAGCCGGACTTGTTCACCAACCACTTTGGCCTGGTCAGCGATTTCCTCTCCGAGTGCTTTACCCAGCTGCGCAATCAGAGTCGTTTGGCCGTGCTGCAAAACCGCGTGTTTTTTGGCGGTGCGTTATCCGGGCGGGACATCAACGGTGTCAACAAGACCATCAGCGGGTTGTTGAAGCTGATCTATCCGGGTCAGGATGCGGAAGTCAGCGACGAAGACCTGGAATGGGCAGTGCGCCTGGCGTTGGAAGTTCGCCGTCGCGTCAAGGAACAACAGAAACGCATCGGCGCTGCCGAGTTTCGCAACACCCATTTCAGCTACACCCTGGGCGCGGAAGGCATCGAGAAATTCGTCTCGACCCCGGAGTTGCAAAGCCAGGGGGGCATCGGCGATGAGCCGCTGGAAGCCGGTCAGATCTGGACGCTGTCACCCGGCGGCGAAGACGAGCATCCCGGCCTGTTCCGCCTTGAAGTCAGCGAAGGGCCTGGCAGCGGCTTGCATGTATTGAACAAGCCAGTGCCCCAGGCATTCCAGGAATCGATCCGCTGCGCCGAGCAGAACCTCTATACCCGCGCCATGCAGTTGGTCGGCGACCGTGATCCGCGCGCCCACGAGTATTCGGTGCAACTGCGCAGCTTCGATGCCGCGAGGAGTGGCGCGAAAACAGGGGTAGCGTCGCTGATCGCACTATGCGGCGCGCTGCTGCGCAAGTCCGTGCGCGGCGGCCTGATCGTCGTCGGTGAAGTCACCCTCGGCGGCACCATCGAGCCGATCCACAACGCGGTCAGTCTGGCCGAGATCGCCGTCGAGAAGGGCGCGAAATCGATCCTGCTCCCTGTCTCCTGTCGTCGCCAACTGTTTGATTTGTCCGACGACATGGCGACGCGGCTGGATGTGGAGTTTTATCAGGATGCCAAGGATGCGCTGTTGAAGGCGCTGGCGGAGTGAGGGGGAAATCTAACGCTGACGGTGGCGCGAAATACGCCTACTTACAACGCTTCAATAACGCGATGGTCGTAGTGGCTGTCGAGAAACTTTGGTAGCTGAATACGCGGGACTAGATGCACCGCTTGTGATTCCCAGCCCATATCGACGGGCATACCGCCGACACGTACCGCCCGGTAATAACGGGTCACCGTAGTAGTGCGGTTCACGTCGCCGATCAGTCCGATGATGCGAACCTGCAATCCGGACTCCTCGTAGGATTCCTTGATGGCGTTCGCCTGCCAGGACATCTCGTCCTCGATCTTCCCTTTAGGGAAAGTGTTCTTGTAATTGCCGAACCTGTTGGTCGGCGACACCACCCAGACGCGGCCGTCAGGCTCTTCGATGACGCAGCCAGATGCCGGCTTCAGTCCAACCTTCAGTTGCATAACCGGCTCTTCCAGGTCTTCCAACTGCCCATCAACATCATCCCAGTCATCACCTTCCGGGTGGTCGTCCCAGGGAGCCAAGGCAATGCCATTGATTTCGTCCGGGCATTCTCCGGCTGGCACGAAAGTGGCAATCGCATTCTCGTCATGCCATGACTCGCGCGAGGTCGGGCTATGGGGATGCTTGATATGGACGGTTTGGCCTTTGTCGTTGTCGCAGGGGTGGGTATGCGGGTCGATGGGGTGTTCCTCCTCAAGTTCTTCTTCATCTTCAACAATAACCGGCTGCCATTGGAAATCTTGCAGCGTCTTGCCTGGGTAGGCGACGACGGCTGTGCCGAGCAGAACCGATTCGGCAAACTTCTGCATCTCATGGAGTTGCTGAATGACATCCGGCCACCGGGCAAACGTGTCCAGGATGTAGCTGTCGAGCATTTTATGGATCGCTAGCGCAATAGTTGCGACGGATTCAAACATCACGAAGAACAGGGACTCGTCTGCGCAATATTCGGCATTCAGGTTGAAGCAGGATATCGCCGATTGGCCGAGTTGCTCGATGGAATGCCAGGGCATGGCGGTGTAATCAGGATGCTGTCCGGCAAAGATGTTGGCGATTTGAAGCTCGATATCGTCCACTTCCTGGAGCGTGACTTTCGGTGCCGATTTGTCCCGCAGATGCACCCACCAGCCTACTTTTGCAGCGAACAGCGGGGTCAGGGCATCTCTGACCACGTCAGGTGAACCGAGATAGTTGGGCTGCATTGCGTGTCCCAGACCGGCCAGGAAGCCATCGTGCTTATGATGGTAGTCATCAGTCACCAGATAGCCTTGAATGATGTCGGCAATCATCGCTTGGTCCACCGCATCATCTGCCTGGTCATATTCCTCCGGTTCGCGGTTAGCGATGGCATGGGTGGCATACCAATGCGTGCCCACCCGAGTAAAGAACACCTGAAAGAGGTAATTCCCGGTCCAGCTCCGGTGCATATGCAAGCAACCGTCGCTGAAATAGAGAAACCATTTTTCTTCCATGGCATGCGGGATGAAGCCGTGACGGATGCGCGCTATTTCAGCCTCGGCATAGGACAAATCCAATGCAAACGTCGAACACCTGGCCGGCATAGGATGGATTTCCCAATCGGCGGCGGTAGCTATTCGATCCTGGCTTTTGGTCATGATGCGTCTTCCGGCATGTCGTAAAGCGCTTGCCAGACCTTGCCGTAACGCGATGCCCGCGCCTTGCCCTGGCGTGCTGACACTTCGTTTTTGTAGTTGGAATAGTTGATGTCCATGGCGATCTTGCCGAGCGCTGCGGCGAAATCAGCATGGGAAACCGTGGCTCGCCAGGGATAGTCGGTGCCGCCTTTGGCCTGGGTGGCGGAGAGTTGCGGCAGGTATTTCTCGCGCAAATTGTCCAGGTCTTGCTTGACCCGTGCACGGACAGTGAGGAAATCGGTGCCTGGTTTCTGGACCGCGCTGAAGAAGCCGATGTTGGTGAAGAGCCACATGCTTATTCTCCGGTTTGTTGTCGTGAGTAAGAGCGTGATAGCTTGCCATTGCCGAGGCTCAAAAACTGAGCCTGAATCACATTCGACAGGATGTATTTGATGAACCGTACCGAACGCTTCTACCGTATCGACCTGTTGCTGACAGCGCGCGGTGTGATGAGCCGACAGGCGCTGCTGGATGAGTTGCGCATATCGTGGTCGACGCTGAAACGCGATCTGCTTGACCTCAAGGACCGTTTCAACGCGCCCATCGTGTTTGACCGTGAAGCAGGCGGCTACTGCTTCGACTCGCCAAACGTTGGACCGAAGTACGAACTTCCCGGACTTTGGTTCAGCGGCGAGGAGACTTATGCGTTACTGACCATGCACCAGTTGCTCTCAGAACTGGAGCCAGGTTTGCTGGCTCCGCATATCGCGCCGTTGCTGTCGCGCCTGGAGGCCATCGTCGGCCAAGACGAGCTTCGATTTGAAGAGGTACGCAATCACATCCGGCTGGCCCGCATTGGCACGCGGCGAAAGAATCCGATCCATTTCGGCGTAGTGTCGCGGGCCATCCTGGAGCAGAAACGCATCCGCATCCGGCACTACAACCGCAACGAAGATACTCACACCGAGCGCGAACTGTCGCCCCATCGGCTGACGTTCTATCGCAACAACTGGTATCTGGAAGCCTGGTGCCACCTGCGCAAGGATTTGCGCCGATTCTCAGTAGACGCGCTGGAACTGGTTGAACTACTCACCCAGGCGGTAAAAGCCGTGGCGCCAGCCAAGCTGGATGCCGCTTTCATGGGCAGCTATGGCATCTACGGCGGCGAGAGCACGCAGATTGCGGTGCTGCGGTTTTCCGCCGATGCTGCGCGTTGGGTGGCGGATGAAGAATGGCATCCGAATCAAGTTGGCAAACTGGAGAGCGATGGACGCTACGTTCTGGAAGTGCCTTATGCCGACCCGACCGAACTGATGATGGACATCCAGCGGCATGGTCACCATGTCGAGGTGCTGGGACCGCCGGCTTTGCGTGATGCGGTAAGAAGCGAGTTACAGCAGGCAGCAGCCCTGTATGCCGAGTAGTTCACCCAACCGAGTAGACGGCACTCGGCCTACGCTTTGGACAACTGCGTCAGCACCTCAAGCAACTGAACGCGGGCCGGAGTAGGCAAGCCTGCAAAACCCACTACCAACTGCGCCATGTCATCGTTCTCGCAATAGAAGAAGGCGGCCGGCACCTGCAACGCGGCGGAAAGTCGTTCCGCGATGGCAAACGACGGCTCGTGTATCCCGGTTTCATAACGACTGATCCGCGCGCTGCTGGTCAGTTCGTCGATGCCGATCATCACCCCCAGCTTGTCCTGAGCGATCCCCATTTTCAGGCGCGCTTCCCGCAGGCGGCGGCCGAATAGGGTTCGAGGTGTACAACGACTAGGCATCCTACGATATTCGAAGTACGACCTTGTTATTACTCTACGGAATACGTAGATTTGCCCTCTTAAGCCAAATTTGTATGCATTTGCTCGAACTTTCGGGCACATACGCCGGCCATCAGGGAGATAGGTTTATGCCTGCCAAATCCGCCGCTACAGCAAGCCTCATGGACCTGGTTGTCGGTCTGCTAAAGAGTCACCCGGACCAGGAGTTTGCTTCGAAAGAACTTGCTGAAATGATTCTGGCATCGGAGCCGGAGTGGTGTGCCAAGAAGCTTCAGAACAGCAAACCGGGGGTCAAACTCATTGAACAAATCCCCAACGAGATCAGCAGTCGCAGGCCGCTGTGGCTGCAGAAACTTCCCCAACTGCAATGTACGGATACGTCACCACGAAAATATTCGTGGCAGGAGTTGCCGAGTGCCGGCAGCGACGAGGAGGTGATAACAACAGTAATGGTGCCGGATGCGAAGCTTCTGGAAGCTGAACTCTATCCAATCCTGGCACATTTTCTCAGGGCCAGTCCTGACCAGAATCCGGTTTATCCAAAACGGATCGACGAGAAGACCTCATCCAACAAACTTGGCCCAAAAGCCAATGAGTGGCTGCATCCCGACATGGTCGGCCTGGAAAGTCTGATGTCCGGATGGACCGCGCAGATTCAGGAGTGCGCCGAGCTTGCCGGAGATCAGCGGGCGCGACTGTGGTCTTTCGAGGTGAAGCTCAGGATCACCCGCTCATCGGTGCGCCGCGATTATTTCCAGGCCGTGTCGAATTCATCCTGGGCGCATTTCGGTTATCTGGTGGCAGCGCATGTGGATCCGGATGCCGCTCCGGAACTGAGAATGCTGCATGGCCTGCACGGCATCGGCCTGATTGTGCTCAATACAGAGAACCCGGCGGAAAGCGCAGTCCGTATTCCGGCGAGAGAGCGCCCCGTAACCGACTGGATCGCAGCAAACAGACTGGCCGAGGAAAATAAGGATTTCCAAAACTTCACCAAGCTGACGCGCAACTACTTCAAGACGGGCAGCATCAGCGAGAAGGACTGGGACATTCCAAAGAGCTATCCCATTGAGGAGTAGCCGAGTGGTTGAAGTGCTTTGCTAGTCGATCAAGCAATCGAAACTGCATCCTGGTGCGCTGCCGACCAAATCCTCGCCTTGAACTCATCCAGCGATTCACCTGGACGGGCACCGGGAATGTTTAACTTGCGCGCCTGAGCCTCCATCGCCGGAACCGACGACCACCATGCCACGGTGACCGGCTTCTTCTGTTCAATCGCCTTCCGCAATTTGGCGCGAATAAAACCTGGATTCAGCGGCTGCCCGGTCCCCTCTGCTTCACGCGCCTGACGTGCCAGTTCGACGGCAGCAAGCAAATCGGCGTCCGAAACGTTGATGGCCGCCAGATCGGCAATAACCGGGTGACCAGGTCCGACAACCACGCCCTGCTCGCGGAACAGCGCCGCTATCGCTGCATGCCGTCCATTCCGACCGGCGGCGACCGGCGCAACGTTTTGGCCCCCCATCGCTAATGATGCCGCCGGGTCGGGTGAGGGTTTGTTTCTCTGATCACTGCTGTGTGACGGGTACGACCGACCGGTACGCTGCAAATACCGTGTCGCGTTCATGCTTATCAATGAGCCAGCTACCGCGCCCGGAGATGCATCCGGTGAGTTATCCACTCCGTCGGGTTGTGCGGCAGATTGGCCTGTCAGATTCGCGTCGGGTTTGCTGTGGGCGTGCGGAAGCGTTTGCGCCAGAAGCAGTCGATAACAGAGCCGGTCTGCAGAAAGCCGACGCAGCAGACCGGCACGCTCAAGACCAGCAAGCGCGGTGCGAATGTTGCGCTCGCTGGGCTGGACGATCTGGACGCCGGCTCCCTTCGGTACATGGGTTTCGCAGTAGGCTCGGAGCATGCCCAGCGAAATCGGCCGTGACTGGCCGACCACGCCGGTTCTGATATCGGCCCAGTACCTGAGCCACAGATAGGCGTAGGCGGAAAGCGGTCCAGACCCATGCATGGCCTCGATTTCCGCTGCGGTGAGATAAACGCCCTTCAAGCAGAACCTCCTTTACCCCACCGCCCGAGCCGTTGAACTACTGAATCCACCGAGCAGGGTGCCTCACGAGCAGGATGGGCTGGGGTCTAGGTTCACTCTGGTCGCGCTGCTATGCAAGTCGGTAGGAAAGAAAATCTTTGGTTTAGTGGGATTGCTGAAGTCTTGCGCGCCCGTTCGCCGCCAGCACCTTCTGCTTGAATTCCTCCACCGGCATAACCGTGACCTGACCGTGGAAACGTTTGTCGTCGTAGCGCATCAGGTAGGACTTGGTGAGGGAGCCGAAATCAGGCTTGATTGTGCTTGGATGTTGCGCAATACTCGAATGCGCTCTCAGAGAGCATGTTTGAGTCAAAAGACTTCCAGCAACCCTGGTCAGTGAAAGCGGATTGGGGGATTCCAGAAGCTGGCCGAGCCTGAACCTCATTAGGTTTGTGGTCGAGAAACATGGGAAAAGCCGACTGGAAACAGTGGGCTTTTTTCAATTCAACCGGAGTGACAAAGCGTCTCTTTGCCGCTGCTTGAGATGCGAGCCATTGCTTCTCATCCGGAAGATGCCAGGATACAAACTCGAAATTGTAGGTGTGCGTCCCTTTGAGGGATTCTTCCTTTGTCGGGGTTGGCTTTAAAACAACACGACCATACCTGGCACCATCTAATTCAACACCGTCCGTAACAATGTCAGCATCGAACTGCTTGTTCGTTGGGTTTATTTCCCCCGGGTTTACAAACTTTGGTGATGCTTGCTACCTTTGAAAAAACGACCAGCCGTGACAGCATGGACTTGTGAAATTTATCGGGTATAGTTGAATTCAGCGGCCCCGGAATAGTCGTAGTAGGCAATTGCGCTGATGCAGTAGATGCTGGTGCAGCGCGTCCGGGGCGCTTCCACATCGTCTTGAGCGCGAGCTTCGTCTTGGGTCAGGTAGGACTTGAAGTCCAGTGCGGAGATGGAATCTTCTGATAGGTCAATGTACGTCTTGCCTAGCAGGAGAAGATCAACTATCGTGGTGTTGCAGCAGCGACGGAAGCCGATGGACTCAACAGTCTCAGGTTTGCTGCCGGTGGGGTAACTCCCGGATTCAGTGGAATCCCGAAAGACCGAAGGCACCGACCCAGACGGCTCGCTTTTTTGAAGCGGGCCGTTATTCTTTCTGGTGTCCTTGTGCGCGATGATTTCCCGCATCTTCTTGTCGATCATGGAATGGGCCGAGTAAAAGACGTATAGGCTGCGCGCATTACTTCACACCAATTCGATGGCGTAATGATTTCCTCCAGTTCGACGCTGGAACAACAAATCAGCTCCGTATTGCACTCCCTTTACATTCGGATATAGTTGAAGTGTGCATGCCGTTACCAGTCTTGCCGTGCTGGTAGCCACTGGAAGGAGAAACCTGACGCTGTGCGTCTCGAAGTCCAGCAAAGACGGTCAAAGGCCCGCGTTTTTGAAGTGGGCCTTTGTTTTTCTTGCTGGCCGGGTCTTGAAGAACCAGCAGCTTACGGACCTCGGCAATTGGCTTGAGATGTGCGCTGTGGAACTCACCGTTTACGCCAAGCGAGTCGAGGACGTAGCCGTATGGAAACACCATCCGCGTCTCCCAGGCGTGACCGTCTCGATCAACGCCACGCCGGAATGAGCCGGCCTCGTTTTCAATCGAGATGGTCAGGCCATTCCAAGCGACCTTGCGCTTGCCGTAGTTCCCAGCCTTGATCTGCGCCGGGGTCGGCTCATGCGGGAAGCGGTAGACGGAATGCGCAGCAGCGCGCAGTTTGTCTTGGGTCAGGTAGGACTTGGTAAGGGAGTCGAAGTCAGGCTTGATCATTCCGGCATCTTGGTCAATACTGGCATCGCTATCAGTAGCCTGTTTGACCTGATATTGGTTCCGATAAGTAGGGGCATCGAAAGATGTCGATGCGTTGATTGCGGAAGCCTTCAGAAGTCGGCTGGTCTCACCGGGGTCGGTTTCCGACATTTCGAGTCTATGACCAAGAAACAGCGAGAGGGCCGCCATTTCGGCGGCCTTTCTCATTGACTATGTCGGTGGCATATTCCATCATTGCGACATGAGGCCAACCAATACCTGCGAGTGCCTCGCCAAACTCGAAAGAGTCCGCCAACGACGCGCGGTGCAAATTGGTAAATTTGGGCGGCGACTCGAAACTTGAATGCTCGCCAAGCGCAACCCCGACAGACTTCCTGATCGGGGTTTCGTCTTTCTGAACAGGTACACCCCGCATCTTCGCCAAACACTTCCCGCAGGTGTGGGGGTCAGAACCGATCTGACCCATCCATTGGGGTACCCACAATACGGGTATCCCTTTCGTCATCATCCAGGTGCGCATGGGGGGCTTGATGCACTCTGCGAATATGCAGACTGCTCTGTCCAGGTGGCGCTGGGGTGTTGACATTGGCAATACCCCTTTCGTCGTCATCCGTGTATGCGGCAATGTGGGATTTCAGAAGTGCGTGCTTGTCGGCGACACCGAAAATCACAAGAATTGCCGGCAGGGACTTATTGAGATCGTGGAACTTGACTACATCGTCAGGCCCGACTATCGTGGAACTGCCCCGCCCCGATGGATTAGACCTCAGCAATTGCAGCGAATGGCCCATCGGACTTGCGGGGATTTTCTTTTCATTCAGGTACAGCAGCATCCCGCCTGATACCCACCGAGCCAATTCAGCATGCGACCGGCCATGCACGCTGGCGATATCGTTCACTGAACGCTTGCCTACTCGCTTCCCAATGTGAACCGCTGCGATGATCGGCTCTCCGTTGGCGTCGTCCATGTCCGTAAGAACAACAAACCCGCCTGCGGTCTTCGATTGGAATATTGCTATCGGGTCTGCCAACTGTTCAGGCAAACGCTTCATCTGATTCAGCGTAATGCCGTGACCTTTTGGATCGTCTCCGTGTGGCCTGGATACCTTGATCAAGGTTCCACGGTCGATCTGCATTTGCGCATCAGTCACGCCAAGCAGTCTCAGAACAGCAGGAGTGCGACCAATCGTAATCGGAAGCCCGCTATTCCTGACATTGGTCGGCAGACTGAACCATCGCGTCACATCACGGTGATAAGCGGCAAGTTCATGCGAGTCTGGTTTGAACGGATTGGGCATTGCTGCCGGTGCGTCTCCACTACCCGCATCCTTCCCATCCTCATGCGGCGCACGCTTTACATGCGTGCCGCCGTGCAGCGGGTTACGCCAGCCAGAGCCAGCGCCACCTTTCGCCAGCGGCGTGCCGACGAAAGCTGCAATGTGACTACGGAGTGCGGATAGAGAGTCCATCAGCACATGGTGGCGTCACGAGAGCCGGGCTATTTGTTCTTTGAACCGGACCCGTTGTTCGTCGTGTTTATTGCGGCGTGACTATTGGCGTATTTCCCCGCGCCGAATTTTTTTGCGTATTTGATGAACTCGGCGATGGCGTCCGTCAGGTCAAGGCTAATGCCGTTACCAGCATCTTGAATCGGCTGCTGGCATTCTGACGGCCCCAGATTGAAACTAGACCGTGCAGCGTAACGTGTGGTGGCCTCCGCAAGCCGTTCTTTTTTTAGTGGAAACATCGTTTCCATCGACGTTTCCATCCATGGCCTACAGTCCACCGGTCGAATCGACCAACACATCAGCCTTTCGATGAGCCGCCTTGTTGATTCCGGAGATGCTGCCGCGATGCTCCTATGGATTCCCGGCCTTGGCAGCAGCCGATATCCGCCTGGTGATTGCGCCTCTGGGTGGGCAACAGCACGCCGGCCGGACCTCCTGCCTGGGTGGCGGCGATCTGCACATTGCACCGACATTCTTCAAAAAAGCTTACATATCGCTTACATGGTCGAAATACAGAAGCGCCTGCAGCAAAAAATGCCACCCGGTTAGGGTGGCCTAAGTCTTTGATTTATTGGCGGAGAGAGTGGGATTCGAACCCACGGTACGGAAAAACCGTACGCCGGATTTCGAATCCGGTGCTTTCGACCACTCAGCCATCTCTCCGCTGTGTAAGCGGTTAACGCAGTTCTCGGTCGAACTACGTTTCCTGTCAAGACTGGTCATTGCCAGGAAAGCGCGGCATTCTAACTGCATTCCTACATGGCCGGCACTAGAAAAGATGATTCGGTTGCAACGGATATGGCGAACTTTGCAGGCTTTGTCGATGGTGGCGGGGTTGGCATTGCTGGCCGGCTGTGCGCCAGCGCCTTTGCCGCCGCCGGAGATGTCCGGCGAGTTGGTGGTGGCGACGCTGAATAGTCCGACGACCTATTACTTCGATGCCGATGGCCGGTCTTCCGGTTTCGAACATGATCTGGCGAGCGGATTCGCTGCCGCTATGGGTTGGCGTGTCCGGTTCGTGGTGGCCGATACGCTGGATGATTTGCTGTTGGCTGTCGCCCAGGGACAGGCGCATATCGCCGCAGCGGGATTGACCGCCAGCGAGGAGCGGCGACGCTCGTTGCGCTTCGGCCCAACCTATGGACAGGTCAAGGAGTGGCTGATTTGCCGCTCCGATATCAAGTTGCCGCGTGATATCGAGGATTTGCCTGGACTGCGCGTCGAGGTGGTTGCCGGCAGCAGCCATGCGCAACACTTGCAGGCATTCCAGCGGCGCTTGCCGACGCTGGAATGGATCGAGATGGGCGTGCCCAGTTCGGAGGAATTGCTGGAGCGTGTGGATATCGGATTGGCGGACTGCACGGTCAGCGATTCTGTCAGTCTGGATGTGGCGCGCAATTTTCACCCGGCGTTGCGCAAGGCATTCGTGTTGGCCAGCGCGCAACCGCAGGCCTGGGTGGTTGGACGCGGCATGAGTTCCGGGTTTTCACGCCATTTGGCGGCCTATTTCAGGGATATGGAGCAGGACCGCACTCTGGCGGTGTTGCGCGAGCGCTATTTTGGTCATGTCACGCGTCTCAAGGAAGCCGATGTGCGCGGCATTCTGGGCAAGCGCGGCAGTCTGCTTGAGCAGTTCAAGCCGCATTTCCATGCCGCGCAGACCGAAACCGGACTGGATTGGCGTTTCCTGGCGGCGGTGGCTTACCAGGAGTCGCAGTGGGATCAGAATGCCGTGTCGTTTACCGGCGTGCGTGGTCTGATGATGCTGACCGAACAGACTGCGGACCAACTGGGGGTGAAGAATCGCCTTGATCCGCGCGAAAGCATTCTGGGCGGCGCCCGTTACATTGTCATGCTGCGCGATGGATTGCCGCCGGAGACGCCCGAGCCCGATCGCACCTGGCTGGCGCTGGCGGCTTACAACATCGGCAGCGGGCATCTGCATGACGCGCGCCGTCTGGCGCGATCGCTGGGCAAAAATCCGGATAGCTGGGCCGATATGAAAACGGTACTGCCGCTGCTGTCCCGACGCGAGTATGCCGGCCGGCTGAGATATGGCGTGGCACGCGGCGGTGAAGCGCGGGCGATGACCGAGAACGTGCGCATCTATTTCGACATTCTGACCAAATACGAAAAGCCCTATCGCGGGCTTTTCGGGATTGACTGAAGCGCTATTTCAGGGTGAACCGCGCAGTGCCGACATCGCGGCCGGGAACGCTGATGGTGGCGACGGCCTTTACGCCTTTGGCCGGCCTGGCCTTGAGCTTGGCGCTGAGGGTTTGAAAGCCGCTCGGGGTCAAGGCGACTTCTTCCTTGGCCTTGCCGGCCAGCAGCAGCAGTTTGCCGCTGGCGCCGGCGGTTTCGACCGGTGCGCCGTGTTCGCTCAGGTAGAGAATGATTTGCGCACCTTTGACGACCAGTTCGACCTGGAACACCTCGGCCTCGGCGGTGATGCCGCCGAATTCCGGTTTCAGATGATCGGCATGCGCCCAGACCTGGCCGGCGTTCAGCAGCAGGCACAGGGCAAGGGGCGCGGCGAGGGGGAGGGCGAGTTTGGGCATGGTGGGTCTCCTTCAGTAGCTTTCTTGGGTGGGGGTTTGCGAACGCGCCTGCAGCAGGCGGTTCAGCGGTTTTTCGCCGTACAGCCAGAACATCACCGGCGTCAGCACGGTATCCAGGATGGTGGAACTGATCAGACCGCCAAAAATGACCACCGCCACCGGATGCAGGATTTCCTTGCCCGGCGCTTCGGCGGCCATCAGCAATGGCAGCAGGGCGATGGCGGTGACCAGCGCGGTCATCAGCACCGGGGTCAGGCGCTCCAGCGAACCGCGCACGATCATCGCCTGACTGAAGGTTTCGCCTTCGTAGGCGCACAGGTTGATGTAGTGGCTGATTTTGAGGATGCCATTGCGCGCGGCGATGCCGGTCAGCGTGATGAAGCCGACCAGCGCGGCCACCGACAGCGGCTGGCCGGACAGCCAGAGCGCGGCGACGCTGCCGACCAGGGCGAGCGGGATGTTGCCCATCACGATCAGCGCCAGCACCGTCGAACGGTAGCGGCTGACCAGCACCATGAAGATCAGCGCCAGCGAGACCAGCGCCAGCAGGGCGATCAGGCGGGCGGCCTGCTCCTGCGCCTGGAACTGGCCTTCCAGCGCGGTGAAATAGCCTTCCGGCAGCGGCTGGGCGGCGATCGCGGCGCGCACATCGACGATGACCCGCGACAGGTCGGTGTCCCGGGTGTTGGCCGAAATGACGATGCGGCGGCGCGAATTCTCACGGCTGATCTGGTTTGGCCCGTTGCTGTCCTCGATGCTGGCCAGACGCGACAGCGGCACCGTGCCGAGCGGCGTCTCGATCAGCAGATGCGGCAGTTGCGCCAGGCCGCGCGCGGCTTCCGGCAGGCGCACCACGAGGTCGAAGCGCCGCGCGCCGCCGGCGCCGGATTCGCCGCCTTCGACGATCTCGCCGATGCGTTCACCCTCGATCATCTGTTGCAGGCCGCGCAGCAAGGTGCCGGGCGCGACGCCATGTTGCGCTGCCGCCGCGTAGTCGAGGCGGATCTTGATCTGCGGGATGCGCACCTGTTTTTCGATCGACAGGTCGGCGATGCCGGGAATCTGGCTCAGTCGCGCCTGCAGGGCCTCGGCCTGGGCGCGCAGGATGTCGAGATCGTCACCGTAGATTTTCAGGGCGATCTGGGCGCGCACGCCGGACAGCAGATGGTCCAGCCGATGCGAAATCGGCTGGCCGATGCTGACCGAGGCGGGCAGGCTGGCGAGGCGCGCGCGTATGTCGGCGATGACTTCGTCTCGACCGCGTTGCGAGGGCTGCAGATCGACATCCATTTCCGTGTAGTGCACGCCCTCTGCATGCTCGTCCAGTTCGGCGCGACCGGTGCGGCGGCCGACCTGGGTGACTTCCGGCACTTCCGCCGTGAGTTGCTCGGCGAGTTGGCCGACGCGGTTCGATTCGGCCAGCGAAGCGCCGGGATTGAGCAGCAGGTTGACGGTCAGCGTGCCTTCGTTGAACGGCGGCAGGAAGGTGCGCGGAAACTGCGTCACGCTGAACGCCGCCGCCAGCACCAGCAGCAGCGCCACCGCCAGCAGGGCGCGGCCATGGCGGAACGAGACATGCAGCAACCTGCGGTCCCAGTGCTTCAGCCAGCGCACCAGCGGACTGTCGCCATGCTCCAGCAGTTTCATGTTGGGCAGCAGGTAATAGGCCAGCACCGGCGTGATGGTGACTGCCACCACCATGCTGGCCAGGATCGATACGATGTAGGCGATGCCCAGCGGCGTGAACAGCCGCCCCTCGATGCCCGGCAGCGCGAACAGCGGCACGAATACCAGCACGATGATCAGCGTCGCGTAGACGATCGCCGAACGCACTTCCAGCGTGGCGGCGGCGATGACTTCGGCGATCGGGCGCGGCGCATCGGCGGCGCGATTGTGCTTCAGCCGGCGCAGCACGTTTTCGACGCCGACCACCGCATCGTCGACCAGTTCGCCGATGGCGATGGCGAGACCGCCGAGGGTCATGGTGTTGATCGACAGATTGAAGTATTTGAACACCAGCACCGTGACCAGCAGCGACAACGGGATAGCCAGCAGCGAGATCAGGGTGGTGCGGACATTCAGCAGGAACAGGAACAGCACCACGGCGACCAGGATTGCGCCGTCGCGCAGCGCTTCCTCGACGTTGCCGATCGAAGCCTCGATGAAATCCGCCTGCTTGAACAGAAAGCGCGGTGATTCGATGGTCGGCGGCCGCGATTTGTCCATTTCCGCCAACGCCGCTTCCACCGCCCGGGTCAACGCCACGCTGTCGGTGCCGGGCTGCTTCTGCACCGACAGGATCACCGCCGGTTTGCCGGCATAACCGGCATCGCCGCGCTTGATCGCGGCGGGCGCCAGTTGCACCTCCGCTACCTGTTTCAGCAGGATGGGCTGGCCGCTGGCGGCGATGCCGACCACCAGGTCGCGCAAATCGTCGATGCGCGCGCTGCGGCCGATCTGGCGGATCAGGTATTCGCGGCCGCCGGCGGCGAGGAAGCCGCCGCTGGTGTTGGCGCCGAAGTCGCGCAACGCCGCTTCCAGCCGTTCGCGTTCGATGCCCAGTCGCTGCAACTGCGCCGGATCGATATTCACCTGGTATTGCCGCACTTCGCCGCCGATCGGAATCACCTGGCTGATGCCGGGCAGTGTCAGCAAACGCGGGCGCATCACCCAGTCGGCGTACTCGCGCACCGACATCGGATCGGCGTTGGCGCCGATCGGCAGCGCGATGAGCAGGATTTCGCCCATGATCGAGGCGATCGGCCCCAATTGCGGCGCGACGCCCGGCGGCATCTGATCGCGCACCAGATTCAGGCGTTCGGTAATCTGCTGGCGGTTGCGCCAGATGTCCGTGCCCCAGTCGAATTCGACGTAGACGATGGACAGGCCGACACCCGATACCGAACGCACCCGGGTGACGCCGGGCATGCCGTTCAGGCTGGACTCGATCGGGAAACTGACCAGTTGCTCGACTTCCTCCGGCGCCATGCCGCCGGCTTCGGTCATCACCGTGACGGTGGGCTTGTTCAGGTCGGGGAACACATCCACCGGCATGTTCGGCATGCTCATCATGCCGTACACCGCCAGGCCGAGTGCCAGGCCGAGGACGATCAGGCGTTGCCGCAGACAGGCGTGGATGATGTGATCGAACATGGTTTCAGTCGGGTCGGTTAACGGATTTGCATCAACAGGCTGGCGCCCTGCACGACGATCCGATCGCCATCATGCAGACCATCGATGACCGCCACCCGATCGGCGTCCAGCGGCGACCATTTCACCGCGCGTGGCGTGTAGTGTTCGGCGCCGGTGTGCAGCCAGACGCTGTCCTCGCCGGCGGCATTTTTCACCAGCGCCAGACGCGGCACGGCAACGCCGGCAAATTGGCGTCCGGTATTGGCGATGACCTGCAGCGGTTGTCCGAGCGCCAGTGATGCGTTGCCGCCGGTGACGCGAAAAAGTAGCGGCCGGGCCTGCTCGCGCAAGCCCGGACTGGCGCCGACAAAGCGCAGCGGCACGCCGGGGCTGCCGGCGATGTGCGCCACGGCATTACCGTAGCGGCCGGACGGCGCGGTTGAATAGGACAGCGCTTCGACCATCAGCCGCGTTGGATCGACCACTTCGAACAGCACTTCGCGCGCTTCCACCACCTGGCCGGCAACCACCTCGGCGCGGCTGATCACGCCGCTGACCGGCGCATGCAGCGGTTCCGTCGTGGCGATGCCGGCGCCGATGGCGGCCTGGCGCTGTTTCAAGGCTTGCAGTTCCAGGCGCGCCGCCTCGATGTCCTTTTGCGGTACCGCACCCTGCAGTTGTTCCAGCCGAACCGCGCGTTGCGCCGCAATCGCGGTCTGCGCCTGCAGGTCGGCCAGCAAGGCTTGCTGATTGCCGCGTTCCAGGCTGCTTACGGCGGGATTCAGCCAGGCCAGAATCTCGCCCTTGCGGACCCGCTGACCGATCACCGGCAAGCCTTTGGCAGGGGCCGCCACGCGACCCGACTGGGTCGATTGCACCCGGCCGCTGGCGGCCGGGTCGGCGATGACGGTGCCATTCAGGCTCAAGGCTTCCTCCAGCGTTGCGAGGTTCGCCAACTGCGTGCGCAGGCCGAGTCGGCGTTGGGTCGGTTTCGGTACGAACAGGCTGCCATCGGCGAGACGCTGCGGTCGCGACGCATCGACGCCGGGCAAGGCCTTGGCGGCAGGTTCCTCGTCGTGGCTGTGATCCTCATCGCCATGCGCGGCGGCGCGGCCGGCGAGCAAGGCGAACAGCAGCACGAACAGCGGGATGTACACGCCGGCGTAGGGGGTGTGGCGGCTCATTTGCGCCTCCTGAGCATCAACATGACGACGCCAACCAGCAACAGCACGCCTGCCGCCGCCCAGCCAAGGCGTTTGGCGATGCTGTCGCCGGCGACCGGCTCGGCGGATGCCGCCGCGGGCTGTACGACTTCCAGTGTCGCGGTCAACAGATCGGCGCTGTCGGCGGTTTCCAGCGACACCACCAGCGGGTATTTGCCGGGTTTCGCGAACGCCGTGCCGGGCAGTTCATAGGTGCCGGCTTCGATCTGCCGGGCGACGCCCTTGTAGGCGCCGCTTTCAAGCTCGATGCGCGCGTCGGCGACCGGCGCATTGCTGGCGTAATGGTCCAGATACAGGGTCAGACGGTCGTCCGCCAGCACCGCGACCAGTTCGAATTCTTCGCTGACGGCGCTGGCGCGAGGCGCCGCGGTGAGGGTCGGCGTGGCGACCGGCGCTTCGTCGTGATCATGAACTTCGTCGCCATGCGGCCAGGCCGGGCCAGCCGCCAGCAGCAGGATGAGGAGGGTGATGCTGCGATTCATGGCAAGAGTCCCATTGCGTGCCTGAGTTGCGAAATGGCCTGGCCGCGCGCGACTTCCGCTGCGTTCAGACCGGCTTCGGCCTCGAACGCAACGCTGCGGGCGCGCAGCAGGGCGGACAAACCGGATTCCCCCAGGCGAAAGGATGTCTCGGCCAGTTGCAGGTTGTCGGCGCTCAGTGCCTGACGTTCCTGTGCCATTTCCCACAGTTGTAGCGTCGTCGCCTGTTGCAGCCGGGCTTGCTCGATTTCCAGCGACAGTCGCGTCGCCGCGCGTGCATGTTCGGCTTGGGCTTCCGCCAGTTCGGCGCGGGCGACGGCATTGTCGCGGCGCTGTCGCGGCGCGGAGGCAAACGGAATGCTGAGTTTGATGCCGACGGCATGGTCGAAGGCTTCACCGCTGTCGCCGCGGTCGCGTTGTACGCCCAGCGCCAGTTGCGGGGCATCGCGGCGGCTGGCGCGCGCCAAATGCAGTTGCGCCTGAGCCGCCCGCGCGGCGCTGTCCAGCGCTGTCAGGCGCGGATGCGCATCCGACGTCGTGTCGGGCGGCGGTGCTTCGGCCGCCAGTTGCGCCGGCGGCGGCAACCGGGTCAGGCTGCGCCAGTCGCGTTCCGCCTGACGCAACGCGGTTTCGGATTGCACACTGGCAGCCTGGGCGCTGAGCGTTTCGCCGCGCGCCATGTTGGCATCGAGGCGCGCCAGATCGCCGGCGCGATAGCGCCGCATGACATCCGCCTCCAGTTCGCGCGCGGCATCGAGCCGGCGCTGCGCCAGCGTGGCGGCCTGGCGCGCGGCGGCCAGCGCCCACCAGGCGGCGCGCAGTTCGCCGGCCAGTTCAAGGCGCAACGCCGCTCGCCGCGCCGCGACCTGATCCACTGCTCCGGCGGCAACGGCGGCCTGGCCGGCTTTTTGATGCGGCAGCCAAAGCGGCGCGGCGAGTTCGATTTCCCATTCCTGTTTGCCGTGATTGCTGCCCAGACGGTCGTTGAGATGGCCCAGCGACAGTTTGGCGGGCGCCGGTGTCAGACTGGCGGCGATGTCCTGATCCGCCCGCGCCGCGTCGGACCGGGCTTCCAGCGCAGCGGCCAGCGGATGCAGCGCCCAGGCCTGTTCCAGCGCCATCGACAACGCATGATCCGGCGCCGACGTGGCACGGGCCGGATGCGTCAGGAGGCCGAACAGCATGGCGAGCAGATAAAGAGTCTTGTAAGCCGGTTTCATGCCTGCCATCCTGCAGCCCGCAACCCGACATCAATCTGACGCCAAGATTACAAATCTGTAATGAAGATTCTGATCATCGAAGACGAACCGAAAACCGGCGATTACCTCAAGCAGGGCCTGACCGAAGCCGGTTTGCTGGCGGATCTGGCGCGCGACGGCATCGGCGGTCTGCATCTGGCCGAGAGCGGCGACTATGACTTGATCATTCTCGATGTCATGTTGCCGGGCCTGGATGGCTGGCGGGTACTGGAACGCCTGCGGCGCGCCGGCCGGACGCTGCCGGTGCTGTTCCTGACCGCGCGCGATCAGGTCGATGACCGGGTCAAGGGCCTGGAACTCGGCGCCGACGATTATCTGGTCAAGCCGTTCGCCTTCGTCGAATTGCTGGCGCGGGTGCGCACGCTGTTGCGTCGCGGCAAGTCGGCGATCGAGCCGACGTTGCTGAAAGTGGCCGATCTGGAACTGGATCTGCTGAGTCGCCGCGCGGTTCGCGCCGGTCGCCGCATCGATCTCACCGCCAAGGAATTCGCGCTGTTGGAACTGCTGCTGCGCCGCCAGGGCGAGGTGTTGCCGCGCACCTTGATCGCTTCGCAGGTGTGGGACATGAATTTCGACAGCGATACCAATGTCGTCGAAGTCGCGGTGCGTCGCTTGCGCGCCAAGGTCGACGACGGTTTCGCGACGCGGCTGATCCAGACCGTGCGCGGCATGGGTTATCGCCTTGAAGCGCCGGATGCCGAATAGATGCGCGCGATGTCATCGTTGTCCCTGACCGCCCGCATTTCGCTGTTGTTCGCCGCCGGTTCGGTGAGCGTGCTGCTGATCATGGGCTGGGTGGTCGAGCGGGCGGTGGAAAATCATTTCGTCGAGATGGACCGCCACGAAATCGAGGGCAAATTGCATCTGGTGCGCAATCTGCTGGCGCGCGCGCCCAACGCCACCGCGCTGCAGACCGTGCCGACGCAACTGGGGAATGCGCTGGTTGGCCATCACCATTTGCAGTTGACCGTGTACGCCGCCGACGGCGCGGTCTGGTTCACCTCCGGCGCCGTGCGCTATCCCGCCGGGCAGGCGGGCGAGCAGCCGCAATGGCTGGACTGGCAGGATGGCAAGCGGGCCTATCGCGGACTGCTGGCGCGCGCCAGCAGTCGTTTCGCGCCGCCGTTCACAGTCGCCATCGCCCAGGACATCAGCCATCACGAGGTGTTCATGCGCGAGTTTCGCCGCACGCTGGCCGGCATCACCGCGCTGGCCGCGTTGCTGGCCGCCGCGCTGGGCTGGGCGGCAACCCGCGCCGGGCTGTCGCCGTTACGGCGCATCGTGGCGCTGGCGGCGAAGATCGAGGCCAGTCGCTTGAACCAGCGTCTGCCGGTCAGCCATGTGCCGGCCGAGATCGAAACCCTGGCGGCGGCATTCAACGCGATGCTGGCGCGGTTGGAGGACAGTTTCCGGCGTCTGTCGGAGTTTTCTTCCGACATCGCCCACGAATTGCGCACGCCGGTCAGCAACCTGTTGACGCAGACCCAGGTGGCGCTGGCCGGCGCCGGCGATGCCCAGGTTGGCGATGCGCGATTGCGCGAGACGCTGTATTCCAGCCTTGAAGAATACGAACGCATGGCGCAGATGATCGCCGACATGCTGTTCCTGGCGCAGGCCGACAACGGTCTGCTGAAACCCGGACAGGCGGAACTCGATCTGGCGGAGGAGACGCGCGCGCTATTCGATTATTTTGATGCCTGGGCGGAAGAACGCGGTGTCGCGCTGGCGTTGCTCGATGAACGTCCTGCCGCTGCGCCGCCGCTGCGCGGCGATCGGTTGATGTTGCGTCGGGCGTTGAGCAATCTGCTGGTCAACGCCATTCGGCATACCGAGTCGGGCCATGCCGTGCAGGTGCGCCTGGCGAGTTTGCAATCGCCGCAGCGGCTGACGGTCAGTATCGAGAATCCCGGCGTCGCGATCGCGGCGGAACATCTGCCGCGACTGTTCGACCGCTTCTATCGCGTCGATCCGGCGCGTCAGCGCAGCGTCGATTCCGGTGCCGGTCTCGGCCTGGCTATCGTCAAATCCATCGTCGCGGCGCACGGCGGCGAGGTGTCGGTCAGTTCGGATGCCGACGGCACACGGTTTGTGCTCAGTTTTCCGCTTGCTTGACGCCTGCCAGACGGCTACTCGACTTTTTCCCAGCCGGTGATCATCGCCTTGATGTGCGAGGTGACGGTATGGCCGGTGGTAGTCAGGTAAACGTGGACGATGAAGAACGCCAGGATCATGAACGCGCCGACAGTGTGGAAGAAGGCGACCCATTCCAGCGACAGGTAGCGATCGACGCCCCAGGCGGCCCAGTCGGCGTAGAACAGGTAGAACCAGCCGGAAAACCAGATTATTGGTGACATCACCAGCCAGAAGCCGAGATAGGCCAGACGTTGCAGCGGATTGTGCTTTTTCAGCGCGGTCTGTTTGAACGGATGAGGCGCGTGGGTGAAGATGCCCATCAGGTAGTACTTGAGCATCGCATCGACCTTGTCCAGCGTCGGGATGTATTGCTTCCATTCACCGGTGGTGAAGTGCCAGAAGATGGCGAACACCCACAACGTCACCAGTGACCAGGCGCCGATGGTGTGAATATCGACCGCACGGCCGAAGCCGAGCAAGCTGTAGGTGCCGTGGATTTCAAAGCCGGTGATCATCAGCGTGATGATCAATGCCGCCTGCGACCAGTGCCAGAAGCGCTCGAAGCGCTTGAACACATAGATGCTTTCGCTCATTGCCGTTCTCCTTTGCGTGCCATGACGATGCGCAGGCCGCCATGTGCGATGACCCCGAGCAGCGTCAGCAGTGCGGCGCTCCAACCGATTCTGTCCAGCCAGACATTGGCGTCGCGGCCGGGGATGTACAGACCCGGCACCTGGTCGAGCCGACCGGGGGCGCCGTGGCATTGCTGGCAGGTCAGGGCGTCCGCCTTGGGCGCGACCATGTGGGTGATCGGCCAGGACATTTCGGTGCTGACGAAATCGAACTTGCCGCTGAATGTGCCGCCCGCCTCGCGCATGCCGACGGTCAGCGCCTTGTCCCAGTCGAAATTGGACCAGTAGGAACTGTCGTCCTTGCCGTAGGTGTGCGGAATCAGCAGGGTGTTGGTTACAGTGTCGTAGGGCTGCTTGCCGGTGAAACGCTTGATCGGCCAGATCTTCGACTTGCCGTCGTCCGGACTGCCCTCGAAATGATTGATGCGAATGACCTGTGACGGGTCCAGCTTGGTCTCGCGCAAGGTGTAATTGACAGTGCCGTTGAACCAGACATATTCGGGGATGACGTTGTCTTCGTATTTGAAATCGCCTTTTTTGCTGTCATAGGCGTCATGGCCGCCGCTGTCCTTCAGCTTGAACGGTTTGCCATTCTTGTCGAGTTTGCCGGCGGTGGACCAGTCCCAGCTCATCTTGGTCGGCACGCCGCCGCGCGCGTACTCCGGGATATGGCAGGTCTGGCAGGCGATCTTGTCGGTATGGTCGTTGAGCTTGGCATGCTTCGCCGTGTGCGGTCGGGGACCGTGGCAGGCCTGACAAGTGGCCGGGTTGGCGTGTTTTTTGCCACGCATATGGACGCCTTGATCATCGTCGCTGGCGGTCGGCGCATAACGGCTGCCCGGCACGTCGTGGCCGGCCGTCGCGTGGCAGGTGCCGCACGTGAAATTGAGACCGTCCTTGGCCATGTGTACGTCAAGGTACTTGCCCGGATTGCGCATCGAGCTGTCGAGATCGCCGTGCTTCACCGCGTCGCCGCCGCCGCCGAAGAAATGGCAGGCGCCGCAGTTGGCGCGACTGGACTTGCCGACCTTGCGCGCGACATCGCCGAGATCCGGCGCCTTGACGATCCTGCCGGATTGCGGCGGGAACTCCACATCCTTGTAGGGCGGATGGCCGGCCAGGCCAGGCAGCTTGCGGTAGGTGCCGGTGGTGTCATGGCAGACCAGGCAATCGACCTTTTCCTGCGCGGTGAAATCGAAGTTGTTGTCCTTCCAGTCGTAGCCGACATGACAGGCGGTGCAGAACTCGTAATTCGACGGTACGGCGGTGCAGAAGTTGTTGATCACGTGTTTCTTGCCCAGGCGCTGCTGCGTGGTCGGGTTCATGAATTCCCAGGTCCAGTGCTTGGTCTTCTGGACTTGTTTGGCGGCTTCGGTGTGGCAGGACAGGCAAGCCCTGGTCACTTCCGGTCCGCTGGCGAAGGGCTTGTTCAGGATGTCGAACTTGCTGTGGTCGGCGGTGGAGTGGCTGGATGCCTTGGCTGCCGATTGGACTGGCGCGCCTGGCGTACTGTTGGCCTGGGCGCCGGCCGCAAGCGCCAACGACAGAATCAGGGATTGCACGAAGGTGAGTATCGGCATGTTGGCTCCTGGTGACGCTGCGCTCGGGTTCAGCAACCGCCGCCGCTGCCCTGTCCCCCACCGCCGCCGGCGGCCGGCGCGGCCGGCAGGATCATTGGCGGTGCCGGGGTGGAGGGATCGAATGCGAGGAATTTCTGCTGGTCGGCGGCAACCTTGCCCATGACTTCGCCCACCAGCGGCCCGAACATCTTGCCCATCAGGCCGGCATTCATGGTGCCGATGTAGACCTTGCCGTCATTCTTCTTGTAGACGGAAATCTTGCACGGCATCAGGATTGACAGGAATCGCACCGTGTCCTCTTTCAGGATGGGTTTGGAATAATCCGTGCTGCAAGCCTCGATCATCAGCACCGGCAGCACGTTGCCGCCATCGCTCTGCACCGCCTTGGCCGGGTTGCGCAGGCCGGACAATTCCCAGCCGTTGCCGGTGTTCTGGATGTTGTGCTGGATGCGGGCGACGGTTTCTTCCATGCCGAACGGGCTGACGCGCTCGGTGAACATCAGGTGCGGCATCATCATCCAACCGGCCAGGGCGATGACCACGATCCCGACCACAAACCCGGCAAGGGCTTTCAGCATATTTCTCTCCTTGATTGTTGGATCGTCTAGCCGTCAATGTTTGCGCTGAAAGGTGTTGGTCGTTTCCCAACAAAAGATTGCGCAAGCATCGGCGCAAAGGGCATGGCTCGATCGGCCGGCATTTTCTCCGACTGGGCACGAAAAAACACGCTCTATAGAAGAAATTGTTAAAGATAACCGTGAAGCCGCCGTTAAATTCGATTGCGGCTTATTGTTCGGCCAGCCTGTGAGTCCTTGACGGAGTAGTGCCAACCCCGCCATGCAGCAAGAAACACACGATATCTATAACCGATTGACGACGGCTCGCTTGCCGTCTTTGCCGCAGGTATTGCTTGAACTGCTGGCATTGTGCGACCGAGATGACGCCGGAATGGCCGAAATCGGCGCCGTGGTCTCCACGGACGCGGGGGTCGCCGCGCGCATCGTCGGCATCGCCAACTCGCCCCTATACAACCCCAAGCGCAGCCTGCAGAACATCGATCAATGTCTGGCCGTATTGGGCACCGGTACGGTACGCCGATTGGCGCTGAACCAGGCCGTCGCCGAACTGTTCGGCCGGTTCCAGGGCGGCGGCGATTTCGATCTGCGTTATTTCTGGTATCACGGCCTCTGCGTCGCGGTCACCGCGCGCCATCTGGCGCGGCAACTGGGTTACGCGAATGACGATGAGGCCTATCTGGCAGGCTTGTTGCACGATGTCGGCCAACTCGCCCTGCTGACCACGGTTCCGGATCGCTATCTGCCGATGCTGCGCAACTGCGTCGGCGAGCAGGTATTGATGATCCAGGAACAAGCGGTGTTTGGTTTGACCCATGCGGAAGTCGGGGCATGGCTGGCAAAGCGCTGGAATCTGCACAGTTTGTTCGCCGACAGCATTTTGTATCACCATGAGTCGCTGGAACGCATGCGTGATGCGCATCCGCTGGCGCAGATCGTGAACCTGGCCAACCTGCTCAACAACCAGTCCGAGACTACCCTGGCCGGCCTGGAACCGCTTTTGGGTTTCTGGAAACTGGATGTTGCGCTGATCGGCGAAATGCTTGTCGGCGTCCAGGTCGAAGCGCGCGGCATCGCCGCCGAACTGGGGTTGGAGCCGCCGCCGGCCGAGTCGCGGCAGGTCGCGGTCGAGGCGTCGATCAATGGCCAGAGCGAGTCGGTCACCAGCGAGTTGGCGGAAGCGGTATCGCAGCGCGTGCAGGGCATGCTGGCGCAACCGGAAACCGGCGAAACAACGGGATTCGAAGCCGCCATGCGCGATGTGTTGCGCGGCGCCAGCCAGGTGTTCGGTGCGAACGGTTGCGCGGTGTTGATGCCGGAAAACGAGATGCTGGTCTGGCGGCATCTGGCTGACGATGCATCGCGTGACCTGGATTTGCGTATCGCTTGCGCCAGCACGGATTCGCGCATCGCCGGGGCCTATCGCGGTCGTATCGGGCTGGCCGGGGTGCCGGCGCGTCCCGACAGCCTGGCGGATACCCAGTTGCTGCGACTGTTGAATGGCGAACGCCTGCTGTGCCTGCCATTGATGTTTGCCGCCAAATCGCTGGGGGTTCTGGCGATTGCGCTGGATCAGGCCACCGTCGATGCGTTTGCCTCCAGGCAGACCTTGCTGATTACCTTCGCGCGCGAAGCGGGTAAATGCCTGGGGGTGGCGCTTCAGCACGATCAGCAACTCGATACGGCATTGCACGATGCCGGCCAGGCGCGGCGGCAACAGGCGCGCAGCCTGATTCATGAAGCCGGCAATCCGCTGAGCGTGGTACGCAATTACATGGCGGTGCTGCGTTCCCAGGCCGATCAGCAGGGCAAGACCCAGACGGAGTTCGCTTTGATTGAGGACGAGTTGCGTCGCGTCGGTCGCATCCTGCAACGCTTCAAGGATCCGGTTGACAACGCGGCGCCGGTTGCCCAGGCAAGACCGGCGGCGTTGGATGTCAATCATCTGACGCGCAACGTGGTTGATTTTTGCCGTCTAGGCAAAGCGGAGTTGCGAGACATCGACATCGTCTTGAATCTGGCGCCGGATCTGCCGAAACTGCACAAACCGGGCGATAGCGTCAAACAGATACTGACCAATTTGTTGTTCAATGCTGCCGAGGCGCTGAACGGCAAGGGCCGGATCGATGTTGCATCGGCGCTTTGGGTGGCCGGCAAGGACCGGCGTTATGTCGAAATTTCGGTGGCGGACGAAGGCCCGGGCCTGCCGCCGGAAGTGCTGGCGAGTCTGTATCAGCCGGTGCGGACCGGCAAGGGCGGGGAGCATGCCGGTCTGGGTTTGTCTATTGTCGCGGGGCTGGTAGAGGAGTTGGGTGGCATGTTGCAATGTAGTAGCAGCGCCGCCGGCGCCCAGTTCAAGATTCTTTTGCCGCTCGACACGCAGGATGCCTGATATGACCCGCTCCCGTAACGCCCCTGATCCAGTTGCCAATGGACAACAAGAGCGTCAGCGCATCGAGCAGCGACGGCTGTTGATTGTCGAGGATGATCCGGTGTTCGCGGCGAGTTTGCGCTATCTGCTCAGTCACGCCGGTTTCCAGACTGAATGCGCGACCAGCGGCGTGTCCGGCCTGGCGCTGCTGGAAACGACCTCCACACCATTCGATCTGGTGTTGCTGGATATCGATCTGCCCGACATCAGCGGTCACGATGTCATCCGTCTGGCGCGCGAGCGGGGTTACGACGTACCGGTCATCGTGGTCAGCGGTGACAGCGAGATCGATGCGGCGATTCAGGCGCTGCGGCTGGGTGCGATGGATTTCGTGCGCAAGCCGTTCGAGACGGAAATTCTGCTCTACGCCATCAATCGGGCGTTGGCGCAGAGTCGACTGGAGCGGGAGCACAGCACCGCACAACTGCGGATCAATCGCTCCGAGCGTCTGCATCGCTTTCTGGTCGACGCCTCGCCGGACATTATCTTCATCCTCGATCAGAGCGGCCGCGTGACCTTTGTCAACCAGCGGCTGCACGTATTACTGGGCCTGGAAGAAGCAGCGGTGGTCGGACGTCATTTTTCACGTCTGGTGCACACCCATGACCGACAACGGGCGCGGTATGCCTTCAGCGCCGAGAAATTGTCGGAAACCGCTTTGCACAGCTTCGAGTTACGCCTGAAAAGCCAGGCCGGCGGGCCGGGATTCCGCTATTTCGAGGTCAATCTGGCGTCTGTCGGCCTGCCCGAGCAGGCGACCGGCGAAGATGTCACGGGCCGGGATCATTATTATGGTGTGGCGCGCGATACCACCGCCCGCCGGGAGGTCGAGGCGCTGACCAACTACCATGCCAATCATGATGCGCTGACCGGCCTGCCGAATCGCGTTCTGTTCCGTGATCATCTCGCCCTGGCGTTGATTCGGGCGCGCAGAAACAATGAGCAGGTGGCGGTGTTGCACCTGAATATCGATCGCTTCAAGCATGTCAACGATCGTTTCGGTCATGCCCATGCCGACGAGTTGCTGCGACAGGTCGGTGAACGCATCCAGAGTTGCCTGCGCGGCGGCGACACCCTGGCGCGTTTCGTCGGCGACGAGTTTCTGTTGCTCAACTCCTTCGTCTGGTCGGAGCGCGATGTGCTGCTCATCGTCGATCGAATCAATCGAGAATTCGCTGCGCCGTTCACCGTTGCCGACAAGTCGGCGCATTTGTCGATGAGCGCCGGCATCGCGCTGTTCCCCCAACATGGCGAAACCGCCGAGGATCTGATCCGGCACGCCAATATCGCGCTTTACCATGGCCGCCTGTCGGGCGGCCATGGTCATTCGTTCTTCATGCCGGAGATGGGCGAAAGCACCGATCAGCGCCTGCAATTGCAAGGCGAGTTGCGGCAGGCCATCGAGCAGGATCAATTCGTGCTGTTCTATCAACCGCAGGTCGGCCTGCGCGATCGCCGCATCCGTGGCGTCGAAGCGCTGGTGCGCTGGAATCACCCGCAACGCGGACTGCTGTCGCCTGGCGATTTTCTGGCCTTGGCGGAAGATGCGCATCTGATCGTCAGCCTCGACGAATGGGTGACGCGCAATGCCTGCAAGGCCTTGCGCGAATGGACCCGACTGGGCATCGCGCCGCCGCGTGTCGCGATCAACATTTCGCCGCTACATCTGGAAGAGGCGGATTTCGTCGACCGATTCCTGGCCTTGTTGGCCGAATACCAGATCGACCCGACCCGGATCGAAGTCGAACTCACCGAAAACCTGTTCATCCGCGATCCGAGCATGGTGGCGCTGAAGTTGCAGACCCTGGCCGCGCACGGTGTGATGATCGCCATCGACGATTTCGGCACGCAGTATTCGTCGCTCAGCTATTTGCAGAAATTTCCCATCCATACCCTGAAGATCGATAAATCCTTCGTCTGGGAAATCGATCGCGAATATCGCCAGCACGCGATCATCAAGGCGATCATCTCGATCGCCCATGGGCTGGAACTGAACCTGGTCGCGGAAGGCGTGGAAACCGACGAACAGCTTCGATTCCTGGAACTCCAGGGCTGCGACGAAATCCAGGGCTATCTGATCAGCAAGCCGCTGCCTCGCGAGGCGCTGGAAGGCTTGCTGCGCCAAGAGAAGCAGCCCTGACGCGGGTTCGGACGCAACGGTGAAGTTGCGCTTGAATGACGGCTACCGGGTCCTGAACTGACTATGACATGACTTGCAGGTGTCGTAGACCTCGAAATAGGCTTTTTTCGCCGCTTCCATATTCTTTGTTTGGGCCGCCACATTCAGTTGCTCGGTGGCTGCGATGAATGCCTGTTTTTTCTGCTCGAACTCGTCAGCCTCGGTCCAGACCGCTTCCTTCGCCTTGGTCGGCGGGTAGTGGGTATCGGCTGAAAAATGCGCCCAGGGGCGCTCGCGCTTGATGGTCAGTTCGGCTGCGAGCGCAGCGAATCGGTCGGGTTCATAGGTGTCGGTGCGCAGCATGACGCCCATCGGTTCGAATACTTTCAGAATTTCCTGGAACGCTACCTGGCGGGTTTTGACCGGTTGCCCGGGTCGAGTGTCCTCAACGTGCGCGTTGCACCCCGATAAACCGAGCAGCACCGCAATCCAGACAAGCACAAAACCTCGCGTCATTTCTTTCCTTTGTACAAAAGTGTGAACTTCATCAAGGCCGCTCGGCCAGCACCGAAAATGCCCCCATCCGAACGCGCCTGCCATTGAGCAAACCGGGCATTGACAGCTTCGTGTGCAATTCGGTTCCGCGTCGGTTGGCTGGATATCGCCTGTGGCCGCAGCCGGAACGCGCTGATCCGGTTGCGTTCAGTCTGTCTTCGCTTGCAGCATTGCCGCGCGCGCCCGTAATTGTCCGCAGCCGCCGTCAATATCCTGCCCGGCCGAATCGCGCAGCCGGGTGAGAATGCCGCATTGATGCAAGCGGCCGGCCATTTCGGTCGCGCGTTGCCATGAGGGACGCGCGAATCCGAGGCCTTCGTTGCTGTTGTAAGGGATGAAATTCATCATCGCGTACTTGCCCCGCAGCAGCCGGACGATACCGTCGAGTTCAGCGTCGCTGTCGTTGACGCCTTCCAGCAAGGTCCATTGATACTGGATCGGATAACCGCTGGCGCGGGCGTACTGTTCGCCGAGTTCCACCAGTTCATCCGGGGCGATGCGCTGCGCTTTCGGCAACAGTCGCGCGCGCAGCTCGGCGCGACTGCTGTGCAGCGACAGCGCCAACGCCGGCTTTACCGGGCCGCTCGGCAGGCGCTCGAACACACGCCGGTCGCCGACCGTGGAAAACACCAGATTCTTGTGCCCGATAGCGCCGCTGGTGCCGAGGAGTTCGATGGCCTCCAGCACGTTGTCGAGATTGTGCGCCGGTTCGCCCATGCCCATGAACACCACACGCCGGACCTTGCGCATCGTGCGCGCCAACGCCACCTGCGCGACGATCTCGCCGCTGCTCAATTGACGAATCAATCCACTCTGACCGGTCATGCAGAACAGGCAGCCCACCGCGCAGCCGACCTGGGTCGAAACACACAGCCCATCGCGCGGCAGCAGCACGCTTTCCACCGTTTGCCCATCCGCCAGTTCGACCAGCAGCCGTGCCGAGCCGTCGGCGCCGGGGTGCTCGGATTTCAGCCGCGCCAGTTCACGCAGTTCGGCGCTCAGGCCGGGCAAGGCATCGCGCAGCGCCAGCGGCAGAAAATCCTCGGCGCGGCGATGCCGGGTGTCCAGCGAACGCACTTGCGTCCAGGCGCGCAGTACGCGCAGTTCGTGGCAGGGTTTGGCGCCCAGGTCGCGCAGGCGCTGTCTGATCTGTTCTATATGCATGATAGGGGGCGCATGCTATCAGGCCGCTGGGGTTTCACGATGCGTCAACTCGGTGCACCATGCATCCGGCCGCAAACGCGGCGGCAGGTTTCACCACTTGTTTGACCTGATGTCCCACCATAATCCAGGAGCAACACATGAAAATCACGTCCAGAACCGGCGCTATGGTCGCTTTCGCCCTCGCTGTCACGCTGCCTGGCCACGTCTTTGCGGAGGAAGCCGCAGCTGCTGTCGCCGTCGAACAGCCGGCGGTGCAACCGATGTACAACATGATGCGCGAGATGCGTCGCGATCGCGATCCAGCCAAATGCAAGACCGAAAAGGATGCATCGGCCAATGCCGATACGTCGACCCCGATGCCAGGCATGGGCATGATGGGCATGGGCCCCGGCAAAGGCGGCGATTGCAAAATGGGCGGCGGCATGCGCGGCAAGGACAAGCCATGCATGCAAGGCGAGCAGAAGAACTGCCGCATGCGCGGTGAAAGCGATGATGCACGTCTGGATATGCTGGAACAACGCATGGACATGATGCAGATGATGATGGAAATGCTGCTGCGCTCCGGTAATCGCTGAACGCCTGCCGCGCCGGACTGGCTTGGGTGATTCCGGCGCGTGCGGCGCATGCCGTCCAGGTAAATTCGCCGGGCGGTTTGCGCAAACTTGCCGAGCCAGGCGCTCAGACTGTCGCCATGACCTCGCCCAACCGCACCGGCCCGCCAGCTTGCCAGGCCGGATTGAACCGCAACGGTCCTTTGGGAAACAGCATGACCACGGTGGAGCCGAGCAGGAAGCGGCCCATTTCTTCACCTTGCGTCAGTTCGATGCGTTGCGCATCGTAGCGCCATTCGCGCAAGCTCCCCGAACGCGGCGGCGTGACCACACCATGCCAGGACGTGGCCATCGAGCCGACGATGGTGGCGCCGACCAGCGCCAGCACGTAGGGTCCGGCGACACCTTCGAACACGCAGACCACGCGTTCATTGCGCGCAAACAGGCCGGGCACGCCACGCGCGGTGGTCGGGTTGACCGAGAACAGATCGCCCGGCACATGAATCATCCGGGTCAAACGGCCGGCGGCAGGCATGTGGATGCGGTGATAGTCGCGCGGGCTCAGGTAGAGGGTGGCGAAATGACCTTCCTGGAATTGCGCCGCCAGCGCGGCATCGCCGCCGACCAGTGCGGTGGTCGAGTAGTGATGCCCCTTGGCCTGGAATATCTGATCCCGCTCGATGGCCCCAAACTGGCTGATCGCGCCATCCACCGGGCAGATCAGCGGTGCGTCGCTGATCGGGCGCGCACCGTCCTTCAGTGCGCGGGTGAAAAATTCGTTGAAGGTCGGATACGCGGCAGGGTCCGGATTCGCTGCCTCGGCCATGTTCACCCGATAGCGCGCGACAAACTTGCGAATCACCCAGGTGGTGAAGCCACCCAATCGAGCCGAGGCGAAGCGCCCGGCGAGGGCGGTCAGCGCCTGTTTCGGCATCAGGTATTGCGGTAGTACAGCTAAACGGTCGGACACAGAAAACCCTCGTTGCAAGAATCGGTTTGCAGGCGCATAACCCGCGGCGCGCTGAAGCCAGCTTTGGCGATTAACCCCGCGTATTCGAATTGCCGGCAAACACTGCCAGTTCGACGCGTGGCGCCGGTTCCCAGCCGGGTTTGCGGTATTCAGCGACAACGTTGGTGAAAATGCCGCCACGTACATAGAACTTGGCGGTCAGGCGCATGAAACGCGGGTCGGTGGCGTGCAGCAGATCATCCAGGATGCGATTGGTGACGTCTTCGTGGAAATGGCCTTCGTCGCGAAACGACCACATGTACAGTTTCAGGCTCTTCAATTCGACGCAGCGCTGGTCGGCAATGTAGTCCAGATACAGTGTGGCGAAGTCGGGTTGGCCGGTCTTTGGACACAGGCAGGTGAATTCCGGAATCTCCATGTGGATGTGGTAATCGCGTGCCGGATTCGGGTTGTCGAAGGTTTCCAGGGATTTGCTCGGTTGGCTGGGCATGGCTTGGCGCTTCAAAGTTAAAATGCGCGCGCATTATAAGCGCCCCCTGAAACCTTCCCCTGTCGCCCTGATCCCTTGCGTCTGAAACACATCCACATCGCCGGCTTCAAATCGTTCGTCGACCCGGTCACCTTGCCGGCCAGCGCGCAGCTCACCGGCATCGTCGGCCCCAATGGCTGCGGCAAGTCGAATGTCATCGATGCGGTGCGCTGGGTGCTGGGCGAGTCGAAGGCGCGCGAACTGCGCGGCGCCAGCATGCAGGACGTGATCTTCAACGGTTCCAGCGGTCGCAAGCCGGCGTCGCGCGCCTCGGTCGAACTGCTGTTCGACAACAGTGACGGCAAGGCCGCCGGGCAGTGGTCGCAATATGCCGAAATCGCCGTCAAGCGGGTGCTGACGCGGGCCGGCGATTCCAGCTATCACATCAACAACGTGCAGGTCCGCAAGCGCGACATGGCCGATCTGTTTCTCGGCACCGGTCTGGGTGGAGAGGCCTATGCGATCATTGAACAGGGCATGATTTCGCGCATCATCGAGGCCAAGCCGGAGGAATTGCGCGGCTTCCTGGAAGAAGCGGCGGGCGTTTCCAAATACAAGGAGCGGCGCAAGGAAACCGAAAGCCGGCTGCGCGACACGCGCGAAAATCTGGAGCGGGTCTCCGATATTCGCGAAGAACTCGGCCGGCAACTGGAAAAACTCGGCGTGCAGGCGGAAGTGGCGCGGCAATTCTTTCTGCTCGATGCCGATCGCACGCTGAAGACCCAGTGGCTGGCGCTGACCCGCAAACGTGACGCGCAAGGCCGGCAAGCCGAGCTGGCGCGCCAGATGGAAGCCGCGCGCACCGATATCGAAGCCAAGACCGCCGAATTGCGCCGGCTGGAGTCCGAACTCGAAAACCAGCGTCTGGGCCAGTTCGAAGCCACCGAAAACCTGAATCAGGCGCAGGCGCGCTTTTATCTTGAAAGCGGCGAAGTGGCGCGGGTCGAGCAGGAGCTGCGCCACCTGCGCGCCACGCGCGAACGTCTGGCCAATGAGCTGCTGCTGAATCAGGAACGCCGGACCCAGACCCTGGCCGAGCAGCAAGCGGCGAGCCTGCAGGGCGAGCAAAGCCGCATCGAGCTGGAGAGCGCCGAGGAACAGGCGGAAATCCTCGCCGAACGCGCCGCGCAGGCCGGCGAAGCGCTGCCGGAGGCGGAACAGGCGATGCGCGAGGCGCAATCCGCCGTCGCCGCGCAGCAGCGCGAAATGAATCAGCACGAACAGACCGCGCAACTGGAAGACGCCAACCGCGCGCATGCCGAAAAGATCATCGAACAACTGAAAGCGCGTGAACTGCGCCTGATTCAGGAACAGGAACGCTTGAGCGAGAGCGACGAAGCGGCGCTGGAGCAACAGCAGATCGCGCTGGAAACCGAACAGGAACGCGCCGAGCGGCTGGCCGAGTACCTGGAAACCGCGCGCGCCGAGTGGTCTCAACATGAAGCCCGCTTGCGCCAGGCGCGGCAAGCCCTGGACAGCGCCCAACGCGAAGCGCATCGACTGGAAGCCGAAGCCGCCGCGCTGGCCAAGTTGCAGGCCGGCGTACAAAAGGCGGAAAGCCAGGGCGCGGCGTGGCTGGCGGGACTTGGCCTGGAACAAGTTTCCCGCCTGTGGCAGGAAATCCGTGTCGAGAATGGTTGGGACACGGCCGTCGAAGCCGCGTTGGGCGAGGCGATGGCGGCGCTGGCGGTGGAAGCGCAAGCCGGTTGGACCGAGACGCCGCCGGAAGCGCGGTTTGAATTGCTGCTGCCGGTTGTTTCAAATCCAGCCGTCATTGATGAAACTACTAGCCAATCGACTAAGCGAGCAAACAACGCTCGCCAAGTCGCTGGTTATCCCGCGCATGCGGGAATCCAGATTAGTCAATCTGACTGGGGTTCAACTCCCGGTTTGATCAACGAACTGGATTCCCGCATGCGCGGGAATGACGATGCGGTGGGCGCTTTCGCCACGATGACGCCGTCGCCGGCCGGCGAGGGCGATCTGAATCCGCTGGCCGATCTGATTCATACCGACAACCCGTTGATCGCACGTTTTCTTGCCGACCGGCTGGCGCTGGCCTATGCCACCGACACCCTCGAACATGCCTTGCGGCATCGCGCCCAACTGCCGCCCGGCGGTTTCATTGCCACGCGGGACGGACATCGGGTCAGCCGCGACAGCCTGATTTTCAATGCGCCCGAGAAAGCCCATCAGGGTCTGCTGGCGCGGGCTCGGGATATCGAGCGATTGCAACAGGCCGGCGATCTGGCGCAGGCCAGCGTCGCGGAAATCGGCGAGGAAGTCAGCCAGGCCGAAGCCGCGCAGCAGACCGCGCGCCGCCAGGGTGAGGCGTTGCAGAGCCAGCTCAGCCAGGCGCAGGCGCAAATCCATCAGTTGCAGGTCAGCCTGGTGCGCGTGCAGGAAGCCGCGCGTCGGGTGGCAGACCGGCGGGCGCAGATCGAACACGAGCTGAACGAGATTTACGAGCAGCTCGGCATTGAAGAGGCATCCTGGAACGACGCCAGCGAACGGCATCGTGAAGCGCTGCTGGAAATCGACTACGCCCGTGAACGCTTCGACGAGGCGCGGGAACACCGCCGTGAAGTGGACATGAAATTGCAGACTCTGCGCGAACTGCATCGCCGGGTCGAACGCGAAGCCCAGGAAGCCGCCTTCCAGGCGCGTTCGCTGGCGACCCGTCTACAGGATCTGGCGGGTCGCGGCGCGCGCGCGGAATCCGTGTTGGCGGATCTGGCGCGCGATCATCAGCGCCTGCAAACCGAACTCGAACAGGCGCAGGAAGACAGCGCGCTGGCATCGCTCGACGCGGCGCTGGACAATCGCCGGCGCGCCGAGGCCGAGCTCACTGCAGTACGGGACGCGCTTGAAGGCGCCAACGCCGCACTGCGTGAACTGGACGGCGCCCGTTTGAGCTGCGAACGCGCACTGGAGCCGTTGAAGGAACGCGCGCTCGGCTTCGAGCTGAAATTGCAGGAAGCCCAACTGGGCGAAGCCCGTTATGCCGAAGAACTGGAAGCGGTCGACGAGGCGGAATTGCTGGCTCGCGCCGATACGGCGGGCCTGGCGGGGCGCAGCGAAGCCTGGCTGAAAAGCGAACTCGGCCGTCTGGAAACCGACATCAACGCCCTCGGTCCGGTCAACATGGCGGCGCTTGACGAACTCACGGCGGCGCGCGAGCGCAAACAATACCTCGACGACCAGTCGCTGGATCTGGAAACCGCCGCCGCGACGCTGGAAGAAGCCATTCGCCGCATCGATGCGGAAACCCGTACCCGCCTGAAGGACACCTACGACCGCGTCAGTCGCGAGTTCAAGGTTCTGTTCACCGAACTGTTCGGCGGCGGCGAGGCGCAACTGATCCTCACCGGCGAGGAAATCCTCGATGCCGGGCTGAGCGTGCTGGCGCAGCCGCCAGGCAAGAAAAACAGCTCGATCCATCTGCTGTCCGGCGGCGAGAAAGCCTTGACTGCGCTGTCGCTGGTGTTCGCCTTCTTCCGCCTGAATCCGGCGCCGTTCTGTCTGCTGGACGAGGTCGATGCGCCGCTGGACGACAGCAATACCGAACGCTATTGCGCGCTGGTCAGCAAGATGTCGGCGGAGACGCAGTTCCTGTTCATCACCCATAACCGCATTACCATGGAAATGGCGCACAACCTGGTCGGTGTCACCATGCCCGAACCCGGTGTTTCACGGCCGGTGGCGGTGGATGTGGAAGACGCGGTGCGGATGGCGGTGTAAGTCGCCGATGCCGCCGCGAGACGACAGACTTTTGCAGACGAAACGAGGGATTGATGATGATCGGTCATGACGAAGTGATCGCCGCGATGCGGCAGTGGGTCGAAAAGGCGGTCATCGGGTTGAATCTTTGCCCGTTCGCCAAATCGGTGTACGTCAAGAATCAGGTCCGCTTCGTGGTCAGCGAGGCCAGGCATCTGGACGGTTTCCTGGAGGATCTGGATCGCGAACTGGATCTGCTGGCGGCGGCCGATCCGGCGGAAATCGACACTACGCTGCTGATTCATCCAACCTTGCTGGCGGATTTTCTCGACTTCAACGATTTCACCCTCATTGCCGAGGCGGCGGTGGAGGAGCATGGTCTGGAAGGCATCCTGCAGGTTGCCAGCTTTCACCCGCGTTTCCAGTTCGCCGACACCGAACCGGACGATATCGGCAACTACACCAATCGAGCACCGTTTCCGACCTTGCATCTGATCCGGGAGGACAGTCTGGCGCGCGCGGTGGAGGCGTTTCCAAACGCGGAAGCGATTTTCGAACGCAATATCGAAACCCTGCAAAAACTGGGTCTGGCCGGCTGGCTTGCGCTGGGCATTCCAACACCTGCTGGCTCGGATGATGCGTCCGGCGGATAGAACTCAGTTCTGGGCAGCGCTTGGCGGGGTAACGTCCGAATCGGCCGGCTCGGCGTCGGTTTCCGCTTCGGTTTCCATTTCGGCATCGTGCTGGCCGGCGGCTTTGCGCTGTTCCAGCTTTTCCTGTTTCTTCTGTTTCTTGGCCAGTTCCTTCTGGCGTTTTTCAAATGCGTAATTGGGCTTTGCCATGAGCGATCGTTCCTGGGGCGTGTGAAGTTGGGCGGTAGCGTACCCTATAACTCGGCAAACCAAGCGCAACGATTATCTTTGAGACAAATACATGGCAACTCATAAAGTCCCGCGCAATCCGCCACCAACCATCCCGCCGCCACTGGCGCCATTGCCGGAAATCAAGCCCGGACAATCCATCGAACTGCTGCAGGCGCTGCACATCCTGACGCGTGATGGCAAGCTGAATCAGGACAGCCGACGCAAGCTCAAGCAGGTGTATCACCTGTACCACTTCATCGAGCCGTTGCTGCAGGAGGTGATGGATGCCAACGGCGATCTGAGCCTGGCCGATCACGGCGCCGGCAAGTCCTACCTTGGCTTCATCCTCTACGACCTGTTTCTCAAGGACCGCCAGAGCGGGCATGTGTTCGGCATAGAAACACGCGCCGAACTAGTCGAGAAGTCACGCGAACTGGCCGCACGGCTTGAATTCGAACGCATGTCGTTTCTCAATCTGTCGGTCGAGGAATCGATTACATCGAGCGCCTTGCCGGAGCGGGTCGACGTGGTTACCGCGCTGCATGCCTGCAACACCGCCACCGATGACGCGATCCGTTTCGCCTTGCAAAAGCAGGCCCGGTTCATTGTGCTGGTGCCCTGTTGCCAGGCCGAGGTGGCGGCCGTGCTGCGCAGGCACAAGAACGATTCGTTCACCAAAACCGTGCTGTCCGAACTCTGGCGCCATCCCATCCATACCCGCGAATTCGGCAGTCATCTGACCAATGTGCTGCGCTGTCTGCTGCTCGAATCACACGGTTATCAGGTCACCGTGACGGAACTGGTCGGCTGGGAACATTCGATGAAGAACGAACTGATCGTCGCGCGTCACCAGGGCGCCGTGCGCGGCAATGCGCGAGATCGCCTAGAAGCAATCCTGACCGAGTTGAATCTGCAGGAGCTGAAGCCGCGCTTCGCGTATTGAAACGTGAAATGTGAAACGTGAAATGTGAAACTACTTCGCCAAACCCAGATCCAGGGCCAGGTCGCGGGCCGGGTAGTGGAAGCTGACCGGACCGTCTTCCTCGCCGTGGACGAATTGATGCACAAACGGATGCTCCGATTGCTGCATCTCCTTGGCGGGGCCTTCGGCAACCACGACGCCGTTGTCGATAAAGAACGCGTAATCGGCAATCTTCAATGACTCGGCGATGTCATAGGTCACGACAATGGAGGTCAGGCCCATCGCTTCGCTGAGCCGCCGGATGATGTTGGCGATGATGTCGAGCGAAATCGGGTCGAGACCGGCGAAGGGTTCGTCGAACATGGTCAGCATCGGGTCCAGCGCCACCGTGCGGGCCAGCGCCACGCGTCGCTGCATGCCGCCGGAGAGTTCGCCGGTCATCAGCTTGCGGGCGCCGCGCAGACCGACTGCGTCGAGTTTCATCAGAACCAGATCGCGAATCATCGCTTCCGGCAGATCGGTGTGTTCGCGCATCGGGAAGGCGACGTTATCGTAAACCGACATGTCGCTGAACAAGCCGCCGGCCTGGAACATCATGCCCATCTTGCGGCGCAGTTTGTAGAGCGCGTTGTTGTCGAGCTCATGCACGATCTCGCCGGCGACCTTGGCATAACCTCGATTCGGTTGCAGCTGGCCGCCGATCAGGCGCATCAGCGTGGTCTTGCCGCAGCCGCTGGAGCCCAGTATGGCGACTACCTTGCCGCGCGGAATGTCGAGGTTGATGCCTTGCAGCACTTTTCGTTCGCCATAGGCAAAGTGCAGATCGCGGATTTCGATCAAGGATTCGGCGGACAAGGCAGTGCTCCCCTATTTGAAGGTTGACAGTGATCCAGCTCGGTGCCAAGTCGAGCCTGGGGCGGGCCCGGCAATCAACTTGGGAAATGCGGTGGATTATCGCGGAATCGACGGTTTGCGACAGATTGCTGATGGTTAACGATTGCAGGTCTTGAATTGTCCCGCTTCGCCCCCAAAACGAAGCGGGTTTTTATGAAACGGGAACGCCATGTCAAACCAGATCAATACCGAAACGCCACAACCTGCCGAGCCGGACGCGCCGCAAGCCGATGTCATGCCCAGCCTGGAAGAGCAACTGCGCCAGGCCGAACTGAATGCCCAGGAGCATCACGACGCCTGGCTGCGCGCCAAGGCCGATGCGGAAAACGCCCGGCGCCGCGCGCTGGACGAGATCGACAAGGCGCGCAAGTTCGCGCTCGACAAATTCGCCGCCGACCTGCTGCCGGTCAAGGACAGCCTGGAAGCCGCACTGGCGACCGGCGACAACGCCAGCATCGAAAGCCTGAAAAGCGGCGTCGAACTGACCCTGAAGCAGCTGGTCGGGGTATTCGAGAAGAACAGCATCAAGGAACTCAATCCACTGGGCGAAAAATTCGATCCCAACTATCACCAGGCGATCGCCACGGTGGACGCCGAAGGCGAGCCCAACAGCGTGGCCAGCGTGCTGCAGAAGGGCTATGCCCTGAATGACCGGGTGGTGCGGCCGGCGCTGGTCACTGTCGTCAAAGCACAATAAACCCGGCAATCGCCGACTTGAAATCGGCCATCTCAATCCCACTTGGCAACTACGTTTAATACATTCAGAGGAACATAAAAATGGGCAAGATCATTGGTATCGACCTGGGCACCACCAACTCCTGCGTGGCCATCATGGAAAGCGGCAAGCCCAAGGTGATTGAAAACTCCGAAGGCGCGCGCACCACGCCGTCGATCATCGCGTATGCCGAAGATGGCGAAATCCTGGCCGGCGCACCGGCCAAGCGCCAATCGGTCACCAACCCGAAGAACACGCTGTACGCCATCAAGCGTCTGATCGGCCGTCGCTTCGAAGAGAAGGAAGTTCAGAAGGACATCGCACTGATGCCCTACAAGATCGTCAAGGCCGAAAATGGCGATGCCTGGGTGGAAGTGCGCGACAAGAAAACCGCGCCGCCGCAGATTTCCGCCGAAGTGCTGCGCAAGATGAAGAAGACCGCCGAGGATTACCTGGGCGAAGAAGTCACCGAAGCAGTTATCACCGTGCCGGCCTACTTCAACGACAGCCAGCGTCAGGCGACCAAGGACGCCGGCCGCATCGCCGGTCTGGAAGTCAAGCGCATCATCAACGAGCCGACTGCGGCGGCGCTGGCATTCGGTATGGACAAACAGGAAGGCGACCGCAAGATCGCCGTGTATGACCTGGGCGGCGGCACCTTCGACATCTCGATCATCGAGATCGCTGAAATCGACGGCGAGCATCAGTTCGAAGTGCTGTCCACCAACGGCGACACCTTCCTCGGCGGCGAAGACTTCGACCAGCGCCTGATCGACTACATCATCGAGGAGTTCAAGAAAGAGCAGGGCGTCGATCTGAAGAAAGACGTGCTGTCGCTGCAGCGCCTGAAGGAAGCTGCGGAAAAGGCCAAGATCGAGCTGTCGTCCAACACCCAGACCGAAATCAACCTGCCTTACATCACGGCGGATGCTTCCGGCCCGAAACACCTGGTCATGAAGATCACCCGCGCCAAGTTCGAGAGCCTGGTGGAAGAACTGGTCCAGCGCACCATCGAGCCGTGCAAGATGGCGATCAAGGATGCCGGCGTGAAGGTTTCCGACATCGGCGACGTGATTCTGGTCGGCGGCATGACCCGCATGCCCAAGGTGCAGGAACTGGTGAAAGAGTTCTTCGGCAAGGACCCGCGCCGCGACGTCAACCCGGATGAAGCGGTCGCCGTCGGCGCCGCGATCCAGGGCGGCGTGCTGCAAGGTGAAGTCAAGGACGTGCTGTTGCTCGACGTAACCCCGCTGAGCCTGGGCATCGAAACCTTGGGGCAAGTGATGACCAAGCTGATCCCGAAGAACACCACCATCCCGACCCGCGCCAATCAGGTGTTCTCGACCGCCGATGACAACCAGACAGCGGTGACCATCCACGTGCTGCAGGGCGAGCGTGAAATTGCATCCGGCAACAAGAGCCTCGGCCAGTTCAACCTGACCGACATCCCGCCGGCGCAGCGCGGCATGCCGCAGATCGAAGTCACTTTCGACATCGACGCCAACGGCATCCTGCACGTGTCGGCCAAGGACAAGGGCACCGGCAAGGAAGCCAAGATTACCATCAAGGCCAATTCTGGCTTGAGCGAGGCGGAGATCCAGAAGATGGTGCAGGACGCCGAAGCCAACGCCGCCGAAGACCACAAGGCATTCGAACTGGCCACCGCGCGCAACCAGGCCGATTCCATGGTGCATTCGGTGAAGAAAGCGCTGAAGGACTATGGCGACAAGGTCGGCGCCGAAGACAAGGCGAAGATCGAAACCGCCATCACCGAGACCGAAGCCGCGATCAAGTCCGGCGACAAGGCCGACATCGAAGCCAAGACCCAGGCCTTGGCCGAAGCCAGCCACAAGTTGTCCGAGCAGATGTATGCCAAGGACCAGGCCGCGAGTGGTGCTAACCCCGGTGGCAACCCCGGCGGCGACGCTGGCGCAAAGAAGGACGACGACGTGGTGGATGCCGAGTTCGAGGAAGTCAAAGAGAAGTGAGCGCTGAACGGTAAGCGGTAAGCGGTGAAAACCGCTTGCCGCTTTTTGCATTTTCCGCTTCCTGCTCACCGTTCACTGATCACCGACCATGTCAAAACGCGATTACTACGAAGTCCTCGGCGTCGCCAAAGGCGCCAGCGACGATGAACTCAAGAAGGCTTTCAAGAAGCTGGCCATGAAGCATCACCCTGACCGCAATCAGGGCGACAAGGCTTCCGAAGAGAAATTCAAGGAAGCCAAGGAGGCTTACGAGGTTCTCTCCGACGGCAACAAACGCGCCGCCTATGACCAGTACGGTCATGCCGGCGTCGATGCGTCGATGGGCGGCGGCGCCGGCGGGTCGGGCAATTTCCGCGACTTCGCGGATGCCTTCTCGGATATCTTCGGCGACGTATTTGGCGGGGGGCGGGGCGGACGTTCGCATGTCTATCGTGGCGCCGATCTGCGCTACAACCTGGAAATCACCCTGGAAGAAGCCGCGCGCGGCACCGAGACCAAGATCCGCGTGCCGGTTCTGGCCGAATGCGAACATTGCCAGGGCACCGGCGCCAAGCCCGGCACCGAGCCGATCACCTGTCCGACCTGCGGCGGCCATGGTCAGGTACGCATGCAGCAGGGCTTCTTTTCGGTGCAGCAGGCTTGCCCGCGCTGTCACGGCAGCGGCAAGATCATTGCCGACCCGTGTTCGCACTGCCATGGCGAAGGCCGCATCAAGAAACACAAGACACTGTCGGTGCGGATTCCCTCCGGCGTCGACGAGGGCGATCGCATCCGGCTGTCGGGTGAGGGCGAGGCCGGCATCAACGGCGGTCCGCCGGGCGATCTGTATGTGCAGATCCATCTCAAGTCGCACCAGGTGTTCCAGCGCGATCACGACGATCTGCATTGCGAGATGCCGATCTCCTTCGCCACCGCGGCACTGGGCGGTGAAATCGAGATTCCCACGCTGGACGGTCACGCAGCGATCAAGATTCCCGCCGAAACCCAGTCCGGCAAGGTGTTCCGCCTGCGCGGCAAGGGCATCAAGGGCGTGCGCAGCCAGCATCCCGGCGATCTGATGGCGCATGTGGTGGTGGAAACGCCGGTCAATCTGACTGATCGTCAGAAGGAACTGTTACGCGAATTCGATACCTGTTGCAGTGGTCACGAAGGCAAGCACAACCCGCGCGCCAAGGGCTTCATGGACAAGGTCAAGGCGTTCTTTGCGCAGTAACAGGGCGTTGAAAAACGTGAAAAACCTCAAAAAACCGTCATACCGGCGCAGGCCGGTATCCAGTAACCCGCTGATTTCGTTGAGCTCTTCGTGCTGGACCCCGGCCTCCGCCGGGGTGACGGTGTGCTTTTCGACACCCTGGTAAGTCGTTTCGGTCTGGCGTTTCAGTAAGCCGGCGCCGACGGGTCGGCGCCGCCAAATTCAACTTTCGGCGGCGCGCTGAGAGCCTTTTCGTTTTCCACCGCGAAATTCGCCTTGGTCTGATGTCCGAACAGCATCGCGGTCAGATTGCTCGGAAATGAGCGCACCGTCACGTTGTAGTCCTGCACGGTCTTGATGTAGCGGTTGCGGGAGACAGTGATGCGGTTCTCGGTGCCTTCCAGTTGCGCCTGCAGGTCTCTGAATCCGGCATCGGCTTTGAGTTGCGGGTAATTTTCCGCGACCACCAGCAAGCGGCTCAAGGCGCCGGTGAGTTCGCCCTGGGCGGCCTGGAATTTTTCCAGCGCGGCCGGGTCGTTGACCAGTTCCGGCGTCACCGCAATCTGGCCGACCCGGGCCCGGGCGGCGGTGACTTCGGTCAGCACTCGGGCTTCGTGTGCGGCGTATCCCTTGACGGTATTGACCAGATTCGGCACCAGATCGGCGCGCCGCTGATACTGGTTGAGCACTTCCGACCAGCCCGCCTTGATCGCTTCGTCCTGCGCCTGCAAGGTGTTGTAACCGCAGCCGGACAGGCTCAGAAGTGACAGCGACATGGCCACGGTAAGCAGGAGTTTGCGCATGGTGTTTCCTTGGTTGAGGGGCGAAGTTTATTGCTTCGTAGCGCTCAGTGTATCGCGCGCCAGCAGCAGGTCTTCCCAGACCTTGGCCTTGTCGAGCGGATTGCGCAGCAAATAGGCGGGATGATAGGTGACTATCAGGGGCACGCCGCGATACCGATGCACCTGACCGCGCAGCTGGCCGATCGGCGTGTCGCGGGCCAGCAGGTTTTGCGCGGCGAAGCGGCCCAGCGCGACGATCAGTTTCGGCTGTATCAGTTCGATCTGGCGTTCCAGATAGGGCAGGCAGGCGGCGACTTCATCCGGTTTCGGGTCGCGGTTGCCGGGCGGGCGCGATTTCAGCACATTGGCGATGAACACGTTGTTGCCGCGCGCCAGGCCGATGGCGGCCAGCATCGCGTCAAGCAGCTTGCCGGCATCGCCGACGAAAGGTTCGCCAAGGCGGTCTTCATTGGCGCCGGGCGCTTCGCCGACCAACAGCCATTCGGCCTGCCGGTCGCCGACGCCGGGGACCGCCTGGCTGCGCGATCTGGCCAGATCGCAACGGTTGCAGGATTTGATCGCCGCATCCAGCGCCTGCCAGTCCAGCGTCTGGATCGGGCTGGCGGCGGACGGCGTCGGCGCGGCTTCATCCGCGATGGCGGCAGGCGCCGGCATTGCGAGCGTCATTGCCGGCAGCGGTTCCGGTTCCGGTACGGGTTCGGGCGCGGCCGCAAGGGCCATTTCGACCTCAGTCTCAGCCACGACCGGCATGCGCAACCGCCAGGCCGGCGACAGGCCCAGCGCTTGCATGCGATCGTGGCGCGTCAGGCTCATGGCTGGAGTTGCATGCGCATCACCAGGGCGTCTTCGGCGCCCTGATCGGCGGGGTAATAACTGCGCCGCAGCGCGATGGTTTCGAAACCAAGACGTTGGTAGAGGAACACTGCGGCGGTATTCGATGGGCGAACTTCCAGAAACAGCACATCGGTGTGATGACTGCGCGCGATTTCAATCAGATGCTCCACCAGCAGTCTGCCGAAGCCGCGGCCCTGCCAGGCTGGGGCAACACAGCAATTGAGGATATGGCCTTCATCTGCCGCCAGCATCATTATCCAGTAGCCGGCCGCCTTGCCGTCGATCTCCGCCAGCCAGCAGGCGTAGCCGGATTTGAGGCTGTCCCTGAAGTTGCCGAGTGTCCACGGGTAAGGATAGGCGGTGCGTTCGATGCCGATTACCGCATCGAGATCGGCATCACTCATCGGCCGAAAACTGAAATCCAGGGGTTTGAGGACGGCGTTCATGGCGTCAGCGTTCGCAAATCTTCAACGCGACCTTGTTGCGGATGTACAAGGGTTCGGCGTGCTCCGCCGACACAGCCTCACCACCCAGCAGACGCGGCGCGGCCAGACGCGCCATGGCGCGGGCATGCGGAATGAGTTGCGCATCGATGCGGCACAGCCGCGAACCGGCCAGGTTCGGGTAAGCCAGGAAACCCGAACCGACGCCGATAAAACCCGCGTCATCGGGCTGCGGCACCGCTTCGGGCGGACACACCAGCGGGCCGGTCAGGCAGCGCCAGCCGCTGGCGTCGCGCTGATACAGCGCGGCATAGACTTCATTCATGCGCGCATCCAGGCAGGCCAGCACCCGATCTTCACCGGCTTCCTCGGCCAGCGTTTCCAGCGTCGAGATACCCAGCACCGGCAGATCGGCGCCCAGACCCAGGCCTTGCGCCACGCCGCAGGCGATGCGCAGGCCGGTGAACGAGCCGGGGCCCATGCCGTATGCCAGGCCATCGAGTTGCTGCAGTTCGAGATCGGCTTCGCCCAGCAGCTCCATCAGCATCGGCAGTAGCAGGTCGGAATGCTTCTGCCCGGCATGCACAGCGCGATAGGTGCAGATGCCATCCACCCAGAGTGCGGCACTGCACCATTCGGTGGCGGTATCGAAAGCGAGAAATTTCACGATTGAACGGCAGGCTGCAAAAGCGCGATTTTAGCGGACCCGCCGCAGATTAGCGCTCATCGTCTTGCACGACATGCAACTCCATCAACACCCGCTTCCAGGGATCGCGGCTGGTTTGCAGATGCAGGATGCGGCCTTCGATGCGCGTGCCGCGATCCATCAGGCGCGCCAGATCGACGTTCTCGGCGCGCGGCGCATAGCCGATCGGCACGCCGCGCCAGGCTACCCGGACGGCTTGCGGGTCATGCGGATTCGTTGGTTCGCGCTGCAGGATCAGCGGGTCGCCGATGCGCATCAGCGGAAACAGCACGCCTCCGGCGTAATGCTGAAACCCGGCCAGCGGTGAGGTTTGCAGGATCAGCCGCTGCTCGGTGCCGGCCAAGGCGGGCAGGGCGATCAGCCAGTACAGCACGCACAGCCAGACGGTGCTAAGCCAGTGGCGTATCGGCATCGGCATCGGCATCGGCATCGGCATCGGCATCAGCATCGTCGACCCGGTCGGCAAAAAACGCCACCGCCTCGGCGCGTTTGCGGGTGCGTTTCATCGGCGGAAGCGCCTGCCAGATGCGCCGGCCATAGGGTTTTTCGACCAGTCGCGGATCGCAGATCATCAACACGCCGCGATCGCTTTCACGCCGGATCAGCCTGCCGGCGCCCTGTTTCAGATTGATCACCGCATGCGGCAACTGATAATCGAAGAACGGGTTCTTGCCGGCGCGCTTCATCGCCTCCATGCGCGCCGCCAGCACCGGGTCGTCCGGCGGCTGAAACGGCAGACGGTCGATGACCACCAGCGACAGCGCATCGCCGGCGACATCGACGCCCTCCCAGAAGCTCTGGCTGCCGAGCAGCACGGCGTTGCCGAGTTGGCGGAAATCGTCGAGCAAGTCGGTGCGGCTTTTGTCGCCCTGCAACAGCAACGGGAACGCCACGCCGGTTTCTGCCATGCGCGCTTGCAGCAGACGATGCGCTTCGTTCATCGCGCGCAGTGAGGTGAACAGCATGAATGCACCGCCGCCGCTGGCTTCGACGATCGGCCAGGCGGCGGCGACCACGGCTTCGGTGTAGCCGGGCGAATTCGGGTCGGGCATGCCTTCGGGCACATACAGCAGGGCTTGCTTGTCGTAGTCGAACGGGCTTTCCCAGACCGCGGTTTCCGCTTCCTTGAGACCGATTTCGTGCAGGTAATGGGAAAAGTCCTTGCGCACCGACAACGTCGCGGAGGTGAACACCCAGGCGCGCGCATCGTCTTCGATCTGGCGCGCGAACAGTTCGCCGGCATTCAGCGGTGTGGCATGGAACAGCACGGAATGACTGGCGGCTTCCAGCCAGCGCACGATGACGCCCTCCAGACTGTCGCCCGCCTGGGCGGGTGGCGACAGCCAGCGCTCCAGGCGCTGCGCCGCTTCATGGCAGCGTGCGTAGAGCTTTTGCAGATCGTCGGAGCGTTCCGCCTGGCTTTCCAGCAAGGCGTCGAGTTTGGCCAGGGCGCGCACCATCTCGTCCAGCGCGGCGCGAAACTCGCCGCGTTCCAGACCGCGCGCCGCCGGCATGCGTGCCTGAGCCGGCCCCAGACCGAGACGGAGCTGCTTGGCGGCAATTTCCAGTTCGCCGACGGTGTGCGGCAGTTCGGCGAAATCGGCGGCGTTGATGGCGGCTTCGACGCGCACATCGCGGCACAGATCGAACAGCATGCCGGTGGTCACGGTTTCGCCGAAGAACAGGCTGGCGGTGGCCGGCAACTGGTGCGCTTCGTCAAAGATCACCGCATTGCTGGCCGGCAGCAGTTCGCCGGCGCCTTCGTCCTTGAGCCAGACGTCGGCAAAGAACAGATGATGGTTGACCACCACCAGGTCGGCTTCCAGCGCCTTCTTGCGCGCCTTCAGCACAAAGCAGGCCTTGTGCTGCGGACATTCGCCGCCCAGGCAGTTGTCGCGCGTCGAGGTCGCCCAGGCCCAGGCCGGCGCGTCTTCCGGCACGGCGCCGCAGGCCATGCGATCGCCCGAGTCGGAGATCGCCGCGAAGCGGGCGATGGCTTGCAGTTGCCGGGCGTCTTCACGGCTCTTGAAGCGGCCCTCGGACAGCGCGCGTTCCAGGTGATAAGGGCAGACGTAGTTGGCGCGGCCTTTCAGCAAGGCGACGCTGATCGGCCGCGCCAGGGCTTTGCGCACGGCGGGTATGTCGCGGTGAAACAATTGGTCCTGCAGGGTTTTGGTGCCGGTGGAAACGATGACCTTGCCGCCGAACAGCAAGGTCGGCACCAGATAGGCCAGCGTCTTGCCGGTGCCGGTGCCGGCTTCCGCCACCAGTCGCGCGCGACGCTCCAGCGCGGAAAAAATCGTCCGCGTCATCTCAAGTTGCTGAGGCCGCGGTCGATAGTGGGGGAGAACGTTGTTGAACGGTCCGCTGGCGGAGAAGATGTCGTCCAGAGTCATGCGGCGAGTTTATCCGAGGGCCAGTCCTTTCGAGGGGCGTGTGTATGCGTTATGGAATATTTCTGCTGCTGGCCGGGTTCGCGATGCAGGCTTTCGCGGAACCGGTTGAACTGCTTCTGCCCAATAAACTGGTTGCCAAGGCCGAATTCCGTAGCGGCGAAGCCGGAAAACCGGCGATTCTGTTGATGCACGGGTTTTTGCAGACGCATGAATTCCCCACCATACACCGACTAGTCGACGGCTTGGCCAGCGAGGGTTACAGCGTGTTGGCGCCGACACTGACGCTGGGGGTCACGCACCGCAAACAGAGCCAGGCGTGCGAAGCGATCAACGTCCACACCATGGCCGACGCAACGATGGAGGTCCAGCTTTGGGTGGATTGGCTGAAAGCCCGGAGGGTGTCTTCCGTGGTCCTGCTCGGCCATAGTTTCGGCAGCGTCGTCGCCCTGGCTTATCTGGGCAACCAGCAGCACAACCCGGTGGACAAACTGATCGGCGTCAGCGCGGCGGAGGGGCGGCTGAAAACCGACCGTGCCCAACGCGAAAAGTTGATCACCAAGGCGCGGGCGCTGGTCAAGTCGAACAGCCGAAACTTGATGACCGAGCAATTGTCGTTCTGCCAAAAATATCGCGCCACACCGGCAGGCATGCTGTCCTACCTGGAATGGACGCCGGAGCGGCTTCTGCGCGAAGTGCGGCGTCAGCCAACCCCGACCACGTTCATCATGGGCAGTCGTGACGACCGGCTGGGACCGGGCTGGATCGAGCAATTGAAGCAGACGCGAGCCAAGGTTCATGTTATTGAAGGCGCGAATCACTTCATGGATGGAGATTATGAATTCGATATGCTGGATACCGTTCTGGCGGAACTGAAAACCCCATGAGCCAATCGGCCGGTATCCATGGGACTGCTCAAAGACCAAGAGACTGACTTCAGGGGGTACAAGGTTGAAATCCCTCAGCATCGGACGCCTGTCGTTCCTGTTCATTCTGGCCGCGAGCCTGCTGGTGATCAGCCTGGGGGGCTATCTGTGGCTGGAGATCCGTCAGGCAACCCAGGCGGTGCACGCCAGCGAGCAAGTCAGTGCGCGGCGTGAAGTCGTCCAGGCGCTGCAGGCTGTCGAACAAAGCATGCGCACCACCCTGCAGGCGGTGGCGCAATGGGAGGAAACCCGGCAGCAGTTGGTGTTTCCCGAGTATTACCCGGTTTGGCGCGATAACCGGCTGCGCGATGCGGGCATGATTCCGCCCAGCGTGATGTCGGCGGCGTTGTACGACAAGATCGGCATGATCCTGTCACGACCGAACGGCGCACATGCCCTGCCGATGCGCCTGCCGGGGAAACCGCCACGGGTTGTGTATGTTCTCGACGGCACCCGGCATCAACTGGATTACTACATCCCGATTCACGCCGATCCAGCCGCCGAAGTCCTGCTCGGCTATCTGGGCCTGAAGTTCGATTTGTCTGCTGAACTGAATCGGGTGCATACCTTTCGCTATGCCGACTTGAGTAATTTTCAGGTCGGCGTGCCCGGCAATACGCCTATTGACCTGGCGAACAGTGTTGAATTGCTGCGCTTTGAGGTGTTTCGCAATGACAATCTGCTCGCCTATCAGCGTCTGTTCCAGGATGCACAGATTCGGCTGACCCTGCTGGTTCTGGCTTCGCTGTTGACCGCCGCCTGGCTGCTGCGCCGCTTGATGGTCCTGCCGTTGCGCAGTTTTTCGCGTGAAATCAATGCAATGCAGACGGTCGACAACAATTTTCCGGAAGGCCGCTTGTTCGATACGCCGCTGTTCATCGCGGAACTGGAAAATGTGCGCAAGGCATTCGGCAACTATCGTGAACGGCTTTTCGCGCTGCATGAAAATCTCGAACAGAACAGTCGCGATTTTTTCGATCAGGCACGTCACGATGCGCTCACCGGTGTGTTCAATCGTCGCGCCTACGACGAGGATTGGCGCAATCTTGGCGAGGATCGCCGACTGGGCAAGGTCGCCCTGTTGCTGTTCGATTGCGATCACTTCAAGGCGATCAACGATACCTACGGCCATCAGGTCGGCGATGCCGTCATCAAAGCCATCGCCGCTTGCCTGCAATCGGCCTTGCGCGCCGGAGACCGGCTGTACCGTCTGGGCGGAGACGAGTTTGCCACAGTGCTGATCGACGCTGACCCGCCCTGCGCGGAAGTGGTTGCTACACGCTGTCTGCAACAGATCGGGGTGCATGACTTTCGCCAATATGGCATGAGCGAGCCGGCCACCATCAGCATCGGTCTGGCCTATTCGTATCAGGGCGAGTTGCATCTGGGTGAACTGCAGAAGCGCGCCGATCTGGCCATGTATGCCGCCAAACGTCCGGCCAGCCCGAAGATGGTGATCTACTGCGAGGGCATGGGCGATCTCGGCGCGCTGGTGGCCAATCATGCAATCAACGCGGTATTCGAGGCGATCCGCGATTTCACGCTGATCGAATTGAGTTACCAGGCGGTGATGCGTCTGCCGATGGTGCGCAAGGAGTATGTCGAGGCTTTGGCGCGCATCAGACTGAAAGGCGAATTGATCCGGCCCGATGCCATTTTCCCTATCGTGCAGGCGCGCAAGCTGGATACCGAGTTCGATCTGGCCGTGTTGCGGGCAATCAAGCGCGATCTGGATAGCGGTCGTTTGTCGGCGCGGCAAGGCATTTCGATCAATCTGTCGGCGCCGAGCATCGTCAATTCCAACGTGGTCGATGCCATGTTGGCGCTGGTGCTGAGTCAGACTGAGCGCAAGATCGTCATTGAAATCACCGAAACGGCCTTGATCACGCAGATGGAAACGGCGTCGGCGAACATCGACAAATTACGCCAGGTTGGCGCGCTGGTGGCGTTGGACGATTTTGGCAGCGGTTATTCTTCGTTGCGTTATCTGGCCTCGATGCCTGTCGACCTGGTCAAGTTCGACATCAGCATGATTCGTCTGCTCGAACATGGCGAGCCGCGGCAAAAGCTGATTCTGGAAGAAATTGCCGGCATGGTGATTACCGCCGGCTATGAATTGGTCGCGGAGGGCATTGAAACCCGCGCCCAACTGGACAAGATCATCGGCATCGGCTTCACCCATGCGCAAGGCTACTACTTCGGGCAACCCGGGCAGGAAATGGAGCCGATGCAACAACCCGGACAGCAAAACGCCCGGCCGGTCCAAGACCCGCCGGGCGTTGCTTTACTACCTGCTGAATGATCAGGCAGCGACTTTCAGGTTGGACACTTCATCCATCTGCTGCTTGGCGATGCTGTAGCCTTCCTGGGCCAGGTTGCCATATTCGGAAGAAGCATCCTTGGCCAGGTCGATACTGGCGCGCACGGCATTGATGCTGCGCTCGCCGCATTCGCGCATCAGCGCGGTCTGGCCGGCCAGCAGATCCTGGTAACCTTTGGCCTTGGTCATCAGTTCCAGGCCACGGGCGCCGGCATCCATGAAAAAGGCGGCCAGGTCGGCTTGCTGCTGGAACAGCTTGTCGAAACTGCGCTGATTCAGTTCGCCGATCTTGCGAGCCGATTCCATGGCCACGGCAGTGTTCTTTTCCATCATTTCGATCATTTGCTTTTGCATGGTATTTCTCCTGAGGTTGATTCAATTGGATGTAAACCGTTCATTTGTGCGGTGCACCAAATGTTGCAGTGCACAATATCGAAGTCGCCTTACTTTTGTCAACCTTATGTGCAAATAATTTTCCGTGCCAACCGGTCTGCGGCGATTTTGCATCGGCGTCTGGCGACACAGAAACCTGTATTTGCGCCAATCAAATCGGTCCTGCACCATGCTGTCGGCTAGAATCCCGGCGTTGTCGATTTCTTTTCGGTCAGATGAATTCCAGTGCCAAACCCGTGCGTGTGTTGGTGGTTGATGACGATACCCTGATGCGTGAAGTGCTCAAGGCATTGCTGCGCGATGACGGTTTCGAAGTGGCGGGGGAGGCGCGGGACGGCCAGAGCGCGTTGTCACTGCTTGAGCGCACCCGTCCGGATATCGTCTGCCTGGATGTCAACATGCCGGGCATGTCCGGGCTCGATGTATTGAAGAATATTCGCGCGAATTATCCCGATATCCGCGTGGTGATGATCACCGGCGATTCATCCATGTCGACGGTGCGCGAAGCAGTCGGATTTGGCGCGATGGGCTACATCATCAAACCGTTCAAGGCCGGCAGGGTGCATTCATCCCTGGTTGCGGCGATGAAAACGCCGATCGATTCACCATTTGGTTGAATACGCTCGTCAGGTTAAACGCGCGCCCTTCGGCTAAAATCCTGTGCTTTCCCAACCCCAGCCGGGAAGCGCCATGGGTTCCATACCTCAATCGAATATCCTTTACCTGAAGGGCGCCGAGTCTGCGGTTCCAGCCCTGTCGGAATTCCGCATCCAGAAGTTGCTGCGGCAACTGTCGCCGCTCGGCATCGCCGGGGTCACGGCGGAGTTCCGCTATTTCGTCGAACTGAAAGGCGGGCCGGAAGCCGTTCTGCGTGGTGAGGATCTGACGTTTCTGTTCGAATTGCTGAAAGCGCGCGAACACAGCCCGGCGGACGCCGTCATTCTGGTGACGCCGCGCCTGGGTACCGTTTCCCCCTGGTCGTCGAAAGCCACCGACATCGTCGCCAATTGCGGCCTGCGGGACATCCAGCGCATCGAGCACGGCATCGCCTGGCAACTGCGCGGGCGCAAGGGAAAACCGGTCGCTGCGGCAGCCGTGCAGGCGGCATTGCCGTACCTGCACGACCGCATGACCGAGAGTGTGCTGCTTGATGAGCGCCTGGCGGCGGGTTTGTTCAGCCATGTAGAACCGCAGCCACTGGCCAGCGTCGATCTGCTCAAGGGCGGCAGGAAGGCGCTGGAGAAGGCGAATGCCGAGTGGGGTCTGGCGTTGTCGGCGGATGAAATCGATTACCTGGCGGAGAACTTCAAGCGGGTGAAACGTAATCCGACCGATGTCGAACTGATGATGTTCGCCCAGGCCAATTCCGAACACTGCCGACACAAGATATTCAATGCCGACTGGGTGATCGACGGAAAACCGCAGCCGGAATCGCTGTTCTCGATGATTCGCCATACCCACGCCATGCGTCCGCAAGGCACGTTGTCCGCCTATTCCGACAACGCCTCGGTGATCGAAGGCGCCAGCATCGGCCGCTTCTATGCCGATCAGGATCAGGTTTACCGCTATCACCTCGAGCCCACGCATATCCTGATGAAGGTGGAGACGCACAATCATCCCACCGCGATTGCGCCGTTCGCCGGCGCGGCGACCGGTTCCGGCGGCGAGATTCGCGACGAAGGCGCAGTCGGCCAGGGTTCCAAGCCGAAAGCTGGCTTGTGTGGTTTCACCGTCTCCAATCTGTGCATTCCCGGCTTCGAACAGCCCTGGGAACAAGATTACGGCAAGCCCGGTCGCATCGTTTCACCTTTGCAGATCATGCTCGACGGGCCGATCGGTTCGGCGGCGTTCAATAACGAATTCGGTCGACCCAACCTCACCGGCTATTTCCGCAGCTTCGAAATGCGCACGCCGGACGGTCAGGTGCGCGGCTATCACAAGCCGATCATGCTGGCTGGCGGCGTCGGCAACGTGCAGGAACGCCATATCCACAAACAGACTTTCAAGCCCGGCACGCTGCTGATTCAGCTCGGCGGTCCCGGCCTGCTCATCGGTCTGGGTGGCGGCGCGGCTTCCAGCATGGGGGCGGGCGCCAACATGGAGGCGCTGGATTTCGATTCGGTGCAACGCGGCAATCCGGAAATCCAGCGACGCGCCCAGGAAGTCATCGACCGCTGCTGGGCGCTGGGCGAGGCGAATCCGATCCTGTCGGTGCATGACGTCGGCGCCGGCGGCCTGTCCAACGCGATGCCGGAACTGGCGCATGGCGCCGGACTGGGCGCGAAATTCGAATTGCGCGACGTGCTGAGCCTGGAGCCGGGCATGTCGCCGCGTGAAATCTGGTGCAACGAAGCGCAGGAACGCTACGTGCTGGCCATCGCGCCGGACAGCCTCGATCTGTTCCGCAGCTTGTGCGAGCGCGAACGCTGTCCGTTCGCCGTGGTCGGCAAGGCGACCCGGGAAGGCCAGTTGACGGTGACGGACCGGCATTTCAAGAACAAGCCGGTCGATATGGAAATGGACGTACTGCTCGGCAAGCCGCCGAAGATGACGCGCAAGGTCGAGCATGTCGTGCCGACGCTGCAACCGTTTACCGCCAGCGGACTGGATCTCGACGAAGCCGCCTTGCGCGTGCTGCGCCATCCGGCGGTCGCCAGCAAGCTGTTTCTGATCACCATTGGCGATCGCAGTGTCGGCGGCTATACCGCGCGCGATCAGTTGGTCGGCCCGTGGCAGGTGCCGGTGGCCGATGTTGCGGTGACCACGATGGGCTATGACACCTTGCTGGGCGAAGCTTTTGCGCTTGGCGAGCGCAGCCCGATCGCGCTGATCGACCCGGCCGCCTCCGGCCGCATGGCGGTCGGCGAAGCGCTGACCAACCTGGCCGCTGCCGCGATCAACGATATCGGCGATATCCGGCTGTCCGCCAACTGGATGGCTGCTGCCGGTCATCCCGGCGAAGATGCGGCGCTGTTCGATACCGTGCAGGCGGTCGGCAAGACTTTGTGTCCGCAACTCGGCATCAGCATTCCGGTCGGCAAGGATTCGATGTCGATGCGTACCGTCTGGCGAGACAAGGCTGCGAACATGCAAGCAGACGTGGACAAGTCGGTGGTGTCGCCGCTGTCTCTGATTGTCACCGCCTTCGCGCCCTGTGCGGATGCGGCTCGCACGTTGACGCCGCAATTGCGCAATGAGGCCGCAACCGATCTGATCCTGATCGATCTCGGACGCGGCCGGAACCGGCTCGGCGGCAGCATACTCGGCCAGGTTTATGGTGAACTGGGCGATGCCTGTCCGGATCTCGACGAGCCGGAGCGGCTCAAGGCCTTCTTCGGTCTGATTCAGCAACTGAATCGCGAGGGCAAGCTGCTGGCCTATCACGACCGCGCCGATGGCGGCCTGTTCGCGACCATTTGCGAAATGGCTTTCGCCGGTCATTGCGGCGTCGATCTGGATGTCGACGAGTTGCGTTATCACCGTTTGCACGACGACATCATGCAAGACGTGGAAGAAGCGCCGGACCCCTGCGAACCCTATACCAGCCGCCTGTTCGGCATCTTGTTCAACGAGGAGCTTGGCGCCGTGCTGCAGGTCCGTCGCGCCGATACAGGCGCGGTGATGGAGGCCTGTTTCGCGGCCGGTCTGCGCGACGAGTTCTACATCATCGGCAGCACCAACCGAAAGGATCGCGTGCGCATCCTGCGTGAGGGCAAGCCGGTGTTCAACGAGAAGCGTGCCGATCTGTTGCTGGCCTGGTCTGAAACCAGTTTCCGCATGCAGGCGCTGCGCGACAACCCGTACTGCGCCGAACAGGAATTCGACGGTCTGCTGACCAGGAAGAATCCCGGACTGCATGCGAAACTCGGTTTCGACCTGAACGAGGATGTCGCCGCGCCGTTCATCCAGCGTAAACGCGCCCAGCCCCGCATCGCCATCCTGCGCGAACAGGGGGTCAACGGCGAAGTGGAAATGGCCGCCGCTTTCGCCCGAGCCGGCTTTATTCCGGTCGATGTGCACATGAGCGATATTCTGGCGGGTCGGGTCAAGCTGAAAACCTTCAAGGGCCTCGCCGCCTGCGGCGGTTTCAGTTATGGCGATGTACTCGGCGCCGGCGGTGGCTGGGCGGCTTCGATTCTGCACAATGCCCGAGCCAGCGATGAGTTCCAGGCCTTTTTCCAGCGCGCCGACAGTTTTGCCTTGGGCGTGTGCAACGGCTGCCAGATGATGAGCCGGCTGTCCGGCATCATTCCCGGCGCGGAACACTGGCCACGTTTCGAGCGCAACCTGTCGGAGCAGTTCGAGGCGCGCCTGGTGATGGTGGAAGTGCCGAAATCAGCGTCGATACTGCTCGACGGCATGGCCGGCAGCCGCATGCCCATCGTCGTCTCGCACGGCGAGGGCAGGGCGGTATTCAATGACAAGGCGCAGCGCAAGGCGGCGGAAGTCTGCCTGCGCTACGTCGACAATCGCGGCCGCAAGACCGAAACCTATCCGATGAACCCGAACGGCTCGCCGAACGGCATCACCGGCCTGACCACCCCGGATGGCCGGTTCACCATCATGATGCCGCACCCGGAACGGGTGTTCCGCGCCGTGCAGCATTCCTGGAGGCCGGACGACTGGCGCGAGGACGCACCGTGGTTGCGGATGTTCAGGAATGCCCGGAAGTGGGTGGGCTGATCGGTCCCTGCGAGCCCGCAAGCGAGCGAGCAGGGGATTACCGCGCGAAGAACATCAGCGGCAACAGCCACCAGGGCGTGAACCGGTGCTGCACCTCGACCATGGTGGCCGGACTGGGGGCGCTGGCTTGCTGGTCGGCATTCAATGCGATCACCCGCAGCCAGTAGATTCCCGGTTCGGGCAACGGCAAACGCGCTTCCTGGCCGGTCACGATCCAGTTCCACAGCGGACCGCTGAAGCGCGCGTCGCGACTCAGTTCCAGGCGGTAGGCGGTGGCTTCGCCGCTCCACGCGGCGATCAGTTGCACGCCCTCGATGCGGACTAGCGGTATCGCCGGGCGGGCCGGCGGCAGTTGCACCCTGAACGCGCGATGCGGGCTGAAGGCACGCGGCTTGGCTTGCTGGTCGAGGCTGGCGATGCGCCAATGCCATTCGCCGCTGGGCAAGGTTACACGGAGGGCAGCGCTGATCGGCAAGCGGTGTTCGATCAATCCCTGGCCGAATTCAGGTGTCGGCGCCAGTTGCAGCAGATATCCGTGCGCCCCTTCGGCCGGGCTCCAGGCCAGTGCGACTTCGGCGTCGCCGAGGCTCTCGCCCAACTTCGGCTGCAGCGGCAACGGCGGCAACGGCCGAGTGTCGAGCCGGAAGGCATGGTCGGCATTGAAGCCTTCCAAGCCGAGCGTGTCGATGGCGCGCACGCGCAGGAAATAATCGCCATCTACCAGGTCCTCATGCCATTGCACATCGGGTGACGCGACCTGCTCATCGCGCAGTACAGTCTGGAAATCGGCCTCGCTGGACAATTGCACCCGCCAGCCGCGGGCATCGCCGTCAGCCGGCCAGGTCAGGCTGGCGGGCAGGCGCATGATGCGTTCCGGCAGAGCACTCAGATCGGGTTTGGCCAGCAGACGCACCGGCGGCGCGGGCGGTTTGCCCTGTTCGGCGAAGGTGCCGAAGCCGGCCTCCACGCGCACCTCGGCGCCCTTGGCGGAGACGGCGACGGCGCCTGCGGTGACTTCGTTGCGCATGCTGGTGCCGTCATCCGCGACATTCAGGCGGAAATCCGTGCCGCGCACGCCGGCCACCGATACCGGGGTACGCACCAGAAAGCCGCCGGCGGGCGACAACTGCTTCCCGGCGCGCGCTTCGAGGCGGCCGCTGTCGAGGGTCAATTCGGTCGAAACCATGCCGGTCTTGCCATAACCGGCGAGTCGCCCGAAGCTCAGCTTGCTGGATGCCTGCTGCGTCAATCGGCTGTTGTCGGCAAAGCGATAGCTGGCGCTGGAGGCTGGACCGGTCAGCACAATTTCGCCGCCGGTCAGAGTTTCGCCGGCCTGGAGCGCCTGGAAAGGGGCGTCGACGCGCTTGAATCTGACGTTGCCGCTGACACTCAGGACATTGACCGGCGCCGGCGTGACCTTGAGCAATTCGACGGGAATCTTCAGCCGGCTGTTGACCGGCAGATGTTTGGCGACCGCCACCTGGTTGACCGACTGGATTTTCGGCCAATGCTGCGGATTCTGCAGATAGGTCTGACCGATGCCGATCAAGGTGTCGCCCGGAACGGTGAGATACAACCAGTCGGCGGCATGCGCGGAGAGTGTGGTCGAAGCGGCAACAACGGAAATCAGCAGTGCGGTGCGCATGGAAGGACTCTTGCGGTAAGCTTTGGGACAACTGAATATTGCGAGGATAACTCCGTCATGACCATCGGCACGCCGCTTTCTCCATCCGCTACCCGAGTGATGCTTCTGGGTTCAGGTGAACTGGGCAAGGAAGTCATTATCGCCTTGCAGCGTCTGGGGGTGGAGGTTATCGCGGTGGACCGCTATGACGACGCGCCGGGACACCAGGTGGCGCACCGCGCGCAAACCATCGACATGACCGACGGCAATGTGCTGGCGCGTCTGATCGATTCGGAGCGGCCGGACATCGTGGTTCCGGAAATCGAGGCGATTGCCACCGAGACCCTGCTGGAACTGGAAGCGGCGGGTATCTGCCGAGTCATTCCCAGCGCGCGGGCCGCCAACCTGACGATGAATCGCGAGGGCATCCGCCGGTTGGCTGCCGAAACATTGCAGTTGCCGACCTCCCGCTACGCCTTTGCCGATTCACTGCCGAGCCTGCGCGCGGCGGTGGCGGGCGAGCAGGGCATCGGTTTTCCATGCATCGTCAAGCCGGTGATGTCTTCTTCCGGCAAGGGACAGACCCGCGTCAACAGCATGGATGATCTGGGCGCGGCGTGGGATCACGCCAACGCCGGCGGTCGGGTCAACAAGGGGCGGGTGATCGTCGAAGGACTGGTTGATTTCGATTACGAAATTACCTTGTTGACGGTACGCGCGCACGGCGCGGATGGCCAGGTGGAAACGCATTTCTGCGCGCCGATCGGACATGTTCAAGTCAATGGCGATTACGTCGAAAGCTGGCAGCCGCAAGCGATGAGCGCTGTGGCATTGAGTCGGGCGCAGGCCATCGCCAGGGCGGTGACGGACAATCTTGGCGGTGTCGGCCTGTTCGGCGTCGAATGCTTCGTGCAGGGCGAACAGGTCTGGTTTTCCGAAGTCAGCCCGCGCCCGCACGATACCGGCATGGTGACCATGATCAGCCAGAAGCAGAGCGAGTTCGAACTGCATGCCCGCGCCATTCTGGGTTTGCCGGTCGATGTCTCGATGGCCGCACCGGGCGCATCGGCGGTGATCTATGGCGGCGTCGATGCGGTCGGTGTGCGTTATGAGGGTGTGGCCGCCGCTTTGGGGATACCTGGAACCGACTTGCGCCTGTTCGGCAAACCAGTGGCTTATCCCCATCGTCGGATGGGCGTGGCGCTGGCCGAAGGCGCCGATACCGATCAGGCCAGGCAGCGCGCCAAGGCGGCGGCTGCGCTGGTCAAGCCGGTGGCGAACTGATAGCCGATCAGGAGCGGATCAGGAACAGACCTGTTGCAGATTGAACGACAGCATATTCGTCTTGTTCAGTCCATCAAAGCCTAAATTGAGCGCTTCGTGCAGCAACTTCATTGGTGGCGGGGTGATGCCGATCAGTTCGGTCGGGCACTTGAAGTTGATGACCACCAAGGGCTTCTCGCCGGTCGGATAGACCTTTTTGATGGTCGGCAAGATATCCGCATCACCGGTCAGCGGGATCATCATTTTCAGGTTCGACAACAGTGTATTGGTATTGTTAGGCGCCGCCGCGGACGTTGGCGTTGCCGCCCGGAAAAACGAAGGCGCAGCAGTGGACGTTTGAAACGGTAAAGATGGCAGCCAGCCAGTCGGAAGGTTGCCGGCCCATTTGGCCAGTTGATCCTGGGGCGCGAATGATACTGCCGGTTTTACAATTGGCGTGGCGGCAACGGGCGCGACAGTTACTGGCGCTGCGGTAACGGGCGAATAAATCTTGGGCGTCAAATCCATGGTAGCCATCACTTGCGGCGCCGGTGTCGACTGGTATTGGTAGGCCAGATACGGGTTGCTTCTGAAGTTTGCTGGCTGATAAGCGCTCACCGGCGGTGTAAAGGCAGTCGGAGGCGCGAAGGCGGCCGGGGGGGCAAAGGCAACTGGCGGAGCAACGACCGGGGCTGCAACCATCGGAGCCGAAACAACGGGGGTTGGCATGGCCGGCGGCGCGATGGCCACCTGCACGGGGGCGACCTCAGGTTGCGGGTTGGCGGCCTGTACCGGAAGAAAAGGCTGCACCGCTTTGGGCAGAATTGCCGCAGGCTGATTCGCGAAGTAAGGATTGATTTGCGTACTGACTGGCGCTGTCGGAAAAGTGTTCAGCGACTCCGTAACGGCCAGCTTGAGCGGCTCGGCAACCGCCGGCGCAGCTGTCAGGGTGGCGGCAGTCAGAGTAGGGCTGGCAGGCATGGCCTTGACCGCCGCAGGGGTCGCCTGGGGTTGATGCGCCCGAGTCCGATAAGGCTTGGCTTTCGCGGTCTTGGACTTCAGCACTTTGGATTTCTCGGCGCTGTTTTGTTGAGCCTGGGCATCGCTCAAGCTCGTTCCGATGTAGAAAAGAGACAGAGAAGCGATAAGCGAGTAACTGACGATCAAGGGTGTGCGATTCATTCTGGCAACCTGTATGGGGTAGGCGTCAAAACGCCTTGAGAACAACAAGCTAACCATCAAGGCGTATGGAGTCAATGAAGCGATCGATAATGGTATGAATTGGTCAAGTGTTTGTATCCAAATGGCCTATCGCACGAGACGCCATATTCAGGTTTGGCAAGACAAATCAGTGGATGGCGGGCATCATGTTCCAGAGCATGATCAGCCTTTTAAGGATGTGTTTTGAACAGTAGTCTGGAAGGCAGAATCGACGTCAGGATCGCGTTGCATGGCACGCAAGCCGCCGTTATCCAGATAGCGTCTTCGCGGCCGCGACTGGCGCGCAAGCTGATGACCGGCGCCACGCCGAAGGCGGCGGCCGAACGTGCCGGGCTGATATTCAGCCTGTGCGGCAAGGCGCAGCGGATTGCCGCCGAAATGGCCTGCGAGGCGGCGCAAGGCATCGTGCCGGAGGATGCGGTCCTCGCCGCGCGGACGCAGCGCGTCATCATCGAACTGGCGCAGGAACATGTCTGGCAGCTACTGGTCAATTGGCCGCAACTGAGGTCATTGCAACCGGACATGCAGACGCTCCTCGGGCTGCGTCAGAGTGCCCAGGATCCGGCCGTTTTCCAGATGAACCTGCAAGCGTTGTTGCGCGATGTGCTGCTTGGCGAGGACGCCGGGCAGTGGCTGCGGCGCGATCTGCACGGCTTCGATGACTGGTGCGCACAGGCGCGGACGTTGCCGGCCCGAATGTTCGGCGCCTGGTCGCCAGCCGATGACCATGGCATTCGCGAAACGGCACTGCTGCCGCCGTTGCATCAATTGAGCGCCGCGCACTGTATTGATCTGGCGCAGCAGGCACTGGCCGACGAAGACTTCTGCGGGCAACCGCTATGGCAGGGCCGGCCTGCCGAAACCGGCGCCGTTGCGCGTCTGCACGAGCATCCCCTGTTGCTGGCCTGGATAGTCGCGCGCGGTCGAGGCGCCGGCGCGCGCCAACTGGCGCGGTTGGTGGAACTGGCCTGCATGCCGCAACTGTTTCACGCCGCCTCGATGCCATTGGCGCGCGGCTATGGCTTGGCCGAGAATGTCGGCATGTCGGCCATAGAAACTTCGCGCGGCCTGTTGATTCATGTCGTGCGTCTGGCCGATGGCCTGGTAGCCGACTACCGTATCGTTGCGCCCACCGAATGGAATTTTCATCCCGCTGGCGCGCTGGGCGAAGCGCTGGCCGGTCTGTCTCCCGCCGCCGATGTCGCGACCCGCGCGCGGGAGATTTGCCAGTCGCTGGATCCCTGCGTCGCTTTTGGAGTCGAGCTCACTCATGCATGAAATGTCCATCGCCGAAGGTATCCTGCAGATCGTCGAAGATGCCGCCGCGCAGCAAGGCTTCAAACGGGTGACCGAGGTCCGTCTGGAAATCGGCGCCCTGTCCGGCGTGGAAGTCGACGCCCTGAGCTTTTGTCTTGATGTCGTGCTGAAGCACAGTGTCGCCGATGGCGCGCGTCTGGAACTGGAGAAAATCCCGGGCATCGGCTATTGCCTGGGTTGTGGCGAGACCGTGCCGGTCCATGCGCTGTATGACGCCTGTCCGAAGTGTGGCAGCTACCAGGTGCAGGCTACCGGCGGCACGGAAATGCGGGTCAAGGATTTGCTGGTCGAGTGAGTTCGACCGATGCCGAACCGCGCTGTTACGAATCCCGGCGACATCGTGCAGCGGCGCGTGCGTATTGCCGGCATCGTTCAGGGCGTCGGCTTTCGTCCTTATGTCTGGCATCTGGCGCATGAACTGGGCCTGACCGGCTGGGTGCGCAACGATGCCGCCGGCGTCGAGGTGCTGGCGGTCGGGGTTGCGGCACAGCTGGAGGCCTTCATACGGCGCCTGCCGCAAGAAATTCCGCCGCTGGCCGAGGTACATCGACTGACCTGGGAAGATGCGTCGGCGGCTGAGTCCTTTGACGATTTCCGGATCATTGCCAGCGGTGACGGTGCGTCCGCCACGATGATCGGCCACGACACCGCCGTCTGTAATGCTTGTCTGGCGGAAATGTTCGATCCAGCCGACCGACGCTGGCGTTATGCCTTGATCAATTGCACGCATTGCGGACCGCGTTATACGCTGACGCGCAAGCTGCCCTACGACCGCGCGCAGACCAGTATGGCGGCCTTTCCGCTGTGTCCGGATTGCGCGCGCGAGTACCGCGATCCGGCGGATCGACGGTTTCATGCGGAACCTACTGCCTGTCCGGTTTGCGGGCCGCGTTTAACGTTGCAAGCGCTGGCGCCGGAGTCGAACGATGGCGAGATCGCGACGCTCGATCCGATCGCCGACACTCTGGCGCGACTGCGCGCCGGGCAGATTGTGGCGCTGAAAGGCCTGGGCGGCTTCCATCTGGCTTGCGATGCGCGCAATCCGGCCGCCGTGCAACGCTTGCGCGCGCGCAAACAGCGCGATGAAAAGCCGTTCGCGATCATGGCCGCCAATGTTGCCTCCATCGCCGCCTGGGTGCACATCGACGCGTCCGAGCAAGCGCTGCTGCAAGCCCCGGAACGGCCGATCGTGCTGCTGCGCAAGCAGCCCTGCGCCGACGCGGTATTGGCCGATATCGCGCCGGGCCTGGCCTGGCTGGGGGTGATGCTGCCCTATACGCCGCTGCACTGGTTGCTGTACCACACCGCCGCCGGAGAACCGGCCGGCACTGCCTGGATGCATGATGCGCAGGATCTGTTGCTGGTGATGACCAGCGCCAATCCCGGCGGCGAGCCGCTGGTGATCGACAACGCCGAAGCCCTGCGGCGCCTGGCCGGGATCGCCGATGCGGTGCTGATGCATGACCGGGAGATCGTGGTGCGCTGCGACGACAGCGTCGTGCGCATGACCTCGTCGGGTGCGCCACAGTTCATCCGCCGCGCCCGCGGCCAGACTCCGCGCGCCATACGCCTGGCGCAGGCCGGGCCGCCGGTGCTGGCTCTGGGCGGCTATCTGAAGAACACGATCTGCGTGACGCGCGGTGACGAGGCCTTCGTTTCGCAGCATATCGGCGGCCTGGACAACCCGGCAACCTGCGGCATGTTGATCGAAGTCGTCGAGCATCTGCTGGACATTCTGCAAGTGCGTCCCGAGGCGCTCGCCCACGATCTGCATCCGGATTTCTTCAGCACCCGACATGCGCAGACGCTGGCGGCCCGCTGGCGGGTGCCGGCCATCGCCGTGCAGCATCATCATGCCCATATCGCCGCCGTCGCGGCGGAACATGGCGTCAGCCGGCCAATCCTCGGGCTGGCTCTGGATGGCGTTGGTCTCGGCAGCGACGGCAGCGCCTGGGGCGGCGAGTTGCTGCACGTCGCCGGCCCGCTGTATCGCCGACTCGGCCATCTGGCGCCGATCGCCCTGCCCGGCGGTGACAAGGCGGCCAAGGAGCCCTGGCGCATGGCGGCAGCGGTGTTGTGGCAGCTCGGGCGTGGCGATGAAATCGCCCTGCGTTTTGCCGCGCAGCCAGCGGCGCGGCATTTGCATCAGTTATTCGAACGCAAGCTGAATTGCCCTGCCACCAGCAGCCTGGGACGCTGGTTCGACGCCGCCGCCGGCTTGCTCGGCGCGCGTCAGGTCATGGCCTACGAGGGACAGGCGGCGATGTTGCTGGAAGGTCTGGCTGAAGGCCATGGCGAAGTCACGTCGATGCCGGGCGGTTATCGGCTGCGCGACGATGGGCAACTCGATCTGTTGCCCTTGATGGCACGCCTGGTCGACGTGGCGGATCCAGGGTTCGGCGCCGCGCTGTTCCATGCCACGCTGGCCGAGGCGCTGGTCGATTGGGCGCTGCGGGCGGCGCGCGCCGAAGGTCTGGATACCATTGCGCTCGGCGGCGGCTGTTTCCTGAACCACATCGTCGCCCGCAATCTGGCGCGTTTGCTGACGCAGTCCGGACTGACCGTGTTGATGCCGCTCAACACGCCACCCAATGATGGCGGCCTGAGCCTGGGCCAGGCCTGGGTAGCGATGCTGCAACAGCGCTAACGCCGTCGCTCAGTCCTCGCGGCGCAACTGCGGGAACAGAATCACGTCGCGGATGCTGGGCGAGTCGGTCAGCAGCATGATCAGGCGGTCGATGCCGATGCCTTCGCCGGCGGTCGGAGGCAGGCCGTGTTCCAGCGCCCGGATGTAATCCTTGTCCTTGAACATGGCCTCTTCGTCGCCGGATTCCTTGGCTTCCACCTGCGCGTCGAAACGCGCTTCCTGGTCTTCCGGATCGTTCAGTTCGGAGAAACCGTTGGCGATCTCGCGGCCGACCATGAACAATTCGAAGCGGTCGGTCAGATTCGGGTCGATGTCGTTGCGGCGGGCCAGCGGCGAGGTTTCCGCCGGATAGTCGATGATGAAAGTGGGCTGGATCAGCAGGTGTTCGGTGGTTTCCTCGAACAACGTCAGTTGCAGGCCGCCAAGACCGTCCTTCGGGCGGTAGGCGATCTTGCGGCGCTTCAGTTCCTCGATGACGAAAGACATGTCGTCAAGCGGCGCATCGCGCAGTTCCGGGTGGTAATGCCGCACGGCATCGAGCGCGGTGAGACGCGCAAATGGTGCGCCAAGATCAATTTGATGGCCCTGATACGGCACCAAAGTCGTGCCCAGCACCTTCTGCGCAATGTCGCGGAACATGCGCTCGGTGAAGTCCATCAGGTAGCGGTAATCGCGGTAGGCCTCATAGAACTCGACCATGGTGAATTCCGGGTTATGCCGGGTCGAGATGCCCTCGTTGCGGAAATTCCGGTTGATCTCGAATACTTTCTCCAGGCCGCCGACCACCAGCCGCTTCAGGTAAAGCTCCGGTGCGATGCGCAGGTACAGCTGCATGTCGAGCGCGTTGTGATGCGTGACAAACGGCTTGGCGTTGGCGCCGCCGGGGATCGGATGCATCATCGGCGTTTCCACTTCCAGATAGCCGTGTGCGGTAAAGAACTCGCGCATCACCGAGACCACCCTGGAGCGCACGATGAAGGTGCGGCGGGATTCCTCGTTGGTGATCAGGTCGAGGTAGCGCTGACGGTATTTCTGTTCCTGGTCGGTCAGGCCGTGGAATTTCTCCGGCAGCGGCCGCAGCGCCTTGGTCAGCAGCCGCACCGAACTGGCCTGCAGCGTCAGTTCGTCGGTCTTGGTGCGGAACAGCGTGCCGGCCACCCCGAGAATATCGCCCAGATCCATGCGCTTGAACGCGTCATAGGCTTCCTCGCCGACGGCTTCCTTCGAGACGTAAATCTGCATCCGGCCGCTCATGTCCTGCAAGGTGGCAAAACTGGCCTTGCCCATCACCCGTTTGAGCATCATGCGTCCGGCCAGTTGCACGGCGATCGGCGCGGCTTCCAGAGTTTCCTTGGCGGTTGCGCCATGCGCCGCGTGCAGGTCGGCGGCGTAATCCTTGCGTTCGAAGTCGTTCGGAAAGGCTTGCCCCAAGGCGCGAATGCCGGCGAGTTTCTCGCGGCGCTCGGCGATGATCTGGTTTTCGTCGTGGGCGGGGATGGGATTGACTGAGTCTGACATGGAGAACCGTTATTCAGATGGGTTGAATGGCGAGCGTTATTCGAAAGCTGTTAGTTTTCTTGATAAGCGCCAGAGTGCAAAACGTCTGCAAATTATAAGCGTTGTGACCTTGGGAGCCTGTCGGACTTTGGTCGTAGCGATCGATTGTCAGCCGATGTGTGTTCACTCCGACAGGCTTGCGACGCCGGCATGTACGCAGCGATTTCACCACTGTCGGCGGCGAGACAAAAAAATACTTGATTATTTAAGTCGGATATGAGGCTATAAGAGGTGTACGCGGTGCAGTAATTCAAGCCGCAACGCCAATTTCCTGTCTCTTTTTGAAAAGGAATCAACATGAAAAGTCTTCATATCGATTATCAAGGCGATGACCTCAATTTCCAGAGTGCGAGCCTGCTTGCCAAAGGTATCGCCCGGCAGAATCAGATGCAGGAGCCGACCATCATGGCCTGGCATCGCAACAGCGATGAACCCACACCGCCGATCTATGACGGCGCCGATGCCGATTCATGGTGGGCCAAATACGGCGCCGGCAACGGCGGCAAACTGGAAATCTGCATTGGCGACGACTTCCAGTTTGTCATCATGGATGCACGGGGTTATGAAACACTGGGCGAGATGCCCTTGCGCAATTTGTCGGATGCACAGGGCAATCAATTCCTCTGTTACACCCCGATGCTGGGCAAATTCGACAACCAGCCAAACCAGCAGGCCTGCACGCAGTTGGACGGCTGGCTGGCGGATCAGTATTGAGTCGGTGCCTGATACACACTGCATGCCAGACAAGCAGGGAGTTTTCGTTCCACCGGCAAGCGCCATCCGGCGCTTGCGCTCAAGCGCGCCCTGATCGAGTCGGACGCTTTGGGTACTATTGCAGCCTAAAAAAAACTTTTGGAGCCATTGATGGCCAACACAACTTCTAAAGACGGTTTTTCGTTTCGTTTGTTTTTTCTGCTGTTTGCCGCGCTTGCCCTGCTGATTCTGGCAGGCGCCTGGTATGTCGGTCAGGAACGGATTTCCAGCGAACTGGAAATCACCCAATCGAACGAAATCGGCAGTGTCGTGATGGGGGTGCGTCGACTGGATGACGAGCTGCAATTGCCCTTTCATCAACTGCTGGCCTTGCTCGACGAGGCAGCCGTTGCACAGGCAATCGATGGCGATAGTGGTGCGGGTGAGGGAATGGCCGCCGCGTTTGCCAAGCTGATCCGCTACAACCAGGTCTATGACAAGGTGCGCTGGATAGATCAGACCGGCCTGGAGCAGGTGCGCGTCAATGCGCTCTCCGGCAACCCGGAGATCGTTCCGCGCGAGCGCTTGCAGGATCAATCCGCCAGCTACTATTTCAGCAACGCCATGCGTTTGACGGCGGGGCAGGTATACATCTCGCCGCTGGACCTGAATGTTGAATTCGGCCAGGTCGAAGTCCCGCACAAGCCGATATTGCGTCTGGCGACGCCGGTATCGGATAGCCAGGGTCGAGCGCGTGGCGTGCTGGTTATCGATGTGGCCGCCAAACATCTGCTCGATTCATTTACCGACAGCCTGGTCGGCGCCCGTGATCGCGTCATGTTGCTGAACAGCGATGGCCATTGGCTGGTCAGTCCGAATACCGACGATGCCTGGGGTTTCATGTTCCAGCGCGAAAAAACCCTGGCTAGCGAGCATCCGGATGCCTGGCGGGAGATTGCGCTGATTCCTTCCGGGCAGATTGAAAACGCTGGCGGACTGTGGACCTGGAGTACCGTCTATCCGCTGAAGGATATTGATAGCCGGGATATCGTCGATATTCCTAATTGGCTGGTCGTCTCGCATCTGCCGGTCAGCCAGATGGCGCAGATTCGCCAGGGCGCCTGGCAATCGGTCGGCATAAATACCCTGATTCTGCTGGCCCTGTTCGGTCTCCTCGCGGCCTGGCTGGTGCGCGCCATCAGCAGTCGGACCCGCGCCAGGGTCGAGACCGCCGAGGCGCTGGTCAAAGCCGCTGAAGCCAACCGTCTGGCGGCGGCGCAGAACCGTTTTCGACTGGTGGTGGAAGCCAATACCAATGGTCTGCTGGTTGTCGACCGGACTGGCCGCATCGTGTTGTCGAACCCGGCGCTGGAGCGCATGTTCGGCTACGGGGCCGGAGAAATGCTCGGTCAACCGCTGAGCCTGCTGTTGCCGGAGAACGTCAAGGCAGGGCATGGCGATAAATTCACGCAGTTCATGGATGCGCCGCTTGCCAGGCCGATGGGTTCCGGTCGGGAACTTTACGGCCGTCGCAAGGATGGCAGCGAGTTTCCTGTGGAAATCAGCCTCAGCCCGTTCACCGAGGATGGCGAAAATTACGTCGATGCATTCGTCGCCGATATCTCCCGGCGCAAACAGATCGAGGCCTTGCAACGGCAAACCGAAACCCGGTTGCGGCTGTTGCTGGAAACCAATCCGAATGGCCTGCTGCTGGTGGATGACGCGGGGCGCATCCAGATGACCAACCCCGCTCTGGACAGGATGTTCGGTTATGCGCCGGGCGAACTGCTCGATATGCCCCTGGAAATCCTGGTGCCGGCGGATATCCAGATGAACCACGTCAAGCTGCGCGCGCAATATCTGGAACATCCGGTAATCAGAACCATGGGGGCTGGACGGGTTCTGCATGGACGGCACAAAAACGCGGGCAATTTTCCGATACAGGTGAGCCTGGCCAGTTTCGAGGAATCCGGGCGGACCTTTGTCCAGGCTACGGTAGTGGATCTGTCCGAACGCTCGGAGGAGTCTGTCTAGATATCGACGATTACAGCCCGACCAGCGCCCGGCAGGGCGTTGGCGGGTCAAAGGAGAACAGGATGAACAGCTTGTATGTTTCCGAATTCACCGTTTTCATCAACCAATACCTGAAGCGCCATCCGGAGGTGGTCGAGCAGCAGCAGCGCGGATGGAACGACGATTGGCAGCCACATCGAGTCGATGCCGCGGCGTTGCGGGAAGCGGCGGCGGACAGTGTTCCCGATGATACCTATGGCTTCAACTGGGTTGTCCGGTTGCCAGGCTCTCAAGGGCTATGGCGGCAATAGACTGACAGCAGGCGCTCGGGGTTGGTGGTACCCGGACAGCAGTTCGACCACTGCGGTTGTTGGCGATGCGCCTTGAGAATCCGCATTTCTTTCGACCTGAAGAGACCGTCGGGTTTCCAGGCTGCGGTGCGAAGTGCAACGATACCCTCCGGCGAGATCAATTCGTGGCGATAAAAGCCGTGACGCAATTGCGGCCAGTGGCCTTGGATGTATAGAGAGCATGATCGGCGTGATCGATCAGATCCGCAGCACCGATCTGAGGGAAATCTTCCGCACTCGCCACGCCCAGGCTAATCGTTATCTGCAGGCCCGGTGGTGGAGCCGCATTGATGAACATCGATGACTCTGCAACCCCCTGCCGGAAGCGCTCTGCCGCACACAGTGCTTTGGCCTGGTTGCAGGGATACAGCACGATCAGGAATTCTTCGCCACCATAGCGTCCAACATGATCACCGTCGCGTGCAGCATTTAACAAACGGCGTGCGATTTCGCGCAAGACATCATCACCAGCGGCATGGCCATAGGTATCGTTCACCACTTTGAAATGATCGATATCAAGCAGAATGACGCTAAGCGCTTGCTGCGTTCGTCGCGCCAGTGCCAGTTGGCTGGACAGACGTTCCAGTATGGTTCCGCGATTGAACAAACCCGTCAGCGAGTCTCGCGTGGCGCGCTCCATCAAGGCCTGGGTCGCTTGTTGCCGCAGCAGGATATCTGCCACGCGAGAAGCAAACTGCCGACCCATGAGCGGAATGAACTTCATGTCCAGATCATTGAAGGGCAGTTGATGCGCCGACATACTAAGCAGGCCAATGCAAATGCCGTCGCGTGCAAATGGCAGTACCATGATCTCCTTGCTGTTTGGCAGTAGCAGATGATCCGGCGGCAGCAATCCATGATCATCCGTCAGTGGCAGCAGGCTACGTTGTGGCAACTGCTGTTGCCAATTGCGTGCATCCCAGGCATCGAGACTGGTGACGAGACTGACCTGCGCCGTCCCGCGTGAACCATCGATGACGAGAAAATCGGCGCTTGCCGGAAGCACCAAACGCCAATTGGTCGCATTGGCAAAATACTTCCACTGCGACGCAATCCGCTTCGAAATCTGCTCGATATCATCGAGTAGCTGAATAGCATCGAGCAAATCCACCAGCGCTTCGTAGCGCACCAGCAGGTGAACCTTGATGTCTCGCCAATGAGCAGCGTCAGTCATGTCGCTTCACATCGTAGCTCAGCGTCTGAGAAGGCTTACAGAATGGCCTGATACTCAGGGTCCAGATCAATCCGCAACGAGCTTGTATAGACATTGAACATGGTCGCCATGTCAATCACTGCGATGATCTCGCAAATTTCCTCGCGGCTGAATCCGTCATTCATCAAGAGTACAAAGTCATCGTCGCCAACAGCGTTGGCGTCGGCCACAACCTTGGTCGCAAAATCGACTACGCTCTGGTAATACGGGGGCAGCGAGCGGCCTGCATCCGATTTTAGAAAGTCTTGCAGATCACAAAACTGTAACGTCTTGTCCAGACTCAGCACCGCCTGAGCATGGCACGCCGAGCAATAGCGCGCACCATTCTTGGCTGAGACGACGAAAACGATCATCTCCTTGAGTGGTAACGGCAGATTGCCATGAAACAAGGTGCCCTTGGCGCGTTCCCAATATGCGCGCGCCAGGGCCGCACTATGGCCCAGAGTCTTCAGCCAAAGCGGAACTAGGGTCGTTCCGGTGGTGCGCATGAAATCTTCATACACTTCACGCGTTGCCGGTTCGGCATCCTGATACTCGACAATCAAATAACGCTGCATACTTCCTCTGTCATGACTTTGCAGACAAAAACGCTTGTCTGACCTGTGGTAAATGAATGCGGGAAGATTCCAGATAAATTCTAGCTGGTCTCCATGAGCGGAGTTGCAGACATTTCCGAAGTCAACCATGCATCGCTATCGTGGAAGAGCGTTCGCACGGTGTCGCCGGAGGTCGACTGAGCGATTTGGATTTCAGTCTGCGGGCATCATCTACCTCGATCCTAGGGTATCTCGCGCATGCGTAGATTAAGGAGATCGCAACCACGCTGCTTGCTGTCAATCGTCAAGTTGATTAGCAGTGCGACCGTTGCAGATGTTGGATGACTCAGGCTAGGCACCACGCAGAAGTGCGGCTGCACACCGACTTGCGGAAGTGCCACAAAATCAGGAACCGGAGGACGGGCTTGGTCAAGTTCCCGCACTTGATGAGGGAGGGCAGGCGAAGAGCCAGTTCTCTACATCTACCCAATGTCCCAATGCCTTGAAGATAACGTCAAGCCCGCAAAGGCGGGCATCGTGCGTCCGCGATGACGCTTTGTCGGCGTGGTGAAAGTCCGCGCGATTGTAAGTCGTAGCGATGAAGCTGAAAGTCACTGCGTCGTCGCGAGGCGAGGTGGAGAGCAACTGGAAGCGAAGGAGTAGCCCGTAGGATAACGAACCTGATTCGGCGGATTGTTGCGGCGAGCCTGCGATCCCAAGGCGAAGCCCAAGAGAAGGCCATACACGCGGTGACGACGGAGAAGCGATGTATGGGCAGCAGACGTGGTTGAGGACGGGATGCACCGAAGGCAAAGCGGAGAAAGCGGAGAGACCTGCTGCTGCGGCGACAGTGGCAGGAGTCAGAGCCTTCATAGTACCGAAGAACGGAGAAAGGAAGTCATGGCACAAACCGAGGGAAACCGAAGTTCGCGAGCAGGGGAGCCTACCCCGCCTACCGCTTGCCCTGCCCGTTCGGAAAGCGCGGAAAGCAAAGCCGAGCCGAGGGAAGGGAGGCAGGAAGGTGGAGACGTGAAAGCCGGAACGAAGCAAGGCCAAGCGCCGGAAGTGTCTGCAAGGACTAAACAAGGCGCAGAAACGCACGAACGCAAGTGGACGTGGGTGGAAGCCTCGGTCTGGACGGAACGCATGTTGTCGGCGCTGGGTAACGGCGTCAAAGGAGGCAAGTGGTTCAGTCTGGTGGACAAAGTGAAGCGCCCATCGACGTTGCAAGCGGCCTGGAACAAAGTGGCCAGCAACGGCGGCGCGGCGGGTGTGGATAGGCAGAGCATCGAACGGTTTGCGGCCAAGAGCGACGCGTACCTGGGCGAGTTGGCCCAAACGTTGAAAGACGGAAGCTACCGGCCGCAAGCCGTCAGGCGAGTGGACATACCGAAAGGCGACGGCAAGACAAGGCCGCTGGGAATCCCCACGGTCAAGGATCGCATCGTCCAGACGGCATTGAAACTTGTCCTGGAACCGATCTACGAGGCACAGTTCCGGGACGGGAGCTACGGATTCCGCCCCGGAAGAAGCTGCAAGGACGCCCTGCGAGAAGTCGATACGTTGATCAAGGAAGGCTACCCCATCGTGGTAGATGCCGACCTGCAAAGCTACTTCGACAGCATCCCGCATCAGCGACTGATGCAGCGCGTGGAAGAACGGATCAGCGACGGCGCAGTGCTGGAGCTGATCGAACGCTTCCTCAAGCAGGACATCTTGCAGGAAGGTCGGAGCTGGACACCGACGGGCGGCACGCCGCAAGGAGCGGTGATCAGCCCGCTGCTGGCCAATCTCTACCTGCATCCGCTGGACGTACTGATGGAAGAATCGGGCTACCGGATGGTTCGGTATGCCGACGACTTCGTCATCCTGTGCCGTCGCCGCGAAGACGCGGAGGTCGCGCTGGAAAAGGTACGACAGTGGGTACAGGAAAACGGACTGACCCTGCACCCGGACAAGACGCAACTGGGGGACTGTCGGATACCGGGGGAAGGCTTTGACTTTCTCGGCTACCGATTTGAAGCCGGGCAGCGTCACGTAAGGAAGAAGAGCCTGCAACGACTCAAGGAACGGATCGTCGAGAAAACGAAGCGGACGCAAGGCAAGAGCCTGGCGGCTGTCATTGGCGAACTCAACCCGATGCTCAAAGGCTGGTTTGCGTACTTCAAGCATGCCCATGAAAGAACCTTCGGGACGCTGGACGCGCAAATCCGCCGGCGCCTGCGCGCGATGCTGCGCAAGCAGGAGAAACGCCCCGGCTTCGGCCGGAATCATGCTGACCATCGACGCTGGCCCAATGCCTTCTTCGCGCAAGCCGGGCTGTTCGCCATGCACACTGCGTGGCTTGCCGCGAGACAATCCCGATGAGGAAACCACCCACTGGAGAGCCGTGTGCGGGAAAACCGCTCGCACGGTTGTGCGTCCAGCGAAGGCTGGCGTGTTCAGCAGGAGACAGACCTGCCGGGGCAATAGTCAGAAGCCCCGTAGCTTGGATCGCAGGGTGGCGGGAAACCAAGACTCTGAAGCCG
>Ga0208244_100075_pt1 | contig 139103 bp, 130 predicted proteins | sample SubbioCR12Aug_5A_FD_184828 | JGI IMG/M metagenome (GOLD analysis project Ga0208244, IMG submission 184828) | Serpentinite rock and fluid subsurface biosphere microbial communities from McLaughlin Reserve, California, USA - CR12Aug_5A (SPAdes) | ecosystem: Environmental > Terrestrial > Deep... | reverse complement strand
CCTGACGCTGAGCGGCTCGACCTTCATCGAAGGTGACCTGACGCTGGCCGACGGGATCATGCTCAACAACGGCAATACCTCCTGGTACTTCCGCACGCCGAACGCGATGCAGCGCATCAGCACACCCGGCAGCGCCGTGATCAACAACGCCGGCGGCTGGCTGTATGGCAGCTGGGGCGTGGCGAATAATGTCGTGCAGATCGACAGCGGCATCACGCTGCGAGGCTACGGCGGCATCACCGACAGCACCGACGCGGGGTTGCTCAACGCCGGCACGATCCACGCCAACACCACGGGCCAGACCTTCACCATCAATCCCGCCACCTACACCGGGCTTGAAGGTGGCGTGCTGCAAGTCAGTGCCGGCACGCTGACGCTCAGCCCCACAAGCTGGAGCAATGCCGGTTCTTTCGACATCAGCGGCGGCACGCTGAACCTGGGCGGCAGCTTCAGCACGGCGGACATCGGCAACGTCAACCGGGCAGCGGGCACGGTCAACATCAGCGGCACGCTGAACAACGTCGGCGGCACGCTGGACCTGGGCACGGTCGGTTTCGACACCGGCGCCTTGTCGCTCAGCGGCCGGATCGTCGGCGGCGAAATCCGGAGCAGCGATGTTCCCGGCACGCTGACCGTCAACAGCGGCACGCTGCAGGACGTCACACTCGCCAGCGACCTGACGCTGAGCGGCTCGACCTTCATCGAAGGCGACCTGACGCTGGCGAACGGCGTGACCGTGGACAAAGGCAATTCCTCCTGGTACTTCCGCACGCCGAACGCGACGCAGCACATCAGCACACCCGGCAGTGCCGTGATCAACAACGCCGGCGGCTGGCTGTATGGCGGCTGGGGCGTGGCCAACAACAGCGTACAGATCGACAGCGGCATCACGCTGCGAGGCTATGGCGGCATCAGCCAAAGCTCGGCGGCGACAGTGCTCAACGCCGGCACGATCCACGCCAACACCACGGGCCAGACCTTCACCATCAATCCGTCGGTTTTCGACAACCAGGGCATGCTGGAGGTTTCGGCCGGCACGTTGACCGTGTCCGCGACCACATTTACTCAGGCTGGCGACCTGAGTGTGTCCAGCGGCGCGCAGTTCAACCGCATCGGCGGATTAACCAACGTCGGCCTCATCTCCGGTAGCGGTACGCTCAATGTCGGCAGCGGCAATACCTTGACCAATCTCGGCACCATAGAACCCGCCGGAGCCAATGCCACAGGCACGCTGAATATTATCGGTCACCTGACGCTGGGCGGCGACAGCATCGTCAATCTGGAAGTTGACGGAATCGCGGCGGGCGATTTCGACAGTCTGACGGTCAGCGGCGATGTGTTGCTGGACGGCACGCTGAACGTCTCGACTTTGAACAACTATGTGCCGGCCACCAATACACTTTTCAACGTAGTCACCGGCGCCAACGTGGCGGGTGACTTTGTCACCCGGAATATGGTTGATTTCACGTCCGCCGTGGCGCTCAATCGTTATGTCCTGACCTACATCGGCAATGACTGTCCGGGCACGATCTGTTTCGACAATGACGCCGGAGACTGGTCATGGACAACAGCCGCCAACTGGAGCACCAACACCCTGCCGGGCAGCGATGATGCGGTAGTGGTCAGTCATCCCGGCCAGACCATCACGCTGGCGTCCGGCGATCACGATATCTACAGCCTGCTGTTCGATGCCGACTTCAGCTTTGGCGGCGGCAGCCTCAGCGTGGCGAGTTCGGCGGTGTTCAACGGCCTGTACAACCAGAGTGCCTCCGCCACCCTGACAGTGGACACCGTCAGCATCGTCTCGGCCGGCAACATCGTACTGGGCGTGATCAACGCCCGCGATGTCGAAGTCATCGGCGCGGCGGATATCGCCGTGCTGGGCAGTATCACGGCGGTCGATGGCATCGTGCTGGCGGCGGGCGGCGATTTCAGCAACAGCGCTGGGTCAACGGCGCTGAGCGTCAGCAATGGCGATTGGCAGATCTGGTCGACCCATCCGGATCAGGATGCGCTGGACGGCTTGAGCTATGGCTACAAGCAATACGACGCCGAATATGGCGTGGATACCCCGTTGGGGGTCGGTGACGGCGTGTTTTACCGTCATGCGCCCAGCCTGACGGTTGCGCTGACCGGCTCGGCCGGCAAGGTGTATGACGGCACGACGGCGGCGATACTGGTGAACGGCGATTTCGCGATTAGCGGCGCGCTTGGCGTCGACAGCGTCACGTTGGACTACATCGCGGCGAACTACGCCGACAAACACGTTGGCAGCGGAAAATCGATCACGGTCAGCGGCCTGGGTATTGCCGGCATCAGCGACAACGGCGCGCCGGTCTTCGGCTATCAACTTGCCTCGACAAACGCCGGCGGCGCGATCGGAGAAATCACCCAGAAAGCCCTGACCGTCAGCGGCCTTGCTGGCGTCGACAAGGTCTATGACGGCACGTTAACCGCTACGATCGATACCAGCGGCGTGCTGTACAGCGGTCTGGTCGACAACGACGACCTGAGTATCAGTGCCAGTGGCTTGTTCGCCGACAAGAACGTCGGCAGCAACAAGAACGTCAGCCTGTCCAGTGTTTATGGCGGGCTGGATTCCGGCAACTACCTGATCACCGATCAAGCCGCGACCAGCGCCGACATTACGCCAAAAGCCCTGACCGTCAGTGGTCTGGTCGCTGCCGACAAGGTCTACGATGGTGGGGCCGCCGCCCAGATCGACACAGCCGGCGTGCAGTTCAACGGCCTGATCGCCAACGACAATCTGAGTATCAGCGCCAGCGGAGTGTTCGCGGACAGGAATGTCGGTGGCAACAAGATCGTTACCCTGTCCAGCGTCTACGGCGGTCTGGATGCGGGCAACTACCTGATCACTGATCAGACAACAACCAATGCCGACATCACGCGTCTGGCCACGGTCGCCTGGATCGGTGGCAGCGGTAACTGGAGCGATGCCGCCAACTGGGACGGCGGCGCGCTACCGGATGCCGCCAACGTCGAATCGGTCAGTTTGCCCAGCGGTGTGCTGGTGCGTTACGACCTGGATAGCGGCGTAACCCAGCTTGATAACCTAGGCAGCGCCGGCACGTTGCTCATCGAAACCGGCGGCCTGACTGTCGCGCAACTGCTCAGCACACACGGGTACAGCCAAAGTGGCGGGGCCGTCAATGCCGGCAGTATGGTCATTGACAATTTCTACAACCAGACCGGCGGCAGCCTCATGGTGCAAGGGCTGGCCGATATCAGCCACACCGGTGGCCTGCAACTAACCGACCGGCTGACCGCGCAAAGCCTGAAGCTTCATGCTGGCGGCGCCATCACCCAAACAAGCGCCCTGCAACTGACCAGCCTGGACGTACATGCCGGCAGTGGCATCACCCTGACCGACATAGGCAACCAGATCGGCCACTTCAGCGCCAGCAACGGCGCCAGCGGCGCCATCGATCTGGTCAACAGCGGCGTGCTGACCCTGGGCTTGATCAGCAACACCGGCGACATCCGCATAGACAACACCGGTGCCGTCAGCAGCAGCGTCGACCTGATCAGCAGCAGCGCCGGCAATGTCAACATCATCGCCCGCAGCCCGCTGACCATCGGCGCTGGCGGAATTCAAGCGGCGGGTGACATCCTGCTGACCGCCGGCGCCACCGTGGGGGCTGGTGACGATCTGCTGCTCAATGGTGCGATCGCCTCGCTCGGTGGCGGCGGCATCACCTTGCTGGCCGGTGATAATCTGGCGCAGAACGCCAACATCAGCAGCCAGGGCGGAAATATCAACCTGTCCGCCTTGACCGGCAATATCGCCATCGCTCCGACCGCCGTTACCGTCTCACCCGGCGGCCAGATCAGCCTGGCGGCGCCGGCCGGCTTTGTCAGCGGCCCGATTCCGGCTGGCGCCGTGGTCATCCAGGGGCTGGGCGCCCTGCCACCGTTTGTTGAACAATTACTGACGGAAACCATCGATCTCGGTCTGAGCCTGTTCGACACCGGGATTGATTTCGATGCACGCCTGTTCGAGCAGAGCGCCTCGATCTTCCTGGAAGACAACAGCGCTTTGCTGGCCGACGCATCGGGTTTTCTGACCAGCGCCGGGCTGGAACAGTTGTCGATTCCGCCGGCGATGTTGGCGGAAGCGCGGCGCCTGGCAACCGGTAGTGAAGGCCTGTCGGTCAGTCCCAATATGTCGCAGGCGGCGATGGGCGAGATGCTCAAACTGCGCCACGAGCACAAGACCAACCTGTTCCGAGAAGCCTTGAAGATACTCGAACAGAACCGCCGCGCCGCCGACCTGGAGCAGTGCCGAAGCGAAGTCAGCGCCAACTGCATGCGGGTGCGCAGCGATCAACGGCAGGCGCGCAAGCTGCCTACCCCGAAAGTCGCGCATTTGCCGCAGATCCAGCGCAAGGTCGCGGTGCTGATCGGCAACAACGCCTACAGCGGCGACATCCCGAAACTCAACGGCGCGGTGCCGGACGTGGAAGCGATGGCCGAACTGCTGAACAAGCGAATGGGCTATGAAGTGCGGGTGATCAAGGACGCGCGCAAGGCCGACATGGTGGACAGCCTGAACAAGCTGGTCGACGAGATCGACGACAACGACAGTGTCGCGATCTACTACGCCGGTCACGGCTACCAGGACGCCAAGAGCGGCGCCGGTTTCTGGATTCCGGTCGACGGCGTCAGCGACGACCCGCGCGGCTGGTTGTCGAACGAAGACATTTCCCGCTACCTGTCGAACATCAACTCCAAGCAACTGCTGCTGGTTGCCGACAGTTGCTATTCCGGCTCGCTGGCCAAGGAAGGCCAGGTCTTGACCAGCGGCAAGGTCGAAGCGAAAGACGTGCTCAGCGGTCGTTCGGTGATCGTGATGTCATCCGGCGGCGAAGAACCGGTTACCGATGAAGGCAAGGACAACCACTCGATCTTCGCCTGGAACCTGATGCAGGCGCTGCGCCAGGTGGAAGGTTGGACGCCGGGCAGCCGAATCTTTGATCAGGTGCGCCAGGAAGTGGTGAAGACCTTCCCGCAGACGCCGCAATACGGTGCATCACTGTCCGCCGGCCACATGCAGGGCGGCGATTTTCTGTTCGAGGAGCGGCAATACTGAGTTACTTTTGGTCTGCGTGCACGGTTTCCATGATCTCCACGAAGCGCCGGGCCTGCGGCGACATGAAGCGGCCGCGTCGAAGTACCAGGCCATAGCTGCGCTGCGGGAAGTATTGCGTCAGCGGAATGCTGACCAGCTTTTCCGTGCCGGTCATGCAGATGTCGGTGACGATCGAGATGCCCATGCCGAGTTCGACGTATTTCTTGATCACTTCCCAGCCGCCGGCTTCCAGCGTCACGGTGAAGGTCAGGTTGTTCTGCTGGAACACGTATTTGACGATGCGCCAGGTGGATAGATGCGAGGGTGGCAGGATCAGGCCGAACTGGCTGACATCCTCCAGTGTGACTTCCTCGCCGGATGCGGCCTTTTCGGCCAGCGGGTGTCCGAGTGGCGTGATCAACATCGGGTCGTAGTTGACCACCGGCTTGTATTCGATGTCCTCCGGCACTTCCAGCATCGAGCCGACGGCGAAATCGATCTCGTCCGAGCGCAGCATCTTCAAGCCGTCGCGACCGGTGACGTTGAGTATCTTGAGTTGCACTTTGGGATAGGCCTGGACAAAGCGGCGCACCGGTTCCGGCATGATGTACAGGATGGTCGATTCCCCGGCGCCGATCTTCAGTTCGCCGGATTCCAACTTGCCGAAATGAGCCGAGAAGGTTTCCTGTAATTTGTCTATACCATCAACTAGAGGCTCGGCGAGCTGAAACAACACTTCGCCTTCCGGCGTCAGCTTAAGATGCGGACCCCGTCGCTCGAACAGCACGACTTCCATCTCGCGTTCCAGCGCCTGAATCTGCAAAGACACCGAAGGTTGTGACAGGAACAGCTTTTCCGCCGCCTTGGAGATGCTGCCGCAGCGCACGACCTGATGGAAGGCGCGCAACTGCTTCAGGCGGTTGTTCTTGTAGTAGAGCTGGGAGTCGGTGGGCATGGCTGAAATGTGAAACGTGGAATGTGAAACGTGAAAAGTGAAACGTGAAACGTGAAACGTGAAACGTGAAACGTGGAATGCGGGTACACACTTTTCACGTTTCACCTGGGCCGCGAAGCGGCGTGTCACCTTTCACGGTGTTTGTGCATTGCATCATTAAAATGGCTAATGTTCAAGATTGAAATTATTGCTCAATCATAGGCCTGTCATGTCAATACACTGTGCACTGCAACATATAAGGACATAATGGTCTTTAGATACTCGACGATTTGGTCGAATTGAGGGGTGTAAATGGAGATGCTGGCAGGCGTGGCGATGGCGGGGACCTTCATGGCGGTCCTGGGCGGCGCTTTGGCCTGGATGCTGGCTTTGGCCAACAAGCGTCTGTATGTCTATGAAGACCCGCGCATCGGCGAAGTCGAGGAAATGCTGCCGAAATCCAATTGCGGTGCCTGCGGTACGGCGGGTTGCCGCAATTTTGCCGAGCAGGTGGTGGCGGGTGACATCATCCCGGCCAAGTGCACGGTGAATTCGCCGGAGATGAACGCTTACATCGCCGGCTTTCTCGGGGTGGCGCTGGGCGAGATGGAAAAGCAGGTCGCGCGCCTGGCTTGTGCCGGCGGCAGTCATGTCGCCTGGCAGCGCGCCAGCTATGCCGGTCTCGGCACCTGCCGCGCGGCGGCCACCGTGTCCGGTGGCGGCAAGGCCTGCGCCTGGGGTTGCCTGGGCTTGGGCGATTGCGAAGTCGAATGTGATTTCGACGCAATCAGCATGAACAAACAGGGTCTGCCGGAAGTGGATATCGATCGCTGTACCGCCTGTGGCGATTGCGTCGATGTCTGTCCGTACGATCTATTCTCTTTGCAGCCCGTGAGCCACAAGCTCTGGGTGGCTTGCAAAAGCCGGGCCGACGGCGATGTCGCCGAAGCGCAATGCCAGGTGGCGTGTACCGCCTGCGGCAAATGCGTGATGGACGCCGCCCCCGGTTTGATCCGCCTGGACAACAACCTGGCGGTGATCGACTACACCAGGAACAACCTGGCATCACGCGTGGCTATAGAGCGCTGCCCTACCGGGGCCATCGTCTGGCTGGATGACAGCCGGATGATGAAAGGGCGCGAAGCCAGGAAGATCATCCGCATCGAGGCGCTCCCAGTCAGCGCCAACGTTGTTTAACAAAGGTAATCGACATGATCAAGAATCCCCTTTCCAAGTTGCTCGGCAGCATGCATCTGATCGAACCGGTGCTGGGTGGTAAACCCGCGGCAAAGACCGATGTCAAGACGGTGAAGTATCCCGGTGTGCGCGATGCCATCGATGGCAATACCGCCGTGATTCTGGTCGAGCGCGAAGCCTCCGACGCCGCCGGCGCCTACCCGATCACACCGTCTACGCAGATGGGCGAATACTGGGCGGAAGCGGCTGCCGCCGGCCACATCAATATGTCCGGCCGACCATTGATCTTCCTGGAGCCGGAATCCGAGCACGCCGCCGCCGGTGTGACTGCCGGCATGTCGATGACCGGTCTGCGCGCGGTGAATTTCTCCTCCGCCCAGGGCGTGGCGTTCATGCACGAATCGCTCTACGGCGCGGTTGGCAAACGCCTGCCCTATGTGCTCAACATGGGCTGCCGCGCGATCACCAAGGCCACACTCAACGTGCATTGCGGGCATGACGATTACCACTGTGTCGACGATACCGGCTTTATCCAGGTGTTTGCCAAGAGTGCGCAGGAAGCCGCCGACCTCAACCTGATTGCGCGCAAAACCGCCGAGTTGTCGCTCACCCCGGCGATTATGGGCATGGATGGCTTCCTCACCACGCATCTGATCGAGCCGGTGCGGGTGCCGGAGAAGGAGCTGGTGGCCGAATTCCTCGGGCGCCCGGACGACCTGATCGACACACCGACACCGGCGCAGGAAATCCTCTACGGGCCGAAGCGCCGCCGCGTGCCGGCCTTGTGGGACGTGGATGCGCCGATGGTGTCCGGCGCGGTCGCCAACCAGGACGCGCACATGCAGGCCACGGCGTCACAACGCCCGTATTTCTTCCAGCACATTCCGGCGCTGATGGACCAGTGCATGGCCGAGTACGGCGAATTGACCGGCCGCCATTACCACCGGGTCGATACCTACCGCTGCGACGATGCCGACTACCTCATTCTTGGCATGGGCTCGATGACCGTGCAGGCGGCGGCGGTGGTCGACTGGTTGCGCGAGAAGCGCAAATGGAAAGTCGGCGTGGTCAATATCACCTGCTTCCGCCCCTTCCCAGGCGACCTGCTGGGTCATGTTCTGAAGGGCAAGAAGGGTGTGGCCGTGCTGGAGCGCACTGACCAGCCGCTGGCGGAAGATTTGCCGCTGATGCGCGAGGTTCGCGCCACATTGGGCAAGTGCATGGAGAACGCGGTCGATGCCGCCGCCTATCCCGACTATGCGATCTACGCTTCGGTCAAGGACATGCCGCGTCTTTACTCCGGCTGTTACGGCCTGGGTTCGCGCGATCTGCAACCGGAAGCCCTGCTGGCGGCCTACGAGAACATGCATGAAACCGGTGCGCACAAGAAATTCTTCTACCTCTCCATCGACTTCATCCGCGACCAGGCCGCCAACCCCAAGCAGGAAATCCGCCAACAGGAACTGCTTGCAGCCTACCCAAGGATCAAGCAACTGGCGCTGCGCGGCTCCGAGAACCCCAACTTGCTGCCAAAGAATTCCATCACTGTGCGCATGCACTCGGTCGGCGGCTGGGGCGCGGTGACCACCGGCAAGAACCTGGCGATGACGCTGTACGAGCTGCTTGGCTGGGATATCAAGGCGAATCCAAAATACGGTTCCGAGAAAAAGGGCCAGCCGACCACCTACTTCCTCTCAGCCGCGCCAGAGCCGATCCGGGTCAACTGCGAATACGCCCATGTCGATGTAGTGCTGTCACCCGACCCGCACGTGTTCCTGCACAGCAACGCGGTGGCCGGTCTGGACAAGGGCGGCGTGTTCATCATCCAGTGCAACCTGCCGGATGCTGAAGCGCTTTGGGCCAGCTTCCCGCTCCCCATCCAGAAAACCATCGTCGATAACGACATCCGCGTGTTCTATCTCGACGCTTTCAGCATCGCGCGTGAGGAATCCAGCAACCCTGAACTGCAACTGCGCATGCAGGGCAACGTCTTCCAGGGCGCCTTCTTCCATGCCTCCGACGTGATGCAGCGGGCCGGATTCACCGAGGAATCGCTGTTCCAGGCCATAGAGAAACAGTTGAGTGACAAGTTTGGCGCCAAGGGCAAACGCGTGGTGGACGACAACCTGCGCGTGGTCAAGCGCGGTTACCTGGAAAGCCAGGAGATTCCCGCCGAGGTGAAAAAGATCGGAGCGCGCGCACTGCCGGGGCACGGGCACGAATTGCCCAGCCTGCTCAAACAGATGTCAGCCAAAGACGGGGAGCAGTACTCCAAATCCGCCGACATCAACCGTTTCTGGGAACAGACCGCCAGCTTCTACCTGTCCGGCAGTGGTGCGGACAATCTGGCCGACCCGTTCATGAGCATGGCGCTGATCCCCGCCATCACCGCCAGCTTCCGCGACATGACCCAGATACGCTTCGAGCATCCGGTGTGGGTCGCCGAGAACTGCACCGCCTGCGGCAACTGTTACACCGCATGCCCGGATTCGGCGATTCCCGGCCTGGTCTCGACGGTGGGTGACGTGCTGAATACCGCCATCACCAACATCGAAATGGGCGGCCGCCCGACGCGTTTCCTGCGCAAGGGCGTGCGCAGCATCGAGAAGAAGCTGCGCAGCGTACTGGACAAGGATGGTCTCGACGTACGCGCACTGCTGAAGCATTCGGTCGATGAGGCGATGCACGAAGACCCGAATCAGGGCAACGTAGCGATGGAAGATGAATACCACCTGCTGCAAAAGCAGATCGGTGAATTCCAGTTCGCCACCACCAAGCCGTACTGGAACCTGAAAGAGAAGAAAACCAAAGGCAGTGGCGGCCTGTTCTCCATCACCGTCAACCCCTACACCTGCAAGGGCTGCGCGCTGTGCGTCGATGTCTGCGACGATGACGCGCTGAAGATGGTCACCCAGACCGACGAGAGTGTGGCGCAATTGCGCCGCGACTGGCGTTTCTGGCTTGACCTGCCGACCACGCCGCAGGACTACAACCGCATCGACGACCTGGATGAAAAGATCGGCGCGCTGGAAACGCTGCTGCTGGACAAGAAGAACTACGCCTCGATGGCCTGTGGCGACGCCGCCTGCACCGGCTGCGGCGAGAAGACCGCCATACACCTGTTCACCAGCACGGTCACCGCGCTGATGCAGCCGCGCGTCAAAGCCTTCGTCGCGAAGCTCGACAGACTCATCGACGGTCTGGAAAAACATCTGCGCATGAAGCTCACCGAGAGTGTCGATCTATCCGACACGCACGCGCTGATGCAAGCGGTGGCGGCGCATGCCGGCAGCGACCTGACTTTAGCCAATCTGACGGAAAGCCTGCAGGCCGACCACGCCATACAGCCGATCGACCCGCAGTGGCTGAAGTGGATCACCCAGCTGCTGGAACGCTTGAAAGATCTGCGTTGGCGTTATCTGGAAGGCCCCGCCCGCCGTGGCCGCGCCGAAATGGGCATCGTCAACGCCACCGGCTGCACCTCGGTGTGGGGCTCCATGTTCCCGTTCAACCCGTACCCGTTCCCGTGGACTTCGCACCTGTTCCAGGACGCGCCTTCGGTGGCCATGGGGCTGTTCGAAGGCCACATGGTCAAGATGGCGGACGGCTTCAAGGCGGTGCGCATGGCGGAACAGGAACTTGCCGGCGGCTACAACCCGGCCGTGCATGATGCCGAGCTGACCTATTTCGACTGGGAGAAATTCAGCGACGAAGAATGGCATCTTTGCCCGCCAGTGGTCGCGGTCGGCGGCGACGGCGCGATGTACGACATCGGCTTCCAGAACCTCTCGCGCGCGCTGATGACCGGCAAGCCGGTGAAGATCCTGGTGGTCGACACCCAGGTCTATTCCAACACTGGCGGCCAGGCCTGTACTTCCGGCTTTATCAGCCAGGTGGCGGACATGACGCCCTATGGCAAAGTGGGTCACGGCAAGCGGGAAATCCGCAAGGAAATCAGCCTGATCGGCATGGCGCATCGCGCGGCCTATATCGCGCAGAGTGCCATCTCCAGCCCGACGCATCTGATCGAGAGTTATATCGACGGCCTCAACAGCCGGCGTCCGGCGCTATTCAACATCTATGCCGTCTGCCCGCCGGAACATGGCGTCGGCGACGACCGCTCTGTGGCGCAATCGAAGCTGGCGGTGGAGTCGCGCGCCTACCCGCTGTTCCGCTACGATCCCGACCAAGGCACGACGTTCACCGAGTGCGTCAGCCTGGAAGGTAACCCGGAGATCGAAGCCGAGTGGACCACTTTCACACTGGCCTACCAGGACGAAGAAGGGCTCGCGCAGAAGATGCAACTGCCCCTGACCTTTGCCGATTTCGCTCTTACCGAAGGCCGCTTCGCCAAGCAGTTCCGCAAGGCGCCGGCGGAAACCTGGAACGACGACATGGTGTTGCTGGCTGACTTCCTCAAGCTCGATGCCGACGACCGCGACGGCAAGTTCCCCTACATCTGGGCACTGGACCGCAAGAACGCACTGATGCGCGTCATGGTGTCCCAGGAGCTGGTCAACGCCTGTGTGGAACGGCAACAGTTCTGGCAACAGTTGAAGGACGTCGCCGGCCTGAATCAGCCGGTGGTCGATGTCGAAGCCATTGCCGAACAGGCGCGTGCCGAGTTGCTCGGCAAGATCAGCGCCAGCCTGGCAAACTTTGGCGCGGGCATTGCGGTGGACAGCCAGGCGCTCGCAGGCTCGTCGGTCTCTGCCAGGCAAGCTGTTGCCGGGCCGGACGGCTATGAGCCGGTCTATGTCGATACGCCGGAATGCACGGCCTGTGACGAGTGCACCAAACTGGCGCCGAAGACCTTCGCCTACAACGACGAGAAGAAAGTCGTGGTGATCAACCCGCAAGGCACGAAGTACGCCGATCTGGTCAAGGCCGCCGAAAAATGCACCGCTGGCTGCCTGCATCCCGGCACGCCGTGGAATCTCGGCGAACCCGGTCTCGACAAGCTGGTTGCACGGGCGGCGAAGTACAACTGATGCAATGACAATGTCAATGTTCGGACATGCCGGCTCCCTCTCCCGCAAGCGGGAGAGGGTTGGGGAGAGGGAGATTCATTGCTTGGGCAGGGTGGTGGAATCGTCCCTCCTTCCTCCCTCTCCCCCGGCCCCTCTCCCGCTTGCGGGAGAGGGGGGAAATGCGGCGCTTCGCTGATCATGAACTTTCTCTCCATCTTCCACCGCAATACATTCGCGCGCGGGGTACATCCCGATGCGCACAAGAGCACTGCCGGCAGTCCGATTCGTCGGATGCCGTTTGCGTCACGCATGATCCTCCCCCTCGCGCAACACATCGGCAAGCCGGCAGTGCCCCTCGTCCGGGCCGGTGAAGAGGTGGTTCGGGGTCAGCCCATCGCATCAGCCGACGGTTTTCTGTCGGTCCCGATTCATGCGCCGGCCGATGGCGTCATCGATGCCATCGAGCTGAAAGCCAGCGCGCGCGGCCCCTGGGTCGAATCCATTGTGCTGCGCGTCTACGAAGGTTCGACGCAGCAGGTTGGCTGGTCGCAACCGTTCGATATTGAAAACGCCAGCGGGCGCGACATCCTCCAGGCGATCCAGGACAGCGGCATGGTCGGCCTCGGCGGTGCGACCTTTCCCAGCCATGCCAAGCTGTCCGTGCCGGCCGAGCACAAGATCCATACCCTGATCGTCAACGGCTGCGAGTGCGAACCCTATCTGACCTGCGACCATCGCCTGATGCTGGAGTATCCGGCCGATCTGATGGTCGGCATCCGCCTGGCGATGCGCGCCATCGGCGCCGAACGCGCCATCATCGGCGTCGAGGACAACAAGCTCGATGCGGTCGAAGCGATCCGCCAATGCCTGCCTGCCGATGGACGCATCACGGTGCGGGCGGTGCCGACCAAGTACCCGCAGGGCGCCGAGAAGATGCTGATCAAGTCCCTGCTCGGCGTCGAAGTGCCGCCCGGCAAGCTGCCGATGCATGTCGGCGTGGTGGTCAACAACGTCGGCACGCTGGCGCAACTGGGGCAGTTGCTGCCGGCCGGCGAAGGCCTGACCGAGCGGGTGGTCACCGTCACCGGCCCCGGCATCAGGAAGCCGGGCGATTACTGGGTGCCGATCGGTACGCCGATGCGCACGGTGCTGGAATGGGCCGGCGTGCAGGAAGTCGATGCGCGCGAGATCATCCTCGGCGGCCCGATGATGGGCCAGGCGGTGGCCTCGCTGGATGTGCCGGTGACCAAGGGCGTGTCCGGCATTCTGGTGTTCGACAAACTGCACGTCGAGGCCGATCGCAAGGTCTGGCCGTGCATCAAGTGCGGCGAATGCGTCAAGGTTTGCCCGATGGGGTTGAACCCGTCGATGCTCGGCATGCTGGCCGCCCGGCATGAATATGAGGCGATGGGCGCCGCGTATCACCTGGGCGACTGTTTTGAATGCGGTTGCTGTACTTATGTCTGTCCTTCGCATATCCCGCTGGTACAACAATTCCGGGTGGCGAAGGGCGTCCTGCGGAGCAAGTCGGCCTGATGCCGACGCCCCTCCATCCATCGGATTGGTATTGATCATGCAACTCACGCTGTCTCGCGAATTCATCACCGATGCGCTGTCCCGTTCCAGCCTGGATCCCAAGGTCAGGGCTTTGTACGAACTGTGCTTCATGTACCGGCATCACCTGCGCGACGAGGTCGTCACCGACAAACTGCGTCTGATCGCCCGGCTGCATGACGCTGCCATGGCGCGCGGCGGTCAGGCGTTGAACGCCGAAGACGCCGCGCGCCTGTTGTCGCACTCGCAGGTGGACCGCTGGTTCGGCGGACTTGCCACCGCCGAGCGGCTGGATACCGGCTTGCTGCTGGAATTGCACAAGCGGCTGATGGATGTGTTTGGCGAATCGGGTGAATTGGGCGAAGACGCGGCGCGGGGACTGGCATCCCGCTATCTGCATTTCCATTTTCCGGAATTGTTTCCGATCTACGACAGCCGCATCGCCGCCGCCATCGGTTTGCTGGAGCGCGGCGATTGCGGTTATCTGTCGCTGGCCGAATTCGATGCGGTATATGGCCGCTTTCACGCCTGCTGCCGCAAGCTGACCGAGCGTATCGCGCCGCTGCTCGGCCGACGCCTGAATCCGCGCGAACTCGACCATGTGTTGCGCGCCTGGGTCGACGAGGCCGACTATGGTTTCGAGCCGCCGCCCGCCGCCGCCCCGGCAGAATCTCGCCGGCCCGCCCTGCACGCCTGAATCCGATCATGACGCCCCGTATCGAACTGCGCACCTCGCCGCATGTGCTGAAAGGCGCCAGCGTCGAACAGATCATGTTCCACGTGGTGCTGGCGCTGTTGCCGATCGCCGCCTTCTCGGTCTGGCAATACGGCTTGTCGGCATTGGCCTCACTGGTGACCGTGACCTTGGTCTGCATCGGCAGCGAACGCCTGTTCAACCGGCTGGCGGGAACCCCCAGCACGTTGACCGATTGGTCGGCGACGATCACCGGCCTGCTGCTGGCGCTGAGCCTGCCGCCGGCGTTTCCGCTGTGGATGGGCGCGGTCGCCGGATTCGTCGCGATCGCGCTCGGCAAGGCCTTGTTCGGCGGCATCGGTTTCAACGTGATGAACCCGGCGCTGGTCGGTCGCGCCTTCGTCCAGGCGGCATTTCCGGTCGCTATCACGACCTGGATTCCCGCTTTCGCGCCGCAGCGTTTCAGCGAGTTTGCGCCGACCACCTTCACCCTGCCGCTGATGCAGCCGCCCGACATCTCGGCCTGGGCGAAACAGGCGCTCGACGGCTTTACCGGCGCCACGCCATTGGCGAACTGGAAATTCGACAATGTGCTGGCCACCCCGGCGGATTTCCTTACCGGCGCGGTCACCGCCAGCGCCGGCGAAACGTCGGCGATCCTGATCCTGCTGTGCGGCGGCTATCTGGTGGCGCGCGGCTTTCTCGACTGGCGCATCCCGGCCGCCATCCTGGGCAGCGCCGCGCTGACCGCGCTGCTGTTCCAGTGGATCGACCCGCAGCGTTATCCCGACCCGCTGTTCGTGCTGCTGTCCGGCGGTCTGATGCTGGGCGCGGTGTTCATGGCCTCGGATATGGCGACCTCGCCGGTGACGCCGAAGGGCGTCTGGATCTACGGCGCGCTGATCGGCGTGATCACGGTGATGATTCGTTACTTTGGCGGCCTCAACGAAGGCGTGATGTACGCCATCCTGATCGGTAACGCCCTGACGCCGTTGATCGACCAGGTGACACAACCGAAGCTGTTCGGCCAGACCAGGGGGAAACGCGCATGACCGCCATGACGCAACCCGCGCAACCGCCCGCCACCTCCAGCCTGGCGATGATCCGCACCCTGGGCGTGGTCGCCACGGTGTGCGGCGTGCTGCTGGTGCTGACCTATCAGAATACCCTGGAGGCGATCGAGGCCAACAAGCTGATCGCGCTGCAACGCGCGGTGTTCAAGGTGATTCCGGGTGCGGCTTCGATGCAGGCCTATTACGTCAGCCCGGCTGGCCTGGTCGAGGCCAGCGGACCGCCGCCGCCCGGCGGCATGAAATTCATCGCCGCGCGCGATGCCGCCGGCAATCTCAAAGGATTGGCGGCGGAAGCCGGGGCGATGGGCTATGCCGACATGGTGCGGGTCCTGTACGCCTATGATCCGGCCGGGCAAGTCATCAATGGCTACGGCGTGGTGTCGCATCGCGAGACGCCGGGCATCGGCGACAAGATCATCACCGACCCGCGTTTCCTGGACAATTTCCGCGCCCTGGATGCGCGCCTGAATGACGCCGGTACCGCGTTGGTCAATGCGATCAAGGGGGTCAAGCACGGCGCCCGCCAGAACGCCTGGGAAATCGACGCAATCTCCGGCGCTACCGTGACCTCGCGCGCGGTCGCCAAGGGCATCAACGACAGCGCCGGCAAACTGCTGCCGCTGTTGCGACCGCATATCGAGAAGCTCAAGGAGGCGCCATGATCCCGGGTCGTGAACAGCCCACCAATCTGCAGGAATTCCTCGAAGGCCTCTGGCAACAGAATCCGGTGTTCGTCATGGTGCTTGGTCTGTGTCCGGCGCTGGCGGTGACCGTTTCGGCGGTCAACGCGCTGGCGATGGGGGCGGCCACCACCTTCGTGCTGCTCGGCTCGGCGCTGCTGGTCTCGCTGCTGCGCAACTTCATTCCGCGCGAAGTCCGCATCGCCACCTACATCCTGATCATCGCCACCTTCGTCACCATCGTCGATTACCTGATTGCCGCGATCAGCCTGACCGTCTATGAAGCGCTCGGGCCGTTCATCCAGTTGATCGTGGTCAACTGCATGATCCTCGGGCGCGCCGAAGCGCACAGTTCCAAGAATCCGCCGCTGCGCGCCTTGACCAACGCGCTGGGTATGGGCCTGGGGTTCAGCCTGGGGCTGTTGGCGCTGGGTTCGGTGCGGGAGCTATTCGGTTCCGGTTCGCTGTTCGGCATCGCCCTGTTCGGCGCGGATTTCCAGCCCTGGGTGGTGATGCTGCTGCCGCCCGGCGGCTTCTTCGTGCTCGGCGCGTGGCTGCTGCTGTTCAACTGGTGGCGCACGCGGTCCCCGGCGACGCTGAAACCGGCGGAGGTGCAAGGCCATGGCTGATGCTTCGCTGAGCCAGATCTTCCTGGCCACCGTGCTGGCGAACAACTTTGTGCTCGCCATGTTCCTCGGCCTGTGTCCGTTCATCGGCGTATCGGGACGCCTGAATACAGCGCTGCCGATGGGCGCCGCGACCACCTTCGTGATGCTGGTCGCCAGCCTGTGCGCCTATGGCCTGAACTATCTGGTGACCGTCTTCGGGCTGGAATTCCTGCGCCTGATCTCCTACATCGTGGTCATCGCCTCGGCGGTGCAACTGGTCGAAATGGTGCTGAAGAAATACAGTCCGACGCTGTTTCGTGCGCTGGGCATCTTCCTGCCGTTGATCACCACCAATTGCGCGATTCTCGGCGTGGCGCTGTTCCAGACCGCGCGCGAATACAGCTTCATCCAGGCGCTGGTGTTCGCCATCGGCGCCGGCGTCGGATTCACGCTGGCGCTGGTGTTGATGGCCGGGCTGCGCGAGCGCCTCAACCTCGCCATCGTGCCCAACGTGGTGCAGGGTGCGGCGCTGTCGCTGATGCTGGCCGGCCTGCTGTCGCTGGCGTTCATGGGTTTCGCCGGCCTGGGGATGGGCGGATGAGACTTTATCTACTGACCATCGCCTTGATCATGGGCATCGCGCTGTTCGGCATCGCGGTGGATCGCGTCTATCGCGCCTTCGCGCGCAACCATCCGCAACTGGGCCCGTTTCGAGATAACGACAAGGGTTGCGGCTGTTGTGCCGGCAAAGACGCCTGCGACTCTGGAAGCTGTGCGCCGAAGCGTTGATCGACGCGCCTTGCGCGTCAGCGCAGAAGTGCAATGACCGCCAGCAGCACCGCGAGTGCCGCCAGGCCGGTGGCGAAGTATTCCCGGCGGCGCTCGACGCCGTCCTGGCGTTGGTGTTGCAGTTCGAGTTCGCCGATACGCATTTGCAGCGCGGCGGTCACGCCATCCAGTCGGGTGATCTGCGCCTGGGCCTGATTGGCGATACCCTCGGCGCGAGCGACGCCGTCATGTATCCCGGCCAATTGCTGGCTCAGGCGTTGCGCCGCTTCGGTTTCGCCGGTTTCCAGGGCCTTGAGGGTCTTTTCGACCTGTGCGGCAAGTACCCGCACGGTTTCGGCATTGCCGGTCACCGCTTCCTGCAATTCGGCGATCTGCCGGGTGACGAGTTCCTCGGGCGCCTCGCCCGTCTTGCGCCGAGTGAACGCGGGAATGGCCGCCGCGACGATGTTGCTGACGTAGGGTAAGGCGATCTTCAGGACGGGAAGCCAGGCTGCCATGGTGCGAAGTCCGATGCGGAGCAATTACTGGCGTGATTTTTCTTCTTTCTTGATCTTCTTCGCTTCCTTTTTTTCCTTCATGGTCTTTGCCGGTTCTTTCTTCGGTGTTTTCTTGCTTTCCTGGCCTTTCATTTTCAGCTCCTCAGCGTGTGGTTTCATGGAGTGGACGAGCGTCCGGGCTGGACGCCGGGACACAACGCCATGATAGGCGCGGTTGGCGTCCAAGTCCGCAGATTTTGGCGTCCGGCAAACTTTGTCGAATGCGTTCGATTGCGTGTCTGCCGCGATAGTTCAGCCGTCCGGGATGAAATTCAAGCCACCTTTCGAATAGACTGTTGACCATGCAACAAACTCGCATACTTGTCGTCGACGATGATCGATTGATGCTGTCCCTGCTGATTGGCGTCCTGCGACGCGAAGGGTTTCATCATGTCGACAAGGCGGCCAGCGGCAAGGAGGCCTTGGAAAAATTCCTGCACAATCCGCCGGATATCGTTTTTCTCGATATCGAAATGCCCGTCCTCGACGGCCTCCAGACGCTCAAGGCGATCAAGGCGTTCGGGACCGTCGCGCAAGTCGTCATGGTCACCGCCACGCCGACCGTGCAATACGTCCAAGCCGCCAAGGAGGGCGGCGCGGCAGGATTCCTGGTCAAGCCGATCTCTCCGGCAAAGGTGGTCAATGCGGTGCACGAATGTCTTGCGCGGATGCGCAAGGAAGCAGGTTCGATCGATCTGTTCATGTTCGATTGAACTGCGTGCTTGCGGAAGTCTCGCTACATTCAATCCGCTCGTCATTCACGTGCAAGCGGGAAGCCCGTTTCACCCCCGCGCATGGCCTCAGCTGTATGCTCGGCCAGGCTGATCCCGGCTTGATTCATCGTCAAATACGTGTAATTCGCGCCCGCCTCACGGATTCGTTCCTGATGATCTTCGTGCAAGGCTTGCGAGACGACAGGCCCGGAAAAACCGCTCTGGCGCAGGGAGCGGGCGGCGATCAGCTTGGACTCGAGATCGTCCATGGCGAGGATGGCGGCCTTGATCCGGCTCAGATCGCAGCTGTGCCAGAAATTACTGTCTTCGGCATCAGCGAAGAGCACGTTGCGCCCGGCCTGTTGGTGGGCCTTGACCGTGTAGGGGTCGGCGTCCAGACCGAGCGGTTTCAACCCCTCTTCCTCGATCTTCCGGTAAGCGGCGCTGCCGGTGCGGCCCATGCCGAAGATCAGCACATCGGCGTCGCCCATCTCGTGCGGCTGCTCGTCCGGGTGAATGGTGTCGCGCTCAAAACGGAGCAGTACAGTCTCGTAGCGTTCGAAGAGCCTGTGGGCAAAACGATTGAGCGGGGCCGCGATCACGAAGGAAATCGACACGGCGATGGCCAGCGGTACAAGGTATTCCGGCAAAATGCCTGCCGCTACGATCAGGCCGAACTCGGAATAGGTAGTCAGGCTGAGCGCGGAAAGAAAGGCGCTGCTGGCGCGCAGTTTGAAGGCGATCAATAGCGCGAAAAAAAGCACTCCCTTGAGGGCCAGAGCGATACCCATGGCCACGGCAAAGACCATCGCGTCCCAGTCGGGCAAGCCAGTAAGCCCGATCTGGAGAAAGAAGCCGACAAGGAAGATCTCTTTGAGCGACCAGAGCGATTCGCTCAATTCCTTGGCGCGGTTGTGGGTGGACAGCAGCACCCCCATCACCAGCGCGCCAATCTCGGATGAGAGGCCCATCGCTTCGAAGCCCATGCCGCCGATCACCAACGACAGCAGCATTCCCATCAGCACCAGCAGTTCCTCATGGCCCGCGAAATCCAGCAGCCAGTGCAGAACCGGGCGCAAAAACGGCAAGGCGAAAACCAGAAGCGCCCAGATATTCGGCGACTGGCCGGACCAGACCGCCAGCACCACCAGCGCGATGATGTCCTGCACGATCAAGATGCCGATGGCGGTGCGGCCGTGGAAGGCGCCCAGTTCGCGTTTGGTCTCCAGCAGCTTGGCCGCGAGTACGGTGGAGGAGAAAGAGAGCGCAATCGCCAGCAGCAACGCGGTGTTCCAGTCGACCCCCATGAACAGTTTGAACCCTGGCAGGAAGACCGCGACTGAAATGGCGAAATGCAGCAAAGCGCCGCCCACGACCTGGGGTTGCGCGATCTGGGAGAGTTTGAGCTTGAGGCCGACGGTGAACAACAACATCAGAACACCCAGATGGGCGACATGGTGGAGCGTTTCGCCGGTGTATTCGGGGAGACCTAGCCCAGGGCCAAATAAATTGATGGCAAACCCTGCTGCCAGAAAGCCTACCAGAGGCGGCAAGCCTATCTGCCGGACGGTCAGACCGAAAAAGAAGGCGAAACTGATGGTGATAACTTCAAACACTGCGAGGACTCCGTTTCAACAACCTGATCTCGATGTCACTGTGAAACATCGCGTAGCGATACTTTATCTGTCCTCTCTCTCGGGGAGGAGAGGGTGAGGGAAGGATGACGGCGTGGCGCATCCTTTTTTTACTTCAGGGGTGGCGCAACAACATCATCCATGGCCACAGTGGATGGATTACACATAACGAACGCTGTAGATGGGATGCGCCATCCAAAAGAATTTATTCGCTTGGTTGCTCCATGGCGCCGGGATGCCGAATGGTCAGGTTCTGGTGGTTGCTCGGCACATGGTATGGGCCTAGTATGTGTATAGAAACGAGAAAGGATGCACACCATGCGCACGAACATTGTGATTGACGACAAGCTCATGAAGGACACGCTTCGGGTCACAGGCTTGACTACCAAGCGAGAAGTGGTAGAGCTTGGCCTTCGCACCTTGCTCAGGCTTGGTCAGCAGCAAGAGATTAGGCGGTTTCGCGGAAAGCTCGACTGGCAGGGTGACCTTGATACGATGAGAACCGACAAATGATCTTGGTTGATTCCAGTGTCTGGATCGACTACTTCCGCGGGACCGCAACGCCGCAAGCGGAGAAACTGGACTCTTTGCTCGGCACAGAGCCGATTGCGGCGGGCGACCTGATTTTGACTGAAGTGCTGCAAGGTTTTGTCAGCGACCGAGACTTCAATCAAGCCAAGAAGCTCCTGACTTCGCTGGTCGTAGTGGACTTGGTTGGGCAAGACATCGCCATCCAGGCTGCCAAGAACTTTCGGGTGTTGAGGGCGCAAGGAATCACGGTTCGCAAAACGATTGATACCGTAATCGCAACGCGCTGCATCGAAAGCAGACTGAGCTTGCTGTACAGCGACAAGGATTTTGATCCTTTCGTTGAGCATCTTGGTCTCCGCTCCGCGTTGCGCGGAACCTAACGGCCAAGCTGTGCGGCGCAAACGAAGCGCAGCGTAGTTTGCGTCCGAACAAGCGCTTTGTTATGTTTTCAATACAGATTGACACTATCGATCTCACATTCAGCGGAACTTATTTTTACGCTTGTGATTTCTTTGTATGAGCTGAAAGAAAAATTAAAATTCTTTGAGTCGCTTTCACTTCCATGTGCGTACAGTCTGTATGACTCCTATGCCGAGATCGGCATAGGAGTCACTCATTTGCAACGCACCTGTTGGAAGGTGGTTACGACATCCGCACCGTGCAGGAACTGCTCGGTCATTCCGATGTGTCGACGACGATGATCTACACCCATGTGCTCAACCGGGGCGGGGTGGGGGCGTTGAGTCCGCTGGATGGATTGATGGGGTGAGGGGGGCACTGCATTCTTCTGCTTCTGCGCGCAGGTGCAGGATTCCTGGTTTGGCCGAGTTTTTTCTGGACGGATGACTTGCGTCGAGCCGGAATCAAGGGCAGATTCCAGCGCCTTGTCCTACATTGTTGCGGCCGTTGAACGGGCCGTAAATCACGCTTCATGTCCTCTAAAACGCATACCGCCGATCTCGGCTTCTCCACCCGCGCAATCCATCTTGGCTACGACCCCATGCAATGTGATGGCGCGCTGGCGCCGCCGGTGTATCTGACGTCCACTTTCGCGTTCGACAGCACCGAGGTCGGCATGCAGCGCTTTGCCGGCGAGAACCCGGGGTATATCTATTCCCGCGTCGGCAATCCCACCGTGGCCTTGCTGGAAGGTCGTCTGGCGAGCCTGGAAGGCGGCGAGGCAGCGCTGTGCACGTCTTCAGGCATGGGCGCGATCACCTCGGCGATCTTCAGCCTGGTGCAGGCCGGTGACGAGATCGTCGCCGACCAGACCCTGTATGGTTGCACCTTCGGCTTTTTCCGGCATGGCCTGGCCGGGTTGGGGATCAACGTCCGGCATGTTGACATGACCCGGCCCGAGCAGGTCGCCGCCGCGATCACGCCACGCACCAAGCTCCTGTATTGCGAATCGCCGGCGAATCCGAACATGCGCCTGATCGATCTGCGCGCCATTGCCGATCTGGGCAAGGCGGTTGGCGTGCCGCTGATGGTCGACAACACCTACTGCACGCCTTATCTGCAACGCCCGCTGGAACACGGCGCAACCTATGTGGTGCATTCCGCGACCAAGTATCTCGGCGGTCACGGCGATCTGCTGGCCGGCGCGGTGATCGGACCGCTGGAAGCGATCCAGCGCATGCGTTTCTTCGGCGTCAAGGAAATGACCGGTGCGTCAATGTCTGCATTCGATGCGTTTCTGGTGCTGCGCGGGTTAAAAACCCTGGCCTTGCGGATGCGCGCGCACAGCGCCAGTGCGCGGGAAATTGCCGAATTTCTGGCCGGCCATCCGGCGGTGGCGCGGGTCGATTACCCGGGTTTGCCGAGCTTTGCGCAATATGAATTGGCGCAACGTCAGATGGCCTTGCCCGGCGGCATGATCGCGCTGGAACTGAAAGGCGGTTTCGATGCCGGCCGGCGCTTCATGGATGCGCTGCAACTGTGTACCCGCGCGGTCAGCCTGGGTGACGCGGAGACGCTGGTGCAGCATCCGGCGTCGATGACGCATTCGACCTACAGCCCCGAGGAACAGGCCGAACACGGCATCAGCCCAGGGCTGGTGCGCTTGTCGGTGGGGCTGGAGGATGTCGCGGATATCCGCGCCGATCTGGCGCGGGCGCTGGACGGAATCGATCAGGCGATGCCGTAGCCGCCGTCTTCGATCGCGGCGCGGATCGTCGCGGCATCGGCCTGGGCCGGGTCATGGCGGATTTCGACGCGGCCGCTGGCCAGGTCGATGTCGATGCCATCGATGCCGGGCAGGGCGCCGACCAGGTTTTTCACGCTGTTGACGCAGCCCATGCAGCTCATGCCGGTGACAGTCAGGATCAGGGTATTCATCCTTGGTTCCTTGTTTGCAAGTTGATGGTTCCTTGTGTCGCCGCGTGAATACAGGTGTTTGCGCCCAATGACTCATTGAAACGCTGGCCGCCCCGCAGGAGCGAGCTTGCTCGCGATTGCAGCCGTCGCATCGCGAGCAAGCTCGCTCCTACGGGGCCTTCGATGTGGGGAAGTCGGTTCATGCGGTATCAATGCTCCGGGTGGTGTTGAGCAGGTCGTTCAGGCGTCCATCCGCGCCATACAGATTGCGGCTGGAGGCGCTTTGTAGAATCTGCAACGCGGTTTGGGTGCGGCGCATCTGTTCTTCGATCAGGCGACCGTTGATGCGGTTGAGACGGGCGGCATCATGCGCGAGTTTTTCCATTTGCAGCCACTGCTGATTCGGCGCTGCGTCGCTGAAGGCGCGCAGTCGCAATGCCGGCAGACCGGCGTCGGGCGGCAGGCCGAGTTGGGCGGCAAGCTCGCGCCAGCCTTCGGCGATCTGCTGGCTGGCGATCTGGCGTTGCGAGGTCACATCCGCGAGCTGTTCGGATTGGCCGCCGGTCAGGGCAATGGCTTCTGCTTCCAGCAGCGCGATGAAACTCGTCAACTGCTGGTTCAGTGCGATCAGACTCGGGTCGTGTGGCGAGCGTGTATTAATCATCGAAGCGTCCGGCATGGCGACTGATGTTGGCAATGGTCTCTTCTACCAGATTTTCGGCCACCGCTTGCTCGTCGACCTTGAAACGTCCTTCGGCAATCGCGCGCCGGATGGCTTCGATCTTGGCCTGATCGCTGACCTCGACCTCGCTGAGATTGCCTTCGAGCTGGCTCATCTTTTCGGCGGTCGCGGTCAGATTGACTTGATCACTGATGGCGGATTTGACCGCCTGCATCGGGCCCGCTGGCGCGGACCTGGAATCCTTGCCGCGAATGATCGCGGGGGGTCTGCCTACGTTTTCTATTTTCACCAGCTTCTCCTTGTTTGAACCGGTCGGCAATCCGGTAAAACGCCGATGTGATGAACTTTGATGTTTCGCGGCGCTCTCGGTTCATCGCGAGACCTCCGCTGCAATGGCTTCGATGAATGCTTGCACCTCCGCGTGCATGCGCGAGGCCAGTCCGCTGCAACTGCCGATGTCGGCGGCGCGGGCGGCGGCTTCGAGTTCCTTGGCGGCGCGTTCGCCGCGTCGCGCCGAAAAGGTGGCGAACACGCCTTTCAATGTATGCGCGGCGCGCAGCAAATGCTGCCAGTCCTGCGCGGCCAGCGCGTTGTCGATCTCGGTCAGGTAGTTGGGAGCATCGGCGACGAACATGTCGAGCAAGGTGATCAGCAGTTCCTCGTCATCGGCAATCCGTGACAGCGCATCCGCCCGGTCATAGACCGGCGCGGCATCGGCCGGCGGCGAAGTCCGCGCCGCCGTGGCGGCCAAGGGTTGTTGCGCCCTGCCGCTGACTCCCGCCGCATGCAGTATCTGGTTGATTTCCTGGTACAGCGCTTCCGGTTTTACCGGCTTGGAGACATAACCATCCATGCCGGCGGCAAGACAGCGTTCGCGATCGCCACTCATGGCATTGGCGGTCATGGCGATGATCGGGATGTGCCCGGCTTTGCCGGATTCGATCGATTCGATTTCGCGGATCCTGCGCGTCGCTTCCAGGCCATCCATCTCCGGCATCATCATGTCCATCAGGATCAGATCGAATTCGCCATTGCGCCAGGCTTCCACGGCGATCCGGCCATTGTCGGCGACCTGCGTCGTGTGGCCCTGTTTTTCGAGCAACTTGATGGCCAGTTTCTGGTTCACCAGATTGTCTTCCGCCAGCAGAATACTGTAGGCCGGGCGGTTTTCCCGCAGGCTGTGCTGGGTGATCAACTGCTGGTCTCGCTGATCTCCGGCAATCGCCGTTTCCAGCGCCTCGCGCAGTTCGGTCAGGGAAATCGGTTTGCTGAGGTAGGCGTCGAGTCCCAGTTCGACGCAGCGCGCGGCATCGCCGCGCAGGCCGGCGGAGGTCAACATCATCAGCGTGGTGCCGTTGTGTCGCGGGTCATTGCGCAGCCTTTCCGCGACCATGAAGCCATCCATGATCGGCATCCGGGCATCGAGCAGCATGACCTTGTAGGGGTCGCCTTCGGCCAGCGCCCGGTTCATCATGTCCAAAGCGGGTGCACCGTCGTCGGTGGCGTCGGCGCGCATCTGCATGTGTCGCAGCATCAGCGTCAGGACGTGACGGTTGGCCGGAAAGTCGTCAACCACCAGCACCCGCAGACCACTCAGACAGGCTTCCCTGCGCAAGGTGTCCTGTACCGCAGGGGCTTCCGAGGTGGCCGGGGTTTCCTTCAGGCGGATCTGAAAAATGAACCGGGATCCCCGGTTCGGTTCGCTTTCCACGCGGATGCTGCCGCCCATCATTTCGATCAGTTGTTTGGTGATGGTGAGCCCCAGGCCGGTGCCGCCATATTTTCGCGTGACCTGACCATCGGCCTGGGAGAAGGCGGAGAAAATCTCGCTTTGCTGGTCGGGGGCGATGCCGATGCCGGTGTCATGAACGGTGAATTCCAGGCAGAGGGCGCCTTGCTCGGACATTTGCGTGCAGCCGCTGACCATCAGTCCAACGGTGCCGCGTTCAGTGAACTTGACGGCGTTGCCGAGCAGGTTGATGAATATCTGCCGCAGCCGGGCGGGGTCGCCGCTGACGAAGCGCGGTGTGTTCTGGCCGAGGTCGTAGACCAGTTCAAGTTCTTTCAGGGCGATGCGGGGGGCCAGCGATTTGAGGGTTTCGCCGATCAGATCGATCAGGTCGAAATCGATGTCCTGCATGTCCAGCTTGCCGGCTTCGATCTTGGAGAAATCGAGAATGTCGTTGATGACCGTCAGCAGATGCTCGGCCGAGGTTTTGACCAGTCCGAGATACTCGCGTTGTTCGCGGGTCAGTTCGGTTTCCAGGGTCAGGTCGACCATGCCGATGACGCCGTTCATCGGCGTGCGGATTTCGTGGCTCATGTTGGCCAGAAACTCGCCCTTGAGCCGGTTGGCGACCTCCGCCGCATGACGCGCGGCGCGCAATTCCTGATTCAGGCTGGAGAGTTGTTCCTTTTGTTGCTGTGCTTCAGCCAGGGCGCGGGTCAGCTCGCTGGTGCGGTTCTTGATCATCAGATCGAGTTCCGAGGCGAGCAGTCGCAGGTTCTGATTGTTGCGCTCGAATTCCAGCGATTTTTCTTCCAGCAGTTGCTCGGCTTGCAGCCGTTGCTGATGTTCCTGCTGGTAGCGTTGTTGCCAGTTCGGTTCCGACATGGTCAATCTCGTGGTTTCCGATCGAACGCCGGGTCGATCAATGATCGCGCAATCCGGTGTGCCTGCAAGCGCCTGCTCATGATTCCACTCCGGTTGTTTCAGAAGCACTGTTAACGGCTGATTCGATGGCGGACTTGAGCGCGTCGAAACGGATCGGCTTGACGACGAAACCATCCGCGCCTTCGTCCTGGCAACGTTGCCACTCTCCCTGCATGCCGTCCGGCAGCAGCACGATGATCCGGCTGGCGATTTGGTTATCCGCCTCAAACTCGCGTATCCGCACAATGGCGCTGCCGAATTCGATGCCCGGCAGCATGCGATCGATCAGAATCAGATCAAACCGCCCCGACCGCAGCGCCGCGAATGCCTGGTCGCCATTTTCCGCCTGGCTGACCCGGTGTCCAAGCTTGTTCAGCAGGGCGAGGGCCAGTTTCCGGTTGACCGGATTGCCATCCGCCAGCAGCACATTGAGTGTTTCGCCGGCACTCGGTGTCGCCGGTGGTGCGGCCAGGTCGGTGTCAGGTTGATCCGGTGGGCAGGGGATTGCGAGGTGGAAGCGGCTGCCCTGCCCAGGCTTGCTTTCCACCCACATGCGGCCATCCATCAGTTCGATCAGTTTGTGGGAAATGCTCAGGCCCAGGCCGGTGCCGCCGAAATTGCGCGTGATCGAGCCATCCGCTTGCGTGAAGGCGTCGAAGATTGCGCCCAGCTTGTCCTGTGCGATGCCGATGCCGCTATCCGCGACGCAGATATGCAGGTGCTGCGGCTGCTCGCGGGTATCGATGTCGACCTGAATCTCGACGCCGCCGACGCTGGTGAACTTGATCGCGTTGCCGATCAGATTGATCAGCACCTGCCGCAGTCGACCGGGATCGCCGCGAATCGCTTCGGGCAGTCCGGGCGATGCTTTCAGGGTCAGCGCCAGTGATTTTTCCCTGGCGCGCAGCGACATGCTGCGCACGATGTCCTGCAGCAAGTCGGCGAGCTGGAAGGGTTCGTGGTTGATGTTGAGCTTGCCGGCCTCGATTTTCGAGAAGTCCAGAATGTCGTTGATGATCGCCAGCAGGTTCTGCGCCGAGGCATGCGCCATGCTCAGGTAGTCGCGTTGTTCCTCGGTCAGTTCGGTATCGAGCGCGAGATCGGTCATGCCGATGATGCCGTTCATCGGGGTGCGGATTTCATGGCTCATGTTGGCCAGGAACTCGCTCTTCATGCGGTTGGCATTTTCCGCCGCGTCGCGTGCCTGGCGCATGGCTTCCTCGGCCTGCTTGCGCTGGCTGATGTCGCGGACCAGCAAGATCCGGTAGGGCAGGCCATGCAAGGTGAACAGCGAAAGTGTGACATCGGCCGGGAATTCGTGACCTTGGCTGGTGGTGGCGCGGGTTTCGAACAATTGCCTGTCCCCACTCGCGGCGCTGGTCATGGCGCTCCACTCCGGTAGCAACGATGCAGCCGACAGACCGACCAGTCGATGCTCTTCCCATTCGAACAAGTTGCAGGCGGCATGGTTGGCGCTTTCGACCATGTCGTCATAATTGACCGTCAACAAAGCGTCGGAAATGTTGCCGAATACCGCTTCCAGCCTGAGTTTGGCGGCGGCAATCGACATTTCCTTGGTATACAGCCAGAGCGAGGTTTCATTGAGCGATGCGACCAGTGTTTCGATTTCCTGCGGTCCCTTGAAATCGGGCATGGTTTCACCCAGGTGACTGGTCAGTTCGCTGGCGAAGCGGGACGATTCGCGAATCGCGGCGATCGGCCGGCGCAGGTACAGCAGCAACAGGGTGACACTCAGCGAACTGGCCAGGATGGCGGCCAGCAAGCCGTTGAGAATGATCCGCGTGATGCTGTTCTTGAGTCCCTGGGTGCTGATTTCGGTCTGTACGCCGCCGGGATATCCGAGCGTATCGAGTGAGTGCCAGATCACCAGTCGCTCTGCCGCCCAGGCGAAACCGCCATCGGGCAGCCGATTGCCGGACGCATCGATCCAGTAGGTTTGGGTCTCACCGCCGGCGGGCGGCTCTAGATGCAGCAGATCGAAAATGACTTCCGGCGGTTTGCCGGGGGCGCGGATGACCTGACTGACCAACTGGCCATTGCGGCTGAATATCCTCAGCGCGCGCAGTTCCTCCATGTTCGCGGCGAGCATCAGCATGCGTTCCACTTCGGCATAGTCGCGCGTCAACAAGGGGTTGACAGCGCTGATGGCAAGGTTGACGAGCAGGGTTTCGCCGCGCTCCTGCAATCTGTCCTGCTCGATGCGGGTTTGCACCAGCGTGCCGTGGAAGGTCAGTGCCGAGATGCTGATGGCCAGCATGGCCGCCATGAACAGGCTGAGTTGCAGCGTAAATCGACGCGGCATGCAGCAGTCGGCGAGGCGCTGATAAAGTCGGCCAGCGGTATCGCGCAGTGAGGAGATTGCATCGCGCATCATTTATCGGCCGATGACGTGATGGTCGATCTTGAGTTTCTTAAGCGGCAGGTAATCGCGTGCCATATCGGCTTCGGTAATCTGCCCGAGTTCGACGGCGTCGAGCAGTTTCTTGCCATCTGATTCCTTGCCGAGTTTCAGCAAGGCATTGCGGATCTTGTCGCGCGCCACCTTCGGCACGCGCGGGTGCGCGGCCAGCGGATGCGGGGGCACGCCAGGCGTGGTGTAGATAACCCGCAAGCGCTGGCGCAAGGCTTCGGGCTCTCTGTCCAGCGTGGCCTGGATGCCGCCGCCGGCCGCCGCGTCGCCCTTGATGACATGGCGATAGACGTTCTGGTGCGAGCCGACGTAGTCGTTGCTGAAGCGCATGCCTTCCTGTTCCGCCAGCAGCGCTCGCAGATATAACGATGCCCCGAAAGCGTTCGGTGCGGGGAACGCCAGGTTCTTGCCGTTCAGATCCGACAACTGTCTGATCGGGCCCGACTTGTCGACCACCAGAATACCGACCAGCGGCTCGGTGTCTCGCACCAGCGGGATATATCCCTGGGCTTCCGCAGCCATCAGCATATGGTAGGGATTGAGAAACAGCAGGTCCGGCGTGCCGACCAGAAAGTCGGATTCGAACTTGGGTATCCGATCCAGCAGGCGCAACTGGAATCCGTAGCCGGTTTCCGCCTCCAGCCGTTTCAGCAAGGGCGCCCAGCGCATGCCGATGTCGACTGGTGTGAATTGCGGCACAACCGACAAGGTAAAGCTCTGGCTGGTGGCGAATGCGCGCGGAGACAACAGTGCCAGCAGGATGATCAGGATCAGGCTGCGTGTCGGCATGAAGACAGGGGTGCTCAAGTCAGTCGTCCAGGTGTGCCATGTGCGGGACTTCATCCTGATAATTCGCGCGAATCAGCAAGGCCTCGTCAAGCCGGGAAATAAAAGCGGCGACGCACAACGGGTCAAAATGCGAGCCGGCTCCGATTTGCAGGAAATCAATGGCCCTCTCGATCTCCCAGGCTTTCTTGTAAGGCCGTTCGGTGGTCAGCGCGTCGAATACGTCGGCGACTGCGACGATGCGTCCGTACAGCGGAATGTCCTCGCCTTTCAGGCCGCGCGGATAACCTCCGCCGTCGTATTTTTCATGGTGGCTGCGGGCGATTTCCGCCGCGACATCGAGCAGGTGCGATTTGCTGGCGCGCAGAATCTCTCAGCCTTTCTCGGCATGGCTTTTCATGATTTCAAACTCGGTTTCATCGAGTTTTCCCGGCTTCAGCAGGATGCGATCGGGAATTGCGATCTTGCCGACATCGTGCATCGGTGCGGCGCGCAGGATCAATTCCTGTTCCTGATCCGGCAACCTCAATTGCTTGGCGATGAGCGCCGAATAGTTGGCCATGCGCTGGATGTGCGCGCCGGTTTCGGGGTCGCGAAATTCGGCCGCTCTGGACAGGCGGGTGATCATTTCGTGTTCCCGATCCAGAATTTCCCGGGTTGCCTCGGTGACTTTTTCCGCCAGCCAGGCCGCGCGATCGGCAAGCGCTTTCTGGCTGCGTCGCAAGGACAGCATGTTGCGCATGCGCGCGCGAAATTCGGCGCTGTCGATCGGTTTGGTCAGGAAGTCATTGGCGCCTGACTCCAGCGCGGCATAACGGGTTTCCTTTTCATGATCGGCGGTGATCATCAGTACCGGGATATCCTTGTTCTCCGGTCGCTCGCGATAACGGCGGATGAACTCCAGGCCATCCGGGGCCGGCATCATGTAATCGACGATCAGCAGATCGACCGCATTGCTCAGGCACCAGTCAAGACCGGCGGCAGAGTCCTGAAAACAAAGCGGTTGATAATCGCTGCTGGCGCGTTTGACCAGGCTCTCCATCAACTTCAGATTGACCGGGTTGTCATCTACGATCACGACCAGCATGAGAATGAACTCCTCGAAACAGGCAATTCATATCGGACGTGATGTCCGAAACTTGAGCCCTGCTCGGACTTCGTGTCTCCCATTGCAAATCGGTCGGGGCAGCCAGGGGTGAATGGAGCCGACCCAAGTGCGTTGGTTCATTCGATAACTACGCAGTGTCCGTCAGCCTCCCGGACGGATAGGGCATGAAGACTACTCGCGCGCCGCTTGCGGCATGGGTGGGCGTTTTTCGATGGTGACCTTCAGCAGCGTTTCGGTTTGCCCGCGCAGCAGGCGCAGTTTCGCAACCGTGCCGGGCGGCAACGCGGCGATCAGGTTGAGCAGTGACGAAGAGTCCTTGACCGGGTTGTTGTCCACCGCCAGCAGAATATCGCCCGGGCGAATTCCGGCGCGATCCGCCGGGCCGCGCCGCAGGACGCCGGCGATGAGGGCGCCATCGGTGGATTTCAGGGCGAAGGAATCGGCGATTTCCGGGGTGATTTCCTGGACTTCTATGCCCACCCAACCGCGGGTGACGCCGCCATGCGTAATGATTTCCTGCATGACCTGGCGGGCAATGGAAATCGGGATAGCGAAGCCGATGCCGAGATTGCCGCCGGAGCGGGAAAAAATGGCGGTGTTGACGCCGACCAGATTACCGTCGCCGTCGACCAGCGCGCCGCCCGAATTGCCCGGGTTGATGGCCGCGTCGGTCTGAATGTAGTTCTCGAAGGTATTGATTCCCAGATGACTGCGCCCCAGCGCGGAAATGATGCCCATGGTGACCGTCTGTCCGACGCCGAACGGGTTGCCGATGGCCAGCACCAGATCGCCGACGCGCTGGGTTTCGCTCCTGGCGAAAGTGATCGCCGGCAAATCGTTGCGCTCGACCTTGAGCACCGCCAGATCGGTCTCAGGATCGGTGCCGACGGTTTTGGCATCCAGCGTCGTGCCATCCGAGAGCGCGATCTGAATTTCGTCGGCGGCTTCGACGACGTGATGGTTGGTCAGAATGAAGCCGTCCTCGCTGACGATCACGCCCGACCCCAGGTTGGTAACGCGTTGCGGGCGATTGTCGTCGGGCAGGCGATCGCCAAAAAATCGACGAAACAGCGGGTCATCCAGCAATGGGTTGCGTTGGCTGCTGACCTGCTTGCTGGTAAAGATGTTGACTACCGAGGGTTGGGATTTCCGGGCTGCGTCGGCAAACGATGAAACCGACGGCGCGGAACCCGATTGCGCGATTTCGCGTATCGTCACCGCCGCGCCGTTGAACGGCAGCAATCCGGGCACCATGCGATCCAGCGCGAACAGCGCAGCCGCGAGAATCGCAAGTGCCGCAACAAATTGTGCAAACAACAGCCAGAGCCTGTGCATTATCTTTTCAGATACAAGAGGGAGAGGAATAGATTGATTCTAACTTAAGCGTTTCCCCTTGATTCTGCGCTCATCTGGCGGTTTATTACGTCCGCACACGCTGTTTTCAGCGAGTTCGCGGCCTTTTTTCCTGTCTGTGTGCCGGCCTTGTCCTCTGCCGCACTCATCGAAAGGTCTCGCGCTCTGCCGCCCTTTGTCCAGCGTCATGACCAACATTCCACGTTTAATCCGCCTGTCAGGCTTTAAGTCCGAGGCCTTTTATCTGTAAAATGCCGGCTTTTGTTCAACTGGCTAAGTTGCGTATTCGACCGGAATGTCTGAATTTTCCGGCGTGTGCCGAGTCGGCAAGTAGATGATTCATTCCTATGGGCAGGATAGATGTTATGAGCAATGTGAGCGTTGATACTTCAAAACGCCGGTTTTTGGTGGCCATGACTTCAGCGGTGGGCGGGGTCGCCGCGCTGGGTGTCGCAACGCCGTTCGTCCTCAGCATGATGCCCAGCGCCCGTGCCAAGGCGGCTGGCGCGCCGATCGAGGTCGATCTGAGCAAAGTCGAACCGGGTATGCAACTGGCTGTAGAGTGGCGCGGCAAGCCGGTCTGGGTGGTCAATCGCACCCAGGAAATGCTGGATGCGTTGTCAAAAAACGATGCAAAACTGATCGATCCTTCGTCCGAGAATGCCGGCCAACAACCGGATTACTGTCAGAACCCGACACGTTCGATCAAGCCGCAATACCTGATCGTGGTCGGCATCTGCACGCATCTGGGATGCTCGCCTACCTATCGAGCCGAAGTTGCTCCCGCCGATCTCGGTCCGGATTGGCTGGGCGGCTGGTTCTGTCCTTGCCACGGCTCCCGCTTCGATCTCGCGGCGCGTGTTTTCAACGGTTCACCGGCTCCCACCAATCTGGAAATTCCGCCACACAAGTACCTGTCCGAAACACGGGTGCTGATTGGCGATGACCAGGGCGCGGCCGCCTGATAGCGACGGAGAGATAAGCAATGCAAAAGTTACTGAATTGGGTAGATGAGCGTTTCCCGCTCAGCGCCTCCTACAAGGCGCACCTATCGGAATATTTCGCGCCGAAGAATTTCAATTTCTGGTACTTCTTCGGTTCACTGGCCTTGCTGATGCTGGTGGTGCAGATCGTCAGCGGCATCTTCCTGACCATGCATTACAAACCCGACGCGGCGCTTGCCTTTGCTTCCGTCGAATACATCATGCGTGATGTCGAGTACGGCTGGCTGATTCGTTACATCCATTCCACCGGCGCTTCGATGTTTTTTCTGGTGGTCTACCTGCACATGTTCCGTGGCCTGATCTACGGTTCCTATCGTCAACCGCGCGAACTGATCTGGATATTCGGCGTCATCATCTATCTGGTGCTGATGGGCGAAGCGTTCATGGGCTACCTGTTGCCCTGGGGACAGATGTCCTACTGGGGCGCCCAGGTCATCATCAATCTGTTCGCCGCCGTGCCCTTCATCGGCAACGACCTGTCCGAGTGGATACGCGGCGATTACGTTATCGGCGATGCCACGCTGAACCGCTTCTTCGCCTTCCATGTCATCGCGCTGCCCCTGGTGTTGCTGGGCTTGGTCGTGGCTCACCTGGTGGCGCTGCATGAAGTCGGCTCCAACAACCCTGACGGTATCGAAATCAAGAAGCTGAAGGGGCCGGATGGGCATCCGCTGGATGGCATTCCGTTCCATCCCTACTACACGGTCAAGGATATTCTCGGCGTGGTGGTGTTCCTGATGGTGTTCGCCTCGATCGTGTTCTTTGCGCCGGAAATGGGCGGCTACTTCCTGGAATACAACAATTTCGTTCCCGCCGACTCGTTGAAGACGCCCGAACATATCGCGCCGGTCTGGTATTTCACGCCTTATTACGCAATTCTGCGCGCCGTCCCGCCGATTTTCGGTTCGCAATTCCCGGGTGTGGCGGCGATGGGCGTAGCCGTGCTGATCTTCTTCGCGCTGCCCTGGCTGGACAGGTCGCCGGTCAAGTCGGTGCGCTACCGCGGACCGAAGTTCAAGATCGCGCTGACCCTGTTCGTGATTGCCTTCATCGGCCTGGGCATCCTCGGTGTTTTGCCTGCCACGCCGCTATACACGATCATTTCGCAGATTCTGTCCGTGGTGTATTTCGCGTTCTTCCTGTTGATGCCCTGGTACACCAAAAATGATACGACCAAGCCGGTTCCGGAAAGGGTGACCCCATGAAAAAGCTGCTACTTCTGCTTTTGGCCCTGCCATCGCTGGCCATTGCCGCCGGCCCGGCCGTGCCGCTCGATAAAGCGCCGGTCAATTTCAATGACCACGATTCCTTGCAGCGTGGCGCGCGGATATTCGTCAATTACTGCCTGAACTGCCACAGCGCTGCTTACATGCGATACAACCGCATGGAAGATATCGGGCTGACCGAGGCGCAAATCAAGGACAATCTGCTGTTCGCCAGCGAGAAACCCGGCGAGACGATGACCATCGCGATGCGCACCGCTGATGCCAAAGCCTGGTTCGGCGCGCCACCGCCGGACTTGTCGGTGATTACCCGCTCACGCGGACCGGATTGGGTCTATACCTATCTGCGTGGTTTCTATCGCGACGATACGCGCACCACCGGTTGGAACAATACCGTGTTCGACAAGGTCGGCATGCCGCACGTGATGCAGGATCTGCAAGGGCATCTGGCGCCGGTCTATCGCAGTGAAATCGGTGAAGACGGCAAGGAGCATCACGTTATCGATCGTATGGAACTGGTCAAACCGGGTCTGTTGACGCTGGCCGAGTATGATGCTCAGGTGGGTGATCTGGTCAATTATCTGGACTGGATGGGAGAACCCGCCAAAGGTGATCGCATGCGGATTGGATTGGTTGTACTGCTGTTTCTTGGTGTATTTTATGTAGTGGCCTTCTATCTCAAGAAGGAATTCTGGAAGGACGTGCATTAAGCACGCGGTAAACCATCATGATGCTTCTTTATTCAGGCGCCGCCTGCCCCTTTAGCCAGCGCTGCCGCATTGTCCTGTATGAAAAGGGCATGGACTTCGAGATCAAGGATATCGACCCCGCCGAGAAGGCGGACGAGATTGCTGCGATGAATCCCTACAGCCAGCTGCCGATTCTGGTAGAACGCGATTTGACGCTGTATGAATCGAACATCATCAATGAGTACATTGACGAGCGTTTTCCGCACCCGCAACTGATGCCGGCCGATCCGGTGATGCGCGCCCGCGCGCGCCTGTTCCTGCACAATTTTGAACGTGATCTGTTCTCGCACCTCTATGACGTGGTCAATGGCGCGCCGAAAGCCGCCGAAAAGGCGCGCATGATCGTGCGCGACAACCTGACCCAGATCGCGCCTATCTTCAACAAGCAGAAGTACATGCTGGGCGATGATTATTCGATGCTCGATGTCGCCATCGCGCCTTTGCTGTGGCGGCTCGATCATTACGGCATCCAGTTGCCGAAACAGGCGACCCCGCTGCTGAAGTATGCCGAGCGTCTGTTTACCCGGCCGGCGTTCATTGAAGCGTTGACGCCGATTGAAAAGGCCATGCGCAAGTGAGTTGCAAGCGGTGAGCGCACTTTCTCAACAGCCCTATTTCCTGCGCGCGCTCTACGAGTGGTGCGTGGATAGCGGCCACACGCCTTATCTGACGGTGCGAGTGGACAAGCAGACGCGGGTCCCGCAAGCCTTTGTCAAAGACGGCCAGATTGTGCTGAATGTCGGGCCCAGCGCAGTGCGCAACATCCATATGGATAACGACTGGGTGACATTTTCGGCGCGGTTCGGTGGAATGTCGCATTCCATCGAAATCCCGGTGGGAAACGTCGTTGCAATCTATGCCCGAGAAACTGGCGAGGGAATGGCATTCGAACATCTTGCTCAGCCTGAGGTCGCAGACGATACCCCACAGGATATGCTGTCCGATTCTCAGGAAGACGATCAAGCCAAGCCGCCTCAGCCGCCCAAAGGCAAGCCGCAGCTCAAAGTGGTGAAGTAATGCGCAGTTTTTCTGGCTTGTCAGTCAAGCCAATATTGCCGACATAGCTCAGTTGGTAGAGCAACCGCCTTGTAAGCGGTAGGTCCCCAGTTCGAATCCGGGTGTCGGCACCAGATAAATCCAAGGCAACGGACGATTTTGAAGCGACATTTTTCAAGAAGTTCGCTGGCTTGCAAGCGATGTGCATGTACTTTTGAAAATGCTGGTGTCATGTAAGCGGCGCTTTTCGCTCGCTGAACAGGCAAACCCATCATGTATCAAGCTAGCTGCCACGGCCACGCTTGTTTTTCGCCTCGGTTCGTCAGCCGAATGCGTATTTGCAGGCCTGAAATCGCTGACAAATATTAATGGATGCTAATATTTGGTATCTTTGTGTGGCGACTCGATATCCATGCGTCATTTTATGGTTTTGCTGGCTCGTGTGTTTCTCTGTTCGGTGCTGCTCATTTCAGCCGTCAGGGCGGATATGGACAGTGGACTGATGGCGTATGCCAACGGCGACTTCGATACCGCCGCACGGATATTTTCGGCATTGGCCGCGAAAGGCGACAAGGAAGGTCAGTACTACATGGGCTTGCTCTATGAAGAAGGGCAGGGCGTGGAGAAGAGTTATCCGGAGGCAGTGAACAGTTACAGCAATGCAGCCAGACAAGGATTTCTGGATGCTTACTTTGCGTTGGGTGAAATCTATTTGCGTCAACCGGGCGGCAAACGGGATCGTGTATCAGCTTATTACTGGTTGGGCATGGCAGCAAAACATGGTCACCCCCGAGGCGAAGAAGAGTTTCGGCGCAACAAGCGCGCAATGACGCCTGAAGAACTTCGCATTGCCGAACAAGCCATGCAGGCCGGATTCTGATGGACAGGCCAAGTCGATTTTCAGGTTGTCGGCATGTCGGCGGCGCACGTTGAAGAACTTTGTCCCTGTGGTTCGGGAAAGTCCTATTTCGCATGCTGCCAGCCGTATTTGAGTGGTGATGTATTTCCACCAACGTCGGAACTGTTGATGCGCTCGCGATATACCGCCTTCGTGATGGAGGATGCGCCTTATCTGTTGGCCTCCTGGCATCCGGCGACGCGCCCGGCATCACTTGATTTCGATCAGGGAATGCGCCCGAAATGGTTGGATTTGACCGTCAAGCGACAGATCGAAGTTGACCAGAGCCACGCTCTGGTCGAGTTCGTCGCGCGTTACAAACTCAATGGTCGCGCGTTCCGGATGCATGAGACCAGCCGCTTTGAACGGCTCAACGGACGCTGGTATTACCTTGACGGCGAGGTTGTCTGAGCCTGGCGGGCGGGATATCTCGTCAAAGTTGTTGCCCGTGTTCCCGCGTATTGTGGAATTTCACCTTCGGCCAGCGTTCCATCGCCAGACTTAAATTGACGTGGTTGTCGGCGAGGTAGACCAGGTTGTCGTCGACGTCGCGCGCCAGGCGCATTTGCTGGGCCTTGACGAATTCCGCCAGGTGCGCGGCGTCGTCGCAGGTGACCCAGCGGGCGGTATGGATGCCTGAGCGTTCGAACACAGCATCGACGCCATATTCGGCTTTCAGACGGTGTTCCACCACTTCGAACTGCAACTGGCCGACCGCGCCCATCAGCAGGCTGCTATCGATCAGCGGGGCGAAGACCTGGATCGCGCCTTCCTCGCCGAGTTCGCGCAGACCCTTCTGCAACTGTTTGGATTTCAGCGGGTCGCGCAGGCGCGCCTTGCTGAACATGTCCGGCGCGAAGTAGGGAATGCCCTTGTAGGTGAGCAGTTCGCCTTCGGTCAGCACGTCACCGATCTGTAACTGGCCGTGGTTGTGGATACCGATGATGTCGCCGGCATAGGCTTCTTCCATGCGGGTGCGCTCATTGGCCATGAATACCACGGCGTTGGCGATCTTCATTTCCTTGTTGGTGCGACGCTGCTTGACCTTCATGCCGGGCGTGTACTGGCCGGAACAGACGCGGAAGAAGGCGATGCGGTCGCGGTGGTTCGGGTCCATGTTGGCCTGGATCTTGAACACGAAACCGGTGAACGCCGGTTCGTCCGGTTCAACCTGGCGCACTTCGCCATTCGCGGTGATGGCTTCACGGGCGATTGGTGACGGCGCCCAGTCGACCAGCGCGCGCAGCACTTCGCGCACGCCGAAATTGTTGATGCCGGAACCGAAGAACACCGGCGATTGTTTGCCGGCGAGGAAGTCGTCGAGATGGAAGGCCGCGCCGGCGCCGCGCACCAGTTCGATTTCGCCGTCCATGGTCTCGAATTCCATCGGGTATTGCTGGCGTAGTTCCTCGATCTGCAGGCCCCGCAGGGTTTCGACTTCCTGGCCGGATTTTTCCTCGCCTGGCGCGAAGCGCAGCACTTCGTCATTGATCAGGTGATACACGCCATGAAAGCGCTTGCCCATGCCGATCGGCCAGGTCACCGGCGCGCAATGCAGTTTCAGCACCGATTCGATCTCGTCGAGCAGTTCCAGCGGATCGCGCACCTCGCGGTCCATCTTGTTGATGAAGGTGATGATCGGCGTGTTGCGCAGGCGGCAGACTTCGAGCAGCTTGATGGTCTGCTCTTCGACGCCCTTGGCGGCATCGACCACCATCACGGCGGCATCTACGGCGGTCAGCACGCGGTAGGTGTCTTCCGAGAAATCCTTGTGGCCGGGCGTGTCGAGCAGGTTGATGACGCAATCGTCATAACCGAACTGCATCACCGAGCTGGCCACCGAAATGCCGCGCTGCTTTTCCACTTCCAGCCAGTCCGAGGTGGCGTATTTGCCGCTTTTGCGCGCCTTCACGGTGCCGGCCATCTGGATCGCGCCGCCGAACAGCAGCAGCTTTTCGGTCAGCGTGGTCTTGCCCGCGTCGGGGTGGGAAATGATGGCGAAGGTGCGCCGTTTGGCGACCTGGCGGGCAATGTGGGATGCAACCGGAGAGTCGGGATTCATGGCAGTGGGGGTGTCGAAGCAGTCTCGGAAAACACAAAAGCGGCCAGCTGGCCGCTTTTGCTGTGACGCAAGATATCAGGAGTTCTGCTGAATACCCGCGACCACCCAACCCTGATTGCCGGTGAGCGGCTTGGTCAGGTGCCAGATTTCGTCGAACGAGATGGTCGTGGCGTTGTCTTCGCGCAGGGTTCCGTAGAACCGCACGCTGACGATCTGGCGGTTGCCTTCTTCCACCGCTTCCAGGGCTTCGGCGTTGATCGTCATCACTTCAGTGTGCTGTTCCTTGCCCTGGCGCTCGTCGATGTCCATCTTCAACTCGGCATACATCTCCGGCGTGGTGAACTCGCGCAGGTCATCCAGGTTGCCGGCGTCGTTGGCGGCCTGCAGGCGGATGAAGTTGATCTTGGCCTGACGCGCGAAAGCGACTTCGTCGAATCCGGGCGGGAAGCTGGCAACTGGGGTAACCACAGCGGGCGTTGCGGAGGCTGCATCGCCCTGGCCGGATTTGTCGTAAATGCTGCCAGGTACCACCGAACCGCCGGCGGGTGCTTCGAAGCGCATCGGCTGCTGGGTGTTCTGCTCGGCACCGGCGGCTTGACCCGCATATTGCATCGGACGCGGAATCGCCGGCTTGTTGCGGTTGAGGAACCAGCGCACCAGCATGAATGCCGCGAACGCCAGCAAGGCGATCATCAGGATGTTGGCGACGCCTTCACCCAGGCCGAAATGCGACAACAGCGCGGCGATGCCGAGACCGGCGGCGAGGCCGGCGATCGGGCCCATCCAGTTGCGCTTCGGCGTGGCGCCGGCGGCGGCAGTTTGCGGCGGGGTTTGCGATTGCTGGGCCGATTGATTCGGGGCCGCTTCGCGTTTCTGCGGCGCATCGCGCTGCATGCCGAACGATTTGCCGCCTCCCATGCGTTTGGCTTCGGCTTCATACACGGGTAGGGCGAAGGCAAAGAAAACCGCGAAAAGCGAGAGAAAAATACGTTGCATCGAGTGAATCTCCAGGTTGATACGGTTCAGATCAAATTCCGCCGAAGCGGTGATTTTCAAGTGACGGGCATTGTACCTGTCATGGATGACAGATTGCTTCTCGGAGACAAGTAGGATCAGGAAGGTTCCCGGGGTAGGTCGGATTTTCTGGCTGTAGGTTGGGCTTCCTGGCGTCAGCCAAACCTACGTTGCTGCGATTCATGCCAGCCGCGTTCAGCAAGCCACGCCAGCGCCCCTTTGCCGGCAACCAGACCGCTGGCGAAACAGGCGGTGAGCAGATAGCCGCCGGTGGGTGCTTCCCAATCCAGCATTTCACCGGCGCAAAAGACGCCGGGCAGGGCGTTGAGCATCAGGTTCGCATCCATCGCCTCGAAGCGCACGCCGCCGGCGCTGCTGATTGCTTCATCGAGCGGACGCGGCGCGATCAGCGTCAGCGGCAAGGCCTTGATGGAGGCGGCCAGCCGCAGCGGGTCGGCATAAGCCTCCCGACTCAGGCATTCGCGCAACAGACCGGCCTTGACCCCGGTAATGCCGGTGCGGCTCTGCAAATGGCTGGATAGCGAACGCGAACCGCGCGGATGGGCGACTTCCGCGATCACCCGCTGCAGCGTTTTGTCTGGCGCCAGATCGAGGTAAACCGTCGCGCTGCTACTGGCGGCTATGGCATCGCGGATGGCGGCGGACGCGGCGTAGATCAGGCTGCCTTCGACGCCGTGTTCGGTGACCACGCACTCGCCCTGACGCTGAAACTCGCCAAACGTCAGCTTGACCGACTTCAGCGGCTGGCCGGCGTAACGCGCGCGGAAATGTGCGCTCCAGCCGACATCGAAGCCGCAGTTCGACGGTTGCAACGCCGCTACCTCCACGCCCCGCGCCTGCAACAGCGGCACCCAGGCGCCATTCGACCCGAGTCGCGCCCAACTGCCGCCGCCGAGCGCCAGGATCGCGGCATCGAATCGCTGTGATGTTTCGCCCTCCGGAGTGGCTAAGCGCAAGCTGCCTTGGGCATCCCAACCCAGCCAGCGATGCCGGACATGAACATGCACGCCGCCGCTGCGCAGTCGATGCAGCCAGGCGCGCAGCAACGGCGCGGCTTTCATGTCGGTCGGAAACACCCGGCCGGAACTGCCGACAAACGTGTCAATGCCGAGGCCATGCACCCAGGTGCGCAGAGCTTCCGGTGCAAACGCCGTCAGCCAGGGTTGAATCCGGCTCTGGCGCTGGCCGTAGCGCGCCAGGAACTGCGGCAGCGGTTCCGAGTGGGTCAGATTCATGCCGCCTTTGCCGGCCAGCAGGAACTTGCGTCCGACCGACGGCATGGCGTCGAACAGGTCGACCTGGATTTCGGCTTCAGCGCTGCCCTGGCTCAAGACTTCGGCGGCCATCAGACCGGCCGGGCCGCCGCCGATGACGGCGACTCGGAAGAGGGGGCGGGATAAGGTCAAGGTGGTTCTATTCTGAAATGGACATGCGATTATCACGGCATATGACAAGCGAAATGCCCCCGACGCTGATCGATACCCATTGCCATCTCGATGCCGGCGAGTTCGCCGCCGACCGCGATGCGGTGTATCGGCGTGCGCGCGAGGCCGGTGTCGCGACCCAGATCATCCCCGCCGTCAGCCACGCCAACTTCGTCGATGTCGATGCGGTCTGCCGACGTTATCCCGGCTGTCTGCCGGCCTGGGGCATGCATCCGATGTACATCCACGTCCACCAGGATGCGCATCTCGACGCCCTGCGCGCCGCCATCGCGGTGTGGCGGCCGGTCGCCATCGGCGAGATCGGGCTGGATCTGTTCGCGCCCGGACTGGACCTGGCCACCCAGGAGCGTTTCTTCGTCGCGCAGCTCAAGATCGCCCGCGAGCATGATCTGCCGGTGCTGCTGCATTGTCGGCGCGCCAACGATCAGGTGCTCAAGCAACTGCGCCGATTCGGCATCAAGGGCGGCATCGCCCACGCTTTCAGCGGCAGCCGCCAGCAGGCCGAGGCCTATCTGAAACTCGGCTTCAAGCTCGGTTTCGGCGGCGCTTTCACCTGGACGCGGGCGACCAATCTGCGGGCGCTGGCGGTTGATTTGCCGCTCGACGCCCTGGTGCTGGAAACCGACAGCCCGGATATCGCGCCATCCTGGATCGGCAAGGGACGCAACGAACCGGCGGAACTGGCGCGCATCGCCGGATGCCTGGCAGAACTCCGCAGCGAGAGTCTGCAGGAAATCATCCGGCAGACCAGCGCCAACGCCCGGGCGGTGCTGTTTATGGATAATCCAGCCGCAGCGTGAACCAGTCGCCCAATGCCGTGCGTATTTCGCCCGAGGTCAGATGTCGCATGATGGGAATGCCTCCGGCGTTCTGATTGCTCATGCAGCTCAGCGCCCGTACCGGTTGAACGTCATCGCGCAGCCGGAACGTGGTCTTGTAATAGATGTGGGTCGGGCCATCGTCATCGCCGAAACTGACCCGTCGGACCTGCCAGGCGGAGCGGAACGGGGGCATTCCGGCCAGGGTTTCGACGCTGCGCGTCACGGCGATGATCTCGAAGCGACCGGGCAACACCGTCTGGTATGTCGGGCTGACGGTATCGATTTCGAACACGCAGAATGGATCCTGTTCCTGCACCGCGTTGCGCGCCACGATCCGCCCGTATTGCAGGCGAGCGGTCGCCGCATCCGGTTCGATCTGCAAAATTTTGTCGAGCCGCAATTCTCCGACCGCAGGCTGACCGACTCCCGGACCGCTGGCGCATGCGGTCGATAGCAGCACAACAGAGATAAGGGTCAAACCTGAGCGGTAACGCATGCGGGTTATGATGCGACCATGTCGCGACAAGTTCCAGTAGATTCATTCGGCTCCCCCGCCGCGCGTTTGCGCATCGACAAATGGCTTTGGGCGGCGCGTTTCTTCAAGACGCGCAGTCTGGCGCAGACCGCCGTGGAAGCGGGACGCGTGCGTTTCATTAACGCCGGCGAGCCGGGTGATCGCATCAAATCCAGCCGCGAAGTGCGCGTTGGCGACCTGTTGCGGATTCAGCTCGGTGATCTGGTCTGGACGGTCTCGGTGCTGGTGCTGTCGGACAAGCGCGGTCCGGCGCCGGTGGCGCGCCAACTCTACGCGGAGTCGGCGCAAAGTCAGGCCGAGCGGCTGGCGCAGATCGAGGCCGCCAAGGCGCGACTGGAACCGAGCAGCGGCATCAGGGGACGGCCGACCAAAAAGGACCGGCGGCAGATACATCGATTCAACGAAATCTAAAACACCAACAGCTTGAGCATGACGGATATGGAAATGGAAACAGTGGATTGCGTAATAGTCGGCGCCGGCGTCAGCGGTCTGGTCGCGGCGGCCGGAATGGCCCGCGCCGGTCGCAAGGTCGTGGTGCTGGAAGCCTCGCCCAGAGTGGGCGGTTGCATTCATAGCTGGTATTTGCGCGACGAGATTGCGCCGGGTGGCGAGGGGGCAGACTTTTGGCTGGAGCTGGGCGCCCACACCGCCTACAACTCCTATTCGCAGCTCCTCGCAGCCCTGCGCGAGCGAGGCCGACTGGACGATCTGCTGCCGCGCGAAAAAATGGGCTACAGCTTCGTCGCCAAGAATGATCGGCTGCAATCGCCGTTGAAGCGGCTGAATTTCCTGCAAGCGGCGGTTTCCCTGCCATTCGGCATTGGCCGCGCCAAACCGGGGCGTAGTGTCGCGGAATGGTTTGGCAGACTGCTCGGGCGCGGCAATTATCGGCGGCTGCTGGCGCCGGCGTTCGCGGCGGTGTTGTCGCAACCGGCCGATGCCTTCCCGGCCGAGTGGTTGTTCCGGCGCAAACCCAGAATGCCCGAAGCACCGCGAAAATACAGTTTTCCCGGCGGTTTGCAGGGGCTGCTGGAGGCGCTGACGGAAGGCGCGGCGTTCGAAGTGCGTTATCAGACTGCGGCTGGCGGGGTGACGCGCGACGAGTCGGGCTTCCAGGTAGAGACTTCGGCGGGACCGATTGCCTGCCGGCAATTGATGCTTGCCGTGCCGGTGGATGTCGCCGGCGTGTTGTTGAACGAGGTGTATGCCGATATCGCCAACGAATTGCGGGCTTTTCCGATGTCCAGCAGCGAAGCGCTGGGCGTGGTGCTGCCGATCGGCGCCTCGACGATCAAGCCGGTGGCCGGATTGATCGGTCTGGATGACGACTTCTGGTCGGTGGTCAGTCGCGATCCGATTCCGCACGATAGCTTGCGCGGCTTCACTTTCCATTTTCGGCCCGGGCGCCTGAACCGGGACGAGAAGCTGGCGCGCGCCGCCGCCGTGCTGGGTGTGCGTACCAGCGATTTTCTGCATGTTCGCGAAACCCTGAACCGTTTGCCGGCGCCGGGTGTCGAACACCCACGCCGGGTCGCGGCAATCGACAGGAAGCTCGCGGCTGAGCCGCTGGCGCTGGTCGGCAACTATCTCAACGGCTTGTCGATCGGTGATTGCGCGGAGCGCGCGGCCAGTGAAACCGCCCGTCTGCTGGCTTTGTAAAGGAGATTTCCATGGCAAGCGCCCTGATTCCCCTGGCTCCAGGTTTCGAAGACCTGGAAGCCGTCACTCTGATCGATCTGCTGCGCCGCGCCGGTATCGAAGTCGTCACCGCCGGTCTGCAACGCGGCTTGATCGAAGGTAGTCGCGGCACCCGTATCGAACCGGATGCCTATCTCGACGAGGTGTTGACACGCGATTTCGATCTCGTCGCATTGCCCGGTGGCCTGCCTGGCGCGGAACATCTGCGCGATGATGCGCGGGTGCAGGCGCTGCTCAAGCGCATGGCCGCAGACGGGCGCTACACCACGGCGATCTGTGCCGCGCCGATGGCATTGGCGCAAGCCGGCCTGCTGGCCGGCAAACAGGTGACCGCCTATCCCGGCGTGCTTGAGAAACTCAAGCTCGGCGATACCTTCATTCAACCCGGTGCAGTGGTGATCGACGGCAAGGTGGTGACTTCCAGAGGGCCCGGCACGGCGATGGACTTCGCTCTGGCCCTGATCGAGCTGCTGGTCGGCGCGGCGGTTCGGCAGCAGGTCGAAGCCGGTCTGGTCCGACCTTTGAATGAATCGCGAGCGGAAGGAAAACCATGTTGATCCGTGAAGTGCTATCGGTAAAAAGCGGCGTCGAAATCGTCGGTATCGACCCGGATGCGCCAATCTGCGATGCGGTCAAACGCATGACCGAACATGACATCGGTTCGCTGGCGGTGTTGCGCGACGACACCCTGGTCGGCTTCATCACCGAGCGCGACATCCTGCGCGGCATGTACGCGCGCAGTTGCGCCCTGACTGCAGTCAAGGTCGGAGAGTTGATGGAAAAGGAACCGCTGGTGGTGAATCTCGACGATTCGGTCGATTACGCCCGCGAAGCGATGACCAAAAGCCATACCAGCCATCTGGTGGTGTTTGACGAGCAGAAATTGCTCGGCGTGATTTCCTTTCATGATGTCGCACGGGCATGCCTGAAAGACGCCAATTTTGAAAACGCCTTGTTGAAGCGTTACATCAAGCACTGGCCGGAGTGAGCCGGCCAGGGGCGGCCACAAGCTCAGGCTGACAACAGACCTGGGCGTTAGTGACACGCCTCCTGTTTTTTATGTCTTGGACATTAGTTGTGTGGTTACGGCGTTGTCACGTCGGTTTTTATGGCCTTCATGCCTTTATATTTGGATGAAATGCCATATTTGGCATTCACGTCGGTTAAAAATTTACTTGAACTAATTTTTAATTGTCCTAGACAAATAAGTAACGGCTCAATCAGGCCGTTACTCAGACGACCAACCGCCAATCAAGGAGACACACCATGCAAAACCTGCGCATCGACTGCCCGGCTTCCGATCGATCAGGCCTGCCTGCTGATCGATAAATGGGCCGCCAATCAGTCCTGACTGCGCATCCTGTCCCCTCCAGCACCGCCGTAACCGTCTCCGAACGAACCCGACATGCCCAACAACACACCTTCGGCGGTATTGCCGGTCAGCCTGCCCCGGCTGGGTCACGCGGTGATCAAGGTCAGCTCCCTGCAGCGCGCCCTGGCTTTCTATCGCGATGCCCTGGGCTTGCGGGAAGTCGCCCGGCTCGGCGGCGGCATGGTGTTCCTGTCCAGTGGCGAAACCCATCACGAACTGGCGCTGCTCGAGGTCGAACCGGGCGAGCCGGACGCGCCGCCGGGCCGTCGGCAGGTCGGGCTGCATCACCTGGCGTTTCGGGTGGGGGAGCATCTCGACGTGCTGCGGGCTTGGCGCGACCGCCTGCGGGATCTGGATATCGCCATCCTGGGGCTGTCCGATCATCGGGTCAGTCAGTCGATTTACCTGCGCGATCCGGATGGCTTGCTGATTGAACTGTATGTCGATGCCGACCCTGCCATCTGGCGCGCCGATCCCGCCGCCGTGGCCCATGTGGCCCCGCTGAACCTGTGAATTTCCGCGCCATCCATCCAACCCTCTCTGCGCATCTATACGACCATGGACACTCTGGAAGCCATCTATCAACGCCGCTCCGTGAAGCATTTCCAACCCGACCACTACCTGACCGCCGAAGAAGAACGCCAACTTCTGGAGGCCGCTGTGCAGTCGCCCAGCAGCTTCAATATCCAGCACTGGCGTTTCATCGTCCTGCGCGACCCGGCCCTGCGTCGGCGCATCCGGGCCCTGGCCTTCGATCAGTCGCAGATCACCGATGCCTCCCTGCTGGTGCTGATCACCGCCGATGTCCAGGCCTGGCGCAAGCAGCCGGAGCGTTACTGGCGCAACGCCCCGCCGGCGGTTCGCGATCTGCTGGTGGGCTGGATAGGCCCGTTCCATGAGGGGCGTGACTGGCTGCAGCGGGACGAGGCCCAGCGTTCCATCGGCATGGCCGCCCAGACCCTGATGCTGGCCGCCAAGGGGCTGGGCTACGATTCCTGCCCGATGATCGGCTTCGACCTGGACGCCGTGGCCGAACTGGTGAGCCTGCCGCAGGGCCACGTTCTGGGTCCGATGATCGCCGTCGGTCGGGCCGCACAGCCGGCCTGGCCGAAACCGGGTCAGCTGGATCTGGCGGAGCTGGTGTTCGATAACCGCTATCCCCAGGCCGGAAGCGCGACATGAGCGCATCGATTCACGCGTTCACACTGCCCGCGCTGGACGGCGGCAACCTGAATCTGGCGGACTACGCCGGCCAGGTGCTGCTGCTGGTCAATACCGCCAGCGAGTGCGGCTTTACTTCACAGTACGCCGGTCTTGAGCAACTCTGGCGCAGCTACCGGGAACGCGGTTTTGCGGTACTGGGATTCCCCTGCAACCAGTTCGGCCAGCAGGAACCGGGTGACGCGATGCAAATCAGCCGCTTCTGCAGCAGTCGCTACGGGGTGACCTTCCCCATGTCGGGCAAGATCGAGGTCAACGGCGCCGTCGCCCATCCCCTGTATCGCTTTCTGACCCAGGCCGCGCCTGGAATGCTCGGCACCGAGGCCATCAAGTGGAATTTCACCAAGTTTCTGGTGGATCGCCACGGCCAAGTGGTGCGACGCTACGCCCCGACCACCGCCCCCGCCGATCTGGCCCGCGACATCGAGGCCCTGCTGGGTTGACCTGCCGGGGTCGATTTTCGCTATCGACGACCATGCTAGGCGGGTAACTGGCCGATCAGACTCTGATATACCCTCAGCCGATTGGGCAGCATGTCCCCGGCTTGCGCGGCGGCCAGCACGGCGCAGCCGGGTTCCTTCAGGTGGCGGCAGTTGTAGAAGCGACACTGGCCGGCACGGCTGCGGATTTCCGGGAAGGCGTCCATCAGCGCCGCCGGGGTCAGATGTTGCAGGCCGAATTCCTGCATGCCGGGCGAGTCGATCAGGTCGCCGCCGCCGGGCAGGCGGAACAGTCGGGCATTGGTGGTAGTGTGTTTGCCGGCATCCAGGGCCAGTGATATTTCGCCAGTGGCGGCGTTGGCTTCCGGCGCCAGCGCGTTCAGCAAAGTGCTTTTGCCGACCCCGGATGCGCCGACCAGCACGCTGGTCCGGCCGGTCAGATGCGCTTGCAGTGCGGCCAGATCGCCGCGCGCCGAGACGGTGATTTGCGGATAGCCGAGCTGAGCGTAGGTGTCCAGATGCCGATGCAGCGCGGCGGTTTCCGGCAGGTCGGACTTGTTCAGCGCGATCAGCACCGGGATGTTCGCGCTCTCGCAAGCGACCAGGCAGCGGATCAGCAGTTCTTCGCGGAAGTAGGGCACCGCAGCCACCACGACCACGGCCAGATCGAGATTGGCGGCAATCAGCTTGCTGCGGTAATCGTCGGAACGGTAGAGCAGGTTGTTGCGCTCGGCGACGGTTTCGATCACGCCATGTGCGGCATCGGTCATGGCGAACGTCACCTGATCGCCGCAGACGATGTCGCTCTTGCGGCCGCGGGTGACGCATTCGACGATGGTGTTGTCTGCTTCGATCAGGAAGCGGCGGCCGTGCGCGGCGACGACGCGGCCGGTATTCAACGCGCCGCGACCTTCACATCCGAGGCCATTACAACTCGAACAACGCGTCGATCTTGGCGGCGCAGATGAAGTCCGATTCCGACAGGCCGTTGATGGCGTGGGTGATGTATTCGACGCGGCAGGTGTTCCAGCCCACCGCCAGGTCGGGATGGTGGCCCTGCTGGTGCGACACCCAGGCGACGGCGTTGACGAAGGTCATGGTGATGTAGTGGTCGGCGAATTTGAAATCGCGGCGCAGTTTGCCATCGGCGACCTGCCAGTCGGCCGCCAGTTTCGGCATCAGGCTGGCGATTTCATCGCCGCTGAGCGGCGGGATGCCGCCTTCGCAGGGCTTGCATTTGCCTTTGGAGAGATCGCAGAAAGTGTCGGTCATATCGAACTCGGTTAAAGGTGGGGAAACGTGAGGCGGCTGTGCCGCTGTGAAACGTGAAAAGCGGAGCGGCTGCGCCGCGTAGCGGCAAATCACATTTCACGTTTCACAGCCTTACTTGAACTTGTAGAACTGGTTGTTGAGATACGCCGCCAGATGCAGTTCGTCTTCCGGGAACAGGTTGTTGCCGAGCATGGCGTTGCAGGTGGTGATCATCTGCGCCAGGCCGGAAGGAGTTTTTACCCGGCGGTCGGCGCGGGTATAGATCTTGGAGCCGTCGCCGCCGTATTTGGTGGCATGGCAGCCCATGCATTTCTCTTCATGCGTGGCTTTGCCTTCCTCGATTTTGCCCGCGTCGAACGGTCCGGCCAAGGTCGGGGCGCTGAGCAAGGCTGCGGCGGAAAAAGCAAGGGTGATGGCTAAGGTTTTCATGGTTGTCTCCTGGAACGGATGCCCATCACGCCTGGACGGGATTCAGGTTGCGGGTTGTTGAACTGCCGTGCGCGACATACGACTCAAGTTTGCCGATGCGTTCCACGGCTTTCGGGTGGCTATCATAGAACAGCGAATAAATCGGATCCGGCGTCAGCGTCGCGGCATTGTCGCGATACAGGCGCACCAGCGCCGAAATCAGATGGCCGGGATGGGTCAGGCTGGCGGCGAAGGCGTCGGCCTCGAATTCATGTTTGCGGGAATACAGGCTCATCAGCGGCGACAACGGGAACAGGAACACCGGCAGTGCCAGGAAGAACAGCGCCAGCGCGGTGGCGTCGGTCTGGCTGACGACACCCAGACCCTGGTAGAACCAGACGGCGTCTTTCAGCGCTGCCAGCAGGCCGAGCATGACCAGGCTGAGCACGAACATCAGGCCGATGCGCTTGATGATGTGGCGGCGCTTGAAATGCCCCAGTTCGTGCGCCAGCACCGCTTCGATCTGCTCCGGCGTCAGTTGCGCCAGCAGCGTGTCGTAAAACACGATGCGCTTGTTCTTGCCCAGGCCGGTGAAGTAGGCGTTGCCATGGCTGGAGCGGCGTGACCCGTCCATGACGAATACGCCGCTGGCATGGAAACCGGCGCGCGCCAGCAGATCTTCGATGCGCTGCTTGAGGTCGGCGTCGGCCAACGGGGTGAATTTGTTGAACAGCGGTGCGATGACGGTCGGGTAGACAGTCAGCAGCAGCAGATTGAAGCCCATCCAGACCGCCCACACCCAGAGCCACCAACTGTCGCCCATGATGCCCATCAGCCACAGCACCAGCAGGATCAGCGGTGCGCCGATGGCCAGGCCGAGCAGGGTCTGCTTGAACAGGTCGGCAAAAAAACCGGCCAGAGTCTGACGATTGAAGCCGAAGCGCGCCTCGATGCGGAACTGGCGATACAGGTTGAGCGGCAATTCGGCGGCGCCGCTGATCAGCGTCAGGCCCAGCAACACGCCGACGCCGACCAGCAGCGGTTGGGCGATCTGGCCGGACAGCCCGGCATGCAACCATTGCAGTCCGCCGCCGAGCGTGAAGGCGAGCAGCAAGCCGCCTTCGAGCGCCAGCGTCAGCAGCCCGACGCGTGATTTCGCCAGCGTGTAGGACGCCGCCTTGCGATGTTCGGCAAGGGGAATGCTGTCGGTGAATGCCGCCGGCGGGGTGTCGCGATGCAGCCAGACATGCCGCATCTGGCGCAGCAGCAACCACAGCTTGAGACCGAACGAAATGCACAGTGCGGCCAGAAATATGCTTTGAAATGAAGGCATTAGCGTAATAATTTGATCAGGGCCAAAGAGGCTTGGGGCATTCGATTGTGCCACAAACTGTGCCACAATCAGCCGCCCTTCATTAACGCCTATCCGGCCTTAACCGCATGTCGCAAAACAATACTCACCTGGTCTGGCTGGACATGGAAATGTCCGGTCTGAATCCCGATACCGATTTTGTGCTCGAAGTTGCTCTGATCGTCACCGACAAGGATCTCGTTCTGGTCGAGGAAGGCCCGGTTCTGGTGCTGCATCAACCCGACGCCGTACTGGATGGCATGGATAGCTGGAACAAGGGCACGCATGGCAAGTCCGGGCTGATCGACAAGGTCAAGGCATCGACGCTGACCGCCGCCGATGTCTCGCGGCAAATGATCGAATTCATGCAGCGCCATGTGCCGCCGCGCACCTCGCCGATGTGCGGCAACTCGATCTGCCAGGATCGGCGCTTCATGGCGCGTCATCTGCCTGAAATGGAAGCGTATTTTCATTACCGCAATCTGGATGTCTCGACGCTGAAGGAATTGGCAGGCCGCTGGCGACCGGAGTTGAAGGACGGTTTCAAGAAGGCCAACAGCCATACCGCGCTGGCTGACATCCAGGAATCGATAGAAGAACTGAAGTATTACCGCGAACATTTCATCAGGATGGCCCCGTAGGAGCGGGCTTGCCCGCGATGCAAGCGTCGCAATCGCGGGCAAGCCCGCTCCTACGCGCCTCGTAAACAGGAGTAGGTGCCGAGCTTGCTCGCGATGCAAGCGTCGCAATCGCGGGCAAGCCCGCTCCTGCGCGCCCCGTAACCAGGAGTCTCAATGAAACCCGGAACGCCGTTTGTCGTTGAAGTGAATCCCCGTATTCCGCGCCGTCTGGCGCGCTTGACGGAACTGGCCGACAACCTCTGGTATGGCTGGGACAGGCCCAGCCGCACCTTGTTTGCGCGCTTGCATCCCGGCCTGTGGGATGCGGTCAACCACAACCCCAAGGCGTTTTTGAAGCGGGTCGATGAGGAACGCCTGACCGAGGCGGCGGAAGATCACATCTTCCTCGGCAGCTACAACCGTGTGCTGTCGGCGTTCGATACCTACATGAGCGAACCGCTGCGGCGCGACATGCAGCTGAATCTGCATCCCGGCGACCTGATCGCCTATTTCTGCGCCGAATTCGGTTTCCACGAAAGTTTCCCGGTGTATTCCGGCGGCCTGGGTATCCTCGCCGGCGACCATTGCAAGTCGGCTTCCGACATGCGTTTGCCGTTCGTCGCGGTCGGTCTGCTGTATCGCCAGGGCTATTTCTTTCAACGCATCGACAACGACGGCAATCAGATCGCCCACTACACCGACTCCGAATTCGACGACCTGCCGGTGCATCCGGCGATGGGCGAGGACGGCAGCGAAGTGCATGTCCAGATCGAACTGCCCGGCCGGTCGCTGGAAGTCAAGGTCTGGGAAGCGCACATCGGCCATGTCAGGCTATGTCTGCTGGATACCGATCTGCCGACCAACAGCGTCGAGGATCGTTACATCACCCACCAGCTTTACGGCGGCGACCGGCACACCCGGATCCAGCAGGAGATCGTGCTTGGCGTCGGCGGCGTGCGCGCCTTGCAGTCGCTCGGCATCAAGCCGACCGCGTATCACATCAACGAGGGCCATGCCGCCTTTCTGGTGCTGGAACGGGTGCGGCGCAAGGTCATGGATGGTCTGTCCTTCCATGCCGCGCTGGAAGCGGTGGCGGCCAATACCGTGTTCACCACGCACACCCCGGTTCCGGCCGGACACGACCATTTCAGCGAAGACATGGTGTGGGATTATTTTTCGCACTGTTGCAACGATCTGGGTGTCAGCCGCTCAGAATTCATGAGCCTGGGCGGTGCCGAGCATGGCCAGGACTTCAACATGACCAAGCTGGCGCTGCACGGTTCGCGGCATCACAACGGTGTATCGCGCATCCACGGCCAGGTCTCGTCGCACATCCTGTCCGACATGTGGTCGCAGTTGACGCCGGAAGATTCGCCGATGGACTACATCACCAACGGCGTTCACGTTTCCACCTTCCTGGCCCAGGAATGGCAGGACCTGTTCGACAACAAGCTGGGTTACGAGTGGCGGCGGCGGCTTACCGATACCGAGTTCTGGCAGAAGGTCGAAACGATTCCCGATCATCAGTTCTGGTCGGTGCACCAGGCCCTGAAATCGCAGATGCTGCATTCGCTGCGTTATCGGATCACCCATCAGCACTTGCGCAATCACGGTTCCGATGCGCACCTGGAGCGGATGCTGAAGTTCGCCAATCCGCTCGATCCGAACGTGCTGACCATCGGCTTCGCGCGTCGTTTCGCCACCTACAAGCGCGCCACGCTGATGTTCGAGAACATGGACTGGATGCGCCAGATCATCAACGATGCCGACCGGCCGGTGTTGTTCATTTTCGCCGGCAAGGCGCATCCGGCGGACCGGCCGGGTCAGGAACTGATTCGCCGCATCCACGAGATTTCGCGTTGGCCGGAGTTCGAGGGCAAGTTGATGATGGTCGAAGGCTATGACCTCGGCTTTGCGCGGCGACTGGTGTCCGGCTGCGATGTCTGGCTGAACAATCCGATCTATCCCCTCGAAGCTTCCGGCACCTCCGGCATGAAGGCGGCGATGAACGGCGTGATCAATCTGTCGGTGACCGACGGCTGGTGGGGCGAAGGCTACGACGGCGCCAACGGCTGGGCGATCAAGCCGGCGCCGGAAAACTACGATGAATCCCGGCGCAACCGCGAGGACAGCCAGACGCTCTACGAATTGCTGCAGGATCAGGTGATACCCATGTATTACCGGCGGCATGAACTGGGCTTCTCGTCGGAATGGGTACGCATGGCCAAGCGCTCGATCATCACGCTGTTGCCGCGCTTCAATTCCACCCGCATGGTCACCGAGTACGTCAACAAGTTCTACGGCCCGGCATCGCGTCAATGGCGGCGCTATTCGGAAAACGGCTTCGCGGCGGCGCAAAGTCTGGCGGCCTGGAAAACCAAGGTGCGTCTGGCCTGGGGCGGGGTGTCGATACAGCGCGTCGAGGAACCGCTGAAGCGCATCACCTACGGCGAGAGCATCGAACTCAAGGTGGCGGTGAATCTGAACGGCCTGTCGCCGGAAGATGTGCGCGTCGAGGTGCTGGTCGGGCGTGCCTCCAAACAGGGTCAGGACAAGGATGTGCAGGCCGTGCAGATGCAGCCGGAAGGCACGCTGGAAGGCGCCTGTCTGTACCGGCTTGAACTGACCCCGGAGTTGTGCGGCAAACTGCTTTACCGAGTGCGCATCTATCCGCACCACGAACTGCTGACGCACCCGTTCGAAACCGGGTTGATGGTCTGGGTGTGAACTGCAGGGACAAGGTGCAAGGGACAAGGGGCATGGGATTGACTTGCACCTTGCACCTTGCCCCATGCTCCTGTTCCGGGTCATGACCGCCTTCATCGCCATCGGTTTCGGCGCCGCCATCGGCGCCTGGCTGCGCTGGGGCCTCGGCTTGTGGCTCAACCCGTTGTTTCCGACATTGCCCTACGGCACGTTGGCGGCCAATCTGCTGGGCGGTTATCTGGTCGGTGTGGCGATCGCCCATTTCGTTCAACATCCCGGCCTGTCGCCGGAATGGCGATTGCTGGTGATGACCGGTTTTCTCGGCGGACTCACCACCTTTTCCACATTCTCCGCCGAAGTTTTCACGCTGATCAGCCGCAATCAACTCGGCTGGGCGTTGACCGCCGCTGCGGCACATCTGTTCGGTTCGCTGACGATGACGGCGCTGGGCGTGTGGACTTACAAACTGCTGCGGGGGTGAACATGCAGGCGCTGTCTATACAATTTTTTGCTCAGGAAGGCATGCGGCACACGCACCAGTTGGTGCATGACTGGCTGTTTGACCAGGCCCGTGAGCTGGGCATTGCTGGCGGCACCGCATATCGCGCCTCGGCCGGTTACGGCCGTCATGGCCTGCTGGAAGATGCCTTTTTCGAACTGGCCGGCAAATTGCCGGAAAGCATCGAATTTGTCGCCGACGAAGGCCGCATCGCCGCGTTGATCGAACGGGTCGGCGCGGCCGGGCTGAAGCTGGTTTTCGTCACGCACCCGGTGCGTATCGGCGTTACCGGAGCACGCTGAGGATGAGCGCCAATGCTGGTGGAACGGGCGCGTACGCTGAAGGGCAAGGCCGGCAACTTGCGGGCGGTGCGGCCTGCTGAACCGGAGGCCCTGGCCTTTGATGAAGATGACCTGCCGGAATGTGACGCGTGCTTTTCCCCGATCAATCGCCGTAGGGCTCGAAATCCGCCTTGGTGACGCCGCAGTCGGGGCAGGCCCAGGTATCCGGAATGGCTTCCATCGGCGTGCCGGGGGCGATGCCCTCCGCCGGGATGCCGAGTGCTTCGTCGTAGATGTAATCGCACACCAGGCAGATCCATTTGCGGGTGCCGACGGCGTGTTCGGCTTCGACGAGCTGGTTCATGTCAGTTCTCCTTGAACGGGTCGAGCGCGGCAAGAATGCGCCCGAAGATCGGGTCGATATCGGTCGCGATGGCATCCAGTTCCGGCTTGGCGTAAGGCGCGAATACTTCCTTGGCGCTGCGGAACGCGACCAAGGTTTTGTCATCGGCGGTGTACAAGTGGATGCGCAACGGGATGTCGATGCCGGCCGGCTTGTGCGCCTTCCAGACCCGGATCGCAAAATCCGGGCGGAAGATTTCCAGGATCTGGTCGGCCGGAACGGCGATGCCCTTTTTCGTGCAATTGGCCTGCCCGTTGAGGTGCGCCAGCACGCCCATCGGTACCGCCTGCGCGGCTTCGATGAGTTTCGCTGCAGCCGCGTCGGCGTCGAGTAGATGGTAAACGTGATCACGATGGCTCCTTATGCCGCGCAGCAGACCGGCGCCTGCTCCATTTCGGCAAGTTCCTTGCGCAGATGCTTGGTGGCCGGCGTGACGATGGCGATGAAATAGGCTTCGCGCAGGCGGCGCTGGGCGGCGTTGTTGAGCAGATAGCCCTTGGCGCCCAGGTGGAAATAGTGATCGGTGCCGATGTTGGAAACCCAGGACAGGGTGCCATTGATTTTCCAGCCGCCTTCGACCCTGGTCGCCTTCAGGCGAGTTTCCTCGATGCCGCAACAGGACTTCATCGAATTCGACTGGCCGGTGCCGCCGAGCAATTCGCCCATCGCCAGTTTCGGCAACACGCTGGCTTTCAGTTCGGTATTCGCACTGTTCACCAGATACCACTGCAAGGCATACTGCGCCCAGAATATCAATATAAGTATCTGTTATTAATAATAAAATATTGTATTCTTCAAATTGTCATGTTTTTTATCTGTTAATTGATGTCAAATTGTTTGCTAATTGTAATGATGCTTTGATGGGGTGGTTTGGCGTCTGAGGTGCCGTCTGGTGGCGCGTGTGCTACGAATAAAATCAATAAGTTGCAGCAGCTTTTGGAACGCCTTGCGCGTCCGGGCGGCTATAATTCGGCATGACTGAACAATCCCCCGGCGCATCCGCCCCAGCCAACGCTGCAAGCGCGGCTTCTTTCAACCAACTGCCGCTGGCGCCCGCCGTGCTGGCAAACCTGGAACAACTCGGCTACCACAACATGACGCCGATCCAGGCCGCCAGCTTGCCGATCTCCCTGGCCGGGCACGATCTGATCGCGCAGGCCAAGACCGGTAGCGGCAAAACGGCGGCGTTCGGTTTGCCGCTGCTTAAAAACCTCAATCCGCGCGGTTTCAATGTTCAGGCCATGGTGTTGTGTCCGACCCGCGAACTCGCCGATCAGGTCACCCAGGAATTGCGCCGTCTGGCGCGCAGCGAGGACAACATCAAGATCCTGGCGCTGGTCGGCGGTTCCACCATGCGTCCGCAAATGACCAGCCTTGAACATGGCGCGCATGTCGTGGTCGGCACGCCGGGCCGCGTCATGGACCACCTGCAACGCGGCAGCCTGACGCTGGAAGCGTTGAACACACTGGTACTCGACGAGGCGGATCGCATGCTCGACATGGGTTTCTACGGCGAGATCGCGGCAATTGCCAAGCTCTGCCCGAAACGCCGCCAAACACTGCTGTTCTCGGCCACGTTTCCGGCTGAAATTGGCGAGCTGAGCCAGCGCTTCATGCGCCAGCCGCAGCAGGTGAAACTGACCGAACTGCATGCCGGCGACAAGATTCGCCAGCGCTTCTATCAGGTCGACAAGGCTCAACGCCTGCAAGCGGTGGCGCTGCTGCTGAATCACTATCGTCCGGTCAGCAGCCTGGCGTTCTGCAACACCCGCCAGCAATGTCGCGATCTGTTGCAGGTGCTGCGCGCCCAGGGTTTCCATGCCCTGGCGCTGCATGGCGAACTGGAACAACGCGAACGCGATCAGGTGCTGATCCAGTTCGCCAACCGCAGTTGCTCGGTGCTGGTGGCTACCGACGTTGCCGCGCGCGGTCTCGATATCGATAAGCTGGAAGCGGTGATCAACGTCGATGTGACGCCCGATCCCGAGGTGTACATCCATCGCATCGGCCGCACCGGGCGGGTCGATCAGGATGGCTGGGCATTGAGTCTGGCCAGCGACAACCAGGTCAAGCGGGTCGATGCCATCGCCCAGGCGATTGGCGCGCAGATCGAATGGCATGCGCTCGCCGAACTCGAACCGGCGAGCAGGAAACCGTTGCTGCCGCCGATGGCGACCTTGCAGATTCTTGGCGGCCGCAAGGATAAAATCCGCCCGGGCGACATCCTCGGCGCGTTGACCGGCGAAGCCGGCTTCACCAGCGCCCAGGTCGGCAAGATCACCGTCACCGATACGGTGACCTATGTCGCGGTCGAGCGTAGCATCGCGCACGAGGCGCAACGCCGGCTGGCGGAAGGCAAGGTGAAGGGGCGCACGGTCAAGGTGCGCATCCTGGAAGTCGATGGCGATGCGCCGGCGCGCGAGTTCGTGCCCGCCATGCGGCGTCGGGTTGGCTGACAAGCACGGGGTTCGCGAGTAACCCCGCACAAATACGGGATAATGCCTATAAAGCTATTGTGTCTGTAGATCATGCGGCGCATGGATGGCCGTGCGACAAGACGGGAGAATCTGAAGTGCGGCAGGACTGGAAGACAGCATGAACAAGCGCGCGGTAATCGCCCCCCTGCTGGCCTTGATGCTGGCAATGAACGCGCACGCGCGAACCGCGGCGGGAACCGAGGCGGAACTGGAAAGCCTGCTGCTGTTGAGCATGGAGGATCTGCTGTCGCTGAAGATCAAGATTTCTACCAATACTGCGCAGACCCTGTCCAGGGCGCCATCGGTGGTTTCGGTGATCACGGCGGAAGATATTCGGGCCACCGGTGCGACCAATCTCAGGGAAATTCTGCAAAGCGTGCCGGGCATCTACGTGCGCGCCAATCTGTTCGGTTTCCGGCCGCAGGTCACATTTCGCGGCGCGGCGGCGGGTCACACCCTGCTGATGGTCGACGGCGCGCCGATGCGTGATCTGGTATGGGCGGCGGGCATCTTTGCCAAGGGACTGCCGACCAGCATGATCGACCGGATCGAAATCATTCGTGGCCCCGGCTCCGCGCTATTCGGCTCGGACGCTTCCGCCGGCGTGATCAACGTCATCACCCGCGCCGCAGGCAGAATCGACAAATCCGAAGTCGGCGCGCGGCTGGGCAGCTTCGACAGCCAGTCCGGCTGGTTGCGGCACGGCGGAAACTGGAACGGCGTCGACATCGGCTTCACCGCCGATGTGTCGCATACCAATGGTCATGATCCGTTCATTCCGGTCGATGGGCAAACTGCAAGCGATGCCAATTCCGGCAGCCTGATCTCCTACGCCCCCGGCTATGCCGGCTATGGCTGGAGCGGCGCGGATCTGCGTTTTTCGGCAGCGCGCGATAGCTGGCGGCTGCTGGCCGGCCATACGCGCCACAACGACTTTGAAATCGGCCTGACCGGCGCCGCCGTGCTGGACCCGCTGACCCGAGGTCGCGACAGTCGTTCCGATCTGGCGCTGTATTACGATAATGACCTGTTCGGACGCGACTGGGGTGTGAATGCGGAACTGCGCTACTACCACCTCGATTACACCTCCGGGGATGGATTCTTTGAACGGCCGGCGGGATATGTCGATGCAACGGGAACTTATCCCGACGGTCTGATCAATCGCATGCGCTCCGCCGAACGCGGCTTCGGTTTCGAAGTCAGCGGTCAGTATTCCGGCATCAAGGGGCATGCCATTCGTATCGGTGGCGGTCATAGCGTCAAAGATCTTTACAGGGTCGAGCAGTACGTCAATTTCGGCACCGGGCCGGATGGCAATCCGCTTGTTGCGGGTAGCCCCCTGGTCGATGTCTCGGACACCCCCTATGCCTTCGCGCCGGAAAAGGTGCGTCGCATCAACCACCTGTTTGTGCAGGACATCTGGACTTTGACGCCTGATTGGGAACTCACCGCCGGCGCGCGCTACGATCACTATTCAGACTTTGGTTCGACGCTCAATCCGCGTCTGGCGCTGGTTTGGCAGAGCACGGATAGGCTCACCACCAAGCTGATGTATGGACAGGCATTTCGCGCGCCGTCCTATCTTGAACTGTATGCCCAAACTGCCGCCACCAGCCCGAATCCAGACCTGACGCCGGAACGCTCGCGAACATGGGACCTTTCGCTGCAATATGCGGCCACCAGGGATCTGCGCCTGGGGCTTGATCTGTATCAGTTCCGACAGACGAATCTGATCGCCCACGATGCCTTGTTCCAGTTCCAGAATGTTGGAGACCGCACGTCCAGCGGCATCGAACTCGAAGCCCAGTGGCAGGCAACCGGTAACCTGCGGCTGGCCGGCAACGTGACGCGCAGCCATGAAGACGATTCGGTGTTTCGCAGCCCCTCCCTGCCGGAGACCACCGCCTATTTGCGCGCCGACTGGAAGTTCCAGCCCGGCTGGAACTGGAATGTCCAGGCCCACTGGATCGGCGAACGAGAACTCCCGCCGGGCGACCCGCGCGCGCCCTTGAAAGCTTATACCCTGGTGGATACCACGCTGCGTTTCGCGCCCAAATCGGACTGGGCGTTCGCCGCCTCGATACGCAATCTGTTCAACGCAGATGCGTGGGAGTACTCCAGCAAAACACTCACTGAAAATCTGCCATTGCCCGAGCGCAGTTTCTACTTTGAAGCGAAGTACGCGTTCTGATGGGTTCTGGTTTGCCAGGCCGCATGCCAGAGATGCGTTACGCCATGCGCTTTGATCGCGCCTGGCTGATCCACCGTGCGGCCTGGTTGTGGCTGGCGCTGCTCGGCAATTGCCTGGTGGCGCAAGCCGATGATCCGCCGGGTGAGCATGCGGTGCGTGCCGCGATGGTGTTCAACTTCCTCAAGTTTTCCGAATTGCCGCATGAAGTCATGGTCGGATCAGCAACCATCGACATCTGTCTGGCGGTCGGCGACGCGCGTCAGGCGGAAGCCCTGGGCGCCTTGTCCGGACGCAAGGTGGCCGGCCGCGAACTGAATGTCATGCCGCTGAATGGCGGTGGCGAAGAATGCCACGTGCTGTATGTCGACTCGCGGCAACGCTGGAACTCGCTGAGGAATCGCCCGCGACTGCGCCGCGCGCTGAGCATCAGCGCCTATCCAGGCTTCGCGCGCGACGGCGGCATCATCGAAATCGCCGTTGAGTCGGACGGCGCTCGGTTTGATATCAACCTCGCCGATAGCCGTCACACCGGCATCCGCTTTACGCCGCAAATGTTGCGTCTGGCGCGTCGCATTTATGACTGACCGCCTGTCTGTCCGCTCTGTTTTCAATCGTCGATCGATCCGCTATCCGCTTGCCCGGTTGATTGTCGCGGCGGTGCTGACCGCCATCGGGCTGGCGCTGCTCAGCGATGCCGTGCTGATGCTTGACAGCGTGCGCGGCGATATTCGCCGCACCATGTCCAACGCCGGCAACGCGGCCGGAGCGGCGGCCGACGCGGCAGTGGTGTTCAAGGATGCAACGGCCGCAGAGGATGTGTTGCGCATGTTCGAAGCGTATCCCGAAGTCGAGGCCGCCGCGCTGTATACCACCGAGGGCGTCCGGCTCGCCAGCTATGGCGAGCAACGCCTGTCGCCCGCCATCGTCCGGGAATTCGGACCGTTCGCGCCGGATATCGGATTTCTCGCGGATACCGCCGTACTGCGTCTGCCCATCGTCGTCGACAATGCGCCGGTCGGCGGCATCTACCTGCGGGCGCGGCTGGACCGCTACTGGCAGACCTACCTGTCGTCCATCGCGACCACCTTCCTGGCCGCGCTGATTGCCGGGGCGCTGGCGTTGATCCTGGCCATGCGCTTTCTCGATCGCATCATCCAGCCGGTGCGCATGCTGGCGGAAGCCGCCAACGACGCGCGCTTGCGGCAGAACTTCGTGCCACGCGATATTCCGGTAGCGGATGACGAGATCGGCGATCTGGTCCGCAATTTCAACGCATTGATGGCGGAAGTCGAGTCCGGCAGGCGATCTCTGCAAAGACAGCATGACGAGTTGGAACGTCTGGTCGACGACCGCACCGCCGAACTGCTGGCCGCCAAGGAATCGGCGGACGAGGCGAATGCCGCCAAGTCGCGCTTCCTCGCCGCCGCCAGCCATGACTTGCGCCAACCGATCCATGCCATGCGCCTGTTTCTGGAAACCCTGTCCGATTCGCAGTTGAACGAGGACCAGCGGCGCATCGCCAATTATCTGACCCTGTCGACGCACAGTCTGGCGGAAATACTCAACGCGCTGCTGGATGTTTCGCGACTCGACGGCGGACGCGTGACACCGCACCCGGAGGTTTTTTCCGCCTATGCCTTGCTGCGCAACATCGAAGCCGAATTCGCGCCGCTGGCCCTGGCCAAGGATCTGCGTTTCAAGTTTTACTTTCCAACCCACGAATTGTTGTTGTTCAGCGATCCAAAACTGCTCTATAGCCTGCTGCGCAACATCATCGACAACGCCATCAAATACACCAACCATGGCGGCGTGCTGGTCGGTTTTCGTCGCCGTCGCGACAGCGCGCTGATCCAGGTCTGGGATACCGGCATCGGCATCGCCCAGGAGCAACTCGAAGCGGTGTTCGACGAGTATTTTCAGATTGGCAATCCGCAGCGCGACAGGACCAAGGGACTCGGACTCGGATTGTCCATTGCCAAGCGCCTGGCGAACGTGCTGGGCAGCCGGATCAACTGTCATTCGCGGGTCAACAGCGGTTCCACGTTCGAGATCCGTGTGCCGCTGGCCGATGCGCCAAAGGCTGCGAACGGCATCGAAACCGCGCCAACCGCCACCGTCAAGGGCGGATCGCCGCGCCATACCACACTGCGCATCATGGTCATCGAGGATGACGTGATGGCGGCGAAAGCGCTGGAACTCTCGCTGACGGCGCAGGGCATGAGCGTAATCGTGCATGCCAGCGCCGAACGCGCGCTGGCCGACGTTGGCTGTGCGCAGGCGGACTTCTATTTCGTCGACTATCGGCTTCCCGGCATGAATGGCATGCAGTTCCTGGACACCCTGCAAAGCCGTGTCAAGCGACCACTGAAAGCCGTACTGCTGAGCGGCGAAACTCATCTGGATGCCCTCGCCAGGGTATCGGCCCTGCGCTGGAAAGTGCTCCTGAAGCCGGTTGAATCGGCCGCACTGATCGCGGAAATCGAAGCCAGCCTGTCGCGGCATTCTGAATAGACTGCGCTAAGCCGTGCTTGCTGGTGGCTGTTTGTCCTGACGGCTGCTATAGATATACAGTCTGTTTCAGAACTGCAGCAGGCCGTGTGATCTTGCTGCTATCGCCTGTCGGGATGCGTGAGTCTCCTTCCAGGGAGAGGGAATCAAGGATGAACAAGCAGCAGGGCAAGAGGCGGATGCGTGCCTGCCCGTTATATCGGGTCAAGGCATCGGAGCAGGGCACGGCGCTGGTGCGGCGGACCTATGCGATGATCCTCGCCGGCGGTCGCGGCAGTCGTCTGTTGCAGTTGACCGACTGGCGCGCCAAGCCGGCCATGCCGTTCGCCGGCTCGCTGCGCATCATCGACTTCCCGCTCAGCAATTGCATCAATTCCGGGGTGCGTCGCATCGGCGTGGCGACCCAGTACATGGCGCATGGTCTGATACACCATATCCAGCGCGGCTGGAACTTCCTCGACGATCAGTTCGATGAATTCGTTGATGTCCTGCCGGCACTGCAACATGCCCAGGGTGGCAGTTACGTCGGCACCGCCGACGCGGTTTATCAGAACATCCATCTGATGCGAATCAGTGATCCGGAGTATGTGCTCGTCCTGGGCGGCGACCATGTCTACAAGATGGACTACGGCATGTTGCTGGCCGATCATGTGGCCAATGGCGCCGATGTCACCATTGCCTGCCTGACGGTACCGTTGGAACAGGCGCGCGGCTTCGGCGTCATGGCGGTCGACAAGCAATGGCGGGTAGTCGACTTTCAGGAAAAGCCCGCCCAGCCGACGCCGATGCCGGGTATGCCGGGTCATGCGCTGGCAAGCATGGGCATCTATGTATTCAGGGCCGAATTCCTCTACGAACTGCTGGCGCGCGACCATGACAACCCGGCATCCAGCCATGATTTCGGCAAGGACATCCTGCCTGCGCTGGTGTGCGCCGGGCAGGTTCACGCCCACTGTTTCTCCGACAGTTGCGTCAACATGGTTGGCGATCTGCCCTACTGGCGCGATGTCGGCACCGTGGATGCCTATTGGGAAGCGAACATGGACCTGGTGCAGGTCACCCCCGAACTCAACCTGTATGACGACAACTGGCCGATCCGCACGCATCAGGCGCAGTTGCCGCCGGCCAAGTTCGTGTTCAACGACGACGGCTTTCGCGGCCAGGCCATGGATTCGATGATTGCCAACGGCTGCATCGTCAGCGGCAGCACCATCGAGCGCTCGCTGCTGTTCCTCAAGGTGCATGTTCTTGAACGCGGTCTGATCCAGGATTCAGTGATCCTGCCCAAGGTCCGAATCGGCCGCCGCGTCAGACTGAAGCGCGTCGTGGTCGACAAGATGTGCATCCTGCCGGACGACTTTTCCGCCGGATTCGATCCGGAACTGGATCGCCAGCGCTTCCATGTCACCGACAACGGCATCACCCTGATCACTCCGGAAATGCTTGGACAACTCGTGCATCAGGCGCGCTGAGCAGGCCCCTGGGGTGCCGAGGCAACAGGGCTTCAGCGTTTTTCGGCGGCGATTCCCATGACCTGCATGCGGTAGTTGAATTGCCGCAGCGTCAATCCGAGTTTCTGCGCGGCGCGGGATTTGTTGCCGCCGGTTTCGAGCAGCGCGGCTTCGATGGCGGCGCGGTCGCTTTCCTGCACCGGGTGGTAGGCGCGCACGCCGCCAGCGTTGCCGGACATCGCCGGGGACGGGAGAACGGCGAAGCCGGCGGGCGGCGCAGCTTGCATCTGCATCTGGCTGTGGCTTTCCGCCTGCAATACCGCCATGACTTCCTTCTCGCTGATGGTCGCGCCTTCGGCCAGCAGGATCAGGCGTTCCAGCACGTTGCGCAGTTGCCGGATGTTGCCCGGCCAGGGGTGGTTGGTCAGGCGCTGCATGGCTTCCGGTGTGATGTTGACATTGCGCTGGTAGCCCTGATCGAGCTGGTTCAGGTAGTAGCGCACCAGGTGGCGGATGTCTTCGGCGCGCTCGCGCAGCGCCGGCAGGCGCACCGGGATGACGTTGAGGCGGTAGAACAGATCGAGGCGGAATTTGCCCTGGCTTACAAGCAATTGCAGATCCTGGTTGGTTGCAGCGACGATCCGCACGTTGACCGGCACCTCCTTGCGCGCGCCGATGCGCTGGATCGAGTGTTCCTGCAACACGCGCAGCAGTTTGACCTGCATCGCCAGCGGCAGGTCGCCGACCTCGTCGAGGAACAATGTGCCGTTGTCTGCCTGTTCGAAGTAGCCGGGGCGGCTGCCGACGGCGCCGGTGAAGGCGCCTTTTTCATAGCCGAACAGTTCCGATTCGACCAGATTCTCGGGAATCGCACCGCAGTTGACCTTGATGAACGGCGCATCGCGGCGCTGGCTGGACAGGTGCAGCGCGCGCGCGAACAGTTCCTTGCCGGTGCCGGATTCGCCGAGCAGCAGGACGGTGGCTTCGCTGTGCGCGACCTGTTCGATCTGTTTCAGCGCGCGGCGCAATTGCAGCGATTCGCCGACGATGCCGAACGAGCCGTAGGTGGACAGATCCTTGGTCAGCGCCCATTTCAATTCGCGGTTTTCCGATTCCAGGCGGCTGGTGCGTTCGCGGACGAACTCGTTGAGCAGGATGACGTGGGTAATCAGCGTGGCGGCGATCTTCAAGACTTGCTGGTCGCGCGCCAGCGGCCGCGGCCGTTTGCGCAGACGATGCACGCCGAGTACGCCGATCTGGCGGCCGCCCTGTTCCAGCGGCAGGGCGATGTACGACACGGTCTGCGGAGGCAGGTTTTCACGCTTCACCGAGCGAAACAGAAACAGCGGCTCGGCGTCGACATCCTGCACGATAGCGGTTTGGCCGCCGGTCATCACGCGGCCGGTGATGCCCTCGCCGGGCAGGTATTTGCCGCGCGCCATTTCCTCCTGGGTCAGGCCGTAGGCGTGGACGATGCGCAATTCGCCGGTTTCCGGGTCGGGCAGTACCACGCGGCCGCGATTCAGGCCGAGGAATTCCGAGAGCAGATGCAGGATTTCGCGCACCACATGCGCTTCGTCCTGGCTTTTTCCGAGCAGCGCCACGGCTTCGCGGACGACCAGCAGTTCTTCATCGGCCAGGCGTTCCTGGGCGGCGCGGGCGGGGGGCTGTAGTCTTCCATGCGATGAACATCACGGGCTGGGGAGGCTCATGATAACAATGTGTAAACAGATGGATTTCTTTCATGCCATGTAAATTTGTCCAGATGGCTGAGGTTTGGCGCACAGACAAGTGTTGTCGAGGTGTGCATTATTCTTCTCATGTGATCAATTTTGGCCCAACCCAGTCAACCAACTCGCTGTGACCCATCTCGCGTTTGCGCCTGTCCTGATTTCACGTTTGCTGCTCTGCGCGATGATCTGCGCAGGACCGGCGCGGGCGTTGACGGTCGAAATCGATGCGCCGGACCTGGTCAGGGAACTGTTGACACAGCATCTGGAGGCCGCGCGGGCGGCGCGCCTGGGTGAGGCGATCGGCGAGGAACTCGGCGAGACGGAAGTGGCGCGGTTGCGCGTCAGCAGTCTGGAGTCGGCGCGTGAATTGCTGGCGACGGAAGGTTATTTTTCGCCGCGCGTGGAAAGCGCGCTGTCGCGTGATGCTGCGGGGCCACTGCTGCGCTTCAGCGTGACGCCTGGCCCACGCACGCGGGTGCGTGCCGTCGACCTGGCGTTTGTCGGCGCGCTGGCCGAGGCCGAGGATGACGGCCGGCGGTTGCGGGCGCGCAGCGAGCGCCAGTTCGTTCTGCGGCCGGGCATGCCGTTTCGCCAGGCTGACTGGGACGCGTCCAAGCAGGCCGCGTTGCGGGTGCTGCAGTCCAGCCAGTATTCGGCGGCGCGTCTGGTCGACAGCCAGGCGCGCATTGATCCGGACACGCAAAGTGCCGATCTGGCGGTGACGCTGGACAGCGGCCCGGCATTCTTCTTCGGCAAGTTGCAGATCGAAGGCACGCGGCGTTATCCGCAATCGATCATCGACAAACTCGATCCGACCCGACCGGGGCAGCCCTTTCGGCAACAGCAACTGCTGGATTTCCAGATGGCGCTGGAGGACAGCGGCTACTACTCGCGGGCCAGCGTGCGGGTCGATCCGGACCCGGCGCTGGCGGCAGCGGTGCCGATCCGGGTCGAGGTGGAGGAGCGCCCCGAGAAGTTGTTCAGCGTCGGCATCGGCGCCAGCACCGACACCGGCGCGCGGGTACAGGCATCCTGGCTGCATCGCAATGTCCGCGACCGGGGGCTGCGCCTGAAGCTGGATGCGCGTCTGGAGGAGACGCGCCAGAACGGCGCGATCGAACTGGCCTGGCCGCGCAATCGCGCCGGCTACGACAACAGCATCGGCTTGCAACTCAAGCAGGAAGACATCGAAGGCCAGGACACCCTGTCCAAACTGGTCGTGGCAAAGCGCAGCCGGATTCGTGGCGTGCACAGCAACCAGATCGAAGTTACCCAGTCGCTGCAATACCAGACCGAAGCGCAACGCGTCGGCGCCGTGCCGCAATTCGACAACCGCGCATTGACCGCCAATCTGGCCTGGACCCGGCGACGGCTGGGGCGCGGTTTTTATCCGCGCAGCGGCGATGTGCTCAGCGCGCAGATCGGCGGCGCCAGCGAGGTCCTGCTGTCCGACACCTCGTTCCTGCGCCTGCTTGGCCGCTATACCCGTTATTTCAGCGCCGGCGACAACGGTCGCCTGATCCTGCGCGGCGAACTTGGCGGCGTGCTGGCCGAGACCCGCGACGGCATTCCCACCGATTTCCTGTTCCGCGCCGGCGGCGACAACTCGGTGCGCGGCTATGCCTACCAGAGCCTGGGCCGCGATTTGTCCGGCGGCGTGGCATCGGTGCGCTATCTGGTCACCGGCAGCGCCGAATACAACCATTTCTTCGCCAATAATTGGGGATGGGCGGTGTTCGTTGATGCCGGCGATGCCGCCGACAGCCCGGCCAGGCTGTCGCCGGTGTTCGGTTACGGCATCGGTGCGCGCTACCGTTCGCCGGTCGGGCCGATCAATCTCGATCTGGCCTACGGCGAAGCCAGCGAAGAGGTGCGTCTGCATTTCTCGCTTGGAGTGTCGTTTTGAAGCGACTCGTCTGGAGCCTGGCCGGGTTGTTGCTGGTGTTGGTCAGTTTGTTGGCGGCGGGGTTCTGGCTGACTGCAACGCCGAGCGGCTTCGCCTGGCTGATCCGAGGGGCCGGCACGCTGAGTCAGGATCGTCTGCAATTTGAGCGCATCAGCGGCGATCTGCGCGGCGTGCTGGGTATCGGCAAGCTGACCATGGTCGGCGTCGGGCAGCGCATCGAGATTGTCGACCTGCGACTGGAATGGCAGCCGCGTGCGTTGTGGCAGCGCCGTATCGAAGTCGATCTGCTGGCGGCGCGATCACTCAGAGTGACGATCCTCAAACCCGATCCAACACCGCCGCGCCTGCCGGATAGCCTGCGCCTGGGGTGGGATGCGCGGGTGCGAAATATCGATCTGGCCAGCCTGGAAATCGTCTCCGGCGGACCGCTCCTGGCGTTCAGCAATCTGCGCGCCAGTCTGGATGGTTACGGCGACCTTTACCGTTTGGCCCGGATCAACGTGGCGACGCCGTGGGCGGCGCTGCACGGCGACATTGAACTCGGCAAGGACGCGCCGTTCGCGTTGCAAGGCGCGTTCCGGGTGGAACGCTCGCAAGCCCTGGCGGCGCACGCCGACATGCAATTCAGCGGCAGCCTGGCGGCTCCGGAGTTCAGCCTCGACGCCAGCGCCGAGGGCATGACCCTGATGGCGCGTGGTGAGTTGGCGCCGTTTGCAGCCACGCGCCTGACGCGTATGCTGGTGGCCGGGCAGGGCATCGATCCGCGCCGCTTTGCGGCTGCCGCACCGCAGGCCGATCTGGCTTTTTCCGGCCTGTTCGAAGGCCGGCTGGTTGAGGACAAACCCGAGGAACAAACCGAGGAACAAACCGGCACGCAAGCCGGCGAACGCCTGCTCGGCACGTTCAGCCTGAGCAATCGGCTGGCTGGTCGACTCGACCAGCAGCGTTTACCGTTGGTCGAACTGACCGGCGCGGTGCTGGGTGACAGCGACCAGGCCGATTTCAGCGCGCTGCTGATCGACCTAGGCGCCGCCGGCCGGTTCAGCGGCAGCGGACGCTGGCACGATGGTCGGGCGATGCTTGAGCTGGTCAGCGCGCAATTGAATCTGGCCGGCCTGCACCGCGCGCTCAAGCCAACCCGCATCCAGACTTCGCTGCAACTGGGCGGCGATGCGCTGCGTCAGCAACTCGGCGCCGAGTTTTCCAGCGACTGGGGCCAGGGCGGCTTGCAACTGAGCCATGGCGATGCCGTGCTGCGCCTGGATACGCTTTCGTTCAGCGGTCAAGCCGGGCGACTGGCTGCCAAGGGGGCGATGCAACTCGATGCCGGCCGCGCGTTTTCCGGCGAATTCGATGCGTCGCGCATCAATCCGGCGCATTTCGGGCAATTTCCGGTCGCCCGTCTGAATGCGCGAGGCCAACTCAGCGGTGCACTACTGCCGGAGATGCGCCTGCAAGCTGAATTCACGTTGCCGCCGGGCGAACTCGAAGGCCGTCCGGTCAAAGGCCGGGGTCGTCTGCTTTATGAACAGCGGCATCTGCAGGATGCCGACATCGACCTCGATCTGGCCGGCAATCTGGCGCGCATCCGGGGCGCCTATGGCCAGCCCGGCGATGTGCTGATCTGGAACGTCAACGCCCCGGCACTGGCGCGTCTCAATCTCGGGCTGGCCGGCCGCCTGATCAGCAGCGGCCGGATTGCCACCCAGCGCAGCGGCCAGCAGATGCTGCCACGCATCGAGGCTGAACTGGCCGGCAGCGGTCTGCATCTGCCCGGTGCGATCACCGCCGACAAGTTGAATCTGAAGCTCGACTTGCAGGCTGAAGCCAACGCCAGCTTCACTGGCCGACTCGACGCGCAGGGCATCGCATTGGCCGACTGGCGGCTGAGCCAGTTGCTGGTCGACGCCGAGGGACGGCGCGATGCGCACACGCTGAATCTTGACGCGCGCCTGCTCGATGGACGTCTGGGCGCCGGACGACTGACCGCCGCGCTGGCCGGCGGCCTGGACGCCAACTCGGTCTGGCGCGGCGTATTGCGCCAGGCCGAGTTTGCGGGCACCTGGCCGATGCGCCTGACCGCGCCGGCGCAACTGTTGCTGTCGCGGGATCGGCAGCAGATCGAGCATTTGGCGCTGAACCTGGCTGGCGGCGAGGTGAAACTGGCTCAGTTCAGCCGCGACGGGATGTGCATCGCCAGCAGCGGATCGGCGAGCAATTTGCCGTTGGCGCCGTTGCTGACCTTGCTGACAACGCCGCCACCACTGACCAGCGACCTGCGCTTCAATGCCGACTGGAATCTGCGTCTGGCCGATGCCCTCGACGGCCACCTTGAATTGCGCCGCCAGTCCGGCGATCTGGGCTGGCAAGAGCCACGCTTGCCGCTCGGCTTGAGCGCGTTGACCATCGATCTGGACATCGTTGCCAATCGTGTCAACGCCCATATTGCTGCGGCCGGCACCGAACTCGGCAGCTTGCGCGCCGACGGTCAGGCCAGTCTGGCGCGCGCCGGCGCCGGGTTCAGCCTGCCGCGCGGCGCGCCGTTGACCTGGAAGGCGGAGCTGGAGATGCCGGATCTGCGCCTGCTCAAGCCGTTCGTGCCGCTGGGCATGCGCGCCGACGCGCAAATCAGCGCGCGGCTGAGTGGCAGCGGCAGTCTCGCCGCGTCGCGCTACGCGGGGTGGGTCAATGCCAGCCGGATACGTTTCACGATGCCCGAGGAGGGCATCGCAATCACTGACGGCCGGCTCGCGCTCGAACTGGACGATGACCGGGTGCGGGTGCAGGAGGGCGTGTTGCACAGCGGCAGCGGGCGGGTCGTTCTGAGTGGCGAGGCGCAACTGCGAAACCCGCAAGCGGGGTTGCGGCTGCGCTTCGAGAAATTCGCGGCCAGCAATCGCAGCGACCGTCGCATCATCGTCTCCGGCGATACCCGCCTCAATCTCGACGCCAAGCGCCTGCTGCTGTCCGGCGAGCTCACCGCCGATCGCGCCCGCCTGGAAATGCAGGCAGCCGGGCGTCCAGTGCTGGGTGCGGATGTGGTCATCGTCGGTCAGCCGCCGCGCCCGGCGTCGGCCAGCCGGCGCTTCCCGCTGGCGCTGGATCTGAAGCTGAATCTGGGCAGCGATTTCCTGTTCAAGGGCGCCGGTCTGGACGCACGGCTGGGCGGCGAACTGCGCGTCGTCACGGTCAACCAGGTGCTGCGGGGAGAGGGCGGTATTCAGGTCGAAGAAGGGCATTACGCTGCCTACGGCCAGAAGCTCAACATCGAACGCGGCATCCTGCGCTTCATCGGGCCGATCGACAATCCCGGTCTCGACGTGCTGGCGGTGCGCAAGAGCGCCACGGTGACCGCCGGCGTGCAGGTTCGCGGCACGGTGCGGCGGCCGGTGGTGACGCTGTATTCCGACCCGCCACTGCCGGATACCGAAAAGCTGGCCTGGCTGGTGCTGGGACATGGCCTGGATAGCGGTGGCCAACAGGAATTCGCGCTATTGCAGATTGCCGCCGGCGCGTTGTTGAGTCAGGCTGAATCGGTCGGTTTCCAGTCGCGTCTGGCCGAAACGCTGGGTATCGACAGCTTCGATCTGCGCGCCGGCGATGGTCAGAATCTCGCCAGCAGCGTGGTCAGTGTCGGCAAGCGGCTGTCGTCGCGTACCCAGTTGAGTTACGAGCAAAGTCTCGACGGACTCAGTCAGGTGGTGAAAGTGATCTACCAGTTGAGTCCGCGCGTGCGTCTGGAGGCACAGGCCGGCCAGCAGAGCAGCATCGACGCGTTCTATACCCGCGAATATGACTGAGTGACAGCTGATCGATCAAGGATCAAGGTTCACAGCCGCCGCAGATAGGCGCGCATGCGGTTGCGCGCCGCCGGGTCCGGCAGTAGGCCAAGGCCGGCGGCCATGTTCTGCTCCATGTGAACCGGGTTGGAAGTGGCGGGTATCGCGCAGGTCACGGCGGGGTGAGCGATGATCCATTTCAGGAAGAACTGCGGCCAATCGGCGCAGCCGATGTCGCGCGCCCAGTTCGGCAGCGCCCGGCCGGCGACGCGGTGGAACAGGTTGCCGCCGTCGAACGGACGATTGACCACCACGCCGACGCCGCGTTCGGCTGCCAATTGCAACAGCGGTTCGGCGCTGTCGTCGACCAGGTTGTAGGTGATCTGCAGCAGGTCCAGTTGCTCGTCGCGCAACAACCGCGCGACATCGTCGTGGCGTCGGCCGTGCGAGGTGGAAATGCCGATGTAACGCACCCGACCCGCATCCCGCGCCTGCCGCAAAGTGCGCAGGTGCGCGCGCCAGTTCAGAAGGTTATGCACCAGCACTGCGTCCAGCCGGGCTTGACCCCACAACTGCAGCGAATCATCCAGTTGTCGCGGGCCGGCGCTGTCGAACGCGGTCCAGATCTTGGTTGCCGCGAACAAACGCCCGGCATGCGGCACCTCCGGCAGCAGTTGCCCCAACAACCATTCGGCCTGGCCATACATCGGCGAGGAGTCGATCATGCCGCCGCCGGCCGCGAAAAATCGCTGCAACACCGCGCGTCGACGCTGGATCGCTCCGTAGTCATCGGTGACATCGAAGGTTAGCCAGGTGCCCATGCCGACCACCGGCAGAGATTCGTCGCCGCGCGGCAGTCGCCGCCGCAAGCGTGCGTTGGTTGCGGCAGGGGAGCCGGGCGTCCACAACAACGCGGGTGCGAGACAAAGAAAAGTTCGGCGGTCCATGCGCGCATTGAGTGTGGATCGATGTTGAAGTTCGCCGGGGTGGACCGGTCGTTCTTCGCAAGCCAGGGAACGCACCCGGAGCGAGGAGGTCATATCGGCTTCGTCAGAACAAATTGTTATCAAATTGTAATCATCTGCGTTGATGAGCGCTTGGATGGCATGCTTGCCGAAGTCTTCGGCATGCTGCATGGTTCGCTCCAACTTTTTTCTGGAGATTTTCATGACCTGGCTGATTCCCTTGTTTCTGGTATTGCACCTGTTGGCCGCCATTGGCTGGGTCGGCGGCATGCTGTTCGCCCACATGGCTTTGCGGCCTGCCGTCATGGCGCTCGAGCCGCCCGTGCGCCTGGCCTTGTGGCAGAGGGTGTTCTCGCGCTTCTTTCCGCTGGTCTGGGTCTGCATCGGGGTGTTGCTGGTGACCGGACACGGATTGACCGGACTGGGGGCCGGGCGCGGTTCGCACACGGTGTTGACGATGATGGTCATCGGCTGGGTGATGGCGGCGCTGTTCGCTTATCTCTATTTCAAGCCGTATGCGGCGCTGCGGGCAAGCCTGGTCGCGGGCGACATTGCCGCCGCGGCGGCCGCGCAGAACCGCATCCGCCAGATCGTCGCAATCAATCTGACGCTGGGGCTGATTACCTGTGTACTGGGTGTGCTGGCGCGGTTCTTCGGTTGAATTTGCAGCTTTTTATGGCGGGTCCGCCGGTCGATCCGCTTTATCGTTAAAACGCAGCGCTAACTCGATACACCCGTATTGTCGAGTACCTGATGCACGCGCTGGATCGCGGCAACCAGAATCCGGATGTCGTCGCTGCCGAGGTGCGGAAACTGTTCCTGCATGATCCGCTGCGCCTCAATTTCCGCCTGGCTTTCCTCGGGGGGCTGGAGATCGCGAAAAATACGGTCGAGGTGGCGGCGCGCTTCCTCGTAGATGTTGCGCAGGTGCGGGTGACGACGCCGTTCCGGACGCTCGCCGCCGTTCCGGGTTTTGAGTTTGCTGTTCACGTAAACCTCCTGGTTCGAATTATGTTCGCCGAGTTGTTTGACGCCCGGTCGACAGCTTCAATGCTAGCCGTTTTTCCGACATGGAATAAACCGTATGGAATAAATCCCCCGCATGCCGCGTCCTACCCTCCGAATGGGCTTCCATTCAACAACAACCAACCCATCCATCGAGGAGATTTGCATGAAGAAATTCAGCGGCATAGTCGGATTGATTTGCAGCGGCGTGCTGCTGTTGGGCGCCATGGCCATGCCGGTGCAGGCTGCGGAAAAAGCCAGACTGGTGATCCAGGTCAGCGACAACGACAGCGCCAAATGGAATCTGGCGCTGAACAACGCCAAGAACATCCAGAAGGATCTCGGCAACGACAATGTGGAGATGGAAATCGTCGCCTACGGTCCCGGCATCAACATGCTGAAAGCAGAATCGGAAGTCGGCAACCGCATCGACGAGGCGGTCGCCTCCGGCGTCAAGGTGCTGGCTTGCCAGAACACCATGCGCAACCAGAAGCTGGTCAAGGATGACATGTTGAGCAGCATCGCTTATGTGCCGGCCGGCGTGATCGAAATCATGCAGAAGCAGCTTCAGGGCTATGCCTATCTGCGACCCTGAGCGTGGGGCTGGATGAAAAAAGCCGGGCATGCCCGGCTTTTTTGTGTCCGCGTGGGGGGGCGTCAATGCGTTTTGTCGTTTGCCGCAAGTTCCTGATGCACTCTTTCGATCGCCCCGACCAGCAACCGCACTTCGCTGCTGTCGAGTTGCGGATAGGATTCGTGAATGATGCGCTGTGCCACATAGTCGATCGGACTGCCGGCCCAGTCATGGCGGTCGTGGAAGACATGGTCGATACGATGCCGTGCCTCATGGTAGATCGCCCGCAAATGCGGATAACGCCGGCGTTCGGGGTGTGCCGGATCGCTCCCGGCTTCAGTCTGGATATTCATGGTGGTCTCCTCGTCTCAAATGGGCCGCCTGGCATGGGTCTTTGCCAAGCCGGCTGGTTTCAGACTAGGCGATTTTTCCGGGAATCGAAAGGCGTAAGTTGCATTCATGTCGCCGCATGCCACAACCAGGCAGCGCCCCTGACGCCGCTGGAGTCGCCATGCAACGGCGCGACCAGTCGCGTCGCGACATGGTCGGAGAATATATGGCGTGACCACAGAAACGGCACATTTTTGTACAGCCGGGCGATGTTGGACAGGCCGCCGCCGAGCACGATGACATCCGGGTCGAGCAGGTTGATGACTTGCGCCAGGCCGCGCGCCAGACGATCTTCGTAGCGCGCCATGGTTGCCAGGCAGGCTGGGGCCGGGCTGGCGGCGATGGTCGCGGCATCGAGGTTTTCGCCGGTGCGGACGTGGTGATCGTGTGCCAGGCCGGGACCGGATAGCCAGGTTTCGATGCAGCCGTGCCGGCCGCAATAGCAGGCCGGACCGGGGCGTTCGTCGTCACCGGCCCAGGGCAGCGGGTTGTGCCCCCATTCGCCGCAAATGGCATTCGCACCGACCAGCGCCTGGCCGCGCACGACAATGCCGCCGCCGCAGCCGGTGCCGAGGATGACGCCGAACACCACCTCGGCGCCGGCGCCGGCGCCATCGACCGCTTCCGACAGGGCGAAGCAGTTGGCGTCGTTGGCCAGGCGGATTTCGCGCCGCAACAGGTGTTGCAGATCCTGGCGCAGCGGCTGGCCGATCAAACAGGTGGAATTGGCGTTCTTGATCAGTCCGCTGACGCGCGATTCGGCGCCGGGTATGCCGATGCCGAGGCTGCCATGCGCCTGGAGTTGCCGCTCCACGCTGTCGACCAGTTCGGCGATGGCGTGCAGGGTAGCGGTGTAGTCGCCCTGCGGGGTGGCGACGCGCCGGCGCAGAAGTTCGTCGCCGCGGGCGTCGAACGCGGCGATCTCGATTTTGGTGCCGCCAAGGTCTATACCCAGTCTCAGCATAGGGGTTCCTGTTGATGAATAGGGGTTTGAAGCGTTTCCGGAGTCAGGGTGCGGTGGTATCCTGCCCACACTTCCGCATTGCAGCACATCCCATGACTACTCTCATTGCCCGTAACGAAGTGGAACGTCTGTTGGCCGACATGGATGCCGGCAACATCGATCCGGAAAGCTTCGCCCGCCAGTTGCTGAATCAGCAGGTATTCATGCCGATCCGCGATGAAAAGCACCAGATTGCCGGCTTTCAGCTTTCCACCAAGGCCGATCCCCTGGTCATCGAGGATGAAGAAGGCAATCGAGTGTTCATCGCGTTTTCCTCGCCCGAGCGGGCCAAGGAATTCACCGCCGAATTCCCCGGATACAGCGGTGGTCTGCTGACCGAGGTGGCGTGGATCGTGCAGCGCATGGGCGCCGACATGGGCTTGTCGATCAATCCGGGCATGGAACCCGGTTTCGATTTCGATGCCGATATGGTGGGCATGCTGGCTTCATTGTTGCCGGAGCAGGATCAATGACCACCCGTCATGTCGGCGAGGTCTACAGTCCCGACCATGCCCGCTATGACGAAGGCGCGCGCTATGCCTACAGCGGCGGAGCGCATGAGCTGGTGCTGTTCTGGGGCGCGCCGACGCCGGCCGAAGTCGACGGATTTCGCATCCGGCCGATGGAAGTCGGTCTGTTCACCCATGGTCCGGTGGGGTTTCTGCTGTACAAGATCAAGGATGTCTGCGAGTGGTCCGATGTGGCTTTCAATATTCACCTGATCCCCGAGTCGCAGCGCGAGCTGCCCAACGAGGAACCGGGCGATCGGGCGCGCCTGCGCATGGTGCTGGTTGATGCCGAAGACGGCGTGATCCGCGCCAAGCGTATTGTGTCGCTGGACAAGGTGATGACTCAGGCGATCAAGCAGGCCATGGTCGAACAGGCCGCCGCCGGGTTCAATCGGGTCATTTACGAAGCCGCCGTGCAGGATGTCTATAGTCGCTATGTCGACAGCGATGCCCTGGCGAATATCGCCGATGTGATCGAACCGGCCCTGGGTTGAGCGAGTCGATGCCGTTACTCCTGGTCGGTTGCGCCCTGCGCGCCATGCTCTGATGTTGAACGCTGCGATCATTGCTGAATTGCAGGCGCTGCTGGGCGCCGATCGGGTGCATGTCGACGCCGACACGCTGGCGCTCTACGCCAGCGACGAAACGCCGAAGTCCTGCGCGCCGGATGCGGTGTTGTTTCCCGCCGGCCATGACCATGTGCTGGGTATCGTCAGGCTCGCCAATCGTCAGCGTCTGGCGCTGGTTGCACGGGGCGCCGGTTCCGGCAATGTCGGCGGCGCGATGCCGGTCGCCGGCAGTCTGGTGGTCAGCTTCGAATGCATGACGCGGGTACTCGAATTCGATCCGGCGAATCGGCTGATGGTGGTCGAGCCGGGCGTGGTCACCGACGACATCGATGCGCTGGCCGGGACGGTCGGCCTGATGTATGCGCCGGACCCCGGTTCCGGCGCCTATTGTCGCATCGGCGGCAATCTGGCGATGAACGCCGCCGGGCCGCGCTGCGTGAAATACGGCGCGACCCGCGATCATGTCCTGGGTTTGCGCGCGGTGACCGGCGACGGTCGCGAGATACGCGTCGGCAGTCGCACCACGAAATACGCCACCGCCTACGATCTGACCCATCTGCTGGTCGGCTCGGAGGGCACGCTGGCCTTGATCACCGAGGCCACTTTGCGTCTGCTGCCGGCGCCGGAGCAGGTTGCCACGCTGCGCGTCTGCTATGCCGACAACGCCTCGGCGTGCGCCGCCGTGGCGCGGGTGATGGCGCAGTCGGTGCTGCCCTGCGCGCTGGAGTTCATGGATCGACGCGCCATCGAGGCGATCCGCGAATACGGCGCGGCGGATGGCTTGCCGCCCGGTACCCAGGCGGTGCTGATGGTCGAGGCGGATGGCGTGGCGGCGGAAGTGCCGCGCCAGATCGCGGCGCTGGAAGCGGCGCTGGCCGGCGCTGGTCTGCTGGAAATCCAGAGCGGCTTCACCGCCGAGGCCATCGCTGCGCTGTGGGTGGCGCGCAAATCGTTGTCGCATGCGGTGAAGAAAATAGCGCCATTGAAGATCAACGAGGATGTGGTGGTGCCGGTGACGCGTCTGGCGAATCTGGTCAACGCCATCGATGCCCTGGGTAAGCATCATCGCCTGCCCATCGTCAGCTTCGGCCATGCCGGCAACGGCAATCTGCATGTGAATCTGATGGTGCATGCCGATGACGCCGAAGAAATGGCCCGCGCCGCTGCCTGCCGCGATGCGTTGATCGAAGCCGTGCTGGGGCTTGGCGGCAGTCTGTCGGGCGAACACGGCATCGGCAGCGAAAAGCGCAACTACGTCGGGCGCGAACTGGATGCCGCGACACTGGCGATGATGCGTGATGTGAAGCGTTTGTTCGATCCGCTGGGATTGCTCAATCCCGGCAAGAAGCTGCCGGACGCCTGACGCGTCGTCGGTTCGTCGAGGCCGCTTTACAAACGCGGCAAGTTTCCTGATAGTCCGCATGGGTATTACAGAATATCCCCTATGACAATATCCGGTCTATCGAGGAGACAACGCGTGAAATCCCTGAACAAAATCATTCTGGCGGTCGCCGCCATCGTATCGGTGGTGATGGTTGTGGCGGTGTATTTCCTGTTTTCCGGGTTTGGTGACCGCATGATGCAGAAGGCGGCGTTTTCGCAGGCATCCATCGTCTCCCGGCTGACTTTTTCGAACATGTTCCAGTTGATGAATCAGGGCTGGAAGCGCGATCAGGTCATCGCCTTCACCAATAGCGCGACGCAATCGCTGGCCGACTCGCCATTGCGCATCGAGTTCTATCGCGGCGAGTTGGTCGAGAAACAATACGGCAGCATCGCTCAGGCGGCGATGACGCCGGAGCTGGGAAAAGTGCTGCGCAGCGGCCGGCCGCAGGAAATTGTCACGCCCAGCGGCGGTCGTTATATCTATCCACTGCTGGCCGATCAACGCTGTCTGAGCTGTCATGAGAACGTCAAGGTCAAGCAGGTCCTGGGCGCCATCACCGTCGAGGCGCGTTACGAGAATTTCATCGACGATACCCGCAAATTGCTGATGATCATCTTGTTGATATTGGCGCCGGCTCCGTTTGTCGCCGCCTGGCTGGTGACCATCTATCTCGACAACCGCATCAATCGCTTTGTGGGCGGCATCGATGCCGCGCTGGATCGCTCGCGGGCCTCCGGGGAACCCCTGGATTTCAGCAAAGTGAAGCCGGCCTGGGGTGAGCTCGAGGAGATTCTCGACCGGATCAAGAAAGTCGCGACGCACAAAAACTAGTCTGCAACATGATTCCGGCGGATACCCCGGTTCAGTGCGGCCATTTCTCCCGGAACTCATCCCAGGGCAGCGGACGGTCGAACAGATAACCCTGGAACACGCTGCACAGGCGTGATTTCAGGAATGCGAACTGGGCTTCGGTTTCGACACCTTCGGCCACCACCGACAGATTCAGGTGTCGTGCCACCGACAAGATCGTTTCCACCAGCGCAACATCGTTGGGGTCTTGCGGCACGTCCTGCACGAAGGTGCGGTCGATCTTCAGTTCATGCAGCGGCATGCGTTTCAGATAGGCGAGCGAGGAATAGCCGGTGCCGAAATCGTCGATCGAGAAATGTATGCCCAGTTCGTTGAGTTCTTCCATCTTGGCGATGGTGTCGTGGATGTCCTCGATTACCAGGCCTTCGGTGACTTCCAGAACCAGATGCGTCGGATCGGCGCCGGCTTCGCCAAGAATCTTGCGGACTTGCGCGACAAAACCGGAATGGCGGAACTGGCGTGGACTGACATTTACCGCCAGACGCAGGGGGCGGCCGAGATCGTCGCATTGTTTGAGCAGGCTCGCCGCTTCGGCCAGTACCCATTCGCCCAACGCCAGGATCTGGCCGGATTCCTCGGCCACCGGGATGAATGCCAGGGGCGATATCAGGCCGCGGGTCGGATGTTGCCACCGCAGCAGCGCTTCGGCGCCGACCAGCGATCCGTTGCGGTCGACCTGGGGTTGCAACAGCAGGCGCAATTCATCCTGCGCAATGGCCTGATGCAGGTCCTGTTCCAGCGTCAGTCGAGCGCGCACCGTTTCCTGCATGTCGGCTTCGAAATAGACCACTGTATTGCGTCCGGCGTCCTTGGCGCGGTACATGGCGGTATCAGCTTCGCGCAACAGATCGTCCTCGGTCTCGCCGGCTTTCGGAAAGATCGTGATGCCGATGCTGGAGCCGATATGGAAATCCGAGTCTTCGACCTGGAACGGCGTTTCCAGCATGCCGCGAATTTTCTCGGCGACGCCCATCGCCAGACGCGCTGCGGCGGCAGGATTGTTGGCGAGGTTGACCAGCAGCACCACGAATTCGTCGCCGCCGAGGCGCGCCACGGTGTCCTCGTCGCGCAGAAACCGGCTCAGGCGGCCGCCGACCTGCTGCAACAGACTATCGCCGATGCTGTGTCCGCGCGCATCGTTGACGCGCTTGAACTGGTCGAGATCGATGAACAGCAGCGCGCCCAGATGTTCGCTGCGCCGCGCCGCGGCCAGGGCCTGGGTCAGGCGGTCCATGAACAGTCGTCGATTGGCCAGTCCGGTGAGTGCGTCGTAGTAGGCCAGGCTGCGGATAGCCGCTTCGGCCTGGCGCTGATCGGTGACATCCAGGCAATGGCCGATATAGCCGAGAAACCGGCCATGGGTGTCGTAGCGCGGCATGCCTTCGTCAAGCAGCCAGCGGTATTCGCCGTCATGTCGGCGCAGGCGGTAGGTCATGCTGAAAGAGGCGCGGCGATCGAAAGCCTGAACATAGGTCTCCAGGCAATGCTGCAAGTCCTCCGGATGCACGCCCTGGGTCCAGCCGGAGCCGAGTTCCTGTTCCAGTGCGCGGCCGGTGAAGGTCAGCCAGACCTGGTTGAAGTAGTCGCAGTTCTGGTCCAGGCCGGAGGTCCAGATCAGCGCCTGACCGGAATCGGCGAGGGTGCGGAAATGTTGTTCACTCTCGGCCAGCGCCTGGTTCAGACGGTATTCTTCATCGACCGTGTGGAACACCAGAACCACGCCGCTCAGCAGGCCGTGCGCGTCGCGGATCGGTGCGGCGCTGTCGGCAATGTGGTAACGCTGACCATCGCGCGAGACCAGCACGGTATGGTTGGCGAGTCCAACCACTGCGCCTTCGCTCAGCACCCTGTCGATGGGGATTTCTGCGGGTTCGCCGGTTCGGGCGTTTTCGATGCGGAATATCGAACCGATCGGACGGCCGCGCGCGGTGTTCAATGTGTAACCGGTAAGCTGTTCGGCAACCGGGTTCATCAACGTGATCTGTCCGGCCAGATCGGTCGAGATCAGCGCGTCACCGATCGAATTCAAGGTCACCGATAAATGTTCCTCGCTGGCCTGGAGATTGGCGATGGCACGATCCAGACGCCCGCCCATGGCATTGAACGCGCGCGCCAGATCGGCAATCTCGCGCGGACCGCTTTCCTCCGCACGGGTGGCGTAATCGCCGTCGGCGATGCGCTGACTGGCGTGACCCAACGCGTTCAATGGCAGGCTGACATGGCGGTGCAGCAGCCAGATCAGCAGCAAAGTCAGGCCGAGCGCCGCGAGCAATTCCGGCAGGCGCGACAGCAGCACATTTCTCCACGCTTCATGGCGCAGGTCGCTCAGGTCATATTCCAGGTAGACCACACCGTGTTCGAGACTGCGCAAGGCTTCGCCGGAAGTCGGCGGGGTGAAGGCCATCATCACCGAAGGACGCGAACGATCCGGCTCGGTCAGCAAGTCGGGCATGCGACTGTGCGCGCCGCGTTCGAGTCGCTGGCGAGAGAAGCCGGGTATGACTTCGCTGGCCGGGCGACCCTTCCAGGCCAGCCGGTTGGCGAAAATCACCCGACCTTGCGGATCGATCAAGGCGACGACGGCTATCAGCGGATCGGCGCCGGCATGCGTGACATCGGCTTCCACCAGATACGGTGAACTGCGCAGTCCGCGCTCCGCCATGCGCGCCAGATGCCCGGCCTCGGCCAACATCTCCGCACGCGCGCGATCGAGTTCCAGTCGCTCCTGATGCCACAGGCTGTTGGCTATGGACAGGCCGATGATGATCAGCCAAAGCGCCAGCAGCCCCCAGGGCAGGGTGTTGCGCAATGACAGGCGCCGGCGCGTGTTCGACGTGGCTGGTTGTGTTTCGCCGAAGCTCACGTTTCGGCCTCGGGCAAATGACTGGCGTCGATGAAATGCGCCACCTTGACTTCCCGGGCAAGCAGTTTCTGACGCAACATCAGGGCCGCCAGGCTGGCGGCGGAAACTTCGAGTTGCGCCGGCGAGCCGACGAGCAGGCGACGGTTTTCGGCCAGATCCGGAATCTCCAGCCCCGCGTAACCGGCCAGCACGTCCTCTGGCGACAGACCCAGGCGAGGCGCCATACGCCGCGCGGCGTCGGCCGGGTCGCGACGTAGATGTTCAAGCGCCGCGAAATAGCGCGTCAACATGACGCGCGTGGTGATCGGGTTGGCGGCCAGAGCGGCGGTTGAAATCGCCAGCACATCGACGATCGCGCCGGGTATGGTGCTGCTGTCGAACAGCCGCCGACCACCGATGGCGGCAATCTGGCTGACGATCGGCTCGAAGGTGACCAGCGCATCGATTTTGTGATCGCGATAGGCGGCGAGATGCTGATCTGCGGTCAGGTTGACGATCTGAATATCGCCGGCGTTCAACCCGGCGCGACGCATCACCGCGTCGAGCATCAGCGCGCCGACACCAGTCTGTTCGACGCCGATGCGCTTGCCTTTCAGCGTGGCGAGTTCGGCCACCTCGGGGCGGGCCAGCAGTACATCGGCGCCGGTAGAAATGTCGAACACCAGCACGATTTTCAAATCCAGCCCGGCGGCGCGCGCGCTGATCGCTTCGTCCAGCGTCAATCCGGCGCCATCGACGGTACCGGCGGCCAGCGCCTGCAGCGAATCGCTGTTGGAAAGCAATTCCACCAGATGTACGCTGCCGCCATTCGTTTGCTTGCCGGCGGCGGGGATGTCGCGGCTCAGATGCAGTAATTCGTAACCCAGCCACTGGTTGGTGGCGATGCGCAACCCCGGCTCCCGAGCCACACAACCGGAGACCCCCGCCGCCAGCGCAATACCCGAAGCTGCCGCGAACAGGAATGCGCGACGTCCGCTCCGTGGCATCGGACTTTGAAGGTCTCGCGGGCTGTTTTCCTCGCCAGAGGGGGATTTTCCTGGCTGAATGAAGTTGTGAGTATTGTGCATGGCAGTCCCTGTCGATTGGGCCTCGGGGGTTATTCCATGTATTGATTATGGCTATCCAGTGGAGTGTGATTTTGGCCGGCTTGAAAAGCAAGATGTCTTCCATTGATTGCATGGTTCAGCACCCATCCGCAAGCCCGAAATGCTGGTTTGTCTACCTGCTGCGCTGTGCCGACGATACGCTGTATACCGGAATCTGCACGGCGGTTGAACGTCGCGTCGGCGAGCACAATGCCGGGCCGCTGGGCGCGCGCTATACCCGCGCGCGGCGTCCGGTGGTCCTGGTGTATTGCGAAGCCGCCGCGAACCGCTCCGAGGCGTTGCGCCGCGAACGTGAAATCAAGCGCCGCGACCGCGCCTGGAAACTGGCCCTGATTGCAGCAGGCGAAGCGATCGCTGCTGAACCCTGAAACCATCGTGGTTAGACTAAACCCCGCCGCCGCGGTGGATGGTTTCGTAATACAACTTTTCCAGTTCCAGCTTGTGCTTGGTTTCCTCACTGGCGAGGTATTGGAACAACTCGCGAATCGGGCCGGGTGGCGTGGTTTCGGCGAGTTCGCCGTAGTGCGACATGGCGGCGTGTTCGCGGCCCATGGCGTATTGCAGCACGGCCTGGTCGTCCGGGTTTTCGCCCAGGTTGGGCAGGTGCAGACAATCTGAAAACTTGCTGTCGCTGGCGGTGCGTTCGATCTCGATCTTGACTTGTTCGGCCAGGTCGTCGCGTTGCGCCAGGGTGTGGAACAGGTCGAAGTGCTGTTGCTCTTCTGCCGCCAGTTCTTCGACCAGATAGCGGATGCGTTTGCTGACTTTGGGGGTCAGGGCCTTGTAGAAGTCGCGCGCGCTGGCTTCGAAGCCGGTGGCGACTTCGAGGATTTCGCGCAGCGTGGTCTTGCTGCGCAGTGTTTCAACGCCGTGGCTGCCTTCAGTCATCTTGTGTTCTCCATCGGTTGCAGTGCTGCGTGGATGCTGGCGGCGACGCGGTGGCCGTCGGCGACGGCATGCACCACGTCGGGGCCGGCGACGCAATCGCCGGCCGACCAGAGCCAGGTCTCCGAAGTGCGGCCGTTGGCGTCGATCTTGATCCGGCCACGGTTCCATTCCAGGGCTTCGGTCAGCGTCTCGCCGAGCAGCGCGGTGTCGGCAAACTGGCCGATGGCTTCGATCACCGTGTCGCAAGCGTGGATGGTTTCGTCCGCCGGGTCGTAGCTGGGCGCAAATCGTTTCTTCTCGTCAAAGATGGACAGCACCTTCCAGGTTTTCAGGCCGATCAGCTTGCCGCCGGCGTCGATCTCGCAACCCTGCGGGCCACATTTGTCGCGAATCACCACACCTTCCTCCAGCGCTTCCTTGATCTCGTCGGGGTCGGCCATGAAGTGTTGTTGATCTTCCAGCGCAGTGACCACCACATCGACCCGGCCGAACTGCTGTTTCTGCATGCGCGCCACTGAGCGGGCGATGTCCATGGCGACGTTGCCGCCGCCGATCACCACCGCGCAGTGCGGCAGCTCGAACGACTCGCCGGCGGTGATCTTCTGCAGCAGATCGACGGCGCGGAACACCTTTTCGTGCTCCGAATTCGGAATGCGCGTCTGCCGGCCTTCCTGCAGGCCGATGGCCAGCAGGACAGCATCGTTTTCACTGCGGAGTTGGTCGAGCGTGATGTCCTGTCCGATTTTCACCTTGCAGCGGATATCGACGCCGACCGAACGGATCACGTCGACATCCTGATCGATGACGTCGTAGGGCAACCGATATTCCGGGATGCCCCAGCGGGTCATGCCGCCGGGTTGGTCGAGCGCTTCGTAGACGGTGACGGCGTGGCCCAGTTTGCCCAGGTCGAAGGCGGCGGTGAGGCCGGCCGGGCCGGCGCCGATGATGGCGATTTTTCTACCGGTCGCCGGGCCGGGACCGCCGACGATTTCCTTGCATTGCTCGAACGACACCTGATCCATGATGTGCCGCTTCAGCCAGCGAATGGCGATTGGGTCGCCCTCGTGGCGCGCGGCGCAGGCGTCCTCGCACTTGTGCGTGCAGACCCGGCCGCAGATGCCGGAAAACGGGTTGCTGGCGTAGAGCAGTTCGAGGCCGCGCTGATAGTCGCCATCGCGCACGGCGGCGATGTATTGAGGGATCGCCATGTGCGTCGGGCAGGTGGCGACGCACAGGCCGCAGGCGACGCAGCGGTCGGCTTCCAGGATGGCTTCTTCGACCGAATAGCCCTGCACGATTTCGACGAAGGAGTCGATGCGCGTCTCGGGTTCCAGTTCGCGCATGTGGGCGCGGATTACGCCGGTCAGCCGGTGATCGTCGGGACGCCGGTAGCCAAGTTCGGCGTTATCCCAGTGTTTCTTGTCGACGCCCGGCGTGAAACAGAACAGATCGGGATCGTTTTCCACCCAGGTGTAGGCGTTCGACATGGTCAGCGACTTGGTCATGCACACATCGACGCACAGCGCGCACCAGCAGCAGCGGCCGTAGTCGATGCGTGGGCGCAGGCCGGAATCGCCATCCTTGGTCGGGATGCCGTCCACCAGCACCATGTCGATGGCGCCGTTCTGGCAGATGGTTTCGCAGGTGCCGCAGCCGATGCACAAATCCACGTCGTTCTGGTGGAAGCCGCGATAGCGCGGCGCAGCAGCGCGATTCAGCGGGTCGACAATGCTGACCGGATCGCGGAACAGGTTCTTCCACGCGGTGAAGGGGGAGAGGACGTCACGCACACTCATCGTTCAATCTCCGGGGGGTAGGTATGCAGCGATACCAGCAGCGCGGCGACATCCGAGATGTTGATATTGACGATCATGCGTTCCAGCAACGCCATGGCGTGGGTGTAGGACGGGCCGCGCACATTCACCCGGCGCGGGAAGCCGCTGCCGTCGGTGACCAGGTAATAGCCGTATTCGCCGCGTGAACATTCGCCGCGCACATAGGTTTCGCCGCGCGGAATCTTCCAGTGCAGCATGCTCGGCATATCAGCCATCAGCGGACCGCTGCGCGGCATCTTCGCCAGGATCTGGCGGATCAGATCGACCGACATCAGCAGGTCGCGCCGACGCACGTCGGAACGCGTGTAGATGTCGGAATCGTGGCCGATCACCGGTTCGAATTCGAGTTCGTTGTAGACCAGATACGGCTGGTCGCGGCGCACATCCTTGGCCACGCCGGCGGCGCGCGCGTTGGGGCCGGTGACGCCGTACTGGTCGAGCCAGGCCGGGTCGATGACGCCCTGGCCGACGGTGCGCTTCTTGAACACCGCGTTGCGGAACATCACGTCCTGCACGTCCCGCATCGTGCTTTCGATTTCGCGCAGGGTTTCTTCCATGCGTTGATCGAAACCTTCCGGCAGGCCGTCGCGCACGCCGCCGGGCATGATGAACATGTGATAGATGCGCGCGCCGGTCATTTCCTCGAAACGGTCGAGCATCAGATCGCGCGCGTAGGTCGTCCACTGGCCGATGACGCCCAGACCCAGCGCGCCGGCCTGGCCGCCGAGGAACATCAGATAGCTGTTGATGCGGCCCATTTCCAGGATCAGCGCGCGTATCCAGTCGGCGCGCTCCGGAGACTCGATGCCGGCGAGTTCCTCGACGGCGGCGGCATAGCAGTATTCGTTGAAGTCGGGTTCCGGCACGCAGATGCGGCAGACGATGGGGAAGCACTGGATGAAGCTGCGCCGCTCCATCAGCTTTTCGAAGCCGCGATGCAGATAGCCGACATGGGTTTTGCCTTCGACCACTTCATCGCCGCAGACAGTGAGTTCCACCGACATGTTGCCGGTGATGCCGGGATGGTTGGGGCCTTGCCAGAGCTTCAGGTATTTGCCGGAAGCGAGATCGATGTCCAGCGTACCGTCGGCTTTCCTGGCCGGGTATTGGCTGCGGTCGGGGGTGAGGTTAGGAAAGTAAGGCGCCATCTTAGGCACCGTCCGGATAGAGTTGCTGTTTCATGTGCTGTTCCGGGTCATGCGTTTCGCGGCCCGGGCGATCGCTGAAGTTTGCACGGGCGTATTTCAAGGTGTCGAAATCGCGCCGGTAGGGTGGAATGTCGTTCCAGCCTTCGAGGATGAATTCCTCGTGCAGGCGCGGGCTGCCGGGGAAATCGATGCCGAACATTTCGCGCAGCTCGCGCTGATAGGTCGCTGCCGTCGGCCACAGGTCATGGATGCTTTCCATGTGCGCGGCCTGGCGGGGAAACTTGACGCGCAGGCCGATGTCTCGCCCGGTCGTGCGGTTGGAAAGCAGGTAGGTGAGTTGAAACAGGTTTTCCTCAAGCCAGTCGACCGCCGTCAGCAGCACCAGATGCGTGTAACCCTCGCGGTCGCGCAGATGCAGCAGGGTCGGGCGCAGATAGGCCGCCGGCACGGTGACGAAGCCAAGGTCGGGGCGCTGCTCGGTCAGTTCGCCAAGCGGAAACAGGTGTTGTAGTCGGGTATGGAGGTCGCGCATCGGAGTCACCAGTTGGAGGTTCACCAGTTGTAGTCCGGCATGTCCCAGTCGTGGATCACCCGCTTCTGGTTGGATTTGTACCATTCGAATTTTTCCGCGTACTGGTTGGCGCCTTCGGCCTTGCCGGCGCGAATCAGTTTCTTCAGATCCTCGAAGCCGGCCAGCAGCGCTTCCGGGCGCGGCATGCAGCCGACGATGTAGAGATCGACCGGCATGTAGTCGTCGAGCCGTTTGATGGTGTTGTAGGAATCCCAGTACATGCCGCCGTTGATGGTGCAGGAGCCGAGGCCGACGACATATTTCGGGCTCTGCATCTGTTCGTAGGCGCGGATGGCGCGCTTCAGCGTCTTCACCGACAGGTAGCCGGAAATCACCAGCAGATTGGCCTGACGCGGCGTCGGCCGCCACTGGATGCCATAGCGGTAGGCGTCGAAGCGCGGCGTCATCAACGGGCGCATTTCGATGGCGCCGCAGCCGGTGCCGAAACCGAGAATCCACAACGATTCGGCGCGCGCCCAGTTGAAGAAGTCCTCGACGATCTTGAAGTAAGCGCCATGCTGCACCGTCGGCAGCGCCTCGCAGTAATAGTCACGCAACGGCTCGACTTCGAATTCGACGCCGTCCGGGCCTTTGACCTTGCGAATTTGCAGTTCTGGTTTCAATTCTTGTTCCATGTCACACCCACAAAATCGCCAGCACGCCGATCGGCACGGCCCAGATCAGGAACCAGCGGATCGACTGTTCGACCCGGAAGCGCGGGAAGCAGACGCCGACGAAGGCCGAGAACAGATACAGCAGGAACACCTTGACGGCGAATTCCGGCCAACTGGTGGCGCCGCCGAAGAACAGGTTCATGTAGATCACCATCTTGGCGATCGGGAAGATCGCCCGGTTGGTCTGCATCAGCGCCAGATAGGCGGAGTGGTATTCGGTCGGCGGGCCGATGGGGATTTCCTGCGGCGCGATGACCACGTCGAACGGCGGCCGCATCATCGAGCCGAGGAAGGCCAGCATTGCCGCCGCCACCGCCAGCGGGTTGGTGAACAGCGTCCAGTTCATCATGCCGCCCTGCTGCGCGGCGACGATGTCGGTGACCGACAGCGTCTGGTATTGCAGCGCCACGGCGAACACCGCCAGCGCGAACGGCAATTCGGCGACGCTGACTTGCGACAGGCCGCGGGTGATGCCGATCGCCGCGTGCGGATGGCCGCTCTCGCCGGCGCCCAGGGCCATGCCGAGGGTGCCGAAGAAGACGAAATACAGCGCCAGGATCAGATCACCGGCGAACGACAGGTTGGAGAACATGTACGAGCCGTAGATGGTCGGCACGAACAGCAGCAGGCCGATGCCGCCGGTGAGGCGGAATACCGGGCCGAGGTAGAACATCACGCCGTGGGTGATGGAGGTGCGCTGGCCGTAGTTCTTGATCAGGTCGACATAGTTTTGCCAGACCGGAATGCCGTAACGCCGGCCGGCGCGGGCGCCGATCTTCTGGATCAATGCGCCGAGCAGCATGCCGTAATTGAACACGATGAATACGGTCAGCAGCGCGTAGGGGATTTTCATCCAGTCGAAACTCATGGCCGGACTCCCATGCCGAACAGATAGACAATGACCACGAAGGCCAGCAGATGGAACGCGTAGGTCTGGCCGTTGCCGGTGTAGAAGCGCCGCGCCAGGTCGCCGGCGGTGTGCAGCAGATCGGTCATGGTCGACCAGAAAATGGTGACCAGCGGCAGCGTCAGGAAACCCAGCGCCTTGCGGTAGGGGGCGAAGAAGTTCCAGGCGAAATGCGTGGTTTCCGGCCGGAACGGACGTTCGGCGGAGAACACGATGTTGAACTGCTTGACCTTCTGCGCCCGACGGTTGACGAACAGCAGCCAGGCGAACAGCGTCATGAAGATCACGCCGACGATGATCATGATCGCGATCGGGTTCCAGTAGCCGAACTGGCTGGTGATCGTCGTGCCTTCCCAGACCAGGGCGCCGTCGGGGAAGAAGTTGCTCAGATAGGCGTCGACATGACGCAGCACCAGACCGGGCACCACCGCCACCACCATCAAAATGGCGACATAGATCATCTGCGGCAGCACGATCCAGAACGGCGCTTCCTTCACGTGTCGGAATTCGTCCTTCAACTGGCCGAGGAAGATGGTGTAGATCAGGCGGAACAGATACAGGAAGGCGATCGGGCCGGCAAGGAAGATGATGACCATCGGCAGGCGCGCCTCGGCGGTGAGGATGGCGTTGTAGAAGATCCAGCGGCCGCCGAAGCCGGACAGCGGCGGTACGCCGGATACCGCGATGATGCCGATCAGGGTGGCGATGAACGACAGCGGCATCAGCGTGATCAGGCCGCCCATGCGGTACATCTCGCGCGTGCCGGTGCGCTTGGCGACGCCGCCGACCGACAGGAACAGCATCGACTTGTAGACGTAGTGGTTGATGACGAACATCAGCGCCATCAGCCAGCCCAGGTGGTTCATCAGCGCCAGGCCGAACATCGCATAACCCATCTGGCCGATCGACGAATAGGCCAGCAGGCGCTTGGCGTCTTCCTGGAAGATTGCCAGCAGATTGCCGATCAGCGCGGTGATGGCGCCGATCCAGAGCATGGCGTTGATCAGTTCGACGCCGTAGAAGTCCTGCCGGCCCATGGTCAGCAGCAGCACGATCAGGCCGTACAGGCCGGCCTTCAGCAGAATGCCGGAGACCATCGGCGAGACATCGGTTTCGGCTTCGGCGTGGGCGCCGGGCAACCAGATGTGCAGGCCGATGGCGGCGGTCTTGGTCATGAAGCCGATGGCCAGCAGCAGGAACACCCACGGCGCCAGCGGTTGCACGAGATCGGCCAGCGCCGCCAGATCGAAATGCGGCGCGCCCTGAGTGGCCAGCGCGAAGCCGGCGAGGATCAGGAAGGCGCCGCCGAGCGAGAACAGGATGTAGGACAGCGCGTGCGGTTCGGAATGCTTGCCGCGCAGGATCAGGAAATAGGAGCCGACCGTCAGCAGTTCCCAGGCGACGAAGAAATCAAAGCTGTCGGTGGCGCGGATCAGCATCGCCAGGCCGGCGAACATCAGCATCGCCGACGGATAGAAGCCGATGCGCCGACCGTGTTCATGGTAGCTGGCGAGCAGCGTCAGCGAACCGCCGATCAGGAAGATCACCGCGAAGATCATGCGCAGCGGGTCGTATTCGGTATAGGTCAGGTAGAACCAGGCCAGCAGGCCGGCGATGGCCAGGCTGTTCTTGACCCAGACCGGCAGCCAGTCGAGCAGCAGGAAAGCCAGCGCGAACAGCAGTGGCAGCGCCAGCAGCATGTTGAAGCGATCGAATTGCAGGCCGGCCAGTTCACCCCAGACGAAGCTCAAGGCCCAGGCGGCAACCAGCGCGGCGAGTGTGGCAAATACGGCGCCGAATTTGTGTGCCACATTGTCGACCACTTCTGTCGGCGCTTCGCGTTTCATGATGTAGCCGAACCAGCGGAACAGATAACCGGCTTCGAGCAGCGCGCCGAACAGGATCAAGCCGAGCAGCACGATGCGACCTTCGCCGGCGAGCAGGTGGACCAGTTCCCATTTGGCATAGAAGCCGGGGAAAGGCGGCAGGCCGGTGAGCATGCTGATGAAGCTGACGAAGGCGAAGATCAGCACCGGATGGCGGCGCAGCGCCGCCCAGCCTTCCAGCCCGCGCGTGGCGATCAGCCCGGACAGCCAGTACAGGCCGGCCTTGGCGATCGCGTGCGACAGCAGCAGGCCGCCGGCGATGTACAGCGTGTGTTCGCCGAGGATGTCGCGCTGGCCGAGCACGGCCAGGATCAGGCCGGTTTGCGCGATCGACGAATAGCCGAGCAGGCGGCGGTCGTTCGTTTGCGGCAGCGCCAGCAGGTTGGCGGCGACAAAGGTGACGATGCCGATGCCGGAGGCCATCGGCAGCCAGGCATCGCCGCCGATCAGCAGCAGCTTGTCGATCGCGAACAGCGCAGCGGCGCCGGTGGCCGCCGAGAACAGCGCGGAGAACGCCGGATGCGCTGATTCGTAAATGTCCAGCGCCCAGCCGTTGGCCGGGAAGGGTTTCAGTTCTGCAACGACGGCGATGAAGATCAGGAAGAACGCCAGCGCGAACGCCTGCGCCGCGCCGCCGCTGAGCAGCGGCGCGACAGTGGCCATGCCGTCGATGTTGAGCGTGCCGGTGGCGTGGTAGGCGAAGATGATGCCGATCAGCAGGAACACCGAGATGAACTGCGACACGACCAGGTATTTGAAGCCGGCTGCCAGCGCCTGACCTTCATTTTTCGAATGTTCGGAGAGCAGCACCAGACCGGCGCTGGCGATCACCGTCAATTCGAAGAACACGAACAGGTTGAACAGGTCACGGGTCAAAACGATGCCGGACAGCGCCATCACCGCCACCAGCCAGACCGCCATCGCGCGGCGTCCCAGCGCCAGCAGGGTGTCCTTCAGGGCCAGCGCGGAGAACAGGCCGACGAGATTGATCAGCAGGGTCAGCGCCGCTTCGGCCAGGCCGATGCGCAGATTGATGGCGAACGGCGGTTCGGTGCCGGCGGTGAAGATTTCCACAGCGGTGGTGTCGCTGGTGGCGAAGGTCCACAGCCAGCCGGCGGAGATCCAGCTCATGAAGGCCAGCGTCACCAGCGTGATGCCGAAGGCGAGGCCGCGTTGTTGTTCCTTCAGCAGCCCCAGCAGGAACGCGGCGGCCAGCGCGGCGGTGATGATGTGCAGGGCGCTTACCATTTCAGTTCCGTGAAGCGGGCGATGTCGAGGGTGCGTTTGCGCGCATGCAGTTTGAGCGCGTAGGCCAGCATCAGCGCGGTGACGCCGAGGCCGATGACGATGGCGGTCAGCACCAGCGCCTGCGGCACCGGGTCGATGATGCGCGCCACCGCGTCGGCGGCCGGCACGGCGGCATCGAGGATGGGCGCGGTGCGACCGCGCATGTGGCCGACCGCGACCAGCACGATGTGCACGCCGGTATTGGCGAGACTGAAGGCGACGATCATGCGCAACAGGTTGCGTTGCGTCAGGGCGCCGTAAAAGCCGATCAGAATCAGGATGAAACCGGCGGCCATGGCCATCTGGGCGAGGCTGATCATGTTTCCTCCGTGGTGTCGCTCGTTTCCGACAGGCTGGCCAGCATCGAGGAGAACTCGGCGCCGACCTTGAGGCCGATCAGCGAATAAATGACCGGAATGACGCCGGCCGAGAACAGTTCGCCGAGCTGGCCGATCGGCAGCAGGCGGTTGTCGAGGAAGCCGCCGGCGAGCAGCATGCCGAGCACGCCGATGCCGACAAACAGCAAACCGGACAATGATTCCAGCACGGCGATCAGTTGGTGACTGAAATGCTTCAGCGGATCGGCCAGCAGCAGCAACAGCATGCCGGAGGCGATGATGGCGCCACCCTGGAAGCCGCCGCCGGGGGTCAGATGGCCGTTGACGAAGACATAGACGCCGAGCAGCAGGATCAGCGGCGTCAGCACCCGGCTGCCGGTGCTCAGCAGTTCGCTGACCGGCGCCCGTGGTTGCTGCGGCGCATTGTTCAACACTCGGCCCTGCGCCAGCACCAGGCCGACGATGGCGGCGGAGATGAACAGCACGGTGACTTCGCCGAGGGTGTCGAGGCCGCGATAGGTGACGATGATGGCGGTGACGATATTTGCCGCGCCGATGTCTTCGGCGGTGCGTTCGGCGTAATAGCGGGCGGTCTGGTTGAGTTCGCTGTCCGGCACATAGCCGACCAGCAGGCTGGCGAACAATGCGCCGACGGCGAGCGTCAGCAGCAGGGCGATGGCGCGCTTAATCATGTTCGTCTCCGGCTTTTTCAGCTTCGTCATACCTGGCGCTGTCCGGTTGGGAAGCTCGAATTCGCGCCAGCACGAAGAAGAACAGGAAAGTGGTCAGGCCGCTGCCGATCGCCGCCTCGGTCATCGCCACATCCGGTGCGGCGAGGACCAGGAACAGGATCGAGGCGATCAGGCTGACCAGACCCGAGGCGAGAATGGCGACCGGCATCGCTTTGGCGCGGATCGCCACCAGCGCCGCGCCAATCAGGGTGACGCACAGCAGCAAGGTCATCCCGGCGATCAAAGGACTCATCGACATCATGCCTGATCCCCCTTGCGGTCTTCAGCTAACCGATCAACCGCGGTCAGCGGCGACTTTTCCGCTCCGCGGCGGTGCGCGGCGCGCGCCAGCACATGCGACGAAAGCGGGTTGGTGAACAGGATGAACAGGCCGATCAGCAACAGTTTCAGCGTCCAGCCCGGTTGCAGACAGGCGATGCCGGCCAGCGACAGCAGCGTGCCCAGCGTCGTCGCCTTGGCGCCGGCCTGGATGCGGTTGAAAACGTCCGGCATGCGCACCAGACCCAGGCCGCCGAGCAGCAGGAAGGTTGCGCCGGCGACCAGCAGGACGCCGCCAATGAGTGCAAGCAACGACGCCATCACAGCCCCCGCTCCAGATAGCGGGCGATGACGATCACCCCGAGGAAGGACAGCAGCGCGTAGACCAGCGCCACGTCGAGATAGATGCCGCGCCCTTCGAGCAGCGCCAGCAGCGCGATGGCGGTGATGCCGATGATGGTCAGCACATCGAAGGCGATGACCCGGTCGGCGGTCGACGGCCCCTTGACGAAGCGATACAGCGCGAGCAGCAGCGCCAGCCCGGTCAGCGACGCCGCCAGATAGATCAGGAAATCAACCATACATGACCTCGAGATGTTGCTCGAAACCCGCCACGATGCTGGCTGTCACCGCGTCGATATCGCTGGATTCGACGGTGACCCAGTGGACGTAGAGCCATTCGCCATCCAGATCCACCGACAGGGTGCCGGGCGTCAGGGTGATCGAATTGGCCAGCAGCAGCCGCCCCATGCGGCTTTTCAGGCGGGTGCGGGTCTTGACGATGCCGGGGTTCAGCGGCAGCGCGGGGGAAAGCACGATGCCGGCCAGGCGCAGGTTGGACTTGACCAGTTCCTTGAGCAGGTAGGCGAGATATCGCGCGGTCGCCATGAAGGCCCTCGGCGTGCCGCGAAACTCGGTGACCACGGCGAGTTGCTGGCGAAACAGCCAGCCGATGATCAGTGCCGCGATCGCACCGACCAGCAGTACATCGGCGGCGAGAGAACCATTGAGCAGCACCCAGAACAACAACAGCAGTCCAAATACTACAAACAAGCTGACAGCCTTGGTCATGACTTCTCGTTTTGTCTATTTCCGATCCACAACCCGCCGTTGAAGACGGGGCGATGTCCGGGGTTGGTTCAAGTATGAAATTGGATTTATGAAAATATTCTAATACACAAATGTCCCATGACTTTTTTGGTCAAGTTTAAAAAAACTCTGGGCTAACTGCGCTCGACGCGATTGCGTCCGAGCCGTTTCGCGCTGTACATCGCGGCATCGGCGCGCGCCACCAGCGCCGCCTGGGCTTCGTCAGGGCGCAGCGCGGCGACGCCGGCGCTGAAGGTGATCAGCACGCGTTCGTTGTCGTGCATGAAAAATTTCCGCGTCAGTTCGCGCTGGATGCGTTTCAGCACCTGTTCGGCTTCGTCAAGATCGGTGTTGGGCAGCAGGATCAGGAACTCCTCGCCGCCATAGCGCGCCAGCGTATCGGTGGGTCGCAACAGATCATGTACGACGCGGGTCAGGTGGCGCAGCGCTTCGTCACCGGCCTGATGGCCTAGACTGTCGTTCAGCTTCTTGAAATGATCCAGGTCGAGCATGCCGATCGCCAGCGGCGCCTGCAGCCGCTTGGTGCGCGCCAGTTCGCGGTCGAAGGCCTCGTCCATGCCGCGCCGGTTGAGCGCGCCGGTGAGCTGATCTTCGCGCACCAGGTTGGAAACCTGCGCCAGTTCCGCCTGAAGTTCCTCCACACGCTTCTCCGCCTGTTCCGCCTGGCTGCGCGCGGCGACCAGTTCGGCGTGGTTGCCGCGCAACGCGTCGCGCAGGTCGCCGATGTCGGCCGACAGGCCGCCGACCACATCGCCGAGTTCGCTGATATCGCGCGCCTGACTGATTTTCTCGGTGTATTCGCCGATGCGGGCGTGGTAACCATCGGCGCTCTGGCTCATTTCGCCAACCCGGTCGATGAAGATGGAAACCAGATCCTTCAGACGCGAACGCGCTTCTTCCAATCCGCCCTTGAGCACGCCCTGTTTGTAGGCCAGTTCGCGCAGGCCGCGCTCGGCTTCCAGCAGGACTTCGGCATGCAGTTCGCCGCTCATCAGGTTTTGCATGGCGGTGAGCTGGCCGGACAGCCAGGCTTCATCGCCGACCAGCTCGCCGATGTTGAGGAACAGCAGGCCCATCAAGCGTTTCAGGCCGGCGGCGAGTTCGTGATCGTCCTCGACATGAATCAGCAAGTCACGCCACAAGCCCGACCAGAGTTCATATTGCCGGGTGTCGAGTTGCCTGCTGCTGTCGCGCAGCGAGGCGGCCAGTTGTTCGGCGCGGCCGGCCAACTCCGGCCAGCGCGTCTGACAGGAGCCGGCGAGCAGATGCAGGTTGGCTTCGAAAGCGCGCAACAACGCCTGGTCGCCCTTGGCGGCATCGGTTTGCGCCGGAGTCGCCGCCGGCGCGTCATCGGTCTGGCCGGGTGTCGCGGCGGTTTCCGCCGGGACGGCGGCCGGCACGATTTCCTCCGGGTCGGGATTGCCGCCGCGCCCCCAGGACTGGGTCAACGAGCCGAGCTTGTCATGCAGCAGATGCGCATCGTTGCCGAAATTGATCAGGACGCGTTCCAGCATTTCCTTTTTGCGCGCCGAGGTCAGGCCGGTTTGATGCAGATCCCATTGCCGCACCAGCGCGCGCAACAAATCCGGCCACTTCGGTTCCTCGCGTTGCGCTGGCGTGGCGACGTCGCCGGGTGTCGGTTCGGCGACAATGCCGGCGACCTCGTTGTAGGCCTGCAGAAAATTATCCGGTGTCGGCGGCAGCCGTTTGGCGGTCAGCGCGCGGATTGCCTCGCGGGCAAGTTCGGTCGGCTGCTTGGTCGATTGTTTGGCGGCGGCGGTTTTCGGGGCGGACTGGTTCGGAGGTTTCATGACGAGCGCAATATCTCGGAGGAAAATGACGGCTTGGGTAGTTTTGCCCAGAATTGTAAAAAAGTGGCTTTGATGACCGTAAAACGGGTGATTATTTTGCTTTCGGCTGCGTTGTACTCTGCCCAGAGTTTAGCCGCCGTCGCGCAGCTCGATGCACCGCGCTTGCGTGTCGAGGCGGCGGCCTGGCTGGAACAGCAGGCGATGGCGGCGTTTCCGGGCAGCAGCGCCGAGGCCAGGGTCGGCGATATCGATGCGCGTCTGCGCTTTCCGGCCTGCGACGACACACGCTTCTTTTTGCCGGTCAATGCCACATTATGGGGCAGCGGCAGTTTGGGCGTGCGCTGCGATGCCCCCTCGCCATGGTCGTTTTACCTGAGCTATCGGAATCGTCTCAGCGGCCCGGCGCTGGTCGCCACGCGGCCGATTGCCGCGCGCGAGCAGCCGGTCGGCGGCGATCTTGAGTTGCGGCAGATCGAATACACCCAGTCGCCCGATCTGTACCCGCGCAGCCTGCCGGCCGATGCCCGGGTCAATCGCCCGATTCCCGCCGGTCAGGCGATCCTGATCAACTGGCTGAGTCTGGCGTCGGTGATCAAGGCCGGTCGTCAGGTGCGTCTGGTGGCCCACGCCGTCGGGTTCCAGGTGACTCAGGAGGGCACTGCGCTGAACAGCGCCGCGCCGGGAGAGCGCGTCAGGGTGAGAACACCGGGTGGACGCATCGTGCAGGGCATCGCCCAGCAGGATGGCACGGTGTCGGTCAATCCCTGAGCCAGCCCGGATACCTGCCGGTTCAGCTCGCCGCGTGCGGTGGCGGTGCGACGTTCACCCGGTTGCGCCCGGTTTCCTTGGCTGTGTAAAGCGCCCGATCGGTCCGCGCGATCCAGTCTTGCAAGGTCTCGCCGGGATGATAGGCCGCTACGCCAAAGCTGGCGGTCAAGGACTCGACCGGCGTGAAGCCAGTCTGTTCCAGCGCCAGACGCAGATTCTCCGCCGTTGCCGCGCCTCCGTTCGTGTCCTGGTGCGGCAGCAGGATCAGGAATTCCTCGCCGCCCCAGCGGCAGATGACATCCGCACCGCGCAATTTGCCGCGCAGCAGATCGGAAAACGACTTCAGCACCGTATCGCCGACGCCATGGCCGTGCTGGTCGTTGATGTTCTTGAAGTGATCGATATCCACCATCGCCAGAACCAGCGGTGTGCCATAACGCACGGTTTCCCGCATGCGCGATTCCAGCGCACTCATGAAACCCGAGCGATTCAACAGGCCGGTGAGTGGATCGGTCACTGACAGCCTTTCCAGTTCCACGTTCTGTTCCTGGATGATTTGATGCTTCATGTCCAATCGGCGCAGGAACCCCAGGATCAGCAGATAGACTGCCGACATGCCGAGCAAGGTGTTCAGCATCAGTACGCGGGTTTGCTCGCGCCCTTCGTCCAGTATCTCGGACATCGAGACGCGGATCGAAATCAGCGCACGCGTGTCGCCCAACCGTTCATTGAATCCGGCTGTGTCGCCGTACTGGCGCAGCAGATCGGCCGGCGCCTGGTCGGGTTGACCATGGCATTTCATGCAACTGGCACTGTTGGCCTGCACCGGTACCGCCAGATACAGCCATTTTTTGCCCTCCCGTTCCACGACTTCGCGGTAATCGTCAAGTTGTCCGGCATTGAATTGACGCAACACCCGCAACTCGTCGGCATCCGCCAGATTGATCGGATTGCGCGGATTGCCGCTGGCCAGTTTGAAATAGATCGGCGCCAACCCGCGCAGGCGGCGTTCGCCATTCAACCTTTCCATGATCTGCCGGGCGATGTAGGTGCGAGACATCAAATACGGCGAAAAGTAATCGCTAGACAGTTGCCCCTCGTCCTGCAGGCGGAAAACTTCGGTGCGCTGCACATCAGCGACATAGCTGTGCACGGCCCGCTGGGCAAGCAATACGTTGATCGCCTGCTTTTCCGCTTCGCGCAGCGCATTAGCCTCGGAACGCAGGTTGAATTGCCACGCCAATCCGAAAAAAGCCAAACAGAACACAAGCAACAGCCAGAGCATTGCGTTGCGGTTTTTTCTTGACACGTCCCGTCCAACTCCTTGCGTTCGAAAGTTGTCTGACCGGCCTGCTTGCTCGACCTCGACAGCACGTAACACGCTGCCAAGCATGAAACCGGACCTGCGTTGGATCAGGGTGGCAAGCGTCGAAAAACCGACACCCCGATGCCTGGACGCACTATCGTGGTGCGCCAATCCGCACCATGACCCTGCACGGGTCATGAACTATTTCATTGCGGCACCATTCAGGCTCAATTTGGTCAAATTTCGGCCGATTATCCTGTGGCATGCGCATTGCTACAGTTAAGCCAGACACATCGATCAGCAACCTGGAGACCGCCATGAGCTTGTTCAATCAATATATCGAACGTTACCGCCGCGTTGAAGAAGAATATTCGCTGGAGGAGTTCCTCGACATTTGCAAGAAGGACCGCATCGCCTACGCCAGTTCCGCCGAACGCATGCTGGCGGCGATCGGTGAACCGGAATTGGTGGATACCCGCCAGGATGCGCGCCTGTCGCGGCTGTTCTCCAACAAGACCATCAAGATCTATCCGGCGTTCAAGGATTTCTACGGCATGGAGGAGACCATCGAGCAGATCGTCTCCTACTTCCGCCATGCCGCGCAGGGACTGGAGGAGAAGAAACAGATCCTGTATCTGCTCGGGCCGGTCGGCGGCGGCAAATCGTCGCTGGCGGAAAAGCTCAAGCATCTGATGGAAAAAGCGCCGTTCTACGCGATCAAGGGCTCGCCGGTGAACGATTCGCCGCTGGCGCTGTTCTCCGCCGACGAGGATGGCGAGATCCTGGAACAGGATTACGGCATTCCACGCCGCTATCTGGGCCGTGTGCTGTCACCCTGGGCGGTGAAGCGGCTGCACGAGTTCAACGGCGACATCACCCAGTTCCGCGTCATCAAACGCTGGCCGTCGGTGCTGGGCCAGATGGGCATCGCCAAGACCGAGCCGGGCGACGAGAACAACCAGGATATTTCGTCCCTGGTCGGCAAGGTGGATATTCGCAAGCTGGAGAAATTCTCCCAGGACGATCCGGACGCCTACAGCTACTCCGGCGGTCTGTGCCTGGCCAACCAGGGCTTGCTGGAGTTCGTCGAGATGTTCAAGGCGCCGATCAAGGTGCTGCATCCGCTGCTGACCGCCACCCAGGAAGGCAACTACAAGGGTACCGAAGGCTTCGGCGCGATCCCGTTCGACGGCGTCGTGCTGGCGCACAGCAACGAGTCGGAATGGACCGCATTCCGCAACAACAAGAACAACGAGGCCTTCCTCGACCGCATCTACATCGTCAAGGTGCCGTACTGCCTGCGCGTGTCGGACGAGGTGAAGATTTACCAGAAGCTGCTGCACCACAGTTCGTTGTCGGAAGCGCCCTGCGCGCCCGGCACCATGGAAATGCTGGCGCAGTTCTCGGTGCTGACCCGTCTCAAGGAACCGGAAAATTCCAGTATTTATTCGAAGATGCGGGTCTATGACGGCGAGAACCTGAAGGATACCGATCCGAAGGCCAAGAGCTATCAGGAGTATCGGGATTTCGCCGGGGTTGACGAAGGCATGAACGGTATCTCCACCCGTTTCGCGTTCAAGATCCTGTCGCGGGTGTTCAACTTCGACCACAGCGAAGTCGCCGCCAACCCGGTGCATCTGCTGTACATCCTGGAACAGCAGATCGAACAGGAACAACTGCCGCCGGAACTGGAACAGCGCTATGTCGCCTACCTGAAGGAATACCTGGCGCCGCATTACGCCGAGTTCATCGAGAAGGAATTGCAGACCGCCTATCTGGAGTCGTATTCCGAATACGGCCAGAACATCTTCGACCGCTACGTCAGCTTCGCCGACATGTGGATACAGGATCAGGAATATCGCGACTCCGATACCGGCGAAATCCTCGACCGCGGCCAGCTCAACCTCGAACTGGAGAAGATCGAGAAGCCGGCCGGCATCGCCAACCCGAAGGACTTCCGCCACGAGGTGGTCAACTTCGTGCTGCGCGCGCGCGCCCAGAACCAGGGCAAGAACCCGGCCTGGACCAGTTACGAGAAGCTGCGCGCGGTGATCGAGAAGCGCATGTTCTCCAGCACCGAGGATCTGCTGCCGGTGATCTCGTTCAACGCCAAGGCGTCCAGCGACGAGCAGAAGAAGCATCACGACTTCGTCCAGCGCATGGTCGCCAAGGGCTACACCGACAAGCAGGTGCGCTTGTTGGCCGAGTGGTATCTGCGCGCGAGGAAGGCTTCCTGAGCGAGGTGCAACCATGAGCCAACTCGTCGACCGCCGCCTGTCCGGCAAGAACCGCAGCGCCGTCAATCGGCAGCGTTTCCTGCGTCGCTTCAAGGGGCAAATCCGCAAGGCGGTGACCGAAGCGGTCTCCGGCCGCAAAGTCTCCGATCTGGAACGTGGCGAGAAGATATCGATTCCGTCGAAAGACCTGTCGGAACCGATCTTCCACCACGGCCCGGGCGGCCGCCGTACTGGCGTGCATCCGGGTAACCAGGAGTTCGTCAGCGGCGACCGCGTCGATCGGCCGCAGGGCGGTTCCGGCCAGGGCGGCGGCAAGGCTTCACCGGATGGCGAAGGCATGGACGAGTTCGTCTTCGAATTGTCGAAAGAGGAGTTCATGGAATTCTTTTTCCAGGATCTGGCGCTGCCCGATCTGGTGAAAAAGCAGCTCGCCGCCGTGCCGGAAACCAAACGCGCCCGCGCCGGCTTCGTCAGTTCCGGCAACCCGTCCAACCTGCATGTGGTGCGCTCGATGAAACAGGCCATCGGCCGTCGTCTGGCGATGGCCTCCGGTCCGCGCGAAGCGCTGCGCGAGGCGGAGGCGGCGCTGGAGGAATTGATCGCGGCGGGGCGCGGCGACAGCCCGGAAGCCGACGAGTTGCGCGAAGACATCGCCACGCTGAAGGCGCGGGTCGCCGCCGTGCCGTTCATCGACACCTGGGATCTGCGCTACGCCAACCGCGTCGATCAGCCGACGCCGTCGAGTCAGGCGGTGATGTTCTGCGTGCTGGATGTGTCCGGCTCGATGGACGAAAACCGCAAGAACATCGCCAAGCGCTTTTTCATGTTGCTCTATCTGTTTCTGACCAAGAGCTACGAGCGCATCGAACTGGTGTTCATCCGTCACCACACGGTGGCCAGCGAAGTCGACGAGGAGAACTTCTTCTCGGCCCGCGAAAGCGGCGGTACCGTGGTGTCCAGCGCGCTGACGCTGATGCACGAGATCATCGTCGACCGCTACCCGACCTCGGCCTGGAACATCTATGCCGCGCAGGCTTCCGATGGCGACAACTGGGAACAGGATTCGATGCGCTGTCGCGAGCTGTTGAGCCAGAGCATCCTGCCGCTGGTGCAGTATTTCGCCTATGTCGAGATCGAGGCCGAGGAGCCGCAAAGCCTGTGGCACGAATACGCCCGGCTGGCGGCCGCCAGCCCGCGTTTCGCGATGCAGCGCATTCTCGGGCTGGAGGATATCTATCCGGTGTTCCGTGAACTGTTCAAGAAAAAGGCAGGTACATGACACCCCACGTCGTCATTCCGGCGCAGGCCGGAATCCAGTCTGCCAGGCTCGCATCTGGATGCCGGCCTGCACCGGCATGACGGTATAAACGGAGCGCGCATCATGAACACCGTGACTATCCGCCAACCCATTTCCGAAGGCTCCGAATGGACCTTCGAGTTGCTCGATACCTACGACCGGGAGATCCGCCGCGTCGCCGCGCATTACGGCCTGGACACCTACCCCAACCAGATCGAGGTGATCACCTCGGAACAGATGATCGACGCCTATTCCTCGGTCGGCATGCCGGTGGGCTATCACCACTGGTCCTACGGCAAGGAGTTCATGTCGACCCAGAAGAGCTACAAGCGCGGCCAGATGGGGCTGGCCTACGAGATCGTCATCAATTCCAGCCCGTGCATCGCCTACCTGATGGAAGAGAACACGCTGACCATGCAGGCTCTGGTGATTGCGCATGCGGCCTACGGCCACAACTCGTTCTTCAAGGGCAACTACCTGTTTCGCACCTGGACCGATGCCGAAGGCATCCTCGATTACCTGGTGTTCGCGCGCAAATTCATCGCCGATTGCGAACAACGTCACGGAGAAGAAGCCGTCGAAGAACTGCTGGATTCCTGTCATGCCTTGATGAATTACGGCGTCGATCGCTACAAGCGGCCGGCGAAACTGTCACTGGTCAAGGAACAGGCGCGCCAGACCGAGCGCGAGGACTATCTGCAATCTCAGGTTAACGATCTATGGCGCACCTTGCCGCCCAAGGAAGCCTCCGAGGCGGCCAAGAAGGAACGCCGTTTCCCCGCCGAGCCGCAGGAAAACCTGCTGTATTTCATTGAAAAGAACGCCCCGCGTCTGGAACCCTGGCAGCGCGAGATCGTGCGCATCGTGCGCAAGATCGCCCAGTACTTCTATCCGCAACGGCAGACCCAGGTAATGAACGAAGGCTGGGCGACGTTCTGGCATTACACGCTGCTCAACCACCTGTACGAGGAAGGCAAACTCACCGACGGCTTCATGCTGGAATTTCTGCAAAGCCATACCAACGTGGTCTATCAGCCCCCGTTCCACAGCCGCATGTACAGCGGCATCAACCCCTACGCGCTGGGCTTTGCGATGTTCACCGACCTGCGCCGCATCTGCGAACACCCGACCGACGAAGACCGCCGCTGGTTCCCGGAACTGGCCGGCAGCGACTGGGTGAAATCGCTCGACTTCGCGATGCGCAACTTCAAGGATGAAAGCTTCATCGCGCAGTATCTGTCGCCCAAGCTGATCCGCGAATTGAAACTGTTCGCCGTGCTCGACGACGACCAGGATGAAAAGCTGGAAATCGCCGCCATCCACGACGATGCCGGCTACCGCAAAGTGCGCCAGATGCTGGCCGAACAATACAATCTGGGCAACCGTGAACCCAACATCCAGGTCTACAACGTCGATGTCTACGGCGACCGCTCGCTGACGCTGCGCCACTTCATGCACAATCGCCGGCCGCTCGGGGAGTCCACGCCGGCCATGTTGCGTCATATTGCCCGGCTGTGGGGCTATACGGTCAGAATCGAAAGCGTGGATCAGGACGACGTTGTCAAGATGAGCGGCGTTTGCGAGGTTTGAGGGGCGGGTTCAAGGGGCAAGGAGCAAGGAGCGGGGAAGTCTGGCCGGCTGGGGGCGTTAGAGAGTATCCTGTAATTACACAACCCTCCTTAACTTTAGTACTAGATGACAGGCATTGAACGGGTCATGCGGCGCGGCGCTTTGCGTAGCGGCTTGCCGTGCGTGCTGGCGCGCATCCTGATCCTGATTCTGGTTGTCATTTCGCCGATCGCCGCTGCGGTCGAATCGCGTTCCACGGTCACGCTGGGCGTGCTTTCCTACCGCCCCAAGCCGGAAACCGTGGCGCGCTGGCAAGCCACCGCCGACTACCTGAGCGCCAGTACCGGCCATTCCTTCACTCTGGCGGCATTGACCTATCCGGAACTGGAGGCGGCGATCAGCCAGCGCAGCATCGATTTCGTGCTCACCAACCCGGCTCACTATGTGTTGATGACGCGCCGCAACGGCTTGTCCTCGCCGCTGGCCACCCTGGTCAATCTGGAAAACGGCCAGCCGATCACGCAGTTCGGCGGCGTCATCGCCATCCGCGCCGGGCGGCATGACCTCGCCCGGCTGGTCGATCTCAAGGGCAAGGTCGTCGCCACGCCCGATACCGGCTCTTTCGGTGGCTTCCAGTCGCAAGCCTACGAACTGTCCCAGGCCGGTCTTCCGGTCGCGGGCAATATGCGCCTGCTGGTCACCGGCATGCCGCACGACACGGCGCTGCACGCGATGCTGGAAGGCCGTGCCGACGCCGCATTCGTGCGCACCGGACTGATCGAGTCGATGATCCACGACGGTAGCGTAGAAGCCAGCCAGATCGCGATATTGCATCGCTTTCAGACGGCCGGATTCCCGTTCCTGCATTCGACCCGGCTGTATCCGGAATGGCCCATCGCGGCCATGCCGCAAACCGATGCACAACTGGCGCGCGCGGTATCCCAGGCGTTGTTCGCCTTGTCGGCTGATCACCCCGCCAGTCGCCAGGGGCAATACCAGGGCTGGGCCATTCCGGCCGACTACGAGCCGGTACGGGTCATGATGCAGTCGCTGCGGATGCCCCCATTCGATGCGGCGCCGACGTTCACGCTGCGCGACATCATCGACAAGCACGGGCTGGTCATTTCGCTCGCCAGCGCCGCCGGTGGCGCCATCGTCGTGCTGCTGTTCATGCTGGCGGCGCGGCAAAAGCAATTGCGCATCCAGGAACAGCAGTTGTCCGAAGAACGCCGGCAGTTGCTCGCCGCATTGGGCGAGGGCGTCTACGGTGTCGACCGGGAAGGCCGCGGCACTTTCTTCAATCCGGCTGCGCTGGTCATGCTGGGCTACCAGGAGGACGAATTGCTCGGACAGGAGCAACACCAGTTGATCCATCACCATTTTCCGAATGGAGACGTATACGACAAGGAGCGCTGCCCGATCTATCTGACGCTGCGCGATAGTCAGGTCAGGCGTTGCGAAGAATGGTTCTTCCGCAAGGACGGCAGTGGATTTCCGGTCGAGGTGACCGTTGCACCGATCGAACGCGAAGGCTTCCGTATCGGTGCGGTCGTGGTGTTCCGCGACATCAGTCAGCGACTCGCCGCGCAGGCGCGCGACAGGCTGCTGGTCTCGGCGCTGGAGGCGGTGCCGAACGGTATCGTCATCACCGACCCTCAGGCACGCATTGAATGGGTCAATCCGGCATTCCAGACGCTGACCGGATATGATCTGCAGGAAGCCGCCGGTCGACGCCCCGCCGAACTGGTTAAATCAGGTGTGCACAACCAGACCTTCTACGCGTCGATGTGGAAAACCATTCTTTCCGGACAGACCTGGCGTGGCGAAGTGATCAACAAGAAGCGCGACGGCAGTCGCTACCATGAAGAATTGACCATTGCGCCGGTGATCGATGCTTCCGGTGAACTGCAGCATTTCGTCGGCATCAAACAGGACATCAGCGAACGCAAGCGCCTGGAAGCCGAACTGCATCAACAGGCCAGCACCGATGCGCTGACCGGACTGGCCAACCGCCGCCATTTTCTCGCCTTGCTGGAACAGGAAACCGCGCGTCAGAAACGCTTTGACGAGCCCACCGCGGCATTGTTGATGTTCGATCTGGATCACTTCAAGCAGATCAATGACAACCATGGTCATGCCGCGGGCGATGCGATGCTGCGCCGCTTTGCCGAGTTGTTGCAGGCCAGCTTGCGCAAGACCGACCAGGCCGGTCGGCTGGGCGGCGAGGAATTCGCCATCCTGCTGATCGGCGCCGACAGCCAGAGCGCAGTGGATTTCGCCGAACGACTGCGGCAACAGGTCGCTGCCGATGAGGTCGCCTTCGAGGCCAAGACGCTGCGCGTCACCGTCAGTGTCGGCGTGACCCGCCTGTCTGTTTCAGACGCGTCGGCCGACGCCGCCCTGGCGCGCGCCGATGCGGCGCTGTATCAGGCCAAGGCGAACGGCCGGAATCGCGTCGAAACGGCATAGTTCAAGGTTCAAGGTTCAACACCTGCGCGTGGCGAAAACAGTCCACGGTATGGTCGTTGACCATGCCGGTGGCCTGCATGTGCGCGTAGACGATGGTGCTGCCGACGAACTTGAAACCACGCCGTTTCAAATCCTTGCTGATGGTGTCGGACAACGGCGTGCTGGCCGGCACCTGACCGATGTCGTGCCAGTTGTTGTTGATCGGACGGCCATCGACGAAACGCCAGAAGTAGGCGTCGAGACCCCCGAATTCCTCGCGGATGGCCAACGTGGCGCGAGCGTTGGTGATGGCCGCGGCGACTTTCAGCCGATTGCGTACGATGCCGGCGTCGGCCAGCAGCCGCGCGACATCAGCCTCGCCGTAACGGGCGACGCGCTCGGCGTCGAAATTCGAGAAGGCGCGGCGATAACCCTCGCGTTTCTTCAGGATGGTCAGCCAGGACAGGCCGGCCTGGGCGCCTTCCAGGATGAGGAACTCGAACAGGCCGCCCTCGTCATGCAGCGGCACCCCCCATTCCTGATCGTGATAGGCCTGATAAAGCGGATCGGCGCCACACCAGGCGCAGCGGGTTGTCATGATTAAATCCTCTACATCGATTTCAACCGTGCCGCATTGTATGCCTCGCTCAAGGCGGATTTCTGATGTAACGCCAAACCAAGCCCGATGCATGCCGAACCCAGCCAGACGCGCAGCGGCACGATTTCGCCATTCAGCCAGGCGCCCAGCAGCAGCGCGAACACTGGCGTGGTCAGCGTGATCAGCGCCACCTTACCGGCTTCGACATGCTTGACGATGTAGTAGTACAGCGCAAAGCCAATCACCGAGCCGAACACGCCCAGATAGACGATGGCCGCCTCGGCGCGCAGCGGAACCTCGACCGGCACGCTGCCATCGGCCAGCCACCAGGCGGCGATGAACAACGGCAGCGCGACAATCAGCGAACCGGTGGTGGTGGCCAGCGGCGGACTGTCGTCGTCGATGCGCTTCATCCAGACCAGGCCGGCGGAATAGATCAGCACCGCCAGCACCAGCGAGGCCACGCCCTGGGCGGCATGATGGGTGTCGGCGGACAGTTGCGCGCCGAACACGACGACCAGCCCGACCAGGCCCAGGCCGATGCCGGCCAGCTTGAACGGTTCCAGCGCCCGCTCGCCCAGCCAGAACGCGGCCAGCACGCTGGTCACCAGCGGCGCCAGCCCGAACAGCACCGAGACCAGACCGGAGGAGATGTACTGCGCGCCCCAGTAGGTGCACAACATGGCGCCGAACATGCCGAGACCGCTGGCCAGATAGCTCATTCGCGCGCGGCGATGCAGCGGCAGGCCGACACGCCAGACCGCCAGCAGCAACCCGGCCAGCACCAGACCGATCACCATGCGCGCCATCACCGCGAAGCTGAAACCCGCGCCGATGCTGCTCCACTGGATCGCCAGCGGCGTGGTGGACCAGATCAGGATGACGGCGATGTAAGCGGCCGGAATGGACATGGAATTGCTCCCTTGTGGGGTTGGATACAACCTGGATTGCAGTAAAAACAAAAAGGCCGCGAACCTTGTGGGTCAGCGGCCTTGGCAGAATTCTTTCAACTTCTGCGGCGATGAACTATCGCTGCATCATTCTCCCGGACCGGACCCCGCGTGCACGCTCCATGCCCGCAGTCGCATGACGACTAGCGCGCGGCAAATCTTGGCGAGGTTCAGGGGTCGGGAAGACATGGCTGGATTGTTGAGGGATGGGAGGCGCACTGTCAACTGCCGCTTCGGCGGACTGACACGTTGCTTGTCGCCACCCCTACAAACGCCCGGTATTTGTGTCGTAAGACACGCGACAAGCATGTCCGGATATCTCGCTTGTATATATAAAAATCAATGACTTAATCATCGTCAATCGGCATGGCACAGGCCTTGCACTAACAGAACTGCGAGCGACATTTCAATCGCATCCTGTTTTTGAGACCTGAGGAGTAAGACCATGGCTCTGCGTCAATGCGCGATTTACGGTAAGGGCGGTATCGGCAAGTCCACCACCACACAAAACCTGGTGGCTGGCCTGGCTGAACTGGGTAAGAAGGTAATGATTGTTGGCTGCGATCCCAAGGCGGACTCTACCCGTCTGATCCTGCACGCCAAGGCACAGAACTCCATCATGCAGATGGCGGCCGATGCCGGTTCCGTGGAAGACCTGGAACTGGAAGACGTCATGAAGGTGGGTTACCGCGACATCAAGTGTGTCGAATCTGGTGGCCCCGAGCCGGGTGTCGGTTGCGCCGGTCGCGGCGTCATCACCGCCATCAACTTCCTGGAAGAAGAAGGCGCCTACGAGGAAGACCTCGACTTCGTGTTCTACGACGTGCTCGGCGACGTGGTCTGCGGCGGTTTCGCCATGCCCATCCGCGAGAACAAGGCGCAGGAAATCTACATCGTCTGTTCCGGCGAAATGATGGCCATGTACGCCGCCAACAACATCGCCAAGGGCATCGTGAAGTATGCGAACTCCGGCGGCGTGCGTCTGGCCGGCCTGATCTGCAACAGCCGCAACACTGCTCGTGAAGACGAACTGATCATGGAACTGGCCCGCCAGCTCGGCACCACCATGATCCACTTCGTCCCCCGCGACAACGTGGTGCAGCGCGCCGAAATCCGCCGCATGACCGTCATCGAGTACGAGCCGACTGCCAAGCAGGCTCAGGAGTATCGCGATCTGGCCAGCAAGATCATCAACAACAAGAACTTCGTGATTCCCACCCCGATCACGATGGACGAGTTGGAAGAGCTGCTGATGGCCTTCGGCGTGATGGAAGAAGAAGACGAGTCCATCGTCGGCAAGACGGCCGCGGAAGAAGCAGTCGCGGTTGCTGCGTAATGCCGGAACGTCATTCCTCTCATGAGGAATGACGGACACAAACCTCATCATGGCGTCCACAGATTGGTGGCGGCATGCAAGGAGCAAGAAATGTCGAATCTGACGAAAGAAGAAACCGAAGCCCTCATCGCCGAAGTGCTTGAGGTATATCCCGAAAAGGCCAGGAAAGACCGGGCCAAGCATCTGGCCGTCAACGACCAGAGCATCGAACAATCGAAGAAGTGCATCACTTCCAACCGCAAGTCGCTGCCCGGCGTGATGACCATTCGCGGCTGCGCCTATGCCGGTTCCAAGGGTGTGGTCTGGGGTCCGATCAAGGACATGATCCACATCTCGCACGGCCCGGTCGGCTGCGGCCAGTATTCCCGCGCCGGACGCCGCAACTATTATGTCGGTGTTACCGGCATCAACACCTACGGCACGATGAACTTCACCTCCGATTTCCAGGAGAAGGACATCGTGTTCGGCGGCGACAAGAAACTGGCCAAGCTGATCAACGAGATCGAAGGCCTGTTCCCGCTGCACAAGGGTATCTCGGTGCAGTCCGAATGCCCGATCGGCCTGATCGGCGACGACATCGAAGCCGTCTCCAAGAAAGCCGCCGTCGAACTCGACAAGCCGGTGGTGCCGGTACGCTGCGAAGGTTTCCGCGGCGTGTCGCAATCCCTCGGTCACCACATCGCCAACGACTCGATCCGCGACTGGGTGTTCGGTCGCGACGGCAAGGACGTGAAGAACGAATTCGTGCCCGGTCCGTATGATGTGTCCATCATCGGCGACTACAACATTGGCGGCGATGCCTGGTCTTCCCGCATCCTGCTCGAAGAAATGGGTCTGCGCGTCGTCGCGCAGTGGTCCGGCGACGGCTCGCTGTCCGAAATCGAACTGACCCCCAAGGTCAAGCTGAACCTGATCCACTGCTACCGTTCGATGAACTACATCGCCCGGCACATGGAAGAGAAGTACAACATCCCCTGGATGGAATACAACTTCTTCGGCCCGACCAAGATCGCCGAGTCGCTGCGCAGCATTGCCAGCCACTTCGACGACAAGATCAAGGCCGGCGCGGAAGCGGTGATCGCCAAGTACCAGCCGATGGTCGATGCGATCAAGGCCAAGTACAACCCGCGCCTGGAAGGCAAGCGCGTGATGCTCTACGTCGGCGGCCTGCGCCCGCGTCACGTCATCGGTTCGTATGAAGATCTGGGCATGGAAGTGGTCGGCACTGGTTACGAGTTCGCCCATAACGACGACTACGACCGCACCATCAAGGAAATGGGTAACGCCACGCTGCTGTACGACGACGTGACCGGCTTCGAATTCGAAGAATTCGTCAAACGCGTTCAGCCTGATCTGGTCGGCTCCGGCATCAAGGAAAAGTACATCTTCCAGAAGATGGGCGTTCCCTTCCGCCAGATGCACTCCTGGGACTACTCCGGCCCGTACCACGGCTACGACGGTTTCGCCATCTTCGCGCGCGACATGGACATGACCATCAACAACCCGTGCTGGAAGAAGCTCCAGGCGCCCTGGCTGAAGAAGCCGGAAGCCGCCGAGGAAATGGCGAAGGCCGCGTAAATCCGTGACGCATCGTAGGAGCGAGCTTGCTCGCGACAGGCAAGCGTTGATCGCGGGCAAGCCCGCTCCTACAGCACCCAAACCTAATGCCCGTGTCCGCAGATTGGCGGCTCGGGCCAGGAGATGAAAATGCAAGTCGTAGAAGATATCAAGCCGTCCTACCCCTTGTTCCGCGATGACCAGTACAAGGACATGCTGCACAACAAGCAGCAGCAGTTCGAAGAGCGTATCGACGAGACCAAACTGGCGGAAACCTTCCAGTGGACCACCACGGTGGAATACCAGGAACTGAATTTCAAGCGCGAAGCGCTGACCATCAATCCGGCCAAGGCCTGCCAGCCGCTCGGCGCCGTGCTGTGCGCCCTGGGCTTCGAGAAGACGATGCCGTATGTGCATGGTTCGCAAGGTTGCGTGGCCTACTTCCGCACCTACTTCAACCGTCACTTCAAGGAACCGATCGCCTGCGTGTCGGATTCCATGACCGAAGATGCGGCGGTGTTCGGCGGCCAGAAGAACATGTTCGACGGTCTGCCCAATGCCCTGGCGCTTTACAAGCCGGAGATGATCGCGGTTTCCACCACCTGCATGGCGGAAGTCATCGGTGACGACCTCAACGCCTTCATCAACAACACCAAGAAGGAAGGCCATATCGCCCAGGACTTCCCGGTTCCCTACGCGCACACGCCGTCCTTCGTCGGCAGCCATGTCACTGGCTGGGACAACATGTTCGAAGGCATCGCCCGCTACTTCACGCTGAACTACATGGCAGACAAGAAAGTCGGCAGCAACGGCAAGATCAACATCGTGCCCGGCTTTGAAACATATCTCGGCAACTTCCGCGTCATGCACCGCATGCTGGACGAAATGGGCGTCGCCCACACCCTGTTGTCCGATCCGACCGAAGTGCTCGACACCCCGGCCGATGGCGAATTCCGCATGTACGCCGGCGGCACCAGCATGGCCGAAGTCAAGGATGCGCCGAACGCCATCACCACCTTCCTGCTGCAGCCGATGCAACTGGAAAAGACCAAGAAACTGGTCGAAACCACCTGGACCCAGGAAGTGCCCAAGCTGAACATTCCGATGGGCCTGGAATGGACCGACGAGTGGCTGATGAAGGTCTCGGAAGTCACCGGCAAGCCGATCCCCGCCAGCCTGGCCAAGGAACGCGGTCGTCTGGTCGACATGATGACCGACAGCCACACCTGGCTGCACGGCAAGAAGTTCGCCCTCTACGGCGACCCGGACTTCGTCATGGGCATGAGCAAGTTCCTGCTGGAACTGGGTGCCGAGCCGATCCACGTGCTGTGCAACAACGGCAGCAAGAAGTGGAACAAGGCGATGCAGAAGGTGCTGGCCGAGTCGCCCTACGGCGCCAACTGCAAGACCTACCCGGGCGCCGACCTGTGGCACATGCGCAGTCTGTGCTTCACCGAGAAGCCCGACTTTCTGATCGGCAACAGCTACGGCAAGTTCATCCAGCGCGACACCCTGCACAAGGGCAAGGCATTCGAAGTGCCGCTGATCCGCCTCGGCTTCCCGATCTTCGACCGACACCACCTGCACCGCATGACTACCCTCGGCTACGAAGGCGCCATGTACATGCTGACCACCCTGGTGAACGCGGTGCTGGAGCGTCTGGACGAAGAGACCCGCGGCATGGGCACGACGGACTACAACTACGACCTGGTGCGGTAAACGGTGGGTTACGGCCTGCGGCCTAACCCACCAACCAACCCGTAGCAGTAACCGACAGGAGCCTCCCATGGCCAACATCATGATTCGGCGCAGCGACAAGGGCGATTACGTGTTCTACCTGCCGAAGCGCGACCTCGAGGACACCATCATCTCGATGGAGTTCGACACCCCGGAAAAATGGGGCGGCGAGATCAAGCTGAACAACGGTGGCGCGTATTTCATCGAGCCCCAGGCCGCGCCGGCCCGTCTGCCCTATTCAGTGCGCGCCAAGCGTCTGGATGCGGCCGAATAAGCGAAAGGAAAACCATCATGGCATTGCAAATCGTTGCCGACCTGTGCACCGCCTGCGCGGACTGCGAAGAGGATTGTCCGACCGCCTCCATCCGGAGAAAGAAGGGCGTCTACATCATCAACCCGGACACCTGTACCGAATGCGAAGGCGATTACGACAAGCCCAAGTGCATTCAGTTGTGCCCGATCGACAACTGCATCATTCCGCTGGCGGCGTAACTCGTCATTCCCCGCAAGGGGGACGCCGGATTCGTAAGCCGCTAAAGCGGCAACGACCCCGCTGTCCCGCGAAGGCGGGAATCCAGTGTGTTCATCAAACCGGGCTTTGCACGGCAATTCGATGGACGTACTGGATTCCGGGTCAAGCCCGGAATGACGGCCTAATAGGAGATCACCATGACCACCATCACCAAAGCTGCCGCGTTTCGCATCACCCTGGCCGCCAAGGCGCTGGCCGATGTCAATCTGGCGGCGTTCACCGTCAAGCTGGCGGAAAAACTGGGCCTGCCGCTGACCGAGGAAAAACTCGCCACGCTCACCGTCGCCGATCTGAAACTGGTGTTGTCCGGCGAAGAAACGGTGGAACCGGATGTCGATACCGCCAGCATCAAGCTGGCTGTGCGCTTTCTCTGGGGGGAGAACGGCGACAACGATCACGTGCCGGTTCCGGAAGCCTATGCCGACGGTGAAATGCCCGGTAGCCTGCGTGTCGCGGTCGCCTCCAACAGCGCCGACAATCTAGACGGCCATTTCGGCTCGGCGCCGCGTTTCCTGGTCTATCAGGTCGGCAAGACGGCGATCAGGCTGATCGACGTGCGCCCGACGCTGCTCGCCGACGAAGCCGAAGACAAGAATGTCGCCCGTTCCGCATTGATCAACGATTGTCAGATCGTCTATGTGCAATCCATCGGCGGCCCGGCTGCCGCCAAGGTGGTGCGCGCCAATGTCCACCCGATCAAGTTTCCGCAATCGGTGCCGGCGCGCGAAGCGCTGGCCCGTCTCCAGGGCACGCTGGAATCGCCACCGCCCTGGCTGGCGCGAATCATGGGCGTGAAGGCGAAATCGCTGGCGCAGTTCGAGTACGACGCAGCCGCGGAAGAGGCCTGACCGTCATGCCCATCGATGCCGACATGTTCGCCGCAATCGCCGCCCGCACCGCCGAACTGGAACTCAGTGAAGCCAGCGTCGGCCACCTGCGCCGGGAATGGCCCGGCGTGCATTTCACCTACTGCGGCGAAGACGATGTTCCGGCGCGTCTGAACCCGGTGTTCGAAGGCCGGGGCTTCAATCTTTATCTGGTCAACAATGCGGATCATTGCGTGGCCTTCACCAGCCAGCTGGAAGCCGCCACCGGCATCGTGCTGGCTTCGGTTTCGGAAGATTGACGGGCGCGGGAAACCTGCCGCCATGGCATGGCCGATCAGGCTTTATTGCCGCGCAACTCCGCCCGCGCCGAGGCGATCACCCTGAGTGACGAGCGTAGCAGCAGGATCAGCAGTCCCAGCGCCACCACCAGGTCGGGCCAGCCGGAGCCGGTCAGCGCCACCCCGGCGGCGGCAATGAATACCGAGACATTGGCGGCGATATCGTTGCGCGAACATTCCCACACCGAGCTCATGTTCACGTCTTCATGCCGGTGCCGCCACAGCAGCCAGAAGCACACCCCGTTGGCGGCCAGGCCGATCAGGCTGAAGACGCCCATGACCTCGAACATCGGCACGCTGGGCACCATCAGGCGATGCACGATCTGCGCCGCCACCACCCCCGCCGCCAGCAGGATCAGGCCGCCCTTGACCAAGGCCACCCGCGCCTTGGCCGTCGCGCTGCGCGACACGACATACAGGCTGAGCGCGTAGGTCAGGGCATCGCCCAGGTTGTCCAGGCTGTCCGCCAGCAGGGCGGTGGAATTGCCGTACAGGGCCGCGGCGGCGATGACCACGAACATCACCGCGTTGATGCCCAGGACGATGCGCAGGGTGGCCCGCTGCCGCGTTTGCAGGGCGGCGGTGGCGCAGTGGTTTTCGCAGGCGCAGGTCATGGCGTGGCGAAGTGGAGGGTGTGGACAGGCGGATTATCCGGCGGCCCGGCAAGTTTGTTCAAACCTCCAGATCCGTCATTCCCGCGCAGTCGCCGAATGTTGCAAGCCATACCCAATGCGCCCCCACGCGTGTCATGACGACACCAAGGCAAATCGAAGCCCGACAAAATTCATCGATGAATCAATGGGATGCAGGGTTTGCGCGGTTGGCATGGGTGTTGCTGAATGAAAGCGGAACAACGTTTTCCGTTACGCCGATACGGCGCCAGTTCGCCCGGTTGCTGGTCGCGCATCGGGAACGATCAAGTCCCCGAATTGCCTGGCTAATCGTTATATTCCTGCGTATACATTGAAAGGAAGCACCATGAAGCAGCTCGCAAAATGTGTCGCCGCCGCAGTCGCCCTGGCGCTGGCGTTGCCTGCCTCCGCCCAGGCCGCCGAAGTCAATGTTGCCGTCGCCGCCAACTTCACCGCGCCGATGAAAGTCATCGCCGCCGAATTCGAGAAGGACACCGGGCACAAGGCGAATTTGTCGTTCGCATCCACCGGCAAGTTCTACGCCCAGATCAGGAACGGCGCGCCGTTCCAGGTCATGCTGTCGGCGGATGACGCAACGCCCGCCAAGCTGGAGGCCGAGGGGCTGGGCGTGCCCGGCAGCCGCTTTACCTACGCTATCGGCACCCTGGTGCTGTGGTCGGCGAAGCCCGGCCTGGTCGATGCCAGCGCCGGCGTGCTGCGTTCCGGTAAATACAACAAACTGGCCATCGCCAACCCGCGCCTCGCGCCCTACGGCAAGGCCGCCGAGGAAGTGCTCGCCGGCATGGGCCTGCTGGCCGTCGCGCGACCGAAGTTCGTGATGGGCGAGAACATCGCGCAAACCTACCAGTTTGCGCACACCGGCAACGCCGATATCGGTTTCGTCGCCCTGGCGCAGGTCATGAAGGACGGCAAGGTTGCCGGCGGTTCGGCCTGGATCGTGCCCGGTCGCCTGCACACACCGATCCGCCAGGACGCTTTGATCCTGGCGTCCGGCAAGGGCAACACCGCCGCCTTGGCATTGATCGACTACCTGAAAACCAACAAGGCCAGGGCGATCATTCGCGCCTATGGCTACGAAATCTGAGGCAACCCCATCATGGCCTTCGACGAATCCGATCTGGCCGCCATCTGGCTGACCCTGCGCCTGGCCGGCGTCACCACGCTGCTGTTGCTGATCATCGGTACCCCCATCGCCTGGTGGCTGGCCAACACCCGCTCGCGCTGGAAAGGTCCGGTCGGCGCCGTGGTGGCGCTACCGCTGGTGCTGCCGCCGACGGTGCTGGGCTTCTACCTGCTGCTGGCGATGGGGCCGAACGGCCCGGTCGGCCAGTTCACCCAGTGGCTCGGCATCGGCACGCTGCCGTTCACCTTCTGGGGGCTGGTGGTGGCGTCGGTGTTCTATTCCATGCCGTTCGTCGTGCAGCCGATCCAGAACGCCATCGAGTCGCTCGGACCGCGCCCGCTGGAAGTGGCGGCGACCCTGCGCGCTGGTCCCTGGGACCGCTTCTGGAGCGTGGTGGTGCCTCTGGCGCGGCCGGGCTTCATCACCGCCAGCATCCTCGGTTTCGCCCATACCGTCGGCGAATTCGGCGTGGTGCTGATGATTGGCGGCAACATTGCCGGCGAAACGCGCGTCGTCTCGGTGCAGATCTACGACCACGTCGAAGCCATGGAATATGCGCAGGCGCACGGCCTGGCGGCGATCATGGTGGTGTTCTCGTTCCTGGTGCTGCTGGCGCTGTACACCTGGAACCCCGGCAAGACCCGGATCGGTACGCCATGAGCGCCGACACCATCGAAGCACGCTTCAGGCTGGCCTATCCCGAGTTCACCCTGGATGTCGATCTCGACCTGCCCGGACGCGGCGTCACCGCGCTGTTCGGCCACTCCGGATCCGGCAAGACCACGCTGCTGCGCCTGATCGCCGGGCTGACCCGCGCGCCGGACGGCCATCTGTCGATGAAAGGCGAGGTTTGGCAGGACGGCCGGACGTTTCTGCCCACGCACAAACGGTCACTGGGCTACGTGTTCCAGGAAGCCAGCCTGTTCCCGCATCTGACCGCGCGCGGCAATCTCGAATACGGCATGAAACGTTCGGCGGAGCGCCTCGACGCCGCCGCCCTCGACCATGTCATCGACCTGCTCGGCATCGGCGGTTTGCTCGAACGACGCCCGCATCAGCTTTCCGGCGGCGAACGCCAGCGCGTCGGCATCGCCCGCGCGCTGGCGGTGAAACCGCGCCTGCTGTTGATGGACGAACCGCTGGCCGCGCTTGATCTGGCGCGCAAGCAGGAAATCCTGCCCTATCTGGAACGTCTGCACGAGGAACTGGATATCCCCGTGCTCTATGTCAGCCACGCCCCGGATGAAGTCGCCCGTCTGGCCGACCATATCGTGTTCATGCAGGCCGGTCGCGCCGACGTCGCCGGTCCGCTCACCGAAACGCTGGCGCGGCTCGATCTGCCGATCCATCTCGGAGAAGACGCCGGGGTGGTGCTGGATGCGGTGGTCTCCGAGCGGGATGATCAATGGCATCTGACGCGGGCCGCATTCAGCGGCAACCCCGATGCCGGTGTCTGGGTCCGCAATAGCGTCAACCCCGGTGGCCATGCCATCGGTCATCATGTCCGCGTCCGCATCCTGGCGCGCGACGTCAGCCTGGCGATCACCCGCCACAGCGGTACCAGCATCCAGAACATTTTGCCCGGCGTTGTCGAAACGCTGGCCGGCGACAACCACCCGGCCCTGGCGCTGGTGCGCGTCAATGTCGGCGGCGTCAGGCTGGTGGCGCGCCTGACACGGCGCTCGGCGCACGATCTGGGACTGACCCCGGGCCGGATTGTCTATGCCCAGATCAAGGCAGTGGCGCTGATCGGCTGAAGCGGTGACGCAGGGGGCGAATCCGAGACAGAAGGCATGGCATCGCCCTGACCGAAGCGGCGCTGCGTACCTTGGTGAATGAAGGGGTATTGGTTGGCCGGGACGTCAACGCCCGACCCTTTACTGACGCTTAAAGTAGCAAAGATTCGTCGGCAGCTATTTGGGCTGAGCGGTCATAAGCTCGGATATTTCTATCAAATTCCCGTCTGGGTCGCGCAGATAGACAGAAATAATTGGACTCATCGCCCCAGTACGTTTCACGGGGCCTTCAATGATGGACCATCCGCATTCCTGAACTCTCGAGATTACGGCACTCAAGGGTACCGAGGAGATGAAGCAAAGGTCCAACGCGCCTGGGGTTGGCAGGTTCGCTTTAGGTTCGAATTCCCTGTCCTTGATGTGCAAATTTATTTTCTGGTTGCCGAACTTGAATGCCTTCCGCTCAACAGGGGGAGTGCCGCCAATGAAGGTCTCCAGTGACATACCCATCACGCGTGTATAGAAATCGACGCAAGCCGTTTCATCGGCGGTGGTAAGTACCAAATGGTCCAAGTGGCTAAGCATGATGCAACTCCGTATTTTGGACTGGATACAAGGGGGCATTGATGAACTTCTCGTATCGGTCTTTAGCAGACACCGGAACTGAAACCCGAGCAGTATAGAGAAGGGCTGCTCCTGGCCGGTAGCAGTCATAGCTTCCAGAAGCCAGAAGTTGCTCACCCATCCTATCGCCGCAGCGGTTCAAGTATCTCCTTCAGCCCGTTGTGATCGATCTCATGCATCAACGCCAGCAGGCGGCCGATTTCGCCGGGCGGAAAACCTTCGCGGGCAAACCAGTTGAGGTAGTAGCCGGGCAGGTCGGCGATGAGTCGGCCCTGGAATTTGCCGAAGGGCATTTCCCGCTTGAGCAGCAGGAGCAGATCCTGGGGGCCGACACCGTTCAGGTTGTTCATGTTCGAAATCCGGATGACCGGTGCATGGCGGGATGCGAGGCCGACAAAGTACCATCCCGATCAGTTTCCCTCCAGCCGAAGCCAACCCGCCATGACCGTCAGAACCCTCCTCCGCATGGGCGATCCGCGCCTGCTTGAAACCGCCCGACTGGTGACCGAATTCGGCACGGCCGAACTGGACGAACTGATCCGCGACATGTTCGACACCATGGCCGAAGCCGGCGGGGTGGGCCTGGCGGCGCCGCAGATCGGGGTCGGCTTGCAGGTGGTGATTTTCGGTTTCGACAAGAGTGAGCGTTACCCGGATGCCGAAGCGATACCCATGACGATTCTGCTCAACCCGGTCATCACGTCGTTGTCCGACGCTGAGGAACTGGGCTTCGAAGGCTGTCTGTCGGTGCCCGGTCTGCGTGGCGAGGTGCCGCGTTTCCGGCACATCCGCTACCAGGGCTTCGACCCACGGGGTCGCCCGATCGACCGGACGGTGGAAGGCTTTCACGCCCGCGTCGTTCAGCACGAATGCGACCATCTGATCGGCATGCTCTACCCGATGCGCATGCGCGACCTGAGCCGTCTCGGCTTCACCGATGTTCTGTTTCCGGCCGCTTCCGACGGCAATGCTTGATCCTTGATTCCTCGGGTGCAAGTGGATATTCCCTTGCGCAGCTGCGTGGATAAGATCTTTTCGGTGAAACGCTGGCTGCCACGTAGGAGCGGGCTTGCCCGCGATTGCAACCGTCGCATCGCGGGCAAGCCCGCTCCTACGTAACTTCAACGGAAGTCAGGAGGTTTAACCGGGAAACCGCCAGCGCCGAATAGGGATCATCGTCCATGGCTTCGATACCGGCATAGGTTGAGTTTCCGGCATCCTTCACCCGAAAAGGGACCGGTCATGGAATTGTCGCAAACCCGACAATTCCGGCGGCTGGTTTGTCGGCTTCTCATGGAAATCGACGCGCTGGCTCGAAAGAACAAGGGCTTATTGTTGGCATGGCTATTGCAGACAGACTAGCCAACCGCAGTCGAACCTGTCCGCGCCTCAGGAGCCATGTTTACCGTTATCCATTCCACGGCCTTCAGCCATGCCTGAACAGGGCCATCGTCCCAGCCTGCATCTGGTTGCCGCCACCGCCGCGTCGCCCGATTGCAATAGCTGCCCGCATCGCGACAGCGTGCTGGCGGCAGGGCGTTGCGTGCCCGGCGATATCTGTCTGGTGGCGCATAGCGGGCGACAGATCGATCGCTTTCTGCGGGTGAATCCCGAATATGCCGAAGCCTGTCTGACCGATCCGTTCTGGGAGCGGCGTGCGATCGCGGTACGTTATGTTGCGCTGGAGCGGGTGGCCGAGCTGGCGCTCGATGTCGATGAGGTCGTTCGGCGGGCGGTTGCGATTCGTTTGCCGGTTGAACAACTCGCCACGTTATGCAATGACCCGGACCGCGAGGTGCGCATTACCGTTGCGGCGCGGCTGCCGGTGGATCAACTTGAACGCATGCTGGACGATGTGGATTATCTGGTGCGCCAGCATGTCGCCGAGCGCCTGCCGCATGGCCGGCTACCGCGCATGCTGCACGATGTCGATCGCGAAGTGCGCAAGGCGGTAGCGCGGCGGCTGCCGGCCTTTGCCTTGAAGCGTATGGCGACAGATGGCGAGGCCGAGGTGCGGCGCATCGTCGCCGCCCGCGTTATGCCTGATGACGCAATCGATCTGCTGCGCGATCCGGACTGGCTGGTGCGTCTGGAAGCCGCGCGCATCGCACCGGTCGACGCCATAGCCGAACTGATCGACGACCCAGAACCGGATGTGCAGGCACTGGTGCGCAGCCGCCTGGAACATTTTCTGAAACAGGATGAACCCACATGAATCGCTGCGTTCCCGATGAAGCCACCGTCAATCGACTGATCGCCGAGATCGAGGCCAGCGCGCCGCGCCCGCACCAGGCCAGCCTGCTCGCCGTCACCGAACGCTTGATACCGGAATGCCCCTGTCGGTTCGCCATGACCCGCGGCGGCTGGTATCGCGCCGGCGGTCTGATCGGTAGCGAGGGCGAGCGCGTGGCCGACAACCTGGATGCCTGGTTGACGGATGAACTGGCCGATTGCGAAGACGACCTGAACGAGTTTCTCGATCGCCACGGCGACAACGAACTGCTGGTCACCCGCCATACCGGTCGCACCCATTATTTCGTCGCGCAATACGGCCCGGACCCGGCCGAATTCCTGCAACTGGAAGTCGAGGAATTGCAGGAGGTGCTGGACCGCAAATTGTGGGATGCCGCCGCGCCGCCGATCGACACGCAGGAACTGAGCGATCCGATCAAGCCGGTTCTGGTGCCGGCGCAGATCGTCGGCAAGCCGTATTACAAATTCCGTCGCCTGACCGACATCAAACAGATTGTCTCGCGCTTGCCCGCGCCGATCGGCGATCTGCATGCCCTGGTCCGGTTCATGCAGGAATGGCGTGCCAGCCGTGCCGACAGCACCGGCAAGCATTTCTGCCAACACTGGATCATCGGCCTGCGCGAACATCACGACCGTTACAACAATGTCTTGCTCAGCGCCGTCCCGGTCTCGCGTCATGCCCACAAGCTCAAATCCTTTCACTGGAACGAAGCCCTCACCGGCCTCGAAGCCGGACGCCAGTTGCAGGCATTCGATCGCGCCGCCGGCTACAGCGGCGCCTGGTATTTCCACCTGCTCACCAGCGGCCTGACGCCGCGCAATATCGCTTTCGCCGCGCTGCATGACATTGAAGCCGGTTTCGGCTACCTGGGCGACCTGGATACCGCGCTGCTGTATGGCTGGTTGCGTAAACCGTATTCAATCTGAACTGCCTCGTTCTCCTCATTGCGGATGGATGCGACAAATGCCTGTCGGCTTTGCGACAAGCGTAGCCGGACACATCTTTTCTATTCGGCATTCCCGGGCCTGCGGGAATCCAGTTCACAGGGCTGATTTTCTTTAAAAACAATCAGATGAGTGCACTGGATTCCCGCACGCGCGGGAATGACGGGGGAAATCCATCCGCTGGCACAGCGCTTGCAACGCATTGGGCACCGCCTTCAGGAAACCCCGCCATGCAAGCCAAGCAAATCGCCGAACTGCTCAACGAACCGGCCTGCGCTCACAATGCCAAGGCCAAATCCGGTTGCGCCCGGCCAAAGCCCGGCGCCACCGCCGGCGGTTGCTCGTTCGACGGCGCGCAGATCGCGCTGCTGCCGATCGCCGATGTCGCGCATATCGTGCATGGTCCGATCGCCTGCGCCGGTTCGTCGTGGGACAACCGCGGCACCCGCTCCAGCGGCCCGACGCTGTACAGGATCGGCATGACCACCGACCTGACCGAGCAGGACGTGATCATGGGGCGCGGCGAGAAACGCCTGTTCCACGCCATCAAACAGGCCATCGACAGCCACGCACCGGCCGCCGTGTTCATCTATAACACCTGTGTGCCGGCGTTGACCGGCGACGACGTGGAATCGGTCTGCAAGGCCGCCGCCGAACGCTGGGGCACGCCGGTGGTGCCGGTCGATTGCGCCGGGTTCTACGGCACCAAGAACCTGGGTAACCGCATCGCCGGCGAGGCCATGTTCAAGTATGTCATCGGCACCCGCGAACCCGACCCGGTACCGCCCGAATCCGAACGTCCCGGCATCACCGTGCATGACGTCAACCTGATCGGCGAATACAACATCGCCGGCGAGTTCTGGCATGTGCTGCCGTTGTTCGACGAACTCGGCCTGCGCATTCTCGGTTCGCTGTCCGGCGATGCGCGTTTCCATGAAGTGCAGACCATGCACCGCGCCGAAGTCAGCATGGTGGTCTGCGCCAAGGCTTTGCTGAATGTGGCGCGCAAGCTGGAAACGCAATTCAAGGTGCCTTACTTCGAAGGCAGTTTCTATGGCGTCAACGACACCTCGCAGGCCTTCCGCGACTTCGCCCGCATCATCGATGATCCCGCGTTGACCGAGCGCACCGAAGCGCTGATCGCCCGTGAAGAAGCCAGAATCCACGCCGCCCTCGAACCCTGGCGTCAGCGTCTGCGCGGCAAACGCGTGCTGCTCTACACCGGCGGCGTCAAATCCTGGTCGATCGTATCCGCCTTGCAGGACCTGGGCATGGACGTGGTCGCCACCGGCACCAACAAATCCACCGAAGAAGACAAGGCGCGCATCCGCGAGATCATGGGCGAGAAGACCAAGATGATCACCGACGGCAGCCCGAAAGCTCTGCTCGGCGTGGTCAAGGAATATCAGGCCGACATCCTGATCGCCGGCGGCCGCAACATGTACACCGCGCTGAAGGCGCGCATCCCGTTCCTCGACATCAACCAGGAACGCGAATTCGGCTACGAGGGCTACACCGGCATGCTGGAACTGGCGCGGCAACTGGCGCTGACTATCCAGAGCCCGGTATGGGCATCGGTGCGCAAACCGGCGCCGTGGAAGAAGGGCGAGGTTCCGGGGAAGGCGATGGCGGGGTAGTTCCTGGGATTCGTAGTGCTCTACGGGGCAGCGGGGCAGCCGATCACTCAGGCAATTATGGCTGGCCCGGAGGCGGGGCGCGAACTGCTGATTGGTTCGACGGGCTGCATGCGGGGTGTGCTTTCCGGGACAGCTTTTTCAGCGTGCCGGGCTTGCTTGTGGCTGTACATGGCTTTATCCGCAACGGCCAGGAGCTGCTCGTTGGTCGTGCCGTCAGCTGGAAACACCGCGAAGCCGATGCTCAGGCTGACTTCGACCTGGTGCGCATCAAGCTGGAATGGTCTGGCCATCACTTCAAGGAGTTTCTCCTCGACAATTTTGACTTCGTGCTTATCCGAGACAGGTTCCAGCAAGATGACGAACTCGTCGCCACCGAAGCGGGCCAAGTGATCGACCTCGCGCAATGCGGCACTCAAGCGTCCAGCCACCAACTTCAGCAAGTGATCGCCAGCGGCATGCCCAAGACGGTCATTGATCGCCTTGAAACCGTTCATATCCATGAACAGCACAGCTAACTGCGTGTTCTGACGCCGGGCGCGTGCCAGCGCCTGCTGGAGATGATCGAGGAAGGCCTGACGGTTGCACAGGCCGGTCAGCGCATCGAAACGGGCGAGCTGATACAACTGTTTCTCTGCCTGATAGCGTTGTTGTTCCTTGAGGGTATAAAACCGAGCGAATACCAGGCAAACGGCCAGCGTGAAGAAAGCCGCGAAACCGAAGATGAGCAGCAAATTCCTGTTCAAATCAGCGAAGCCCAGCTGCCATTCGCTCCACAGCACGATCGGCTGAGTTTCGCTGTTCAACTTCATTTCATATTCGAAACGCGGAAACAGTCTCTCCTGCAGCAAATCCTGTCGGGCTGATGACTGATTCAGCAAGTGTCCAGCTGGATCAGCGCGGTCAAAATCCGCGTGGTAGAGCAACAGCGAGCGCCCTTTTTGCATGCCGGCTTGCGGCAGCAGCTGGTTCGCCAGCACGACCAGAAGTATGTATCGCTGTTGTGCCGTTTGGCCTGATTGACTCGACTGCGGTACCAGGCGATGCACGAGATAGGCGCGCGGTCCTTCGACCAGATTGAAGGGATGCGTCGCCAGAGGTTTTCCTACTCGTTCGGATTGCGCCAGCGAATTTCTCAACAGCGCGTTCGACTCGAGATCGAGGCCGAGAATCTTGCGCGACTCGGCTGGCATCGGCTCCAGATAAATGATGGGCGTGTAAAATTGAGCAGGGCTGACTGTGGCCCACTCGCGTTCGCCGCCAAAGTCGAAACTGCGAACCTTGAATTCCGGGAAGCCTGCCGCCTGCATTTCGTTGATCAAAAGTGGCAGATCGTCGGCCGCTACCCTGACCGCGGCTTCGCCCATCATGATGTGCGGATAGCGGTTCAATACCTGGCGCAGGTAGGTGGAGGTGCGTTGGCGATCCAGTTGATCGGACATGCCGACAACCGCTGCAAAACCCTCGGCAACCGATTCGGTGACATGCACGCGATGGCTGATGTGCTGAAGATGCTCGCCTATGTCGTGCCTGAAGGTTTTCTCAATCGACCGCAGTTCGAACAGAACAACGACATAACTCGCCAGTACCAGCAAAGCAAACCAGGGGGGCAGGACCAGCGCATAGATTCGACCGGTGCGCAGGGGAAGCGGCTCGCTGATGGATTGCTTCATGGGTTTGGCGAACGACGCTGATTGCAACCTGTCAGGGGGCATTTCTTGATTTGACTTCTTGTTGGCCACCAGTGTCTCGAATATGTACATCAAAAACGTTCTTTCAGGTATCAACGTTAGGTGCAATGTTAAACTTGGTCAAAGCAATAAGTGATTGATTTTATTTATCTATTACTAAAGATATAGGTTGAAGGCATCGGCCTGAGTGCCGTTTCTTGAGTTGAACATCATCGCTGCGCTGTGCAACCGACACCGCAAACGAAGCGAAGCGCCGGGGGGCAGATGGCGCTGTATTTGACGCTTCGCTCCGTCAATCCGCCTCGCTTGCCGACAAGCCGAGTTTTTTCATCTTCTCCCACAGGTTCTTGCGGCTGATGCCCAGTCGGGTAACCCGCCGCTCCTGGATGACGCGCAGCAGTGTATGGCCTCGCCGACGTTGCCGACGGACAGCGTCAGCTTGTGGTTCAGCGTTTCGTCTTCCGGGCTGGTCTGCGCGGCGTTGAGCAGGAGATTCAGCGGAATCTGGCGAATCTGCTCCGAAGGCAGCGCTTCAACGATGCGATTGTTCCACTTCAGTCGCAAATGCCGGGATTGCACGTTGGCGGCGATCAGGGGAGCGGACCGCGCTGTGCAAGTCGATTTCTGATTCAGCGTGCCGCCAGTTCATGCGGCTTGCGCGCCACTTTCACTTCTTCCATGAATCCGGAGTACGACCGACTTCCTTGCCCTTGGCATCGAAGAACACCAGCGTCGGAATCACCATGATCCTGAATTGTCGGGTCACGGTCTTGTCCTTGTTGACGTTGACCTGCACCATTTTGGAAATTTCACCAGCGCCACCCGGCGGCCAGGATGGGTCAGAAAATATCTGCATGTTTTTATTGAGCAAACCTTTTTCGGGGATTCAATGCTCAATTCGGGCGTCATGGCGTGTACTCGTTTCCTTTTTCGGGAACGAAATGCCCGTCCCCTCGACCGCCGCGAAAGCGTCGGCCCAGGACAAGCAGCAGTTCCGCTTCGCTGATGCGGTCGTCCCGGTCGGCATCCAGCGCATCGAACTTCTCCAGGACGGCGACACAACGGGCGCCCCGGCGGTGCGCGCAGGCGGCTTGCAGATCGGTGTATTCCGCACGGTCCAGATAGCCGTCCCGATTCAGATCGTGCACCGAAAACACCGGTGGCGTCGGCGGGCTGGCGCCGGCCAGGCCGGCGGCACAGATCAGGCTGAACAGGAATGGCATGCGCATCATCGGGCCTCCTTCAAATAGTCCACCAGAGCCTGCATGTCGGCATCCTCCAGGCTGAAGCGGTGGGAGCGGATGTTCCCGGAACGCAGCAGCACGGGCACTTCATCCGGCGGCGTGGCCAGTGTGGCGGAATTGGCGTCGTGGCAATACAGGCATTGGCTGTCGTAGACCTGTGCGCCCCGCTCGGCGGCGGTCGCCTGCCTGTCGGCGACAGGCAGGGCGGTGGGCGCCAGGGCCTGGTAGAAACTGCTCCGGTCCCAGAAACCGGCTTCAGCGCAGCCCAGGCAGGGATGGCCGGATTCGACCGGATTGCTGACGCCATTCCAGCGCACATTGGAACAGGCATTGCGGGTCACCGGCCCCTTGCAGCCCAGTTCCAGCAGACACCAGCCGGCTCGCGCGCCTGCGTCGTCGAAGGTTTTTGCGAAGCGGCCGGCCTCGTAATGGCCGCGGCGGGAACAGCGGTCATGCACGGTTTCGGCGTAGAAGGCCAGCGGACGGCCTTTATCGTCCAGGGGCGGGAAAGCGCCGAAGGCGACTCGGTGGGCCAGCACCGCGCTGATGACTTCCGGGATCGGCGGGCAGCCCGGCACGTTCACCAGCGGCCGGCGCGGCACCAGGCCCTTGTCCATCAGTTCGCCAACACCCATGGCGCCGGTGGGATTGGGGGCGGCGGCGGGCAGGCCGCCAAAGCCTGCGCAACTGCCCAAGGCCAGCACCGCCTCGGCGGCTTCCAGACAGCGTGCCAGCAGACTCAGGTTGTCCTCGCCGGCAATGGTCGAACAGGCACCGCCCAGCGCGGTGGGCACCGAGCCGTCCACCACCAGCAGCAGCTTGCCGGCATGCGCCTGCAACGTGGCCTCGCGCGCGGACTCCGCCGCCGCGCCCGAGGCAGCTTGCAGGGTGTGGTGATAGTCCAGCGAAATCCAGTTGAACAGCAGGTCTTCCAGCGACGGCGTCGAGGCGCGGGTGAGGGATTCGGTGCAGCCGGTGCATTCCTGGAACGACAGCCACACCACCGGCAGGCGTTGCCCTTTCTTCAAACCCTGCGCCAGCAGCCGAGCCGCCCCTGGCGGCAGGGCCAGCAGCGAGGCGGTGACGGCGCAGAATCTGAGGAAACTGCGCCGGCTGATGCGCCCTGCGAATTCCATGTTGCCTCCGACAAAAGTCTTGCCCCGAACCTGTGTCTACTCAAGTGCGCGGCCGTTACAGCGGCTCACTTCACGAATCCCCGCGCCAGCATCGGGTCACAGGCCTCGCGACGCGGCACGTTCAACGTGACACCCTTTTCCTGGCCACGGATAGCAAGGGTGGTGCGATGCCCGGCCTGAGGGGCTTGCATTCATCATAGGTCTTGGTAGCCCATCTTCGAAGCCTGGAGCGACGAGCCCCAGGTCAACGAAGGCGCGGCGGTGCGGGTCAGCCTGTTGTGCTGCGGTTCGCCGCACCCAGCAGGTTGGTTAGCCGGCGGGGGGCCGGCTAACCGAACATTCAGAGGTTTGTGCCGTGCCGGACGTTGGGTTACGCGATGAAGCCGCTAACCCAACCTGCGAAAGACTGCTTGATGGCAAGCCGGTGGCGGCGATCAATGCGGATTTGATGGCGGGTGTCGAGCAAGTCACGCTGGAATTGACGCATTCGTCTCGCCCATTCCTGTAACCTGATGCCAACGCACGGTATCTGTTGCGTTTTCTCGCAGCATTCGGCCCATCTCGCTTCTCTCGCGCAGGAGAATTCACCATGCATGCTCAACTTTCAAGAAGTCTCTTTTCCCTGTTGATCAGCCTGCTTTCCTGCGCCGCACAGGCACAGATCGCCATGCCGAATCCCTATTTGCAGTATCAGCCGACGATCACGCCTGCGCAGCCCTTCGGATTGCCGCAGCTTGCATTGCCGGATTTGCGGGCTATTCCCGATCTGCGCGGCATCCCCATTCCGTTGATCGGCACTCTCGCGCCGGCGCCAACCAAGCCTTACATGATGCGCCCGGCGATTCCGCCCGAGGTCAAGCGGCAGATGATGCAGATGATGATGCCGATGATGACCAACATGATGCGCATGTCGATGCCCGACGCGATGAACTGGATGGCGCACAAGATCAAGGTCAAACCGGGCGTCAGCTTCGACGAAGTGCTGGAGTCGATGAACCTGCGCGCCAACCAGCTCAACTTCAAGCATGTCGGCTCGAACCTGATGTACAAGGATTTTCAGGCCGTGCTGGGCGACATGGACGCGCCGCGCATCGAGGTGCACAGCTACTGCGATATCGAAGTCGGCCGCGAACTTCTCCGAATCAGTCCGGAATTCGTTGTCTTCCTGCCCTGCCGTATCGTTGTCATGGAAGACGGCAACAAGGACATCTGGGTATTGATGCTGGACTGGAACATGGACTGGGTTGCCGGCTACAGCGCCCAATTGGGCATTACCCCCGAATTGGCCAAGGGGGCGATGGAACTGCGCGACAAAATGGAAAGCATCATGCAGGCGGGGGCCAACGGAGATATATGAACACCTTGTCCAAAGTCCGACAGGCTCCTAGCTACCCTTGATCGCACGTCGGCGATGACTTGCCGTTCCAGCACAAGCGCGTTTCCAGTCCGCCGGTCGGGCGGTTTTCGATTTCCAGCCGGGCATCATGCAGTTCGGCGATGCGTTGGGTGATCGCCAGGCCCAGGCCGCTGCCGTTGCTGTGCTCGGCATGTGCGGCTGCCTGGCCGCGATAGAAACGTTCCAGCAGACGTGGCGCTTCCTCCGCGTCGACGCCGGGACCGGTGTCGCGCACGATCAGCCGAGGTGCGTTGTCCACCTCGGTTGGCGCTTTGGCAAGCACTTCGATGACACCCGAGACCGGTGTGTAGCGCAGCGCGTTCTCGACCAAATTGCGCAGCGCCACGCCGAGCAGGTCGGCATCGCCGCACAAAAAGATCGGCGCGGAGGGCGCAATCCATACCAGCGTCTGCTGTTTGTCGCCGGCTTGCGCCTGCATCTCCTCGACAATGCCGGCGGCGAGCACGGCGAGATCGAAGCGCCGGGTTTGTGGCAGGCGGGCGAGCGGATCAAGCCGCGCCAGGCGCAGCAGTTGTTCGACCAGGCGGGTGGCGCGATCGGCGCCGGCCAGGACTTGCCGCAAGGCATGCCGATGGTCGGCGACATCGGTACTGGCCAGCGCAACCTGGGCCTGGATCTTCACTGCCGCCAGTGGTGTGCGCAGTTCATGCGCCGCGTCGGCGGTGAAGCGCCGTTCGTTGTCGAGCGTGGCGGCCAGCCGGGTCAGCAGTCGATTCAGCGCCGCCACCAGCGGTTGCGTTTCGCGCAGCGTCAAAGGTTCTGCCAGGGATTCAAGATTGTCGGGCGAGCGCGCTGCGACGTCGGCAGCGAGTTTTTCCAGCGGTCGCAGACTGCCGCGCACCGAGAAGTACACCAGCACGGCGAGCAGCGGCAGGGCCAGCAATATCGGGATGGCGACCTGCGCTGCGACTTCCAGTCCGACGCGTTCCCGATCCAGTATTGGATGCGCGATGCGCACCTGATGGCGGCCATCCGGCGAACGCAGCGACAACATGCGCCAGGGTTGGTCGGCATGGTTCAGGTTGATGAACGTCGCTTCATCGACGGATCGAATCGACAACGGCAGGTCCGGCACATGCGCGGAACGCAGCAGTATGCGGCCGGCGGCGTCGAGCACCATGAACTCCATGTGCTGCTCGTAAGGCAGGCGGTCGGCGTTGTCGAGCGGGCTGGGCAACGGGTTATGCGGCGCGGCGACCGTGCCGGGCTGCAACGCCAGGCTCAGCAGCAATTTGGCTGATTGCGAGAGTTGTCCATCCAGCAGTTCATCCGCTTCGTGCAGCGCCTGGTAATAACTGGCCACGCCGGCCACGCCCCAGACCAGCAAAGAGGTGAGCGAAACGGTCAACAGCAGCCGCGCGCGTAACGACTTCAGCCGCGGAAAGAAGCGCCGGGATTGACTAAGTCGGCCGATCAAACCGCATCCCCGACGACATAGCCCAGGCCGCGTACAGTGCGGATGAAGTCGGCGCCGAACTTTTTGCGCAGATGGTGGATGTAGACCTCGACCGTATTGCTTTCCGCTTCTTCCCCCCAGGCATACAGGCTTTCTTCCAGTTCGGCGCGGGAGCGGATGCGGTTTTTGTGGCTCAGCAGATCGTGCAACAAGGCGAACTCGCGGGCTGACAAGGCAACCGCGTGTTGTTCCAGGCTGACGCGCTTGGCGGCCGGATCGAGCACGACGCCGGCATGGCTCAGGGTTGGCGATGCTGCACCGCCGGCGCGGCGGAGCAAGGCGCGCAGGCGAGCCTGCAATTCGGCCAGATCGAACGGTTTGACCAGATAGTCGTCGGCGCCGGCATCAAGTCCGGCGACCTTGTCGGCGCTGCTGTCGCGCGCGGTCAGGATCAGCACCGGCGTGGCGTTGCCGCGTGCGCGCAGATCGCGCAGCAACGACAGACCGTCGCGGCGCGGCAGGCCAAGATCGAGCACGCAGGCGTCATAGGCCTGGTCGAGCAGGGCCAGACGCCCGGCTTCGCCATCGCGCACCCAATCCACCGCGTAATCGGCCAGCTTCAGCCCGGCGCGCACGCCGTCGCCGAGCAAGGGATCGTCTTCCACCAGCAAGATGCGCACGCGGGATTATCCTTGATAACAGTAGTTGAAACCGTTTGAGGGCAAGGAGTTACTCCATGTCCTTTTTGACCTTGGCGATCAGATTCTGAACTTCCTTGCGGCGTCCCGCATCGGCGAGTTCGCGTCCGGGGCGCGCCGGGGCTTTGAGAGCGGTGTCCAGATGCCGCAAGGCTTCGGCATGGCGTTCGCGCTCAGACAGATACTCGGCGTAGAAGTAGTTCGGATCAATCCCCGAGGGGTCGATCGTCAGCGCTTTTCTCAACAGTTGCTCGGCGCGTTTCTTGTCGCCGAAGCCGATCGGCCAGCCGGGCACCTTGTAGAGCAGGGTGCCCAGGCTGGTATAGGCAGAACCATTCAGGGCGCTGCCATCCAGTTCGAGCGCGGCTTCCAGTTGTTGCTTTGCCGCCTTGGCGATCGACAGCGCGCCGAGGCCGCCTTTGGCGCCGGCTTCGCTGGATAGCACGATGCCTTGCCAGATCAGCACCTCGGCATTGTCCGGCTGGGCGGCGGCAAGCTGGCCGGCTTGTTCGGCCAGCGCGTGATAGCGCGCCGCCTGCTGCTTTTCCGGTATCTGGTACTTGATCTCCGCCCATGCGTTCTGGATCGGGCGGATGGCGCTGTCGGACGCGATGACGTTGGCGCTCAGGCTGGCAAACAGCAGCGCGATAGCGAGTGTTTTCATGGTTTGACTTCCTTTGGTAAAAGTGCGCCGCAGCGCTCAGACATGACGTTTGACGATTGCCAGCTTGGACTTCAGCGCCTGGTCAATCAGCGCCGGGGCGACGCCGTTGAGCCAGGCGAACAGCCGTTCCGGGAAGCCGAAATGCCGTTCGCCGCGGCCGGCGCGCAGCGCCGCGACAATCTGGCGGGCCACCTCCTCCGGGGTGTCGGCGTGATTGCCGAGCGCCCGATTCAGCGCATTCACCGCGTCGTTGTTCAAAGCCGTGGCGATGGTGCGCGGCGCGACATGCACGACTTCGACATGACTGTCCGCCAGTTCGCGCCGCAGACCCTGGGAAAATCCGCGCAGGCCGGCCTTGGCGCTGGAATAGGCGGTGAAGCCGGGGAACGGCAGGCTGCCGAAGGTGGAACCGATATTGACGATGGCAGCCCGCTCGCAGGCTTTCAGCCAGGGCAGCAGCGCATGTGTGAGTTGCATCGGCGCCAGCAGATTGGTCGCCATGACCTGCTCGATGACCTGCCAGTCCTGCCGTTCGTAAAGGCCGAAGGCATTGATGCCGGCGTTGTTGATCAGCACGTTGACATCGAACTCGCGGGCGGTGGCGACAACTTTTTCGATGTCCTGCGGTCGGGTCAGGTCGGCGCACACGCTGTGCGCCTCGCCGCCCAGGCTGCGGACGCAATCGGCCAGTCGCGACGGATTGCGTCCGGCCAGCAGCAGTGTCGCGCCGGCGGCGGACAGCGCCTGCGCCAGCGCCTGACCGAGTCCGCCGGTGGCGCCGGTGAGCAGAATGCGGGCGTTGTTCAGTTCCATGCGGTTTCCCTGGGTTGGTCCGTTAGCGGCAATGCCCGAAAAATGTCGCCATACAACTTGTAGATCACGCGGGCGCAGTGCAGCACTTCGGCCTGATCTTCGGGCTCCATCCGGTTCACCAGTTCGGCGAGATGGCGGGTGTGCTCCTGATCCAGCGTGCCGTGCGAGCGCAGGTAGGAAAACGCCGTGTCGGGCAGTTGCAAGGCGTTCTGGATCAGGTCGGCGGCGTGCAGCGCCAGGGCGACGCTGGTGCCTTCCAGCACGAACACCATGCCGAAAAAGCCGACCGGATTGCGCCGCTGCACCTGATCGTAGGCATAGGCGACCATCACTTCGGCTGCCAGTTGCGGCCGACTGGCGCGGACGGCGGCGCGATCGCCGCCGGCGGCGACGATGTCATCGAGGATCCATTCTTCATGGCCGATTTCTTCCTCGATATATTCCGCCACCGGCTTGCGCAGCCACTCCAGCCGTTCCGGCAGGCGGCTGCCCAGCGCCATCAGCAGCGGCGTGGTGTGGCGCACATGGTGAAAGGCTTCGCCCAGGAAGGCGAGGTAGGTCGGCAACGTCACCTGGCCTTGCAGGCAGGTGGCAATGGCGGGGGCGGCGAACAACTGTTCGCGATCGGCGGCGGTGGCCGCAATCAGGTGTTCATAAAACGACATCGGCGGGTTCCTTGGCGGTAAAAAGCGATTCAATGGCGTCAGCGTGCCGCTGCTGAATGGCGGCGCGCACCGGCCGGCCGTTGCCGGTGGCCAGGCCGTTGCCGGCGGTGAACGGCGCGCAGCTCAGCCATCTTCCGAGACGGGCGTAATCCGGCAGACTGGCGTTGACCCGCGCCACTGCGGCGGCCAGATCGGCGTCGGCCGATTGCGCCACCAGCAGCGCCGCAAGACAGGCGCGGGCTTCGCCGACAACCATCGCCTGGGCAATTTCGGGCTGCGCCAGCAGCGCCGACTCGATCCATTCCGGCGCGATGTTGCGGCCATAGCCGGTGATGATCAGATTGCCCTTGCGGCCGGACAGGTACAGATAGCCGTCCGCGTCGAGCCGGCCGAGATCGCCGCTGGCATGGGTGTTGGCAGATGCGCTGCTGGCGTCCGGCGCGTTCAGGTAGCCGAGAAACGCGCGGTTCTCGAGATGGATTTCGCCCTCGGCGTCGATGCTCAGCCGCACCTGCGGCAACGGCCGGCCGACACTGCCCGGCCGCGTCCCGCCGGGCAGGTCGAGACAGACCACCGAGCCACATTCGGTCATGCCATAACCTTCATGTACCGGCAGGCCGACGCCGCGCGCGGCGTCGAGCAGTTGCACATCGCAGCGTGCGCCGCCGACCGCGACGAATTTCAGGCTGTCCGGCGCGCGCAGCTGTGTCGCCTGCAAGGTCAGCGTCCAGGCTTTCAGCAGTTCCGGAACCAGTATCAGCGTGTCGGGCAGCAGTTCGCTGGTCCGTCGCTGCAATTGCAGCGCATCGAATCCGGCCATGCCGCGCCAGCCCAGATCGGCCAGTTTGGGCAGCATGATTTCCGCGCCGCGCAGCAACGCGGCATAGAGTCCGGCCACGTTTTCCAGCAGCAGGGCCAGCGGCAACAGCGCCAGATGGCGGGTGATCGGCAACTCGGTCAGGGCCGTCTCGACAGCGGTGGCCGTATCGACCAGCCCGGCGGCGGCCAGGCAGACCCCCTTGGGCTGGCCGGTGCTGCCGGAGGTAAAGGAAATCTTGGCGGTGCCGGTCGGCAGCCGCAGCGGCGCAACATCGCGCGCCAGCAAGGACAGGCCATCCCACTGGCCGACTTCGCGAAAGCCGAGTTGCTGCCCGGCGATGCGCAGCGTCTGGTCGGTCAGCAACAGATCCGTCGCCGAACTGTCAAGGGCATGGCGCAACTGGCCATCATTGAAGAAGCCGGGCAGCGGCAGCAACACGATGCCGGCGTACAACGCCGCCAGATCGACGGTTGCCCAGGTCGGCCCGTTGTCCGCCAGCAGCGCCAGTACCTTGCCGTCGAGTTGCCGCAAACGCCCGGCCAGTTGCTCGATATCCAGGCGCAGGTTGGCCGCCGTACGGTTCCGGCCATCGCCGGACAACAGCACGCGGTGGTCGGGCACCCTGTTCAGCGCGGCGAACAAGCGCTCAGGCACGCTGAGTCTCCGACTGCAGGCGCAAGCGATCCAGCGCCAGACGGATGCGGCCGGCAACCACCACCGGGCGACTGTCGTAATAGCGGCCCCATTCGCGCGCCGCATCGCCGAGTCGGCGCGGATCGGCCGCTTCCAGCGCCAGCGGCGGCAAACCGAGTTTGGCGAAGATGCCGATCAGTTCCTGAGTGGCGGTAAAAACCACCCATTCGAAACCGATGCGATCCAGATGTTCGGCCAGCGCCAGGATCATGCGCGCACCGCCGCCCGGGGTGACCGATGCCAGATTACCGACTTCGGCGATGCGCTCGCGCATGACGGGCTGGCCGGCCAGGCGTTCGAGATGCGTCTGCACCGGCTGGTCGAGATAGGCTTCCAGAAATAACGGTGCACTGCCTGCCCCACGCCAGCCAGCGGCGGCAATCACCCCGTTCCGGGCGCTGACATCCGCGTGTTCGAGCAACATCAGGTCCGGCGCGAAGCTGCTTACCTGGGCAGCGTAACGGCGAGCAAAAACACCTCGGATGAATTGTTCCGCTTCGGCGCGACGCGGGGCGTCCGACGCGATCAACCGCGTCGTGGCGGCGACAGGTCTGGAGGTGGCACGGCAGCGAGTTTCAGATTGTGCGTACATCGGACATAAGCTCTGTTTGGGCATGTCCGGCAGATTAGTCAGGGGTGATTAATCGGGCCTTAAAGTGCAACCGCAGACATGCCGCATGCTTGCCAGCCTGTAAATTCGTTCTGAAAACCTGATATTTGTCAAAAAATTGCGGCGATATCGCTGAATAATCGGACAAAGCCATGCACAATCACGCCCCGCGCCGATCTGGCAGATATTTGCCAGCTTGTCATGTTGTTGTCATGCAAGCGGGCTAAATTGATTGGCCCTACAAAATAATGACTATGGATGGAGATTCTCAATGAATGCACAAACCTATGCACATGTCGGCTCAATTTCCGCCGATATCCAAACCAAGCGTCTGACCGTCAATCGTTATGATGCCGCCCTGGCCTTGTTGCGGCCAATCCTGAGCAAACCGGAATCTCGCAACGGCGCCGGTTTTTACCGCGCCTTGAGCCAGCTCCAGAAAGCCTATCCCGAGCTCAGCGGCAATGAAATCGAAGCCTTGGTCACGGCGGTGCTGCGCGGTTTGCAGAATCGCGACAGTCAACCCAGCTAGCAGCCTGTCGTTAACCCGGCGTTCCAGGCGCCGATCGAGCTCCGTACCACAGCGTACGTCGGCTTGAAAGTTGTGGTTACATAAATTCCCGTCATGCGCCCATAAACAAAGCCGCGCTGACAAGGGGGGGATGCGCCGGTAAACTCGCGCGCCATATCGTTTCCCATATCGTTGCCCCATTTTCCCAAGGAGTTGTCTCATGGCCACCCGCGACACCCTCGCCGCCAAAGCCGCTGCAAGCACCAGCGCCGCCAATCTGTTCGCCATCGCTCGCGATGCCTTCGAAGCCCCCGCAGATATGGGCTATGCCAAGGAATTGCTGGGCAGCGCCGCGTTTACCGGCGATGCCGCAGCCAAGGCCGCGCTCGACAAGGTGGCCGGCGATGCCATGTTCACCAAGGATTTCGTCGCGCTGGCGATCGGTTATCAAGCGCTGGGCGATGCCGCCAAGGCTAAGGAAATGCTGGGGCAGGGCGCCGACTTCGCCATGGACGGCAGCGAAAAGGTTGCCGTAGGCATGGGCCAGTGGCTGGCCCTGGGTGACTCCGCCGCCGCCGCCAAGGCGCTGGCCGGCGCACTCAAGGAAGTGTCGGTAACCGAAGAGCTGTACGGCCTGGCCGCCGTGGTCGCCGAATTGAACGATGCCGCGCTGTTCGGCCAGATCGTCGACAAGATCAAGACCAAATGCGGTCGTGCCGGCGACTTTGCACGTCTGGCGAAAATGGTCGCCGCCGGTGACCAGGCCAAGGGCGTCGAAATCATCAACGAAGGCGCCGCCAAATACGGCAGCCCGGCTGATCTGATCGCGCTGTCCGGCGCCATGAACGACATCGACCCGGCCGCCGCCGCCGGTCTGTACGCCAAAGCGCTCGACTCGGCCAAGGACTTCACCGCCCTGATGCAGGTGCTGGCCGCTGCCGCCGGCAATCCGGATTTCGCCAAGGCGGTATTGGCCAAGGGCGGCGCGCTGGCGACTTCCACCGACGAGTTGATCCAGTTGGCCGATGCCTGCGCCACCGCCGGCGATACCGCGAGTGCCGCCGAAATGCTGGACAAGGCCGAAGAAGCTGTCGGCAACCTGTTCGACATGCGCAAGGTGGTCGATGCGGTGGACAAGCACTTCGCCGGCGACACCGTGCGCGTCGAGCGGGTCAAGGGCAAGCTGGTCAAGCGCGAAGCCAACCAGGCCAAGTACACCGAACTGCAGAACGAAGAAGCCAAGTGCACCACGATCAAGCAGTTCATCAATCTGTCCGACCGCATCATGGCCGAGCTGGAAGACACCGCCTACGCCGGCAAGGTGCTGGGTCTGGCGGAAACCCAGATGCGTGCCGAGGGTGGCTTCCACTTCGCCCGCTTCAAGTCATTGATCCTCGGCGTCGACCGTCTCGGCGACAAGGAATGGCTGGGCAAGCTGCTTGACGAAAGCGTCGCCAACGCCGCCGACTTCGTCTGGTTCCGCGAAATCGTGCTGACCTGCGCCAACGAATTGAAGGACGCCGAGTACGGCAAGGCGCGCGCCCGCACTTACGCCGAAGCCCGTGCCCTGGGCGACAGCGCCTACGACTACACCAAGATGGCGGAAACCGTGCAGACCGCACTGGGTGATTCGGCGATGGCCGCCAAACTGCTGGGCGACGCAGCCGCCCGCGCCACCGATCATTACGCGTTGGCGCATACCGCCAAGCTGTATCGCGACATCGGCGACAACGCCGCAGCCAACGGCCTGTTCGCCAAGGCCGCTGCCGCCTGCTCCAGCGGCGACCAGTGCGTGCAACTGGCCAGCCGCCTGAAAGCCTACGAACTGCCGGCTTCCGAAATCGCCCCGCTGATGGACAGTTGCGGCGGTCATCTCGCTACGGCCACCGACAAGCTGCGCTGGGCCGAAGGCGTCGCCGATCTGTTGCTGGACAGCGCCTGGGCGGACAAGGCCTACAACGGCATCGCCGGCAGCTTCAGCAGTCCCGTCGAAAAGAAGCGTTTCGAACTCAGCCGCCAGATGCGCATGGGTTACACCTTCTTCGGCCCGGGCGTGCAAGCGCACTGATAGACATAGGGGATACCCAGTCAACTGCGGACATGCTCCGCATCCCGACATGAAACGGGCCGGTTTATCCGGCCCGTTTTGCGTTTGATCCAACCTTGACACCCCAGTTGGCTTGTCCGGGAATGCGATTTCGTATCGATAGACACAGAGTGATACTGCTTAAACCGCAAGGCAATCTTGTATTAACTTGAAGGGAATCAGGATGTTGATTGCGAGATTTCTGACTGACCGCAACCGACCCGTTTCAGACAGGCAGGTGGGTGGCTTGGGCGTTACTTGATCGGCCTGAGCCGACATTCAGGTTCGCCGCTCAATTCATGCCGATCGTCGGGTTTGTGGAAGCGTCGGCAATGAGTGTTGTCAGCCAGCAAGTGCCGTTGGGCTTTAAGACGCGAATGCGTGCTTCAAACCGATTGCTGACATTCAGGGTTCAGGGCCATGTAACTCTTACCACAACCTTAGCAGTCCATTAGCCGTTGCGAATCCAGCCTCAAATCTGCGTCAGTTTGGCAGTAAACCAGAAAGTACTGCCTTCGCCCAGGCGGCTTTCGCAACCGGCATCGCCACCCATAAGGCTGGCAATCTTCTTGGTCATTGCCAGCCCCATCCCCAAGCCACCATACCGCCTGGTAGATGAGTTATCGACCTGCTCAAAGATCGAAAACAGGCGCGATTTATCCTCAGGAGCTATACCAAGTCCGCTATCTTCGACCTCAAAACGGATTAGAACCTCGTGACCATCCTCGATAATCCGCTTTGCCCGAATGATGACGCTACCAGCCTCAGTGAAGCGAACAGCATTAGTGACATAGTTGCGTAGCGCCTGCTGGATGAGTATTTTCCCGCCCAATACATCGTCAGGCGCTGCGAACGCCTCTGTGACGACTCTCAAGTTCTTCGCCATAGCCGACTGCAGAACTGCAGATTCGGTATCGTTCAGGAGATCTTGGATGCTGAAGGGTTCTACAACCATATCAAGCCGTCCTGCCTCGATCTTGGTTAATTCAAGGATTGTCTCAATGATTGCCGTTAGTTTCTGACAGGAAGCATTAAGCATATCCATCCTGCCAGTCTGTTTTGAGGTCAGCGGCTCGCGACGAATTAACATCGCCAATCCCGCTATTTGATGCAATGGCGTTCGCATTTCGTGACTCATGTTAGCCAAGAAAGCCGATTTCGCCACGTTAGCAGCCTCGGCAGCTTCCTTGGCAACTGCGAGCGCAGCATTACGTTCAGTCAGCGCATCGTTAGCCATCCTGAGGCGTTGAGCCGAAAGACTCTGTTCTGCCACTTGATTGGCAAGTCCTACCAATAGCCGCATGATGGCCGGGACATTTTCTTCATCAACGATTGGCACTTCAGCCAAGGCTTGAAAATATGCCTCCCGCTCAAAGCCAAATTCAGCGCATTGGCGCTCGAACTCAGCAGAGTCTGGTGGCTGAAGAAAAAACTGGCCGATAAACAAGTTGGCAATGTGCTGACCTTGGATCAGGATGGGGGCAGCGCAATCGGTCAGCCCATTGCGGCATCGATAAATCGCATATCCCTTGCCTTCTTGCATTTGCTTGGAAAGTGAAATATCACTCTCAAGGCAGCGGGTTAGCGTCGCGTCATTGACGCGGTGGAACTCCATGCACAGGCGCTGCCACTTCGACGAAGCCAGTACTTTGCCTTTCAGGTCGATGATGGCAACCGGCAAGCCAACGACTTCCAGATAGTTGGCGAAGGTCTCGTTGATCTGACTAAAGTCGATCAGTGCGGCCAGATCCAGCTTGTCATCGGGTCCTTCTGTCGCGTTGCTTGCAGCAATCTCCATGTTCCATGACGCATTCAGCGGATTGCGCATCTGTGTCAGATTGGGCGTGCGAACGAAGAGTATGGGCTTTGAAGCGGTAGTTGAAGCTGGGGTCATTTCGTTATGTCGAAGGTATATCTTTTGAATTCTATTATTGGGAAAAGTGCGGAATTATGTAGCAAACGCACCCATCCCCATTCCGCCTGACACCCTATCCTCACTGCGTTTTCAACGCCCCTTGAGAGCAACATGCCGGAAACCCACGTCGTCAGCGGTTTGGTCGATAAGCGATC